>JAESFZ010000059.1_pt1 | contig 384721 bp, 362 predicted proteins | sample 9269561 | NCBI WGS metagenome assembly JAESFZ01 (sample SAMN14515552, study PRJNA621657) | algae metagenome | isolation source: Tildeniella nuda ZEHNDER 1965/U140 and co-occurring heterotrophs from wet... | place: Switzerland: Stansstaad, Zurih | collected 1965-01-01
CGTTGTTCACTTCATAGTTCCAGTTGATGCCCGTCGTCGAAGACTCGGCATTGATGTCGTCCATCTGGTGATAGCCGGCGTCAACCGCACCATACCACCCATCCGGCTCAGCCGAAGCAGCACCAGCCGACAGGGCAAGAGCCGCCGCCGCGCTGGAAGCCAGGAACAAGGTCTTGAAACGCATGGGTGTGAGCCCTCCGCAGCCACAATTGATCTCATGGGGCGGTCCGACCGCCTTGCAGGGGTCATAACAGCGTTGCAGCACGAGGTCGATAGGGTCGCGGCAGGCCGCAAGCGTCGCCGCCCAAGCGTGGCGTTGAAGCTACAGGGGAAATCGGAAAGCTGTGCCGTATTGGCGCGTTTGCGGGCCGACCGGCGAGGCGGACGCGGGTTTGTCGCCGGTGCGAACGCGGCTATGCCTCGCGCATGAACCAGACGGATGCGGGTTGCGAAATCATCGCGGAAGCGGGCGTCAACCATGACGGCGACCTCGACGAAGCCCTGCGCCTGGTCGCGGCGGCCGCGGCCGCCGGCGCCGATACGGTCAAGTTCCAGACGTTCGACGCCGACGAACTCGCAACGGCCACGGCTCCGACCGCCGCCTATCAGGCGCAAGCGGGAGAAGGGGATCAGCAGGCGGCCATGCTGCGTCGGCTCGCCCTCCCGCTGTCGACCTGGAAGCGGATCGCCCGGGAGGCCGAGGCCTGCGGCATTCGCTTCCTGTCCACGCCGTTCGACGCCGCCTCGGCGCGCTTCCTGATCGACGAGACGGGCATGGACCGGATCAAGGTCGGCTCCGGCGAGCTGACCAATCTGCCCCTGCTGCTCGCCTTGGCTCGGCTCGAGCGACCCATGCTTCTGTCCACGGGCATGGCGACGATCCAGGAGGTTCGCGACGCGCTTGGAACCCTCGCTTTCGCGGCGCTGGCCGAAACGAACGCGCGGCCATCGCTCCAGGCCGTTCGTCAGGCCTACGAAACGCAGGAGGCGCAAGCCGTCCTTGGCCAGACCGTGGTCATGCAGTGCGTCACCGCCTACCCGGCGCCCCACGACCAAGCCAATCTGCGCGTCCTGGACGCCTATGCGGCGATGGGCGTCATGCCCGGCTATTCGGACCATACGCTGGGCACGGATACGGCGCTGGCCGCCGTCGCCCGCGGCGCGCAGGTGATCGAGAAGCACCTGACGATGGACCGGACAAGGCCCGGACCGGACCACAAGGCGTCCCTGGAGCCCCATGACATGGCGTCGCTGGTGACCGGGGCGCGTCGCATCGCTCAGATGCTGGGCTCGGCCGCCAAGGCCCCCGTGGAAGCCGAGGTAAGCAATATGGCGGTGGCCCGGCGCGGCCTGGTGGCCATCCGACCGATCCGGGCCGGAGAGATCCTGTCCAACGAAAACATGGCCCCGCGTCGCGCCGGCGGGGGCGCACCCCCTTCGACCCTGTGGGAGCTCCTGGGCCGGACGGCGGACCGCGACTATCGTATTGGCGACTGGATCGCGCCGTGAGGCGGATCGGCGTCTTCACCGGCACGCGCGCGGAATACGGCCTGCTGCGCCCCGTGCTGACCGCCCTGGAGGCGTCCGCGACGCTGGAACCCCGGTTGATCGTCGGCGGGACCCATCTGTCGGCGCGGCACGGCGCGACCCTGTCGGAGATCGAGGCGGACGGGCGCCTGGCCGACGCCCGGATTCCCGTTCCGCTGGCCGCTGATGACGGCGCTTCGGTTGCGGCGGACATGGCCGCGACGGTCGCCGGCGCGGCGACGGCCTATGCCGAGCTGGAACTGGATGCCCTTCTGGTGCTGGGTGACCGGACCGAGATCCTGGCGGCCGCGGCGGCGGCCGTGCCCCTCCGTCTGCCGATCCTGCACATGGAGGGGGGCCACCGGACCGCCGGAGCCGTCGACGACGCCATCCGGCATGCCGTGACCAAGCTGGCTGCGCTCCACTTCACCGCCGCCGAGCCCTATCGTCAGCGCATCCTGCAGATGGGCGAGGCCCCGGAGCGGGTCTTCACCGTAGGATCGACGGCGGTCGATACGCTGAAGGCGATCGGCGAGGTCCGTGCGGCGGACATCGAGGCGCTGGCGGGACTGGACGTCTCCGGGGGCTTCCTGCTGGCCACCTTTCATCCCGAGACCCTGGGCGAGCGGGCGCCCGCCGAGCAGGTCGCACTGTTTCTCGACGGCCTGTCGGGGGCCCTGGATCGGCCGGTGCTGATCACTCGGCCGAACGCGGACGCCGGGTCAGGCGCGGTGCGGGCGGCGATGGAAGCCTTCGCGGCCGAACGACCACAGCACGTGCGGATCGTCGAGTCGCTGGGAGCCGTGAGCTATCTGAAGGCGCTGATCGCTTGCGACGCAGTGGTCGGCAATTCGTCGAGCGGCGTGATCGAGGCCCCGGCCGCCGGTACGCCCTCCGTCAACGTCGGCGCGCGACAGGAAGGTCGGCTCAAGCCCCCCAGCGTGTTCGATTGCGCGCTCGAACCCCAGGCCATCGCCGACGCCGTTCGCCGCGCCACGGCTCCTGAGGCCAAGGCCGCCGCGCGATCGCAGCCGCCCCCCTTTGGCGATGGACGCGCGGGTCTCAAGATCGTCGAGATCCTGGAGCGGACCGACCTTGGGGGCCTCGCCCGCAAGCCCTTCGTGGACCGGCCCTAGCGGCGGACGCTGTCCAGCGGCGTGGCGCCAACGCCCCGGACGTGCGGCCACAGGGCCTCGCAGACCAGGAAGTCGAAGGCCGTGTCGACGTCCCAGCCCCGTTCCGGCGGCATGACCCAGCCCAGCGCGCCGTCGCCCTGAAAGCTGCGGCGCTTCAGCAGCACCTCGGGCCGGCCGACGTAGACCGCGCCATTGATCACCACGGGCTCGTCCGGTTCCGGCGCGCTGGGGCGGAAGGTCCGGTCTGGCTTCACCCGGCCGTAGAAGGTTTGGGGCTTGAGAACCGGCGACACCCCGATGACCGACCGCGCGCCGGTCTCGTGACAGAGGCGCACCGCCCCGTCGATGTCGGAACCCAGCCGCAGAGGCGAGGTGGGCTGCAGCAGGACGACATAGTCCCAGCGGCCGCCGAGCGTGGTCAGCGCATGCTCGATGGCGTCGATCACCGAGACGTCCGGTCCCGAGAGATGATCCGGCCGGCGGAACGGCGGGGCGAACCCCATGTCCGCGGCGATCGCGGCGACCGCCTCGTCATCGGTCGAGACCACGACCTGGTCCAGCACCGTCGCCTCACGACAGGCTTCCAGCGTCCAGGCGACCATCGGGCGGCCCGCCAGCATCCGCGTGTTCTTGCCCGGCAGGCCCTGCGAACCGGCGCGGGCCGGCACGATCCCGAGGACGCGGCCGATGCTGGTCCCCTGCCCGATCATGGTCCGCTCCGTGACGCCCAATGCGGCCTCCTTTAGACTCTGATTCGCGCAAGGCCTCGCGCGTTCGGCGCGGCCGCGTTTGGCAGGGCGGAACCGACCGGCGATGACCGACACCTCGATCGCAGGCCCGCGGCGCTCAAGCCTTGAGGGCCGCAGCGTTCTTGTGACCGGCGCGGGCGGCTTCATCGGCAGTCGGCTGTGCGAACAGCTGGTCGAGGCGGGCGCATCGGTGCGGGCGCTGGTGCGCTACACCTCCGACGGCGAGGCCGGCTGGCTCGACCGCTCGGCGATCCGCAAGGACATCGAGCTGAAGCGCGGCGACCTTGCCGACCGGGACAGCGTGTTCGACGCCGTTCGCGGTACCGATCTGGTGTTCCACCTCGGCGCACTGATCGCCATTCCCTATTCCTATCTGGCGCCCGAGAGCTATGTCCGGACCAACATCCTGGGCACGCTCAATGTGCTCCAGGCGGTGCGCGAGCTGGAGACGCCGCGCCTCGTCCACACCTCGACCAGCGAGGTCTATGGCTCGGCCCAGAGCGTGCCCATGACCGAGGCGCATCCGCTGGTGGGGCAATCCCCCTACTCCGCCTCCAAGATCGCGGCCGACAAACTGGCGGAGAGCTATCACCGGTCGTTCGCCACGCCGGTCGTGACCTTGCGCCCCTTCAACACCTACGGCCCGCGCCAGAGCGCCCGGGCGGTGATCCCGACGGTGACGACCCAGCTGCTGGCCGGGCGGCCGATCCGGCTGGGTGACACGCGGCCGACGCGGGACTTCGTCTATGTCGATGACACGGTGGACGCCTTCCTGCGGGCCGGAACGGTGGCGGGGATCGAGGGACTGACGGTCCACACCGGCACCGGCATCGAGACGCGCGTCGGGGACCTGCCCGCCCTGATCGCCAGCGCCGCCGGCATGGACTTCACGGTGGAAGAGGACGCCAGCCGCCTGCGTCCGCCCGCCAGCGAGGTCGAGCGGCTGTGCGCCGACGCCAGCCTGGCGCGGGAGCGTCTGGGCTGGGTGCCGCGCATCTCGATCGAGGAGGGGCTGGGCCGCGTGGTCGAGTTCGTTCGGGACAACCCGGGCCTCTATCGCCCAGAGGAGTATGCGGTGTGACCGGCGGGGGCGACATCACCGGCAACCTGATCGCGCCGGACGCGCCGTTGCTGGCGGCGATCGAGCGGATGGACTCGGTCCGGAAGAAGCTGCTGGTCGTCGTCGATCCGGACCGACGCCTGCTGGGCACGGTCTCGGACGGCGACATCCGCCGGGGCCTGATGCGCCGCCTGACGATGGAGGACCGCATCGACGCCGTCATGAACGCCGCGCCGGTGGCCCTGCGGCTGGACGGGTCCGAGCAGGAGGCCCTGGTCCGGCTGGCCGAGCGAGGCGTCAGCCTGGCTCCAGTGCTGGATCGCAACGAACGGGTCGTGGGCCTGTACCCCGATGCGGTCTCGGCCGGGGCGCGGCGAGACAATCTGGTGGTCATCATGGCGGGCGGGCGCGGCGTGCGGCTGGCCCCCCTGACCCAAACCTGCCCCAAGCCCATGCTCAAGGTGGCGGGTCGTCCGCTGCTGGAGACCATCATTGAGCGATTGCAAACCCAGGGGTTTTACCGGTTCCGGCTGGCGGTGAACTACCTCGCCGAGGTCATCGAGGACCACTTCGCCGACGGGTCCGGCATGGGCGTCGAGATCCAATACCTGCGCGAGGACCATCCGAGAGGCACGGCGGGCGCCTTGTCCCTCGTCACCGATCCGATCGACGAACCCATGCTGGTGATGAACGGCGACGTCCTGACCCGCATGGCGTTCGGCGACCTGGTGGATTTCCATGTCGAGAACCGGGCTCTGGCGACGCTGTGCGTGCGCGAGCACGCCTTCCAAGCGCCGCACGGCGTGGCCGAGGTCGACGGCGTTCGCATGACGGCGCTGCGCGAGAAGCCGACCTTCCGCTGGCTGGCCAATGCGGGGGTGTATTGTCTGGATGGAAGCGTGCTGTCGCGCGTGCCGGCCGAAGGGCCGTTCGACATGCCGGAGCTGCTGGCCTCGCTGGCAGCCGAGGGTGGGATAGTCGGGGCCTATCCGATCCATGAATACTGGCTGGACATCGGCCGTCCGCCGGATTTCGAGAGCGCGCAGAGCGATTTCGGCGCCGTCTTCGCCCCCGCCTGACCCCCCCGCCACTTTCTGACCGCTTGCGATCAGCGCGGGCGCGCGTATGTTCGCGCGCGGGTGCGTCGTCTCTTTTCAGGTCAGCCGAACCGCGAGCCACGGATCGGCCCGCCGTCGGGCCTGCATCGCGGCCAGGCGCCAGAACACTGTTTCCTTCGACCCGAGTGAGCATCCCTTCGTGAGCCGCCATTTCCGGATCATCGGCGCCCTTCTGATGCGCGAGATGACAACGCGCTATGGCCGCGAGGGGCTGGGCTTCCTGTGGGTCGTGGGCGAGCCGCTGCTGTTCTGCTTCGGCGTCATCATCATGTGGACCCTGGTCAAGCCGGCCTATGAGCACGGCATCCGACTGGGGCCGCTGGTCATGACGGGCTACATGTCCCTCCTCATGTATCGCCACATGATCAGCATCAGCCTGGGCGCGCTTCAGGGCAACATCGGCCTGATGCATCACCGCCAGATCGGCATCTGGCATATCTTCATCGCCCGCAACCTGATGGAATTCGCAGGCGGTACGGCGGCCTTCGTCGTCGTCTACGTCGTGCTGTTCGCGCTCGGCCAGGTCGAGCTGCCGGCCGACTGGCTTAAGCTCTATACGGGTTGGATTCTCGTCGGCTGGACGGGCCTGGGGGCCGCCCTGATCTTCGCGGGCCTGTCGCTGCGGTTCGAACTCATGGAGCGGCTCGTGCCGGTCCTGACCTACATCATGATCCCGCTGTCGGGCGCCTTCTTCATGCTGTCGTGGATTCCCCAGCAGTACCGCGACATGCTTCTGCTCGTCCCCTTCCCCAATGCCATCGAGATGGTGCGCGACGGGGTTTTCGGCGAGTTCGTCCCGACCTATTACCACGCCGACTATGCGCTCCTGTCCGGCGCGGTCATGCTGTTCACCGGCATGATCCTGCTGTCCGGAGCCAAAAACCGGGTTGCCATCGAATGACCGAGACCAAGCTCAACTACATCGGGCCGATCCCCAAGCTGCTGACGTTCGAGCGGGATCGTCCGGCCTGGTGGCGGCGCATTCCGGTGGCGGCCCTGATCGTCATCGTCCTGCCGACGCTGCTGGCCGCGATCTACTTCCTGCTGATCGCCTCGCCGCGCTATGTGTCCGAGACCCAGTTCATTGTGCGTCAAGCCGGCCAGTCCACGCCGTCCACGATCGGCGTGGCGCTGCAGGGCATCGGCATCGCCCCGACCCAGACCGACGCCTTCGCGGTCCATGAATACATCAACTCGCGCGACGCCTTGCGCGAGCTGTCGCGCCGCTATGACCTGCCCGCGATCCTGGGACCGCGCGGGGCCGACGCCTTCTCGCGCTGGCCGCGGCCGTGGGAGGACCGGTCCAACGAAGGGCTGTACGAAGGCTTCCAGCGGTTCGTGACGGTCGGCTACGACTCGACCACCGGCATCTCGACCCTGCGCGTCGAGGCCTTCCGGGCGCGCGACGCCCAGGCCCTGACCGAAGCCCTGCTGACGGGCGGCGAGCAGCTGGTCAATCGCATGAACGAGCGGTCTGCGGCCGACGCCGTGGCCCAGGCGCAACAGGCGCGCGAGGAGGCCCGCGCCCGGCTGGCCGGGGCCCAGCAGCAGCTGACGGCGTTCCGCAACCGCGAACAGATCCTGGACCCAACCCTTGTGGCGCGCGAAAGCTATCAGCTGATCGGCGGGCTTCAGGCCCAGGTCGCCGCGCTGCGCGCCGAGCGGGCCCAGGTCGCCGCGGAAGCCCCCAACAGCCCCCAGCTGCCGACGTTCGACGCCCGCATCCGCGCCTATGAGGCCCAGATCGCGGCCGAGCGGGCGAACATGGCCGGCAACTCCCAATCCCTGGCTCCGATGATCAGCGTCTATGAAGACCTGGCCCTGGCCCGCGAACTCGCCGACCGGGAGCTGACCCAGGCCACGGCCGCCGTCATCGCCGCCGAGCAGGAGGCCCGTCGCCAGAAGCTGTACCTGGACCGCGTCGTGGCCCCCAGCCTGCCGGACGAACCGGCCGAGCCCAAGCGGTGGCTTGCCATCCTGACCGTCCTGGCCTCGTCGCTCTTGGTCTATGGCATCGGCTGGCTGATCTGGGCGGGCGTGCGCGAGCACCGCCAGGACTGATGGCCGCCGTGATGGAGGACATCGCCGCGCTTCCGGGTCTGCGCGTGCAGAACCTGGGCAAGACCTATTTCGGCGAGACCAAGCCCCTTTTCACCGGCCTGAACTTCGACCTGGCCCGGGGCGGGCGCTTGGCCATCCTGGGCCGCAACGGCCAGGGCAAGTCGACCCTGATCAAGATGCTGGGCGGCGTCCTGCCCGAGACGGAGGGCCGCATCCAGTGGCTGATGTCCTCGTCGTGGCCCATCGGCTTCGGCGGCGGGTTTCAGGGCAGCCTGTCGGGGCTGGACAACATCAAGTTCATCTCGCGCATCTATGACCGCCCCTATGCCGAGACGCTGGAGCGGGTCGACGACTTCGCCGAGTTGGGCTCGTCGCTGAAGCTGCCGGTCAAGCACTATTCGTCGGGCATGCGCGCGCGTCTGGCGTTCGGCCTGTCGCTGGCGATCGAGTTCGACTGCTACCTGATCGACGAACTGGTCGCGGTCGGCGACGCCCGCTTCCAGCAGAAGTGCCAGGAGGAGCTGTTCGAACGCCGCGCCCACCGGTCCTTCATGATGGCCAGCCACGACACCCACCTGATCGCGCGGCACTGCGACCGCGCCCTGATCATCGAAAGCGGCAAGGCCAAGATCTTCGAGGAGATCGAGGAGGCGGTCGAGGTCTACACCTGGCTGAGGGCGGCGTAGTGGTGGCGGCTGCTCCGCCGCAATGGATCGTACTCACCCCCTCCGCCGACGATCAGGCCTGGAGGGCCGCGATCGCGTCCGCCGTGAAGGAAGCCAATCTGGAGTTCGTGGATGCGGACCGGTTGTCCGACGCAGAGCGACGTCCGGTCGATGGCGAGGTCTGGCTGACAGAGGACGCGCTCCTGCCTCATCAGCACGGCCAGAAGCCGCTGGTCGTATTCATGCCCCGTCCTGAGACTGCGCCGGAAGCCGTTGCCGACTCGCGGGGGAGCTATCCGCCACACAGCGTCTGGCAGGCGTCGCTTTTGCTCGCCCGCGCGGTCGATCAGGGGGCTTCAGGGGCGCTGGTGGTCAGTGGCAATCAGCTCAACCAGATCCGCGAACGGCGGTTCAGCTTGACCGACTGGCTCTCGATCCAACCGCCTCGGGCAGGGGATGTCGTCCCGGTTCGCCCGGCGGTCAGAACGGCGCTCGCACTGTTCGCGGACGGTCCGCCAAAACCCGGCCTAGAAACAGTCTGGTCCGAGCGAATCTTCCAGTATGACGAGCGCGCAGCGCGCGACTGGGAAGCCGCAGGACAACTGGATATCACCGGTCGCCCGCGCATTCTCGTCTACGGTCCATACCTCGCACTCCCTGCTGGGGTTTGGAGGGCGCGAGTGCGATTCGCTGTCGACGAACAGGCTTGCAGGCGGGAGTTCCGAATCGACTGGGGTGCGCCCACCGATTTCAAGTCCACGTCGGTCAGCCCCAAGGAACCGGGCGTCTATGAAATCGAGATGGAACACGCCTGGCCCGATAGCGCGATGGCCGAGATACGCCTTCTGATCATGGAAGGGGCCTTTGATGGTCGGCTAGACTTCCTGGGCGCGACCGTCAGCTACGTCTCGGAGCCGCAGCTTACCCTCGCCTAAACGACAGCAACCAGTCTTCCTGATTTCCCGGGTTCAGAAGCTCCTCTCGGGATACTGCGACCAGCGCGCTGTCGTGATGAACGTGTCTGGCCGCATGCCCGTAGAGCGTCTCCAGCCGATCAAGCAGTCCAGCCGCATCGACGCATCGGTGGCTGTTGAACTCCAGAAGGAGCTCAGGGCGATGCTTCTCGATCAATCCGGAAGCCCCCGTCAGCGTCGCTTCTTCCGCACCCTCCACGTCCATCTTGATGAAATCGACCTTGGGCCAGTCCGCAAGGAGGGTGTCGAGGCGAGCGCCCGTGACCTGAACCGTGTCCGCGCTGCCCGCGGCCGAATCCGAAACGATGCGGGCGTTCTTGGGCTCATCGCCCGGCGTGTGAAAAGTGAAAATCTGGCCGTCGGTATCACCAAGCGCATTTTCGATAACGCGAACCCGCTCATCGAAACCGTTCACATGGACCGTCTGGCGCAGGAACTTGGCGGTATGCGGATTCGCCTCGATCGCGACGACCCGACCCTTTTCTCCCACGATGTCGGCGAACAGCACGGTGTAGTAGCCGTGGTTCGCACCCGCATCGACCACGTGCATTCCGGGTTTCACCCGTTGTGCCATGAAGACCGTCAGCCAAGGCTCCCAGAAGCCATCCAGCATCACGTGGGCCCCGAAGCCGATGTCTGTCGTGGGAACGTAGAGCTTGTAGCGCCCGAGGACGCGGCACAGTGTCACCTGGTAGCCAAGAAAGGCCGTCTGCGCGAGCGCGCGGCTGCGCCGCTCCAGCGCCCAACGGTCCAACGACAACAGTTCGTTGAGGCCGAGCAGACTGAGTTCAGGTTGGGATTGCGACACGCTCGGACCCTTCAAGAAACGCATTACGCTCTGCCTCACGGGCGCTGTCGCAAAAGCGCCAAGCCATTGCCCGACTTCACCTAGTCGAGCGGCCGACGCCCGGAGGCCGCCAGATACGCGCCAGTCACGGCAACCTCAACAGTCGAACGAGGAATAAGGCCAACCCGCACCTCGCTCGCCCCATCGACCAGCCGGACGCGCCCCTCGAACGTGCGGTATCGGTCGATCACCCACACCGGCAACCGCTCGGTCGCCAGAACGCGGCCCTGCCCGTCCCTCTGCGTCACCACGATTTCGGCGGACGCTTCCTCGCCGGGCGGCAGGCCCGGCGCGAACAGGCTGGCGCCGAAGCGGTAGTCGCCGGGCGACGGGGCATCGATGGTCTGGCCCCAGTCGCGGGCGGGCAGGGTCTCGGCGCGGATCGTGCGCATGCAGGCGCCATTGGCGTTCCACGGGGGGCCTGTGACGTCGCCGAAGGTCAGCTCAGCCCCCTCCCCCTCGCTGTCCCAGGCGCGAGTTTCACAGGCATAGTCGCCCTCGGGCACATAGGGGCCGCCCAGGTGGCTGTTGAACAGCAGGTTGCCCGACAGATAGAGCGGATCGACCGCAAAGGTGCGGATGGTCGGATCGACGGTCGAGGTGCCGTCCGGATCCCACGTCCCGCCCTCGGGCCGAACCAGCGTCGTCCAGGTGCGGCAGTCGACCATCGACATGGCCCGGCCGTGGAAGACCGCGTCATAGGTCGAGGCCGGGCAGCGGGCCTTCAGGAACTCCGGCGTCAGGCCCTCGCCCGCGCGCCAGGCCTCCCACCGGGTCGCGCCATATTCGCGCGTGAACCAGTTGGTCTCCATCGAGCCGTAGCCCGAGGCGAAGTGGCGGACGAGCAGGGAGTCGAGCCGTCGCGTCTTCGTGTCGTCGGCCGGATCGACGACATAGGCGTGGGCGGGCACGAAGCTCCATTCGATGCGCGCCGCGCTGGTGCGGATGCGCTGTTCGCAGTTGGGGGCGAAGGTCGTGGGCGACGCCGCCTCGCCCCCCCGGAACGCGCGGTCGCTATTCGGAAACAGCCGCCAGCCGCCCAATTCGCAGTCAGGTCGCCACCAGGGCTGCCAGTAGGCGCCGGGGTCCGACGTGCCGAGGAAGGCGACCCAGTCCTCGCTGGCGCCCATGATGTTGTAGCCGCCGCGCGCGGGATCCAGATGGACCTGACGCGGAAAGGCGGGGTCCAGGTCCCGGGCGTCGGTGAAGAAATAGGTCTGGACGCCCAGAGTGCGGGCGCCGAAGTTCGAGGGATCGGGGTCCTCGACAGGGAAGCTGTCGCTGACCTGATAACCGCCGACATCGACCTTGTGATACGGCAGGGGCTCGCCGGGCCGGAGCTTGCGTCGGCTGTCGGGGCAGGACACCGGATCGGCGAAGATCGCCTGGTCGCTGGCGTCCACACAGACCATCTGGATCAGGAACTCCGTGGGGTCCGGTGACTGCCCTCGCGCCGGATCGGCCGCGCAGCCGGACAGGCCGAGCGCGAGAAGGCCGATCAGGGCCGCCCGCGCCGCCATCGTCATTTCCGCTCCAGCACCGTGGTGCGTAGGTACCGGCCATAGTCGCTCTTGCCGAGCGCGGTGACGATCGACTCCATCTGCGCGCGGTCGATGAAGCCTTGGTCGAAGGCGATCTCTTCGGGACAGGCGATCTTGAAGCCCTGGCGCTTTTCCAGGGTGCGCACGAACTCGGCGGCTTCCAGCAGGCTGTCGGGCGTGCCGGTGTCCAGCCAGGCGAAGCCGCGGCCCATGATCTCGACCGACAGCTGGCCGCGGTTCAGGTACTCGCGGTTGACGTCGGTGATCTCCAGCTCGCCCCGCGCCGAAGGCTTCAGGTTGGCGGCGATGTCCACCACCTGTTCGTCATAGAAATATAGGCCGGTGACCGCCCAAGGCGATTTCGGCAACGGCGGCTTCTCCTCGATCGACAGGGCGCGCATGTCAGCGTCGAACTCGACCACGCCGTACCGCTCCGGATCGTTGACGTGATAGGCGAAGACGGTCGCACCGTTCGGCCGCGCCATCGCGCTGGTGAACAGGTCGGTGATGCCGTGGCCGTAGAAGATGTTGTCGCCCAGGATCAGCGACGACGGCCCGCCCGCCACGAAGTCCGCGCCGATGATGTAGGCTTGGGCCAGGCCGTCGGGACTGGGCTGGACGGCGTACTGGATGTCCATGCCCCACTTCGACCCGTCGCCCAGCAGGGCCTGGAAGCTGGGCACGTCGCGCGGGGTGGAGATGATCAGCACCTCGCGAATGCCGGCCAGCATCAGGGTCGACAGCGGATAGTAGATCATCGGCTTGTCGTAGATCGGCATGAGCTGCTTGGACGTGACCAGCGTCATGGGATGCAGCCGGGTGCCGGATCCGCCTGCGAGGATGATGCCCTTCATCGGGGGGCCTCCGGTATGAGTTCGGCGACGATCTCGGCGACCGCGTCCTTCCAGGGGCGCGGCGCGATGCCGTAGTCGCGGGTGATCTTGAAGGTGTCGAGACGCGAGTTCGAGGGGCGACGGGCCGGCGTCGGATAGTCGGCCGTCGTGATGCCCTCGACGGTGGCACGTGGTCCGCCGCGCGCGGCCGACAGGGCCATGATCTCGCGCGCCAGCCCGGCCCAGGTGGTCGAGCCCGCATTGACGAAGTGATAGACGCCGGTGGGCGCGTCCGGATCGTCGATCATCCGCAGGGCGATGGTCTTCAGCGCCTCGGCGATGTCGCGGGCCGAGGTGGGGCAGCCTTCCTGATCCTCGACAACGCGAAGGGCCGGCCGATCGGCGGCCAGCCGCAGCATAGTTTTGAGGAAGTTGGCGCGGTGGGGGCTGAGCACCCAGGCCGTGCGCATCACCACCGAGCGCGGATTGCCCGTCGTCACCGCGACCTCGCCCGCCAGCTTGGACGCGCCGTAGACCCCCAGCGGCCCGACCGGATCGGTCTCGGCGTAGTCGCGCTCGCCCGAGCCGTCGAAGACATAATCGGTCGAAACCTGGATCAGGGGGATGTCCGCTGCCCGCGTGGCTTCGGCCAAAATCGCCGGGCCCATGGCGTTGGCGGCGAAGGCGGCGGCGACCTCGGTCTCGGCCTTGTCCACGGCGGTGTAGGCGCCGGAGTTGATGACGGCCTTGAACGGCGTCGCGCCGAAGGCGGCGCGGACGGCTCCTGCGTCGCCTAAGTCGAGCTCGGCCCGCGTCGGCAAGTGCAGCCGGACGTTCGCGGGCCATTGGGCCCGGGCCAGTTCCAGCCCGACCTGCCCCGCCCCGCCGGTAATCAGGATGTCGACTGCGTCGTCAGCCATGCGCCACGCCCAGCCGCTCGGTCTTGTAGCGGCCGTCCAGGATCGCCTGCCACCAGTCGCGGTTGTTCAGATACCAGTCGACGGTCCGCTCGATGCCGGTTTCGAACGTCACCGAGGGCTCCCAGCCCAGTTCGTCGCGGATCTTGGTGGCGTCGATGGCGTAGCGGGCGTCGTGGCCAGGGCGATCGGCGACGAAGGTGATCTGGTCGGCATAGGACTTGCCGTCGGTGCGGGGGCGCTTGCGGTCCAGGCTGGCGCAGATGGCCTTCACCACCTCGATGTTGCGGCGCTCGGCGTTGCCGCCGACGTTGTAGGTCTGGCCCGGCCGGCCGCGCTCGAACACGGCCTGGAGCGCGCGGGCGTGGTCGTCGACGAACAGCCAGTCGCGCACGTTCGATCCGTCGCCATAGACCGGAAGGGGCTCGCCGTTCAGGGCCCGGATGATGATCAGCGGGATCAGCTTCTCGGGGAAGTGATAGGGCCCGTAGTTGTTCGAGCAGTTGGTCATCAGGACCGGCAAGCCATAGGTGTGGCCCCAGGCGCTGACCAGGTGATCCGACGCCGCCTTGGACGCCGAATAGGGACTGCGCGGATCATAGGGCGTGGTCTCGGTGAACAGACCGGTGTCGCCCAGCGACCCGAAGACCTCGTCGGTCGAGATGTGGTGGAAGCGGAAGCTGGCCTTGTCCTCGTCCTCCAGCCCGCGCCAGTAGCCGAGCGCCTGCTGCAGCATGACGAAGGTGCCCACCACGTTGGTCTGAACGAACTCGCCGGGGCCGTCGATGGAGCGGTCGACGTGGCTTTCGGCCGCCAGGTGGGCGATGACCTGGGGGCGGAACTCGGCCAGGGCCGCGTGCACAGCCTCGGCGTCGCAGATGTCGCCCTGCACAAAGCCGTAGCGGTTGGACTTCGACGCCGGCTCCAGCGAGCTCAGCAGGCCCGCATAGGTCAGCTTGTCAAACACCAGCACCTCGTGCTCGGTGTGCTCGATCAGCCGGCGAACCAGGGCCGAGCCGATGAAGCCGGCGCCGCCGGTGACCAGAATGCGCATGAAGCCGTCTCTCCTTGGGGCCGCGACCTAACCCAGATTGCCCGTCGCCGCCATCGGGACCCCGTCATAGGCGAAGGGGCTGTCGAAGTCCGCCAGACGCGGCAGGGCCTTGTCCTTGTCCGACAACACGGGGCCGGTGGGCGGCAGGGGCCAGTCGATGCCGATGTCGGGGCAGTCCCAGGCCACCCCGCCGTCGCAGTCGGCGGCGTAGACGTCGGACACCTTGTAGGCGACCTCGGTGTCGGGCTCGAGCGTGATGAAGGCGTGACCGTAGCCGACCGGCACGAACAGCTGGCGTCCGTTGGAGGCGCTGAGCGTGGCGTAGGCGACCTGGCCATAGGTCGGCGAGCCTGCGCGAAGGTCGATCGCGTAGTCGACGATGGCGCCGCGCACGCAGCGGACCAGCTTGGCCTGGGCATGGGGCGCGCGCTGGAAGTGAATGCCCCTGATCGTGCCAGCGTGAGCCGAATAGGACTGGTTGTCCTGAACCATGTCGAGATCGATCCCCATCGCCGCGAACTTCGGACGCGACCAGGTTTCAGAGAACCAGCCCCGGTCGTCGCCGAACCGGCGGGTCTCGATCAGCTGGACGGTCGTGGACATGGCAGGCTCCGAAAGACGATGCCCGCGCCTAGCCGCCGCGCCTCCGCCTTGGCAAGGGCGCTCGCCCCGCTCGCGACGGCCATTGGCGGGCGAGAAAAGGCTTGGTAAGCCCATGTGGGCCTTCGGGTCCACGCCCGCCGCGAGCTCCGAGGCCGACTTGAACTTCTCCGCGATCCGCTCGCTGTTCGCCCGTTCTCAGCCCATCGTCGAGGCATCGCCGGCGCCTGACACCTCGTTGCGCGACTCCGACGGCCGCCGGCGCGGGGACGCTGCGCGTGACGTGGGTCGGCCAGCGGACGCCATCGAGGGCTACGAGGCGCATCTGGCGGAGCATCCCACCGACTTCGCCATCTGGGTCCAGCTCGGTCACATGCTAAAGGATGCGGGTCGCCCGTTGGAGGCCGACGAGGCCTATGGCCGCGCGCTGAACCTTCGTCCGGGCGACGGCGACCTGCTTCTGCACTACGGCAGCCTGAAGCGGGCCCTGGGGCATCGGCGCGCGGCCATGGTCCTGTTCCGCCGTCTGGCGGCCCAGTCGCTCTGCGCCGACCTCATCGCCGAGATGACGGCGCCGGACATGGCCAAGCATCTCACCGAGGCGGACGAACAGCGTATCGCCGCCCACGTCTCCCGGGCTATTTCCGCCTCGCTCAGCCATCTAACGCTGACCAAGGTGTCGGGCCTGGTCCCGCATTCCGACGGGTCGATCCGCCTGGTCGATGACGATCCCCGGCTGAAGCTGACGCCAACCGGGGCGCCCGCCGGCTCTACGCTGGGCGCGCTTCAGATCGAGATCGAGCAGCTGGACCCGGACCGCCCGGTGTCGGGCCAGCTCTTCCTGAACTACGGCGACGGGTTCGACCCCAATAACCAGATCGTCATCGAGGCGCGTCCCGGCGAGGACCGGATCGAGGTGACCTTGCCGATCGCCGGACCGAACCGTTTGAAGGGCCTGCGCTGGGACCCGGACGACAAGCCCAACGCCATCCGGGTCCATCGTCTCGCTTTCCTGCACGCCTTCGATTTGGAAGCGGCGATCGCGGCGGTCACCGAGGCCTTTCCGCCAGAGATCGACCTTTCCCGCGAGGTCGCAGCCGCACGCGCCGCCCTGGCCCAGCCGGATGTCGACGCGGCGACGGCGGCGCGAACCACGCTTTTCCTGACGTCCCACCTGCGCGGTCAAAGCCGGGAGTACGAGGCGTGGCGGCGCCGATGGATCGAACCTCGGCCCCAGGACTACGACCGCATCCGCGAGATGACGGCGGCGATGTCGATCAGACCGACCTTCTCCTTCGTCATTCCGGTGTACGACACGCCGATCCCGCTACTGGTCGAGTGCCTGAACTCGATCCTGGACCAGACCTATCCCGACTTCGAGGTCTGCCTGGCCGACGACTGTTCGCCGAACCCCAAGGTGCTCGAAACGCTGGACGCCTACGCACGGCGCGACAGCCGCATCAAGGTGATCCGCCGCACATCGAACGGCCACATCTCGGCGGCCAGCAACTCCGCGCTCGCGGCCGCGACAGGAGAGTTCGTGGTGCTGATGGACCACGATGATCTCATTCCGGATTACGCCCTGTTCTGCGTCGCCCATGCGATCAACCAGAACCCTCAAGCCCAGATCCTGTTCTCGGATGAGGACAAGATCACCGTCGCGGGCGAGCGGTTCCAACCCTATTTCAAGGGCGACTTCGACCCGTGGCTGCTGTTCGGCCACAACATGGTCAGCCATCTAGGGGTCTATCGCCGCGACCTGCTGGAAAAGATCGGCGGGTTCCGGCTGGGTCTGGAAGGCAGCCAGGACTACGATCTGGTGTTGCGTGCGTGGGAGGAGGCCGGCGACGAAGCCGTCGTGCATATTCCCCACGTCCTCTATCACTGGCGCGCGATCCCCGGTTCGACGGCGGTGTCGGCCGACCAGAAAAGCTACGCCATCGTCGCGGCGCGCACCGCGATCTCCAGCCACTTCGCCCGCACCGGCGCCCCGTTCGTCTCAGGCGTCGGGTTCGCGGCGGGCAATACGGCGGTGAAACGGACCCGCAACTTCGACACCCCGGTCTCGATCGTCATTCCCACACGCGATGGGCTGGAGGACCTCCGGGCCTGCATCAGCTCGATCCTGTCTTTTGACCACCGCGCGGCGGAGATCATCGTCGTCGACAACGGCTCGGAGCGAGCCGAGACGCTGGCCTGTCTGGCGGGGCTCGAGCGGGACGGCGTGGCGCGGGTCATCCGCGATCCCCGGCCGTTCAACTTCTCGGCCCTGAACAACGCGGCAGCCAAGGCGGCGACCGGCGAGCTTCTCTGCTTCCTCAACAACGACACCGAGGTGGTCACAAAGGACTGGCTGGACCGGGCGCGGGCCCTGCTGTCCATGCCCAGGGTCGGGGTGGTCGGAGCGCGGCTCCTCTATCCGGACGGGGCCTTGCAGCACTTCGGCGTCTACACGGGCACGGCCGAACACCGGGTTGCGTCGCACGCCCACCACGGCCTGGCGCGGAATGGAGCCGGCTATTTCTCCAAGGCTCGCCTGACCCAGCAGTTCAGCGCGGTGACCGCCGCCTGCCTGTTCATCCGCCGCGAAGTGTTCGACCAGGTCGGAGGTTTCGATCCGGAGTTGGTGGTCGCCTATAACGACGTGGACCTGTGCCTGAAGGTCCGGCAGGCCGGCTGGCAGGTGGTGGCCGACGCCGAGCTGGTGCTGATCCACAAGGAATCGCGCACGCGCGGCGCCGACACGGACGGCGAGAAGGCTGCCCGCCTGGACCGCGAGGCCGCCCTCATGCGCGACCGCTGGGGCGAGACGCTGGCGCGCGACCCCTTCTATTCGCCGAACCATTCGCTGGACGGCCAGTTCGGCTTCGCCCACCCGCCGCGCGTGCCGATGCCGTGGCGGGATGAGGCGGCTCCAGAAGTCTCTGACGCCGGCCGGCAGAAAGGACGTCCGCGTGCCGCGATCGCCGTCCCTGCCGCCTGAGTTCGAGCCGGAGGTTCTGCGCAGGCGCTACGTCGACCTCGCGGAGTTCTCCGACGAGGCGCTGCGGGATCACTATGAGGAATGGGGACGTGGCGAAGGACGTGTCGCCTCGGAGGCGGTCTTTCGCGAGCATTTCCTGAGCCTGATCGGAACTGACGGGCTGGCGCTGGAGGTCGGTCCTTACTTCAACCCGATGCTTCGGGGCGATAACGTCCGCTATCTGGACATGTACAGCGCGACAAAGCTCCGGGAGCGCGCGATTTCGGAAGGGCTCGACCCGAACGGCTGTCCCGACGAAATCCACTACGTTGGCGGTTTCGAGGCCTGCCCTGGCTCGGCATTCGATATCGTCTTCAGCAGCCATGCGGTCGAGCATCAGCCGGATCTGATCGGACATCTGCAACAGGTCGAACGCGTTCTGCGACCCGGCGGCCGCTACTTGATGATCGTGCCGGACAGCCGCTTCTGCTTCGACCGCTCCCTGCCCCTCTCGCGGCTGTCTGAGGTGATTCAGGCCCATGAGGAGCGCCGCCGGGACCACGCGCTCTCGACCCTGATCGACCACTATATGTTCGCCGACCACAACGACCCGGTCGATCACTGGCGCGGCCATCACACGCCGAGCATCAGGCCGGGGCGGGAGTGTCTCGAGGCCGCCCGGGCTGCCTTCGAGAGAGCCGATGGGGAATACATCGACGCCCACGCCTGGCGGTTCTCCCCTCAGACGTTTCGGGCCATTGTGGACACAGCGCGGGAAGCCGGTCTGATCGGTCTGGAGGCGATCCGGGTGTATGACACCCCCTTTGGCCGCTTCGAGTTTATGGCGGCGCTTGAGAAGCACGAGTAGCGTGTCGGTTGTGAACGCTTTGTCCGAGTCTCCCCCTCTGTCGCCGGTCCGCGCTATTCGATGGCCCGAGGCCTTTGATCCGGATTGCCTGCGAGTGCGCTACGGCGATCTGGCGGCCATGTCGGACGCGCAGCTGGCCGGGCATTTCGAGGCCTATGGGCGCCGCGAAGGGCGCATCGCCTCGCCCGCCGCCGTGCGCGAGGGCTTTATCTCATTGGTTACGCCGGACGCCTCAATCCTCGAGATCGGCCCGTTCTGCCAGCCGGTCATGACGGGGCCGAACGTGCGCTATCTGGATGTGCTCGACGCGACCGGTCTGCGCGCTCGTGGAGAAGCGATCGGCATCGACACCAGCCGGACGCCTGAGACCATCCACTTCACCGACGGTCTGGGCGAGGCCGCCGGACACGGCTTCGACATCCTGTTCAGCAGCCACAATCTGGAGCATCAGCCGGATCTGATCGGCCATCTCAAGCAGGCGGCAGCCGCCCTCGCGCCGGGCGGCGTCTACATGCTGATCGTGCCGGATCGCCGCTACTGCTTTGACCACTTCCTGCCGGACCTGACCGTACCGCGTGTCCTGGACGCCCATCTGGAGGGTCGCACAGTGCACACGGCGCAATCCGTGATCGAGCATCGCGCCTTCACTTGCCACAACGACACGATGCGCCACTGGCAGGGCGATCATGGGCCCGAGCCAGACGGGCTAGATCACCGCATGGACTATGCCCTCAACGAGCTGAAAGCTGCGGACGGCGGCTATATCGACGTTCACGCGTGGCAGTTTACGCCGCAGTCGTTCGGGCGTGTGATGACCGCCCTGAACACCTTGGGCTGGTCGCCCTTCCGACCGCTTCGGGTTTATGACACGGCCTATGGCCGGAACGAGTTCACCGCCGTGCTGACGCTGGATGAGGGCGCATGACCGAGCAAAGGCCCGGTTGGCTGCAACGTCGGGCGGCGCCGGCGGCCGCGCCAGACGTCAACGCCCGCGCGAGCCGCCTGATCGCTCAAGCGGACCAGGCCCGCGACGCCGGAGACTGGGCCTCGGCGGCGCGGCTCTATGCCGAGGGGCTGAAGATCGAGCCGGGCCAATCGGCTATCCGGGTCCAGCTGGGCCATGCGCTGAAGGAATCGGGACAACTGGCCGAAGCCGAAGCCGCCTATCGCCAGGCCGCGGACGAGATGCCTGAGGACGCCGACGCCCGTCTGCAACTCGGCCACGCCCAGAAGCTGCTGGGCCAGACCGAGGCCGCGATCCGCAGCTTCGAACACGCGCTCGAGATCGACCCAGACCTGGCGTCGGCGCGCGACGAATTGATCCTGCTGGGCGCGCGGGGCGCGCTGCCCGGCGTGAAGGACGGGCGGGCGACTGCGGCGCATCGACTGGCGCGGCTGTCCGACGATGTGCGACGGGCCCTGACGAACGCCCGGGACGTCGCCGACCAGGCGATCTTCCCGCCCGAGGCCTATGACGCCTTCCGCCGCAGATTCCCGATCGCGCCGCCGCCGAGGTCCAGCGAACTGGCCGTGACGGTGCGCATCGACGCGGCGGGGGCCACGCCGTCTCTGCTGCGCGCGACCTTGACCAGCCTGCTGGACCAGCGTCACGCGGCCTGGACCGCCTTCGTCGCCGGCGCGGACGAGGCGGTGGCGAACCACCCCGTGGCCAGCCTCGGCCTCGACGTAGGCCGCGTCCGATTTGGTGAAAGCGGTGCGGCGGACGGCCCTACCCTGCACTTGACGGCCGGGACGATCCTCGATCCTGAAGCTCTGGGCTGGCTGGTGTTCGGACTGGAGCGGACGGGGGCCGTCGCCGCCTGCGCCGATCACGACCGCTACGATCCCGACTGGCGCCTCGGCCTGATCCGCCACTCGCCGGCGCTGCAGTCGATGGCCGATGCGCTGGATCTGGCCACCAACCCCGATCCTCCCACCGTCGTTCTGACCACTCGCGGCGGTTCGAATGCGCGCGAGGCGCTGGATCGGGCCTTGGCCGACGGCCCTGTCGCCCACCTGCCCCGCCTGCTGTCCAGCCTGCCGACGGGCGTCGCGGCCAAACCGACCGCCGCGCCGGCGCCCCCCGCCCTGCCCGGCCGGATCCTCGTGGTCATCCCGACGCGTGACGAGGTCGAGATGCTGGGGCGAGCGGTGATGACCCTCCGCGCCGAAGCTGCACAGCCCAATCAGGTCGATATCCTGATCCTCGACAACCGCAGCCAAGCAGCGGGTTCCGCTCAGGCGCTGGCCGAGCTCGCCGCCCTGCCCGGCGTTCGGGTCCAGACGCACGACGAGCCGTTCAACTGGTCGCGCTGCAACAACCGGGGCGTGGCGGGATCGGACGCAGCGATCCTGGTCTTCGCCAACAACGACGTCGAGATGCTGACGCGGGGCTGGGACGCCCGGTTGCGGGGCTGGCTGGGCCGGGACGGCGTGGGCGCGGTCGGCGCGCGGCTGCTCTACCCCGATGGCTGTTTGCAGCACGGCGGCATCCTGTTTGGCGGCTGGCAGAACCGGCCGTCCCACGACGGTCTGTGGCAGCCCGGGCGCGAGGGCGGGCCGCTGAACCGCTGGCGGCGGTCGCGTCCTGTCGCGGCGGTGACGGGCGCCCTCATGGCCTGTCGGCGCCAGATGTTCGAAGCCGTCGGCGGCTTCGACGAGCGGTTCGCCATCGCCTACAACGACATCGACTTCTGTCTGAAGGTCCGCCAGCGTGGCGAACGTGTCGTCTTCGCTGCCGACATCGAGGCGATCCATCATGAATCGAAGACCCGCGGTCATAACGACAACCCCGAGAAGGTCGCCTGGGACGACGCCGAACTGGCCGACATGCATCGCCGGTGGGGAGCGTGGCTGTTCCACGATCCGGGCTACAATCCGCAGTGGGCGACGGAGGTGAACCGTCCCTACGACGGGCTGCGCGATCTCGGTCTCAGCCGCGTCCTTAAGCATCTGGACGCCAGCGCGCGCCCGCAGCCCTGGGCGATCCCTGCGGACCCGCAGGGCGAGGTTTGACCTTCGATCGGCGTCATGCCACCTGACCGCGCGGCCTGCGCCACGCGACGGCGACGGCAGGGGAGTTGGCTTCATGGCGGGATCGAAGGCGACGGCTGCGGCGATCCGGGCGCATCTGCCGATGGACGAGCGCCTCGAGCAGCCGCGCCATCTGAACGCCCTGTTCCGCCACATGGGCCAGTGGCGCAGCACCGTGCTGGGCAGCGTCTTTGTCCGTCACCACGGCCTGACCATCTATGGCGGTCTGTTCAAGGGCATGGAGTACCTGGACCACTCCACCGAAGGCTGCCTTCTGCCCCGTCTGCTCGGCTGCTATGAGCAGGAGCTGCACGACGACCTGCGCGCCTTCGCGAGCGAGGGTCTGGACGCCGTGGTCGATATCGGCTGCGCCGAGGGCTATTACGCCGTGGGTCTGGCCCGCCTGATGCCCGACGTCACCGTCCACGCCTACGACACCGACGCCAAGGCTCGCGAGAGCTGCAGGGGTCTGGCCGCGAAGAATGGCGTCACCGACCGCGTCCACATCGGCGAGACCTTTACCGGCGACATGTTCGAGACCTTCGCTGATCGCCGCACGCTGGTGATGATCGACACCGAAGGGTTCGAGGAGCAGATCATGCGCCCCGATCAATGGCCGGCGCTGGCCCGGCTGGCGATCGTCATGGAGACCCATCCGGAAAAGCATCCCGACATCGTCGCGACCATGCTGGCGCGCTTCACCGCCACCCATGACATCCAGCTGCGGTCGACCGGGCCGCGCGTTTCGGACCTGCCCGGCTGGCTGCTGGAGCTGCCGCATCTGGATCAGCTGATCGCGACCTGGGAGTTCCGGGCGACGCAGACGCCGTGGTTCGTCATGCGGCCCAAGGGCTGGAGCGCGGCGGCTTGAACGGTCCCAACTTCGCCCTCTACTACGCTGGGGACGCCTATTCGACGGCGGCCAAGATCATGGGCCGCCAGAGCGCCGGAAAGGCCCTGATGAAGGGCGTGGCGCGCCGCTGGCCCGACGGGGAGATCCACGGGTTTGGCGCCAGCCGCGCCTCGGGCACGGCGATGGCCCAGCAGCTCAAGCGCGACGGGCACACGGGCACGGTCAGGTGGCGGCCGATGCCGGGCGACGCGGTCCTGGAGCAGCTGGGCGCGGTCTACTATCCAGCCCCGGTGACGCTGGACCTGGCGCATGCGCGCAACACGCAGGGTCCGACGGCCTACAGCCTCTTCGGCGTGACCCACACCCTCTCCTCGGAGGCCGGCATGGACAGCCTGTCACGGCTGATCCTCGCGCCGTTCCAGCCTTGGGACGGACTGATCTGCACGTCCAGCGTCGCCCTCTCGGTGGCCCGTCGGCTTCAGGCCGAGATTCGCGAATGGCAGATCGAACATGTCGGCGCGACCCGCTTCAACACGCCGTCGATGAAGGTCATCCCGCTGGGCGTGGACGCCCCATCCTGCGCCCGCACGCCCGAGCAGATCGCCGAGGCGCGCGCCGCCCTGGGTGTCGGGGCCGATGAGGTCGCCTTCCTGTTCGCCGGGCGGCTGATTTTTCACGGCAAGGCCAATCCGGCGATCTACTATCGCGCGGTTGAGGCCGCCCAGGCCCGGGTCGGCCACCCCATCGTCTGTATCGAGGCGGGCGTGTGGCCCAACGACAAGGTCGCCGAGGGCTACCGAAAGGCCCGCGCGGAGTTGGCGCCGTCGGTCCGCTTCATCGAGGTCGATGGCGCCGACAGCGTCGCCTACGACCACGCCTGGAAGGCGGCGGATGTCTTCACCAGCCTGTCGGACAATATCCAAGAGACCTTCGGCCTGACCCCGGTCGAGGCCATGGCGGCGGGACTGCCCAATCTCGTCAGCGACTGGAACGGCTATAAGGACACGGTGCGGGACGGCATCGACGGCTTCCGCGTGCCGACCCTCACACCCGGCCCTGGCTCTGGCGCGGGGGCCGACCTGGCGCTGCGCCACGCGACTGGCGGCGACACCTATGACTTCTTCATTGGCCGGGCCAGCATGGCGACCGTCGTGGCGTTCGAGCCTCTGGTCGAACGCATCGTCGACCTGGCGTCGGATCCCGATCTGCGCCGCCGCATGGGCGAGGCTGGGCGCGCACGCGCCGTCGCGGACTTCGACTGGCCCGTGATCCTGGACCGCTACTGCGGTTTCGCGGCCGAGCTGGGAGAGCTGCGAAAGGCGGCGGCGAGCCTGCGCAAGCGAGCGCCCATCCCCTTCCCGATCCGACCCGACCCGTTCGATCTGTTCCAGGACTATCCGACCCACCACGTCAGCGAGGAGTGGAAGGTTCAAGCCCAGCCGCTCGACGACCGAGGCCTCGACAGGTTCCTGGACCTGCACATGGCCCGTTATGTCGTCGACGATCAGGTGCTGCCCGAGGCCACGATCCGAGCCGTCCACGCCGAGGCGGCCAAGGGCGGCAAGACCGTGGTGTCGCTGCTGAACGCCGTCGGCCGAACGCCGGCCAGCTGGAAGGCGTTGATGTGGCTGATGAAGCTCGACATCGTGCGGGCCGCGCCTTGACGCTGCACCTGTCGCCGGAGGTTCAGGCGAAGGTCCGCGAGGCCTTCGACGCCGACTTCTATCTGGCGGCCAACAAGGATGTGCGCGAGGCCCGGATCGACCCCTTTCTGCACTTCCTGACCTATGGCGCCGAGGAGGGCCGCGATCCTCGCCCCGACTTCTCGATGAAACGGTATCTGGCGCTCCATCTGGACGTACGCGAGGCGGGGATGGACCCCTTCGTCCACTGGGTCACCGACGGGCGGGCCGAGGGACGTGCCACCGACCACGGCCTAGGCTACCAGTATGAGGTGCTATGGGCTGAAAAGCCTCTGGAAGAGCGCATGCGGTCGATGCGCCTGGCCCTGCCTGACCGAGCCCCCGATCCGCCTGAACGGCTGAATGACGCACTGGGGGCGGTGGGCCAACGACGCAGTTTTCACGTCACCGTCAGCCATGACGACTTCGGCTCCGGCGTCGGCGGGGTCCAGCTGTGCATCCGGCTCGAAGCCGAAGCCCAGCGACGCAAGGGCCTGACGCACATCCATCTGTTCCCGAGCGCCACCGCCGTGGTGGTCGACATCGAGCGCGAGCGGCCGACGCTGGGCGTGGTCGTCGACGGCGTCTTCGCCGGACATCACGCGCATGACACGGTCGCGGCGATCCTGGCCTCGGTCATGGCCGGACAGGCCAACGTCTTCGCCATACACAGCCTGATCGGCCATGCGGCCGATCCCCTGTCGGGCCTGTTGGCCAGGCTCGGCATGACGTCGGGCTTTTTCTGGCTGCACGACTACGCCAGCCTGTGCGCCGGCTATGCGTTGATGCGCGACGACGTGGCCTTCTGCGGCGCGCCGTCTCCGGACAGCACCGCCTGCGAAGTCTGCAGCTACGGCCGTCGTCGGCGCGTTCAGTTGCCGACACATGTCGAGCTTTTTCAGCGCTTCGCCCTGACCGCCGTCGCTCCCTCGCAAGTGGCGCTGAGCCTTTGGCGCTCGCGTTTCCCGGTCCGGGCAGCGGCCGAAGTGGTGCATCCCCACGCCCGGCTGGAGCCCCGCGCCGACCAGCCCGCGCCCAAGGTCTCTGCGCGCAAACGCCCGCTTCGGATCGGCTTCCTCGGCATGCCGGCGCTGCACAAGGGCTGGCCGATCTTCGCCGATCTGGTCGCCCGGTTCGGCCGAGATCCTCGTTACGAGTTCCATCACCTGTCGGCGGTGCGGGAGCCGCGCGTGGCCGCGCGCTTCACCAAGGTCGTCCCCACGCCGGCGGCGCCCCAACCCATGATGCCGGCTATCGAGAAACTCGATCTCGATGTCGCCCTGATCTGGTCTCTTTGGCCCGAGACCTTTTGCATCGCCGCCCACGAGGCCGTGGCGGCGGGCGCGGCCGTCCTGACGGGCCCGGCCTCGGGCAACGTCGCCGCCTTCGTCGCGGGCGACGCCTCGCGCGGAACCGTGCTCGGCAGCGAAGCCGCCCTGTTCGACTTGTTCGCGTCCGGCGCGGTCGCCGAGTTGTCCCGCGCCAACCGCAAGCCGATCCTGTCCGACCTGATCTTCAGCGAGATGGTCGCGGACCTGACGACGGAGGCGGCCGCGTGAGGGTGCTCGTCTTCTCCAGCTTCACCTTCGCCTATCTGGACCGGGCCCGCGTCCTGTTCGGCACGCTGAAGAAGCACCATCCGGACTGGGAGCGCGTCGCGGTCATCACCGACCGACCGCCGCCCGGCATCGACTTCGATCCTTCGGCCGAGCCGTTCGACCGCATCGTCTGGTTCGAGGATCTGACCATTCCTCGCGGCGAGGGCTGGCTGTTTGGGCACGACATCGTCGAGGCGTGCACCGCAGTAAAGGGCCCCTTCCTGCATCAGGCTTGCGAGGCCGACGCGGCCGACATCGTCATCTACCTCGATCCCGACACTGCGCTGCTGAACGACCTGCATCCCCTGGTCGAGGCGTTGCAGACCCACGACGGCCTCCTGACTCCGCACCTGCTGGAGCCCGAGGACGAGCTTCAGGCGCTGCTGGATAACGAGCTGGCGACCCTGCGTACCGGCATCTTCAACCTGGGCTTCGTCGCCATCCGCACGACCGGCCAGGGCGCGCGCTTCGCCCGGTGGTGGAACGACCGGCTGCTGGCCTTCTGTCACGACGACATCCCCCAGGGCCTGTTCGTCGATCAGCGGTGGTGCGACCACGTTCCGGCCTTCTTCGACCGCTTCCACGTCCTGCGCGACCCGGGATACAACGTCGCCAGCTGGAACCTGTCCAAACGCAAGATCGCCATTGGCCAGGACGGCCAGATCACCGTCAACGGCTCGCCGCTGCGCTTCTGGCACTTCACCAAGCTGGGGCCCACCGGCGACACCAGGACCCGCCGCTATGCCGGGACCAACTTCGAGGTCCATGAGATCTGGAACTGGTACAAGCGCCTGATCGCCGAGGCCCACGATCCGCGCATCCCGCAGCGCTGGTGGGCCTTTGGCACCTTCGACGACGGCACGCCGATCAGGAAGGACTGGCGCGTGCTCTATCGCGGCCGGGCCGACCTGCAGGCGGCGTTTCCCGACCCGTTCCGGACAGGAGCCAACACCTACCACGCCTGGCTTGCGGCCGAGGGTCTGTTGACCCCCCCGGCGTCCGTCGCCTAACCCTCTGAAGAAGGAAGGAGCCGCGCATGGCCGCCAGAACCAAGACCGCCACAGCGCGTCCGTCGGCGACCACGGCGCGCACGGCGCTGGTCGTCGCGGGCATGCACCGCAGCGGCACCTCGGCGATGTCGCGGCTGCTGTCGCTGGCAGGAGGCGCCTTGCCCGGCAACATCATCCAGCCGGGTCCGGACAATCCCACCGGCTTCTGGGAGCCCGCCGACATGGTGGGGCTGAACGACCGCATTCTGGCCTCGGTCGGGTCGCGCTGGGACGACGTCTTCGGGCATCGCGTCGGTCCGGCGGTCTGGGAGCGCCGCGCCGACTTCATCGACGAGGCCCGCGCCTTCGTCGCCGACGGTTACGCCGATGCCCCCGCCGCCGTGCTGAAGGACCCGCGCGCATCTCTGATCATCCGCTTTTGGGACGAGGCCCTGAAGGCCGAGGGCCGCAGACCCGTCTATGTCATCATGGTGCGCCACCCGCTGGAGGTCGCGGCCTCCATCATGGCGCGCGGCGATGCATCGGAGGCCGCCGCCGTCATGGCCTGGGCCGCCTATATGTTGTCGGTCGAGAGGGACACGCGCGGCCTGTCTCGGCTCTTCGTCGACTACGACGACCTGCTGACCGACTGGCGCGCTGTGCTGGCAAGGGTGCAGGCGGCGTCCGCCGACGCCCTGCCGGCGCTGAAGCCCAAGGCGCAATCCGAGATCGACAGCTTCCTGTCGCCGGACCAGCGGCACCACCGCGCGGGCGAGGCCGATCTGGCGGCGCGTGGCGACTTGTGGTCGGGAGCGCTCACCACCCTGTCTTGGATGCGGGCCGCGGCCAAGGGCGTCGAACCGGACGCGATCCAATTGGACGACGCGGTGGTGGAGCTGGAGCGGCTGGCCCGGCTGGTCTCGCCCGCGCTGCGCGACCTGCGCGCCGAGGCGGCGGCGGTTCCGGCGATGAAGCAGCAGATCGCGGACTTGCAGAAGGAAAACGCCGCGCTGCGCGACCTGGCCAACCAGTTCCATGCCGAAGCCGACCATAACGGCCGCCACTGGGAGGCCTCGCGCCACATGGTGGCGCATCTGACCGGCGAATTGGCCGGCGCGCGCGAGGAGGCCGATCGCTTCCGCAAGGAAGCCGAGGGCGTGTTGAGCCTGCGCCACGAGATCGGCCTGGCCGAGACCCGCGCCATTCGTCAGCAGGTGCAGAACCGCGAACTGGTCGAGGCGCTGGAGACCGAGCGTAAGCTGGTCGCGCGGCTGCGTGCGGAGGCCGGGGCGGCCCGCACTCGTTTGGACCAGCTGGAGGCTGAGGTCGCCGACGCCCGCCGCCTGCGCGACGAGGCTGTCGCCGACGCCGTGCAGGTCGAGGCGGAGCGTCGCCGCGAGGCCGAGGACCGGCTGGCGGCGCTGGAGACTCGGCTGGCGGATCAGACGGCGATCCTGGCGGATCGGGAGCAGGCTCTGGAGGCGTCGCGGGAACGCGAAAACGATCTGGACCGCCGACTGGCGGCGGTCGAGGCCCAGAAGGCCCGCATGATCGAGAGCGCCAGCTGGAAGGCCACCCGGCCGCTGCGGGTCGCAGCCAAGCGGATCAAGGCCCTGACGAAGGGGCGGTCGTGACCTACTACAGCAACGCCAACCCGGACCTGCTGGCCAAGATTCCGGTCACGGCCAAACGCGTGCTGGAGATCGGGTGCGGCACCGGCGGCTTCGCCCGCGCCTATCGCGACATCAATCCGGCGGCGGAATACTGGGGCGTGGAGCTGTTCGCCGAGGCGGCGGAAGAGGCGAAGACGGTGCTGAATGAGGTCGTGCTCGGCAGCATCGAGGATGCGACCGTACTGGCGGAACTCGACGCCCGGCGCGGCGATCGCAAGTTCGACGTTCTGATCTTTGGCGACGTGCTGGAGCATCTGCTCGACCCCTGGTCGGTGCTGAAGACCCTGCGCGAGCGGATGGAGCCGGGCGCCGTCTGCGCCGTCTGCATTCCCAACGTCGGCCACTGGACCCTCGTGCGCGAGCAGCTGCTGGGCCGCTGGAACTATGCGGACGCCGGACTGCTGGACCGGACGCACTTGCGCTTCTTCAGCCGGGACACGGCCGTAGACATGCTGGCCAAGGCAGGGTGGAGCCCGCTGGACGCCGATCCGCGCGTGCTTTGGCCAGAGAAGACCGAGGCGGCCATCAAAGCCCTGACGCCGGCGGCGCTGGCGTTCGGCGGCGACGCAGCCAAGGCGAAGCGGGATTTGTCCGCCTTTCAATGGGTTCTGCGGGGAGTGAACGGCTCTCTGCCGCCCCGTATCGCCGTGGCGGCGTTGGGGTTGAAGAAGGTCGGCGGCGTCACCGACGCGCGCGTGGATCATCCGATGGCGGCGCTGGCCAGCCTGCCCTCCGTCCGGGCGACCTGGGGCGCCGGCACCGTCGTTCTGCCGGGCGGGACCGATCCGGGCGTCTTCGTCCTGCACCGCTCCTTCCTCGCCGACGCGCCGATGATCGCCCATGTCGAGGGCTTGGCGAAGAAGGGCTGGATGATCGTCTCGGACATTGACGACGACCCGCACCACTGGCCGGGCTATGTGGACTCCGACTTCCGCGCCTTTCGCGGCGTGCACGCCGTGACCGTCTCGACCGAGCCGCTCGCCGAGATGATCCGCCAATGGAACCCCAACGTCGCCGTCTTCCCCAACCAGGCCTTCCGCCTGCCGGAGACACCGCCCGTCACCCCGAAAGGCGGCGCCCGCATTCGCGTCTTCTTCGGCGCCCTGAACCGCGAGGACGACTGGGCCGCCGTGCGCGACCAGATCATGGGGCTGGCCGAAACGCACGGCGATCGCATCGAATGGGTCGTGGTCCACGACCAGGGCTTCTTCGAAGCCCTGCCGGCCGGGGCGACCAAGACGTTCCACCCCACCCTGCCGCACGCGCGCTTCATGGCCGTTCTGGCCGAATGCGACATCGCGCTCCTGCCGCTTTCCGATACGCCGTTCAACCGGCTGAAGTCGGACCTGAAGCTGGTCGAATGCGCCTCGGCCGGGGTCGTGCCGGTCTGTTCACGGATCATCTATGACGCCGAGCCGGCGCACGCCGAGTTCGCCGTCTTCGCCGATACGCCGCATGAATGGAGGGACGCCCTGCTGGCCCTGATCGCCTCTCCCGACGAGGTGAAGCGTCGCCGCGATCTGGGCCGCGCCCACGCCTCGACCCGTCGCATGCACGCCTTCGCCGCTCCGGCGCGGGAGGCCTTCTACCGCGATCTGGTCGCCCGCCGCGACGATCTGGAACGCCAGCGGCAGTCGCGGATCGCGGCGATGGCCGCGCCCTCCCCCGTCACCGCCTGAGCGAGCGTTCCCGCATGGCCAAACTCAATCTCGGCTGCGGCTTCGACAAGCGCGAGGGCTGGGTCAACGCCGATGGCTTCAAGGAATGCGAACCCGACGTCCTGATGGACATCGAGACCTTCCCCTGGCCGTTCGAGGACGATCAGTTCGACCACATCCTGATGAAGCATGTGCTGGAACACGTCGGCGCGACCTTCGCCGACTTCCGCGCCGTCATGCGCGAGCTCTATCGCGTGCTGAAGCCCGGTGGGGTGCTGGAGGTCCATGTGCCCCATTTCCGGCACGACACCTACTGGTCCGATCCGACCCATGTGCGGGCCTTCACGCCGCTGACCTTCGAGATGATGTCCAAGGCCAAGAACGACGATTGGATCGCGCGGCGCGCCAACTACACCATGCTGGCCTATGCGCTGGGCGTCGATTTCGAGGTGGTCAGCATGGTCCAGGTCTATGACAACGCCTGGGTCGAGAAGGAACGCCGGGGCGAGATCGACCGCGCGGGCCTGCGTAAAGCCGCCAACGAAATCTGGAACGTCGTCAAGGAACTGCACATCCAGGTGCGGGCCGTGAAGCCCTGGAGCGGCCCTGCCAGTTAGTCCGGCCGCCAGTCGAGGATGCCGGCCTTGGCCATCCACATCAGGCTGAGCATCACACGCTTGCGCCGTTCCACCGGGAAGGCGTGGAGAAGATCACGCACCGGCGCACCCCCGCTCTCCCCGAGGATCGTCAGGACGCGGAGCTCTTCCTCGGGCGTGGCCCGGCGCCTCGAGGCGAACTGATCCAGCCACAGCGTCGCGGACCGTTCCAGGTCCGCCTGCCCTGCGTCCGGCGCGATCGACAGCCGATCGTCGAAGCCCAGCACGCGGCTGGCGAAGCCCGCGAAATCCCTGAACGGATCGCCCTTGAGCGGGTGCGGCTTGCGCGGCCGTTCGGGGGCGGCCTTGCGAATGGCCGAGAGCTCCTCGGCCAGGGCGACGTACTGCGGAGCCACCACGCGCCAATCCAGCGTCTCGGCGATCCGGCGTCGACCCGCCTCGCCCTGGCGGCGACGCAGCTCCGGCGACCGGATCAGCGCCGTGAGGGCCTCGGCGGCGCGCCCCACATGCACCGCCGTGTGCTGGGCGATCGTGCCGACATAGCTCTGGTAGGAGGTGATGGTCAGGGCGTGGCTGGTCGTAGGCTCCTGCAGCAGATCGTGCGCCGGAGCGCCCAGCGTGGGAACCAGCGTCCCCTCCACGCCATCGCGCACCGTGTAGCGATAACCGTCCCAGTCGGACACGATGACTGGCAACCCCGCCGCCATCGCCTCCAACGGCGTGATGCCGAAGGTCTCCTGAATGTTGTCGACCAGGGAAATGAAGACGTCCGACGCCGCCCACATCTCCGTGACCAGAACCGGATCGTTGCCGTCCAGCAGGTGAAGCGCCACATCGGGGGCATAGGCGGCAGCGGCATCCCGATAGCGCGTCTCGTCCTCCTCCTTGCCCGGAAACCAGCCGACCATGGCGAAGTGGACTCGCGCGCCGGTCGCCTTCGCCGCCGCCTGAACCGCCCGAAACATCGGCTGGGGGAAGGCCTTCTCGAAGAAGGACAGGCGGCCCACCCACAGGACGACGATGTCGCCCTCGGCCACGTCCATCGCCGCCCGGCGCGCCTTGCGGACATCCGGCCGGTCCGCCGCCTGGGCGAAGACCTCGCCATAGACGCCCAGCGGCAGCAGGGGCAGCTGGGGCCGGGGCGGCGCGCGCCCGCCGAAGCGGTCGGCCAGATAGGCCTCCCATTCGTCGAACATCTGGACCATGGCCGACTGAATCGACGGACTGGTGCAGATCACCGCATCCCAGGGATGGACCGGCCCGATCGAGGCCATGGCGATCTCCTGGCGCATGGCCGGCGGCGCGATGGTGTGGATCAGCCCCATCAGGCTGTAGGCCGTCTCGCCCACGACATAGCGGCGCACCCAGGCCAGTTCGTCGATCTTTGGCCCGCCGCGCAAGACCGCCCCGGCATCCCGCGCCCGCGCCTGATTGAGCACAAGCGTCGCCTGGATGTCCGTCGTCCCGCCCTGCGCTCCCAGCAGGCCATCCCGGATCTGATCACCTGTCACCTCGACGTGGGTCAGGACATCCAGCCGGTCCAGACCGCCGTAGCGCGCCAGGGCCTGGAACAGCTCGACGTTGGCGACCTGCATGCCGAAGACGTTCGATCCCCGCCCGGCCCGGCCGGCGGGGTGGTAGACGGCCATGCGCCTCATCGGCCGAACAGCCGCCAGCCGCGCGGACGCGGGGCCTCTTCCAAGACCGGAGCGTCAGGGTCGAGGTCCCGGCTCCAGCGGATGTCGCGCCGCATCACCCGGGCTGGGGCCCCGCCGACGATGCAGTGGGGCGGGACTTCGCCCGACACGATCGAACCCGCCGCCGTGACCGACCCGGTGCCGATCCGCGCGCCCTTCATCACCATGGTGCGCAGACCCAACCAGACATGGTCGCCGATCTCGACCGACCGGCCCGCATTGATCCTCACGCCGGTCGTCCGGTCGTGGATCGGGTGGATGTCGCTGACCGACACATAGACCTGGGACGAGATCATGCAGTCCTCGCCGATCGTCAGGGTGAGCGGCTCGTGCAGCTGCAGGCTTCCCTGAACCATCGTTGTCCTCGCCCCGACGATCAGGGTCGCGCGATCCGTGATCAGGTTGGAGAACCCGTGCAGCCAGCAATCTCGACCGATCACGATGCGGTTGCCGTTGCCGCGCACCACGATCGTCATGCCTAGCCGTGCGCCCTCGGCGATCTCGACGACGTTATCATCGCCCTCGATCTGGATCGAGGCGTCCGACCGGCGGCCGATGTCGGGCACCGTCGCCCCGAAGCCAGCCGGCGCATAGCGCTCGACCAAGACACCAGAGGCCAGTTGGACCCGATTGCCGGTCCCGACCACCTCGATGCGCCCGGTCAGGGTGGCGTCTGCGGCCAGATCGACGAGGTTGGCCTCGCCTCGCGTAGAGACGCCAGCCTCGAACGGCACGACATCGGGATCGAATGCGGGGGATCTGCGGCTCGCCATCGTGGCCGACACTATCGACAGCGACCGCATCCGCCAACGCTTCCACGGCCGCACGGTTGACCCGCCCGTTTCATCCGTCACAAGACAGGGTGCGCCGAGCCGGGCGCGATCATCGGAAGACCGCCTTGGCCGCCAAGCGCATCCTGTTCATCCATCAGAACTTTCCGGGCCAGTTCCCCCACATCGCCGACGCCTGCGTGAAGGCCGGATACAAGGTCGCCGCGGTCGCGGGACCGACCGGAAAGAACCGGCCGGGGATCGACGTCCGCCGCTGGAAGCTGTCGCGCGGCTCGACGCCCGGCATCTTCGAACCCGCCACCCGGGCCGAGGCCGATCTGCTGCGCGCCGACGCCGCCGCCCATCTGGCGGCCCAGTTCAAGGCCGACGGCTTCATCCCGGACCTGATTATCGGCCATCCCGGCTGGGGCGAGACGATCCATATGCACGAGGTCTTCCCCGGCGTGCCCATCGTTCTGTTCGGGGAGTTCTTCTACAAGTCGCGCGGAGCCGACGTCGGCTTCGATCTGGAGTTCGAGAACCGGTCCTTTCCGGACTTCCTGCGCTCCAGCGCCAAGAACATCGGCATGGCCGGGGCCTGTTCGACGGCCGATGTTATTGTCTGTCCCACGCCTTTCCAGGCCTCGACCCATCCCAAGGCCTTCCAGCCCATGATCCGCGTGTTCCACGAGGGCGTGGACATGTCGAAGTCGTCCAAGAAGACCGGCGTGCGCCTGAAGATGCCCAACGGGACGATGCTGGAGGGCTCGACGCCAGTGATCACCTTCATCAATCGCAATTTCGAGCGGCTGAGGGGCTTTCACATCTTCATGCGCGCCCTGCCTGAGCTGCTCGCGGCGCGGCCGGACGCCCACGTCATCGTCATCGGCGGCGAGGGCACGGGCTATGGGGGACAGCTGCCGGATGGCCAGACCTGGAAGGGCAAGATGCTGGCCGAGGTCGGCGATCGGCTGGATCTGAACCGAGTGCATTTCACCGGCAAGGTGGACCACGCCATGATGGTTCAGGCGCTGTCGATGTCCTGGGCCCACGTCTACTACACCTACCCCTTCGTCCTCTCCTGGTCGCTGGTCGAGGCCATGGCCTGCGAGTGCCTGATCCTGGGGTCGGACACGGGGCCGGTGCGGGATGCGATCACCTCGGGCAAGGAAGGACTGCTGCTCGATTTCTTCGACGTTCCCGCCCTGTCGCGGGCCATGATCGACGCCTGCGAGAACCCGGATCGCTATCAGGCGATGCGCAAGGCGGCGCGGGAGAAGGCGCTGCGGCTGTTCGACCGCGAGACTGTCGGCGTGCCCAAGTGGATGGCCCTGGTCGAGGAGATGATCGGGCCGGCCTGAGGCAAGCTATGCCGCACTTGTGATCGCCAGCGGACGAAAACGGCGATTCGCGCCGGGATTGGCCTTTCACAGCGGCTTGGCTTGTGGCATCTATCGGGTTCGGCTTGTTCTCCAGCGGGCTGTGTCACTTCGGCCGGGTTCTTCGCCAAAGCGGGGGGCCCGGCCGATTGCATTTCAGGCCAACGGCTTCAGCCGATATGGGCCCCGCGCGGCAAGAGCGTCAGCAGGTCGTACTTCACCATCCACAGCAGGCCGCGTTCCAGGAAGGGACGTCGTCCCGCCGGGGTATCGGCGACCAGGTCGCGGATAGCGCGCTGGGACCCGTCGGACAGGCGTTCGACGATCGCCAGGGCCTCGGCTTCCGTGGGGCCGACGAAGCCGCCGAAGGTGGCCAGTTTGGTGGCGAAGAGGGCCTTCACGTCTTCGGCCGACCGGCCCGGCGTCAGCATGAGCATGGTCGAGGGGCTGGACCATTCGGTGGCGTAGCCCCCGAACAGGTGGAAGGGATCCAGCCGGCGCGGATTGGGGGACACGTTGCGGGGATAGGAGGGCGCGGGCCCGGCCGCCGCGCGGCGGGCGGCCATGTCGTCCCACAGAGCCTCGTACTTGGGGATGACGGCGGCCCAGTCGAACAGGGAGCGGGCGCGGGCTTGCGCAGCCTTGCCCATCCGGCGGCGCAGGTCGTCGTTCTCGATGAGGTCGAGCAGGCCTTGCGCCGCTTCGTCGACGGACACCGCGATCACCTGGCTGGCCGCGCCAACGTACAGGTCATAGCCGATCCAGTCGTTGGTGTGACGATAAGCCAGGTCCCGCCCTGCTCCGGAGGCGGGGGCGTAGGTGGCGGCGCGGAAGCCGTCGACGCCATGGCGCAGGGTGTCGCGATAGCCGTCCCAGTCCGACACCACGCCGGGAAGGCCGGCCGCCATCGCCTCTAGAGGCGTCAGGCCGAAGGTTTCCTGGATATTGTCCGACAGTGAGATGAACAGGTCGGCGACCGACCAGATGGAGAAGCGGGTGCCGGCCTCGCGGCCATCGACCTCGCGGTAGCCGACCGAGGGGCAGAGCGCGCGGCATTCGTCGTGGTAGATGCGGCCGCTCTCCTCGCTGGTGGCCCAGCCGGCCTGGACCCAGAAGACCTTCCTGGACGTCCGGCGCGCCGCCTTTTCCAGGGCCATGGCCATGGGAAGCGGGTTCATCTTCACCGCCGCGTTGAAGCGGCCCATGTAGAGGACGACGATCGCGTCGTCGGGGATGTCCAGCCGCTCGCGCCAGGCCTTTCGCTGTTCCGGCGTGGTGGAGAAGTCCTCCGTATTGATGGCCAGCGGAATTGTGACCAGGCTGGGCGTGGGCACGCGGGTGGCGCCCAGGCGTTCTTCCAGATCGACGCGGACGGCTTCGAGCTCGACCTCGACGCTGGCCCGGACCGCCGTGGAGGTGCAGATCAGGGTGTCCCAAGGATCGACCGGGGCCGTCATCAGGTCGGCGATGGAATCCATGATGTCCATCGACGCCGTCGTGTGGGTGATGCCGCTGACGCCGTAGGCGCGGCGCAGGCCCGCCATGTTCCGTCGCCAGCCCTCGCGCGCGACGTTCGGCTGGGGCAGGTGGACGTTGCCGGCGCGGGCCAGGCCCTGGCGATCGTGGCGCGGGATCCAGGTGACGGGGCGATTGATGTCCGCGAGCTCGGCCAGCATTTCCGCGAGCGCCTCGGGCTTGCGGTTGGCGACGTTCCAGAACGCCCACTGGCGGGCGCGGGAGTGGCGCAGATAGCCGCGCAGGAAACTCTCGCCCGCCGACTGGCGCCCCATCAGGGCCCGGCCCTTGGTGTCGAAGGCCTCTGGGTTCAGATAGATGGCGACGTCGGACATGGACGATGTCGGGCCTCCCCTGCCCGGCTGGTCGGACCTGTCTAGAGCGTGGCCGTCACGGGCGAAAGGGCCGCGAAAACGGGTCCACTGAGTCCACTGAGTCCGCTGGGTCCGCTGGGCTCACCTGGCCAACCGGCGCGCCCGGCCAGTTGACCTGTACCGTCTATAGCATCCGCCTGCGTCAGGTCTGGACGTAGGGGTCAGACGCCCTGATCGGGGACGCGGAGCGCGCGGCGCATGGCGATGTAATCCATGGCGGGCGGGTTCTTCTGGTGGCCGCCGTCGCCGCGCGCCAAGGCGATGGGCGGAGAGCGGCGGCGCTTCTCGATGGCGACCAGGCTGTCGAAGATGGTGATGGAGGGAATGGTGACGGCCGCCATGACCTGATCGGCCTTGTCGATTGGGGCGTGATACCAGGCGTGCATCTGGTCGATCAGCTCCTTGACCTTGCCCATCCAGGTGCCGGGGTGGCCGGGCGCGCCGCCGCCGTGGCTGGGGAAGTAGCTGGTGTGGGTGTCCTCGACGATGAAGAGGCCGCCGTTCGAGACGATGGGGAACAGGGCGTCGAAGGTGACCAGCTGCTGGCGCATGGTGTGGCCGCCGTCGTCCAGCACCACGTCGATGGAGGGCACGGCCGCCTTGAACTGCGCCCAGAAGGCCGGGTCGCTCTGGTCGCCGATCCAGATCTCGAAGCCGTGCTCGGTCATGGCGCGGCAGTTGGGGTCGACGTCGACGCCGATGATCCGCGCCTGGGGACCCAGGTAGTCGCGCCACATCATCAGGCTGCCGCCGTTCTGGACGCCGATCTCGAGGAAGGTCAGCTCGCGGCCACGCCAGGGCGAGAGCAGGCGGTCGTAGGCGTCGAAGTAGTCGATCCACTTCTGCACCGCCCGGTCCGGGCCGGCGATGAAGGCGTCGAGCAGGGCGTTGCCGGGTCGGATCATGGGGCGTCCTTGGTCGGTGTCGTGGGCAGTCGTGCCCGTTGGGCGACCGGCGATCAAGGGTCGGGTGGACTGGGATCGGCGGGCAAAAGAAAGGGGCCGCTCCTTTCGGAGCGGCCCCAGACTTTGGTCGGACCTCGAAGGTCGCGGACTTCTTAGACGAAGTTCGTGAAGTCGAGGTTGGCGAGCGTGCCGCCGGTGATGAACACCGAGCTGGTCGCCGTCGTACCGGCCGGGCCCGCGCCGTCGAAGAAGACGTAGGCGCCCGAACCGTCGGACAGGGCCACCACGACCACCGTCACGTTGTTGCCCGGGAGGCTGAACGTGCCGTTGGCGGCGGTGAGAGCCGCGGCGTAGTCGGCCTGCGTCGTCTCGGCGTAGTTGTCGGCCGTGATCGGGCCGCCGGTGATGTCGAACACGTCCCCGACGTTGAAGTCGAGGTAGACATCGGCCGTGGCGGCGGTGACCCCGGCGTCCGCGGTCTGGTCGAACAGGAAGACGTCGTTGCCAGCGCCACCCGAGACGGTGTCGGCTCCCACGCCGCCGTTCAGCGTGTCGGCTCCGTCGCCGCCGGCGAGGTTGTCGTCGCCCGCGCCGCCGACGATGCTGTCAGCGCCCGCGCCACCCGAGATGGCGTCGGCCAGCAGACCGCCGTCGATGACGTCGTTGCCGTCGCCGCCCGAGATGGAGTCAGCGCCGTCGCCGCCGATGACGGTGTCGTTGCCGCCGCCCGACGAGATGGCGTCAGCGCCGAGGCCGCCGTCGATCGAGTCGTTGCCCGAACCGGTGGTGATGCTGTCGGCGCCGTCAGCCGAGTTCACGGTGTTGTTGCCGTCACCGCCCTGGATCAGGTCGCCAACCGCACCGCCCGTGATCTGGTCGTTGCCGTCGCCGCCCGAGAGGACGTTGGCGCCGTCGCCGCCGACGATGATGTCGTTGCCGGCGTCGCCGTTGATGGTGTCGGCACCCGTGCCACCGGTCAGGTTGTCGTCACCCGCGCCGCCCGAGACGTTGTTGGCGCCGTCGCCGGCCGAGACGGTGTCGTTGCCGTCGCCGCCCGAGATGGTGTCAGCACCCGCCAAGGCGTTGATGACGTCGTTGCCGGCGCCGCCAGCCAGGTTGTTGGCGCCCGCACCCGCGTTGATGGTGTCTTCGCCGTCGCCGGCCGAGACCACATCGTTGCCCGCGCCCGACGTGATGTCGTCGTTGCCCGTGCCGCCGGTGATGTTGTTGTTGCCGTCGCCGGCCACCACGGTGTCGTTGTCGGCGCCGCCGTCGATGACGTCGTTGCCGGTTCCGGCCGTGATGTTGTCCTGGCCGTTGCCGCCGTTGACGGTGTTGTTGCCGTCACCCGCGTCGATCGTGTCGTTGCCGTCGTCGCCGCCGATGATGTCGTTGCCGAGACCACCGGTGATGGTGTCGTTGCCGTTCTCACCGTTGATCTGGTCGTTACCGTCGTTGCCGATCAGGCTGTCGACGCCTTCACCGCCCAGCAGGACGTCGTTGCCAGCGCCACCGTCGAGGGTGTCGTTGTCAGCGCCACCCGTCAGGGTGTCGTTGCCGAGCGAGGCCACCAGGCTGTCGGTGCCGAGATCGCCGAACAGGGCGTCATCGCCGTCGTCACCGAACAGGGTGTCGTTGCCTTGGCCGCCGATCACGGTGTCATTGCCAGCGCCGCCGCCGACCTGGTCGTCACCCAGGTTGCCCTGGACGAAGTCGTTGCCATCCTGGCCTTCCAGGGTGTCGTTGCCCTGACCGCCGAAGATGAAGTCGTCACCGAGACCGCCGAGGACAGTGTCTTCGCCTTGGCCGCCCTGCAGCAGGGCGTCGGAGCCGTCGCCACCGTCGATCAGGCATTACCATTGCCGCCCAGGATCTGGTCGACATCGTTACCGCCCGACAGGGTGTCGTTGCCGTTGCCGCCGTCGATGGTGTCGTTGCCAGCACCGCCGACCAGCGAGTCAGCACCTTCACCACCCGCGATGTTGTCAGCACCATTGCCGCCATCAACGACGTCGTCACCGTTGTCAGCACCGATGTTGTCGTTGCCGTTGGCGCCCGAGATCGAGTCGGCGCCGTTGCCGCCGTTGACCACGTCGTCGCCGTTGCCACCGAAGATGGTGTCAGCGTCTTCGCCACCGTTGATGGTGTCGTTTCCGTTGTCGCCGCTCAGAGTGTCGGCACCGAGGTCACCGAAGATCAGGTCGGCGTCTTCGCCACCGCTGACGGTGTCAGCACCCTGGCCACCAATCAGAGTATCCGAGCCATTGGCGCCCTGGACAGTGTCCGCGCCGATGTTGCCCTGGATGTAGTCGTTGCCGTTCTGGCCTTGGAGAACGTCATCGCCCTGGCCGCCGAAGATGAAGTCGTTGCCGTTGCCACCGATGTTGGTGTCGGCACCAAGATTGCCCTGCAGCAGGTCGGAGCCTTCGCCGCCGAGCAGCGAGTCGGCGCCATTGCCGCCGAAGATCTGGTCATCGCCGTTGTTACCGGTGATGACGTCGTCGCCGTCGTTGCCGTACAGCAGGTCGGCGAAGGCGTCGCCGTCCAGCGTCTCGTTGACGTTGGCGCCGTAGATGAGGATCGAGCCGTCGGCGAACTGGAAGGAGTTCACGCCCGAAACGGCCGCACGCGAGAAGTTCAGCGAGGTCGTGCCGGTGCCGGGGTTGGCGATGGTGATGGTCTCGGGGTCAGCGCCGAGGGCCGGGTTCACGGTGATGACCGTGCCGGTGGCGGTGCCGTTCGAGAAGAAGATGACGTCGGTGCCAGCACCGTCGCCGGTGTAGGCGGTGGCTTGCGCCTGCGTCGCCGTCCGGAAGTCAAGATTGGCCATTAAGGTTCTCCAAAAAGTGTCACAGACCGTGGTCCGCCGTCGTCCGCCCCCACCATGGAGAACGTCTAAGCGCAAGCCCGCCCTTCGGCGCTTGTAACCAAGGCGGTAGAGATTGCAAGCCGGTTCGGCGGCGGGGGGCGGTCAGGGCCGCGATCGGGCGACCCGTGGTCTTTCCAGATGTCGCACACAATCCACGACGGAATATCCGCGCCACTGGTTTCCCAATGGCCTGTCAAGTTGACTGACGATGAGTTTTCGAGACGGGAACGCGTGGGATCGGATCAGATCGGGGTCAGTCGATCAAAATGCGATGGCTGTGAGCGATCTGAAAACTTGCTGATCCTCGGCGTAGAGTGTTCTCAAATACACAAGATCGTCTGACGGCATTTCGGCGAACTCGCCATCTGATCTGCCAACGTGACTTTCCAAGGATGGCACATCACCCATCGGGGCGACGCCCAAAAATTCACAGACGTTGCGGAGAAACAACGACGGGTCCGCGCGCAGCAGGCGAGCGTCGCCGAAGAATACCTGCTGACGGGGGAAAAACCCAAGCAGGCGCGTGACTTGTGCGCCGTAGAAGCCACGCTCCACATAGGAATGCACCCGGTGATGGCCCGGCGCGGCCGGATCGTCGACGCGGGACCGGCCTGCGCGGATGGATTCGGAGAAGGACAGGGGCTCCACCCCCCGCGCCCGCTCCATGCGCCAGTGGGACCAGGCCCGCTCCACCGGATCACGGAAGACCAGGACCAGCTTCATCGCCGGATCGTAGGCGGCGATGCGGGGCAGGCTGGGCGGCCAGTAGATATAGATGGGCGTGGCCTCGCCCCGGAGCCGTCCGTCGGCCGGGGTGAAGCGGGCGTGGTAGGCGCCGTAGTCGGGAGCGGACCAGTCGACGCCGAATCCCCTGCCCTCGCGCCCGGGCGAGCCGGGGCCCTCGTCGTCGAAGAAGTGGACCTCCTTCTCCGGGGCCATCGACAGGTCGGGGTGGCCAACCAGGTAGTCGAACAGGGCCGTGGTGCCGCCCTTCTGGACGCCGGCTACGAGGAAGCCGACCTGCTCACCCACCTAGTTCTCTCGCAGGCTGTTGCCGATCATCGAACCCATCGGCCCGATCAGATAGGCCATGATGGTGCGGCGGCCCGTGCGGATCGAGGCCTGGACCGGCATGCCGGGGCTGAGCGCGGCGCCCTCCGGCAGCTTCTCCAGCTCGGACGGGTCGATGCGGATCTCGGCGGTGAAGTAGAACTGACCCTGGTCGTTGGTCAGGGCGTCGGCCGAGACGGTGACGACCTCGCCTTCCAGCTTGGGCATGTCCTGGCGGGCGTAGGCGGTCAGGTCGACCGAGGCGATCAGGCCGACGCGGACCTCGTCGATGTCGGACGGGCGGATCTGGACGGAAACGATCAGGGGCACGCCGGAGGGGACGACGTCCATCAGAGGCTCGCCCGGCTGGGCCACACCGCCGATGGTGAACTGGCTGAGGTTCAGCACATAGCCGTCGACCGGGGCGGTGACGCGGGTCTGGGCCAGGCTGTCGCGCGCGGCGTCCAGCCGGGGGCGCACGTCGGACAGGCGCGATTCGGCGTCGCGCAGCCCTGTGGCGGCCTCGGCGCGGCGCTGTTCCATGATCTGGGCGAGCTGGAGCCGGGTCTCGCCGGCCTGCTGCTGGTTGCGGGTGATGTCGGCCAGCAGGCTGCCGCGACGGCCGCCGAGCTCGGCGAGCGTGCGCTGACGCGCCAGGATCAGGGTGCGGGGCGCGAAGCCACGCTCATATAGCGTCTGGTAGCCGGCCAGCTCCTCGCCGATCAGGCGCATCTGCTCGTCGATCGACTGGACCTGCAGGTTCAGGCCCGAGCGGGCGGATTCGAGCTGGAGCAGGCGCTGGTCGAGGATGGCCTTCTGACCGTCGACGGCCTGTAGCCGTGTGGTGAACAGCAGCATCTCGTTGTTGACGGTGTTCGACACGCGTGGGTCACCGGTCCGCTCGCGCAGTTCGGCGGGGATGAGCAGGCTGCGCTGGCCTGTCGCCTCGGCGGTGAAGCGGGCGTGCTGCATCAGGGCGACGTCGTACTGGTTGGTCAGGACCTCGAGCTGGGCCTTCGCCACCGTGTCGTCGAGCTGGATCAGCAGCTCGCCGGCCTTCACCGACTGGCCCTCGCGGACGTTGATGGCGCGGACGACGCCGCCCTCGCGGCTCTTCAGCGTCTGGCGGTTGGATTCGACGCGCACCTGGCCGGGAGCGATGACGGCGCTCCAGATCGGGGCGAAGCTGGCCCAAAGCCCCAGGCCCACCACGCAGACAGCGATGATGGCCAGGCCGGCCATCATGGGGCGGCGGATGCGGGCCTTGGCCTCCGGCGAGGCGGGGGCGGTGGCGGTCGTGCCGAAGGCGGGGACCGGGGCGGGCGCGTCCTCGAAGAAGAAGCGGCGGACCTCGGCCCAGCTGAAGCGGGACAGCAGCGTCTTCATCGGGCGCCTCCGGAGGACTGGGCGGGCGGGACCGGGCGGCCGTGGCGGCGATGGCCTTGGCGGCGGTGTCGGCCGGGACAGGGGACTGGTTGGCGGGGGCCGGCGACGGCTGGGGCTAGGGCTGAGCCGCGTTGTTGGCCGCCAGACGCGCCATGACCTCGGCCTTGGGCCCGAACAGGTCCATCTTCCCGTCGCGCACGACCGCCAGCATGTCGGCGTCGGCCAGGATCGAGGGCTTGTGCGAGATGACCACGGCGGTGGTGCCGGCGGCCTTCATCTTCTTGAGCGCCAGCAGGAGGGCGGCCTCGCCCTGGGCGTCGAGATTGGCGTTGGGCTCGTCCAGCACGATGAAGGCCGGGTCGCGCAGCATGGCGCGGGCCAGGCCCACGCGCTGGCGCTGGCCGACCGACAGGACGACGCCGCCCTGACCGCCCAGCTCGGTGTCGTAGCCGTTGGGCAGGCGCACGATCATCTCGTGCACGCCGGCGTTCTGGGCCGCGGCGATGACCTCAGCGTCGCTGACGTCGGGCATGAAGCGGGCGATGTTGTCCCGGACGGTGCCGGCGAACAGCTCGGTGTCCTGGGGCAGGTAGCCGATGTGGGCGCCGAAGTCGGTGCGCGACCAGCCGAACACGTCGGAGCCGTCCAGCCGGACCGACCCCGCCAGCGGCGGCCAAACTCCGACCAGCAGACGGGCCAGGGTCGACTTGCCGGCTCCTGAGGGGCCTACGATGCCGAGGAAGGTCCCGGCCGGGACCGCGAAGGTCAGGCCGGTCAGGATCAGGCGGGGGCTGCCCGGGGCGCCGAAGCTGACGCCCTCGACGCTGAGCTGACCCTTGGGACGCGGAAGCGCCGTGCCGGGCTGGGTGGGCTTGTACTGCGAGAACAGGGCCTGCAACCGCTCATAGGCCTGGGCGGCGGCGACCAGCTGGGGCCAGGTGCCGACGGCGCGCTCGATGGGGGCGAGCGCCCGGGAGGACAGGATCATGTTGGCGAACAGCATGCCCGCCCCGATGCGGCCCTCCAGGATCAGATAGGCGCCGAGCGCGATGACCCCGACCTGGATGGCCATGCGCACGAACTTGATGGCGTTGGACCAGACCTCGGACGCCTTGCCCGCGTCGACGCCGTGGTCCAACGCCTCCTGGCGGTGGTGCATCCACTGGCGGCCGATGTGGGGCAGCAGGCCCATGGCGCGCACGACCTCGGCGTTCCTGAGGCCAGCCTCGGTGAAGCCGTAGCTCTTGATGGCGGCGTCGTTGGTGCGGCGCAGCGCCGGGCGGCTGGCGCGGTCCTGCATGATGGCCAGGAAAGCCAACACGATCGCGCCGATCAGGGTCAGCACCCCGACCCAGACGTCGATAACGAACAGCACGGTCAGATAAAGCGGCAGCCAGGGCAGGTCGAACAGGGTGGTGATGCCGTTGCCGGTCGCGACCGAACGGAACTGGTCGAGATCGCGCAGGGCTTGGGACCCGACCTGGCCCTCGCGCCGGGTGACGCCGTCGAACAGGGCGGCGAAGACGTGGCTGGACACCTGCTGGTCGAAAGCGACGCCGAAGTTCATCAACACCCGCGCCCGATAGAAGTCGATCAGGCTGGAGATCAGGAAGACGAACAGGGTGCCCGCCGTGAGCACGATCAGGGTCGCCATGCTGGCGCTGGACAGCACCCGCCCATAGACCTGGTTGGTGAAGATCGGCAGCGCCAGATAGAGCGCATTGGTCACCAGACTGAACAGGGCCGCGACCATGATGGCGGTCCGCCCGTTCCTGAGCGCCGCGGTCAGCAGCGTGTCCTTTTTGGCGGCGGCGTGGGCGACGGTCATTCCGGCGTGCATCCAGAGGTCCGGACGCGGGCCCGGACGAAACGGCGGGAGGAATGCGGACGAAACCGCTTGCTGTCAACGGAAAATGTATCGTATTTGATGACAAACGTCGCGGATACGACGATGCTCGATACGACTGACACGCCTGCTGAAGCGCCCGAGCCCACCCCTTCGCGGGTGTCGAAGCCGGTCGCCCTGGGGCCGTCGGACGTGAAGGCGATCCTGAAGGCGGAGCTGAAGCGACGCGGGCTGACCTATGCCGATCTGGTCGAACGCCTGGCGCAGCAGGGGGTCGCGGAAACCGAGGCGAACCTGCGCAACAAGATCAGCCGCGGGGCCTTCACCGCGACCTTCTTCATGCAGTGCCTGATCGCCGCCGGCTGCGAGGCGGTTCAGATCACGCCGCCAAGGCGGGACTGACGCGTCAGCCGAACAGGCCGGAGGGAGGCAGGGCCGCCAGAGGCCCGCCGTCGTCCCATTGAGGATCCCGCGGATCGAACATGATCCGTTCGCCGTCGTGGAATAGTTCGCGCTGGTCGAATTCCTCGCGCATGGTGCTGCCGCGCGCCGTCATGGCCATCATGGCCGACAGGAGATCACCCTCGACGCCCTGAACGTCCGCCGCCGGTCCAGCTTGCGGCTGGCCTTCCGTGACCGGAATCACGAATGGCGCATCGGCCTTGAGGCTCGATGAGGTCCCGGCCCCGGCTTCCGGCAGACCCGTCGGCGTGACGACATCCGCCTCCAGCGGCGACACCTGCGGGTCGGCGCCCGCATCGCCCTTGACGGGGTCCTCAATCACCGGCGCGGAAGCCGGTGCGCCAGGCGAACGCCCCTCGGCGAAGCCGTACTGGATATAGTGCCGGGTCGCGGCGTCCAGGTCGTTGCCGAAGGCGGCGCGCAGGTCCGCGTGGGCGTTCAGATAGTTGGTCGCGCTGAAGGTGATGCCGCGTCCTTCAGCCTGGCCGTTCAGGACATAGTGGCGCGAGCCGGCGTTGCCGTTGGCCCCGAGCGACCCGATCAGATCGGCATGCGAGGCGATGTAGGCCAGGCCGTTGAAGCTGTCGGCCACGCGCCCCTCGGCCTGCCCCGACTGGATGTAGTGGAGGTACGCGCCCAGCGGGTTGTTGCGGTAGGCGGCGAGCAGATCAGCATAGCCGACCATGTAGCCGTAGGAGTCGAAGCTCTTGCCCGCCGAAACGCTCATGTCCTCGGGCGCCGCGCCGGCGAACCAGCCCCATTCCACGCCCGTCAGGACATCGATGTCGCTGGCCCCGTCATAGACGCGCCAGCCGCCGCCCGCGACCGCCTCGATGTAATGCAGGTTCACCGTCTTGGTGTAGGCGGCGATGTCGATGCCGTCGCCGCCCGTCAGGGTGTCGGAGCCCGCACCGCCCTGAAGCGTGTCGGCGCCCGCGCCGCCGAACAGCTGGTCGTTGGCGAGGTCCCCCAGGATCAGGTCGTTTGCGTCGTCGCCGTACAGGATGTCGTTGCCCTGCCCCCCCAGGAGCGTGTCCGATCCCGCGCCGCCGGTGACGATATCGTTGCCGATGTTGCCCTGGACGAAGTCATCGCCCAGCGAGCCCGACACGGTGTCCGCGCCTTGGCCGCCGAACACGAAGTCATTGCCGTCGCCGCCGTCGACGGTGTCTTCGCCCTGACCGCCCTGAAGCAGGCCGTCGTCGCCGGCCCCGCCCTGGAGGGTGTCGTTGCCGACGCCGCCGAAGAGGGTGTCTGAGCCCGCGCCGCCCGTCAGGGTGTCGTTGCCGTCCTCGCCTTCCAGCGTCGACCCGATGAGGGTGACCGGCACGACCGCATGGTTCGGGACAGAGACATGCATCGTGTAGGAGGCGTTGGCCGCAGGAGCCTTGGTGACCAGGCTGGAGCCGGAGCCCGAGGACCACTCCGAGATCTGGACGTAGTAGGTCCCGGCCGTCTGGGCGGTGAACGTCAGGAAGCTGTCGGTTCGTTCGCCACCGTTGTCGCCGTTGTTGTCGTCGTTCGAGGCCAGTTCGGAGCCGGAGGCGTTGAACAATTTGACCACACTGTCGAAGGTCGCGCCGTCGATGTCGATCGTGATCGTCGCGCCCGCCCCGACCGTGAAGGCGTAGTATTCGACGTCGCCGTGGGTGCGGGCCACGACGGTGGCGTGGGGGATGGTCGTCGAGCTGCCGACGTCGTTGCGCGCCAGTAGGTCAAAGCCGCCGTCGATGTTCACGGCCGTGCCGAACGTCGCGTTGGCGGTGGATTGGGCCTTGATAATGTCGGGGGCGCCGCCGCCCTGACCCGGGGAACCAGTGGCCGACAGACGGTCATCGCCGCCGCCGCCTCGGATGTTGTCGGCTCCGCCACCGCTCTCGATCACATTGGAGGCCGCGTCGCCGACGATCGTATCCGAGTAGGTCGAACCAACGACGTTCTCGAAGCCGGACAGGCTGTCGGTCCCGTCGCCGCCCGACGCCGTGCCCGTCGCCAGACTAACCGAGACACCGGTTCCGCCGGAACCCGTGTAGACGACCCAGTCGATGCCATCACCGCCTGCGAGCGTATCCGTGCCGGCGCCACCATTGACGGTGTCCGCGCCAGAGCCACCGTCGACGCGGTCATTCCCCGTGCCACCGCTCAGACTGTCGTCGCCGCCGAAGCCGTTGATGGTGTCGGCGCCGCCGAGTCCGTTCAGGACGTCATTCGAACTGCCGCCATCGATGGCGTTGTCGGTGACGTCGCCGCTGACGTTCAGGCCGCCCGTCGGGGCCTGTGTCGCCACGGACTGATCGGCGAACTGCAGGGTCTCGACATTGGTCAGGACGTCGGTTCCGTCCGGTCCGGTCACCGTCGTCCGTACGCCATCGAAGGTGATCGTGTAGGCGCTGCGGACGCCGGAGAAGACGGCCACGTCGCTGCCGAGGCCGCCGTCGATGGTGTCCGCGCCCGCCCCGCCCGTCAGGCGATTGTTCGCTCCGTTGCCGATCAGGCGATCCGCGCCCGAGCCCCCGATCGCGTTCTCGATCACCGCGCCGACGGCGATGGCGACGTTGCCCGTCAGGCCGCCGACGTTGGAGAAGGCCCCCTGGCGCAGGTCGATCAGGGCGGCGTCGGCATAGCCCGAGAAATCCAGCGTATCGGTCCCGCCGGCGTCCCATACGGCGAAGATGACGTCCTGGGTCGCGGTGGTCGCCGAGAACCAGCTGCGGTCCGCGGTCGAGTTGAAGCCATAGACCGTGTCGCCGGTGCGGGTCGTGGTGTTGACGCCGTACAGGCGCTGGGCCGCCGCGATGTCGTCCAGCAAGGGGGCGGCGGAGTACTGGCGCGCGCCCGAGGCGGAATTGAAGTTGCCGCCGGTGTTGGTCTCGCTGAAGTAGGACATCACCGTGTACTGGCGGGTGTCCTCGTAATAGACGGCGTCGTTGGCGTAGCTGATCGTCACGCCTTCGCCGGCGTTGTAGGCGGCCGGGTGCGACAGGCCGATGGCGTGACCGATCTCGTGCGTCAGGACCTGGAAGCCGTAGCCCAGCAGGACGGGAGCCGAGTTGTACGACAGGCTGCTGTTGATCCAGACGTCGCCGGAGTTCGAACCGGAGCCGCTGGAGCCCGGCAGATAGGCGAAGGCCGCAGAACCACCTTGTCCCGAGGTGTAGTTCGAGAACAGCATGGTGGCGTTGTTGGAGTAGCCGTCACCGTCGTTCACACGGGTGAAGGTGATGTTGGCCACGTCGGCCCAGGCCTGAAGCGCCTGGAGCGTTATGCCGATCTGGACTTCGGTGAAGCGCTCGAAGCCCTGGGTGTCGGTCGGCAGGGTCGTGGGCGCCGAGGAGCGGAAGGCGAAGGTGACGTTGGCAGGCTGACCCAGCCCGGACCCCCAGGTGACGTTGGACCGGCCGATCTGGGCCCCGGCCTGGTCGGTGGTGAAGCTGGTCTTTCCGTTGGGTCCGGCTCCGCCGCGATCATCCGCGTTCAGCGCGTCGAAGGGCGAGACGACGCCGCTCTCGTAGACCGCATGAAATCCGCCGCAGCAACTGCACAGCGGATAGCCGCCAACGTCGCCAAACCCCGACGTCGCGTCGGCACCTTCACGAAACGGCATCAAAAGTCTCGAGTTTCACGCCCCACCGGACGCCTTCCTACCTCATTTCTGAAACGGTTTCGCGTGTTGCGCGACTGACGACTTCAATTTGTCGCGAGGTTTGCGCGTCCGCCGACATTCAGGCGAGATCGAGCCCCGACAGGCCCTCAAATCCGGGCTCCCCAGCCAGCGCCGCCAGCTGATCGAAGGCGCCGATGATGTGGTAGAAGCTGGAGGCCGGCGCGCCCTCGTCGACGAAGGTTCCGTCCGGCAGCCGCTTGTCGCGCCACAGGCCGTCCGGCGTCAGATAGAGCCACAGGGCCCGGAGCGCGGTCTCCGCGTCCGCGATCAGGGCCGTTCGCTCGCCGTCGCGCGACTGATCCGCCAGCAGCAGCGCCGCCTTCAGCCACTCGGTCTGAGGCCACAGCCGCGCGCGGCCGCTGCGCAGGCTGCCGTCGTCGTTCAGCGCGTCCTGGGCGACGCCCAGACGTTCCGAGACGCCCTCGCGGCCCCGGGCGTACAGGATGCGCGCCCGCTCGATCAGCTCGGGACGGCCGCGCGACAGGCCGTGCCGCGCCAGAAGCCAGGCCCACTCGAATTGGTGGCCCGGCTCGACGAGCCGCCCATCCTCGCCGCCGGCCGGGTTCCAGTCGGCGTCGTAGAACTCGCGCAGACGGCCCGAGGCGGGATCGACGAAGCGGCGCTCGGCCAGATCGACGATGCGGTCCGAAAGCGCCGCCCATTCCCCGTCGCCCTGACCCTCCCAGGCCGTGGAGGCTTCGAGCAGGTGCATCTGGGCGTTGGCCTGATAGGGGTGCGACCCGGTCTCGGCGAAGCCGCCCTGCGGCAGGGCGTTGGACAGCAGGTGATCGCGCAGACGCACGGCCCGCGTCTCCAGATCGTCCCGGTCGGCGCCCGCCGCCTTGGCGGAAGCGAGGCCCAGCAGCACGAAGGCGTGGTCGTAGAGGTGGCTGGTTTCGTCCAGCGGCGTCCCGTCGCGGCCCACCAGCGCACGGCTTGTCCCGTCGTCGCGCAGGAACCGCGTGGTGAGCGCATCCAGACCCGACCAGACCGCGCGCCGCCACGGTCCGGCCCAGCCCAACCGGGCGGCGGTGGCGTAGACATGGACCTGCCGCGATTGCACCCGCGACCGGCCCGGAAGCGCCAGAGGCCGTCCGTCCAGGCCGAGGGCCTCGGCGAAGCCCGGCCCGTCCTCCAGGCCGACGGTGGCCCAGAGCGGCAGGGCCCGCAGCCTCAGCCAGTCGGCGAAGCGGCGCGCGCCCTGGGCCAAAGGCTCGACCGGCTCGGCGGCGAAATCCAGATGCCGGGGCGATGCAGCGCGCACCCGCTCCACGACCCGCTTGACGTCCTGGGACCGGCTGAGATCGGCCACAAGCACGGCGTCGGGCTCCACCACGACCGCAAGGTTGCGCACGCCGAGCGCAGCCACGAGCACGCCGTCCGGCGCGCGGACCAGGCAGCCGTCGGCATCCTCGAAGATATGCTGGCCGACTTCGCCCTCGCCGGACGCAGCGATGGCGTCCCAGGCCCCCATGTCCGACCAGGCGAAGTCGACCGCCAGCACGTCGGCCAGGGCCGTCTTCTCCATCACGGCGTAGTCGATGGAGATCTTGGGCGCGCCGGCGAACGCCGCGCCCAGCGTCTGGACCGGCCCTGAGTCGGCATCCGGCAGGGCGGCCTGGGCGGCGGCGAGCACGCCGGGCGCGCGGGCGGCCAGTTCGGCCGTGAGGGTCCGCGCCGCGACCATGAAGTTGCCGCTGTTCCACAGATAGCCGGCGGCGATGTAGTCGGCGGCCGTGGAGGCGTCGGGCTTTTCCACGAAGGCTGCGACCGCCGACAGGCCTTCGCCCGTTGGGTGGATGTAGCCATAGGCCGAGGACGGAGTGTCGGGCCGCACGCCGAGCGTCACGATCCGGCCGCGCTCTGCTGCGATGGCGGCCTCGCGCACGGCGGCTCGGAAGGCGTCGTGGTCGGGCACATGGTGGTCCGAGGCGACGAAGGCGGCCACGCCCTCGGGGTCGGCCCGCGCGATCCAGGCGGCGGCGGCGGCCATGGCGGGGGCCGAGTCGCGTCCCTCCGGCTCGAGCAGCACCTGGGCCTCGACGCCGATCTCCTCCAGTTGGTCCAGGATCCACTGGCGGTGAGCGATGCCGCCGACAACCAGAACCCTCCCGCCGCCCTCGGCGAGGAGGGCCATGCGCTGGACCGCGTCCTGGAACAGGCTGCGCGCATCCGACATCGGGATGAACTGCTTGGGGCGCGACGGGCGCGACGCCGGCCACAGCCGGGTGCCGCCGCCGCCGCACAGGATCACGGGATAGAGCGCCATCGGGGCCTCTTATCCGGTTCGGCGAAAGGCTCAAACCGTCCTCCCGCGACGCTTGCTTTCGTGACACGGCCGCCTTCCCTCGCTAGGAGGCCGCCCATGGACGAGACCGAACGGCAATCCGAGGAACGCGGCTGGGCGACGGCGAAGACGCTCGCCGAGGCCCTGCCCTACATCCAGGTCTATGACCGCGAGACCGTGGTCATCAAATACGGCGGCCACGCCATGGGCGAAGTCGCCGTGGCCAAGCAGTTCGCCGCCGACGTCGTGCTGCTGAAACTCATGGGCGTGAACCCGGTCGTCGTCCACGGCGGCGGGCCGCAGATCAGCGCCATGCTGACCAAGGCGGGCGTGAAGTCGAACTTCGTCGACGGCCTGCGCGTCACAGACGCCGACACCATGGCGGTCGCCGAAATGGTCCTGTCGGGCGCGGTCAACAAGGAGATCGCCCACTGGATCTCGGTCGCCGGCAAGGAGGCCGACGTGCGCGGCGTCGGCCTGTCGGGCAAGGACGCCGGCCTGCTGACCGTCGAGAAGACCACCCGGACCAAGAAGGACCCCGACAGCCTGATCGAGCACGAGGTCGACCTGGGCTTCGTCGGCGAACCGACCAAGGTCGACCCCAAGCTGATCGCCGGGCTGATCGCGTCCGAGACCGACGACTGGGTGCCGGTCATCGCCCCGATCGGCGTCGCGGAGGACGGCCAGACCTACAATGTCAACGCCGACACCGTGGCTGGGGCCGTGGCGGGGGCGCTGAGCGCCAAGCGCATGCTGCTGCTGACCGACGTCAAGGGCGTGCTGGACAAGGACGGCCAGATCATCCGCCAGATGACCGTGGCCGAAGCTCAGGCCTTGATCGATGACGGCACGGCGTCCGGCGGCATGATCCCCAAGCTGCAGACGGCGATGGCGGCCGTGCGCGCGGGCGTCGAGGCCGTGGTCATCCTGGATGGCCGGCGCCCCCACGCCATGCTGGTCGAACTGTTCACTGAATACGGCGCCGGCACCCTGGTGAAGGCGTGAGCCTAGACCTGTCGCACATCGACGCCTGGATCTTCGATCTGGACGACACCCTCTATCCGCCCGAGCAGGGCGTGATGGGGCTGGTGCAGGCACGCATCAACGCCTTCATGATCGACGCCGTCGGCCTGCCCGAGGCCGAGGCGCGGGTGCTGCAGCGCCAGTTTCTGGACGAGCACGGCACGACCCTGGCGGGCCTGATGGCCAACTACGCGGTCGATCCGGACAAGTTCCTGCGCGAGGTCCACGACGTGCCGCTGGACAGCCTGGAGCCCAGCCCGCGCCTGGCCGGGGCGCTCGCCCGCCTGCCCGGCCGCCGTTTCGTCCTGACCAATGGGGCGCGTTGTCACGCCACGCGCGTGTTGCAGCGGATCGGGATCACCAACCTGTTCGACGGCGTCTTCGCCATCGAGGACATGGACCTGACGCCCAAGCCCGCGCCCGCGACCTTCCGCCGGTTCCTGGACCGCTTCGACATCGATCCGCATCGCGCCGTCTTCTTCGAGGACACGCCGAAGAACCTGGAGCCCGCCAAGACGCTGGGCATGACCACCGTCCTGATCGCCACGCCCGAGCATCTGCAGAGCACGGGCCGGACCGGCGGGGACTGGATCGACGCCACCGCCCCTGATCTGCTTAGCTTCCTCGAACCCCTCCCCTTGAGAAACGCCGCATGACCGACCACGCCTCGCTGGAAGCCGCCATCGAAGCCGCCTGGGACATCCGCACGGAGCTGACGCCGTCCACCCGCGGCGAAACGCGCGAGGCGGTCGAGACCGCGCTCGACCTGCTCGATTCCGGCCAGGCCCGCGTGGCCTCGCGCGGCGAGGACGGGACCTGGACCACGCACCAGTGGCTGAAGAAGGCGGTGCTGCTGTCCTTCCGGCTGAACGACAACGAGATCATGCGCGGCGGCGACCGGGGCCTGTCCTCCCCCGCCCCCGGCGTCGGCCCCTGGTACGACAAGGTGCCCAACAAGTTCGGCGACTGGACCGCCAACGACTTCCGCGAGGCCGGCTTCCGCGCCGTGCCGGGGTCGATCGTCCGGAAGGGCGCCTTCATCGGCAAGAACGTCGTGCTGATGCCCAGCTTCGTGAATATCGGCGGCTATGTCGACGAGGGCTCCATGGTCGACGGCTGGGCCACGGTCGGGTCCTGCGCCCAGATCGGCAAGAACGTGCACCTGTCGGGCGGCGTCGGCATCGGGGGTGTCCTTGAGCCGTTGCAGGCCAATCCGACCATCATCGAGGACGACTGCTTCATCGGCGCCCGCTCCGAGGTCGTGGAGGGCGTCATCGTCCGCCAGGGCGCGGTGCTGGCCATGGGCGTCTACATCTCGGCCACGACCAAGATCGTCGACCGCGCGACCGGCGAGATCACGCGCGGCGAGGTGCCGCCCTACGCCGTCGTGGCGCCGGGCGCCCTGCCCGACCCGAACGGCGGGCCGTCGCTGTATTGCGCCGTCATCGTCAAGCGGGTGGACGCCCAGACACGCTCCAAGACCGCGATCAACGAGCTGCTGCGCGACTGATCCCGATGGCCGATCGCCACTCAGACGACCCGCATCAGGGGTTCATCGGCCTGGTCGCCAGCCTGGCGGAGGTCTCGGGCCCCGACGGCCTGACCATCGGCCAGATCCGAGACCGACTGGACGAGCGGGCGTTCGGCTTGATGATCCTGATCCTGGCCATCCCCTGTCTGGTGCCCGCGCTCTATGGCGTGCCCCAGATCGTCGGGGTGCCGATCCTGCTGCTGGCGGGACAGATGCTGGCAGGCCGGGAGGAGCCCTGGCTGCCGGAAGCGCTGCTCAAGCGGACCGTGTCAAAATCCATGCTGGATCGCATGGCGGACTTCGCGGTCAAGCGCATGGGCTGGCTGGAGCGCCTGTCGCGGCCCCGCCTCAAGATCTTCACGACCGGGATCGCCGAGCGTCTCGCCGCCCTGTTCATGATCCTGGCCACCCTGACCATCGTGCTTCCCATGACCAACACGGTGCCGTCGGTGGCGCTGGCGCTGCTGTCGGTCGGACTGATCCAGAGGGACGGGCTGTTCGTGGCGGCGGGCGCGACGGTGGCCGTCGGCTGGGCGACCGCCATCGCCGTCGTGGCGGCGGGTTTCTTCCTCGGCGCGGGCTGGGCCGTCGGCCTGATGGCGCGCTTCACGGGATAAGGCTAGGGTCGCCGACATGAGCCTCTATCGCCTGCTGACCCGCTGGTGGACCGCCTTCGCGCTCGCGATCTCGCTGGCCATGCTCGGCTTCGCCCACTTCAGCGAAAGGGTTCTGGGGCTGGCCCCCTGCAACCTCTGCCTCAAGCAGCGCGAGGTCTACTGGGGCGCGGTCGCCGTCGCCCTGATCGCCACCCTGTGGGCGCTGGTCAGCGGGTCGCGGCGCGGGTCGCCCCGCATCGCCGCCTTCCTGCTGGCGGCCGTCTTCGCCACGGGAGCCATCACCGCCGGCTTCCACGCGGGCGGCGAGATGAAGTGGTGGGAGCTTCCCGCCCTTTGCGCAGGCGGTGGCGGCGGAGCCGATCTGGAGGCTCTGACGTCGCTGGCGCTCGGCGTCGGCGAGCCGCAGCGGGTCGTCATGTGCGACGCGGTGACGTGGCGCTTCTTGGGCCTGTCGATGGCAGGATGGAACGCTCTGATCTCGGCCGCATTGGCCGGGTTCAGCCTGATCGCCGCCAAGAGGCCCAAGGATGCCCGAGCACCCCGGAAATGATCGCCGCATTCCCCTGCCCCGCCCGGGCCGGGGAGCCGTGCGGGCGCGGCTGGCCGAGATCCTGCGCGTGGATCACGCGGGCGAGTACGGCGCGGTGAAGATCTATGAGGCCCAGCAGCGGGTCTTCGCCCTGGCCCCCGGCAAGGCCGACATCGCTGCCGACATGGCCGAGATGAAGGCGGGCGAACAGATCCACAAGGACCGCTTCGACGCCCTGTTGACCCAGCACCGGGTGCGGCCCACCGCGCTCCTGCCGCTGTGGTCTATCGCCGCGACGGGGCTGGGTACGGTCACGGCCCTGATGGGCGAGAAGGCGGCCCATGCCTGCACCGAGGCGGTCGAGGCGGTGATCGAGCAGCATTACGCCGACCAGATCGAGGAGCTGAAGGACCGCGATCCGGAGCTGGCGGCGGAACTGACAAAGTTCCGCGAGGAGGAGCTGGCCCACCACGACCACGCCATCGAGCACGGCAGTCGCGAGGCCCCGGCCTATCGCCTGCTCAGCGCCGTGATCCAGGCCGGCTGCAAGGCCGCGATCAAGGTGTCGGAGCAGGTCTAACGCTCGGCCGCGCGGTAGGGCAGATAGCCCCGCTCGACCATGCGGCGCAGGCCTTCGTAGGCCTCGGACAGTTCCTCATAGACCTGACGCAGCGCCGCTAGGCGTTCGGCGTCGTGGGTGGCCACGGCATGGCCCTGTTCGGTCAGGCGCAGGGCCTCGGCGATCCAGCGGGCGCGGGCGGACGCCGCCGCCACGGCCAAACGCTGGAAGGCCGCCGGCTCGGTATGGCTGGCGCCCAGGCCCATGACCTGGGGGATGACCTCGCGGTTGGAGACGAAGGCGGTGTAGTCGATCTGCTCCAGGTGGCCGCGCAGGCGCCGCTGCTCCTGCGGATCGGAATCCGAGGGCTCGAAATGGTCCCTGCGGCTGCGCGTCATGGCCGTCATCATCGTGCCCATGGCGGTCTCCTGGACGAATACTGGAGGCGATGCTGCGCCCAGTCGGTTAATGGGGGCTTTCCCAAGGATCGGAGCCCCGCCATGACCCGCACCCTGAAGATCGACTTCGTCTCGGACGTGGTCTGCCCCTGGTGCGTGGTGGGGCTGGGCGGGCTGGAGACCGCGCTGGAGCGGCTGAGACCCGAGGGCATCGAGGCCGAGGTGCGGTTCCAGCCGTTCGAGCTGAACCCCGGCATGGCCCCCGAGGGCGAGAACGGCGGCGAGCATCTGGCGAAGAAATACGGCACCACCCCCGAGCAGTCGGCGGCGAACCGGGCGATGATCACCCAACGAGCAGCCGAGGCGTGGGACGGCTTCGAGATGCGGATGGGGCCGGACAGCCGCATCTGGAACACGTTTGACGCCCACCGCCTGCTGCACTGGGCGGGCACGGTGGGCGCCGCCGAGCAGAGGGCGCTGAAAGAGGCCCTGTTCCGCGCCCATTTCACCGACAACCGCTCGCTGGCGGACGCGCAGGTTCTGGCCGATGCGGCGGCGGCCGCCGGGCTGGACCGGGACAAGGCCGTCGAGGTCCTGGCCGACGACCTCTATGCCGCCGAGGTACGGGCCGAGGAACAGCTGTGGCGCGCCCGGGGGATCAACGCGGTCCCGGCGGTGGTGGTGGAGGGCAAGTACCTGATCAGCGGCGGCCAGCCGGCGGCGGTGTTCGAGGAGGCGTTGAGGAAGATCGCCACCGGCTGACCCTCTCCGAGGGACGAAAAACACGGTCCACTCAGTCCACTCAGTCCACTGAGTCCACGGAGTCCGCCCGGCGGGCGCCGCGGATCATGCGCCAGACGGCCTCGTCCTGGGCCATCAGACGTTCCAGCTCGGCCTCCTCCTCCAGCAGCATCAGGCGCACGCGACGCCAGCGCAGGGCCTCGGCGGCGTGGCCGCGCATCACCGCCCGCATCATGCGGCACGAGGCGACGAAGGCCAGCTGGGACAGCTCGATGCGGTCGAGGTCGCCGTCGACGCTCTCCTCCAGCCAGCGACCCTCGTCCTCGGGGTCCAGCCGGTTGGGCGGCGTCCAGGGCTGATCCGCACGACGCCAGCCCTCGCGCGCGGCGCGGTTGCGCATGGCGGTCAGGCCCACGCCGTGCCGACGACAGGCCTCGGCGGCCGGAACGCCGGCCAGATAGTCCTCGCGCACCCGCGCCCAGACCTCCTCCGGCGCGCTGCGCGGATTGGCCGGGGTGGAGTTTGGGTGGGGTGATCCGTCCGCCATATCGCTGCCTCCCGTTGCGATTCGGGGTGGCCTAGCACGCGCCTGCGTCAGAAACGGACGTGGCGGGTCCGCCCGACAGGGGTTGGGTGCTAGGCTGCGCCCGCACAGGGAGCCGGGTCATGAGACGAAGAGCCATGGTGCTGGCGACGCTCGCGGCGGCGCTGGTCGCGGGCGGGGCGGCGTCAGCCCAGGACGGCGACGTCCGGGCCGAGGTCGCGGCGGCCCAGGCGGCCTATGACGCCGCCATCCTGGGTCGCGACGCGGCGGCGCTGGACGTCCTGTTCGCGCCGGACTTCGTCTATGTCGGGACCCACGCCAACCGGCGCGAGCGGACCGAGCAGATCGCCAATATGACCACCGCCGAGGGGCGCCTGGTCACGGGCGGCAGCGAGGCGGTCGAGATCACGCCTCTGGGCGAGGACGCCGCCCTGGTCACCGGCCGCTTCCGGGGCGTGTGGCGCGAGGGCGGGGCGGACGAGGCGGTCGACGAGCGCTTCACCGCCGTTTGGAGGCGGACCGACGGCCGCTGGCGGCTGAAGCACGAGCACGTCAGCCTGAGGCCGGCGCAGCGGTAGCGGCGGGCGCGGCGCGCGGGCGGGCTCAGGCCGCTTTGGGCTTCCGGGGCTTGGGCGGAGCGTCGGCGGCGGTGACGAGGTGACCCTTCCAGCCGGGGGGCGGCAGGAACTTGCCGGACTTCTCCTCGGCGATGCCGTGCTTGGCATCGTGGGCGGCGTCGGGCCCGGCCTTCAGGATATCGTCGGGGTAAGCGAGAATGCTGAACATCCGGGCATTCTAGCACGCGGCGGTCCCCTCTCCCGTCGGGAGAGGGCTTGAGGCTCGCAGAGCGCAGCGATGCGCCAAGCCGAAAGGGTGAGGGGCTGCCATAGAAGGGAAGGGCAAGACGGATCGCTGATACGCGAGCGGGGACAGAACCGCCTAATTGTGGGCAACTGCTCTTCGACCGCTAGATGTGGTTGCCGACTCACGGGTATTGTGAGCCGCTGGCCGACTCGCATAGCGAGTGCTGACAAGGAGGTGCGATACGACGAACCAGTAATGACGGCGACGATCGCCGTGTTCGGCTCAAAGCGCAAGCGCTGAGCCGGTGGAGAGAGAAGGCGGCCTTGTTTGACGGCAGAGACCGCCCTCTCCCTCGGATCAACACGCGACGCGCGCTGACCGAATCACCCTAGGTGGCCGCACTTAACACGGCTAGCCTGGTTGTCCACAGCGCGCGTCTTTCACCTGTTGCTCCCGTGTGGAGCATTCCGAAAGACCAACGATGACAAAGTCAAAAGGCGGATCATTCCGCAGCGCCGGCACTGGCCGCTTCGTTACCGCGAAGCAAGGTCGCTCCAATCCAGCGACAACGCTGTTCGAAACCAAAGGTGCAGGCAGCGCTGGCGGGACCTACCGCAGCGCCAAAACCGGCCGTTTCGTGACCGACAGCTATGGCCGCTCCCACCCCGCCACGACCATTAAGGATAACTAAGATGGCGAGCGTTGGAGCTCTTTCACGTGCAGATTTGGCACGGATCCGTGAGCGGCTGAGGCGAGGTGATTTTCAGCACGACATCGCTGCCGACTATGGCCTCAATCAGGGGCGGATATCAGAGATCAACACCGGTCGGCGCTTCCAAGAGCCACCCAAGCACCAACCCGATCTCTTCTAACTAGGTGGGCGCCGACGCTTGTCGGCGCCCATCGAAGGCCTTGCGAAATCGCGGCGCATCCAGCACATTTCTGTCCATGTCTAAGGCTGCTGCATACCGAAGTGCGATGACGGGCCGAATCGTCTTGGCGCCCGCAACCAAGTCCAAGACCATCTCGGTCAAGCAAGCGCAAAGCCTTGCCGCTAAAATTGCTAAAGATAAAGGCCTGTCTGGGTCGATCAAAGGCAAGTATGCAACCGAACACCCCTCTTCAAAGAGTGACGGCTCTTATAGGAGTGCCGTTTCCGGACGCTTTGTGACCTCTTCGTATGGGAAGAGAAATCCAGCGACGACTGTGAAAGAGCGAGAGTCCCAGAAGGGGTAGGGCGATAGCTGTTGATCTTGATGATGTATTCATCAACTGCCCCTTCGACGGTGCATACGATCCGTTATTCGAAGCCGTAGTTTTCTCAATCTACTTTTGTGGATTTCGGCCCCGCTGCGCCAAGGAACTGAACGACGGTGCCGAAAGCAGGATCGACAAAATTTACCGTCTCATTAGCCAGTGTCGATATGGCATTCACGACATAAGTCGTACTGACCTAGACCCGGTAAACCACCTTCCACGATTCAATATGCCGCTGGAACTCGGAATATTCCTAGGGGCCAAACGATTTGGATCGAAAGAAGATCGACTGAAGAGGTGTCTGGTATTGGACATCGAGCAATATAGATATCAACGGTTTATTTCGGACCTAGCTGGCGCTGATATTCAAGCTCATGGCAACGACATTCCCATTCTTGTGTCTACAGTCAGAAATTGGCTGGCGAATGTCTCACGACGCAATCTGCCCGGGCCTGTTGATCTTCAGCGAGCGATAGCGGATTTCGGCATGGAGAGGGGCGATTTGGCCCGTGCCGCCGGCTTTGATCCTCTGAACATCCCCTACGCTGATTTGGAACGACTGATAGTCGGCTGGCTCACTCGCCCCGCAGCATAGCTCACACCTTCACCTCCACCACCCCGCCCCCCGCGCGGAACTTCGCCGACATCTCCGCCATGCCGGCCTCGGCGTCCTCCAGCGAGCCGCCCGCGTCGTTCTGGGACTGGGCGTCGCGGCGGATGTCCTGGCTGATCTTCATCGAGCAGAACTTGGGGCCGCACATGCTGCAGAAGTGGGCGGTCTTGTGCGCCTCCTTGGGCAGGGTCTCGTCGTGGTATTGGCGGGCCGTCTCGGGGTCGAGGCCGAGGTTGAACTGGTCCTCCCAGCGGAACTCGAAGCGGGCGCGGCTCAGCGCGTCGTCGTGGGCGCGGGCGGCGGGGTGGCCCTTGGCCAGGTCGGCGGCGTGGGCGGCGATCTTGTAGGTGATGACGCCGTCCTTGACGTCCTGACGGTCGGGCAGGCCCAGGTGCTCCTTGGGCGTGACGTAGCAGAGCATGGCCGTGCCGAACCAGCCGATCATGGCCGCGCCGATGGCACTGGTGATGTGGTCATAGCCCGGCGCGATGTCGGTGGTCAGCGGCCCCAGGGTGTAGAAGGGCGCCTCGTGGCAGTGCTTCAGCTGCTCGTCCATGTTGGCCTTGATCTTGTGCATCGGCACATGGCCGGGGCCCTCGATCATGACCTGGCAGCCGTGGTCCCAGGCGACCTTGATCAGTTCGCCCAGGGTGCGCAGCTCGGCGAACTGGGCCGCGTCGTTGGCGTCGGCGATGGAGCCGGGGCGGAGCCCATCGCCAAGCGAGAAGGAGACGTCGTAGGCGCGCATGATCTCGCAGATCTCATCGAAGCGCTCGTAGAGGAAGTTCTCCTTGTGGTGGGCCAGGCACCACTTGGCCATGATGGAGCCGCCGCGCGACACGATGCCGGTGACGCGGCTGGCCGTGAGCGGCACGAAGGGCAGGCGCACGCCCGCGTGGATGGTGAAGTAGTCCACGCCCTGTTCGGCCTGTTCGATCAGGGTGTCGGCGAAGACGTCGAACGTCAGGTCCTCGGCCACGCCGCCGACCTTCTCCAGCGCCTGATAGATGGGGACGGTGCCGATGGGGACGGAGCTGTTGCGGATGATCCAGTCGCGGATGTTGTGGATGTTGCGGCCCGTCGACAGGTCCATGACCGTGTCGGCGCCCCAGCGGGTGGCCCAGACCAGCTTGTCGACCTCGTCGTCGACGGTCGACAGGACCGCCGAGTTGCCAATGTTGGCGTTGATCTTCACCAGGAAGTTGCGGCCGATGATCATCGGCTCGACCTCGGGGTGGTTGATGTTCATCGGGATGATGGCGCGGCCGCGCGCGATCTCCTGACGGACGAACTCGGGCGTGACGAAGTCGGGGATGGCGGCGCCGAAGGACTCACCGTCGCGGACGCAGGGGGCGGACTGCTCGCGGCGCAGGTTCTCGCGGATGGCGACGTATTCCATTTCGGGCGTGATGATGCCGGCGCGGGCGTATTCCAGCTGGGTCACCGGACGGCCGGGCACGCCCTTGAAGACCCGGTGGCGCGAGGTGTCGAAGCGGGGGGCGAGGTTCTTGCCCGAGGCATGGCCGTTGTCCTCGGGCCTCACTTCACGCGGATGGGCGACGGGGGCGATGTCGCCGCGGTCCAGCTGCCAGCTGGACTTCACGTGGGGCAGGCCCTTGGTAATGTCGATGGTCACGTCCGGGTCGGTGTAGGGGCCGCTGGAGTCGTACATCGTCACCGGCGGCTCATTGGCCGAAGGGTGGACGGCGACCTCGCGGAAGGGGACGCGGATGTCGGGGAAGAGTTCGCCGGAGACGTAGACCTTGCGGCCCCCGGCGCGCGGGCCGGTGGGGATGCGGCCGGTCGCGTCCGCCACCTTCTTGCGGGCCTCGGCGAGCGGGAGCTCGACGTTGGGCTCTTCGCGTTGCTCGGTCGGGGTGACGTGGATGTTCATGGCGGCCTCCGTTTGAGAGGGTCCGCCGACGTTGGGCGAGGGTCCGGTGGCGTGGACCAGCGTCTCATCCCTTCGCCGGCATGACCCGGATCAGGTTCGGCCGGTCAGAGGATCACCTCTATCTCAGCGGCTCAGGCGCCGCCCCCGGGAGAACGGGCGGACGATAGACCTCCGGCTCGCCACAGACCAGCCCGACAGGTGACCAAAGCGTAAGTTGAGCCGCGCGGCGGAGGGGCGCATGGCGGGCGCTCCTGAAAGCCAAGGTTGCCGAGATGACCCTGAGACCCCTGATCGCCGCCGCCGCCCTCGCCACGGCCGCCCTTGCCGCCCCCGCCATGGCCCAGGTGGAGCGCATTCCCTCCTCGGGCGGGGAGGTGATCATTCCGGGGCCGCCGTTCGCCCCGGCCTATTACGAGTTCGGCTATGCCCCCGCGCGGCGGGTCGGCGACACCCTCTATGTCTCGGGCGTGATCATCTATCGCGCCGAGGGCGAGGGGACCGACGCGGCGGCCTTCGAGGCCCAGGTGCGGCGGGGCTTCCGGACGCTGCAGATGATCCTGGAAGCGGCGGGCGCCGGCTTCGAGGACGTGGCCATGGTCAACAGCTACCACGTCTGGGACGGCCCGAACTTCACCGGCGAGCGGATGGAGCAGTGGGAGGTGATCCGCCGCGTCCGCGCCGAGTTCATCGGCGAGCCCCATTCGGCGTGGACGGCGGTGGGGACGACGGGGCTGCTGGTCCCCAACGGCATCGTCGAGATCGAGCTGGTCGCGCACCTGGGCGACGACTGACCGAAACCTTTCACGGGCGCTGGGCGAAGGGAGCGGCTAGGCTGCGAGGCCAGCCGTGAGGAGACCTGCGATGCGCACCGAACCCTTCGACTTCGACTGCGCGCCCAGGAACGGGCAACCGGCGCGCCGGGTGCGGGCGCGGCTGGACCGGCCGGACGGACAGGTCAGGGCCTACGCCCTGTTCGCCCACTGCTTCACCTGCGGAAAGGACAACCTGGCGGCGACGCGGATTTCACGCGCGCTGGCGGCCGAGGGGGTGGGCACGCTGCGAATCGACTTCGCCGGGATCGGAGAGGCGGGCATGACGCCCATGCCGGCGGGGTTCACCGTGGACGTCGGCGACCTGGTCGAGGCGGCGGGGCACATGGCGCGGAACGGCTGCGCGCCGGGTTTGCTGATCGGGCACAGCCTGGGCGGAGCGGCGGCGATCGCGGCGGCCGGGGATATCCCGAGCGTGAAGGCGGTTGCGACCATCGGCGCCCCGTTCGATGTGGACCATGTGCTGAAGCTGCTGGGACCCGGCGCGGAACGGCTGATGCACGGGGAGACCCATGAGGCGGTCGTCGGCGGGCGTGCGGTATCGGTCGGGGCGGGCTTCGCCGAGGACCTGAAGGCGCAGGACCAGAAGACGCGTCTGGCGAACCTGAAGCGGGCTCTGCTGATCTTGCACTCGCCGGTGGACCAGGTGGTGGGGGTCGAGGAGGCCTCCGGCATCTTCATGGCGGCGAAGCACCCCAAGAGCTTCTGCTCGCTGGACAAGGCCGACCACCTGCTGAGCCGGCCCGAGGACGCGGCCTATGCGGCGACGGTGATCGCGGCCTGGGCCAGCCGCTATGTCGACGACATGACGACGCCGGAGACGGCGCCGGCGTCCGACGGCGTGGTGCGGGTGGCCGAGACGGGCGCGGGCAAGTTCCAGGCGAAGGTGGAGGCCGGGGGCGCAATGCTGCTGGCCGACGAGCCGGTATCGGTGGGCGGGCTGGCGTCGGGGCCGACGCCCTATGAGCTGGTGGCGGCGGGGCTCGGGGCCTGCACGGTCATGACGCTGAGGCTCTATGCCGACAAGAAGGGCTTGCCGCTGGAGCGCGCCTCCGTCGAGGTTCGCCATGAGAAGCAGCCGGGCCAGACGCCGCCCGACGTGTTCGAACGGACCCTGAAGCTGGAGGGGACCTTCGACGAGGACCAGCGCGCGCGGATGTTCGAGATCGCCGACAAATGTCCGGTGCATCGGACGCTGGAAGGCGGGGCGCGAGTGGTGACACGGGCGGATGCGCCGGAAATGCCCGCTCCGCCAGAGGAGGAGCACTTCATGGAGATGGAGGAGGTCTGCGGGAGCTGAGCGTCGGCCCGAGCGAGTCGGGCCGACGGCAACCGCCGATCAGTTCTCGCCGCGCGCCGCGCGACCGGTCGGAACCCGTTCGCGAGGTCCGCTGCGCTGGGTCGAAACCCGTGCATCTGGATCATCGCGCGTCCAACGATCGATGTAGTCGGCGTGGCGATCGTTGCTGGCGTCGTTGGTGCTAGTCCGCCATTCCCGATCGACATGGACGGTGGTGCCGCGCGGTTCGCTGATCACATCGACGACCTGTCCGTCCGAGCGAAGAATGCGGGTGTGGATGCGGTCCGCCCGGTCAGTCTGAGCCGCGGCGGCGAATGGCCCGCCGATCAGGGCGACGGCGATGAGGGCGAGCCGGGACGTCTTCATGGTGATCTCCTTTTCACACCCGGACGATGGGCGCTCGGCGCGCCGCTTCGCCACTGACGCCCTCTGACGCGGACTGACGCCGTCTGACGACCGCCTCGGCTTCACTGGCTTCGTGCGTCAGCCGGGATACGCCTCGAGCATCCGATCCACCGCCGCCTCGATGCGGCTCCAACCCGCGTCGTCCAGCGTCACACCTGCGAAGCGGTCGCGCGTCAGGGCCGCGAGCGCCAGATGCTGGACGGCCGCCAGGAAGACGACATTGAGGGCCACAACGTCCACGCCTTGCGGCAGAGGCAGATCGGGGCGGCGCGACGCCGTCCAGCGCTGAAGCACCGCCGAGCGGGCCGTCTCCAGCCGACGAAGCAGCGGCGTGTCCTCGGCCAGCTCCCACGCCAGGAGGCGCAGGATCAGGGGATTGGCCCGGAGCGCCGCGAGGTATCCGGTCAGCATCTCGCGAGCGAAGTCGCGGTAGGACCGGGCCTGGGTGACCGGCCGGGCGGCCAGGATCTCGCCCAGCCACAGATCGAGCCGACCCGCCAGCCGTTCCACCACTCCGTCGACGCCCTCGAAGTAGCGGTAAATCAGCTTGCGATCGACGCCAGCCTCCGCCGCCAGAGTGTTGACGTTCAGCCCGCCCCAGCCCTCGCGCAGGAGCAGCCGCTCGGCGGCGGAGACGATCGCCGCCTCCGTCGCCGAACGATCACGCTGGCGCGTTGGCGCAGGGAGAGAGGTGTCAGCGGCCATCATCCGTTCGTGACGCCGGCGGCGCAGGCGCGCAAGACCCGGCCGCGGCGCTCCTCGAAGTTGCGGGCCCAGCGGGCGTCGTAGGCGCCCATGCGAACCTCGGCGCGCGAGCCCGTGGCCGTCGGACGGATGGTGACGCTCTCATAGGCCGCGCCGTAGCCAGCCAGCGCGTAGCGCCAGTCGACTTCGTTCATCACGAAGCGGCTCATCGGCAGGAAATCGGCGCGTTCCTGGAAGCAGGCGGCGACGGTTTCGACCGACAGGACGCTGTCGACGATCTCGTCCGGCGCCTGGGCCGACAGCATGTCGAGGTCCGCCACGCCGACACGCGGGGCGGCGCAGGCGGCGAGGCCCAGAAACGCCGCGAACGGCAGGGCGATCAGGGGCGAGGCGATGTTCATGGAGGGTCTCCGGGGAGGTTCGAGACTTCACGATTGACATGTCTCGTTGTTGGGACATACATAAGTCCCATAACTGTGACAACAAGGAAATCGACGGTGACGGTTTCGAGACGAACGGCGGGGGGCGGCGATGGTGTCCTTCGCGCTCGCCGCCAACATTCCCTTCGCCCTGCTGGTCGACCGGTTCGGCTATGACGACGTGCTGAGGGAGCCGCCGTTGCAGGTGCTGGCGGCGTTCCACGCGGGCGGGCCCGAGCTGATCCTGATCTGGCTGGCGTTCGCGGTGTGCGCCCTAGCCTTCATGTGGGTGTCGGCGTGGACAGGCGGGGCGATCCGGGCGGGCGGCGGGCGCTGGCCGGCCTGGGCGGCGGGGGCGGGAGCCGCCTCAGCCTTGGCACAGGCCGTCGGCCTGTCGCGCTGGCCCTTCGTCGTTCCCGGATTGGCCGAGCGGGCCCTGGACGGGACGGCGGTCGAGAGCGCGGTGGCGGTCGGCGCCTATCAGGCGCTGCATCAGTTCGCGGGCGTGGCGATCGGCGAGTGGCTGGGCCAGACCCTGCTGGCGGCCTGGACGCTGGCGGTCGGCCTGACGCTGGCGCGCGGCCCCCTGGCGCGGGGTGTGTGGACACGCCTGCTGGGGCTCGCCGCGCTCATTCTCGCGCCGCTGTGGATCGTGGGGCAGGTCGAGCTGCTGGCCACCGTCGATCCCGCCTTCCCCGAATTCCAGATCACCCAGTGGGTCTTCACAGCCTGGCTGGGATGGCTTTTGGCGCTGGGCGCGACCTGGCTCGTTCAAGGAGAGACGAAATGACGAACGCGATCGCTCAGACCGAGGGCGGCGCCAAGGGCTGGCCCGGCGGCCTGCTGAGGCTCGAAGGCCTGGCGCTGCTCGTCGTGGCCTGCGTGCTCTACCACCGCACGGGCCTGTCGTGGTGGTGGTTCGCCGGGCTGTTCCTCGTGCCCGACCTGTCGTTCCTGGCCTATGTGTTCGGGCGAGGCGCGGGGACCCTGGCCTACAACCTGACCCACACCGAGGCGGGGCCGGCGGCATTGGGGCTGGTCGGGCTGACCGTGCTGCCCGCCGCCCTGCCCTTCGCCCTGATCTGGGCCGCCCATGTCGGCTGGGACCGGATGATCGGCTATGGGCTGAAGTACGCCTCCAGCTTCGATCACACCCACCTCGGCCCCGTCGGCAAGGCTGCGAAGGCCGCTCGCGGCGTCTAGCGGAGCAGACCCTCGACCGCGGCGCGGGCCGCCTCGCCCAGGTCCGGCCGCTTCAGCGCCAGGGCGACGTTGGCGCGCAACAGGCCGATCTTGTCGCCGCAGTCGTGGGTGACGCCGGAGTACTGAACCGCCGTGAAGGTCTGGTCCTGCATCAGCCGCGCCATGCCGTCGGTCAGCTGGATCTCGCCGCCCGCGCCGCGCTCCTGCCGCTCAAGGATGCCGAAGATCTCTGGCTGGAGGATGTATCGCCCTGAAATCGAGAGGTTCGACGGAGCCGTGCCCCGGGCGGGCTTTTCGACCATGCCCTTCATGCGGATGCGATCGCCGTCGCGGCCCGCCGGATCGACAATGCCGTATTTGTGGGTCTCGGTTTCAGGCACCGCCTCGACCCCGATGACGTTGCCGCCCAGTTCTTCGTAGGCGGTCACCAGCTGCTTCAGCGCGCCCGGCTCGGCGTCGACGATGACATCGGGCAGGAGGACAGCGAAGGGCTCGTCGCCGATGATGTCGCGCGCGCACCACACCGCATGGCCGAGACCCAGGGGCTGCATCTGGCGGGTGAAGCTCATCTCCCCGGCGGTGGCCAGTTCGGCGTTCATCATCTCCAGGATCTCCGTCTTGCCCTTGGCCGCCAGCTGGGCCTCCAGCTCGATCTGGTGATCGAAATAGTCCTCGATGGCTCCCTTGGACCGCCCCGTGACGAAGACGATGTGCTCAATGCCGGCCTCGCGCGCTTCTTCCACGATGTAGGACAGGATCGGCCGGTCGACGACGTTCAGCAGCTCCTTGGGCGTGGTCTTGGTGCCGGGCAGCACGCGGGTGCCCAGCCCCGCGACGGGCAGCACCGCCTTGCGCAGGCGGCGGGGTCGAGTGGTCATGCAGGGGTCCTGAGAAAGCGTTGTCGTTCCAGCCTAACGCATGATTTGGCCAAACGCGCCCCCGTTAACCCTCGTCGCTCCCCCGTCACGCGAAGGCGGCATGGTGATTGCGGCTTTGTGGGCGAGCCGTGCCGTTCTGGCACAGCCCGTGACAACAAGGGGAATGGGGCCATGGCCACCGACATCGACCTCCATCTGGGCCGCCGCCTGCGCCGCCGTCGCCGCCTGCTGGGCCTGACGCAACAGCAGCTCGCCGTCCAGGTCGGCATCCGCTTTCAGCAGATCCAGAAATACGAGTGCGGGGCCAACCGCATCTCCGCCGCCCGCCTGTGGCAGCTGGCCGAGGCGCTGGAGACGCCGATCAGCTACTTCTACGACGGCCTGACCGAGGCGCTCGAAAAGAAGGACAGCCCCGGGCCCCAGGGCGGCGAGATGTTCAGCCGCAAGGAGACGCTGGACCTGATCCAGGCCTACTACCAGCTGGGCGAACGCCCGCGCCGGCGCCTGCTGGATCTGGCCAAATCGCTGCACTCGGACGGCGAACAGGCGGCCTGACGCGGAAAGGGCCGCCTCGTCTCCGAAGCGGCCCCTCGCCTGTTTCCTAGCTGTCCAGGAAGCTCCGCAGCTTGCGGCTCCGGCTCGGGTGCTTGAGCTTTCTCAGCGCCTTGGCCTCGATCTGGCGGATGCGTTCGCGGGTGACCGAGAACTGCTGGCCGACCTCTTCCAGGGTGTGGTCGGTGTTCATGCCGATGCCGAAGCGCATGCGCAGCACCCGTTCCTCGCGCGGCGTCAGCGACGCCAGCACCCGGGTGGTGGTTTCGCGCAGGTTGGACTGGATGGCCGCGTCGATGGGCAGGACCGCGTTCTTGTCCTCGATGAAGTCGCCCAGATGGCTGTCCTCTTCGTCGCCGATCGGCGTTTCGAGGCTGATCGGCTCCTTGGCGATCTTCAGGACCTTGCGGACCTTCTCCAGCGGCATGGCCAGCTTCTCGGCCAGCTCCTCCGGCGTCGGCTCGCGGCCGATCTCGTGCAGCATCTGGCGGCTGGTGCGGACGATCTTATTGATCGTCTCGATCATGTGGACCGGGATGCGGATGGTGCGCGCCTGGTCCGCGATGGACCGCGTGATGGCCTGACGGATCCACCAGGTGGCGTAGGTCGAGAACTTGTAGCCGCGGCGGTACTCGAACTTGTCGACCGCCTTCATCAGGCCGATGTTGCCCTCCTGGATCAGGTCCAGGAACTGCAGGCCGCGGTTCGTGTATTTCTTGGCGATGGAGATCACGAGGCGCAGGTTGGCCTCGACCATCTCCTTCTTGGCCTGACGGGCCTCGCGCTCGCCCTTCTGCACCGTCTGGACGATGCGGCGGTAGTCGTCGATCGGCAGGCCGGCCTCGGTGGCGACCGCCGCCACGTCGGCGCGGATCTGCGCGATCTGGGCCGCCTGATCATCGCTGAACTTGGTCCAGCGCACGCCCATGTCCTTGACCCGCTCGGCCCAGGTCGGATCGAGCTCGGAGCCGAAGTAGGCCTTCAGGAACTCCGGCCGCGAAATGCCGTAGCTGTCGGCCATGCGCAGCAGCCGGCCTTCCAGACCGATCAGCCGCTTGTTGATGGCGTACAGTTGCTCGACCAGGGCCTCGATGCGGTTGTTGTTCAGCTTGAGCGTCTTCAGCCGGCCCGAGATGGCCTGGCTCAGGGCGTCATGGGTCTTGCGGTCCTTGGCCGACAGGTCCTCGCCCTTCAGCCGGCTCTCGACCAGCTTCTCCTGCAGCTTCCTGAAGGCGTCGAAGTCGGCGGCGATGGCGTCGAGCGTCTCCATGACGCCGTCGCGCAGCTCGGCTTCCAGCGCCGAGATCGACATGCCGCCGCCGTCGTCGAAGTCCTCGTCGTCCTCGTCGCCCTCGGGCTTGTCGCCGCCGCCTTCGCCCGCGTCCTCGGTCTCCTCGCGCGGCGGGACCGGCTGGCCGGGGATGGGGGGCTGGGGCTGGTTGTGCGGCAGCGACGCGGGGTTGATGACGCCGTAGGTGGCGTCCAGGTCGATGACCTCGCGCAGCAGGATGCGGTTGTTGGCCAGCTCGTCACGCCACACCATGATGGCCTCGAACGTGAGCGCGCTTTCGCACAGGCCCGAGATCATGGCGTCGCGGCCGGCCTCGATGCGCTTGGCGATGGCGATCTCGCCCTCGCGGCTCAGCAGCTCGACCGAGCCCATCTCGCGCAGATACATCCGCACCGGGTCGTCGGTGCGGTCATAGGTCGGCTTGGCGTTCTCGTCAGAGACGGCGGTCTCGGCCTTTTCGGCCAGTTCGCCGCCCGAAGATTCCGCTGCGTCCTCCTCGGCCTCGACGACGTTGACGCCCATCTCGGACAGCATGGCGAGCGTGTCTTCGATGGCGTCGGGCGTGACCTCTTCGGACGGCAGGACCTTGTTAAGCTCCTCCATCGTCACATAGCCGCGGGCCTTGGCCTGCTTGATGAACTTCTTGACCCCGGCGTCGGTCAGGTCGAGCAGGGGGCCGTCGGATTGGACTTCGGGTTCCTGCGTCTCGGTCTGGGCGCTCATATAGGCCTATCGTCTCCGTCCGGGGTGCGGTTCCACCCTCGGCAAAATTGCAACAGTCGTGCCGAAATAGGACGGTTTCCGCGCCGCTCCCGTCAGGAAGCCGCCGCGTCGTCCCAGATCGCCCCGGTCTTGATGGCTCGTCGCAACGCGTCTCGCTCGGCCTTCAGACGACTGAAGGCCGAGGCGTCGAAAGCGATTTCCGCTCCCGACTTCGCTGACGCCAGCGCCGCGTCCAGACCCGCCAGACGGGTCAGGGCCGCGAAGCCTTGCGACCACCGGACCCTTGCTTCGGCGAGGGGCGCACTTGCGGCCAGGAAAGGCGCGCCGGACTTCGCCGCCGCCTTCTCGACCTCGCGCACGAGAGCATCGTGTCCGGAACCGGCGAGATGGCGACGCAGGCCCGCGCTGTCAAGCGTCTGGCCCGAGAACCGAAGCCGCACCAGCTCCTGCGCCAGGCCGTCCAGCGACGGGTCGCCGAAGCCGTGGCTGGAGATGGCCTCCAGATGGTCGTCCATGCGCTCGGGATCCTCGATGGCCCCGTGGGCGAGCGCGGCCGCCATGGGCTCGATGGCGCGGTTCAGCGCCTGCATGGCCTGGGCGCCCTCGGCGGTCTGACCCAGCTTGGGCGGCGGGCCGGGCCGCCAGCGACCGCCGACCGTCTGGCTGCGCGGAGCCTGCGTCGGCCGACCGGGAAACAGGGCGTCGAAGCGTTCGAACAGGTCGCGCCGGTATTGCTCTGCCAGGTCCTTGTCCTGGATCGCGGCGGCGGCGTTGCGAAGCCGACCCTTCAGACCGGCCCGGCGCTCGGGCGTGTCCAGCGGCTCGGCCTCGACCTCGCGACGGAACAGGACCTCGGCGAAGGGCCGGGTCTCGGCTAGGGCCTGGCGCAGCGCGGGCGCGCCCTTCTCGCGCAGGATGTCGTCGGGGTCCTGACCGCCCTCCAGCAGGGCGAAGCGGAACGACTTGCCCGGCTTGAGCAACGGCAACGCCCGCTCGATCGCCCGGAACGCCGCCCTCTGCCCCGCCCCGTCGCCGTCGAAGCACAGCACCGGTTCGGCCGAGACGCGCCACAGGAGCGCCATCTGCTCCTCGGTCAGGGCCGTGCCCATGGGCGCGACCGCCGGTAGTCCCGCCCTCTGGCAGGCGATCACGTCCATGTAGCCTTCGACGACGATGACGCTCTCGGTCGATTTGGACGCCGCGCCCAGGATGCGCCGCGCCTCGGGCAGGCCGTAGAGGGTCGCGCCCTTGTGGAAGAGCGGGCTCTCGGGGCCGTTCAGATACTTGGCCCGGTCGTCCGGGTTCATGGCCCGGCCGCCGAAGCTGACCAGCCGCCCGCGGGCGTCCAGGATCGGGAACATCAGCCGGTCGCGGAACCGGTCGTAGGGAGCGCCCCCGCCCTCCGGCGCGATCAGCAGGCCTGCCTCGACCAGTTCGCCCGGCTTGGCCCCCCGCTGCACCAAAGCCGCTTTTAGCCCCTCGCGGTCGTTCGGCGCATAGCCCAGGCCGAACCGCTCCCACTGATCCTCCGGCAGGCCGCGCCGTTCCAGATAGTCGCGCGCCGCCTTGCCGACCGAACGGCGCAGATTGGCCGCGAACCATTTCTGGGCCAGGTCCATCCAGTCGGCGAGACCTTGCCGCTTCTGCTCGCGCTCGGCGGCTTGGGGGTCATCGGCGGGCATCTGCATCCCGGCCTCGGCGGCTAGCCGCTCCACGGCCTCGGGAAAGCTCAGCCGCTCGGTCTCCTGCAGGAAGGAGATGACGTCGCCGTGCTTGCCCGAGCTGAAGTCGTGGAAGAAGCCCTTGTCGTCGTTGACGAAGAACGACGGAGACTTCTCCTTGGTGAAGGGGCTCAGGCCCACCCACTCCCGCCCCTGACGCTTGAGTTTCACCGTCCGCCCGATCACGTCGGACGGGCGAAGGCGGGCCTTCAGTTCCTCCAGGAAGCGGTCGTCGAAGCGCACGACTGTTCCCTAGACCCTGCGCGAGCGTGGGCCAACGTTGGCCTCCGATCATCCACGGCCGCGTTAGGGTTTCATTAACCAATAAGGCGAGGCACCCGCCATAACCGTCTGCATCCAAACATTTTTCTGACGGCATCCGGAACTATCCACAGGGGCTGTGGTTAACGCCGCATGCCTCCGGGCGCAGAAGCGCCGCCCTTTCCGATCCAAGAGCGCTTCATGTTCATCGCCATCGCCCGCCCGGCGGTGGAGCCTCAAGGCCCCGACGCCGTCGCCGTCCCCGGTTCCCCCGCCATTCACGATCTGACGCCCCGCGCGCTGCATGCGCGCCTGCTCGCCAACGCCGCCCAGCGCCGATTGCGCGGGCTGGAGCGCAAGGCCTGCGGCCGGGCTGAAGACGCCGACTACTGGCTGCACGCCGCGCCGGTCGCGGTGAAGAAAGCCAGCGCGCTGCGCGAAGAGCGCAGTTTCGCCCCCCTGCCCTGAGGCCACATCGCCGCCACGAACACGGTGGAGCTTGAGCCGCTCGTCAGGGAGGCTCTCGTGAAACCGCTCGTTCTCGCCCTCATCGCTGCGTTGTCGGCCGGTCCCGCCTTCGCTCAGGACCCGTGGACGCCCCATGCGCCCGAAGTCGCCGCCGTGTCCGCCGAGGTGCGCGCCCCGCTGGAGGCCTATCTGCGCGGCCACGCCACCGGCGACGCCGAGCAGTTCCGCCAGGCCTTCCATCCCGACGCCCAGCTGTGGGGCACCCGCAACGGCACGCTGATCCGGATGACGGGCGCCGACTACATCGCCCGCGCGGGCGGGGGTCAGGCCGCCGCTGACGAGGCCCGGCGCCGCCGCTCGATCGAGTTCGTGGACGTGACGGGAGACACGGCGACCGCCAAGATCGTGCTCGACTATCCGGCCGTCCGCTTCACCGACTACATGCAGCTTCTGCGCGTCGACGGCCGCTGGGTCATCGTCAACAAGATGTTCCTGGCCGAACCCAAACCGGCGACCTGAGCCGTCACAGATAGCCCAGCCACCAATCGCGGCGGCGTCGCTTGACGCCCTCGAACCAGCGCGACGCCGGATAGAGCAGAACAAGGACCAGCACCCAGACGGCATAGGTCAGGGGCAGGCTGAGCCCCCAGCCGGCCGCCACCACCTCCTGGCTCTCGCCGATCATGTTGAGGAAGACCGAGGCCGGAAAGCCCATCGCCAGCCCCAGGGCCAAGGCCAGGCCGTGCACCAGGTAGATGTGCAGAACATAGCTGAACAGCGGGGTGCGCCCGAAGGTGAGCAGCACCGAAGCCACGGGGCCTCTCAGCCGGTCCAGCGCGACCAACAGTAGGAACGCGACGCCTAGCGTCAGGAGCAGGTAGTCGGGCGAGGGCGGGTATTTGCTGACATTGACGAAGGACAGGACAGTGAACACAGGGTCCGGCCGCACGCTCCAGGGGGCGGGGTCTCCATAGCCGTTCAGGCCCCTCAGGACGACAAACAGGGCCAGGGAGCCCAGCCCCAGCACGAGCAGCGCAGCCCGGCGCGCAGGCGCCGGGCGCGCGAACACCGGACCCAGGCCATAGCCGACCAGCAGGGCGCCCAGCCAGGGAACGAAGGGATAGATGACGATGCCGCCCGGCGCCGGTCCAGGCTCGAACGCGAGCGCCCACAGCACCCCGGCCGGTCCGAAGTCCGCCGCGTCGATCGGCGCGACGAGCGAGTGTCCCAGGAGGATGATCATTCCCATCGCCAAGACCGCCGTGGCGGGAAGCCATGACAGCGCCGCCAGCAGGATCATTCCGACGCCGATGGCCCAGATCACCTGCAGGAAGGTGAATGCGGCGAAGCTGAACCCGAACCCGATCAAGGTCAGTTCCAGCGCCACCAGCCACAGGCCGCGGGTCAGCAGAAATCGGGACAGATCGCCCGGCGACTTGCCGTTCGCCTTCTGCAGATAAGACGAAACCCCCGCCAGGAACACGAAGGTCGGGGCGCAGAAGTGGGTGATCCAGCGCGTCAGAAAAAGCGCCGGATTGGTCTGCTCCAGGTTGGTGGGGTCGAACGCCAGGGCGTTGAGGTGGAAGTAGTCGCGCACGTGATCGAGCACCATGATCACGATGACCAGACCGCGCAGCAGGTCGATGGCGTTCAGACGCAGGGCCCCGGACCGCGTCAGCGCCCCACCCGCCGTCGACCCGACGAAGGGCGCCTCTTGCATCCGATCGGTCGTCGCACTCATCCGCTCGCCCCCACAGCCTCGATCCTCGCCACCTTAGCCGCCGAGGATGCCCGGAGTGTCAGCAGGCGTCCATCAAGGCGCGAAAGCGGTCGAACAGATAGAGGCTGTCGGTCGGCCCCGGCGAGGCCTCCGGATGGTGCTGAACGCTGAACACCGGCCGGTCCTTCAGCTGGATGCCGCAGTTCGTGCCGTCGAACAGGCTGACGTGCGTTTCCTGCACGGCGTCGGGCAGGCTGTCGCGGTCCACCGTGAAACCGTGGTTCATGGAGACGATCTCGACCTTGCCGGTGGTCAGGTCCTTGACCGGATGGTTCGCGCCGTGGTGGCCCTGATCCATCTTCACCGTCCGGGCGCCCAGGGCCAGAGCCAGCATCTGGTGGCCCAGGCAGATGCCGAAGATCGGCTTGCCGCTGTCGACCAGCTTGCGGATCTCAGGCACGGCGTATTCGCCCGTCGCGGCGGGATCCCCCGGGCCGTTCGACAGCACCACGCCGTCCGGATCGCGCGCCAGGATGTCCTCGGCCGAGGTCGTCGCCGGCACCACGGTGATCTTCGCGCCGGTCGAGGCCAAGGCGCGCAGGATGTTGCGCTTCACGCCGTAATCCACGACCACGACCGACTTGCCGGCCGCATCCACGCGCGGATAGCCCTGGGGCCAGTCCCACAGGCCCTGATCCCAGTCGAAGGCCTGCAGCGTCGAGGCCGGCTTGGCGAGATCGAGGCCGACGAGGCCAGTCCACGCCTTCGCCTCGGCGACCAGGGCGTCGAGATCGAAACGACCTTCGGGGTCATGAGCGATGACGGCGTGCGGCGCGCCGTGGTCGCGGATGGCCTGGGTCAGGGCGCGGGTGTCGATGCCCGAGAGACCCACGACGCCGCGCCGCTTCATCCAGGCGTCGAGGCTGGCGTCGCTGCGCCAGTTCGCCGGATCGGTCGGCAGGTCGCGGAACACGGCCCCGCGCGCGGAGGTGTCGGAGCCCCCGCCCATCTGCTCGATGTCCTCGACGTTGGTCCCGGTGTTGCCGACGTGGGGAAAGGTGAAGGCCAGGATCTGGCTCATGTAGGAGGGGTCGGTCAGGATCTCCTGATATCCCGTCATGGCCGTGTTGAAGACCACCTCGCCGAGCGCCGAGCCGGTCGCTCCGACGCCGATACCCTGGAAGATCGTGCCGTCGGCCAGAGCCAGGACGCCGGTGCAGCCGGGAAGCAGAGAAGTCGTCATGGCCGTCCCCTTACACCGAATCCCGGCGAACAAACGGCGCGGTTGCTACAGAGGCTGGGCCGCCCGGTCAACGCGCCCGCGACGCACCAACAGCCAGCCGACCGAGGCGACCGTGAACAGCACCATCGCCGGCACGATGTTGCCCGGCGCCGCGGCCGCGACCGCTCCGACGGAGAACACGCCACCCACCACCGCCAGCGCCCGCCATCCGGCCGAGCGGCTGAAGCGGAACAGGCTGATGCAGCACAGGGCGTAGAGGCAGATGGTCAGGACCGTGCAGGCTCCGATCAGCAGGCCGAACTGGTCCGCCAGCCGGGGCTGGGACGTCATGACCACCAGTCCGGCCATGATCGCGCCGTTGATCAGCGGATTGGTCAGCGGCAGTCGGCCAGGGGTCGCCGCCGATCCGAACCAGCGCGGCAGATAGCCTTGCTCGGCGGCGCTGCGGGCCGTCTCTCCGCCCAGGATGGTCCAGCCAGCGATGGTGCCGAGCGCCTTGAGCACCGCGCACGCCGCAACGAGGCCGGCCACCGAGGCCCCGAACACCCGCGCCGCCAGGTCGGCGAAGGGGCTGGTGGAGGTGGCCAGTTCGCCCGCCGGGATGACCCCGAACACCGCCACGCTGGCGGCGACATAGACGACCAGCGCCAGCCCGACGCCGCCGACGCTGGCCCGGCCCACGTCGCGGCCGGGATCGCGCACCAGCTTTGACAGAGCCGCCGCGCTCTCCAGCCCGAGGAATGACCAGAAGATCACCACCAGCGACGCCGGGACCGTCTGCGTCAGCGGCTCGCCCGACGGATTCCACGAGGCGGCGAAAGTGTCGGAGCTGAAGGCGACGGCCCCCGCCACGATGGCGAGCAGCAGCGGCAGCAGCCCGATCACCAGCGTCGCTGCGCCCAGCCGCGCCGCCAGCTTGGCCCCCGTCGCATAGGCCGCCGTGCAGGCGCCGATCAGAACGAGGTTGCATAGCGCCGCGGGACCCGGCTCGGCCAGCACCGGGAAGAAGAAGGCGAGATAGCCGGTGCCGGCCAGCGCCACCGCGACGTTGCCCGTCAGGCAGACGCCCCAGTAGGCGATGGCCGTCTGAAAGCCGACGAACGACCCCAGCCCGCGTCGCGTGAAGTCCGACAGTCCGTCCGCGTCCGGCTGGCAACGGCCCAGGCCCGCGAACACGGCCGCCAGCACCATGGCCCCGACCCCGCAGATCAGCCAGCCGATCAGGCTTGACGAGCCGGTGGAGGCCAGCGCCACCGGCGCGAGATAGACGCCCGAGCCGATCATGTTGCCCGCGACCACTAGGGCGGCGAGCCCCCAGCCCAGCTTGCGGGTCGAAGGGATGGGAATCGTCTCGGTCTGGCTCATGGCCGGACGCTATTCCGGAATCCGCGCTCCGTCCCAGGCGAAAACGCCCCCGCTGTCCGCCGGCGTTAGGCCGTCCAGCACCGCCAGCAGCCGCTCGGCCGAATAAGCCGGCGTGAACAGCTTGCCCTCGGCCACCCCCTTCTGAAACGGCTTGGACAGGCCGGTATCCACCGTCCCGGGATGCAGCCCCGCCACCACGACTTGCGGATGCGACCGGCCGAGCTCCACCGCCAGGTTCCTCAACAGCATGTTCAGCGCCGCCTTGGAGGCGCGGTAGCTGTGCCACCCGCCCAGTCGATTGTCGCCAATCGACCCGACCCGCGCCGACAAGGCGGCGAACGTGGCCCGCCGGTCGCGGAGCATCAGCGGCGCGAAGTGCTTCATGACGAGCGCTGGGCCCACCGTGTTGATCCGGTAGTCGCGCAGCAGGTGTTCGGCCGTCATCGCCTTGTAGGTCCGCTCCGGCTCCTGCCCGCTATGAAGCACGCCGGTGGCGACGAGGATCAGAGTCGGCGCCGGCCCCTCGCGGACGCGCTGGGCGGCCGCCGCGATGGAGGCCTCGTCCTCGAGATCGATATGGGCGGCGCCGCCGAACGATCGGCCGAGTCTGTGCACCCGGTCATGGTGCCCCGATGCCTCCAGGGCATCCGCGAGCGCGCGGCCGATCCCTCCGGAGGCTCCGATGACGACGGCGGATGTGTCGGACATGACGCGGACCGTGGTCGCGCGGGCGGGCGCGGGCAAGGCGTCACCTTGCCCCAGATCGATCCGCCGTCAGGCCGGGACGAGGTCAGCCGGCGAGATCAGGACCGAGAACTGCTCACACCAGATGACGACGCTCTTGTACTGCGACAGATCGGTTCCGGCCGGAATGGCGTAGCGCTGGCCGCCCTTGAAGGCCCGCAGCGTGCCGAGGCTGATGTGCTCGCTCTCCGTCACATCCGAAGCCGTGCGCACGCCGTCCGCTGCGACCAGATAGACGCGATAGGCCGGCCCCGGACCGACCTCGAAATCGCTTTCAAGGAACACCGACTGCTCTGTGACCCGGACGCGGCCTCGACCATAGTGGACCGGGTCGGAGGGATTGGCGTGGATGAAGGTCCCCGTGGCCACCGTGGCCGCGATCTCCTCGGCCGCAAGATTCTCGGTCGCTTCCGCCGGCGGGAAGACGAAGGGGAAGATGTAGAAGCCGACCCCGATCCCGACCGGGACGCCCACGAGACCGCCAATCACGAAGGCGGCGATGACGGTCTTGCGCATGACATGGGCTTTCGGCTCAGGCCGGGCAACGCCCCGGCGGCTGCGGCTTCGCCATCGTCGCGCGGCGGGTTACACGGTCCCCGCGTCGGCCCCGCGACGCGCAAGTCAATGCCACGGCTGCCCCCATGCCCATCACCACGGTCGGCCTCGATGCCGATGACACCCTCTGGCACAACGAGACCATCTTTCGCCTGACCCAGGCGCGGTTCCTCGAATTGCTCGGCGAGCATGACGACGCCGCCGTCGAGGCCCGCCTGGCCGAGGTCGAGAAACGCAACCTTCGGCTCTACGGCTACGGCATCAAGGGCTTCACCCTGTCGATGATCGAGACGGCCATGGAGCTGTGCGAGGGCGAGCCGCCGCCGGGGGTGGTGCGCGAGATCCTGGCCGCCGGGCGCGAGATGATCGCCCACCCGGTCGAGACCTTGCCCGGCGTCGACGAGGCCCTGGCGGCGCTCTCGGAGCGATACCGGCTGGTGCTGATCACCAAGGGCGACCTGCTGGACCAGGAGCGCAAGCTGGCCGCGTCCGGCCTCGGCGACCTGTTCGCCGCCGTCGAGATCGTGTCGGAAAAGGACCGGAGAACCTACGAGCGCGTCTTCGCCCGCCACGGCACCGGCGCACAGGAGGCCGTCATGGCCGGCAACTCGGTGAAGTCGGACGTCCTGCCCGCCATCGAGGCCGGCGCCTTCGCCGTCCACATCCCCTACCATGTCACCTGGGCCCACGAGGTGGCCGAGCCGCCGGTGGATCACCCCCGCTTCGGCCTGCTGGAGACCATCGCAGATCTGCCAGCCTGGATCGCCGAGCGGGCATAGAAAAGCCCCCGCCCTCTTGCGAGAACGGGGGCCTTGAGGCGGTCAGGCGGCTCTTACAGCTTGTAGGTGGCGCCGACGTAGAAGGTGCGGCCTTGCGGACCGATCGGCTCGGCGAAGCTGCCCCGATCCGGCTGCTGGTCCGTCAGGTTGTTGACGCCGCCATAGACGGTGACGCGGTCGTCGACGTTCCAGCGAGCCTGGATGTCGTGCCGCTTCAGCGCCGAGAACACGCGGTATTCGTCCTCGACGTAGTCCGGCTCGGCCGCCAGCGTCAGCGGGTCGATGCGGAAGGTCTCGTCATAGTAGGTGAAGCCGTAGTTCACCACGAAGTCGCGCCACGTCCAGGTCACGTCGGTCGAGACGATCCATTCCGGCGCCCCGGGGAAGCCGAGGGTGCTGTCGGGCGTGTCGAGCTCGATGAACTCCAGCTCTTCCAGCTTGGTGCCCGCCAGAGAGAAGCTGAACCGGCCGATGTCGCGCTCGATGCCCCAGTCCGCAGGGTCCAGCGCATAGCGCACCGTGAAGTCGTAGCCCGAGGTGTTGTAAGAGGCCACGTTCAGGGCGAACTGCTCAAACGAGTCGATGAAGCCTTGGCCCGCGCCCGGCTGGCTGCGCCGGGTGATCAGGTCACAGAACTGGTTGCCCGCAGGCAGGTCGTAGCACTGGTCGACGATCGTCTGGGCCGAGAAGAACTGGATCGCGTTCGTCAGGGCGATGTCATAGTAGTCGATCGACAGCGTCAGGTTCGGCACGATCGGCGGCTGGATGACGATACCGTAGGTCGTGGTCTCGGCTTCCTCGACATCGAGGTCGGGGTTGCCGCCGACGCGGCCCTGGACCGAACCCGAGTTGGTGTTCTGGAAGGCGGCCGGGTTGGCCACGCCTGCCGCGAGCAAGGCGGCGGTGCAGTTGGCCTGGCGATTGGAGGTGCCCAGATTGACGTTGTCGACGTCGCACGGGTCGGTCAGCAGCGCATTGGTCTGGACCTGGGGCAGGAACAGCTCGCCGATGTTCGGCGCGCGAACCGAGCGGGCCTCGGTGCCGCGCAGCAGGATCCAGTCGACCGGGCGATAGAGCAGGCCGACCTTCCAGGCCTCATTGCCGCCCGCGGTCGAATAGTCCGAGTAGCGGTAGGCGCCGTCCAGCGTCAGGGTGTCGGCGAACGGCAGGTCCTTCAGCAGCGGGATCGACACCTCGGTGAAGATCTCGGCCACGTCGAAGCTGCCGCCGCTGTCCTGGCCCGAGCCTTCCCAGGTCACGTCGTAGGGCAGCTGCTCGCCCGGAGCGAGACTGTCGGTGACGGTCTGGGCCAGACGCGCCTCGTCGGAGACGCGCGAGCGGCTCTTCTCCTCGCGATACTCGGCGCCGAGCGCAAAGCTGATCGGGCCGGCCGGCAGGCTGAAGAAGGCCTCGGTATCGCCGGAGATGTAGCCCAGCAGCTGGGTCTGCTCGATCTTGTCCGAACTGGCGGAGTCCGTGCGGATCCAGGCCAGAGCTTCGGCCGACGGAGAGCCGTCGCCGAAGATGTTCAGCGGCACGCAGCCCGAGTTGGCTCCCGGCGTGAAGGTGCGGGCTCCGACGCGGGTGTCGACGTTGGGGTTCGACAAATAGGAGGACGGGTCCAGATTGCTGCGGCAGGTCGGGCCGTTCGGACCCTGGACCACGTCGATGGCCGCCAGGAAGCGGTCGTTGATGCGGTTGTTCAGATAGAGACTGTCGGTCTGGGTCTGGCCGTAGACCGCCGAGACCTCATAGGTCAGGCCCAGCGGCAGGTCGCCCTCGATGCCGAACACCAGGCGCGTCGTGTCGCGGGTGATGTCGCGGCCCGTATAGCCCAGGTCGAAGTTGTCGCGCTGGATGAAGACGCCGGGATCGACGCCCAGCAGGGCAGCGTTCGCCGGATTGCCCAGACCATCGGGGTTGGTGACCGCGTCGTTGCGGATCGCCGCCGGCATGAACGGATTGTCGATGCCGGTCCACAGGCCCAGAAACAGATAGGCGTTGTCCTGCCCGTAGCCGAAGTCATAGGTCGGCTGAGCCGTGAAGCCGGTCTCGATGCGGGCGAACTTGCCCTCCCAGAACAGCTCGTGATTGTCGTTCAGCTGGAAGCGGCCGGTGGTGTTGAAGGTGTAGCGGTCCTGGGCCGGGGACAGGTCGTCGACGAAGTCGTCCAGCAGGGTGCCGGAGCCCCCGATGACCGGGAAGCCCGACGTCGGGCGCCCGTCGCGCCACACCGCGCCCGCGCCCTCGTAATCGAAGCCGAAGTAGGAATCGCCGAAGTCCAGGTCGGTGTAGACCGAACCGCCCCGCGAGGTGTCGGGATAGCGGACGTCGCGGTAGAAGACGAAGTCCGGAACATTGGGATCATCGGCGAGGTCGTCGGGATTGCCGACCAGCACTTCGCGGCGGCCCGGCGTCGTGTAGTCGCGGTCGAACTGGGAGATCGCCTCGTCCAGCGCGACTTCGCCGGCGATGGTCAAGTTCAGCCGGTCGTCCAGGAAGTTGCGGCCATAAAGCGCGCTGACGAAGCTGCGCTCGCCGCCGCCGTCCTCGGTCCAGCCGGTCTGGGCGCGCACGTCCAGGCCTTCGAAACGCTCGCGCAGCACGAAGTTGACCACGCCGGAGACGCCGTCTGCGCCATACAGCGCCGAGGCGCCGCCGGTCAGGATCTCGACGTTCTGGATCAGGCCGACCGGGATGGTGTTGGTGTCCACCGCCGCGGAGCCCGGATCCGAGGCCACATGACGGCGGCCGTTGACCAGCACCAGGGTCCGCTGGGTTCCGAGGTTGCGCAGGTTGAGCAGGTTCAGGCCGACCGAGGCCGAGCCGCCGGTATCGGCCGAATCGACCGAGTTGAAGGAGTTCGACACCGCCGGGAAATCCGTCAGCAGGTCGGTGACGTTGGTCACGCCAGAATACTGGATCGTCTCGCCGGTCACCGACACGACGGGATTGGACTGTACATAGTCGGGCAGGCGCAGGCGCGTTCCGGTGACGACGATCTCTTCGACCTCGGTCGCCTCATCCTGAGCGACTTCCGGATCCTGGGGAGCCGTTTGCGCGGCCGCCAAGCCGGCCGTCGCCAGAACAAACGCCGACGCCGTACCGGCCAGTACCGTCGAATGGAAAAGCATACCACGCCGAAGCTGCATGAGGTGTCCCTGAGACTGTCGCCGGCCCACATGGGTTACCGGATCATCGATTTCTGTTACGCAGAACGACGTTACTCAGAATTCGCCTGAACGCGTCGCTCCTGTGACCCATTATGGGCAATTGTAGCCAAAATGGGTCACAGCTTTGCCGTAAAGCCTCACTTGGCGACAGGTTCCGTCGCGAGCGGCACATCGTTCGGTCCGTGCAAAGATTGTGGCTTTGGGGTGACTTACCGGCGTCAAAATCGCGGAACAGCCCCAGGTCGCGTTGACCTCGTCGCAATGCAGCAAAAAGCTACCTTCACCGCAGCCTAGTTTCGGGTTTGAAGGACAGAATCATGCGCAGGACTCTCAGCATCCGCACCCAGTGCCTGGCCGGCGTCGGCCTTCTGGCCCTGATGGCCACCCCCGCCCTCGCTCAGGACCCGGGGGAAGTCACCGAGGTCGAGGAGATCGTGGTCACAGGGTCGCGCATCGCCATTGCGCCCGAGAACGCGCCCCAGCCGGTGCAGGTGCTGTCGTCCGAGACCCTGGCGGCCCAGGGCATCACCGAAGTCGCCGACGCGCTGGACTTCATCCCGGCGCTGCAGGCCTCAGAAAGCACGGCCCAGGCCAACGGCGGTTCGGTGCAGCTGAACCTGCGCGGCATGGGCGCCAACCGCACCCTGGTGCTGGTCAACGGCCGCCGTCACGTCTCCGGCCAGCCCGGCACCGCAGCCGTCGACATCTCGACAATCCCCTCGGCCCTGATCGAGCGGACCGAGGTCCTGACGGGCGGCGCCTCGGCTGTCTACGGCTCCGACGCGGTCACGGGCGTGGTCAACTTCATCATGAAGCGGGACTTCGTCGGCACGGAGTGGGAAATCCAGGGCGGCGTCTCCGGCCAGGGCGACACCGAGGAAATCTTCGGCTCCTTCGTGCAGGGTCGCGACTTCGACAACGGCCGCGGCAACATCACCGTGGCGGTCCAGGCCAGCCATTCCGAGGCGCTCTACTACGGCGACCGCGACTGGGCGGCGAACAACAACGTCGCCGACGACAAGGCCAACCCGGCCCGCAGCTTCCAGGTCGGCGACCCGGTTCCGGCGGGCCAGACCCAGGCCACGGTTCTGGGCCGCACCATTCTGCTGGCCAACGGCAACCCCCGCTACGCCAACACCGATCCGGCCCTGATCGCCCGGGCCCAGGCGGCGCCCGCGCGCGCCTACCTGAACAACCCGGTCTTCTCTATCGCTTCCATCGGCGGCCTGATCGGCTACGACCCCTACGGCTTCGGCTTCGCGGGCGGCCCGTCGGACTTCGCCGCGAACAACCGCCCTGACCTGGACGGCAATGGAACCTTTGACTGTCTGCAGAGCCAGGGCGGTCGCGGCGGCGGCGGCGGCTTCCCGGTCGGCTGCTGGGTGGTGGACCCGGTGACCAACGCCATCCGCCCTTTCCGGGATGGCCTGATCGGCAACTTCACCGAACAGTTCGGGGGCGACGGCAGCCCGCAGACCTTCTCGAACCAGTCGCTGCTGCCCGAGGATTCGGCGGTCAACCTAAACCTGCTGCTGAACTACGAGTTCTCAGACACCTTCCGGACCTATGCGGACCTGAAGTACGCCTGGAACCGGGGCACGACCTACAACCCGTACAACACGTTCGACGACTCCATCCCGATCGCGCTGGACAACCCCTACATCCCGACGGCGATCCGCAACATCGTCAACGCCCAGATCGCCCAGGGCAACGGCAACGCCCAGTCCCTGGTCACCATCGGCCGGGACAACATCGATTTGTTCGATCCCGAGGCGTCCAGCGAACGCGAAACCATCCGCGCGGTCCTGGGCTTTGGCGGCGAGATCTTCGGCGGCTGGTCGTATGACGTGTCGCTGAACTACGGCGAGACGACCCAGCAGGCGCGTGGATTCGTTCGCCTGGAAGACCGCTTCTTCGCCGCCATCGACGCGGTCACGGCCCCGAACGGCCAGATCGTCTGCCGCTCGACGCTGAACGCCGCCGCCTTCCCGCGCTACTCCTATCTGACTGACACGGCCAACTTCGGACCGGGCGCGACGATCCAGCAGTTTGGGGGCTTCACCACCTTCACGCCGGGCGCCAACTCGCCCTGCCGTCCGATCAACCTGTTCGGTGTCGGAAACTCCAGCCGCGAGGGCCTGGACTTCCTGCGCTACGAGGCGGTCGACACCTCCGAGATCGACCAGCTGGTTATCGCCGCCAGCCTGGTCGGCGACTTCGAACGCTGGTTCAGCCTGCCGGGTGGCCCCATCGGCTTCGCCGTCGGGGCCGAATACCGCGAGGAGAACTCGCTGTTCACGCCCGACATCGCGCGTCAGAACGGCGACGTCTTCCAGTACCAGACAACCCGCATCACCGAAGGCGGTTTCGACGTCGCCGAAGCCTTCCTGGAACTGCAGTTCCCGATCCTGGCGGACCTGCCGTTCGCCGAGGTCCTGAGCATCAATCTGGCCGGCCGGATCGGCGACTACTCCACCGTCGGCGAGACCTCGACCTGGAAAGTCGACGCCATCTGGGCCCCGATCGAGGATATCCGCTTCCGGGGCGGCTATGCCGTCGCCATCCGGGCCCCGAACATCGGCGAGCTGTTCGCGCCCCTGAACGCGGCGACCTTCCGGCCGGTGGACCCGTGCGACTCGGTCAACGTCAATGCGGGGCCGAACCCGGCCAACCGCCTCGCCAACTGCCGCGCGGACCTGGGCATCACCGGGACCTACAACTTCACCGACCCGCTGACGGCGCGCTTCACCGGCCAGACCGGCGGCAACCCGAACCTGCAGGAGGAAGAGGCCGAGACCACGACCTACGGCGTGGTGCTTCAGCCCCGGTTCCTGCCGGACTTCTCGCTGACGGCCGACTACTGGTCGATCGAGATCGAGAACGCCATTTCGGCCGTAGCGGCGCAGGACATCGTCAACTCCTGCTATGACGCGCCGACGCTGAACAACCAGTTTTGCGCCCTGTTCACCCGCAACCGGAACGCCTCCTCGCCGACGTTCCGCGGCTTCAACTACCTGCTTCAGACACAGCTGAACTTCGCTCGGCTGGAGGCCTCGGGCGTCGACTTCGCGGTGAACTATGGCTTCGACTTCGCCGACGTCGGCAAGGACGCCTGGGGCACGATCGATCTGTCGGTGTCGGGAACCTATCTCGAAGACCGCAACGACTTCCCCTTCGTGGCCAACCCGAACCAGGCCAATCCGGTCAAGTTCGAGCAGAACTTCCCCGAATGGGCCTACGGCGTATCGGCGCGCTGGCAGGTGTCGGACTTCACGGTGTCATGGTTCTCCAACTACCAGGACGAACAGACCCTGGTGTCGACGCCGATCGAGGACATCGCGCGCTTCGACCCGGCCTTCGCCGAGGAGTTCTGGAGCCACAACGCGTCGGTGCGCTGGGACTTCCAGCCCGGGTACTCGGCCACCTTTGGGGTGAACAACATCACCGACGAGGAACCCTATCTGGGCAACGTCGCGACGCCGGTGTCGCCCGTTGGACGGTCCTTCTTCCTCAGGATCACCGGCAGCTACTGACACCCGGGCGACCGGCTGGAGAACAGGGGGCGGTCCGGCGACGGGCCGCCCCTTCGTTTTGGCGCCGAGCGTTCTTGCGCCCGCCCCCCAGCCTCTCTAAACGGGCCGCTTAGCCGACAACCCGCACCGCCTGCCGCCGCAGCCTACACGCCGCGACGCGCGGCGATCCTGCGCGCCAGAGAGACCGCCTTGCACGAAGACGTCATCAGCCACGAGGAGCGCGACGCCATGATCCGCGCCGCCCTGGCCGAGCATGGCGACAGCGGCGTCACCCCGCGCCACACCCTGTTCTTCTTCCACGGCGAGGGCGACCACGACGACCTGAACGAGGTCGCCCGACGCGCGGGCTTCATCACGTCGGGCCAGGACGAGACGACCGTGCTCGAGACCACGATGGCGGTGGACGAAGCCTCCTTCGCGCCCGTCAGCGCCATGATGCAATCCTGGGCCGCGGCCTTCCAGCTGGACTACGACGGCTGGGAATGCGCGGTCGTGACGAACTGAGGAGAGGCTGAGATGCCCAAGCGCACAGACATCCAGTCCATCCTGATCATCGGCGCCGGCCCCATCGTCATCGGCCAGGCCTGCGAGTTCGACTACTCCGGCGTCCAGGCCTGCAAGGCCCTGAAGGCGGAGGGGTATCGGGTCATCCTGGTCAACTCCAACCCCGCCACGATCATGACCGATCCCGGGCTGGCGGACGCGACCTACATCGAGCCGATCACGCCGGAGTTCGTCGAGAAGATCATCGAGAAGGAACGGCCCGACGCCCTCCTCCCCACGATGGGCGGTCAGACCGCGTTGAACACGGCGCTCACTCTGGACGCCGCCGGCGTCCTGACGAAGTACGGCGTGGAGATGATCGGGGCCCGCGCCGAGGTCATCGACAAGGCCGAGGACCGCCAGAAGTTCAGGGACGCCATGGACAAGCTGGGGCTGGAGAGCCCTCGGTCCAAGGCGGCGCATACGTTGGAAGAGGCGCTGGAAGGGCTGGAGTTCGTCGGCCTGCCCGCCATCATCCGCCCCAGCTTCACCTTGGCCGGCACCGGCGGCGGCATCGCCTACAATCGCGAGGAGTTCGAGGAGATCGTGCTCCGCGGCCTCGACTTGAGCCCCACCACCGAGGTGCTGATCGAGGAGAGCGTGCTGGGCTGGAAGGAGTATGAGATGGAGGTCGTCCGCGACAAGGCGGACAACTGCATCATCGTCTGCTCCATCGAGAACGTGGACCCGATGGGCGTCCACACGGGCGACTCGATCACCGTCGCGCCCGCCCTGACCCTGACGGACAAAGAGTACCAGCGCATGCGCACGGGCTCGATCAATGTGCTGCGCGAAATCGGGGTCGAGACGGGCGGGTCCAACGTCCAGTGGGCGATCAATCCCAAGGACGGCCGCATGGTCGTCATCGAGATGAACCCGCGCGTGTCGCGCTCCTCCGCGCTCGCGTCCAAGGCCACGGGCTTCCCCATCGCCAAGGTCGCGGCGCGGCTGGCCGTCGGCTACACGCTGGACGAGCTGCAGAACGACATCACCCAGGTCACCCCGGCCAGCTTCGAGCCGTCGATCGACTATGTGGTGACCAAGATCCCGCGCTTCGCCTTCGAGAAGTACCCGGGCTCGGAGCCGCTTCTGAGCACCTCGATGAAGTCGGTCGGCGAGGTCATGGCCATCGGCCGGACCTTCCAGGAGTCGATGCAGAAAGCCCTGCGCGGTCTGGAAACCGGCCTGTCGGGTTTCGACGAGATCGAGATCGAGGGCACGGAAGCCGGCGGCGACGACGCCTCCATCCGCGCCGCCGTGGTGCGCGCGCTGGGCCAGCCGACGCCCGACCGCATCCGCGTCATCGCCCAGGCCTTCCGCCACGGCCTGACGGTCGAGGAGGTCGAGGCCGCCTGTTCCTACGAGCCCTGGTTCCTGCGCCAGATCGCCGACATCGTGCGCGAAGAAGGCCACATCCGGGTCAAGGGCCTGCCGACCGACGCCGCCGACTTCCGCCGCCTGAAGGCCAAGGGCTTCTCCGACGCCCGCCTGGCGCACCTCACGGGATCGACCGAACGCGAGGTCCGCGCCGCCCGTCGCGGGCTGAACGTCCGCCCGGTGTTCAAGCGCATCGACACCTGCGCCGCCGAGTTCGCCAGCGCCACCGCCTATATGTATTCGACCTATGAGACGGGCGCGCTGGGTCAGATCCCCGTCTGTGAATCCCAGCCGACGGATAGGAAAAAGGCGATCATCCTGGGCGGCGGGCCGAACCGCATCGGCCAAGGCATCGAGTTCGACTACTGCTGCTGCCACGCGGCCTTCGCCTTCGCCGACATCGGCGTCGAGTCGATCATGGTGAACTGCAATCCGGAGACGGTCTCGACCGACTACGACACGTCGGACCGCCTCTATTTCGAGCCTCTGACGGCCGAGGACGTGCTGGAGCTGATCGCGGTCGAGCAGTCCAAGGGCGAGCTGATCGGCTGCGTCGTCCAGTTCGGCGGCCAGACGCCGCTGAAGCTGGCCCATGCGCTGGACGAGGACGGCGTGCCGATCCTGGGCACCAGCCTGGACTCCATCGACCTGGCCGAGGACCGCGAGCGGTTCCAGGTCATGCTGAACGACATCGGCCTGCTGCAGCCGCCGAACGGCCTGGCCCGCAGCCCCGAAGAGGCCGCCGCCGAGGCCGAGCGCGTCGGCTATCCGGTCGTGCTGCGTCCGTCCTATGTGCTGGGCGGACGGGGGATGATGATCGTCCACGACCGTGAGCAGCTGGACCGGTATGTCCATGAGGCCATGCGGGTCTCGGGCGACGACCCGGTCCTGATCGACCACTATCTGAACCGCGCGACCGAGGTGGATGTCGACGCCCTGTGCGACGACGAGACGGTCTTTGTCGCCGGCGTGCTGGAGCACATCGAGGAAGCCGGGGTCCACTCCGGCGACAGCGCCTGCTCCATGCCACCCTGGTCGCTGTCGGACGCCACCGTCGCCGAGCTGAAGCGCCAGACCGAGGCCATGGCGCGCGCGCTGAAGGTGCGCGGGCTGATGAACGTCCAGTTCGCCATCGAGGAGCCGCACAGCGCCAATCCGCGCATCTTCGTGCTGGAGGTCAACCCGCGCGCCAGCCGCACGGCGCCGTTCGTCGCCAAGACCATCGGCGTGCCGGTGGCCTCGATCGCCGCCAAGGTGATGGCGGGCGTGCCCCTGTCGTCCTTCGGACTGACGGACGCCCCTTACGACCACATCGCGGTCAAGGAAGCGGTCTTCCCCTTCGCCCGGTTCGCCGGCGTCGACACCGTGCTGGGGCCGGAGATGCGGTCGACCGGCGAGGTCATGGGGCTGGATTTCAAGCGCCCCGGAGAGGCCGACATGGCCCCCGCCTTCGCCCGCGCCTTCGCCAAGTCCCAGATCGGCGGCGGGACCCGGCTGCCGACCGGCGGCTGCGCCTTCGTGTCGGTCAAGGACGACGACAAGCCGTTCGTGGTCGAGGCGGTGTCCCTGCTTCTGAAACAGGGTTTCGAGGTCATCGCCACCGGCGGCACCCACGCCTATCTGACCGCGCAGGGTCTGCCCGTCGGCTATGTGAAGAAGGTGCTGGAGGGCCGGCCCAACATCGTCGACGCCATGAAGAACGGCGACGTCCACCTGGTCATCAACACCACCGAGGGCAAGCAGTCCCTGCAGGACAGCTTCAGCCTGAGGCGGACCGCCCTGATGCAGAAGATTCCCTACTACACGACCATCGCAGGCGCGCTGGCGGCGGCGCAGGGCATCGGCGCGATCCAGGCCGACACGCTCGAGGTGCGGCCGATCCAGGGGTATGCGTGATCTGATCGCCGGCCGGCGTCAGTTCGGCTTGATCGTCGGCCCCGGCGATGGGCGGCCCATGGTCCAGTTGGACTGGAGCCGGACCTTGGGGTTAGGCGCGCACCAGATTTCGCCGGTCTCGTCGATGGCGGTGACCCAGATCAGGGAGTGCTCCTGGCCATAGTCGATGACGCCGATGGCGTAGCCCTTGCCCTTGCCTTCGACGGTGACGGGGAGGGTCGGAGACAGCTGGGTGAACATAGCTGGGTGAAAAGCGCGGACCGTGTGTCGGGTTCCCGACAGGGAGGGATGCTCGGCTTTCGACCCGTGGCAGACATCGCCTTTATCACGAAGATAGGCTGATGTTCTTCAGGCCGCGAGCGCCACATCCAAGCCAGCACTGGGCTTTCACTCTGGTGTGGAATGCCGCGCTGATGGTGATCGTGGCGGGGGGTATTGTTGCGAGTGGGGTGCGCTACTGGCGCTCAGTTGAGGACCATGTAGCGATCGGCTTGGGCATGATCGGTCTTGGTGTGGCCGTTCTGATCATCATTCACCCGTTACCTCGTAGAGCTTGATCCGGAACAGCCGCCCGCAAGGGCTCGGGTCCGCTTCCCGCCCATAGCGAACGGTCGAACAGTCAGCTCTGTAGACGGCTTCGGCTTTGCTGTGACAGGTTGAGCTTTTGCGCAACCTCTAAGACGTCCGCTCTGGCGACCCTTCTACGAGAACTCAAACATGCTCCAGTCCCTGGCATTGATAATGGCGCTTCAAACGGGCCCGCTCTTGGAATCTCGCCAGGCAGAGGTCGTCGCGAGTGACATGATCGTAATTTCCGGCCAGAGGGTGCGGCTCTGGGGGCTGCGGGTTCCGGAGCCGGGTGCGATGTGCGCGTCCGAGGGCGAGCTCCCCTATTCGTGTGAGGAAGAGGCTCGTACGCTCCTGGTCGCCGAGATTGAACGAGGACGGGAAAGCCTCGAGTTCCTGGCCGGGCAGATCCATCGTCAGTATGAGCAGGCGCCCAGCCTGCGGTGCGAGCTTTTTGGTTCCGATGACGATGGTGTCGCCCTAGCTCGGTGTTCTGTGCTGAACCCAAGCTGCATCCCTCAAAGAGTCGAATGTGACGAAGAATGGATCGATCTTGCGCGGGCAGTGATCACCGATGGCTCCGGTGTTTCGAAGCGCGAGCAGGTAGGCGCCGCCTATGACGAGGCCGAGGCCGCTGCTCGGCTGGCCAGGTTCGGGGTGTGGGGCGTCGCAGACGGAGCCGGGGTCGCTCCCGTTAACGGAGGGTGACCGGCTCGACAGCCGCGTCAGAAAGCGTGGGTTGATGGGCAACTCAATACGCTCTTAACGTCGTCTGAAGCTTAGCTTTTCGAGGGATGTAAATGTTAGCAGCAGCCACGGCGGCCGTTCTCCTCACGGGTCAAGGTGATGGCAACTGGCCGGACATGGTCGGTTTCGTCTGTGAGTTCTCGAAGGTCGTCACCGTCGCTCGCCGCGAGGACAGCTGGGAAGTGGTGACCGATCTGAGGGGACCGATGAACCCGGTCAACCTCCTCTTCACGGTCAGCGGCCAATGGGTCGACTGGCCCGCCCGGGACTGGATGCGGCCGGACTGGCGGGTGGGCGGTTCGGTTCGAGCGACCGGACGCAGTCTGTCGCTCACTCACACCTCGAGCGAGGCGTACAGCAACGAACTCCCAGCGGAGATTTGCGAACAAGGCTTGCTGGGCTGCGACCCGCCAACCTCGGCCGGGCCCAGGACCTGGACCTGGTTCGGGAGGCCGGACGATGTGGAAGGGGTGATGGTCGTCTCGTTCGTTTCAGATCGCCTGGTCGCCACGGACACCGGAGTGTGTCGGCGAGTACAACTACGGTGGCCCTATTCGGGCGAGCGCCCCCCCTCCAATCCGGAGTGAGGCGAATGGATAGGTTGAAGCAGGCTGTCCGGCAGACGGCCTCAAGCGACGGCCTGGGACAGTCGCGGCGCGAAATGTCGCCGCACATCGCAGTCTAGGAGCGCCGCATGATCTTGCAGATGTTGGTAGCGGCGTCTGTCTTCGCCCCGACGGAGCAAGAGCTCCACGGATGGCCGAACAGGGTCGTCATCGAGTGCGACCGCCGTACTGTGACTGACGTCACCCGACAAGACGACGCTTGGGTTCCCGGTCGCTGGAGTGACGTTGAGGGTGAGATCGTCTTCATCTTCGACCTGCGGACAATGACAATGACGGACTCATTCTCCAGCAGCACGTCGTATCCTATCCAGGTTCGAAGAGGCGCTCTGCTCTATGAGTATCCGGTCTCGAGCGACGTTTTCGGGCCCACCAGGGGGGCCTATGTCGCGGCTTCGGACGCAAACGCCGGCCTTTGGTCCCAATGGAGCCATGACAACTATGGTGTTGGTGTCGTCGTGAGCCCTTGCCGCAGGCTCGAGTAGCAATCCAAGCGCGTCGGAGTCATCACCATCCCGCCGAGCCTCTACTGAAGGAGAGGCGTACGAACGCCGGACCCCTTTTGGCCGCCGCTATTTTGATGCTCACGGCCAGCGTAGCGTTGGCGGCGAGCCGACCTGCAACCGACAGGCTACGGCATAGCGCGACGTGATGGACTTGCACGCTGCTGAGCGCAACGGCTGATGAGTTTCCGCCGACCCAGATCGACTTCGCGTTTCGTCCGCTTTCCACCCGTGGCGGACGTTGTTTCGGTCCGCTTGCGGACCGGTCTGCGCAGGCCCTAGATCCCCGCCGCCGCCTCTGGATCGGCCGCCGCGTCCCTCCCCTCCACGATCCGGGCGGCGGACATGTCGGCGGTGACGTTGCCGATGGTGCGGAAGATGTCGGGCACGACCTCGACCGCCAGAAGCAGGGGCAGGACCTCGATCGGCACGCCCATGGCCAGGCAGATGGGGGCGATGGAAGCGAAGAAGGACACCTGTCCCGGCAGGCCGACGGTGCCGACGCTGATGGCCAGCGCCGCGAGGCCTCCGGCCAGCATGGTCGCGGGCGTGATCTCGGTTCCCGTCAGCCGCGCGACGTAGATCACCACCGCCAGATTGGCGACGGTCGAGGTGATGCGGAACACCGCGACCGCCAGCGGCAGGACCAGGCCCGCCGTGGCGGTGGAGACGCCGAGGTGGCTGACCGACCGCTCGACCATCACCGGCAGGCAGGCGAGCGAGGACTGGGTCGAGAAGGCCACCACCTGGGCCGGGGCCGCGCCCCGGGCGAAGCGGGCGAGGCCGATCCGGCCCCAAATCACGGCCACGACATAGGTCAGCAAGATCAGGCCGATCAGCGCCAGGCAGACCAGCGCGATGTAGTGGCCGAGCACGCCCGCCGCGCCGATGCCGGCCCTCAGGCCCACCCCGAAGGCGAGCGCGAAGACGCCGAACGGGGCGACGGCCAGCACCCACTGGACGATGACGATCATGGTCCGGGCCACCCCCTCGAAGAAGACGGCCACGGGCTGGCGCAGCCGGGCCTCCAGCCGTGTGGTGGCGAAGCCGAAGGCGATGGCGAACACCACGATGGCCAGGATGGCGTCGTCGGCCGCCGCGCGGATGGGGTTGGCGGGCGCCAGGCTGGTCAGGAAGGCGCCGAGCCCCCCGCCGCCGATATTGGCCGCCACCTCGGCGGCGGCGCCCTCGGGCGTGCCGGCGATCAGGGCGCGCGCGGCGCCCTCGGCGATCGGCCAGACCTCGTGCAGGCCGATGGAGGCGGCGAAGGCGTAGACCGTGGCCCCGACCAGCAGCACCGCGAAGACGCCGACCGCCTTTAGCGCCAGCCGTCCCGTCGCGGCCGCGTCGGCGATGGAGGCGATGCCGGTCACCAGCAGGCTGAAGACCAGAGGGATGATCGTCATACGCAGTGCATTGAGCCAGAGCTGGCCGAGCGCATCGATCAGGGCGACCGAGCCGGTCCCGCCGGGGATGCCGTAGGCTTGAGCCCCCGCCCCGGCGGCGAGGCCTCCGGCGAGAGCGAGGAGCACCCACAGGCTGAGGGAGGTGAACAGCGACGAGGTGCGGGAACGGGTCATGATCGGACGCTAACCGGTTCCCTCTCCCAGAGGGAGAGGGCTTGAGGCTCGCAGAGCGTAGCGATGCGCCAGCCGAAAGGGTGAGGGGTTTCCGTCTGACCGGCTCGCACCGTAACCCCTCACCCTTTCGCGTTTCCAATCGCTCCGCTCTTGGACGCTCAAGCCCTCTCCCTCTGGGAGAGGAAATTGATGACCGCCTCCGCGGCGCGGTCGAGGTCGGCGTCCGACACCCCCCCATCTCCACCCGGGCCAGCAGCGGGCGCTCGTTGCGCGCGGACTGGCGGCGGTAGGCGGGGTCGTAGTGCTCGGCGATGAGGGCGGCGGCGAGGGTCTCGGTGTCACCAGCGCGGGCCAGCGCCTTCCAGGCGGCGATGGTTTCCTTCGAATGATGCGGCGGGAGGCGGCCCAGCACGGCCTCGACCGCGTCGGGATCGGCGCCGATGTCGGCATAGGCGCGGGCCGAATAGGCGGCGCGGGCCACGACGGGGGCTTGGAGCTCGATGACGGAGGCGCGGCCCATCGCCTTCCACAGCGCGGGCGGGACCGTGCGGACGCCGATGCGGCTGGACTCGGCCTCGACGACGACGGGGCGGGTGGGGTCCAGCGCCTCCAGCGCCACGTACAGGCGGCTCTCGAACAGGGCCTGGGACGGCTGGGGACGGTCGCGCCAGGCCCCGAACAGGGAGCCGCGATGCTGGGCGAGGCCTTCGAGGTCCAGCGTCTGGACGCCCCGGGCGGCGAGGCGGGCCAGCACCTCGGTCTTGCCCGAGCCCGTGCCGCCGTCCAGCAGGATGACGGTCAGGTCGTCGCCGGGGCGGTAGAGGCGCGTCTGCACGCGGCGTCGCCAGGCGCGGTAGCCGCCGTCCAGTACGGTGACCGGCCAGCCGATCTGGTCCATGACCGCCGCCATCGCCCCGGACCTCTGGCCGCCTCGCCAGCAGTGCACCAATGGCCGGAACGAGCCATCGCGGTCGGCGAGCGCCCCGTCCAGATGGGCGGCGATGTTCCGCGCCACCTTGGCCGCGCCGATGCGGCGGGCGAGGAACTTTGAGGTCTGGACGTAGATCGTGCCGACCTCGGCGCGTTCGGCGTCGTCGAGCACCGGCAAGTTGATCGCGCCGGGGATGTGGTCGTGGGCGAACTCGGATGGGCTGCGCACATCGATGATGGCGTCAAAGCGGGCCCGGGCGTCCGGCGACAGATCGTCGGTGCGGCGGATCAAGCGACCCGGACCCCGGCGCCCTCGACCACCTGGCCCACGATCGTGGCGGCCTCGAAGCCGGCGGCGCGGATGCGGCCGAGCACGGCGTCGGCCGCATCCGCCGCGACGCTGACCAGCAGGCCGCCGGAGGTCTGGGGGTCGGTCAGGAGGTCGCGCCGCCACTCCGGCAGGTCGGCAGGCAGGTGGACGGCCTCGCCGTAGCTGGCCCAGTTGCGGGTCGAGGCGCCGGTGCGCACGCCTTCGCGGACGAGGGCCTCGACGCCGGGCAGCAGCGGCGCGGACGCCGCGTCGATCTCCACACCGACGCCCGAGCCTCGCGCCAGCTCGAGCGCATGGCCGAGGAGGCCGAAGCCGGTGACGTCGGTCAGGGCGTGGACGGCATTGATCTCCGCGAGGTCCGCGCCGATGCGATTTAGCCGCGTGGTCGAGGCGATCAGGGCGGCGTAGCCCTGATCGTCGAGCCGCCCCTGCTTGTAGGCCGCGCTCATGACGCCGACGCCGAGCGCCTTGGTCAGGATCAGGACGTCGCAGGCCCGCGCGCCGCGATTGGTGCGGACCCGGTCGGGATGGACTAGGCCGAGCGCCACGAGACCATAGATCGGCTCGACGCTGTCGATCGAGTGGCCGCCGGCGACCGGCACGCCGGCCTCGGCGCAGACGGAGGCCCCGCCCGCCAGGATCCGGCCGATGGTCTCGGCCGACAGGACGTTGACCGGCATGCCGACGAGCGCCAACGCCAGGATCGGCCGCCCGCCCATGGCGTAGACGTCGGACAGGGCGTTGGTCGCGGCGATGCGGCCGAAGTCGAAAGGATCGTCGACCACGGGCATGAAGAAGTCGGTCGTGGCGACCAGGGCCTGCTGATCGTTCAGCCGCCAGACGGCCGCGTCGTCACTGGTCTCGGTCCCGACCATGAGATTGGAGAAGGCCGCCGCCTGGGGCATGGCCGAGAGGATGTCGCGCAGCACCTGCGGCGACAGCTTGCAGCCGCATCCGCCGCCGTGGGCCAGCGAGGTCAGGCGGGGTTCGGCGGTCACTGAAAGTAGTCCGAGAGCAGAACGATATGTTTCTGATGGCTTGATCGCGCGGCCACAACGTCCTGGAACGCTGCATCCGTCGTCAGCAGCCGGCACCCTCGGTCTACCGCCAAGGCGAGGAAAAGACAGTCATAGATCGGGTGATTCAAAGCCATGGCCAGATCCAGCCCTTGCCGCAGAATCGTGGCCGTTGGCACATCTTCGACGGGAGCGGCTTCCAGGATGGACAGCCAGTCGCGTGCCTCCGACTCCGACGCATCTCCTCTCCGAACCGACTTGCGAAGGCCATTGGCGGCCTCCACGCGCCAAACGTCCGGAGCGATCAGCGACTGACCCAAGACGCGCTTGGCAAGTTCGGCGGCCGCCTCAGGCAGGACCCACTTAAGCGCAACCGATGTGTCGACAACGATCAAGACTCGTCGCGCATTTCGCGGACAAGCACCTCCGATGGCGTGAAGACCCGCCCCTTCAGCGTCTCGTGAAGAGCGTCGATTCGGGCGCGGAAAGCCTCCACCTTCTTCATCCGCTCGGCTTCCAGCGTCTCTTCAAGCAGAGCGCGGTGTTCCGTCTCCACGCTGCGCTGGTTGGCGGCGGCACGCCGCTTCAGGGCTTCGACCGTGTGGTCGCTGACGTTGCGGACGAGGAGTTGCGGCATAACCCAAGGATAGCACACGCTATCACGCCCCTCAACGCCCTTGCCCTCCCTCGCGTCAAGGCCTGTAAGGTGGCGCTTCGCAGCCTGGAGACCGCGCCATGATCGTCGTCCATCACCTGAACAACTCCCGCTCCCAGCGCGTGCTGTGGCTGCTGGAGGAGATGGGCGTCGAGTATGAGGTCAAGCGCTATGAGCGGGACGCCCAGACCCAGCTGGCGCCTCCGGAGTTGAGGGCCATCCATCCGCTCGGCAAGTCGCCGGTGATCCAGGACGGCGACGTCCTGGTGGCCGAGACCGGGGCCATCGTCGAATATCTGCTGGAGACGCGGGCGGGGCATGGCTTGCGGCCCCAGCCGGGGACGGTGGACGGGCGGCGCTTCACCTACTGGCTGCACTATGCCGAGGGGTCGGCGATGACGCCGCTGCTGCTCAAGCTGGTCTTCTCCAGCCTGCCGAAGCGGACGCCGGGGCTGATCCGGCCGATCGTCGGCGCGGTGTCGGGCAAAGTGCAGTCGGGCTTCATCGACCCGCAGATCGCCAGCCACACCGCCTACTGGGAGGCCGAACTCAGCAAGTCCGCCTGGTTTGCGGGCGACCGGTTCAGCGCCGCCGACATCATGATGAGCTTTCCGCTGGAGGCCGGCGCCAGCCGCGTTCCCTATGGCCCGGACAAGCCCCGGCTGAAGGCGTTTCTTCAGACGATCCACGCCCGACCGGCCTATCAGCGGGCGCTCGAAAGGGGCGGGCCCTACGCCTATGCCTGACCCAGCGGTGCCGTGAACCCCGTCGTCGCGGGCGCGTTCAGGAGCACATGCGTCTTCGAATGGTTCACATCTCCGCCGCCCTGGCCGCCGCCGTCCTGCTGATGATCGCCTTCATGGCGGCCGGCGTCGCCCTGGTGTCGCTGGTCTCCGCCGTGCTGGCGGCGGCGCTGGTGGGATGGATCGCCTATCGGATGGCCAGGAACGCTCTGTTGCGTCGCCGGACGGCGACGGCGGTGTCTCACGGACGTCAATCGGGCGTGCGATGAAAGCCGTCAGGGGCGACGTGGAAAACCCCGGTCTTGAGTTTGAGGGACGGGCGCCCTAGCATCTTCGGCCTGTCGCGTACGCCCAGCGACCGAGTGTTCCTCCCGTACGTCTCTCTTTTCAGTCCCTTCCGGATACCCGGGCGGCATAACAAGAAAACCCACGTCACATGGAAAAAGTGCCCATGACGTCGGAGGGCTATAGCGCCCTCGACGCTCAGCTGAAGCAATTGAAGTCCGTCGAGCGCCCTAGCGTCATCGCTGCGATCTCCGAGGCGCGCGAGCACGGCGACCTGTCCGAGAACGCCGAGTATCACGCCGCCAAGGAACGCCAGGGCTGGATCGAGGGCCAGATCGCCGAGATCGAGGATCGCATCAGCCGCGCCCAAGTCATCGACGTCTCGAAGCTGTCCGGCGACCAGGTCAAGTTCGGGGCCACCGTCACCGTGGTCGACGAGGACACCGAGGAAGAGGGCCGCTACCAGATCGTGGGCGAGCACGAGGCCGACGTGAAGTCGGGCAAGATCTCCATCGCCTCGCCCATCGCGCGGGCCATGATCGGCAAGGAAGTGGGCGACGTGGTCGAGGTGAACACCCCCGGCGGCGTCAAGGCCTACGAAATCCTCAAGGTCGAGTGGAAGTAGGGGCCAGCCCCCTCACCATCCGCGTCGTCACCGACGGCCGGGCGGGCATCGAGAACCAGGCGCTGGGCCTGGCCGAGGCCGTCGCCCGGCTGACCCCCGCGAACATCGACGTGCGCCGCGTGCGCTGGCGGCCTATGTTCGACTGGCTGCCGGCGGACCTGAAGACGGCGGCCATGCTGGATGCGGCGTCGGACGCCCCCTTCCCGGGCGACGGTGAGCAGTGGCCGGACCTGTGGATCGCAGCGGGGCGAGCCAGTCTGCCGCTGTCGCTGGAGGCCCGGAAGCGGAGCGGCGGCCGGACAGTCGTAGTTCAGGTGCAGGATCCGCGGCTGGATCCCGCGCGATTCGATCTGATCGTCGCGCCGGAGCATGACGGGCTGACGGGAGCAAACGTCGTCTCCATCACTGGCTCTCCGCATCGCATCACACCAGAGCGACTGGCCGAGGCGGCGCCCGTTTTCGCCGCTAGCATGGAGCCCCTGCCCCGCCCCCGCGTCGCCGTCCTGATCGGCGGACGGTCCAAGGCCTTCGACCTGAGCGCGGGACCTGCCACCGAGCTGGCTGACCGCATCGCGCGGGCGGTGGAGGGAGTTGGGGGATCGGTGCTGGTGACATTCTCCCGCCGCACGCCGCCAGAGGCGCAAAGGGTGATGGCCGAGCGGCTGGCCTTGCTGCCAGGTCAGGTCTGGGATGGGACCGGGCCGAACCCATTGTTCGCCTTCCTTCACTTCGCCGACCATATCCTCGTGACCGAGGACAGCGCCAACATGGCCGCCGAGGCCGCCTCGACCGGCAAGCCGGTTAACGTCCTGCCGATGGTCCGCCGGGGCGCGGCCGGCAAGTTTGATCGGCTTCACGCCAATCTCTTGGGACGGGGCGCAGCGCGCCCGTTCGACGGGGGGTTGGAGACGTGGACCTATGAGCCGTTGGCGGAGACGGAACGCGCGGCTCGAGCGGTGCTGGACGTCGTCAACCGCCCAGGTCGAACCATCGGGTGACGCGACGACATCGACTCCCTGTGGCGAGACGCAATCGGCCTGTCAGGTCTCGATAGTAGCCTCCAGCCGGGTTGGGGTCAGGATCGCGTCATGATCGAGATTTTCCTCGCCACGATGGTGCTGCAAACGGCCGATCTGGAACCCGTGCGGCTGTGCGTGGGGTATCAGACCGTCGGCTTCCGGCGCGCGGACGGCCGCATCTGGTGGTCGCCCGAAGATTGGAGCGGACCCGGCGAGCGCGAGCCGTTCAATCCCGAGCTGTTTCCCACGGTTCACGACCGCCCCTGGTTCGCCGCCCGCACGCCGCTCAACGTCGACGGCCGGACCTACGAATATGTCGGCGAGCACCAGATCACCTGGGCCTTCAACCGGTACTATCGAGAGCATCCGGACTATCAGGGGGTCATCGCCGCCACGCCCTTCCCGGACGAGGACCACAGCACCCTCTATCTGCTGAGCAATCCGGTCGGCTGCGTCTTCGCGGCCTATCGCCGGACCGATCCGGCGGACTAGTCGCCCCCGCCGCCACCACCGCCGTCGCCGCCCCCGCCGCCGTCCGAGCCGCCGTCGCTGTCGCCGTGGGTGTCCTTGCCGCTGCGACCCCCGCCGCCACCGTCGCCGATGAAGGCTCCGCTCGAGCCGTCGGCGCCGTCGCCCTTGTCGCGCCTCTTCTTCTGACCCTGATCGAGCGTCAGACCGAGGGCCACGCCCAGCGACAGGCCCACGGCGATGCCGATCGCCAGATTGCCGAGCGCTACGCCCAGGCCCGCGCCGATCGCCACACCCGCCGCCAGTCCGACGCCGATGAAACTGCGTCCCGCCATGTGTCAGCCTTTCCCCACATCCCGATCGCGAAGCCAGCATCGCATCCTCGGGAATCAGAGCCTAGATAGAGACCATGAGCAGCCCCCGCACCACCCGCGTCGCCATCATCGGTTCCGGCCCCGCAGGCTGGACCGCCGCCATCTATGCCGCGCGCGCCAGCCTGAACCCCATCGTCATCGCCGGCATCCAGCCCGGCGGCCAGCTGACCATCACCACCGACGTCGAGAACTATCCGGGCTTCGCCGAGACCATCCAAGGTCCCTGGCTGATGGAGCAGATGAAGGCCCAGGCCCTGCATGTCGGGACCGAGGTCATCGAGGACATCGTCGTGTCCGCCGATCTGTCCAGGCGCCCGTTCCATCTGAAGCTGGATTCGGGCGCCGAACTGCTGGCCGAGACGGTGATCATCTCCACCGGAGCCCAAGCCAAGTGGCTCGGGCTGGAGAGCGAGGCCCGGTATCAGGGCTTTGGCGTCTCGGCCTGCGCGACCTGCGACGGCTTCTTCTATCGCGGCAAGGAGGTCGTGGTGGTGGGCGGCGGAAACACCGCCGTCGAGGAGGCGCTGTTCCTGACCAACTTCGCGTCGAAGGTGACGGTCGTTCACCGCAAGGACGAGTTCCGGGCCGAGAAGATCCTGCAGGACCGGCTGTTCGCCAACCCGAAGATCAAGGTGGTCTGGAACCATCAGGTCGACGAGATCCTGGGCCAGACCGACGGCGTGGCGTCGAATGTCACCGGGGTGCGGCTGGAGGATGTGAAGACCGGGGCGCTGCACGAGCGGGCCTGCGACGGCGTCTTCATCGCCATCGGCCATGCGCCGTCGTCGGAGCTGTTCCAGGGCCAGTTGCAGACCAAGGCGGGCGGATACCTGGTGGTCAAGCCGGGCACGACGCAGACCAGCATCGAGGGCGTCTACGCCGCCGGTGACGTGACCGACGACGTCTATCGCCAGGCCGTGACGGCGGCGGGCATGGGCTGCATGGCGGCGCTGGAGGTCTCACGCCTGCTGGCCGAGGAAGACCACGCCCGGGCGCACCACCCCATCAGTCACCGCGAGGCGGAGAAAATCGGGGCCTGGTAGGCCTCAGCCGAAGAGCTGCAGCTCGGGCGGGGCCAAGTTCGCCGCCGCCTTGCCGTCGCGACGACGGAGCGCGTAGTCGACGGCCTTCTGCACGGCGCGCTCGTCAGTGGGCTTGGTCAGGACGCCGATGGTGCCGGCCACGCCGTTCCGGACCATGCCGGGGTTGGCGGTCATGAACAGGACGGTGATCCCCATCTCCTGGCCGAGTTCCCGACCCAGATCGATGCCGGTGGCGCCGTCGGACAGGTGGATGTCGACCAGGGCAAGGTCGATCTCGGTCTCGGCCGCGAGCGCATGCGCCGCCTTGGCGTCCGCAGCGGTTCCGACCACCGCATGACCCAGGTCCTCCAGCACGAAGCGGAGTTCCATGGCCACCAGGGCCTCGTCCTCGATGATCAGGATACGCGCAGTCATGACCTTCTGTTTTTAGCGTTGCGGTTCGTCTGTACGGTTGCGAACGCAACCGGAGCTGTTCGGTTTCACGCCGACCGAAGCGCCGCCCTGCGACGGGACAGCGCGGTCGCCGGCAGATCGGCCTCGACCACCAAACCCGCAGGCAGCCATCGGCGTTCCAGCCGTCCGCCCAGCTGCCCCTCGACCGACAGGGTGGCGAGAGAGGTCCCGAAGCCCGTCCGCGCGGGCTCTCCGGTCACTTCGGGTCCGCCGACCTCGGTCCAGGTCAGGATGAAACGATCGCCGGCGTTGCGCGTCCGCAACAGCACATGGCCGTCCAGCGCCGACAGGGCGCCGTATTTGGCCGCGTTCGTCGCCAGCTCATGGAACAGCAGAGCGACCGATGTCGCGGCCTGATCGTCGAAGGTTGCGTCGTCGCCCTCGATCCGCACCCGGGGCCGCCCCTGACCGTCGACATAGGCGCGGAACAGAGCGTCGAGGAAGGTGTGCAGGGTGGTGTCGCCCACGCTGGGTTTTGACACCTCCGAATGGGGCCGGACGAACTCGTGGGCGCGGGCGAGCGCGTTGATCCTCTGGCGCACCGAGGAGGCGAAGGCCTTGGCCTCAGGATGCTCGCGGGCCGACAGGGCGATCAGGGCCGAGATCACGGCGAAGATGTTCTTGATGCGGTGCGACAGCTCCTGGCTCAGCAGGTCCTTGCCCTGCTCCATGCGCTTCAGATCGTCGATGTCGGTGCAGGTGCCGAACCAGCGGGTGATCTGGCCCGCTCCGTTCCGGATCGGCTGGGCGCGGCCCAGCGTCCAGCGATACACGCCGTCGTGGCGGCGCAGGCGGTATTCGATCTCATAGGGCTCGCCGGTCTCCAGCGAATGGTGCCAGCGGGCCCAGGCGCGGTCCTGGTCCTCCGGGTGGAACATGCCGTTCCAGCCTTCGCCGTCGGTCGATCCGACCGGGACGCCCGTGAACTCGTACCAGCGGGCGTTATAGTAGTCGTGGAAGCCGTCCGGCAGGGTCGACCAAACCATCTGGGGCATGGAGTCGGCGATGGCGCGGAACTTGGCCTCGCTGTCGGCCAGCCGGACGACCATGTCGTCGAAAGCTCGATCGCGGGCGGCGGATTGAACGCGCGTCTCGGCGTCTTGGGTCGAAGTCTCAGGCACGCAGGGCTCCAAGCGGGGCCGCAGCCCGACGGGCAACTAATGCCTCAGCTTGGAAGTCGTTGCATGTCGACTTTCCGACTCAAGAGGCGGGACGGCCGACCTCTTCCACATCCATGGTCACGACGCCGGGAGGCGGAGGCGCGGCGGCGGGCTGGGCGGGAGCGGGCGCCTCGAAGGCGGCGAGGCGTGCGTTGATCTCGGCGATCTGCTCGGGCGAGGCCGGGCGGCGGCCGCCCAGGCTGGCGACGCCGACGACTCGGGTTCGCCCGTCGATCTCGACCGTGCGCAGGTTCATGCCGCCGTCGGCCAGGACCTCGGCGTCGGTGGCCCCGACGTCCGACGCCAGCTGCAGCTCGGGCGCCCGCAGACGCGGACGGGCGAAGCGGGCCTCGTCGATGATCGGCTCGTTGCCGGAATAGCGCTGCTGGAAAGCCGCCGTCTCTCCGGCCAGTCCCTTCCAGCGGTAAAAGATGTGGGCCCCGATCTGGGTGATCTTGGCGAGCGTCGGCGACCACCAGGGGTGGACGTAGTCGGCGTGATAGTGGGTGGCGGTGCCGACCTCGGTCGCGACATGGCCGGCCAGAGCGCGCTCGGCCACGACACGCGCGCGGTTCCAGGCCCAGGCCACCGGCGCTTGCGCCAGCGAGCCGTCGCAGGTGAAGCTGAACTGGCAGCCCGTCACCCGCTCGGCGCCTTCGAACACCACGCCGCAGACGGTGTTGGGATAGTTGGGGTCGCGCACGCGGTTCAGGATGACCTGGGCCACGGCTTCCTGACCCTTCGTGCTCTCCAGGGCCGCCTCATAGTAGATCCCCTGCGTCAGGCAACGCAGGGCGCGGTTTCGGTCCGCGTCGCTGGCGGGGGTGAAGGCGAAGGGGCGAGCGGGCCGCAAAGCGCCGATCGCGGCGGGCATGGCGGCGTTCAGGCGCTGGGCGTCGCGGCCGCTGGCCCCGAGCTCGAAGCCGGGCTTGCCCGCCAGCGTCAGGCTCTCCCAGCCCGGCGTCAGGCCCAGCGGCGTCGGCTTGGGATCGTTGGGATCGAAACGGACCGCCAAGGCGATCTGGGCCGGGTCCATGCGCGACGACACCGCCAGAAGCCCGGTCTGCGTCCAGTCGCCCCGAGTCAGTCGGGCGATGGACTCGGCGGTCCGATCGACATCCGGGCGGACGGCCGAGCTCGCCGCCACGGCCACGCCGAAGGCCGCCAGAGCGGCGGGCGCGGCCGCCCATAGGCGGTGGCCCTGGACGGCATGGCGCAGGCGGGCGACGAAGCTGGCGGGGTCGAGGCGCATCCGAACTCAAGATCTGCGACGCCGGAGCGCCGGGAAGCCGTGTCGCCTAACAGGGATTCACGGCGCCTTTCTGACAGAGACTTACGGACGCGTCACGCGCTCAACGTCCGCCGAGCGTGGACCGCAGCATCCAGGCGAACTTTTCGTGGGCCGCCAGGCGCTGAGTCAGCAAGTCGACGGTCACGTCGTCGCCGTCGTCATCGGCGGATTCCAGGGCCGAGCGGCAGGTGGCGATGACGGTCTCGTGGTCCTTCATGAGCTCGTGCAGCATGGCGGTGGCGTCCTTGTCCGGATCCCCGTCCTTGATGGAGGTCAGGTTGGCGAAGGTCGCATAGCCCTGGGGCGCGTATTCGCCCAGCGCCCGGATCCGCTCGGCGATGTCGTCGAGCGCGTCCCAGATGTCCCGGTACTGCTGCTCCAGCAGATTGTGCAGCGTGAAGAATTCCGGCCCGCGCACGTTCCAGTGATAGCCGTGGGTCTTCATATAGATGGCGAAGCTGTCGGCCAGAACCTTGATCAGTTCGCGGGCCACATCCACCCGCTCGGCCTTGCTCAGCCCGGTGTCGATCGTCGCGGTCATGGTTCGCTCCTTGGTCGCCGGCTCGGCGTCAGTTAGGCATTCGGGGACGGCGCGCAAACCCCGGCGGGGTCAACGTGGCCGCATGGAACGCACATGAGGCCAAAGCGTTGCAGTTTTTCGTGTGCGATCTTCGGGGGAACAGTTGAGGGCTGAGGACGGCGCGACCGGGGCGTGGACGCCCGACGCCGTCCTGGCGAGGCTGGCCCGCACCCCGGCCGGTCCGTGGTGGCGCGGCGTCCTGATCGGGCTGGGGTTCGCCGCCGCCGCCCTGTTCGTGCGCTGGGCGGGGCAGGCCTTCTACGGTCAGGTGACCGGCTTCATCATCCTTCTGCCCGCTGTGGTGCTGGCGGGACTGGCCGGGGGGCGCTCGGCGGGGATCGTCGCCGTCTTCGCCTGCCTGTTCGGCGGCTGGGCCGTCGCGGGTCCAGGGGCGACCGGCGTGGGCGTCGGCAACCCCATGGGCCGGATCGCCACGGTCAATTTCGTCATCGTCGGCTTGTTTCTGGCCGTGGTCTCGGCCTCGCTCAGGAAGACCCTGCGCCGCCTGGACCAGACCATCGCCGATCTGGGCGCAGCGCGGGCGCGCAACGACGAGACCGAGGCGGGGCTTCAGAGCAGCGCCGCCGAACTCCGGGCCATGGTCGATCAGGCGGCCGCCGGCATCGTCCGATCGGACCTGACCGGCCGCATCCTCAGCGTCAACGCCCGCTTCGCCGAGATCCTCGGCCGCCCCGCCTCCGAGATCGAGGGGCGGATGGCGATGGACTTCACCCACCCCGACGACATCGGAAAGAGCGAGAGCTTCATCGAGACCACGCAGCGGACCGATGACGAGCAGCAACTGCAGAAGCGCTATCTTCGCCCGGACGGCGGCGTCGCCTCCGCCCTGCTGAGCGTGCGGACGCTGCATGACGCCTCGGGCCGGCCCTATGGCTTCATGACCGTCGCGGTGGAGAACACCCAGGCCCGCGCCGCCGAGGTGGCGCTGCGCGAAAGCGAGGAACGCTTCCGTCTGATGGCCGACACGGCGCCCTCGCCCGTCTGGCTGACCGACGCCGAGGGCAACGTCGAGTTCGTCAACCAGGCGCTGGAAGTCTTCTACGGCAAGCCCGGCCACACCTTCCTGGGCCAGGTCTGGAAGCAGTCGGTTCATCCCGACGACATCGAAAACGTCAACGCCATCCAGGCGGCGGCGCGGGCGACCCGGTCGCCCTACGGATTCGAATGCCGATTCCAGAGACAGGATGGGGCCTGGCGCTGGATGCGCGTCTCCGTGAACCCGCGCTTCGACGGCGCGGGCGTGTTCCTCGGCTATGTCGGCCTGGCCTTCGACGTGACCGACACCCGCGCCGCGCTCGACGCATTGGCGGCCCAGGAGCGTCGCCAGCGGTTCCTGCTGGAGCTCAGCGACGGGGTGCGCGAGCTGGAAGACCCCTCTGCCATCATGGACCATGTCCAGAGCGTGCTCGGCCGGATGCTGGGCGCCTCTCGCGTGGGCTATGGCGAGTTCTCCGAGGATCGCCAGACGATCGAACTGACGCCCGACTGGACCGAAGGCGTGCCCAGCATCGCGGGCCGCATCCGCGTGCCGGACCTGGGCGAAGGCGTCATGGCCGAGCTGTTCCTGGGCCTGACCGTCGCCGTCGACGACGTCGCGGGCGACGTGCGAAGCGCCAGCGCGGCGGCCTCGCTGGCGGCGTCCCAGATCCAGTCCTTCGTGGCCGCGCCCCTGTTCCGGGCGGGGGAGATGCGGGCCTTCCTCTATGTCCACGCCGCCCGGCCGCGCGTCTGGTCGCCGGAGGACGTCGCTCTGATCTCCGACGTCGCCGACCGGACCTGGTCCGAGGTCGAGCGGGCGCGCGCCGAGGCCGAACTGCGCGAGAGCGAGGCCCGGTTCCGCGACATCGCTGACACGGCGCCGGTGCTGATCTGGGTGACCGGCCAAGATCGCGTCCGCGCCTTCGTCAATCAGGCCTACGTCGACTACCACGGCGGGACCTATGAGGAGGCCCGGCTCGCCGAGTGGCGCACCATGATCCATCCGGACGATCAGGCTCGGGTGGTGGCGGAGTCGATCGCGGGAGAGGCGACGGGCGAGCCCTTCTCGCTGGAGGCCCGCTACCTGCGCCACGACGGCGCCTATCGCTGGCTGAAGTCCTTCTCGCGGCCCCGACTGGGCGCGGGCGGTCAGGTGCTGGGCTTCGTCGGCGTGGCCTTCGACGTCACCGACATTCGCGAGAGCAATGAGCGTCTGGCCACCGCCATGGCCGAGCGCGACGCCATCCTGAGCCAGTTGGCCGAGGGCGTGATCGTCACCGATCCGGACGGCGCCATCGTCTTCGTCAACGAGGCCGCGCGGCGTCATCACGGCATGGCCGAACTCGGCGTCGGGCCGGACGACTACGCCGACGCCTATCGCCTGTTCACCGAGGACGGCCGGCCGTACCCGCCCGAAGACCTGCCGCTCGTGCGCACGGTTCGCCACGGAGAGACGATCACCGACGCCCGCTGGCGCATCCGCCGGCCGGACGGCACCGAGGTCATCGCGGTGGGCAACACCCGGCCCGTGACGACCGCGGACGGACGCACGATCGGGGCGGTGCTGACGCTTCGCGACGACACCGCGCGGGTGCAGGCCGAGCTGCGGCTGGCGGAATCCGAGCAACGCTTCCGCACCGTGGCCGACAGCGCCCCGGCCCTGATCTGGATGAGCGACGACACGGCCCAGGTCATCTTCGCCAACCGCCAGTACAAGACCTTCTTCGGGGTCGAGTCCGAGGACGTTCTGGGCGACGGATGGCGTGACATCGTGCACCCGGACGACGTCGCGGACTTCAAGGCCGATTTCATGGCTGATTTCGAGGCGCACCGCCGCTTCAGCCGCGACGTCCGGGTGGTCCACCCGACGCTGGGCGTCCGCTGGCTGCGTTGCGAGGGCGTGCCGCGGTTCGACGGCGAGGGCCGGTTCCAGGGCTACGTCGGCGCCAACATCGACGGGACCGAGGCCCGGCGCGCGGAGGCCGATCTCAAGCGCATCAACGAGCTCCTGGAAGAGCGCGTCGGCGAGGCCCTGGCGGAAAAGGCCAAGGCCGAGGCCGATCTGATGCACGCCCAGAGGATGGAAGCCGTCGGACGCCTGACCGGCGGGGTGGCGCACGATTTCAACAACCTGCTGACCGTGGTGATCGGGGCTTTGGACATGATCCTCCGCTCGCCCGACGACGCGAACCGCCGTCAGAAGATGGGCGAGGCGGCGCTGGCGGCCGCCCGGCGCGGAGAACGGCTGACGCACCAGTTGCTGGCCTTCTCGCGGCGGCAGACGCTGCGGCCAGAGCCGGTCGACCTGAACGCCCTGGTGCGCCAGAGCGACCCCCTGCTGCGCCGCGCGGTCGGCGAGGCGGTCGACTATCACCTGAAGCTGAAGCGCGGCAGGGCCCAGGTCGTCGTGGACCCGGCTCAGTTCGAGGCGGCGCTGCTGAACCTGATCGTCAATGCGCGCGACGCCATCGCCGAGGGGGATGGCGCGGCCGCCTCCATCCGCGTCGAGACCCGGCGCTGCCGCATCGTCGAGGGCGAGGTCCCGGAACTGGCGGCCGGCGACTACGTCTGCGTCAGCGTGACCGACACCGGCGTCGGCATGGACGAGGAGACCCGGCGGCGGGTGTTCGAGCCCTTCTTCACCACCAAGGCCGTCGGCAAGGGCACCGGGCTGGGCCTCAGCCAGGTCTATGGCTTCGCACGCCAGAGCGGCGGCGGAGTGCGGCTGACCTCCGCGCCGGGAGAAGGCGCGACGGTCGAGATCTTCCTGCCACCGGGGGTCGAGGCGGAGACCGTCCCCGAGCCCGCCCGGACCGACGCAGACGCTGTCACGGGACGCCTGCTGCTGGTCGAGGACGATCCCGCCGTGGCCGCCATCGCGCTCGACCTGCTGACCGCCCACGGCCTGGAGGTTGCAACGGCGGAGAACGGTCCCGAGGCGCTCCGGCGTCTTCAGGAACAGGCCTTCGACATCATGATGACCGACGTGGTCATGCCGGGCGGCATGACGGGCCTGGACTTGGCGCGGCGCGCGGCCGAGCTGTATCCGGCGATGCGCATCCTGCTGGCCTCGGGCTATGCGGGCGACGACGTGGACGCGGATCTGGCGGGGGCCGCCTGGCCCCTGCTGCGCAAGCCCTACTCGCGCGATGAACTGTTCGCAGCCCTCGCCCAGGCGCGGGCTGCGGAGCCCGTCTAGACCCCCTCGATCACCCGCACCTCGGGCCAGCGGGCGACCGCGCTGCCGACCGCCCGATCCCAGCCTCGCGCGCGCGGCCGCTTCGGATTGGGCCGGATCACACGGTCGAACACGTCCTCCAGGCCGAACGGCGCGGCGATTGAAATCGCGTCGTTCGCCTCCAGCCGGATGCCTACCGCGAACGCCGGCGCCACGAACCGGCCGAGCGCCTCGTCCGTGCAGGACAGGGCGTCATAGTCCTCGCCGAAGCGGTCCCTGAACCATAGGTGCACCCGCGCCTGATTGCGCACCTCGACCTGGCTCCGGAACGGCTCCTCGAAGGCCGCGGCGGCGCGGCGGATCACGACGTCCTCGGCGTCCCACGACGTGTCTGGATCGAAGTAGCCCAGGTCATAGTCCTTGCGCCCATACCCCACCGGGTGATCGCCCAGCGCGTTCCAGACCGTCTGGTAGACGGCCCCGGAGAATATCCGCCAGTCGGGCAGGTCCAGCGATCGCGCCACCGTCAGCACATGCATCAGGTCGGCGTCTGAGCGCACGATCTCGACCAGCCGGGCCTCCAGGGCCGCGCTCATCGCCGGTCTCTCAAGGGCCATCCGTGATCCAGCGGCCCGTGTCCGCGGCCCAGCCCCGGCGCCCGGCGGATCGCCTCCGACACATAGGCCCAAGCTTCGGCGACAGCGGTCTCGACCGGCCGTCCCTGCGCCAGCCCGGCGGCGACCGCACTGGCCAGGGTGCAGCCCGTGCCGTGGGTCGAGGTCGTGTCGACGCGCGGGCCCTCCAGCAGGGTCTCGCCGGTCGGGGTCAGCAGCAGATCGACGACCGTCGGCCCCTCGACATGTCCGCCCTTCATCAGGACGGCGCGCGCGCCCATCGTCAGCAGAGCCTCGCCCGCGCGACGCTGGTCGTCCAGATCAGCCACCGGCATGCCCGTCAGGGCCTCGGCCTCGGGCGCATTCGGCGTCAGGATCGCGGCGCGCGGGACCATCAGCGACCTGACCGCCTCCACCGCCTCGGTGTCCAGCAGCGCCGCGCCGCCCTTGGCCACCATGACCGGATCGACGACGGCGGGGGCTTGGCTCGTGTCGAGGATGGCCGCGACCCGCTCGACCACCGCGACCGAACCCAGCATGCCGGTCTTGATCGCGTCGGCCCCGATGTCGTCCAGCACCGCTCGCGCCTGCGCTTCGATCAGGTCGAGCGGCAGGGGATGGACGCCGTGGACGCCCAGCGTGTTCTGCACCGTGATCGCCGTGATCGCCGTGGCCGCGTACCCGCCCATGGCCGTCACGGCCTTGATGTCGGCCTGGACGCCTGCCCCGCCGCCTGAGTCCGACCCGGCGATGATGAGGACGCGGCCGAGAGCGGAGGGAGAAGCGGGAGCCATGCGGCTCCATGCGGCGTCTCGCGACCGCCCGCAAGTCCGCGTAGCCTTTCCGCCGATGCCAGCGAACGGCCGGTGGGGGGAGTATCGACCGCGCATGATCTGGAACCTGGGCCTGGCGGGCCTCGCGGCGCTCAGCGCCTTCATCATGGGCTATGCGCTCAATCAGGGCACGACCTGCGCCGTCCTGGCGGCTCGCCAGGTTCTGGAGGACCGGCGGCCGACGATGTTGCTGGGGTTCGGAGTGGCGGCGGCGACGGCGGGGCTGGTCTGGCTGCCGCTGTCATGGTCCGGCGTCGTCGCCCTGACCCCGGATCGCGCGGTGACCGGAGGTCTCATCGCCGGGGCGGTGTTGCTGGGCGCCGGGGCGGTGCTGAACCGCGCCTGCCTGCTGGGCAGCATCTCGCGCATCGGCGACGGCCGGTCCAGCTACCTGGGCCTGCCCGTCGGCCTGTTCCTGGGGTTCGTCCTCGCCGACGCCATTCGGGCTCAGGCCTCGCCAAGCCGCCCCAATCTGCTGGGACATCCGTCGGAGGTCTCCATGCTGGTCCTGATCGGCTTCTGCGTCGCCATCTGGCTGGGCTGGGCGATCCTGCGGAGCCTCGGCGATCGCGCGGAGGAGGATCGCTGGTCGGGTCGGGTCGCCATGACCGTGCTTGGGCTCGCCGGAGCCTTCCTCTTCGCCGCCGCTCCGGGCTGGACGCTGGCCGACGCCATCCGCATCGCCGCGCCGCACGGGGCCATGTCGTTGATGTCGGCGACCGCGCTCGGCCTGCTCATGTTCGCACTCCTGTGCGCGGGCGCCGTGGCGTCGGGAATGAAACGGCGATCCTTCGCGCTTCGGCCGCCGCGCCCCCTGGCCTTTATCCGCTCGCTCGGCGGAGGGACGGTCATGGCCTTGGGCGCGAGTCTGATCCCCGGCGGCAACGACAGCCTGCTGCTCGCCGCCCTGCCAGCGGGGACGCTGGGCGGCCTGACGGCTTATGGGGTCATGACGGCAACGGTCTTCGCCCTTCTGTGGCTCGGGGGCGCCATCCGCACAAGCAGAGCGATCCCGGCCTAGCGACCCTGCCTCTTCCGCCATGCGGTTGCGACGGCCGCAGCGTCACGCTTGTATGCATGATCGCCAGACCACGGCGCCCCGCGCGAGCCTCCATGCCCGAGCCATCAGAGCCGAAACGCAAGATCACCCTGCTCTGGGTCGTGGAGAGTCTGAGCACCGCTTCGGGCATCGCCTTTCTGGCCAGCGCCATCGCCCACGCGACGGCCTTCTACATGACCTGGGGGCTGAACTACTTCGCGGTGGCGTCTCCGACCGACGTGGTGATGGGCGCCTTCAATCCCCTGCTGATGGTGCTCGGCCCTGCGGTCGCCATCCTGTTGATCGCTGCGCTGATCACCGTGACAATGAACGTCCTGCGGCATGGATCTCGCGCGGCCTTCGAAGGCGCCTTCGAGCGGACCTTCGGACTGTTCACACCGCTGCGGTTGCTGGCGCTCAGCCTCGTCGCGCTTGCGGCGGTAGTCGCGTTTTCGGAGGTCTTCATTCCCCGTCCCGGCCGCCCGCCCAGTTGGCTCTACACAGGTCTGACCGCCGACGCCCCCAGTTGCCCCGGCGCGCGCGTCCAGTGGCTGGGCAGTCAGTCCGCCATTCTGGATTGCTGGGGCGAGGTGCGGATCGAACGCCGGGACGCGCTCAAACTCCGGGTCGCCGCGTACTGACGGCCGTCTGGCGGTTCAGCCCGCCAGCGCTACCGCCGCCTGGACCTTCAGCGCCTGAACCGTCTCGCGCACGTCGTGCACCCGAACGATCGCTGCGCCGCGCCGCGCGCCTTCCAGAGCGAGCGCGATGGAGCCGCCCAGCCGGTCGGTGGCTTCGGCCGCCGACGGGTCGATGTTGCGGATCATGCGCTTGCGGCTGGCCCCCAGCAGGACCGGAAAACCGAGCCCGGCGAAGCGGTCCAGCGCGGCGATCAGGGTCAGGTTGTGCTCCACCGTCTTGCCGAAGCCGATGCCGGGATCGAGCGTGATCTTCCCTCGCGCCACGGCCGCCGCCATCGCCGCCTCCGCCCGGGCCGACAGGTGCGCCATGACCTCGGCGACCACGTCGTCGTAGCGCGGCTCGACCTGCATGGTCCGGGGCTCGCCCAGCATGTGCATCAGCACGACCTCGCACCCCAGCTCGGCGGCCACCGCCGGGCTGTCGGGCGAGAAACCCAGCGCCGTCACGTCGTTCCAGATCGTCGCCCCGGCCGCGATCGCCGCGCGCGCCACCTCGGGCTTCATGGTGTCGATGCTGATCGGCCCGTGCCAGCGGGCGTGGACGGCCTCGATGACCGGGACCACCCGGGCGATCTCGTCGTCGGCCGACACGGGCTCGGCTCCCGGCCGGGTGCTCTCCCCGCCGATGTCCAGGATGTCGGCGCCGTCGCCGATCAACTTCATGGCGTGGGCCAGCCCGGCCTCGGCGCTGTCGAACCGCCCGCCGTCCGAAAAGCTGTCGGGCGTCACATTGACGATGCCCATGACGCGCGGCCGAACGCTCACCCCTTGTCTCCGATCAGGCGTCCCAGCGCCTCCAGATAGGCGGCGAACGCGGACCGGCCCTCGCCCGTCAGGGTAATGCGGGTCAAGGGCTTGTTGTCCTTGAAGCTCTTGTCGATGGCGACGTAGCCGGCCTCCTCCAGCTTCTTCAGGTGCACCGAGAGATTGCCCTGCGTCGCCTCCAGAACGGTCTTCAGCTCGGTGAAGTCGGCGGTCTCGACGTCGGCCAGATAGACCATAATCCCCAGCCGCATGCGGCCGTGGATGACCTCGTCGATCCTGCCGAGATCGGCCAGCCCCATGGATCAGGCGCCCACCTGTCGGGACTTCAGCGCATCGCGCACCATGATCGCGCCCGGCCCCGCGAACAGGACGAACAGGGCGAGCGTGCACAGCGCCAGATAGGCCACCGGCTCGCGCACCAGCACGCCCAGCCCCACCGCCGTCAGCCAGCCGCCGATCGAGGTCGCCAGCATCCACGGCGCCTTCTTCAGATGCCAGGCGACGTACCAGGCCGCGGCCTGCAGCGCGAAGATCATGGCCGGGTAGTAGAGCCAGACGGCGAAATCCTGATCCCGCGCCGAGCCCACGCCGAAGACGATGATGATGGCCAGGTTGGCCATGCCCGCCCCACTGAAGGCGGCGTTCAGGGTGCGCGTCACAAGAGGCGCCGACGGTCCGGCCTTCTTGTCCTCGCGCACGGCCCAGGCCAGCACGATCAGGAAGGCGATGGTGATGGAGGCGACGAAGGTCAGGTTGGCCAGATCCGGCCAGGCGATCACGCCGGTCGCCTGACCGACGTGGAACAGGCACTGCAAGCCATACAGCAGCCCGCCCGCGAGATAGGCGACGCCCATGGTCAGGGTCGAGCGGCCGGTCGTGCGGCCCTCGACGATGGAACGCATGAAGGCCAGGTCGGCTTCGGCGGCGGTGCGGGGGGTCTGGGTCATGGCGCGCGACTCGGGCTGGGGCGACCGGCCCGTCCGGGGTGGACGAGCCGGCCGCGCTTGGCAAGCTATTCGGCGGGGAGGGGTTGGGCGGCGGGCGGCCGGGGCTTCCGCCACGGGACACGGCGACCGTTCAGCCATTTCCCGAGCGGCGTGTGGCGCACGGCCAGTTCGTAGGTCACGAGCGACAAAGCCAGCACGCCCAGCGTGATCCCGGTCAGCTTGATCCACCACGGACCGGCCCAGTCCTGCACCCAGACCTGGGCCAGCATGACCAGCGGCAGGTGGACGATGTAGACCCAGTAGGAGGCGTCGGCGAGGTAGCGCCGGATCGCGCTCCGTCCCGACAGGAAGAGCAGGCAAAGACCGGTGGCGGCAAGCGCCGAGGCATAGACCGCGACCGCCGTCGTCCAGGCCGCGACGGCCTTGTCGAGCGTCGGCTCGGCCATAGGCTCCAGGCTCGGCCCGCCGGCCAGGTACCACCCCGCCACGCCGGTTCCGATCGCCATGGCCAGCAGCAGCGGCGACCAGACGGCGATGCGATCCAGCAGATCGCGGCGCCGATCCAGCAGGAAGCCGAGCCCGAAAGCCAGGCCGAAGCCAGTCAGGGCGGCTGCGTTGGGCAAAATCCCCTCGTCAGGCGTCGGCACGGCGAAGAAGGCGACCCAGGTCGGATCGAGCCAGAAGGCGAGGGCCAGCGGCGCGGCCAGAACCACCGGCGTCCACGGTCCGACCAGGGCTCCGGTCAGGCGGTCCACGACACGGCCCCAAGCTCCGTCCCGATCCAGCACCGCGAAGGGCGCGCGCAGGATCAGGAGGGCGGCATAGAAGAGCATCAGCACCCACAGGAACCACAGGTGCGTCAGGGGAAAGTTCGTCCAGTCATAGGTCGGCGAGGGCGGCGGCGGGGCGCCCGGCGTGACCCAGCCCTGGACATGGGCGTTCCACACCAGAGCCGTGATGATCCCCGCCATCACCGGCGTCCAGAAGGCCGCCAGCGGCCCGGCGATCCGGCTAACCCGATCCCGGGCGAAACCCCACCAGCCTTTGCGCGCCAGCATCATGTGGGCGAACAGCCCGGCGATCAGGAAGAAGGCCGTCATACGGAACAGGTGGATGGCGTAGAAGATCACCGCCGCCCCGATCGACCGGCTCTCGTCGTGTACGATCCAGGTCTGCTGCGGAAAGAAGGCCAGGCTGGCGTGCAGCAGAACCCCCAACAGCAGCGCCCCGCCTCGCAGCGCGTCCAGCCCGTGCAGGCGGTCGCCTGTCTCTGTCGTGGTCGATGTCTCCATCGCCGTCTTCGAAATCGTCGCCGCCATGGTCATCCAATTCCCTCATCCCTCGGATGCAGGGTCACTTAGCGCAGACTTGTCTATAACGCAAACTAGTCTGATCCAGAAAAGCCCGCGCGGCGAACCGGGCGGGCTTTTCCGTATCGTTAGTGGACCGTGCGGTGCTCGTCCTGGGCCACGACAGAGACGCCTTCCGATACCGGCGTGACCGGCACCGACACCGAGGGACCAGCGTTGGGGAAGTTGTTCTCGTCGCGGTTCGGGGCCGCGCCCTTCTCCAGCAGGTCCTTGATCTCCTCGCCCGACAGGGTCTCGTACTCGAGGAGCGCCTGGGCCAGCTTTTCAAGGTCGTCGGCCTTGTCGGTCAGGATCTTGCGGGCCTGGTCCCAGCCTTCAGTGACCAGCCGCTTGACCTCCGCGTCGATGATCCGGGCCGTCTCTTCGGAGATGTTCTGGGTGCGCGAGACCGAATGTCCCAGGAACACCTCCTGCTCGTTCTCGCCGTAGGCCACGGTGCCCAGCACGTCGGAGAAGCCCCACTGGGTGACCATGCGCTTGGCCAGCTTGGTCGCCTGCTGAATGTCCGACGACGCGCCGGAGGTGATGTTCTCCTTGCCGAAGATCAGCTCCTCGGCCACGCGGCCGCCGGCCATGATGGCGATGCGATCGACCATCTGCTGGTACTTCATGGAGTAGCGGTCGCCTTCCGGCAGCTGCATCACCATGCCCAGCGCCTGTCCGCGCGGGACGATGGTCGCCTTGTGCACCGGGTCGGCCATCTTGACGTTCATGGCGACGATGGCGTGGCCGCCCTCGTGATAGGCCGTCAGGCGACGCTCTTCCTCGTTCATGGCCATGGACTTGCGCTCGGCGCCCATCATGACCTTGTCCTTGGCGTCCTCGAAGTCGCGGTGCGTGACCATGCGCCGGTCGCGCCGCGCCGCCATCAGGGCCGCCTCATTGACCAGGTTGGCCAGGTCGGCGCCGGAGAAGCCCGGCGTGCCCCGCGCGATCGTCTTGACGTTGACGTCGGCGGCCAGCGGCACGTCCTTCATGTGGACGCGCAGGATCTTCTCGCGGCCCGAAACGTCGGGGTTGGGCACCACGACCTGACGGTCGAAGCGGCCGGGACGCAGCAGCGCCGGGTCCAGAACATCGGGACGGTTGGTCGCCGCGATCAGGATGATGTTCTCCGACGCCTCGAAGCCGTCCATCTCGACCAGCAGCTGGTTCAGCGTCTGCTCGCGTTCGTCATTGCCGCCGCCGAGCCCTGCGCCCCTATGACGACCGACCGCGTCGATCTCGTCGATGAAGATGATGCAGGGGGCGTTCTTCTTGGCCTGTTCGAACATGTCGCGCACGCGGCTGGCGCCGACGCCGACGAACATCTCGACGAAGTCCGAGCCCGAGATGGAGAAGAAGGGCACGCCCGCCTCGCCCGCGACCGCGCGGGCCAGCAACGTCTTGCCGGTGCCGGGAGGGCCGACCAGCAGGGCGCCCTTCGGGATCTTGCCGCCCAGGCGCTGGAACTTGCCGGGGTCCTTCAGGAAGTCCACGACCTCCTGCAGTTCCTCCTTGGCCTCGTCCACGCCGGCGACGTCCTCGAAGGTCTTGCGCCCCTTGTGCTCGGTCAGCAGCTTGGCCTTGGACTTGCCGAAGCCCATGGCCCCGCGGGCCCCGCCCTGCATCTGGCGCATGAAGAAGATCCACACGCCGATCAGCAGCGCGATGGGCAACAGACCGACCAGCAGCCCCTGCCACCAGGCCTGGCGCGTCGTCTTGACGTCCACCTGGGCGCCCGAGGCCAGCATGGAGTTGACCAGGTCCTCGTTCGGATAGGGGGTGGTCGCGGTGAAGCGGTTGTCGTTCTGGAACACGCCGGTCACCTGGTCGCCGCGCACCTGGGCCGACTTGATGTCGCGCGCCTCCACCGCTTGGACCAGGCGGGAATAGGTGATGATCGCGGGACGGCCCTGCGCCGTTGCGCTGGCGGGCTGACCCGGCAGGGTCCCGCCGTTCTGGCTGACCGCGGCATAGACCGCGAGCAGCCCCAGGATGATCACGCCCCAGATCGCCAGATTGCGAAGGTTCATCGGTTGGAAATCCTCGTCGCCGAGCGGAACCTCGGCCTCAATGTCACTCTGTCGAACTCAAAATAGGTCAGGCGGCGGCGTTTCGCCATGCACGGCGTCGGCCAGGTCCTTTTCCTGCGTCGTTTCGCCCGAAGCGAGCTTCAGACGGCGCGGCGCGAGCGCCAGGACCCTGGCCCGACGCCATGCAAGAACCGGGCGCGGATCACCGTCCCGGATCAGGACCGGCAAGGCGCCGCGCGCGGCGGCGGGCGAACGGGCGACGACGGCGCGGTCCGCATCGGACAGAGCGGAGAGGCGCCCCAGCGCCGGGACCACGGACCAGCCGAGCGCGTCGGCGGTGATCTCGTAACGGCCGTCCCAGACGACGGGCTGACCGGTGGAGAGGGGCAGGGGCGCGGGCGGACGGCGGCGGAGTTCGCCCGCTTCGCGCAGGACGAGGACGCGTTCGGCGGTCGCCTCGATGCGGGCGCCGGCGAGGGTGGCGGTGAAGGGCTGTCGGGAGGCCATAAGCTCGGCGATGGCGGCGAGGCGGGCGGAACGCGGCAGGCGGTCGTGTCCAGCTGAGCATAGGATCGTGGCGCCAAGATCCTCCACACCCCTGAACCCCTCTCCCAAAGGGAGAGGGCTTGAGGCTCGGAGAGCGCAGCGATCCGCAAGCCGAAAGGGTGAGGGGTTTCCGTCTCGCCGGCTCCCACCCGACCCCCTCACCCTTTCGCGCAAGTCCGATCGCCCGAGGGGCTCTCGGGCGCTCAAGCCCGTCGTCGGATCGCATGCGATCCTTCCTCCACCCTCTGGGAGAGGGTTCAGGGCACGACGGGCCGCGCCTCTGCCGAACCCGATATTCCCCGGATCCTCCACCCACTCCGCCTGCTTGCCCCGCAGAAGCTCCCGCAATCCCTCCCGGCGCTCCGCCAGCATCGGCCGCAGCAGCATCAGCCCCCGCCCTTCCGGCCACGCCGGGCTTGGCGACCACTCCCGCAGCCGCCCCAGCGTCGAGCCGCGCTCGCGCATCCAGTCGCCCTCGGCGACGTCGTCGGCGGTGTGTCCGAACAGGACGACCCGCGCCCCGGCCTCCCGCGCGGCGTCGGCGATCAGCGCGTGCCTCGCGCGGCGCGCGGCGGCGGGCAGGCCGCTCGCAGGCTTCTCCCCCTCCCAGCGCCGCAGCCTCCAATCCGCGCCAAGTCGACGCGCCTCGGCTTCGCAGAAGCTGTTCCAGTGCGCGCTGTCCGGGTTCAATCCGTGATCGACTGTGACGGCCAGCAGACGGCGCCCGGCCCGTTTCGCCCACGCGGCGGCGATGTGGAGCAGTCCGACAGAGTCTCCGCCCCCCGACAGCGCCACGGCCACCGGACGGGCGGCATCCCGCTCCAGCCGCGCGTCGAGCACGGCGGCGACGCGGCGCTCCAGTCCGGCGCCAGGGCCGTCCCCGGTCAGCGGCAGCCGGCCTGGGTCCGCGTGCGCGCGGCGATGTCGCGCAACGCCGGCGTGGAGGTCGCGGCGTAGCGGCGCTGGTATTCGCCCAAGGCCGCACAGGCCTGCGCGTCGCGATTCGTCGCCTCCAGCCCCCGCGCGAGCTTCAACGTCACCTCTCCGGCCCAGGCCTCGGTGGGCCAGCCCTGCAAGGCCTGGGCATACTGCTGCACCGCCCCGGCCTGATCGCCGTCGGCGCGGATGATGTCGCCGATGCGCCATGTGGCCTCTCGACCCGACGGCGTGTCGGCCCATGTCGAGGCGACCAGCTCCAGCGCCGCCCTACCCCGCGCCGGATCGCTGGCCAGCAGGGCACGCGCGGCGGCCAGATCGGTCACGGCGTCGCCGGTCGGCGACCGGGCGGCGAACTCCGCGGCCTCGCGCGCGGCGGTTTCGGCGGCCTCTTTCGCGGCCTCCAGCGCGGCGATCCGTTCCTCGGCGTCGGCCAGCCGCGTGCGCAGCGCGGTGTTGTCGCCGCCGGATTCGTCGAGCTGGAAGGTCAGGCGCTCGAGGTCGCCGTTCACCCGCTGGACCGTCTGCTCCATGTCGCGCAGCCGCTGGTCCATGATGGCGACCCGGCCCTGCAAGGCGATCAGTTCCGGATCGGACTCCACCAGAACCGGATCGCCCTGATTATTCCTCTGGGTGATGGCGCGCTCCAGCCGACGGACGTTGCGGTCCAGGTTATCGAGACGGCGCACGTCCCACTGGATGGCGGGCAGGGGCTGGGTCTGGGCCACCACCGCGCCGCCGACCACGCCGGTGGCGACGGCGGCCAGCGCCAGGGTGCGAAGAGTCTTGGGGCTGAGCGTCATGAGCGCAGAGCTTTCACCGATTTGAGGCCGCCGCAAGGCGTCAGAAGCCCAGGCCGAACAGGATCACTCCCACCAGGAAAAGGGTGAAGACCAGGAAGCTGAAGAACAGCAGCACCATGGTCCGCCACAGGGCCGAGAACCACCCCAGAGAATAGGTCCCCTTCAGCTGGGCGAACATGTGGACCGGCACGGCCAACGTCAGGATGCCGCCGATGGACCCAACGGCGATCTGCCACCAGTTTTCTTCCGTTCCGGCGATCCGGTCGAGCAGCGACAGTCCCATGGTGAAGATGGCCATGAAGGTCAGGGAGTAGAGCACGAACACGCCGTGGTCATACCAGGTGAAGCCCCGCTTCCAGGCGAACATCAGCCAGACGAAGGGGATCGACAGGGGAACGAGCAGGAAGGCGAATTTGTAGAGCGTCTGCTGCACCTTGTAGAAGGCGAAGTCCGGATTGCTCAGCTTTTCCAGAATCTTCTCCTGGAACTTCTTGTCGCCGACGCCGATGGTGACGTTGCCGTCGCGCACCGCGTCCGCCACGCCGGCCTGCCAGCTGCCCGGCGCATAGCCGTCCGCGCGCGGCCCTGCCGTCCGGGCCTCCTCCAGTCGATCCAGCTGACCCTGGGCGGCCTCGGCGGCCGTGCGCATGCCCGCCAGCACGCCTTCGGCTCCTGGCTCGCCGGCGGCGACATCCCGTTCGGCCTCGGCGACGGCGGCCTGGGCCTCCGCGACCGCCTCGCGGGCACCGGCGATGCGTTCCTCTATCGGCGCGACCTCGACCACGCTTCCACCGCCGAAGCTCAGCAGGAAGAACATCAGGAAGACGGTGAACAGGAAGATGGCCAGCGGCGAGACGTACCGCGTGCGCTTGCCCTGGATCCACTCCCGCGTCAGTCGGCCCGGGTTGAGCAGCAGCAGCGGCAGGGTCCGCCAGATGCGGGCGTCGAAGTGCAGCACGCCGTGCAGCACCTCTTCGACCAGGTGGAGCAGGCTGCGGTGCACATGGGTCGGCTGCCCGCAGTTCGAGCAGAACTTGCCCGAGACCGGTTCGCCGCAGTCGGTGCAGTTGGCGTGATGGTCGCCGGCCTGTCCGGTCGGCTTCTCCACGGCGGCCGCGATCAATCCGCCGGTCGCGGCCCCGCCCGCTGCGTCGATGTCCACCATGCCGATCCCCTGGCCGCGTCGGCCCAATGTGACGCGGCGCACAATCAGGGGCAAGCCACGCCCAAGCTGGGACGGTCAGCCTCGCGAGGGGTGGCGCCCCAACCCCGCGCTCAAGCAGCGAGCGACCGCGTCGCGAGCGTTAGCGCAACAAAAAAGCCTACTGCGCGCCCGACACGATCGCGGTGTGGCCGTTGCGGTTGCGCGCCCAGCTTTCCTCGCTCGACCCCTGGGCGATCGGGCGTTCCTTGCCGAAGCTGATGGTGTCGATCCGGCCGGCCGAGACGCCGCGCTCGATCAGATAGTTGCGGATCGATTCCGCGCGCCGCGCGCCCAGAGCCAGATTGTATTCCCGCGTGCCGCGTTCGTCGGCGTTGCCTTCGATGCGGACCATGACCTGCGGATAGCGCTGCAGCCAGGCCGCCTGGGCGTCGAGCCGCGGATAGGCCTCCGGGCTGATCTGATAGCTGTCCAGGTCGAAATAGATGCGGTCGCCGACGTTGACGACGAAGTCGTTCTCCGACCCCGGCGCGCCCGAACCAAGACCGCCGCCCTCGACGGCCCCGGTCCCCGGACCGGGATAGGCTGGGACGTTCGTACCCTGGTCGGCCCCGCCGGGACCGGTCACGCCCTCAACCGGGCGGCGCGGGGCGCAGGCGGCCATGGCGGCGACGGCGACGCCGATCAGGGCGACCTTGGCGATGCGGGATGCGGTCATCATGGGCTCGTCTCCTCTGTCGTCTCCGGCGGTCAAGCTTATCGCGCCGGGCTTCGTCTCATTGCGTCAGCCGGGGCGATGACGCGGTTGTGAGCATCCAGGGGCCCCGCCCCGGAAATCCGTCAGGTGTCGCAGCTGTCGGGTCCGCCACGACCCAGGTTCGCCGGCGTCTCGGACAGCAGGGGCGACCAGGCCGGGTCGCTACCCCGACCCTGATATCCCGACTGGGCGACCACCCGCCCCGACAGGTCGACCATCCACAGGTTGGTGTCTCCCCCGCGCGTCTGGCGCGAGAACATCAGATAGCGGCCGTTCGGAGCCCAGGACGGGCCTTCCTCGAAGTAGCTGCGAGAGATCATCCGCTCGCCAGAGCCGTCGGGCGCCATCACGCCGATGCCGAACTGGCCGCCGCCGGACCGGGTGAAGGCGATCAGGTCGCCGCGCGGGCTCCAGGCCGGGGCGGTGTAGCTGCCGCCGCCCCTGGAGATCGGCCGCTGACCCGAGCCGTCGGCGTTCATCACATAGAGCCGGGGCGTCCCCGACCGATCGGAGTTGAACACGATACGCGTGCCGTCCGGGTTGAACGAGGGCGAGGTGTCGATCCCGGGATCGGTCGTCAGGCGCGACAGCCGCCGCGACTGCAGGTCCATGACATAGACGTCGGTGTTGCCGCCCCGGATGATCGAGAACGCCACCTTGGTCCCGTCCGGCGAATAGCGGGGGGCCAGCGGCTGGCCATCGAACTCGCCCAGGTTCTCGCGCCGACCCGTGGTCAGATTGTAGAGGTAGATGCGGCTGTAGTCCTCGCCCAGCGCCATGTAGATGATCTCATCCGGATTGGACGAGAACCGCGGCGTCAGGATGATCTCTGTGCCGTCCGTCAGGAAGTTCGGATTGCCGCCGTCCTGGTCGACGATGGCGAGTCGGCTCAGACGGTTCAGCCCCGTGCCGCTCTCGGCCACGAAGACGATGCGGGTGTCGAAGAAGGCGCTCTCGCCGGTCATGCGCTCATAGACGACGTCGGCGATCTTGTGCCCGATCCGTCGCCACTGCTCGGGCGTGGCGGTGAAGTTGTAGCTGACCAGCTGGCACTGCCGGTACGGGTCGTACAGCCGGAAACCGAAGTCATTCCGCCCATCCGCGCGGGGCGTCACCGAGCCGTACAGCACCGCCTGCGCCCCGATCTGGGTCCACTGCGGAAAGTTGGGCGCATTGGCCAGCGTCAGGCCAGTCTCGATGAAGCTGGCCGGATTGATCGGCTCGAAGAAGCCCGAGCGACGCAGGTCGCCCGACACCACCTCGGCGATGGAGGCGCCGTTCTGCCCGCTGAAAGGCGCGACCGCGATCTGGAAGGGCCGCAGCACCCCCTGGTCGATCTCGACCTCGATCGGGCCGCCCTCCTGGGCCGGCTGCTGTTGCGCCTGCTGGCGCGACGGGCCGCCGTTCAGGGATTGCGTCGCCGTCTGGGCCTGCACCAGGGACGCGGCGGCGATGCCCATCGCGGCGACGGTGGTCAGCAGCAGATTCAGACGCATCGGTGTCTCCGAGAGCGGGCAGGCGAGAGGGCGTCGGACCTTATCTCCGGCCCGTGTGACAAACGCCAGCTTGGCGGCGATTGGGGCGAGATTCGGGACGGCAACTCCTGCCGGGGTGGGTCGTCAGGCATCGTCAGCCCAGCCAGGCGGTCATGTCCCAGATCGGTCGGATGGCCAAGGCGGCCATGGCGACGGTGGCGACGATCATGCCGAGCCACAGGAGCAGTTCGACTGGGTCGGGAGGCCGTGTCCGGCGTCGTCTGGCCATCGCCCCTCATCCGCGTTCGTCTCAGCGGTTCCGGCACGCCCGCTCCGTGTTGAAGGTCGGGCGGAACTGGCCGCCCGGAAAGCCCTGGGGCACGTCGAACGGCGCGGTCTGGCGCAGCGCCCGCAGCGCTCCGTCCGCCGCCGCGCGATAGACGCTGTCCGAGCGCGGATTGCGCAGCGTGGGCCCTGAGGTGATGCGGCCGTCGGCGGACAGGGTCACGTCCATCTCGATCCTGAGCTGGTTCGCGCCGGGGATGTCGCAGGGCAGGGTCCAGTTCGGATACACCTGGTTGAAGATGGCCGTGATCTGCGGCCCCGTGGCCTGAGACGCCTGTCCCCGTCCCTGCTGTCCTGTGGCCGGCCGAGGCCCCGGGGTGGCCGCAGGGCGGCGCGGACCGGCCAATTCGTCTAGGTTCAGCGGCGGCGCGTCCGAGCGCGACGGCGTCGGCCGGGTCTCCGTCCGAGGCGGATTGGGTCGGCTCTCCGTACGCGGCGGCGTCGGCCGGGGCGGCGTGGGGGCCGTGCGGGTCTCGCGCGGCGGCGTGGGGCGCGGCGTCGGCGCGGGCCGAGGCGGCGGAGGGGTCGGAGCCGGCGGCGTGGGCTCGGGCGGGGTCGGTTCCGGCGGGCTGTTGACCGGCGCGGTGGCGGCGTCTTCCGTCACCATTTCCTCGGACGGATTGTCGGCGGGCGCGGCCTCTATGACCTCCGACGACACGATCGACACCGGCACAGAGTTCACCATCGGCACGATGTCGTCGCTCTCGGGCCAGCGCACGAAGAACATCGCCGCCACGCCCGCGTGCAGCAGGAGCGCGCCCAGAATCGATGGGAGCCGCATCGCCGGCGATGGAGCCCGCGTCGCCACCCTCTATTCCTCGGCCGCCGTGTCGGTGATCAGGTTGATCTTGGTGAAGCCCGAGGCCGACAGCCGCGCCATCACTCGCGCCACGGCCTGATAGGGCGCGCGCCCGTCCGCGCGGACGAACACCGACAGCTCGTCCCGCTCGGTCTCGCCCGCCGCGTCGCTGACCCGCTCGACCAGGGCGTCGAAGGCCGTCTCGTCGCGCTGGACGAAGATGGCGCCGTCCCGGTCGATGGAGACGGTCACCGGCGGCTTCTCGGTTTCGACCGCGCTGGCCTCGGTCTTGGGCAGCTCGACCGGCACGCCGACCGTCAGCAGCGGCGCCGAGATCATGAAGATGATCAGCAGCACCAGCATCACGTCCACCAGCGGCGTGACGTTGATCTCGGACAGGGGGCGCTTCCTCGCCCGGCGTCGCCCCCGGACGTGTCCTCCCCCGCCTGCGCCGGCGCCCAGAGCCACGTCAGACGCTCCGACGGAAGCCGAGGTCGGACGGTGGCGGGGGCGGTGGGGCGACGGGGGCCGATCCTCCGCCCAGACGCCGCGCCACGGCGGCCTGCAGGTCGTCGGCGAAGCTCTCCAGCCGTCCGCTGAACTTGCCCGCGTCGATCGAGAACTTGTTGTAGGCGATGTAGGCCGGAATGGCCGCCGCCAGGCCGATGGCCGTTGCGAACAGGGCCTCGGCGATGGCCGGCGCCACGGTCGTCAGATTGGTGTTGCCCGCCGCCGCGATCCGGCCGAACGCATTCATGATCCCCCAGACGGTTCCGAACAGGCCCACGAACGGCGAGGCCGTAGCGACCACCGACAGCACGCCCAGCCCTTCCTCGACCCTCTGGCTCTCGCGCGCGATCAGGCTGTCCAGCGCGCGGTCGATGCGGGTGATCAGAAGATTGCCCTGGGTGTCCGTCAGCGGGCCCTTGGATCGCGTCTCGCGCCAGTCCGACAGGGCGATCTGCAGCATGCGCGGCAGGGCGTGGCTCGGCTCGGGCCCGGCGGCGGCCGCGACCTCCTCCAGCGAGCGGCCGGACGCAATCGACTTCTCGAAGGCGTCGGCCTGGCGGTTCAGGGCGGCGAAGCGGAAGGCCTTGTCGATGATGACGGTCCAGGACCACAGCGACGCCAGCGCCAAGCCGACCATCACCGACTTCACGACCCAGTCGGCGGCCATGAACAGGTGGACGGGGTTCAACAGGCTGGCGTCGGCGGCTTCGGCGGTCATTCGGTCGTTCCAAGGCTGGGCCCGGCCTATCGAGCGACCGGGCATGGCTGTTCTAAGGCAGATCGGGGCGGGATGTCCTTACAGGGGCCTGCCGAAATCTGACGACCGCCGGTCTGTGGCGCGAAAGACTCAGGCGGCCCCCGCAAGCCACGGCGTCACGGCCTCGACCAGCGCCTTGGTCGGACGGCGCGGGCGGCCGTCCAGATGGATGCAGACGGCCGTCACCTCGGCCCGGCACAGCGCCTCGCCGTCCCGCTCGATCACCTGGGAGATCAGCAGGCGCGGCCCCTTGATTGCGTCATACCGGGTCCGCACGGTCAGGGCGTCGTCGATGCGCGCAGGCTTGAGAAAGGTCAGCCGCATCTCCGCCAGGACGAAGGCCATCGGCGTTTCGTCCTCCAGCAGCTGGGCATGGCCGATGCCGATGGCGCGCAGGAAGTCCGACCGACCCCGCTCGAAATAGCGGACGTAGTTGGCGTGATAGACCACCCCGGTGAAGTCGGTGTCCTCGTAATAGACGCGCACGGGCAGCAGGTGGTCGCGCCCGTCGAACCGGCCGGAGGTGGGGGTGTCGCTCATCGGGCCTCGCTTGGCCGCCGCCCTGACAAAAGCTTAACTGGCGGGCGGCCGGGGCTTCAGGATAGCCGTGGGCCGCTCAGAGGGAAACGCCATGAACCGCCGCCTGCTCTCCGCCGTCGCCGCCCTCGCGCTGGTCGCCGCCGCGCCCGCCCTGGCCCAGGCGCCGCAGACGGCGCCCGCAGCCGCGCCCGCGCCTCGCCCGACCAGCCTCGCCGAGGCCATCCCCCTGATCGACGCGGGCTTCGACCGCTGGCAGGCCCAGGCCCATGCGCCCGGCCTGATCTATGGCGTGGTCAAGGACGGGGAGATCATCCACCTGCGTATGGCGGGCCAGCGCCGGCTGGACGACCCCGCTCCGGTCGAGACCGACACCCTGTTCCGCATCGCCTCCATGTCCAAGGCCTTCACGGCGCTGGCGATCCTGAAGTTGCGCGACGAGGGCCGGCTGTCGCTGGACGCCCCGGCCGAGACCTATGTGCCGGAGCTGGCCGACTGGACCTATCCGACGACGGATTCGCCGCGCATCCGGGTCCGCGATCTGCTCAACCACCTCGGCGGCCTGGTCACCGACGACCCCTGGGGCGACCGCCAGCAGGTGCTGACCGAAGCGGAGTTCACCGCCTTGCTGGAACAGGGACCGCCCTTCACCCGCGCGCCCGTGACGGCCTTAGAATACTCCAACTACGGCTATGCCCTGCTCGGCCGGATCGTCACCAACGTCTCGGGCCGCCCCTACCAGACCTACATCACCGAGGAGATCATGCGCCCGTTGGGCATGACCTCGACCGGCTACGACGTCTTCGCCTCGGATCAGGACCAGCGCGCGCTCGGCTATCGCTGGGAGAACGACGCCTGGTCGCCGGAGCCGGACATGCGCGACGGCGCCTTCGGGGCCATGGGCGGGGTCCAGACCAATGCGCCGGATTATGCGAAGTGGGTCGCCTTCCTCGCCTCGGCCTGGCCGGCGCGCGACGGTCCCGAGACCGGTCCGGTCCGCCGTTCGACCGTGCGCGAGATGGCGAGCGGGTCGAACTTCGTCTCGCCGCGCCTGCGCACCGGCCCGGACGGCCAGCCCTGCCCGGGCGCCGGCGCCTACGGCATGGGGCTGCAGGTCGCCACGGACTGCGAGATCGGAACCTATCTGGCGCACGGCGGCGGCTATCCCGGCTACGGCTCCTACATGATGGTCCTGCCGGACCGGGGGCTTGGCCTGTTCGCCTTCTCCAACCGCACCTACGCCGGTCCGTCCGCGCCCCTGATGGAGGCCGCCGCCCTGCTGGTCCGCGCGGGCGTGGCGCCGGTCCGGACGATCCCGCTCAGCGACGACCTGGCCGCCGGCTATGCGGCGGCGCAGGCGATCTTCGCGGCGGGCGACGTCGCGGTCGCCGAGGACCGGCTGGCCATGAACTTCCTTATGGATCGCTCGGTCGAGAACTGGCGCACGGTCCTCGGCGCGCTGAAAGCCGACACCGGCGCCTGCGACACCTCCAGCGCGATCGTCCCGAACGGCGCGCTGGCGGGCTTCTTCGACTGGTCCTGCGACAACGGCCGCGTCAACGGCCGCGTGCTGATGGCCCCGACCGAGCCCGCGACCATCCAGGCGCTGAACTTCCGCTTCGTTCCGACGCCGGCGCCCTAGGACGGGTCGAACAGTCCGGCCTGCGGGCTCGCGGGCCTGGGAGGCTCGGCCAGACCCAGGTGTGAATAAGCCCGGGCGCACGCCATCCGCCCGCGCGGCGTCCTCTGGATGAAGCCCTGCTGGAGCAGATAGGGCTCGATCACGTCCTCGACGGCGTCGCGAGCCTCGGCGATGGCGGCGGCCAGCGTGTCCATGCCGACGGGCCCGCCCCCGTAGTTCTCGATGAGGGCCTTGAGGAAGCGGCGGTCGTTGGCGTCCAGACCCGCCTCGTCGATCTCCAGACGGCTCAGGGCGCGGGCGGCGACGAGCTTGTCGATGACCGGCGCGCCCTCGGCCCCGGCGAAGTCCCGCACGCGCCGCAACAGACGGCCCGCCACGCGCGGCGTGCCCCGCGACCGCGAGGCGATCTCCCTCGCGCCGTCGTCGTTGATAGGCGCGCCCATCTTGCGCGCCGCGCCGGTGATGACGCGCACCAGTTCGTCGGGGGTGTAGAACTCCAGCCTCAGCGGGATGCCGAACCGGTCGCGCAGAGGCGTGGCCAGCAGCCCGGCCCGCGTCGTCGCCCCCACGAGGGTGAAGGGCGCCAGGTCGATCCGCACCGACCGCGCCGAGGGCCCCTCGCCGATGATCAGGTCCAGCACATGGTCCTCCATGGCTGGATAGAGGATCTCCTCGACCGCCGGGGCCAGACGGTGGATCTCGTCGATGAACAGGACGTCGCGCGGTTCCAGATTGGTCAGGATGGCCGCGAGGTCGCCGGCCTTGGCCAGGATCGGACCCGATGTCGCCCGGAAACCCACCCCGAGCTCGCGCGACACGATCTGGGCCAGCGTCGTCTTGCCCAGCCCCGGCGGACCGAACAGCAGGACGTGGTCCATGGCCTCGCCGCGCCCGCGCGCCGCCTCGATGAAGACCTTCAGATTGCCCTTGGCCTGCTCCTGCCCGACGAAGTCTGACAGGGTCTGGGGCCGCAGTGCGCGGTCGTAGGCCTCGCCGGGCGCGGCCTGGCCGGAGACGATGCGGTCGTCGCTCATCCTGCTTCGCTCCCAAGGGAGCTTCGCAGGATTGGCTGCCCAAACAAAAGCATGAGGGCCCGCCCTCCGAAGCCTTGGCGAAGGAGGGTCACCGCCCCAGCTCCTGCAAGGCCGCCCGGATCACGGCCGACAGATCGGCGTCGTCACCCAGCCGGATCAGCGCCTGATCGACCGCGCGGCGCGCATTGACCTCGGCGACGCCCAGACCCAGCAGGGCCGACACCGCCTCGCCCGTGACGCTCGGAGTCGGCGCGGCGGCCTCGACGTGAACGCCCGGCGCGGAAGGCGTGAACGACACATCCCCCAGCGGCTTGCCCTTCAGCTCGGTGACGATCCGCAAGGCGAGCTTGGGCCCCACGCCGTTCGCCCGCCCGACCGCCGCCTTGTCCTCGCGCGCCACAGCCGATGCCAGCTCGCCCGGCGGCAGCACGTCCAGCACCGACAGCGCGGCCTTGGGCCCCACGCCCTGGATGCCCAGCAGCGTCGTGAAGGCCCGCCGCTCGTCCCGGGTCAGAAAGCCGTAGAGCCTCGGCCCGTTCTCGGCCGACCAGCTCTGTTCGACATGCAGGGTCGCCTCGTCGCCGGGCGCCGGCAGCCGCTGGAGCGTGCGCGCCCCGCACGTCACGACATAGCCCACGCCGGCGCAGTCGATCAGGCAATGGCCCTCCTCGACCTCGGCCAGCACGCCGCGCAATCTCCCGATCATGAGGGGCGCCCGATCACGACGCCACCGCCATCAGGGCGCGCTTTCTCAGCTGCGCATGGGTGATGGCCACGGCCAGGGCGTCGGCGGCGTCGGCCTTGACCTCGCCGCAGGTCGGCAGCAGCCGCTTCACCATGAAGGCGATCTGGGTCTTGTCGGCATGACCGGCCCCGACCACCGCCTTCTTGATCAGGTTGGGCGAGTATTCCGCCACCGACAGGCCCGCCCGCGCGGGGGCCAACATCACCGCCGCCCGCGCCTGGCCCAGCTTCAGCGTCGAGGCCGGATTGACGTTGACGAAGACCTCCTCGATCGCCGCCTCGTCGCAGGCGTGGGCGGCGCAGACCTCGCCCACCTTGTCCAGCAGCCACAGCAGGCGCTCGGACAAGGCCAGGGTCTCCGGCGGGCTCACCACCCCGTGCGCGACCCAGGCCAGCCGCGACCCCTCGCTGACCACCACGCCCCAGCCGGTGCGCCTGAGACCGGGGTCGAGACCGAGAATTCGAGTCGCTGCGTTCGCCATCCGTTCCAGTCATGCCGCAAACAGGGTTAGCGAACAATGACCGGATCAGGTCTCGCGCGGATCGATGCGCCAACCCTCCACGCCCGCCGTGGCCGAAAGGCGGTCGCCCAGGGCCTTCAGCCCCGCGCCGTCGGCGGTCTTGATGCGGTAGTGCGCGCTCGACAGACCCGTTCGCGCATCGCGTTCAAGCCGGTCCAGCCGCCGGCGCGGATCGACCTCGGCGATCACTCGTTCGACCGCCGTCGCCGCGGCGGCGTCGCGCCAGAAGACCTCGACGTCGCTGAGCACCTGCGCCGGCAGGCGACGGCTGAGCAGCCGCAACGCCGTCAGCACCGCGACGGTCAGCGCCGTCCCCGTCGTCGCGAGCGGCATCAGCCCCGCTCCGAACAACAACCCGATCGCCGCCGTGATCCACAGCGACGCGGCCGTCGTCAGGCCATGGATGGAAAAACCCGCGCGAAAGATCACGCCCGCGCAGAGAAAACCGATCCCGGTCAGGACGCCGTGCGCCATCCGCGTCGGGTCGCTGACGATCTCGGCTCCGGGCAGCCCGGCGAAGCGCCACGCCGCCTGCGACACCGCCGCCTCCATCAGCAGCGCCGAGGCCAGACACACCAGGATGTGGGTGCGCAGGCCCGCCGCCCGGCCCCGCCACTCCCGCTCGAACCCGATCGCTCCTCCGGCGAGAACCGCCGCCAGCAGGGGCAGGGCGAAGTCGGGAAGCGCATCGAAATCCATCCGGACCCGAACGACCTGGGCCAAGCCCTGTTCCGCCCCTCAGCCCGCCCGGCGCGGCTCCGGCGTGAAGCGCATGGCGAAGCGGACCTGCCCGGCCTCGGCGACCCCGTCGACCGTCCGGGGCGACAGCCGGGCCCGACCGGCGGCCTCCAGCGCCGCCTCGCGAAAGCCGCGACCGATAGGATCTTCGCTCGCCACCTGACAGGCTTCCAAAAGGCCGGTGGTCGCCACGCGGCAGCTCAGGACGACCGTGCCGGGGACCATCTCGCCGTCGGCCGAAACCGGATAGTCCGGGCTGGGAACGTCGATCCAGCGAGGGGGGACGATGGTTCGCCCCTTATCATCTTGGAAGGACGTGCTGCCGGGCGTGACCGCGTCGGCCGTTTCCGGCGGCGCGATGACGCTGGCTTCATAGACGACCGACGTCATGGTGCGCGAACGCTGAATGGCCGCCTTCAGCGCCTCGCCGGCCTCTCCCAGACGTTGTGCGACCGCCCAGGACAGGCCGGCGACCAGAAGCAGCGCGATCGTCCATGCCGTGACGGTGACGGCCAAACGGCCGCGGGCCGACTGACCCGCGGTCTTCAGGTCTGCTCCGCCGCCCCGCCCGTTCATCTCCTACCCCGCGTACTTCGCCAGGTCCTCGTCCGAGATGTCCTCGTTGGAATAGACGTTCTGGACGTCGTCCTCGGCGTCGAGCGCGTCCAGCAGCTTCATCAGCGTGCCGACCGTCTCGCCGGTCACCGGCACTGTCGACTGGGGCTTCCAGACGATCGCCGTCGACTTCGGGTCGCCGAGCACCTTGGACATGGCCTCGGCCACCTCGTTCAGGTCCTCGAAGGCGGTCCAGATGGTGTGGCCGGGCGCGTCCTCATAGATGTCGGGCTTGACCAGATCGCTCTCGACGTCCTGGGCGCCCGCCTCGATGGCGGCCTCCATCACGGCGTCCTCGGTGCCGGCTTCGGCGGCGTAGTGGATGCGGCCGACCCGGTCCCACATGAAGGCGACCGAGTTCATCTCGCCCAGCGCTCCGCCGTTCTTGGTGAAGGCGGCGCGGATGTTGGATCCCGCGCGATTGCGGTTGTCGGTCAGGGCCTCGACGATGATGCCGACGCCGCCGGGGCCGCGGCCCTCGTAGCGGATCTCCTCCATCGTATCGACGTCGCCGGAGCTGGCCTTGTTGATGGCGCGCTGGATCACGTCCTTGGGCAGGCTCTCGGCCTTGGCGTTGTTCACCGCCAGGCGCAGGCGCGGGTTCATGGCCGGGTCGGGCAGACCGGACTTGGCGGCGACCGTGATGTCGCGCGACAGCTTGGAGAACAGCTTGGATCGGGCCGCGTCGGCGCGACCCTTCTTGTGCATGATGTTCTTGAACTTGGAATGGCCGGCCATGTTTGTCTCTGTCTGGTGCGCTACCGCTCGGCGCCCATACCTTTTGGTACTTTGGGCCTCGCTGCTTGAGCGCGATCACCTGTGCGGGAAGACGCGCATCTAGCCGATGGTCGCTGCCCTGTCACGACGGAGCCGCCGGAACCGCCGCGCTTGACGCGGGTTGATGCCCAGACCCCGACAGGAGCCCTGCGATGAGCACCGCCGACACCTACGAAGACGCCGCCGACGAAGGCGAGGCCGACATCGTCGAATGGTACGAGGCCCGCCCCGTCACCGTCTCGACCGCCGTCGCCACCGGCTCCATCGTCGCCGCCTTCGCGCTCGGCGTGCTGACCGGCGTCGGCGCGCTGGCGCTGCTCGGCTATATGGACGACTAGGTCGTCAAGGAAGCGAGGAACCCCCGCATCCCGTCGCTCAACGGCACGGGCCGGTTCGTCTCGCGATCCACATACACGTGGACGAAGAAGCCCACCGCCGCCGCCTCGTCCTCGTTCTTCTTGAAAAGCCCGATCTCGTAGCGCACCGACGAGGTGCCGACGTGGGCGACCCGCACGCCGGCCTCGATCTCGTCCGGAAAGGCGGTCGGCGAGAAGTATCGGCACCCGGTCTCGGCCACCAGGCCGATGACCTTGCCGTGGTGGATGTCCAACTGGCCCGACACGACCAGCAGCCGGTTCACCGCCGTGTCGAAGAAGGAATAATAGACCACGTTGTTGACGTGGCCGTAGACGTCGTTGTCCATCCAGCGCGTTGAGATGGCCTGAAAGCGACGGTAGTCGTTGCGGTGCGTGCGTTCGATCGTGCCCGGCATGGCATTCCTTCTGGGGCGCTAACGCTCGGCTCGCGGAGCCTCGCTGCTTGAGCGCAGTTTCTGGGGCGCTAACGCTCGGGACGCGGTCCCTCGCTGCTTGAGCGCGGCTTCGTGGGTTTCCCCGAGCGCCTCTGGGTGCGCTTGACCCCGACGCTCGGGCTTGGCCTCCGTTGCGTCAAGCGCCTATCGAAGGACATCCATTGAACGGGGCCCTTCATGTCGCCGATCACTGCCCGCGCCGCCGTCCTGCGCCAGTCCGGCGCCGCCCGGCCCTATGCCGACAGCCGCCCCCTGGCCCTCGAGACGGTGACGCTCGACCCGCCCGGTCCCGGTGAGGTCCTGGTCGCCATCAAGGCCGCGGGCCTGTGCCACTCCGACCTCAGCGTCATCAACGGCGATCGCCCGCGCCCCCTGCCGATGGCGCTGGGCCACGAAGCCGCCGGGGTGGTCGAGGCGCTGGGAGACGGCGTCACGGACCTCGCCGTCGGCGATCATGTGGCCATGGTCTTCATGCCGTCCTGCGGCCACTGCGCCCCCTGCGCCGAGGGCCGGCCGGCGCTGTGCGAGCCCGGCGCAGCGGCGAACGGCCGGGGCGAGCTGCTGTCCGGCGCCCGACGCATCTTCCGCGAGGGCGAGGCCCTGAACCACCACCTCGGCTGCTCCGCCTTCGCCGAGCGGGCGGTGGTGTCGCGCCGGTCGCTGGTGAAGATCGACCCGGCTCTCAGCTTCGAGGAGGCGGCCCTGTTCGGCTGCGCCGTCCTGACCGGCGTCGGGGCGGTGGTGAACACCGCAGGGGTCCGTGCGGGCCAGAGCGTGGTGGTGGTCGGGCTCGGCGGCGTGGGTCTCGCCAGCGTGCTGGGCGCGCTGGCCTGCGGAGCCTCGCCTGTGGTGGCCGTCGACCTGTCGGAAGACAAGCTGGCGCTCGCCCGCACCTTGGGTCCCGTCCACACGATGAACGCCGCCGACCCCGACGCGGTCGATCAGGTTCGCGCCCTGACGAACGGCGGGGCCGACGTCGCCCTCGAGATGGCGGGTTCGGTCCGGGCTCTGGAAGCCGCTTGGAAGATGACGCGACGCGGCGGCCTGACCGTCACCGCCGGCCTGCCTCCGCCCGACGCGGCGCTCCCGGTCAACGTCGTCTCCCTGGTCGGCGAGGAGCGGACGCTGAAGGGCTCCTACATCGGCACCTGCGTGCCCAGCCGCGACATCCCTCGCTACGTCGCCCTCTATCGCCAAGGCCGCCTGCCGGTCGACCGGCTGATGAGCGGCACGATCCCGCTCGACGACATCAACGCCGGCTTCGATCGCCTGCATGCGGGCGACGTCGTCCGTCTGGTCGTGACCTTCTAGGCCGGGTCCGAAGCAACAGGCGCCGCGTCGTCCTTTGCGGCCTCGGCCCGCGGCTGGGCGACGGTCGGCTCGGCGGGCTCAGGCGCCGGCTGGGCCTGCGAAGACGTTTCGGCTTCCGGCGTCTCCGCCTCCTCCGGCTCGGTCGCGGGTTCTCGGACCGGCTCCGGCGGCCGGGGTTCGCGGCCGTCGTCGCAGTAGGCGAAGAAGTCGGCCAGGGCGGCGCGCCCCTCACGCTCGGCCGAGAGGCGCAGGTCGCTGCCGCTTCTTCCCACCGCGATCACGCCTGAGGTCTTCAAGGCGGCGAAGACAGGGTGGTCCGTCGGCGCGCGGCCGGCATGCTCGAAGGTCCCGGTGGCTGTGCCCGCGGTCAGCACCGCTTCGCCGCCTCCCGGCCAGGTCATCTCGACCTGGCGCGAGCGCGGCAGGCAGGACAGGGCGAAAAGATGCTCGCCCTCGGCCCAGTCGCCGTCGCCGAACTGCAGGTCGCCCGAACCGCCGTGGAGGGTGAAGGCCCAGTCGTAGTCCGCCGGAATCGCGTCGTCGAACACCAGGCCGTCGCCTGTGGCCGCAGCCTCGCCCTCGGGAGGTCTTGGCTGACACGCGCTCGTCAGGCCGAGCGCGGCGAGGGCGAAGACGGGAACGACGAGACGGATGCGACGGCGCATGGCGCTCATGGGGCGACGCCGTCCCCCCGACGGCCTCCGACCCTAGGCCGCCTCAACCCTGTTCGCCAAGCCCCCGCCGAGAAGCGTGGAGGACTTGGTCGACCTCGCTGCGGCTCGGCAGCGACGGCTGAGCCCCCGCCCGTGTCGCCGCCAGGGCGCCGGCGGCGCAGGCGAAGGTCAACGCACCCTGCGCCTCCATGCCCTCGACCAGCGCCACCGTGATGGCGCCGACGAAGGCGTCCCCCGACCCGGTGGCGTCGATGGCCGTCACGGCGGGCGGCGTCGCCGCGGCGACCCTGACGCCGCGCTGATACATCTCCGCGCCCCGCGCGCCTTGGGTCACCACCACCCGGCCGCCGCCCGCGTGCAGGGCGTCGCCGTAGAAGGCGGCCTCCCCTTCGTTGACCACGATCAGATCCGCGCGCCGCAGTAGGGCCTCCGACACCGGCTGGGCGGGGGCCAGGTTGGCGCAGACGAAGCCCACGGCCCGGCCCACCGCCGCCTCGACCGTGGGGATCGGCAGCTCGAGCTGCACGATCAGCGGTCCCTCGACGCGCGCCGGAAGCTGTTGGGGCGTCACGCCGTGGTTCGCTCCGGCCGCCACCACAATCTGGTTCTCGCCCGAGGGATCGACGGCGATGAGCGCCACGCCGGTCGGCAAGGCCGGGTCCGTCTCTACCCCCGACAGATCGACGCCAAAGCGCTGCATCAGCGCCAGGGCTTCGGCGGCCATGGCGTCGTCTCCGACCCGACCGATCAGTTTGACCCCCGCCCCCAGCATCGCGGCCGCCAGCGCCTGGTTGGCGCCCTTGCCGCCGGGATGCCGCGCCAGGCGGGCGCCCGTCACCGTCTCTCCCGCGCGCGGCAGGGACGGCGCCGTCGCCACGAGGTCGAGGTTGATGGAGCCCACAACGGTGATGACCGGGCTCATGCGGCGCGTCCCAGGCGGTCCGCGATCAGGTCGAACACGGCCTGAGCGTCCGCCTCCGTCACCCAGGCATGACGGGCCGACTCGGCCTCGACCCGGAACTCGACGGCCGTGTGGCCGCGCGTCAGTTCGCTCTCGGTTTCGACCTCGATGCGGCAGGGTCGGCTGCGGAAGGCGTCGGGCCTCAGCAGCCAGGCGACGGTGCAGGGATCGTGCAGCGGCGCCCACTCCCAGCCGACGATGTCGCGCTCGACAGCCTGGGAGAAGCGAAGCAGAGCCGCCGCCGTCTGCGCCCGGGCATCGGGCACGGCCTCGATCGCGGCGATCCGAGCCTCCGTCGCCCGAACCTGATGGGTGGCGTCCAGACCCAGAACGGTGATGCGGCAATCGCTGGCAAAGACTTCGGCCGCCGCGTCCGGATCGGCCCAGATGTTGAATTCCGCCGAGGCGGTGATGTTGCCGCCTTCCGAGCGCGCCCCGCCCATCACCACCACGGGCCCGAGCCGCTCCGCCAACCGGGGCTCGGCCCGAAGCGCAAGCGCCAGATTGGTCAGGGGTCCCATTACGGCCAGCGCCACCGATCCGCTTTCCCGGCCCATGACCAGGGCGGCCAGAGCCTCGACCGCGCTCTCGGTCGCGGCAGGCGTGTCGGGCTCGAAGGTTTCCAGGTCGCCCAGACCCTCCGCGCCGTGGAAATCGGCGGCCTCGGCGGGCGGACGGCGCAGCGGCCGGGCGGCTCCGGCGAAGACCGGCACATCCTCCCGTCCCGCGATCTGGCGGATGATGCGGGCGTTGCGGGTCGTGCGCTCCAGCGAGACGTTGCCGGCCACGGTGGTGACCGCCAGCAGGTCCAGTTCCGGCGAGGCGAAGGCGAGGAGCAGGCCCACGGCGTCGTCCACGCCGGGGTCGCAATCGATGATGAGGGACTGTCTTTGCACGGACCCTGAATGGCCGGGCAGCGCGCGGGGGGCAAGAGAAAGGGCGCGCCGTGTCGGACGCGCCCTCTGTCTTCAGGCCGTGTGGCGCCTCAGAGACCGACCACGCCGCCGTCGTTCTTGGTGATGACGATGGTCGCCGAGCGCGGGCGGGCGTTGTTGCCCGGACCCGACTGGCTGGTCGGCCAGTTCGACGACGGGGTCGCCGTGGGGCCGCCCTCGCCGGGGTGTTGGATGTTGACGAAGATGGTGCGGCCGTCCGGCGTGGAGTCGATGCCAGTGATCTCGGCGTTGCGGGGACCGACCAGGAACCGCTTCAGGTTCAGGCCCGGCGCCCGGCCGGCGATGGTCGCCTGTTGGCGGGTCGCGCCGGTCGCGTCGGTGTTGGTGATGGTGCGCGCACCTCCGTCGCCGACGCGCCCCGGCAGGGCCAGCAGCATCTGGTTGTTGGTCACGTCGGTGAAGGAGCCGTCGTCGGTCTGGATCCACAGCAGGGGATTGATCTGGCCCGACGGATTGGACGGGCGCGAAAACCACAGACCGTCCGGGCTGGCGAAGTCGTTGGTCGCATCCAGCCCCGACAGGTTGATGTTGGCCGGGTCCAGGTCCGACCCGGCGCCGAACAGATAGATGTCCCACTGGAACGTCAGGGCCGTGGCGGTGTCGCCCGTCTCGCGCAGACGGATGATGTGGCCGTTCGGGTTGCCGCGCTGGGCCGCCCCGGTCGTGCGTGGGTCATTGTAGTGACGCGGGTTGGCGGCGTCGGTGCCGTTCAGAGGCCGTGACGTGGCGTTGCCGTTCGTCAGGGTCAGATAGACCTCGCCGTTGACCGGATTGACGCCCGCCCACTCCGGACGGTCCATCTTGGTGCCGCCCACGGCGTCCGCCGCCAGTCGCGCATGGATCAGGACGTCGGCCTGGTTGTCGAAGCTGTAGAGGGCGTTCGACGCATTCAGCCCGTTCTGGCCGAACACCAGCGGCAGCCATACGCCCTGACCGGTCGCATCGAAGCGCGCGACATAGAGGGTGCCGTTGTCCAGATACTTGTCGCCGACGGCCAGACGGTCCGTGCGCTGAGCATCCGCCGGATCCCAATTCGTGGCCGAGACGAACTTGTAGAAGTACTCGCCGCGCGAGTCGTCGCCCATGTAGTAGACCGGCGGGCGACCGGCGATGAAGTTGGCGGGCCAGGCGCCTTCATGCGCCATGCGTCCCAGCGCCGTGCGCTTGCGGGGCGTCGAGGCCGGGTCATAGGGGTCGATCTCGACGATCCAGCCGTACTGGTTCGGCTCGTTCCGGAAATCACCCGTGGCGTCACCGGCCACGACCGAGGCGTTCCACTTGCGGTACTTGGTCTCGGCCGGGTCGGACGAGACGAAGGTGCCCCAGTTCAGGCCCGCGACCGGCCCGCCGGCCACGCCATACCGGGCGAAGGCCTGGCCTTCCTTGGCCGGACGCAACGAATTGTCGCCCGCCGCGCGGTTGAAGTAGCCGGCCCAGTTTTCCTCGCAGGTCAGGTAGGTGCCCCAGGCTGCATAGCCGTTGGCGCAATTGTTGACCGTGCCGCGGCCCGCGACGCCGCTCGGCGAGACCAGGGTGCGGACCTTGGCGTCGCCTCGCACGGGGCCGTTCAACTGTATCGGGGTGTTGGGCGTGATGCGGCGGTTGAAGGTCGAGGCCTGGTTGTAGGCCCAGGTCCCGGTCGAGCCCCGCGCCACCTCGATGATGCCGACGCCGTGGGCCTCGATCTCGCGATCGACCTCGACCTGGACGGTGCGCGCGCCATTGACGACCGTCAGGGTCCCGGCCGCGTGCAGATACTGCTCGGTGACGTTCTCGTGGTTGATGCACAGGATGCCGCGAGTGTTCGACGTGTCGTCGCGACCCGTGCCGGCGGCGTTCAGGCCGAAATAGTACATGCCGTCGTGGTGGTCGCCGGCGCGCTGGGCGAAGTTGGTGTCATTGCCCTGGTTGCCAAAAGCCGGGACACCCGGCGCGATCGGATCGCCGAGCGCATAAAGGACGCTGATCGAGTAGCCTTCCGGCAACGTCACCACGTCGTTCAGCAGCTTGGGCACTGCGGTGAAGCCCAGGGTGGCGGGGTTCACGGTCACCGTCGTATTGGCCGACGCCACGACATTGTTCGAACCCGGAGCGTTAAAGGCAAATACCAGCTGGGTCGGCGTCGACACGGCCGGGGCGATGAAGCTGGCGGTGTTGGAGTTGGCGTTGGTCAGGGTCACCGTCGGGCCCGAGACCTGGGTCCACAGCACACCCGTCGCGCCCGTCGCCGTGCCGGACAGCGTCACGTTCTTGCCCGTGCTGGTCGTGGCCGAGGCGCCCGCCGACACCGTCGCGTCCGACTGGGTCTGGCCGCCGTCGTCGCTGTCGCAGGCCGACAGACCGAACAGGCCCGCCACCGCCACCATGCCGCCCAGCACCTGACGCCGCGAGTTGCGCGCGTGGATGATGTCGTCGATGTGCGGATTGGACGAGAAGTTGACGCAGATGTCGCCGTCGTCGTGCGTCCCGGCGCGCTTCAGTTCGGTCATGGCAGGCTCCCCCAGGGTTCAGGAGCACACCGCTAACGCGAGTTTTTGAGGGGGCCGTGTCGGGCTCTTTACCGTTTGGCGGCGGCCAGAAGACCATTCGGACACAGGTGTTCCGGGCAGGAACGGTCTGTCACATCAGCCCCGACATGCCTCGACGCAGGCCCGCGCCAGGACCTCGGCGGAATCGACAAGCGGAACAGGGACATCGGACGCGTCGAGCAGCAAGGGAACCTCCGTACACCCCGCAATGACCGCATCCGCGCCCGCTGTGTTCAGCGTTTTGGCCAGCCGCCGCATTTCCGCCCGCCTTTCCGGCCCCACATCCCCCCGCTTGACCGCGTAGATGCAGGCCATGAAGGCCTCGCGGTCCTCACCGGCCAGCACGACCGCGCGGATGCCTTCGGCTTCGAGCGCGGCGCGATACAGCGCCTCCCCGCCCGGCGTGGCCAGGATGCCGATGGCCCGGGCGTCCTGGGCCTTCGCCGCCGCCACCGTCTCGGCGATCATGTCGATGAAGGGCAGGCCCGCGGCCACGATCCCCGCCTTCTGGGCATGGGCCGTGTTGCACGGCATGGCCAGCACGTCCGCGCCCGCCGCCTTCAGCCGCATCGCCATGCCGGCCAGTTCGGCTTCAGCCTCCCCCGGCCGGGTGTTCCGGTCCGGGACCTGAGGGTTCATGTCCATGACGACACGTATGTGGTCGGCGTCGCCCCGAGCCGGGGTCAGGGCCTGCACCCGCGCCAGGAACGCCACCGTCGCCGCCGGCCCCATGCCGCCGAGCACGCCCAGCACCTTCGTCATGCGAACATCGGCTCCAGTTCGCCCTGATAGCCGAAGATGCCCTGCGCCCCGCCGGTGTGCAGGAACACGACCCGCTCGCCCTCGAACCGGCCGACCTTGGCCAGAGCGATCAGCCCCTTCATCGCCTTGCCGCTGTACACCGGGTCCAGCACGATCCCGTCGGTCCGCGCCGCCAGCATCAGGGCGTCGGCCACCCCCTGATCGATCAGCCCATAGCCTGCGCCGACAAAATCGCAGTCGGCCACGACCATGCCCGGCGTCACACAGCCCGGCCGCCCCAGCAGCGCCGCCGTCTCCTCGGCCAGCTTCAGGACGTTGGCCTCCTGCTTCTCCTTCGGCGCCCGCACGCCGATGCCCAACACCGGAATGTCCGCTCCCATGACCGCCAGCCCGGCGACCAGCCCCGCATGGGTGCCGGCGCTGCCCGTCGCCGTGACGATCCGGTCGATCTTCAGATCCAGTTCGTCGGCCTGCACCACGATCTCGCGCGCGCAATCGACATAGCCCAGCGCCCCGACCGGATTGGAGCCGCCGCCGGGAATGACATAGGGCCGCCCGCCCCGCGCCCGCACTTCGGCGGCCGTCTTCTCCAGCTCCGCGGGCATGTCCGATCCGCCCGGAACGGAACGCACGCCCGCTCCGAACAGCCGGTCCAATAGGACGTTGCCGTTGTGGGTGTAGTCGACGGCCTTCGACCCCGTGCGCTCCTCCAGGATCACTTCGCACTTCAGGCCGTGCGCCGCCGCCGCCGCCGCCGTCTGGCGGACGTGGTTGGACTGAACCGCGCCTTGGGTCACCAGGGTGTCGGCGTCCTGTTCGAAAGCCTCGCCCAGCAGGAACTCCAGCTTCCTCGTCTTGTTGCCACCCCCCGCCAGGCCGGTGCAATCGTCGCGCTTGATCCAGAGATCGACGCCCAGCGTCTCCGAAAGGCGCGGCAAAGGCTCCAGCGGGGTCGGCAGATGCGCGAGGCGGACGCGGGGAAAGCTGGCGAGGTGCATGGTTTGGCCTTTCGTTCGCCCGCTCCTAACATCGGGATCGGAAGCGCGCGAGACGGCTCAGGCGGCTGCGGCCCGAAGCGCCTCAATCGTCTCTTGGGGGCAGGCGTCGAGCCCATCGACGACGCGGTCCAGGAGCGGCGCGACGGCCGGCGTGACCCGCGCGCTGGCCATCGACCAGTCTTCGAAGCTGCGGCGCTCGACCGGCGTCCGGTCCAACACCCGGATGTCCCGATGCCGGGGATCGCGCTCCAGACGCTCCAGCAGTCCGTCGATGGCGTCCTTGGGGCCCTCGATGACCTGGATGAACCGACCTCGGTGCGCGGCCAGAGCCCCGGTCAGATCGCGCTGGGCGTTGTTCCGCTGGGATTCACCGAGGATGGTGGCCACGCCGAGAAGGCTGTCGGTCGTGCCTGTGGCGGTGCTCGCATAGAGCACGCGATGAAGTCGGGCCATGCGCCCTCCGATACGCTTACTGATGCTCGCAAGGGCGGGTGCTTCGACCCCTGTGTCAACCGAGCCGCCAAACGAAAACCGGCCGGGGTCGCCCCCGGCCGGTCGGTTCGTTCAACCTGTCGCCAGGATCAGTAGCGGAACCGCAGCGTCGCGCCGTAGGTGCGCGGGGCGCCGAGGAAGGCGTTGATGGTCTGGCTGTCGGCCGCGGGGTTGTAGAACGTCCCGTTGGCCTGCTGGGTCGACTGGAAGGCGCTGCCTTGCAGGAAGGCGTTGTAGGCCACCTGGACATACTCCTCGTCGGTCAGGTTCTGGGCCCAGGCTTCCAGGGTCCAGCGCTCGTCCTCGGTGCCGATCGAGATGCGGCCGTTCAGGACGCCGAAGCCGTCCTGCGATTTGAACGGCAGCAGGTCGGAACCGGTGTTGTATTCGGTCTGGTACTTGCCCGACAGGCTGAAGCCCGCGCGCAGACCATTGCCGATCGACCGCTCGAAGTTGATCGAGCCGACGTACGACCATTCCGGAGCGAAGGACGGAGCCGCGCCCGGCAGCAGCGACAGCTGGCCGAAGTTGCCCGGGATGGCCAGGTCGGCGGCCGTGAAGCGACCGAACTGGGCATCCGTGTAGGTGATGCCGCCGCCCAGGGTCAGGCCCTCGATCGGGGTGAACCACATGAAGTCGGCGTCCACGCCGCGCGACGTCAGCTCGGGGATCGATTCCACCACGAAGGCGGTGCCGAGGAAGGTGTTGAGCTGGAAGTCGGTGAACGTCTGGTCGAAGTAGGTGACGTTCAGCAGCATGGAGCGGTTGAACAGCGTCGTCTTCAGACCGAGCTCGTAGCTGTCGACCTCTTCCGACGGGAAGAACAGGGATCCGACCGGCGTCACGCCGTTCTGCACGCGGTCCTGGTTGTAGCCGAAGCTCTTGTAGCCGCGAGCGTACGAGGCATAGGCGAGGACCGAGTCGTTCAGGCGGTAGGCCGCCTTGATCGTGCCCGAGATGTTGTCCTCGCTCACGCTCTCGGACACCACCCGGTTGTTGTAGAACGGGTTGGTCCAGGGCAGGCAGTGACGGGCCAGGATGGCCGGAGCCGAGGCCCCTAGCACGCCGGTGATGACGGCGGCGTTGCCGAGCGCCGCGGCGCAGGTCAACTGGTTGGCGCCGATGTTGTTCTGGCGCCCGTCCAGGGTCTTCTCGTCCCAGGTGTAACGCAGGCCCACCGTGATATCGAGCTGGTCGGTCAGGCTGTAGGTGTTGTTGGTGAACAGGGCGAAGGAGGTCGATTCCTGCTCATAGACGTCGCGGAACGTCTGACCGGCCGTGAAGGTCGGGCCGCCCGGGTTGAGCGTCGTGGGTCCTCCGGTCGCCAGGCAGCTTTGCAGACCCAGCGCGGTCTGGCCCGTGCGGGTGAAGCAGGGGATGATGTTCGGGCTGACCGGGAAGGCCGGAACGGCGGCGTTCAGGGCCGCCGACAGCTGGAAGGACAGCAGCGGGGCGTAGTCGGCGCCGAGGAAGAAGGTGTCGAAACGATCGACCTGCTCCTGGGTGGCGAACACGCCGACCAGCCAGTCCAGACGATCCGTCGCGCCGGCCAGGCGCAGTTCCTGGGTAACGCTCGAGATGTCGGCGCCAAAGTTGCCGTCGTTCAGGCGATAGGCGACGTCCGCGCCCGAGAAGTCGGCGTCCTGGCCGTTGCGGGTCCCCCAGTCGCGCCATGAGGTGACCGACGTCAGGGTCGAACCACCGAAGGCGGTCAGGTCGAAGTTGGCTTCCAACGAGACGCCCTTGTCCTCGATCTGTTGCGGCGTCGAGCGGTTGGCGTAGGCCGTGCGGTCGAAGGGCAGACGGCCGAAGCCGGCCGCCGGCGGCGTCTGGCCGGTGCCGTTCGACAGGGCGTCGACGAAGGGATAGGTCGGGCCGACGCGCACGTTGACGCCCAGGCAGCACATTTCATCGCGGCTGGAATAGTCAGCGATCAGGCGGAACGAGGCCGTGTCGCTGGGCAGCCACAGCAGCTGGCCGCGGACGGTGTAGTAGTCCTGCGTGCCGTCCGTTGTCTCGGTGCGCGGGCCGTCGCCCAGATCGACGTCGTAGAAGCCGTCACGAACGCCGCGCGACGCGAACAGGCGCATGGCCAGGGTGTCGGTGATCGGGCCGGTCACCGAGCCCGAGGCCCGCAGGTGGCCATAGTTCCCGACGGTCAGTTCGGCGTTGTAGCCCGGCGTGAAGGACGGGGCCTCGGTGATGATGTTGATGACGCCTGCCGAGGTGTTCTTGCCGAACAGGGTGCCTTGCGGGCCCTTGAGCACCTCGATGCGCTCCAGCTCGCCCAGGTCGCCGAAGCCGACGCCGTTGCGCGAGCGGTAGACGCCGTCGATCACCACGCCGACCGAGCTTTCCAGACCGGGGTTGTCGCCGACCGTGCCGACGCCGCGGATGCGGGCGGTGGTCGAGGCTTCCGTCGTCGTCGAGGTGACGGTCAGGCCGGGCGTCAGGATCTGCAGGTCCTTGATGTCACGAACGCCAGCGTCTTCCAGCACTTCGGCCGACAGACTTGTGACCACGATCGGCACGTCCTGCAGGCTCTGTTCGCGCTTCTGGGCGGTGACGATGATGTCGTCGACGGTGGCGGCTTCCTGGCCGTCCTGGGCCTGGGCGGCCCCGGCGAACCCGAAGGCGACGGCGGCGACGGCCCCTGCGGACGCAGTGGTGCGAAGAAGTTTGACAAGACGCATGGACGGCTCCCGGCTCATGGCCGGACCTGCCCTTCCGGGGCCGGTCGCGGCGTTTCCTGATTCCCAGACCCGCGCCCTCTTCCGGAGCGACGGATTCTCGAAGGTTTGCCTAGTCCAAGCCGCGACCACCGACAAGCGACCGGAGCCGTTCACGCCATGTTTCAGCCCCGCCACGGCACCTTGTGTGACGCAAAAGCGACAAGGACGATTGACCCAAGGTCAATATTCGCCGGTCAGGCGACAGTATTCGCGCTCGGCACGGCCTTGCTGGCCCGTCTCCGCCCAGCGGCGATCGACAGCACGACAGCGCCGACTGTCGCCGACAGAACTGAGCCCAGGATCACGCCCAGCTTGACCTCCACCTGGGCCGGGGAATCGATCGGTCCAGGGAAGGCAAGCGCCCCGATGAACAAGCTCATGGTGAAGCCCACGCCGCACAGCAGGCTGACGCCATAAACCTGCAGCCACGTCGCCTGGCTGGGCTTGGCCCCCAGCCGCAGGGCCGACGTCAGCCAAGCCGCGCCGAACACCCCGATCTGCTTGCCGAAGAACAGGCCGCCTGCGATCCCGAGCACCAGCGGCGCGAACAACTGATCCATCGACAGCCCCGCGAAGGACACCCCCGCCTTGGCGAAGGCGAACATCGGGAGGATCAGATAGGCGACATAGGGGTGCAGGTCGTGCATCGCCTCCTTGAGCGGGCTTTCTCCATCGTCGGCGCGGGGCGACACCGGCACGACCGCCGCGAAGGCCACGGCCGCCAGCGACGTCGACAGACCGGCCTGGACGCTCAACCACCAGACGACCGCAAACGCCATGACCCACAAGGGCGCGGCGATCCGACGACGCGACGCCAGAGCCAGCACCGCCAGCAGCCCCGCCGCCCAGGCGAGGGGCTGCCACTCCACGCCCGCGCTGAAAAGCACGGCGATCAGGGTGATGGCCCCCAGATCATCGACGATGGCCAATGTCAGCAGGAACACCCTCAGAGACGACGGCAGGCCCCGCCCGACCAGGGCGAAGACCGCAAGCGCGAAGGCGATGTCGGTTGCTAGCGGAATGGGCCAGCCCGCGTGGGGGCCGCCCATGGCGCCGCTCAACAGGAGATAGACGCCCGCCGGCGCCAGCATGCCGCCGAGCGCCGCGATCACCGGGGTGGCCAGCTTCTTCGGATCGCTGAGCTCGCCCCGGCGGATCTCGTATTTGATCTCCAGCCCGACGACGAGGAAGAAGATGGCCATCAGGCCTTCCTTGATCCACTCCGAGACAGACAAGATCAGGCTAAGCGGCCCGGCCTGAAACAGGTGCTCGCTCTTCAGCCAGGTGAAGTAGGCGTCGGACAGCGGCGAGTTGGCTGTGATCAGGGCGGCGACAGCCGCCAGGCCGAGGACGGCGCCCGACGCGGCTTCGGTCTTGAGGAAATCGAGCGTCAGTTTGCGCGCCACGGCGGGCCTCCGTATCAACTGGGGGTCTACGTCGTGGCGCCCGGTTATCGACGGGCGCCGGACCGGGTTCGCGCTGAAACGGCGCGCCGGCCTGGCCGACGCGTGGTCGGCCTGATCTCTGAGACCGACAATAGCCAAGGCGGCCGCAGGTTCAACCGTTTGCCGCCGCCACGGTTGCTTATTCCGGCTCCAGCCCGCATCTGCGACCGATGCCCGTCAGCGCCGCCTATCGCCCCGAGCCCGCCTTCTTCGATCTGGGCCCCGAGTTCGGCGACGCGGTCCGGCCCGCGACCTTCCCCGAGCACCGCCTGCGTTTCCGCAACGATCGGGCCGCCGCCGATGTCGGACTGGCCGATCTGACCGCCGAGGAATGGATCGCCCACTTCGGCCGGTTCGAGCCCCTGCCTGGCCAGCCCGGCCCGATCGCCATGCGCTATCACGGCCATCAATTCAGGACGTACAATCCCGACCTCGGCGACGGCCGGGGTTTCCTGGCGGCCCAGATGCGGGACGCCTCCGGCCGTCTGCTCGATCTCGGCACGAAGGGTTCTGGCCAGACGCCCTGGTCCCGCGCCGGCGACGGCCGGCTGACGCTGAAGGGCGGGATGCGCGAGGTGCTGGCGGCCGCCCTGCTGGAGGCGCGGGGCGTCCCGACCAGCCGCGCCTTCTCCCTGATCGAGACCGGCGAGGCGCTGGAGCGCGGCGACGAGCCCAGCCCGACCCGCTCCTCGGTCCTGGTCCGCCTTCAGCACAGCCACCTCCGCTTCGGCACCTTCCAGCGCGCCGCCTTCTTCGGTCGCGCCGACCAGATCGAGACCCTGGTCGAGCATGTCCGCGCCCTCTACCATCCCACCGTCGCGGCGGGGGACGCGCCCGGCCTGCTGACGGCCATCGTCGCCGCCTCCGCCCGCCTGACCGCTCGCTGGATCGCGGCGGGTTTCGTTCACGGCGTGCTCAACACCGACAATCTGAACGTCACGGGCGAGAGCTTCGACTACGGCCCGTGGCGGTTCCTGCCCTTCTACGATCCCGGCTTCACCGCCGCCTATTTCGACCAATCGGGCCTCTACGCCTTCGCGCGCCAGCCCGAGGCGGTGTTCTGGAACCTGACCCAGCTGGCCGGCTGCCTGAAGCTGGTCGCCGACGCCCAACCCCTGACCGAGGCACTGAACGGCTTCGGCCCCGCGTATATCCGTGAGCTGAGGGCCGCCTTTCTGGAGCGACTGGGCGTGAAGAGCCTGGGCGAGGCTGCCGATCAGCGCCTGCTGGACGCCACGCTCGCCTTGCTGCGCGAGGGCGGTGAAGATCTTGGCTGGGAACCCCTGTTCCACGACTGGTTCGCCGGCTTCTCGTCCTCGGCCCGCGCGCTCGCAGGCCCGCGCGGCAAGCTCTATCAGGGCGAGACCTTCGACGCCTTCCGCTTCGCCCTGTTCGAGCACGAGCCGGATCGCCCCGAGCGGCTAGAGCACCCGGTCTTCTCAGGCCCGCCCGAAGACCTGCTGATCGACGAGGTCGAGGCCATCTGGTCCGCGATCGACAAGGGCGACGACTGGGGTCCGTTCGAAGCCAAGCTCGCCCGGATCGAAGCAGCGAGACAAGCGCTGGCCTGACCTGTCGATTTCACCGGACGTGGCGCGTCTCTCCATCGACGCTCCACATCGCCGGATTACGAGATCGTATGCATACCGCCACGCTTCAGCCCCGTAGCTGCTCCACAGCGCCGCCGACGGCCGGACGCGGCTGCGAAACACGAAGTCATCCGTCGATGTCATCAATTGATGTCTACGGCTGATGACATCGTGTCGAAACTCTGCCATACCTCTTGAAACGACAGTCGCTCGATCTGATCTAGCGACTGTTACAAAAACAAAGGCCTCCCCGGCCGCACTCACGATCGTTGCCATGTCGACCACCCTGTCGCCCCAGTCTCGTCCGGCCCTCAGCCCCGCCCAACTGCGTCTGCGCGCCGAGTATCGCAACCTCGCGCTCTGGACCCTCCAGGGCTGGGCGTCGATGTTCTTCATTGCAGCCGGCTACGCCAAGATCAGCGAGCCGATGGACAATCTGGTCGCCCTCATGACCTGGCCCGGCTACGTGAGCGAAAGCCTGGTGCGCGGTCTCGGCATCGTCGAGATCGTGCTGGCGCTCGGCCTGATCGCGCCCCTGGCGTCCTGGACGCTGGGCCGCTGGCCGCTGCTGGTCTCGGCCGCCGGGCTGATCGTGCTGGAGACGGTCATGCTGGCGGTTCACGCCATCCAGCTGGACGCGGGCCTGGCCCTGACCAATCTGGCGCTCCTCGCCATCACCGTACCGGTCCTGCTGGGACGTCGCGCGCCGCGCTGACGGATACGGCCACGCTTCGGCCACACGGAGCCTGAAACTTTCGGCCGTTCCCCGATCGAGGCGTTCCATGCTGCGTGTCCTGCTTGCGTCCGTGACCCTTCTCGCTGCAACGCCGTCCCTTGCGCAGGAGCCGGAAGCGGACCGCGTCGAGGACATCATCGTCATCGCCCGGCGTAGCGATGTGCCGGTGTGGGAGGTCTCCAAGGGCGACCGCTCCCTGATTCTCGTCGGCAACATCCGGGGCGTGCCCCGGGATTTCGAGTGGAATCCGGCCGGGCTGCGGGACGCGACGGCGCGAGCGGACCGCGTGCTCTACCCGCCGGTCGGGCGCGTCTCTCCGGCCGACATCATCCGGCTGGTCTGGCGCGGCCGGACCGTGGCCCGGCTGCCGGAAGGCCGCACCAGCGCGGACTATCTCGCGCCTGACGTCCAGACCCGGCTCGAGGCGGTGATGTCCGGCGAACGCAACGAGGCCTGGCGCACGCAGGGCTTCTTCCTGCTCGGCCTGGACCTGATGAATGGCAAAGCCGGCTATCGCCGGGGCGGCGACGACGCCGAGGACGCCGTCCGCGACGCCGCCCGCCGCGCCCGCATCGACGGCGAGACGGTGGGCTTCGTGCGCGGCGACGACATCGTCGACAGCCTGCTGAGCCAGCCGCCGGAGACCTTCGCCCCCTGCATCGCCGCAGGCGTGGGCGCCGCCGAGGCCGGTCCCGAGGGCTTCACCGGGCGCGCCGAGGACTGGCGCGCCCGCCGTGTGCCGGAGGTCATGGCCAATCCGCTCGACATCGCGCTCGGCCAGTGCTGGCCTTGGGGCGATCCGGCCATCGGGGCGGAACTGAGGGGTCTTTGGTTGACCGCCCTGTCCCAGGCGGTGGAACAGCCCGGCGTCACCCTGGCCGTCGCGCCGCTACGCCTGCTGGCCGAGCCCGGCGGCGTGCTCGACGGGCTGGAGGCCGATGGCTTCGACATCGTCGGACCGGAGTGGCGGGCGGAGTGATCCGCTAGACCGCCGTCCCCCCCACCGTCAGCCCACCCATCTTCAAGGACGGCTGCCCGATCCCCACCGGCACCCCCTGCCCGGCCTTGCCGCAGACGCCGACGCCGGGGTCGAATTCGAAGTCGTTCCCGACCATCTCGATCTTGGTGAGCGCGGTCGCCCCGTCGCCGATCAGGGTCGCGCCGCGCACCGGGGCGGTGACCTTGCCGTCCTCGATCAGATAGGCCTCGGTGCACTGGAAGACGAACTTGCCGTTGGCGATGTCGACCTGGCCCCCGCCGAAGTTGGCGGCGTATAGCCCGCGCTTCGTCGAGGCGATCATGTCGGCGCGGCTCGCGTCGCCGTTCTCCATGAAGGTGTTGGTCATGCGCGGCATGGGCATATGGGCGAAGGACTGGCGCCGCCCGTTGCCGGTCGCGGCCACCCCCATCTGACGCGCGCTCAGCCGGTCGTGCATCAGCCCGACCATGATACCGTCCTCGATCAAGACGGTGCGGCTGGTGGGCGTGCCCTCATCGTCCACGGTCAGGGAGCCGCGCCGCCCGGCGATGGAGCCGTCGTCGACGACGGTGACGCCCGGCGCCGCCACCCGCTTGCCCATCATGCCGGTGAAGACCGAGGAGCCCTTCCTGTGGAAGTCGCCCTCGAAGCCGTGGCCGATGGCCTCGTGCAGCAGGACGCCAGGCCAGCCGGCGGCCAGAACCACGTCCATCTCTCCGGCCGGACAGTCGACGGCGTCGAGGTTAACCACGGCCTGGCGGATGGCCTCGTCCACCTGGGCCTGCCAGCGGGCGGGCTGGATCCAGGTCTCGAAGCCCGCGCGGCCGCCGGCGCCGGTCGTTGCGCTCTCGCGGCGGCCGTCCTTCTCGACGGTGACGGAGATGTTCAGCCGCACCAGGGGCCGCACGTCGCGCACGGTCAGGGCGTCGGCGCGCAGGATCTCGACGGCGCGGCGCTCCCCAACCAGGGTGGCGGAGACTTGCACCACGCGCGGGTCGCGGGCACGGGCGAAGGCGTCGATCTCCTGCAGCAGGGCGATCTTGTCGGAGAAGGCGGGCGAGGCGAGAGGATCGACGGGCTCGTAGAGCCGCTGGTTCGTCGCGCGCGGCCCATCGGCCGTGACACCCGCATGCCCGGTCTTGGCGAGCGCGGCGGCGTCGGCGGCGCGGCGGAGTGCGGCGGCGCTGATCTCGTTTGCGTGGGCGTAGCCGGCGGTCTCTCCGGCGACGACGCGCAGTCCGAAACCCTCGGTGGCGTCGTAAGCCGCGGACTTCAGTCGGCCGTCGTCGAAGACAAGGGATTCCAGCTCGGAGCGTTCGAGGAACAACTCCCCGTCGTCGGCGCCGGAGAGCGCGCCCTGGAGTATCGACAGGGCCTCGTCGGCATCGACGCCCGAGGTTTCGAGCAGCGGCGGCGGGGGGATGTGGACGGTCATGGCCAAAAAGATAGGGAGGGGAAGCGCGGTTGTCTTCACCCTCCCTTCGATATGCGCCGGGCTTATCCCCGCACGTCGATGTCGCCCGACCCGCTGATGTTCTGGTTCAGGGTCGTCGGGCGCTGCAGCAGCTCCACATCGCCCGAACCCGAGATGGTGATGTCGGCGCGGCCCGTGGGGCGGAGAGTCGACTCGCCCGAACCAGCGATCGCCACATTGGCGTCGGTGAGATCCATCCGCGACAGATCGACCTCGCCCGAACCGGAGATGTCGAGTTCCAGCGTCGTCGCCCGGCCGTCCGCCTCGATCTCGCCCGAGCCCGAGACGTCGATGGACAGAGCGTCCTGGTCGTAGTCGCGGATCTTGAGGTCCGAGGAGCCTTCGAGGTCGAAGCGCGTCACCGACGGCGCCGTCACGGTGATGCGAAGCCGGTCCGAGTCCGAATAGCCGTCGATGCCATGGCCGTTCCAGCGCAGCGTGACGCGCTCGGGGCCGTCGTCCATCCAGATGCGCGAGTCCTGGACCCGGACGCGGTCGATCACCCTTTGGGGGCCGACGATCTCCACCGTCGTGGCGTCGCCCTGGACGTAGGTCACGTCCGCCGACAGATCGAGCTGCAGGCGCTCGCCGCCTTCGAAGGCGACCGAGCGGGTGACGTCCGGACCCAGGTCCTCGGCCCGGCCACCGCGCTCGAAGCGCATGTGGTCGTCCTCGTCCTCGCTGATGGTCCAGGACCAGCCGTTGGCGGCCAGGTCGCGGCTGCCGAGCGCGGCGGCCCCGCCGATGGTGGCGATGGACAGGACCAGGGCGGCGCCTGCGATGATGAAGAGGGTGCGGATCATGCGACGGCTCCCGAGGTCGTGTTGCTGTTGGAGGATTCGAGCGCCGGCTTCAGCAGCCGATAGTGCAAGCGGGCGAACCAGACGAGGCCGTTGACCAGCCAGATGCTGACGATGGCCAGAAGCGCGCCGATCACGGTCGCCGCCGCCATGAGGCCCAAGCCGAACAGGATGGCCGCCAGCGGTCCGCCCGGAGGCGCCGCGAAGGGTCCGGCCACCATGACCGCGCCGCCCGAGAAGAACAGGGCGATGGCGGCGATGAAGAAGCCGAAGATCGTGCCGATGACGCCCATCAGGATCGGCAGCAGAATCAGGATGTCGATGGCGCCCAGCCCCAGCACGGCGAAGACGGCGGCGGCGGCGGCGGACGGGTTCTTTTCCTGATGCCAGCGCTGGGCCCCGGCCTCTGCGCGCAGCTCGCGGGCCAGGCGGTCGGGATCGCCGAGCGCGGCGGCGACCTCGGCCTCGGTCCGGCCGGCGGCGACGCCATCGTCGAAGTGGGTCTCGTAATCCGAGACGATCTCGGCGGCGGTCGTCGTCGGCAGGCCGACAAGGCCGGCCTTCAGCCGACGAAGGAATTCCTCTTTCGTGAAGGTTGGGCGGGTCATGCGGGCTCCCCCTGAGCTTCTGTTTGGGCCTGCGCGCCGGTCGGCGTCACGATGGCGTCGACGGCGCGGGCGAAGTGGGTCCATTCGGCGGACTGGGCGGCGAGCGCCCGACGACCGGCCTCGCTGAGGCGGTAGTATTTGCGCGACGGCCCTGCGCTGGATTCGACCAGATAGGTCTCGACCAGGCCGTCGGACTGCATCCGCCGCATCAGCGGGTAGATTGTGCCCTCGCCCATATCGATGGCGTCGGACAGCCGGCTGGCGATCTCGTAGGCGTAGCTGTCGTTGCGGGCGAGCAGCGCGAGAACGCATAGCGTCAGCACCCCCTTCTTCAGCTGGATCTCTATGGTTTCGGGCATGCCGATCACCTCCTTGACGAGCCAACACCTATCGCAAGGTATCTGGCGTCACAAGGTAGCTGGCGAAACATGACAGAGATTTAAGGCTCCGCCTCCCGAGCTGTCAGGTCACACGAGGCTGTCCCAGCTGAGCGCATGGACCCGGTCACGCCCCAGCGCCGCCACCATCGGCCGATCTCCGAACAGGCCCGCCACGGCCGGATCGAGCACGTTCAGCCCGCCCGTGAAGGCCCCGAACGCCGGCAGGATCAGCCGCCGCCCGTCGGTGACGAAGCAGGCCCGCCGCACCATCCGGGCGTGGGCGACCACGCGGGCGCAGGGGTGCAGGTGTCCAGCGACCTCACCCGGCCGAGGCTCGGTCTCCGGCTCGTGCGTCAGATAAAGCGCCCCGAGCGACAGCTCCGGCACGACCCGCCCCGGCAGTCCGACCAGCCGCTCGAAATCTGCCGCGACGAGGGCCGCGGCCGCGCCCAGCGCCTCCCGGTCGTGGTTGCCCTCCAGCCAAATCCAGTCGCGGCCTTCGGCCAACCGCTCGAGCCGGGTCCGGTCGGCCGCCGCCATACGCCCGATGGAGCGGCTGTCGTGAAAACTGTCGCCCAGCAGGACGACGCGGTCGGGCTTCAGCTCGACGACCTCCGCCTCCAGCTTGTCGATCGTCGCCCGGCTGTCGTAGGGCGGCAGCATCTGTCCGCGCGCCGCATAGGCCGAGCCCTTCTCCAGGTGCAGGTCGCCCGCCACCAGCGTCCCATGCGCGGGCAGCCACAGCGCACCCGAGCAGCGCAGCACGCAGACCTCGCCCATCACCCGCACCGAGAGAGACCCGCACGGCCGCCGCGCCGGGGTCAGCGTCTCTCGCAGCGTCGCGTTCACGCTGCCCCCATCAGTTCAGGCGGGGCGTCTTCCATGACCTCGTCGATCAGCTCCTGGGCCGAGGCCTCCAGGATCATGTCGGCGGCGTCTCCGCCGACCCGCTCGCGCCCGATCATCACCAGCACCGGCACGCAGAAGGGCGAGGCCCGCTCCAGCGGCGCATGGCGGATGTGGCCCGCGATCCGCGTCAGCAACTGGCCCAGCCGGGCCACGTCCAGCAGGCCGGACGCGGCGTCGGCGCGGGCGGTGCGGAGCAGCAGGTGGTCGGGCTGGTGGCGGCGGAGCACGTCGTAGATCAGGTCGGTCGAGAAGGTCACCTGGCGGCCCGTCTTCTCGGCGCCCGGCTGTCGGCGCTCGATCAAGCCGGAAACGAGGGCGCAATTGCGGAAGGTGCGCTTCATCATAAAGCTCTCCTCCAGCCAAGCCTCCAGGTCGTCGCCCAGCATGTCGGGCTGGAACAGGGCGTCCCAGTCCAGATGATCCATCGGCCGGATCGACCAGATGGCGAGCGAATAATCGGTGACGACGAAGCCGAGCGGCCCGACGCCAAGCCGGTCCAGCCGGCGCGTCAGGAGCATGCACAGGGTGGAGTGGGCCAGACGGCCCTCAAACGGATAGGCCACCAGGAAATGCCGGCTGCCGCGCGGGAAGGTCTCGACCAGCAGGCTGTCGGCGTCGGGGATGAGGCTCCTCTGCTCCTGCAGTTCCAGCCACTCCTGCACGTCGGGCGGCAGGACGCGCCAGTGGTCGCGGTCCTGGATCATGCGGCGGACACGGGCCGCGAGCGAGGTGCCGAGCGGGAACTGGGATCCGCCCCACGACGGGATCTTGGGGTCCTTGCCGGTGGCGTGGGTGACGAGCGCGTCCATGCCGCTGATGCCCTGGAAGGCCCAGACCTGGCCGGCGAAGACGAAGGTGTCGCCGGGGCTCAGCTGTTCGAAATACCACTCCTCGGCCTCGCCGACCTTGCGTCCGCCGACCAGCTGTTTCGACGCCCCGCCCCGGCGCGAGGCGACGCGGACGTTCAACGTTCCAGCCGCAACGATGGCCCCGACATTCATGCGGTGGCGCTGGGCGATCTGCTGATTGCGGACGGTCCACTTGCCGTCGGCGTTCTTCACGATCCGGGCGAAGCGGTCGTAGGTGCGAAGGGCGTATCCCCCGGTGGCGACGAAATCGACGACCTCTTCGAACGCCTCATAGCTCAGGTCGCGATAGGGGGAGCAGCCGGTGATCTCCGCATACAGATCCTCCATGTCGAACGGTTCGGAACAGGCGACCCCCATGACGTGCTGGGCGAGCGTGTCCAGCGTGCCGATGTGGTGCGGCTCCCAGTCGAAGGCGTTCTCGCCCACGGCCTCGCGCGCGGCCTGGCATTCCAGCAGCTCGAACCGGCTGGCGGGGACCATGAGGGCGCGGGAGGGCTCATCGAGACGGTGGTTGGCGCGGCCGATGCGCTGGACGAGGCGGCTGGAGCCCTTCGGCGCCGCCATCTGGATGACCAGGTCCACGTCGCCCCAGTCGATGCCCAGATCCAGTGTCGAGGTGCAGACCACGGCCCGCAGATCGCCCCGCGCCATCGCCGCCTCGACCTTGCGCCTCTGCTCGGCGGCCAGAGAGCCGTGGTGCAGGCCGATCGGCAGGTTGTCGTCGTTGATGGCCCACAGCTGCTGGAACACGAACTCCGACTGCCAGCGGGTGTTGACGAAGATCAGGGCGAGGTTGGTCCGCTGGATGGCGGCGTAGACCTCGGGTATGGCGTGCTGGCCCGTGTGCCCAGCCCAGGGCACGCGCCCTTCGCTGACCAGGACATCGATCTCAGGCGCCGCGCCGGGGTCGCCCTTGACCATCGCGACATCCTCGGAGCGGCCACCCGGCGCCAGCCACTCCGCGATCAGCTTCGGATCGTCGATCGTCGCCGACAGCGCGACGCGCCGCAGCCCGGGCGAGAAGCTCTGCAGCCGTCCCAGCGCGAGGTTCAACAGGTCCCCCCGCTTGCCCGACCAGATGGCGTGGACCTCGTCCAGCACGATGCACTTCAGGTCGGCGAAATAGGCCCGCGCGCCGCCCCAGGCGCAGAACAGGGCCAGCTGCTCGGGCGTGGTCAGCAGGATGTCGGGCGGGTTGTCCCGCTGGCGCTGCTTCTTGGACTGTTTGGTGTCGCCGGTGCGGCTCTCGACATGGATATTCAACCCGATCTCGCGGATCGGCGTCATCAGATTGCGCTCGACGTCCGTCGTCAGCGCCTTCAGCGGCGAGACATACAGCGTATGGATTCCGCTGCCCGGTCCGAACTCGGGCCGGGGGCCGCGTTCTGCCAGATCGATCAGGCTTGGCAGGAACCCCGCCAGCGTCTTGCCGCCCCCCGTCGGCGCGACCAGCAGGGCGTGCGACCCGGCCTGCGCCGCCGCGACCATCTCCAGCTGATGCCGACGCGGCGCCCAGCCGCGTGAGGCGAACCAGTCGGCGAACAGAGGCGGCAGGCTGGCGGCGGGCGGCGTCACTCGCGCGATATAGCATGTTCCCGTTCCGTTTCACCCCGGCGGACGCTATCTGTCACAGGTGTCCGACGAATCCGCCATCGCCAACCTTCGCCTGACTGGCGCCGAGCCGTGGCTCGACCTGCCGCCGGCGCTCGCTGTGCCGCCGGGTGCGGGGGCGATCTGCGACGACGAGGGCGCACGAAAGATCGGGCGCGGCGCGGCGGAAGGGGTCTTCACCGGCGGCCCGGTGCTCGTGGCCCACGCCAGCCTGACCGCGCGGCGGCTCGGCCTGTCTCCGCCGCCGCGATCGTCGGACCTGCTGGACGTGCTGGAGCTGTGGGCCTTCGTGCGCCCCGCCAGCTTCTGCGCGCCGTCGCCCAGCGGTCTGGCGCTCGCGCTCGGCATGAGCGAACCGAAGGGGGCCGAGGCCCAGGCCGCGGCGCTGCGCGACGCAGCCACCACCCTGCTGCGCGAACTCGCCGATCCCGCCTATCCCCGTCGGGAGGACGCCTTCACCCTGGCCGAGACGCTGGGGCGCGCCGGATGGGCCTGGGCGTGGCGGGTGTCCGGGGCGCTACAGTCCCAGCCGCTGCGGGAGCGGCAGTATCGCGGGTCCGGCCTCGACGTGTGGGCGCGGCTGCCGGAGTGGGAGGACGAGGCGCCGCGCGGGGAAGCCGGGTCCGCCCCGGTTGATTCCGAATCCGCGCGCATCCGGCTGGAGAAGCTGCTGCAGCAATCGGGTCTGGACGAGGCCCGCCCCACCCAGTCCGACTATGCGGCGGAGGCCGCCTACGCCTTCTCGCCGCGCGACGAGGAGGGCCGCCCGCGCATGCTGCTGGCCGAGGCTGGGACCGGCACAGGCAAGACGCTGGGCTATCTGGCCCCCGCCTCCCTCTGGGCCGAGCGCAATCAGGGGGCGGCCTGGGTCTCGACCTACACCCGCGCGCTCCAGCGCCAGATCGACCGCGAGATCTCGGCCCTGTGGCCCGATCCGGCGGAGCGGAAACGGAAGGCCGTGGTCCGCAAGGGCCGGGAGAACTACCTCTGCCTGCTGAACCTTCAGGACATGGTCCAGGCGGCCCAGCTGGGGAACGGCGACCTGATCGGCCTGGCGCTGACGGCGCGGTGGGCGCTGCATTCGCGCGACGGCGACATGACCGGCGGCGACTTCCCCGGCTGGCTGCCCGGCCTGTTCGCGGTGGGGCCCAGCGCCCAGGCCTCGGCCGCCAATCTGGTGGATCGGCGCGGCGAATGCGTCCACGCGGCCTGTTCCCACTACCGGACCTGTTTCGTCGAGAAGACCATCCGCGCCAGCCGCCGGGCCGATCTGGTCGTCGCCAACCACGCCCTGGTCATGACCCAAGCCGCGTTCGACGGCGCCCGCACCGCGCGCGGCCTGAAACAGGACAACGAGACCGCCGCCCTGAAGCGCGTCGTCTTCGACGAGGGCCACCATCTGTTCGACGCGGCCGACAGCGCATTTTCCGCCTGCCTGTCGGGTCAGGAGGCGGCCGAGCTGCGCCGCTGGATCCGGGGGCCGGAGGGGCGCGGCCGTCGCGGACGGGGGCTGGAACAGCGGCTGGGCGACCTCTGCGCCGACAACGAGCACGCGCGAAAGGCCCTGAACGACGCCGTCCGCGCCGCCGCCGCCCTGCCCGGCGAAGGCATCTCCGGCCGCATCGCGCCGCCAAGCGGCGAGGTGAACCCGGTCGGTCCGATCGAACAGTTCCTGATGGCGGCGCTGGAGCAGATCCGCGCGCGCACGTCCGAGGCCGCGTCGTCGGCGTCGTCGGAGTTCGGCACCGAATGCGCCGTCCGCCCCGCGACAGAGCCCCTGCTGGAGACCGCGCGCGGGGCCGCCCAGGCCCTGGCCGCCGTCGAGGCGCCGTTGCTGGCTCTGGCCCGGCATCTGGAGGACATCCTCGACGACGAGGCCTCCGAGCTGGACGGCGCCGCCCGCGCGCGGATCGAGGGGGCGCTGCGGGGGCTGGACCGCCGCGCGCGCATGACCCTGCCCGGCTGGCGCTCCATGCTGGCGGCGCTGGAAGAAGGCGGGTCCGAGCCCGACCCCGACTTCGTCGACTGGCTGTCGGTCGAGACGGCCTTCGGGCGCATCCACGACGTGGCGCTGCGCCGTCACTGGATCGACCCGACCGTGCCGCTGGAGGCCGCCGTGGTCCTGCCCAGTCACGGCCTGCTGGTGACCTCGGCCACCCTGTCCGACCCGGTGGCTGAGGCCTCGGGCGGAGACCTGTTCGGCATGGCCCGGATGCGCACCGGCGCCGCCCGCCTGATCGAGCCCGCGCGTACGCTGAAGGTCGAAAGCCCGTTCGACTATGCCACGAACAGCCGCGTGATCGTCGTCCAGGATGTGGCCAAGGACGACCCGCGCCAGACAGCGGCGGCCATGCGCGAGTTGTTCCTGGCGGCCGGCGGCGGGGGGCTCGGCCTCTTCACCGCCATCCGCCGGCTGAAGGCGGTCTATGAGCGGCTGGGGCCTGACCTGGCCAAGGCGGGCATCCCCCTCTACGCCCAGCACGTCGATCCGCTGGAGGTGGGCGCGCTGGTCGACATCTTCCGCGCCGAACAGGACAGCTGCCTGCTCGGCACCGACGCGGTGCGCGACGGCGTCGATGTGCCCGGCCGCTCGCTTCGCCTGCTCGCCTTCGACCGCGTACCCTGGCCGCGCCCGGACCTGCTGCACAAGGCCCGGCGCGAGAAGTTCGGCGGCCTGTCCGACAAGGGGCGTGGCTATGACGACGCGCTGGCCCGCGCCAAGGTGGCCCAGGCCTTCGGCCGCCTGATCCGCCGCGCCGACGACCGGGGCGTCTTCGTCATGCTGGACGCGGCCTGTCCGACGCGGCTGTTCGCCGCCCTTCCGCCGGGGGCGGAGGTCCAGCGCATGAGCTTGGTGGAAGCGATCGAGACGACGCGGGCGTTCCTCGCCCCCTGAACCGTGCTTTTGTCGAAGCCCTATTCCAGCGCCTCGCGGATGCAGCCCGCCAGATTTGACAGCACGCTCTGCGACACGTCCCGCCGCGGATGGTCAAAATCGCGGATGTAGATCGTTCGACGAAAGCCGGCGGCTGTGGAGCCGATGCACTCCATTCTCTGCCACGACCCACGCTCCATTGTGTCGCCCAGCGCGACGACGACGACGGGCGCCGCGTGATCATCCGCAGCCACGACAGCGCGCATGCAAGACCGGCGCGCCTCGGTCGGCTCCGCGTCGGGTCCCATGCAGCGACCGAGCGCCTCGAGGGAGACTGATGCCGGCCGAGCCGAGACCTGCTCCTCAGCCGTCAGCGCAGCGATCAGCCGTTCAGACTGCCTCAGGGTCGCGGCGTCCTGCCCACCCAGCCAAACGAACGCGACCTCCACCTCCGGCGGCGGCGGCATGGCTTGGGATTGCGCCACACCCAGGCCCAGAGCGATCAAAGCCGAGATCATGCGCTTCTTCCTCGCGGCGACGCCGTCACTCGGGCCGCGGCCAGGCCGCCGCCGAGATCATCCCGATCCGGTTGACGTCGCCGGGCCAGAAGGCCCCCAGATACCGGGGCGCGGCCCCCGCCTCGATCAGTTGCACATAGACCGGCGACGAGTCCGGAACCGGCGGCGGAGGCGGCGGAGGCGGGATGGGCGGAATGCCCGGCGCGGGCGACACCGGAACCGGCGGGACCTCTCCCGGCCAGAACGGGCCGGCCGCCGCGCGACAGGGGTCGTTCAGGGCGGCGTCGAGCACCGCCGCCTGACGCGCGTTCAGCCGCCCCCCTTCCGGCGGCCAGCGATCAACGTCGGCGGGCGGCCCACTGTACCAGCGAGCCACATGGGCTGCGTACTCGGGCGTACCTTCCGGCGGCGGAGGCGGCGGAGACGCGGAGCCCGAATGCCGGTCCTGCTTCCAGAACCACCAGGATCCGTCCGCCTCACGCCAGACCACGGTCCAGATGGTGTTGGAATGCATCCCTCCCGGCGGGGCCACGACGCGGAACATCACCGGGGCGTCGACCGGGGGCGACCGCCACGCGCCCTGGGGAATCGTGATCTCGTCGAACATGGCCGCGGCGCGCTCGCGGGCGACGATCGCGTCCGGCCGGGCTGCGGCGGCCCCCACCCGCGCGATCTGGTCCGGCGTGGCCGCGGGACAGACCTGGAGTTCGGTGGGCAGGCCGTTGGTCAGCGCCAAAGCGATCATCGATCCGATCATGCGTGATCTCCCATCTCCATCGACACCATCGACGGCCGTCATGGCGCCCGTCAACAGCGGTTCGGTCCGCGTCAGGTCCGGTCAGGGTCGCGCCGGCCGGGGCCGACCCTGACGGTTCCTCGCGGTTCGGCTGCGCGGGCTTGACGATCCTGGCTGGCGCCTCACTCTTGGCGCGAGGGCGACCTTGGGGGGGACACGTCATGCTTCTGCAGATCATCGCGACGGCCGCGATGGCCTCTGCGCCACAGGACTTCAACGGCTGGCCGGCGACGGTCACCCTTGATTGCGAGGAGCAGGCCGCGACCCGGACTGTCCGCCGCGACGGTCGCTGGGTCTTCCAGACCGCCTCGCCCGGTCCGGGCCGGTTCCCCGTCGTCATCGACGTCGCCAACGCGCGCATCGAGGATTCAAGCCGACCCGGCGGCCATGTCCCGGTCCGGGTCGGATACGGCGTGCTCCGCATCGACTTCCCGCCGGAGATCTGGTCGGACTACGAAGGCCTGAGTCACACCTACTACCTTGCCGCGCCCGACGCCGAGAGCGGCCAGTGTCTCAGGACGTACGCGGACACGGAGGGCGCCCTGACCGTGGTGGGAACCTGCCGACGGGTCTGAGCGAGACGCTGCGCGTGACAGACAAGAAAGCCGAGCCATGACCCGAACCCTTTGCGCCGCCGTGATCGGCCTCGCCCTCGCCGATGTGTCCACGAGCCCGGTCGCGGCCCAAACCGCGCCTGAACCTCTGCTATCGGAACGTATCGCGTCCGGCGTCTCCTTCGTGGTGGTGACCAAGGATCGCTCGGTGCCGCTCCGTGAGGGCAGCTGGAGCTACCCCGACGGCGCGGACCGGTGGACGGTCTTCGAGGGACGCTACAATCCCGAGAGCGGCATCTGGGACACCGATGTCGTCGGCTTCCAGGTGCGCGGCATCGAGTATCACTCCTGCCCGCCCGACCTGGATCATTCCCGCTTTGGCTGCGGCGGCGTCCACACCTTCGGCCACCGCCTGTCCCGCCGGGTGACGCCGCGCGATCACGTGCTGATCGTGCTCGAGAACGAACTGACCTTCGACGAGGCCGGCAACGTGTACCGCGAGGGCGAACTGATCGGCATGGTCGCCACCCCGCCCAGTCCCTACTAGCCGGCCGAGGCCGTGGCTCAGGGCTTCAGCAGCACCTTGATGCAGCCGTCCTCCTTGTCGCGGAAGGTCTTGTACATCTCGGGCGCGCGACCCAGGGGCACGGTGTGGGTGATGGGCAGCTCGGAGTTGATCTGACCCTCCTCGATGCGGCGGAGCAGATCGTCGGTCCAGCGCTTGACGTGGGTCTGGCCGGTCCGGAGCGTCAGCCCCTTGTTCATCAGGGCCCCGGTCGGGATCATGTTGGACACGCCGCCATAGACGCCCGGCACCGACACCCGGCCCGCCGCCTTGCAGGCCATGATGGCCTCGCGAAGAACGGGCGGCCGCTCGGTCTCGAGCTTGAGCGCCGTCTGGATCTTGTCGAGCAGGTGCAGCGGCTTGGTCGGGCCATGCGCCTCCATGCCGACGGCGTCGATGCAGACGTCCGGGCCGTGGCCGCCGGTGATGTCCTTCAGGTGCTCCAGCACATTGGGCACCGTGCGCCGGTCCAGGATTTCGGCGCCGACGCTCCTGGCCCGCTCCAGCCGCTCGTCGATGTCGTCGATGGCGATGACGCGCTTGGCGCCCAGCACGATGGCCGAATGGATGGCGAACAGCCCGACCGGACCGCAGCCCCAGACGGCGACCGTGTCCTCGGGCGTGATCTCGGCCTGGGCCGCCGCCTGCCAACCGGTCGGCAGGATGTCGGACAGGAAGATGTAGCGCTCGTCCGGCCCGTCCTTGGGAATCTTGATCACCGAGGTCGCGGCGAAGGGCACGCGCATGTACTCGGCCTGGCCGCCCGCATAGCCGCCGGTGATGTGGGAATAGCCGAACAGGCCGGCCGTCGTGTCGCCGAAGAACAGCTTGGCCAGGTCGGCGTTGCGGTTGGTGGTCTGGCAGACCGAGAAATTGCCCTTCTGGCACTGCTCGCACTCGCCGCAGATCATCTGGAAGGGGACGACGACCCGGTCGCCGACCTTCAGGCCGCCGGCCTTGGCGGCGGCGCCGACCTCGACCACCTCGCCCATGGGTTCGTGGCCCGTGACGTCGCCCGCGCACATGGTCGGGATTAGGCCGTCGTAGAGGTGCAGGTCCGAGCCGCAGATGCAGGTCGTGGTCACCTTGATGATGGCGTCGCGCGGGTCCTCGATCCGGGGATCGGGCACCTCCTCGCAGCGCATGTCCTTCTTGCCTTGCCAGCAGATCGCTTTCATCGCCGTTCTCCTTCAGGCGCGGTTGCGTTGGACGGCGCCCATGCGGGTCGCGGTCAGGACGTCGAGCGCGGTGATGGCCAGCACAGCGCCGAGCGCCAGCCGGGCGTTGCCCGCCTTCGGATTGGTCGGACGGCCGAGCGCGCTCAGCACGGCGACGTCGAAGATGTCGCCGCCGACCCGGGCCCACAGCACGTCGGTCCGCGTCGGGTCCTCGGCCAGCTTGACGCCGGTCCAGATCTCGCGCGCCCCGAAGGCGGCCAGGACGACGGCCGTCGGGGCCGCGATGCCGAAGGTCCGCTTGACCGAGCGCGGGAACAGCGTGCCCCAGACGCCCAGGCCGATGGCGGTCACGCCGATCATCATGGAGACCTGCGGTGTTACCGCCGGCTTGGCCCGGACGCGGTCGGTCGCCAGGCGGATGGGGGGTTTGCCGGGTAGGCGGAGCGTCGTGCTGGGCGAGCGCAGGAAGTTCTCCCAGGCGGACATGTCGGAGCCGGAGGCCCCGGCGCCGGATGCGCCGTCTCCTCGTATGCGGCGGATGGGTTCAGCAAGGCTCATGATGTCACTCATCGGTTTACTGAGAGATATGGCTTGGCTTGAAGACAATCTGGGCCATGGCGCTGACCGTCTACGATGATCGGGAGCCCTCCTGCTTCGAAACGGTTCCCGTGTGTCTGTCGATTTGTGGACGAATATTCAGCTACGCCATTCGTGGTGACCGAAGGCGTTCGTCATCGGATTCGGTGAGCCATTGCACGGTCGCGATGACAAAGCGCTGATTTCGCCGCGGGCTTGCTGTAACGAGCGCCCATGACCGACGCCGCTCCGCCCCGCCACAAACGCTCTGGCCTGTTCGCCCCGATCGGCCTGTTCCTGATGGCGCTCGTCGCCTGGTCGGTCTGGTGGTTCGTTCTGGCGGGTCAGGTGCGCGAGCGGCTGGACCAGCGCGTCGAGGCGCTGCGGGAGAGCGGCTGGGACGTCGCCTACTCCGGCATGAACACCACCGGCTGGCCCTTCCGGGTCCGGATCGGCGCCGAGAACGTGCGGGTCACCGCGCCGTCGGGCCATGCGCTCGCCGCGCCCGATCTGGCGGCCGAGGCGAATGCCTGGAACCCGGATCGCTGGGTGCTCGTCGCCGGCGACGGCATGGTCCTGACGCGGGCGGGCAAAGGCGATGTGGCCATCGGCGGGCGGGTGATCCGCGCCAGCGTCAGCGGCCTGACGCAGCGCTGGCCCAATGTCGCGGTCGAGCTGGCCGACGTCCGCTTCACCTCGCACCGTGACGCCGAGGTCTTCCCCATCTCCCAGGCCGGGCGGATCGAGGCCTATCTGCGGCCCCACCTCGCGCCTGCGGGTACGGCGGGCGTGGAAGACAGTGTCGACGTCCTGTTCCGCCTGATCGACGCCGAGGGTCGCCCCGGCGGACCGGTCGAGGGCATGGCGCGAAACGGCAAGCTGACGTTGCAGATCGAGACGGTGATCGAGGACGCCGACCGGCTGCAAGGCGCCGACGCCGCCGGGGTCTTCTCGGCCTGGACGCGCGCGGGCGGCCGTTTCACCAGTGTGCGGGGGGAGGTCTCTGCGGGCGAGAGCCGGGCGACGCTGGCCAGCGACGTCCTGTCGGCGCGGCCGGATGGACGGCTGGAAGGAACCCTGTCGCTGAACGCCCAGCGGCCGATGGCGGCCATCGCCGGGCTGGCGGGGTCGCGCGACGGGGCGGTGGACCGGGCGGGCGCGGCCGGCGCGGCGGCGGCCAGCACGGTCGAGGGCACTGAGGACGTCGACATCGCCATCGTCTTCCGCGACGGCCGCACCTTCCTCGGCCCGTTCGCCCTGGCCCCGGCGCCCAAGCTGTTCTGATGCTGGAGGAGCCCGAGCTCGACGCCGGGCGGCTGGCGCTGGATCGCGCCCTGCTGGAGGCGCTCGCCGCCCGCATGGCCGCCGGTGGCCACGGGCGCGCGGATGCCAGGGCCCTGGCACTGCGAGAGGCCCTGCGCGTGGCGGGCCCGGCGCAGGCCGCCGTGCTGCGGGCCGTTCACGGACGGATCGAAGCCGCCGCGGGACGCGGCATCGTCACGGTCGGGACCATGTCGGCTCTGCTGGCCGCCGACCGCTGGGGCGCGGCCGCACCGGTCGCGGACGCGGAGACGGCGCTGGCCCGCGTCGACGAGGCCACCTCGGCCCTCATCGACCTCGGTGACCGGCCCTGGTGGGGTCGGCTGCTGGCGCGGCCCGAACTGCGGGTGGTGGAGGCCTTGCCGGACGACCGGGCTGGCATGCCCCGCGCCCTTTTGGTCTCGCGCGAGCCCGGCGGGCCCACGGGCGACGACCGGACCTTCTGGGTCACCGACAGCGCGCTTGCCGACACCCGCATCCGCGCCGACCTGTCCGCGCTCGGCCTCGCCGCCACCCTGCTGACCTCGGCGGGCGGGTTGAAGCTCTACGCCATCGCGGGCTATGTGCAACCCGAGGACGGGCGGCTGACGCAGGCGCCCGGCGCGCTGGCCGGCGTCATCGGCTCGGCCCCCGTTTACTGAGAAAGCCCGCATGACCCAGGCCGCCCCCCAGCCGAAGCCCGGCATCCTCGACATCGCCCCCTACGTCGGCGGCAAGTCCTCTATCGCCGGCGTCGCCGAGCCGATGAAGCTGTCGTCCAACGAGAACGCCCTGGGCCCCGGCGAAAAGGCGCGAGCGGCCTATGAGGCGGCGATCCGCGCCATTCATCTGTATCCGGACGGTCGCGCGTCGAAACTGCGCGCCGCCGTGGCCGAGCACCACGGCCTGGAGCCCGAGCGGCTGATCTTCGGCAACGGCTCGGACGAGGTCTTCGCCCTGCTCAACCAGACCTATCTGACGGCGGGCGACAACATCGTCACCGGCCAGTACGGCTTCCTGGCCTATCGCATCTCCGCGCGCGGCTGCGAGGCGACCGAGAAGCTGGCGCCGGAGCCGAATTACAAGGCCGAGGTCGACGCCCTGCTGGAACAGGTCGATGACCGGACCCGCATCGTCTACCTGTCCAACCCGTCCAACCCGACCGGCAGCTGGAACACCGCAGACGAGATCCGCCGCCTGCACGAGGGCCTGCCCTCCAGCGTGCTGCTGGTCATCGACGAGGCCTATGCCGAATACGTCACCGAGCCGGGCTGGGAGACGGCCCTGCCGCTGGCGCGCGAGGCGACCAACGTCGTCGTCACTCGCACCTTCTCCAAGATTCACGGTCTGGGCGGTCTGCGCATCGGCTTCGGCTATGCGCCCCTGCATGTGGCGGAAGCGGTTGACCGCATCCGCCTGCCCTTCAACGTTTCGGTCCCCGGCATCGAGGCGGCGACCGCCGCCCTGGCCGACGAGGCGCACCAGAAGGCGTCGCGTGAACTGGTCCAGACCTGGCGTCCGCGCCTGACCCAGGCCATCCGCGGTTTCGGCTTCACCGTCCTGCCCTCGGCCGGCAACTTCATCCTGGTGCTGTTCCCCGACGAGAAGCGCAGCGCCGCCGCCGCCAACGACTATCTGAACTCCAAGGGCATCATCGTGCGCCAGGTCGGCGGCTACGGCATCCACGACGGCCTGCGCATCACCGTCGGCACGGAGGACCAGAACCGCGCTGTCATCGACGCGCTCAGCGAGTTCGCCGCGAGCTGACGGCGCGATCCCGGCCGGGACCGCGCCGCCGCCTCGTCAGTATCCGGCCGGCAGTTGCAGGCCGTGGCCGTCGGGCGTGCTGTCGCTGGTCACGCCGATGGTGGAGGCCGTCCAGTGGGTCTGGATGATCCGCATCATCCCCTCGCCGTATGGCGGGGCACCGAAGTCGCGGCCCAGCTCGGTCAGGATCGACAGCCAGCCGGTCGTCACCGCGCCCGCGTCTCGCATGCGGGCGATGGCGTCGGCCTCGGCCATCGGGCTGTTGGAACCCGAGACGTCGGTGATGACATAGACCTTGTAGCCGTTCCTCAGCAGGTCGAGCGTGGTGTGCAGCGTGCAGTTGTCGATCGAGATGCCGCCGATCACCACCGTCTTGCGCCCCGTGGACGCCAGATAGGCCGCCACCTCAGGCGTGTAGCCGGAGATCTGACGCCGGTTGAACCGATGGATGTCGTGGGTCACATGCTCGGTGATCTCCGGCAGGAAGGTGCCGTAGTAGTCGTTCTCCTCGCCGAGCACGATCGTCGGTACACGGAACAACGGGTTGAACTTGGCCCATGCAGTGACGTTGTTCCTGAACTGGGCGCGGGGGATCGTGTTGATGACATTGTCGAGCCCGGTGACGTAGTCGACGTAGATGAACACCGCGTCCGACACCTCCGCTCTTGCGAGCGCGGCGGGCGCCGTGCTGTTCTGGGTTGTGGCGCTGTTTGCCGGGAGTGCCCCGGCGGTCGTGACAAGCGCCAGGGCGGCGGCGAGGGCGAGCAGGGATGGACGCATCATCGATCTCCGGAAAGGGCCCGTCGGTCGGGCGCGGGACCCTCTCGCAAGACGGGAAATCCTGCGCGCCCGATGCTGCGTGGACTCGTCTCGATATTGCGGGATTGGACGATGCGTCGCAGCTGTGCCGCCTGCATCGCCCTGACGGCCCGGTCGAGATCGAGGCCACCGACGCGCTGGTGCTGGCTGTACGCATCAATCTGGTTGCCCGCGAACGCTCGATGGATCGGCCCGATCCCGCGCGGCTCAAGCCCTGCGTGGCGCCCGACTATTTCATCCTGATCCCCGCCGGAGCGCGGTCGACGCTCGCCGCCCACGCGGCTCAGGACGTGCTGCGGCTGACCCTGCGCCGCCGGCTGCTCGCCCGCATCGGCCATGTGTCGGAAGGATGCCCGCTCGCGCCCATGCACGGGCGTGTCCTGGTCGATCCCATGATCACCGGACTGGTCGAACAGCTGGCCGCCTCCCCCCGTCCCGAAGACGAAAACCTGAACCGGAGCGCCATCAATACGCTGGTTCTCAGCCTTATCCGCATGTCTCAGACCCGCTCGGCGGGAGCCCGGGTCGGCGGCCTGACACCCAGCCAACTCGGTCGCGTGCGCGAGCATGTGGAGGCGCGTCTGGCGACACCGCTTCGTATGCCGGAACTCGCCGAGGTCGCCGGGCTGTCGCCCTTCCATTTCGCTCGAGCCTTCAAGGCCTCCATGGGGGCCCCTCCGGGAGAATGGATCCGGCTGCGTCGCCTGACCGTGGCGCAGAAGCTGCTGGAGGACGCTCAGCAGTCGATCACCGACGTCGCCGCGGCCGTCGGATACGAGAGCCCCAGCCGCTTCGCCCGAGCGTTTCGCGCCGCCACGGGCCTGAGCCCCAGCCGTTTCCGCCGCGCTCAGGCCTGAGGTGGGGCCAGAAGCCGCGTCGATGCCGTTTCGATCCGGCTCTCCAGTTCGACCATGAACGGCCCGCGCTTCAGCTCGGCCGGGATGGGCGGCAGGAATTCATAGACCGCGACGCCGGGGTTGCGGCGGAATCCGTGAGCCGGCCAGTACACCCCAGCGTTGGTCGCCACCGGCGTGCACGGCATGGCCAGGTCGCGGTAGATGGCGGCGACGCCCGGCTTGTAGTCGGGAACCGCTCCGACCTCGGCGCGGGTGCCTTCGGGAAAGATGACGATCTGGCGGCCTTCGCCCAGCCGCTCGCGCGCCTGACGCACCATGTCTTTCAGCGCCTTGGCCGCGGCCTCGCGGTCGACTACGATCATCTTCGTCTTCAGCGCGAACCAGCCGAAGAAGGGCAGGATCGCCAGCTCCTTCTTCATGACGATGCAGGGGTCGTCCAGCATCAGGAACGGCACGATGACGTCCAGCATCCCCTGATGCTTGGCCGCCACGAAGGCGGGGCCGACCGGTCGGTGCTCCAGTCCCCGGAACTCGACCCGCACGCCCGCGATCCAGTGCAGTCCGAACAGCACGAACCGCGCCCAGGCCCGGATCACCATCATGGCGTAGCGGTGCGGCAGGATCAGCGCGGGCGACAGGCCGACCGCGAAGATCGCCATCGACAGATACAGCCAGGCGACGAAAAGAAGCGACCGCAGGGTGGTCAAGACGCCGCCGCCTCCGGAACCTCGGTCGGCGCTTGCGCGTCCGCGCCCTCGCCGGTGATGCGGTCCAGCGTGACCCGGCCCATGACGGCGAGATATTTCATGTATTCCAGCGTCATCCGGCGTGCGGTGACCGCCGCCCGCCACCAGCGGCTGTCGTCCAGCGACGGCGTCTCGACGGCATAGGGGGTGAGCTCCACGCCCGGCGCGGCGCTTCGGATCTCCATCAGCGAGCGAGGCATGTGGTAGTCCGACGTGACCACGATCAGGCTGTCATAGCCCTTGGACCGTGCCCAGGCGGCGATCTCGGCGGCGTTGCCGGTCGTAGTCTCGGCCTCGAAGCCGAGGTCGACGCAGCAGTTGAACAGGCGGTTGGACCCCGGCGTCAGCTCGCGCAGTTCCTGACGCCGCACCTCTGGATTGACGCCCGAGATCAGCACCCGCTCGCCCTTGTCCTGTTCCAACAGGCGGATGGCGGCGTTGACGCGCTCGGCGGACGGTCCGGTCAGGGCGACGATGGCGTCGGCGCGTTCGGGCTCCGTCGCGGGCGCGAGGCTGCGCACCCGCTCGGCGAAGGCGAACAGCCCCACCAGCCAGATCAGGGCGACGATCCCGATAAGCGCCAGAAACTTCATCGTTTCCCCCTACCGACCGGCGTCGCCGCCGCCAAGCCGCGACAGCGCCCGCCCCGCCGCCAGCCGCGCCGCGACAAGCGCCACCGTAGCCGCGACCAGGGGGGTTGGCGAGAGGATCAGCAGATCGCTCCAGGCCAAGGGCAAGGCGGGCGTCAGACCCTCGCCCCCGCCGAGGAACCGCACCATCCCCGCGAGCGCCAGAGCAACGGCCGTCCCCGCCGCCCCGCCGACCAGCGCCAGCCGGGCGAACCGCAGTTGAAACAGCCCCACGATCGCATCGTCGGTGGCGCCCGACAGGCTCAGCGTCTCGATCACGCTGCGCCGCGCCTCCACGCCCGCCCGCACGGCGTGGATGATGGCCGCCGCCGTCGCCCCCGCCACGCCCAGAAAGGCCGCGACGGCCAGAAGGGTCACCGTGGCGGCGGAACGCTCGACCTCGCCGCGCCACAGGCTGTGGTCGTCAACCGTGGCGTCGATCCCGGCTTCGGCCAGCGCCCGGCCCAGCACGAGCGCGCTGGCCGGGGCATCCTCGTCCAGCCGCACGGTGACCAGATGCGGCAGGGGAATGTCCTCCAGCGCCGCCTCGCCCATCCAGGGGGTCAGCAGCGTCTCCGCTGTCGCCCGATCCATGGCGGCGGCTTCCTCGACGCCCGTGACGCCAGCCAAGGCCTCGGCGGCGCGGGCGGCGGCGGCGTCGCCGGTCTCGCCGACGCCCGGGCGGACCTGCACCGTGGCCTCGCCGCGCAGCTCTCGCGCCCAGCCGCCCGCCGCTCGCTCGGCCGCAAGCGCGCCGAGCCCTGCCAGGCAGGCGACGAAGCACAACACGGCGATGACCCCGCCCAGCCACCGCTCGCCCGCCCCGTCGCGGGGCAGGAGGTCGCGCTCCGGCGGCGCGGCAAGGGCTTCGACCGGCCCGAACAGCGTGGACCAGCGGATCATGCCGCTCGTGCCCTCGCCGCCGTCGCCAGCCGCCCGTCCGCCAGCCGCAGAACGGTCGCGCCGGAGCGCTGGGCCAGGGCCTCGTCGTGGCTGGCGATCAGGACGGTCACGCCCTGCTTGTTCAGCGACTGGAACAGCTTCAGCAGCTTCTCGGCCATGACGGGATCGACGCTGCCGGTCGGTTCGTCGGCGACGATCAGGTCGGGTCGGGCCATGACGGCGCGGGCGATGGCCAGGCGCTGCTTTTCTCCGCCCGACAGGCTGGTCGGCCGCTCGCCCATGCGGTCGCCCAGCCCGACCCAGGCCAGCATCTCCTCGACGTCGGGGCCATAGTCGGCGGGCTTGTCTCCCCGCAGGCGGCGGGGGAGCGCCGCGTTGTCGAAAACGCTGAGGTGATCCAGCAGGCGGAAGTCCTGGAACACCGCCCCCATGCGCCGCCGGAACCGGGGCCGGTCCTTCGCCGAAACCGCCGTCGCGTCCTCTCCGAACAGGGCGATTCGGCCTTGGCTCGGCCGTTCGGACAGGGTGATGAGCTTGAGCAGGCTCGACTTCCCCGATCCCGACGCCCCGGTAAGGAAGTGGAAAGAGCCGGAAGGCAGAATCAGCGAGATGTCCGAAAGCACGTCCGGGCGTTCCGCATAGCCGAATCCGACACCCGTCAGGCGGACGGTCTCGGGCGAGGGCGCGGGATCGGCGGCCGGGCGGCGCGTTCGGGGCATCGGTGTCTAGTCGTCAGGAACGGCGCGGAAGCGCGCCGATGGGAGGGGGCCGAGGGATCGGCCTCGCATAGTCAGCGAACATGATACTGACCTGCCCGTCCTGCGCCACCAGCTATTTCGCCCCCGACGGCGCCATTCCGGCGGTCGGGCGCAAGGTCCGCTGCCAGTCCTGCGCCCACGTCTGGCACGCCACGGCCGAGGAGCCCCTGACGCTGCAGGCGACCGCGCCCGCCGTGGCCGAGACCGTCAAGGTGGTCGCCTCATCCGAACCGCCGCCCGTCGCGCCCGAGACGCCCGCGCCCGAACTGCCCAAGGCGTTCCGCGCCCGCGCCGAGCAGCAGCGCCGCGTGCGCCGCGCCGCCACCCACGGCGCCGTCTGGGCGGGCCTGGCCAGCGTCTTCGTCGGCATTCTGGCGGGCAGCTGGCTGTTCCGCGTTGAAGTCGTCGAACTGTGGCCCCGCGCCGCCGCCGCCTACGCCATGGTCGGCGCGCCCGTGAACCCGACCGGCTTGGAGTTCGAGGCCGTCACCGCCAAGGCCATGCTGGACCGGCCGGACATGGTCATGGTGTCTGGCGCGCTGCGCAACGTCCGGGGTCGCGAGATCCAGCCGCCGCCGGTCCGCGTCGCCCTGCTCGACGACCACGGCGCCGAAGTCGGCCACGCGGTCATCGAACTGGACGGGGCGCCCGTGTTGCCAGGCGGCGTCCAGGGCTTCGCCGCCATGATCCGCGATCCGGGCGCCAAGGGAGTCGACGTCGGCGTCCACTTCGTCGGCACGACGCCTGCCGCGCATGAACCGGCCCACGATGCCGGGGCTGCACATGGCGACGACCACGCCGCCCCCGCCGGTCACGACCGCCCCCGCCCCGAGGGCGACGACCACGGCCTGCGTCCCGCCATCATCGAGGCCGCGCCCACCGCCCACGCCGAACCGATCGACGCCCAGCCGATCATCGATACGAGCCACGCTGCTGAGGCCGCGCACCACTAGCGCCTATCGACAGCGACGGCGCCGAGGCGCTATCCGGCGCCCATGGCCGAAACCCCCGCCTCGCCGACTGTCCTCCTGCCCGAAGCCGAGGTCGCCCGCGTCGTCGCCGACCTCGCCGCGCGCGTCGCGCCCCATGTCGACGACGACACGGTCGCCGTCGTCCTCCTGACCGGCGGCCTGTGGTTCGCCGCCGACCTGACCCGGGCCCTGTCGCGGCTGGGCAAGAATGTGCGGTTCGACGCACTGTGGCTCGCCTCCTACGGCGACGAGACTGAGAGCCGGGGCGTCATCGACGTCCGCGCGCCGCTGCAACGGCCGGTCACGGGACGGAAGGTGCTGATCCTGGACGATGTGTTCGACACCGGTCTGTCGCTCGCCGAGGCCGTGCGGATCGCGCAGGACGCGGGAGCGGCCAAGGTTCTCAGCTGCGTCTTCGCGCGGAAGCCCTGGCCCCTGCCGCGCGCGCCCGAGCCGGACTTCGTCGGCTGGGAGGCGCCGAACCGCTTCCTCGTCGGCTATGGGCTGGATCACGCGGGCGGCCTGCGCGGCCTGCCGGACGTCTGCGCGCTGGATTAGCGCTCGCGTGGATGCGTCAGGCTCTAAAGAGGCGCGACCAGACGAAGAGTGATCGAGCGAAGGTCAGTCCCACAAACGGACCGACGAAGAGCTGTCCGAATAGCGACAGGTCAGAGGGCCTCGTAAAGACTTCCGACGCCCAAGAGAGGGCGAGGAGGAGAGCAATCGTCAAGAGGACGCGCACCCAGCCGTCCTTCAACAGGATCCGCATCTCGAAATCCTACTGCATCGAGGTCTGACTGTCCCCGTCGCCGGGTTCGGCGGCGTCGATCCGCATCAGGGCCGTCAGCACCTCGACGCGGTCTTCCAGCGTTGGTGATTCCATGAGGGCCTGCTTCTCCGCCGGTTCGAACGGCAGGGCCATGGACAGGCTGTTGACCAGGGCCTCCTGCGGCGCGGCCTCGGCGGTTTCCCAGTCGATCTCCAGCTGCCGTCGTTCCAGGTAATGGCGCAGCGCGCCCAGGAAGGCTTCGCGGTCGAAGCCCTCGCCGCCCGTCGGCGGGATCAGGTCGGCCTCGAACGGCTGGAAGGCCGCGCGCACCTGGCGATAGGGGGTCTGGACCGGCAGTTCCGAGGCGACGCGGAAGCGCGCCACGCCGGTCAGGGTCACCAGATACCGCCCGTCCGACGTTTCGGCGAAGGTGGTGATGCGCCCGGCGCAGCCCACGGCCGACAGGCTGGGCAGGCGGCGCGGACCGCCGACCGGCTGGATCATGCCGATGATCCGGTCGCCGGCCATGGCGTCGTCGATCAAGTTCAGATAGCGCGGCTCGAAGATGTTCAGCGGCAGTTGCCCGCGCGGCAGCAGGATCGCCCCCGGCAGGGGAAACACAGGGATCACCTGGGGCAGATCGACCGCCTTCACATAGCCCTGCGCCATCGCTGACCCCTACGCGAACAGGATGGACGACAGGCGGCGGCGCCCGTCCTTGGCGATGTCGGACGTCAGGCCCGCGGCCTCGAACACGACCAGCAGCTGCTTCCTCGCCGCCTGCTCGTTCCACTCGCGGTCGGCCTGGACAATGGTCAGCAGGCTGTCGACAGCCCCCTTCAGATCGCCCGTGGCGGCCTGGGCGAGCGCCAGGTCATAGCGCGCCTGATGGTCGTTCGGATCGGCGGCGACCCTGGCCTGAAGCTCGGCGGTCTCGCCGGTCTCGGCGCCGGACGCCAGCGACAGCTGGGCGCGCACGCTGACCACCGAGGGTTCCTTGGAGTCGGCCGGGGCCATGGCGATGGTCTGGCGCGCCTGATCGGCGTCGCCGCCGGCCAGATAGACCCGCGCCATTCCGGCGATGGCCTTCTCGTTCTCGGGCTCCAGCGTCAACACATGGGCGAAGGCCTGGGCCGCGCCGCCGAAGTCCGCCAGGCCGAGCGATTCCTCACCGAGTTCCAGCAGCTGCTCCACGTCGGAGTTGGCCGATGATCCGCCCGTCAGCTTCTCGATGAAGGCCTTGACCTGGCTTTCGGGGAGCGCCCCCTGGAAGCCGTCGACCGGCTGGCCGTTGACGAAGGCGTAGACCGTCGGGATCGATTGCACCCGCAGCTGGCCCGCATAGGCCGGGTTCTTGTCGACGTCGATCTTGACCAGCCTGACCGCGCCGCCGGCGGCCCGGACCTGTTTTTCCAGGATCGGCGTCAGCGTCCGGCACGGCCCGCACCAGGTCGCCCAGAAGTCGACGATGACCGGCTGCTGCCTGGAGGCCGCGATCACGTCGGCCATGAAGCCGGCGTCCGAGCCCTCCTTGATCAGGTCGTCGTTTCCGGCTGCGGTCGGGTCGGCGAGGCTCATCGTGGGGTCATCCTGTCGGCGTGTAACGCGAGAGCCGACAGATGGTCGCGACGCGCCAAAGACTCAAGCGGCGAAGTCGACGACCGATGCCTCGCGCCCGATCGCGCCGAGGAACCGGCGGAACCCATCCTGCGTCAGCGCCGTCGTCGCGGTGTTGGTCAGGGGGTGGAAGTTGACGATGTCGGCCTCCCACAGCCGCCGATCCAGCACGAAGGTCACCCGCCGGTCGACGTCGTTGATCAGCCCCAGCGCCGTCACGGACCCCGGCCGCACCCCCAGCGTCTCCCACATCAAGGCCTCATTACCGAACGACAGCCGGTCAGAGCCGATCCGCCTCGGCGCCGCCTTCAGGTCGATGACCGTGTCCTGCTGCGCCGAGATCAGCCACAGCCGCCCCTTCTTGTCCTTGAGGAACAGGTTCTTGGTGTGGGCGCCCGGCATGGCGGCCTTGAGTTCCAGACCCTCCTCGACGCGGAACACCGCCGGGTGATCGTGGGTCGTCTGGTCGATGCCCCGTTCGGCCAGGAAAGCGAGCAGGCTGTCTCGATCATGCGGCGGTTGAGCGGTCATGGGCGGGCCGATAGGAAGACGACACGACCCGCTTAGCCCAAGGACGTCGCCTCGTGGAACTGGAATGCTACCCGATGTCGTCGCGGCCGCCGGACCTGGTGCCCGGCCGCCAGTCTCGGAACTGGATGGACGCCTTCGCCAGCCGCCATCCCTATCGCTGCCTGCCCCTGACCATGGCCAATACGACGGGATGGGAGCTGCTCTGCCCCTTCACCTTCACGGCCGAGTGGAACGGCGGGCCGTCGCAGAACGACATCACCATCACGCCCGAGCGGCATCAGCCGGAACTGGACCACTTCGTCACCTCGCACTTCTCGCGCGGGGTCCTGACCATGCACCCGCAGTATCTGTTCCGCACGCCGCCGGGCTGGGGGATGATCTGCTCAGGGTCGCCCAACCACATGAAGGACGGCATCCAGCCCCTGGTCGGGCTGATCGAGACCGACTGGCTGCCCTTCCCCTTCACCATGAACTGGCTGTTCACCCGGCCGGGCCGCGTCAAGTTCGAGAAGGGCGAGCCCTTCTGCTTCATTCACCTGATCGAGCACCGCAAGATGGAGGCGGTTCAGCCGGTCATCCGCACGCTGGAGTCCAACCCTGTCATGAAGGGCCAGTTCGAGGCCTGGAACCGCCAGCGCACCGACTTCAACACCCGGCTGGCGTCTGGTGACCCCGACGCCGCTAAGGAGGCCTGGCAGAGGTTCTACTTCAAGGGCGAGATCCCCGAGGCGCTCGGCACGGCGCCGGCCACGCACGCGAACAAGCGGCGACTGAAGAATCCGAGGGTGGGGTAGGTCGTGAGAGGTGAGACGTGAGACGTGAAGTCTCGTCGGGGCTCATGTCGTCTCGCCTCACGTCTCACGAATCACGTTTCACGATCCCTCACATCGGCCGCGTCACGCGCCCGCCGAGGTTGGCGATCACCTCACGCGCATCGAAGGCGTTCGGATCACCGGCCGGCTTGGCGCCGCGGCCCAGCACGATCTCGGCATTGGCCTCGAAGCGGTCGATCTCGCGCACGTCGAAGTCGCTGCGGCCCCAGAAGGGGTCGTTCCAGCGGCTCCAGCCGCGCGGGCCGTAGTAGCGCCAGGACGGTCCCCAGAACGGGCTGTAGGGCCGGTAGAAGGGATCGGGATAGGCCTGATACCGCACGTCGCGGTCGGTCGCGCGCTCGACGGTCGAGAACCAGTCGTAGCCGTTCTCGACGGTGAGTTCGGCGGCGCGCAGCAAGAGGCTCATCTCGACCTGCTCGCGCGAGGTGACGGAGTTGCCGGCGAAGCTGACGCGATAGCGATCGGTCTCGAGCCGCTGTTCGGCGTATCCGCCGCGCTGGCCGTTGAAGCCGGCGGGGGCGTAGGGCGTGGAGGTCGCGCAAGCGGACAGCGCCAGGGCTGCGGCGGCGACCATCAGAATGGACTGGGTTTTCATGAGTACGCTCCGGAGGGTGGCGGACACTGGGCCTTCCGACCTGAACGGCGCATGAACGACGCCGTTCCGGGGACGCACAAGTCCCTATAAACGCGAGACAATCAGCACGGCGGCGGTCAGCAGCAACAGGCCGACGATCACGCCGAAGCCGCGCCGGAAGCGAGGCTCGTCCATGCGCCGGGCCAGCGCCGCTCCACCGAAACCGTAGGTCGTCATGGTCACTACGTCCATGAGGATTACCGCCGCAGCGAACAGGGCCAGCTGCGGCGCGGCAGGCCGCTCCACATCCAGGAACGGCGGCAGCACAGCCGTGAAGAACAGCACCGCCTTGGGATTGGCCAGTTGCACAAGGAACCCGTCCACGAAGGCGGGCCGTCGCGTCTGAACCGCCCGCAACTCGCCTTCGGACGGCGACGCGGGCTTCAGCGCGCCCCGGATCGAGGAAACGCCCAGCCATCCCACGTAGACGGCCCCGGCGATGGCGATCCAGCGGAACGCCTCCGGAAACGCGGTGACGAGCGCGCCCAGCCCCAACGCCGCAGCCCCGAACCACACCAAAGTCGCCACGTTCATGCCGCCCACGGCCAGCAGCACCGCGCGTCGGCCCCGCTCCATGCCCGTGGCGATGGAAAACAGGTTCGCCGGCCCCGGCGTCACAGCCAGAACCGCCATGACGCCGCAGAAGGCGACATAGAGCTGAGGGTCGACCGGAAGACGCATCAGGCCGACAGACACACCACCTGAGCCACGCGCAGGTCGCGTCGCAGATCGTCGGCGACCCTGCCATAGTTGTCGATGGTCACAGGCTCGCCCAGCAGGGGCTCGTCGGCCCGCTGCTCGCCCCGGATGGCGGGGCCCAGCGTGTCCGGGGAGGTGGTGTAGACCCGGCCCCGGCGCGGCGCCTCGGCGATGGTCACGGCGATCGCGCGCCCCGCACGGTCCAGCGCCGGAGCGCCCGACAGGCCCGCCAGCGTCCCGTCCAGTCCTTCCGTCCGCCCGACCTCGGCCCAGGCCAGAACCGGCTCGTCGCGTGCCCCGCGCCCGCGCACCTTCAGCACCTCACGCCCCAGAAGCCGCGACGTCACCTCGCCGGGCTTGCCCTGCGGATAACCGGGGTGAAACGCCCGCTGGCCGATGCGCAGCGGCTCGCTCGTCGTCACAGGCACGGCGGGTGGCCCGCCGGCGGTGATCAGCAGCGCGATGTCGGCGCGGGGCGCCAGCCGCACATCGGCCGAGACCGCCCGACCGCCGCCGACCACCAACGCCGGTCTGCGGCACCCCTCGACCACATGGCGCGCCGTCAGCCAGCGGCCCTGTCCTGCGATGGAGAAGGCGGTCCCCGCCGCCGGGACGAAGGGAACGTCAGGAGCCTGCACGGTCACCGACGGGTCGAAGGGCGTGATCGGCCCCAGCAGGGCGCCCTCGACCTCGTCGGGCGGCGGGGGCGCGGGCGGAGCGTCGGCGTTCTCGCGACGGCTCAGCGAGAACGCCAGCACCACGGCCAGAAGGCCGCCGTAGACCAGCCAGTCCGGCGGACGCAGCCCGGCCATGCCCGTCTCAGCCCGTCAGGGCGGCGGCGAGGATCAGCGCCGTGGCGATCTTGGCGGCCACCAGCAGGACAGCGGCGGAGACCTCGCCCTCCTGGATGCGCTGGGGCAGGCCGGTCAGGACCAGATCGACCACCCGGAACGCCAGCAGCTGCAGGATCAGCGTTGCCAGACCCCAAAGCAGGATGTCCCGGACCGAGGTCGACACCGACAACGACACCGCCAGCGGAATGGCCAGGCCCAGCAACACCCCGCCGAAGGCCACGGCGGCGGCCGAGTTGCCCTCACGGATCAGGGCGATCTCCTTCCACGGCGTCAGCAGGCCATAGATCACAGCCCCACCCGCCAGCAGCGCGAGCGTCGCCGCCAGATGCATGACCAGAACCGGAAAGCCGCTGGCGAAGGCCTGCACCTCGGGGCTGGAGAGGGCGTCGGTCAGGGGACTGGCGGCCATGAGGGTCGAGAAACCGGCGAACGGGTGAAGGGAACGAAAGGCGAAACGACTTGCCCCATTGCGGTCACGATCCGCAAGGTCACGTCGGCCACACTGTGTGACCAATGATTGCGGAACCGTGAGCGGCCCGATAAGCGCCCGCCATGACCGACGCCTTCGCCTCCCTGCCCACCGTTCTGGTCGTCGCCTGCGCCCTGATCGATGCCGACGGCCGGGTGCTGATCGCCAAACGGCCCGAGGGCAAGGCGCTGGCCGGTCTGTGGGAATTTCCGGGCGGCAAGGTCGAGCCTGGCGAGCGGCCCGAACACGCCCTGATGCGCGCGCTGAAAGAGGAACTCGGCATCGACGTCACCGAGGCCTGCCTGGCGCCTTTCGTTTTCGCCAGCCACGCTTACGATTCGTTTCACCTGTTGATGCCACTATACCTGTGCCGACGCTGGTCCGGCGTGGTCACGGCGCGTGAGCACCCCGAACTGGCCTGGGTAAAGCCGTCCGGTCTGGCGGCCTATCCCATGCCGCCCGCCGACGCGCCCCTGGTCGCCTGGCTGCGCGACCTGCTCTAGGTCCGAAAGGTCGCCGATGACCGCGCTGATCCGCCGCTTCCTCGCCGACGAGCGCGGGGCCACCGCCATTGAATACGGCCTGATCGTCGCCCTGATCTTCCTGGTGATCGTGACGGCCGTGACGCTGTTCTCGGACCGCGCCACCGCCATGTTCACCTTCGTCAGCACGACGATCGACTCGGTGATCTAGCTCCGCCGCCCGTGCTCCTCGACGCCGAGCGCGTCGGCCAGCCGAACCTTGGCCGATCCGCGCTTCAGAGGCTTGGGCTGGCTCTCGTGCGGCGCCCATCCCGCGAGATGGATGATCTCGAAGGTCGCCGGAATGCGCCCGTCCGCCTCGGCATATCGCTCGGCGTACAGGCTCGCCGCCCGCGTCAGGATCGACCGGTTCAGCGGCCGGATCGGCCCGGCCAGCACATTGGTCTCCCCCATGCCGCGCAGATCGCGAACGAGCGCCGCCAGTCCGGAGTAGCGCACCGTCACCCGGTCCACGTCCGCGACCGGCAGGGCGAAGCCGGCCCGTTGCAGCAGCCCCGCCCCATCGAAGCCGTCGGCGAAGGGCGAGACGCGCGCGCTGGCCCCGTCGCGCAACTCTAGCTCGGCCTCGGTCAGGACCGCCCGCAGCTCCTTCAGGGTGCCCGCGCCCAGCAGCGTCCCCAGAAACAGGCCGTCCGGCTTCAGCGCGCGCCGGATCTGGGTCAGAGCGCCGGGCAGGTCGTTGGCCCAGTGCAGCGTCATCAGCGACACGATCAGATCGGCCGAGCCTTCCGCGACCGGCAGCGGCGCCGCGCCCGGATCGGCGGCCAGATCCGCTTCGGCCAGCGGCGTCGGCGCCCCCACCCGGCCCACTGCTTCCGAACCGGCCAGCGCCTCGGCGAACGGACCGGGCAGGGCCGAGAGGTCGACGGCGACAGGAAACTCACGCAAGGTCGCCTCCAGGCTCTGGACGGCGTTCTCGGCGGCGCGGCGATGCAGGAAGTCGGCCTCGGCGAACCGGGCGGCCGCCCGCGCCAGCCTCGCCGCCCGACGGCGGGGGTCGAAGATGACGGGGGGACCGGACGCGCTCATGCGCCATCAGGATGGAGGCTGGAGGGACCGATTGGAAGCGGGCCGGTCGCGCGCCGTCCCGGTGCTGCGTGATTTAGCGCGCGGCCTGACCGACCTGATCCTGCCGCCGCTGGCCCACGACAGCCCTGAGGCCACGGCCCAGGCGGGCCTGACGCCGGACGCCTGGATCCGCGTCGTCTTTCTGGAGGATCCCGTGTGCGACGGCTGCGGCGCGGCCTTCGAATATGACGGCGGCGACTTCGCCTCGGACCGCTGCGCCGCCTGTCTGGCCAAACCCTATCGCTTCGAACGGTGCCGGGCGGCCTGCGTCTACGACGAGGCGTCGCGCGGCCTGATCCTGAAGTTCAAGCACGGCGACCAGCAGCAGTTCGCCCCCCTGTTCGCCCGCTGGCTCTCGCGCGCCGCCGCCCCCCTGATCGAGGCCGCCGACGCCATCGCCCCGGTGCCGCTTCACCCCGGCCGACTGCTGACGCGCCGCTTCAACCAGGCCGCCGAGATCGCTCGGCCTCTGGCCCGCAGCGCGGCCCGCGACTACCTGCCCGACGCCCTGATCCGCGCCCGCGCCACCGAGACGCAAGGGGGACGCAGCGCCCGGGGCCGCCGCCTGAACGTCAAGTCCGCCTTCGCCGTCACCGAAGCGGGGGCCCGGCGCGTGCGCGGCCGCCGCATCCTGCTCATCGACGACGTGCTGACCACCGGCGCCACGGCCGAGGCCTGCGCGACGGCCCTGCTGGACGCCGGAGCCCGCGCCGTGGACCTCGCCGTCGTGGCGAGGGTGCGAACCGCACGCGAACCGCCTACATAGTCCGGTCTCGCCCCAGTTTTCCGGAGTTTCCGCCTTGGCCGACGTCGTGATGTACACCAAGCCCGGCTGTCCCTACTGCATCGCCGCCATGGGTCTGCTGGACAGGAAGGGCGTCGACTTCACCGAAATCGTCGCCTCGCACGACCCGGCGAAGAAGGCCGAAATGGTCGAGAAGTCCGGCGGCCGCATGACCTTCCCCCAGATCTTCATCGACGGCCGCCACATCGGCGGCTCCGACGACCTGCATGCGCTGGACCGCAAGGGCGAGCTCGACCCCCTGCTGGCCGCCTGAGCATGTCGGGGCTGCCCGTCGCCCTGATCCAGACCCGCACCCCGGCCACGGCCGAGGCGGGCCTCGCGCACGTCGAGCCCCTGATCCGACAGGCGGTCGCCGAGGGCGCCAAACTGATCCTGACGCCCGAGGGGACCAACCTCCTCGAACAGCGCCGCGACCGCCGCGCCGCCGCGATCACGGATGAAGATCAGGACCCTTGCGTCGTCGGCCTGCGCCGTCTCGCCGCCGAGCTGGATGTCTGGATCCTGATCGGTTCGGCCATCGTCCGCTCGGGCCACACGGGCGACGACCGCGCCGCCAACCGCTCCCTGCTGATCGACCCCGCCGGAGCCATCGCCGCGCGCTACGACAAGCTGCACGTTTTCGATGTCGACCTGCCGAACGGCGAGACCTACCGCGAGAGCGCCACCATCCGTCCGGGCGACGCCGCCGCCGTGGCGGACACCCCGTGGGGACGCCTCGGCCTGACCGTCTGCTACGACGTGCGCTTCCCCCACCTGTTCCGCCAGCTGGCCAAGGCCAACGCCGCGATGATCGCCGTGCCCGCCGCCTTCACCGTGCCGACCGGCGAGGCGCACTGGGAGACCCTGCTGCGCGCCCGCGCCATCGAGACCGGCGCCTTCGTGCTGGCCCCGGCCCAAGGCGGCCGACACGAGGACGGCAGGAAGACCTGGGGCCGCTCCACCGTCGTCTCGCCTTGGGGCGAGGTGATCGCGAAGCTTGACCATGACGACCCCGGCGTGCTGCACGCCAGCCTCGATCTGTCGGAGGTCGCGAGCGCCCGCGCCGCGATCCCGGCCTTGACCCACGACCGCGAATACGCCCCCCCTCAAGCCCTGCCGCAATGATCCGCTACGCCCTCCACTGCGACGCCGACCACGGCTTCGAGGCCTGGTTCGGCTCCTCGTCGGACTACGACGACCAATCCGCGCGCGGTCTGGTCGAATGCCCCTTCTGCGGCTCGCGCCAGGTCTACAAACAGATCATGGCCCCGGCCGTCGCCGGCACGAAGCGCACCACGCCCGCTCCTGAGGTCGCGCAGAAGATGCAGACGATGATGATGGAGATGGCCCGCGAGGTCCGCTCCCACGTCGAGCAGAACTTCGACTACGTCGGCGACGCCTTCGCCAAGGAGGCCCGCGCCATCCACGAAGGCAAGTCCGAGAAGCGCGAAATCTACGGCGAGGCCACCCCCGCCGAGGTCAAGGCGCTCAAGGAAGACGGCGTCCCCTGCGCGGCGCTTCCGCCCGCCCCGCCCGACCCGGCCAAGGTCAACTGAGAGGCCGCCCATGTCCGCCGCCCTGCTCGCCGCCCTCGCCCCCCAGACCGCGCCCGCGACGATCGACGACGTGTCCTGGCTGGCGGGCTATTGGCTGAGCTGCGATGGGGGCCGCGAGGTCTCCGAAACCTGGAGCGATCCGCGCGGCGGCCTGATGGCGGGCGCCACCCTGACCGTCGGCCGCTCGGGCCGGGGCTCGGTCGAGTTCACCCGCATCGCTGTGGTGGACGGCCGCCTCGCCTTCCTGGCCCAGCCGAACGGCGTGCCCGCCACCGTCTTTCCCCTGATCGAATCCGCGCCCGGCCGCGCCGTGTTCGAGAACCCCGACCACGACTTTCCCCAGCGCGTCATCTACAGCCGCGAAGGCGACGTCCTGACCGGACGCATCGAAGGCCTGGCGAACGGCCAGCCCCAGTCGATGACCTGGACCTACACCGCCGCCCCGCTCAACAGTCGATGCCCAAGCTGATCTGGCGGCCCATGACGACGGGCGATCTCGACAGTGTCTGCGCCGTCGCCGCCGTCGCCTTTCCCGACCACTTCGAGGACCGCGACTGCTTCGCCGACCGGCTGTCGCTCTATCCGCAGGGTTGCCGCGTCCTGAACGACGGCGACCGGGTTCTCGGCTACCGCATCGCCTACCCCTCGCGCCGGGGCTCCATCCCTCCGCTGAACAGCCGCCTCAGCGTGCTGCCCGCCGACGCCGACATCCTCTACCTGCACGACCTCGCCCTGCGGCCCGAGGCGCGCGGCGCCGGCCATGCCCAGGCCGACGTCGAGGCCCTGATCGATCAGGCCCGGATCGACGGATGGCCCGCCGTCGCCCTCGTCGCCGTCAACGACGCCCAGCCCTTCTGGACCCGCCGCGGCTTCGTCGCCGACGCCTCGCCCGACGTGCGCGCGAAGCTCGCCACCTACGGCCCCGACGCCGTCTACATGGTCCGGCCGCTCTGACCGGCTAACCTCGCGCCAGAGGCAGGAAGTCCACGACCTCGCCCGCCTCCACAGCAGACGCCCCCACCGGCCTGCGGATCAGTCCGTCCGCCCCGCTCAGCACCGTCAGCATCGCCGAACCCTGATCCGGCAGCGTCCGCACCTGCGCCTCCCCCTCCAACCCCGAAACCCGCACTGCCCGCATCCAGTGCTCGCGCGGCCCGTTCGCCGCCAGGGGCTCGGCCAGCCTCGCCGTCTCCATCACCGGCCGCCCGTCTCCGCCCTGCATCGCCGCCAGCAATGGCTTGAGGAACAGCTCCGCGCACACCAGCGCCGACACCGGATTGCCCGGCAGCCCCAGCAGCCGCCTGCCATCCGGCAGCACCGCCCCCCACAGCGGCTTGCCCGGCCGCATGGCGATGCCCTCGACCCGGAAAGCCGCTCCCAGCGCCCGCGCCGCCGGCTTGACCCGGTCGTGGTCGCCCACCGAGGCCCCGCCGATCACCACGATCACCTCGGCCTCGGCCGTGCTCAGAGCCGCCTCGATCTCGTCCTGCGAGTCCCCGACGAGCGCCAGCCGCGTCACAGACGCCCCCGCCCGCCCCGCGACCCGGGCCACGCCCGGCCCCGCCGCGTCGAAGATCTGGTGCGGCCCCGCCTCTTCGCCCGGCGCGACCACCTCGTCCCCGCCCGCCAGCACGGCCACCCGCGGTCGCCGCGCGCACATCACGTCCCCGACCCCGGCCGCCGCCGCCAGCGCGATCCGCCACGGATCAAGCCGCACGCCCGGCGCCAGCAACACCTGTCCCGCCGCGAAGTCCGCGCCCCGTCCGCGCACCCAGGTCGGCGCATCGGACCCTGCCCCGATCACCAGCCGCCCGTCCTCGACCCGCGCCTCCTCCTGAATCACCACCCGGTCGGCGCCCATCGGCAGCGGCGCCCCGGTGAAGATCCGCACCGCCTCCCCCGGCCCCAGCTCGCCCGCGAACCCCGCGCCCGCCGCGCTCTCGCCCACGATCCTCAGCGGCCCCCCGCCCAGGTCCGCCGTCCGCACCGCCCAGCCGTCCATCGCCGAGGCGTCGAACGGCGGCTGGTCCCGGGTGGCCCGCACGGGCTCGGCCAGCCACCGCCCGTCCGCCGCGTCCAGCGCCACAGACTCAACACCCAGCGGCGCGACATCCGCCAGCAGCGCATCCCGCGCCGCCTCCACGCGCATCAGGCTCACGCCGCAGCCGTCCAGTCGCCCGACGCCCCGCCCGACTTGGCCAACAGGCGCACGCCCTCGATGGTCATGCCGCGGTCCGCCGCCTTCAGCATGTCGTAGAGCGTCAGCAGCGCCACCGATACGGCGGTCAGAGCCTCCATCTCCACCCCCGTACGCCCCGTCGTCCGCGTCATGGCCGTGACCGTCAGCCCCGACCCGTCCGCGCTCGGCTCGACCGACACCACCGCCGCGTCCAGCGGCAGGGGATGGCAGAGCGGGATCAGGTCGGCCGTCTTCTTTGCCGCCATCACGCCCGCGATCTCCGCCACGGCCCGCACATCGCCCTTCCGCCCCCCGCCCGACAGGGCCAGCGCCAGGGTCTCCGCCGCCATGACGATCCGCCCCTCCGCCCGCGCCTCCCGCGCCGTCTCGGCCTTGGCCGACACATCAACCATCCGCGCCCGGCCCTCGGCGTCAACGTGGGTCAGGGTCGATCCCATCTCAGGTCTCCATCAGCCGGGGCATGATCTCCACGAGGTTGCAGGGCCGGTGTCGGCTGTCCAGCTGCCAGCGGATCACCTTGTCCCAGCCGTCGCGCACCGCCCCGTTCGACCCCGGCAGGCAGAAGACGAACACCCCCCCGATGATCCCCGCCGTCGCCCGCGACTGCAGCGTCGACAGGCCGATGGTCTGGTAGCTGACGGTGTGGAACACCACCGAGAACCCCTCGATCCGCTTGTCGAACAGCGGCTCCAGCGCCTCGGGCGTCACGTCTCGCCCGGTCAGACCCGTCCCGCCCGTCGTAATGATGGCGTCGACCTCGCCCGCCTCGATCCAGCCCCGCACCGCCGCCCGGATCGCCTCGACCTCGTCCGGCACGACGGCCTTGCCCGCCAGACCATGCCCCGCCGCCTTCACCCGCTCGGCCAGGATGGCGCCCGAGGTGTCCGTCTCGTCATCGCGCGTGTCCGACACGGTCAGCACCGCGACCCGCACCGGCGTCACCGCCTGGTCCAGCAACAGCTTTCCGCCCGGCGCCGGCAGCACATCCGCATCGCTCATTGATCTGTCTCCGTCTTCCACCGCGCCGCATCGGCATGGTCCGAGGCCCGCGGCTCGATCCAGCGGCGCCCATCCGGCCCGTCCTCGCGCTTCCACAGCGGCGCGCGCGTCTTCAGCTGATCCATCAGGAAGTCCGCCGCCTCGAAGGCTGTCCGCCGATGCGCCGCCGCCGCCGCGACGAACACGATCGCCTCGCCGGGCCGCACCTGCCCCCACCGATGCACCGTCAGGAGGTCGATCAGGTCGAACCGCGCCCGCGCCTCGGCCTCCAGCGCCGCCATGCCGTCCTCGGTGAAGCCCCGCCAGGCGTCCAGCGTCAGGCTCTCGACCGCCCGCCCGTCCGTCTCCGCCCGGCACAGCCCCGTGAAGCTGACCACCGCGCCCACGTCGGTCCGTCCGGCGCAAAATCCCGCCAGCAAAGCGCCCCGATCGAGCGGCCCATCCTGAAGCCGCGCCAAGGCTTCAGCCCCCCGACACCGGCGGCGCGAACGCCACCTCGTCGTCGGCGCTTACGACCGTATCGCCCCGCACCACCACCTTGTTCACCACCGTCATCCGCCCCGGCCGCGCCAGCCGCTCGGCCAGACCCTCATGCTCCGACAGCACCGCGACCAGCGCCTCCGTCGTCGCCCCCTCAACCTCCCGCTCGCGCCACCCGGCGACGTCGGCGAAGGCTCCGAACAGCAGAACGCGCGGCACGGCTCAGCCTCCCGTCATCGACATGGGCCGGGCGACGGCGGGCGCCGCCCCCGCCGCGATGCGGAAGTCATGCGCCCCGGGCTTCCTCGCCACCGCCTCGCGGATCGCCCGCTCCACCGCCGCCTCTCCGCCGGTCTCCAGCGCCTCGGCCAAATCGGCATGATCCTCCTGCCCCAGGCACAGATAGAGCCGCCCGGTGCAGGTCACCCGCACCCGGTTGCAGTCGCCGCAGAAGTTGTGGGTCATCGGCGTGATGAAGCCCAGCGTCCCGCCGGTCTCCTCGACCCGCACATAGCGCGCCGGCCCGGCCGTCCGCTTTGCCAGCGGCGTCAGCGTCCAGCCCGCCTCCAGCCCTCGCCGCACATCGGCCAGCGACAGGAACTGCGCCGTCCGGTCCGCCCCGATCTCTCCGATCGGCATGGCTTCGATCAGGCTGATTTCATGGCCCTCGCCGTGCGCCCAGGCGATCAGCTCGCCCAGCTCGCCCACGTTGTCGTCGGCCAGGGCCACCGTATTGATCTTGACCGCCAAGCCCGCGGCCTTGGCGGCCGCGACGCCCTCCAGCGCGCGGGCCACATCCCCGCCCCGCGTCAGCCGCCGATAGGTCTCCGGATCGCGTGTATCCAGCGACACATTCACCCGCCGCACGCCATGAGCGGCCAGAGCCGCCGCATGCTCGGCCAGCCGCGTCCCGTTGGTCGTCAGCGTCAGCTCCTCCAGCGCGCCGGACGCCAGATGTCGCGATAGCCGCGCGACCATATCCATCACATCGCGCCTGACCAGCGGTTCCCCGCCCGTCAGCCGGATGCGCCTTGCCCCCAGCCGCACGAAACTGGACGCCAGCCCATCCAGCTGTTCGACCGACAGCACCTGATCGCGCGGCAGGAACTTCTGCCGCTCCGCCATGCAGTAGACGCAGCGCAGATCGCACCGATCGGTCACCGATAGCCGCACATAGCGGATCGCTCGACCCAGCGGGTCGATCAAGGGCGAGGCTGTCTCTGCAAAAGCGGCGGCCGACATGGGAAGGAAAGCATAGCCCCCGCGCGGCGATACGAAACCCGCCGTGCGCTTTTCGTCGATCGCAACGCGCCGGTTACAGCGCGCAGGCGCAGATTTCCCAGGGAGGAAAATGTCGGACGACATGATTCGCTGGACTACGACTCCAATAAAATCAGTCCCTTGGGAAGGCCCGCGACAGCAGAGTTGGACTGAAGCCGCCACAGAAGGCTGGATCAACCGGGCCTTTCGCCAGAGAAGCTTGGACACTCGGCGCTAGTCCGAAGATGCGGGTTGAACCCGACAGTCCAGGACGCTTAGAACAAAAGCGAAACTTCGATCTCGCGATGTTGAGGCTCCCATGCGTTGGATATCTCGTACCGAACTGTTCGAGGATGCTTGGTCCCGCCCGATGCTTAGGATCGCCGAGGACTACGGAGTCAGCTCCACGGCGCTGAAAAAGACCTGCGATCGCCATGAAATCCCAACGCCTCCGAGGGGGCATTGGGCAAAGCTGGAAGTCGGCCGTGGCGAACCTAGGCCTCAGCTATCGCCTGCGAGCGATCCGCATCTTGAGCGCATACGCATTGTAGGCGGCCCCAACCTTCCCGCCAGCGTCAAGGAGGCCCAAGCGGCGGCCAAAGCCGCGTCACCGCCGCTGGATGCTGGGTCTATGGAGGGTGCCCGAGAACACCCAATGTTAGTCGGGATGCGGAAGGCTGTCGACAAAGCGAAGCTTGGGCCCGATTGCTTTACGAGAGTTGCAGGCAAGGGGCTTGTGCCTTTGACCGTGAGCTCGCTCACCGTCGAGCGTGCTCTGGCATGGTTATCGATGTTCCTGCTCCAGATGGAACAACGCGGATACAGCATTGAACGTACCGATGAAGGAGCCCGCCTCGTCGTCCTTGGACAATCCATCGCATTTCACATCGAGGAAAAGTCGGATCGGGTTGTACATGTCCCAACAGAGCGCGAACTTGCCGAGAAGGAGCGGCGTGACCAGTGGGGCTACAGTTCCAGTTCGACCCCATGGCGCAAATACGACGAGCGCCCGTCTGGCAAGCTCGCGGTCGTTATCGACGCGAATAGCTACTCTGGCCTTCGCAAGACGTTCGGCGACGGCAAGACCCAGTCGCTGGAGACGATGATCAGCGAGATCGAATGCGCATTCGGGGCCCACGCCGCCTTTATCAGCGATCGGCAACGACAAGCTGAGGAGAGCCGCCGAAAGGCAGAACTCGCGCGCATTGAGAACGAAAAACGTAAGGCCTTCGAAAGCCGCGAGGATCGCCGGGCGAAGTTCGCTCTCCTTATCGCCGACGCTTTAGGTGAAAGATCAAGGCTTCTCGCTGTGCTTGCGCACCTGGAGTCCAATGCCTCTCCAAATACAGGACCAGACGCGATGACCGACTGGCTCAAGGTCCGAGTCGAAGAAATCAATGCCATGATCGATCCCCGCGCGCTCGAAATCTCGGCTCGATATGCAAAGCTCGATTTCGATGAAACCCGTGCAGCCATGTCGGAGGCTTCACCAGAATGGTATTATCCACGCCCCGTTGAACTTCATCTGTGGTCGATCGACAAAGATGCGGATCGAGCCACCTCTTTGTCTCGATATGAGTGGAGCCGCCAACGAGCCGGCTGATTCAAGATGGATGGAGAAACTAGCCGCGATCGCCGCCGCCCGTTCGGACCTGCTGAGTTGATCGGCTGATGGACCGCTCCCTTCAAGCAAAGGACGGGCTGAATCATTCTACGCAATAAGCGCTGTGACATCTGATTTGAGAAAGCGATCCGAATTAGGGCCCGGCCCCCAAATTCTAATATACGGCTTCAAACCGATCTCCTCACAACGCTTCTTGAATTCCTCCGGTGACAGACCCGCCAGATCAGCGGCCTCAGGACGAGCAATCAGGTTGTCCAGAACGGATCGTAGTTCCGCCAAGCCCTCTGCGGTGATCCAGTGCCTGGAGTTTTTGGAAGCCAGCGGCTCGATCACGCCAGCCCTTACGGCGAGTTCGCGAACCTTCGTCAACTTCATCCGGAGAATGTCGGCGGTTTCGTTCAGGGTGTAAGCGGCCGCGCCCAGACTATCCTTGTCCGGTCGCGCTTTGCGCGAGACCACTCCGAGTTCGGCAGCGACGTCTTCCAGCCATTCCCCAAACAGATCACCAAGCGCGACCGAGCGCATCCCCAGGACCGCCGTTCGCAATCCGCCAAAAAGCTTGGATATGCCAACCTTTGGGCCATCAACTCTATAGGGGCCGGACCGCGCGATGACTGCTAAATGCTCCCGGACGCCGTCTTCACCGCGTTTCAGGATGTCGAATCCCGCACGAAGTGCGTCGCCTCTGCGATCATCATACTTTTCAAGTCGGTCTCGACCGGCCTCGACCCACCCGACAATGGCCGACAGCCCTAAGACGTCCGCGGCATAGATCACCTGCCACATGGGATGCTCGTCAAGAAGCGGGACGAAAAAAGGCTCTGCGGCGCCGAGCCGCCCCAAGACATACCGTTCCCATGTTTCAGACGTCGCAGACGGCGCAACGGCCGAAGCGTCGACACCCGCGAGATCGTTACCGTCAGGCGTCCTGGCGATCGGCGGAAACCACCAGGCAAGCGGGACGTCGCCATGGCCGTCGACGAGCGGTTGATCATGAATGGGGCAATGGGTCACGACCGCAAGGTCGAACCAGTTGCGATAGTAGTAGCGCTCCGCAACACAAGCAGGGCAAATCTTTGGTCGCTGGAACGCGATGTCACGGCTGATTGTGAACACCTCGCCGCAGAGTGTTGCGTGATTCCCGACTACGGTGGCGCTGGCCTTACTGAGTTCCTCGATGTTCGCCGCGGGAAACGACTCGCAGAACGAGACGAACTCCTGTGGGCGAACGTTTCGTCCATTGAGTCCGAACGTCGTCGCCAGCGTTCGGGCACTAAACTGACCATTGACCTCGGCGACCCGGCGGAAGAAGGCGTGAGCCGGCTCATGCGGAAAAACCTGGGACGGCCAGCACGGCAACGGGGGCAGCTGACTAGTAGCCATTACCCACCTCGGCCAACTTCGCCTTCGAGAAGATCTGAGCGGCAGACCCGGACCGGCCCCGCTTCATCTGCAGCGCAGGCTGAACTTCGATGAGGCTCGGATCCTGCACGAACGGGTTGAACTGCGTGCCCGGCTCTTTGCGGCGTTCGAACGCCCTGGCGAAATGCGCCAGTTCGATGCGAGGGGCGTCGTCGTTGATGGCATGCGCAGCAGCGGCCTCGATCCAGCCCTTCAACTTTCCGATGTTCCCTCCGCTGACGGTGAAGAGGCGGTGAGCGACGCCGGGCGCGCCGAGGCCCGCGCTAAGTTCGAACGGCAGGAGACGATCGAACTCGCCGCACAGCAGACGGAAGGAGTCGCGCTCCTCTTTGTTGTCCCAACTGTAGGGCCGGAGGTGGCAGTGCGGCAGCCCGCCCCGGCCGACGAGTTGATCATCCTGTTTCAGGAGCGTGTAGGTCCCCAGGAGGCCTATGCAGACGACGCTGGTGGTGTTCAGGTTGAGGATCTTACGGATCAGGCCGCGGCCGAATCCGATCAGACGCTTGTCGTTCTCGCGGAAGACCTGTTCGAACTCGTCGAGCAGCAAGAGTTCGACCTGCCGGTCCACGATGGACCTGAGAATGAGCGCCAGAAGAGCGGGATTGGTCATTCTCAGCGAAAACTGAATCTGCAGCGCTGTCGCAATGGCTTCCAACACCCCACGGGCGCCGCCTCCGCCTTCCATCGGCATGTCGGCATAGGCGACCGGCATGATCAAGCCGGACCTCCCTACCCTGGCGGGGAAGCGGCTGGCATAGCGTCGAGTTGAGAAGGACTTGCCGGTTCGGCTGTCTCCGATGAGCGCGGCCACAGATCCGCTGGCGTGAGCGCCACCCTTGATTGGATAGTGGAACTCTTCCAAGGCGCCGATCGCCTCGGCATACCTATCATGCTCCACAGTGATGTTGCGGATGATCGCCTGACGTTCTGCCGGCGAACGCTTGAAGTCCGGCGCCTCAACCATTGTAGGACCTCCATCCTTTGCGCTGCCGGATTGCCTCCAGATCCTCGATGTCGTCCGTGTGGAAGTCGTCGGTCGGCTTGGCTTCCACCTGGCGGGGGCGCTTGGCCGGACGGTTCGGTTGACGCAGGTCCAGGAAGTCGTTGGCCGCAATGCCCGGAGAAGCGGCACGGATCGTACTCATCTCCCGACGAGACCGTTCGGTCGATAGATAGCGAGCCAACGCGCGCTGGACCTTCCGGCGACCGGGGTGTGCTCTGAGCTTGGCCGCGACCTCCGCGAGGTAGGCCTTGGCCTCCATCAGGGCGTCCAGATCGACATCGCCCTTTCTGGCCTCACGAGCATTGTTCACGACGACCTGGTGCTGGTGCAGGGAAAGGCCTGTCGCGTAGTCTCGATAGGCCAAGGAGGCGGGAATCCGCCGGACGCCACCGTCGTGGTCGATGAGTGAGATCTCACTGAGATCGAAGGGGTCGCGAACAACCTTGTAGCGGCTCGCGGAACCGTCGCTGCGGCGCTTGTGACGCGGATCCGCCAGAACGCCCCAGAGTTCCGGACTCTCGTACTTGATATAGTCCCAGGCAATACCGTCCTTTTGGATCGTGCGCTCGTCGATGTCGCCCGCCAAACTGATGAAGATGTCGCGGCTGGGCAGCATGGGGCTGGAATAGGATTTTACCTTGTCTCGCCAGACCGTGAGCGGACGCGCACCGACACCCGGGATGGGCCCAAGTCCGTTCTGAATTTCCATATGGTAGATGTCCCTGACCCAGAATTCGAACAGGCCCCGGAACTCAGCCAGCGTCAGGCACGCCTCGCCTAGATACTCGTGATCCTTGCGCGCCAGCACGTTCTGACGCGTCGTGCCTGGCAGCTGGTGGACGAGCCCAGTGTTCATCGAGCCGAAGAAGCGCTCCAGGCCGCCCTTCAACCAAGGCTCCCTCCTTCGGCAAGGCAGGATGTGGAAACCGAGTTCGCGGGCGGCTGACTTGATGTTGTCGCCCAAGAAGTGAAGGGCGTTGTCAACGATGAGATTTTCGACCCTTCCGAAGCATGGCCAAGCTTGGCGGTTGGAAGACTGGCCCTCCGCGTCCTTGGGATAGTAGGCGTGGCACAGGCCTTCGAGGAACGAGGCGTAGCTGGGCTGGTCGTAGCCCAGGCCGTAGCCCAGGATCATGGCGGTCGCGCGGTCCCGGAACACGATGAGGTCCGGACGGCCGAGCAGCAGGCCGGAATCGTCGATCAGAAGGATGTCGAGAGTGGTATGATCGACCTCCACCTCCTGATAGGGCCGCTCGGGCTTGGCGACCGTCTGGTAGGTTCTATTCTTCTGCTTGGCGTACGCCGGACCCTTGAGGACCCAGTCCCGCTCGAACCGGTCCATCGCGGCACAGCGCCGTTCGAAGGTACGAAGCGAGGGGGGCTTCAGCCTTCCGCGGTGATCGAGGGACGCTGGGGGCAAAAGGCCGCGATCCATAAGCCGGCCCCGCTCGTCGTCTATTTTGCGAACTTCCGCGCAGACGGTGGGGTAGGCCAACGAGGCTCTTCCGAGTTCCGCGAAGCGGTTTAGACCCGCCTCGATCGCGCGTTCCTGATAGTCCTCCAAGCGGCTTCCGCGAGCTCCCTTGCGGTCATGTCGATCACAGTAGGCCGCCGTGCCATAGACGTCGCCGAAGCGACGATACTCGTCGATCCACGCCAGTACGCTGGTGAAGCTGGGCGGCGCTTCTCCACGTTCCGCCGCGCACTTGGTGATGATCGGAACGAGGAAGCCACGCGACCGTCGAAATGCATGGTCGTTTTCCAGCGCCGCGGAGACATAGGCGTGTTTGCGCAGATTCCGTTCGTGAGACTCCGGTCCGATAGCGAGGGGGCTGGGCGGAGGCGGCGCATAGATGCGCACACCCTGTTCGCCGCTCATGAAGAATTCTCCTCGCCCCATCAGGACGGCCAGTTCGGCGTCGGTGTGGAAACGAGGTTCGCCGTTGCGCGCATCGAGAAACTGCCACCGATTCCCCGGCAATCGCCGCTCGACCACGAATTCGCGATCCTTGATCACCACGACGGAGTGGCGCGTGAGATCGAACAGCGGCTGCATCGTCGGCGAATGGCCGATGGCCAGATCGGATTTCTGAGCGTGCGAGTTCATTGCGCATGCTCCGGGATCAACGACGAGTGAGGTCCGAAGGACTGCGAGAGATCGGTTCGAATCGATCCGGCCAGAATAGCCCGCATGATCGCCGAATAGGTCCGGCGAGCGTCGAGGCCGAGCGTCCCAGCCTGCAACTGCACTTCGCCCATCGTGCGCGGCTCCGACGAAGCCAACATGATGTCGGATACGATGAGGTCGGCTTCATCGTCCTCAAGATCGGCTCGATGGGAGAGCAGGATTTGGCAGTTCGACAGCCTCGGCTGCTGCCGGATTTCATTTTCCGTGAAGATCAGGAATCTGGCGCCGTGGTCCTCTTCATAGGCGGCGGCTATGTAGGGCTCTATCTCGGACCACTGCGACGCAGTGGCGAACCGCTTCGCCTTCACCTCGAAGATCAGGATCTGACCATTCCGGTCCCGCGCCACATAGTCGGGGGTGTAGCGCCGCTTGACCTGACGACCGCCGTGATCCGGCGTCCAGTACTCGAGTTGATGAGGCTGGGCGGCGTATTCGAGGATTCGAGGATCGACCGACAGCAGGGTCTGGAAATCCCGTTCAAGCAGGCTTTCGAACGGCGCCGGCCCAACCGCTTTCGGCGACGCGAAATGACCGCTCCACGAGTTTGGCCTGCGAAGGCGACCGACATCCCTTACGGGGCACGCGCCAGGGTTGAGCCCGAATGACGGACGGGTGATTGAGGTCTTCAGAGCGGGCGTCATTGAGCGGACTCCCGTTCATTGAGAAGGCCAGTCAGTCGCGCCTCGACGCGGTCCCTTTCGGCGGTGACAATAGCGATGTGCCGATGGCAGGCCGAGCGAATGCTCGCCAGCATCCCGTCATATTTTACCCGCTCGGCTTCACGGCGAGCCCTCAGGGCTTGCAGGGAAAGCTGTCCCTGCTGGGCCGAAGCTTTTGTCGGATCATTTGGCCAGTCGCTCATCGATTTATCCTTTCATCTGCAGCCTCCTTGGCTTGAATGATGCTGAAATATTCGGAATGATGGGCTTTGTCAATCCTCATTCCGAATATTTCTGCTAAGAGGGATATATGGCGACCGCTGGTGAAATGATCAAAGTGATCGCCGACGCGATTGCGCGGCCTCAGGCCACGGTGACGTCCTATTATGGCGTGCTGCGAAAAGGCGGCCTGATATCCACGACCGGGCGTGGCAGGAGCGCCCAGCATCTGTCGGCGTTGGATGTCGCACGCATCTTGATCGTGATGCTCTCCGCGGATTCATTGCAGGAAGGCGAAGCCATCACCCGGCTTGTAGGAGATTTGCAGCACATCCGACTTCCGCCGGAGGGCGACCTTGGCGATGAGCCGACGCACGAACTCCAGTTCGAAGACTCCCTGGCGCGCTTGATCGCATTCAAGGCGGATCAGGCGCATGGTCGCGCTGTGAACGACGGCGGAGCACTGGGAGATTTGTCGTCCGATGTCAGCGTGCGAGTCACGGCGACACATCTGACGGCCGAGATAGTTGCCAACAACCAAACCACGCCATTCGTGAGCTTGGCAGCCGAATTCGAATGGGCTCATCCCGATGACTGGGACACCCTTTCCATGGAGGAGCGCCTTCTGACCAGGGCTATGATGGAGGGGATGTCGGTAACGAGAGAAATCGACCGCACTGTGATTTCCAAGGTAGCCATGGCGATGCCCTAGAAGACCGCCCTCCCATATAAACTCGCCATATCGTCGTATTGACGACGGACAGGCGCATCGGAGGGAGCCGTCGATGTGCTGTGGCACTCATCAGCGCCCCTAGGGCCTGAGTCCGAGGTCCATCGTCCTCGCTGACGCAATTTTCATGGTTGGTAGGAGGGCGCGCCGCCGGCGAATGCCGCCGCCGTCGGCAGCAACTGAGTGTGGGTCGTCAGGGTGGAAAATCTTGACTTAATTCAAGGTCTGTGGTAGTGGAAAGCTAGCCTGCGGGGTCCGCGGGCGATTCCCCACAACTGTAGTCTCTCAGCGGTACGCGCATTCGCGTGTCGGAACCCCAACTCATGAATCAACTGCCACCACCTCTTTGCACGGGGTCAGGATCGACCCTGCTCCGCCTTCATCTCGTCGGACCGTTTCGCGCCGAATTGCACCCCACGCCCCTCGCCATGGATCAGAACCCTCCTGAACGTGTCGTGGCGAGCCTACTGACCAAGGGGCCGAGTTCTGCGGGAGCAGCTTATGTGGAGTCGTCGCAAACCGCCTTGGAGCGACGGCCGGTCAGGCTGAGCCGAACTGGGCGACGGACGTTAGTCATCCCCCATGCGTTCGCCTTTCGGGTGCCCGGCAGCGGCCTCGTGGAGCAACTGGGTCTGTTTGACGAAGATGGTCGCCTGCTGTTCTTCGGAAACCTCAGAAGTGCCCGCCAGGCGGTCGAACGGCCCGAAACCTTCGAGTTCCCGGATGGCGCGGTCACGCTCCTGCACGAGCGCATCGAGGTGCATTAGGCGGTTGGGTGCGCACAGGAGGAGGGGCGCCCCATGTCCGAGAGCGTACGCGTCTACATATTTGGGCTGTGTCAGGGAAGCTAGCGGCTGCCTTCGGCGTCGATCGGTCGGATTGCTGAAGCGTCGGGACTGACCTGCCTCGCCGAAGAGTTGCGCACGCCGCCGTCCCAAGTGCAGAGTGGAAAGAACGAGGTTGCCGAAGTTTGGGGGCGATGGAGGCTGTTTCACTCAACTTCGGCTTTCTGAGCCGCCACGATCTTCGTCTTGTTCAGATTGCTGCGCTTGCGGAGCGGTATTTCCATGAGGATCCGCCCGGCGCTCTGATCCGCCTGCGCCAACTGGCGGAAATGCTGGCCAAGGAGATCGCGGCGCGACACGCGTTGCTCACCAAGGGGCGCGCGTCCTTTGATGAGGTTCTGTCCGAACTCAAGATACGGGGAGTCCTGCCCAAGGCGGCGGCTGAGGTGTTCTACCACGTGAAGCGCGTGGGGAACGCGGCGGCGCACGAAAACCACGGCGCGGCGGACCAGGCCCTTCAAGCCTTGAAGATGATGCGCGCCGTCGCTGTTTGGTTTCACCAGGTTTATGGCGGCGAGAAGGACTTCAGCGCGGGGCCCTTTGTCCCGCCCCGCCCCCCACAAGATCCTTCTGAGGATCTGCAGCGGCAGCTCAAGGAGCTGGCCGACAAGGTTGCCGCCAGCGCCGATGAGGCGGCGAAGTCGCGCTTGGCTGTCGAGCGAGCGGAAGAACAGCGTCAGAAGCTAGAGAAGGATGCATCCGCTCAGTCCGAAGAGCGGGCCTTTTGGGAGAATTACGCAAGAGAGGTCGAGGCAGGGTTCCGGGCCGCCGAGGCGAAACTGGCTGAGCTGCAGGCACAGGCGGTCGCTGCTCCGGCGGTACAGCTGGACATGCTCGCCGGGCTTGCCGCGCAGACCGCTGAAGGCCTTGAGCTCGACGAGCGCGCGACGCGGGTGCTGATTGATGAGCAGCTGCGAGCAGCGGGCTGGGAAGTGGACAGCGCCCTGCATCGTCATGCGTCCGGTGCTCGCCCGGAGATCGGGCGGAACCGCGCCATCGCCGAATGGCCGACCCGCAGCGGACCCGTGGATTACGCATTGTTCGTCGACGAAAAATGCGTCGGCGTCATCGAAGCCAAACGGGGGACCAAGGACGTTCCTGGCCGGCTGAGACAGGCGAAGCGCTACGGTCGCGACATCCGATTGGAAGTCGACCAGCATCTTCCCGGCGGCCTATGGCGCGATGGAGACGACCAGCTTCTCGTGCCGTTCACCTTCGCTACTAACGGCCGGCCGTATGTAAAGCAGCTCGACACGAAGTCCGGCATCTGGTTCTGGGATGCCCGTCGCCAGGAGGCCCCGAGGGCCGTGGCCGAATGGTTCTCGCCGCGCGACCTGACCGAGCGACTCGAACAGGCAGTTGGTCCGACGCCTGGCGAGCTGGCGGAGCGCGAGATCGGCGTCACTGGCCTGAGGCCCTATCAGAAAGATGCCATCGAGGCGGTGCAGGCGGCATTGTCTGAGGGTCAGCGCGCCATGTTGCTAGCCATGGCGACCGGCACCGGCAAGACTCGTCTGGCCATCGCCCTGATGTACGAGCTGCTGCGGACGAAGCGGTTCCGCCGCATCTTGTTCCTGGTGGATCGCAACGCCTTGGGTCGGCAGACCCTAGACGCCATGAGCACGACGGATACGGCGGGCTTTCTGAAGTTCGACCAGGTTTTCCCGGTCGCGGACCTGACCAGCAAATTCCCCGAGGCCACGGACCGGGTGCAGGTCGCGACAGTACAGGCCATGATGCGTCGCCTGGCGACCGAGAATGTCGGCGAGCGGCCCACGCCGGGCACATACGACCTGATCATCGTGGACGAGGCACACAGGGGCTACACCCTGGACGCCGAACTGCGAGAAGATGACCTGGGATTCCGCAGCCTGGATGACTACCTGTCCGCATATCGTCGGGTGCTGGACTATTTCGACGCGGCGACGATCGCTCTGACGGCGACGCCCGCACTCCACACCCGCGAAATCTTCGGCCCGCCGGTTTATCGCTACGGCTATCGTCAGGCGGTGATTGACGGTTGGCTGATCGACCACCGGCCGCCTCGACGCATAACCACCGCGCTCAGTCAGACGGGCATCTCCTTCGATCGCGGGGAGACGGTGTCGATCGTCGATCCCCGGACCGGCGAGGTCGATCTGGCTGACCTTGAGGATCAGGTCGACTTCGAGGTCGCCCAATTCAACCGCAAGGTCCACACCGAGGCCTTCAACCGCGCGGTGGCCGAGGCCGTGGCGCGGGAATGTCCGCCGGACCAGCCTGGCAAGACTCTGCTTTTCGCCACGCGTGACGACCATGCCGACATTCTGGTGAAGGCGCTGAAGGCTGCGTTGGCCGAGGAGTACGGCTCCCAGCCCGACGATCTGGTCGACAAGATCACCGGCTCGGTCGACAAGCCGCTCGACCGGATCAAGGCCTTCAAGAACGACCCGCGGCCGAAATACGTCGTCACCGTCGATCTACTGACCACCGGCGTCGATGTGCCGGCGATCACCAATCTGGTCTTCGTTCGCCGAGTGAACAGCCGCATCCTGTATGACCAGATGATCGGTCGGGCCACGCGGCGGTGCGATGAGATCGGCAAGACCTACTTTCGCATCTTCGACGCCGTGGACCTGTACGCGAACCTGCAGGAGGTCTCGGACATGCGGCCCGTGGTGGTCGACCCGGGTCTGACCTTCGCCCAGTTGCTGACGGACCTGGAGCGGGCACCCACTGAGGATGACCGGGCCATCGTGCGCGATCAGATCGTGGTTAAACTGCGTGGGCGGCTGAAGCGTCTAGACGATCGCGAGCGGGAGGCGCTGGAGTTCACGCTGGGGGATCTGTCCGCCCTTCCCGACATGCTGCGGAATATGCCCCCGGCCGAGACGGCGGCGCTGTTCGCAACTCATCCGTCTCTGGCGAAGGTGCTGGACGGCGCGCCGAACGGCGGCAGGCGCGACGGTATCTACATATCCGAGCACGAAGACGAATTGGTCTCGGTCGAGGACGACTTCGGCGCCAAGGCCTCGCCTGAGGACTACATCGAGAGCTTCGAGACCTTCATCCGCTCGAACATGAACGCCTTGCCGGCGCTCATCGCGGCGACGCAGAAGCCGCGCGATCTTACGCGGGCCGAGCTGAAGAGCCTGGCCCTGGCGCTGGACGAGCAGGGGTTCTCCGAGGCGAAGCTGCGCCGTGCCTATGGCCGCGCCCGCAACGCCGACATTGCGGCGCACATCATCGGCTTCGTGCGCCAGGCGGCCATTGGCGATCCGCTGGTGCCGTATGAAACCCGCGTCGATTCGGGCGTCGAGCGCCTGCTGGCCGCGCGATCGTGGACAGCCGGTCAGCGCAAATGGCTGACGCGGATCGGCAAGGCGCTGAAGGCTCAGCCGGTCAGCGATCCGACCCTGCTGGACGAGCCGCTGTTCGCCCAGAACGGCGGCTTCGACACCATCGACCGCGAGTTCGATCACCAGCTGGCGCAGGTGCTGATGGACCTCAACGCCGCCATCTGGGATAGCGGCGACGCCGCCTAGGAGTGCTTCAGTGAACCCGTCTTCTGATCTCGTGAACCGCCTGTGGCGGCTCTGCGCCCTGCTCCGCAAGGATGGCGTGACCTACCAACAGTACGTCACCGAATTGACCTATCTGCTGTTCCTCAAGATGGCGTCGGAGCAGAAGGACGAGAGCCGAATACCCGAGCGTTATCGCTGGTCGGCGCTGAAGGCTGCCAGCGAGACCGAGGTGCTGCAGCGGTACAAGCAGGCGCTGATCGACTTAGGCGACCCGTCCAAGGTGAACGACCGGTCCGTCGTGGCCATTTTTCAGAACGCCGCCACCATCGTGCGGGAGCCGGCGAACTTGCGGAAACTGATCGACGCCATCGACGGGCTCCATTGGTTTTCGGACGAGCGGGACGCCTTCGGCGACGCCTATGAAGGCCTGCTGCAGAAGATGGCAGAGGAGACCAAGCGCGGCGCCGGTCAGTACTTCACCCCGCGCGTGCTGATCGACGTCATGGTGGAGCTGATGAAGCCCCAGCCCGGCGAGATCATCCAGGATCCGGCGGCGGGCACGGGGGGCTTTCTGATCGCCGCCGACGCTTGGATGCGCGACAAGACCGACGGCTATTTCGAGCTGTCTCCGAAGCAACAGACCTTCCAGCTTCAGTCCGCCATTCGGGGCATGGAGAACGTGCCCGACACCTTCCGTCTGTTGCTGATGAACCTGCATCTGCACCAGATCGACCCCGACCATCTGGACCTGAACGACACCCTGTCCCCTGCGGGGCAGAAGCCGGCGCTGAAGGGCGCCAACCTGATCCTGACCAATCCGCCGTTCGGGCCGGCGGGCGGGCCGCCGACGCGGGACGACCTGACCATCACGGACCGTGTCTCGTCCTATCAGCTGCCCTTCGTGGAGCATGTGATCCGTGCCCTTGCGCCCGGCGGTCGGGCGGCGGTGGTGGTCCCGGACAATGTGCTATTCGACGACGGGCGGGGGCGGCTGCTGCGGCAGCGGCTCATGAACTGGTGCGACCTGCACACCATCCTGCGCCTACCTACCGGCATCTTCTACGCCCAGGGGGTCAAGACCAATGTCCTGTTCTTCACCCGGTCCGAAGAGGAAGCCCCGGCGGTGGACGCGACCAAGGCCGTCTGGATCTACGACATGCGGACCGGCGCCCCCGCCTACGGCAAGACCAATCCGATTGGGGACGCCGACTTCGCCGACTTCGTCCGCGCCTTCGGCGACGACCCTTGGGGCCGCGCAGAGCGGCGTGATCAGGGCGAGACCGGCCGCTTCCGCCGCTTCGAGCGCGAGGCCCTGGCCGCCCGCAACGACAACCTGGACATCACCTGGCTGAAAGCCGAGAGCGCCGACCCCGAGGACGGCCTGACCGACCCCGAAGACATCGCCGCCGCCATCGAGACGCACCTGATGCTCGCGCTGGATGAGGTGCGGGGGCTGGTCGAGGAACTGGGGGCCGAGGCACCCATGGCGGCGCCTGAGGAGGTGAAGGCGTGAGCTTGCCGTCGGGGTGGGCGGAAACGACGCTGGGAGATGTGGTCGAACCAATCGAGACCGGCGATCCGTCCAAACATCCCAATGAGCATTTCACTTATGTCGATATCGGTTCAATCGACAACAAAGCCCTGGCCATTGTCGATCCGAAACGACTGCTTGGTCGTGATGCGCCGTCCCGGGCAAGACGGAGAATCCGGGCAGGCGATGTGCTGTTTTCGACTGTAAGGCCATACCTCAAGAACATTGCGATGGTTCCTAAAGAGCTAGACGGCCAGTTCACATCCACCGGTGTCTGCGTACTTCGAGCCAGCCCAAATGTGGAACCATCCTACCTATTCCGCTGCGTAGCCGCCCAAGATTTCGTGGACGCGATGACGCTATCCTCTGACGGGACGATGTATCCTGCAATCGCGGACAAAGACGTCTTCGGGCAACGCATCGCGCTCCCTCCTGCTGCCGAACAGCGCCGCATCGTCGCCAAGCTGGACGCCCTGACCGCTCGCCTCACACGCGCGCGGGCGGAGGCGGATGCTGCTGACAAGTTGTATGATCCGTTAGGACGCGGCTTATTGGTTTCAGCTGTGACCGGCGAGCTGACAAAGGACTGGAGGGCCTCGAGCCCGGTCCAAGAGACAGCCGGCGACCTGCTTGCCAGGGTTGTTGCACCGGTTCAGGGCCGTGGAGGAAGGGGAGCGACGGACAAGGTCATTCCCGGCGTTGCCGGCCTGTCGGTCAATGACCCTGGCACGCCGCTGCCCGTCGGTTGGAAGTGGGTGCCCCTTCTTCGTGTGGCGAAGCAGGAAACGGGGCATACGCCCAGCCGATCAAAACCTTCGTACTGGGATGGAGTAGTCCCGTGGATTGGTATTCGGGACGCGGGAGCGCACCACGGTCGCACAGTTTACAATACCGCGCAGACCATTTCAGAAGAAGGGCTCGCTAACTCATCCGCGCGGCTGCTCCCACAGGGAACCGTGTGTCTGTCCCGAACCGCTTCCGTCGGTTACGTGACGATGATGGGGCGGACCATGGCCACAAGCCAAGATTTCGCGACTTGGACCTGCACGGCCGCCCTTCTACCCGAATACCTGATGTACGCCCTTATGGCCGAGGGCGACGACATTCGACGCTTCGGAATGGGATCAACCCATACGACCATATACTTTCCAGAGATACGGGCCTTCCACATCGCGCTGCCGCCGATCGCAGAGCAGCGAGAGGTCGTCAGACGTGTTCAGGCCGCCTTCGCCCGCGCCGACCGCCTCGAAGCCGAGGCCAAAAAGGCTCTCGCTCTGATCGACCGGCTGGAGGCGGCGATCCTGGCCAAGGCCTTCCGGGGCGAGCTGGTCGCGCAGGACCCGAACGACGAACCGGCCTCGGTTCTGCTGGAACGCATCCGCGCCCGCCGCGCCGCCGAACCCAGAGTCAAGCGCGGCCGACGACCGAAACTGACGTCCTGAGGCGGCAAGGGGGAAGTATGGACGAGGCGGGATTCAGACAGATGCTGCTGGCGCGTGGAAACGCACCCACCGGGGTCGAGACCCGGATCAGCTATCTCAAGACCATCGAAAAGAACCTGTCCGGCCTGGGCCTGCCCTTCGCCGATCTGGACGCGGCGTTCGCGGCCGACGGCCTGGCCTCGGTCACCGAGGCGGTGCGCGGGCTGATCGCGGACCACAAGGCGGGCGGCACGGCCTATCGCCTGCTGTTTCCCCAGTCGGTGAACCCGGGCAATCGCCTAGCCAACCTGCCGACCTTCCTCAAATACTATCGCGACTATCGATCAGGAGCCGGCATGGCCGACAGCGACGCCGACCGCATCCGCCAGTATGCGCTAGAGCATTTCGTTGAGCCGGCCCGTGACCGGGGGGTGTCGAGCGTCACGATTCGCGCCGGCGATCTGCACAATGCGTTGGGGCTGAGCAACGCCCATGCAAACGTGTGCCAGGCCCTACGCGGCCGCCTGTTCCGCAATCTGGCGGGCGTTGGCGAACCGACCGTCACCGGGCCGGAGAACAGCTCGACGACGATCTTCGTCTTTAGTCTTGTCCCCGCGGCGGCTACGGCTGCGGCGGCTGCACAATCTGCGCCTTCACAGGAAGCAATGAGCCAGACGACACCCCCGACAAATCTGATCCTCTACGGCCCGCCCGGCACCGGAAAGACCTTCGCCACGGCGCGCGAGGCGGTGAAGCTCTGTTCTCCGGGCGTGAACCTCGACGACCGCGCCACAGTTGAGGCCGAGTATCGGCGGCTGGTCGAGGCGCGGCAGGTGGAGTTCGTCACCTTCCACCAGTCCTATAGCTATGAGGATTTCGTCGAAGGGCTACGCCCGCCGGTCTCCAGCAAGGACGGAGAGGGCGACGACGAGAAGTCCGGTTTCCGCCTCGAGGTCAGTCCGGGCGTCTTCCACCGCATCGCCACCCGCGCGGCCGCCAGTAAGGGATCGACCGGCAAGAGCTTCGACCTGACCAGCCGTCAGGTATTCAAGATGTCGATCGGCGAAGCGGCCAATCCCGAGGACGCCTATCTGTTCGAGGAGTCGCTTGAGATGGGCTATGCCCTTCTCGGTTTCGGCGAGATCGACTGGACCGACGAACGCTTCGCCAGGCGCGATGCCATGATCAAAGCCTGGAAAGACGCGGAGCCCGAGACCGATCCGCCCACGCCGCAAAGCGCCCGCGTCCAGTGTCCGGACATGTTCCGCAACTGGATCAAGCCGGGCGACATCGTGATCGTGTCCAAGGGCAACGGCAGCTTCCGCGCCATTGGAGAGGTGACCGGACCCTACGAGTACGCACCGCGCGCCGACGGAGGCTATTTCCACCGGCGCGCGGTCAACTGGCTTTGGAACGATCGCGCGGGCGTCCCCGTCGAGGAGATCTACGCCAAGCGGTTCAGCATGCGCACGCTGTACATGCTGACGCCCTCGGACCTCAACATGAGCGCACTTGAGCGCTACATCACCAGCCAGGAGCCCGGCGGCCCGCCCGAGCCGTTCGTGCTGATCATCGATGAAATCAACCGGGCCAACATCTCCAAGGTGTTCGGCGAGCTGATCACCCTGCTGGAGCCCGACAAGCGGATCACGCCCGAAGGGGGAGGGCTGAAGGTACGCCTGCCCTATTCCAAGGAGGCTTTCGGCGTGCCAGCGAACCTGCACGTCATCGGCACGATGAACACGGCCGACCGTTCGATCGCCCTGCTCGACACGGCTCTGCGTCGTCGCTTCGAGTTCCGCGAGCTGATGCCCGATCCGGACCTGCCGGAGCTGAAGGCGGCCAGCGCGCGTTGCGGCGTCGATCTCGGCAAGCTCCTCCGCACCCTGAACGACCGGATCGAGTATCTCTTCGATCGCGAACACCAGATCGGCCACGCCTACTTCATCAAGTGCGCCTCCCGGGGCGACCTCGACGCCGTGATGCGCCACAAGGTGATCCCGCTGCTGGCAGAATACTTCTACGAGGACTGGAGCAAGGTCGCCTTGGTGCTGGGCGACGCGGACGCGGGCAAGCCTGGCCGGTTTCTTGAGCGTGCGGAGCTGAAGCGGCCCGCCGGCTCCGACTTCGAAGGCGGCGAAACACGCTGGCGGTGGGCGGTGCGGAGTGAGTTCGCGGCCGACGCCTACGCTGACTTCCAGTGATCCGCCGCACCGTTCTTGAATGGGGGTCTCTGGCCTACGGCAAGGGCGACGAGGAGATCTGCGAGAGCGCCGCCGATCGCCTGATGGCCGTCGCCCGCGCGTCGCCTCTGGGCGGTAAGGATGGCGGTCGTATTCTGGTCCATGGGCGCCGAACCTTGGGCGCGCGGCAGGTCGTCGGCGTACTGGCCGCTGATGGGGTCTCTCTGGAGATCTTGCCCAAGATCGATGTGCCGGGAGCGGACGGCGCTGCAGCTCACGGCCAGATTCGTCAGCGGCTTGTCCATATGCTGGCGGTCGCCATGGATCTCGACATCGCGGCTGGGACCATGACGGAGCTGGGCTGGCAGAAGGAGACGTTGCTCGAAATCCTGATCGGCCTGTTCGCGCGCAAGCTGGCCGACGAGGTGCGCAAGGGCATGCCGCGCCGTTACCTCGCGCATGAGGACGATCTGACGGCCCTGCGGGGACGACTGGACGTCACCCGCCAGTTCACGACGCTGATCGCCCGTCCCGATCGGCTCGCCTGCCGCTACGACGATCTGTCGCCGGACATCCTGCTGAACCAGATCATGAAGGCGACCGTGGATCGGCTTATCCGCGTCTCGGTGTCGGTGGAGAACCAGCGACGCCTGCGCGAGCTCGCATTCTTCTATGCCGACATCCGCAGCGTGCCGGGGAGTGCACTGGCTTGGGACAGCCTGATCCTGGACCGCACGAACAGCCGATGGCGTGACTTGGTGGAGTTGGCCCGGCTGCTTCTAGGCAGCCGGTTCCAGACCACGTCGAGCGGTTCCGATAGCGGGTTCTCGCTGACCTTCGACATGAGCCGTCTGTTCGAAGCCTACGTGGCGCGTAGCCTCAAGCGAGCGTTGGCCGGATCCGAGCTGACCATCCACCCCCAGGGCGGTCGCCTGTACTCCCTTGAGGATGCCGAGACCGGCGCCGGGCGCTTCATGACCAAGCCGGACATCCTCTTGAAGAGGAAGGGCAAGGTCGAGCTGATCGTCGACACCAAGTGGAAGCGCGTCAGCCGCTTGATCGATGATCCAAAGCAGGGAGTTAGCCAGGCCGACGTGTACCAGATGGTGGCCTACAGCCATCTCTATCAATGCGCGGACCTATTGCTGCTCTATCCGCACCACCGTGAACTGGGTGCGCCGGCCGGCCACCTGTCGGCCCACTCCATCGTAAATACCTCAAGCCAGCTTCGGGCAGCTACGATCGATCTGAACGAGACCACTAGCCGAGGATGGCGGGAGGTCTTGGATAGCGACCGCTGGTGACTCAAAACGGAACTTCGAAGAGTCTCTTGGTGGGTGCCGACCCGAGCTTTACCGCGCACCACCTCAGAGCGCCGCATCGCCCCATTCGGCTTCTCCAGGACCCAGCCGCTCAATGTGCGCTCGATCATCTCCCTCAACGAACCATGCGCGATACAAGGCCGAATGAGGATCGCGTACGGGTTTCCGCACTTGCGCAAGGCGCCGGAAGTCGGGCGAGACGATCCACGCTCGCCCAACTCGGTGGTCAATTTCGACGCGGTAGTGCCCATTGGGCGGTCGTGCCTGTCCTTCTTCCAAGTCCAAGCGGCGGCGATGAGTTCGCGTCTTCCAGACCGGCGCGCTCAGGCCCATCACTTCAGCGCGGAATCGCCTCCAAAGCGCGGCGGTCTCTGCGGTCGGCCAGTTCGCCTGAGCTGAGAGCGCTTCTACTTCGTCGCTGAGTATCCAAGCGCGCATCCCCGCGGAATCGACGAACAATGCATCCCCCGTCTCGATCGCCGCCATCGCCGCTCGGCGCGACGGAAGCCCCGCCCGGATCAGCATCGCCATCATGATGCTCGGCACGCCCGTCTCGACCGCCGCTGCGCCGCCGCCTGCGATGAGTTCGGGAGTCCAGCCCGCCGTCATTCGTCGCGTCCGGATCGCCTCCAAACCCCACACCAGTCGATAGGCGAAAGCATCCTCGACGGTCTTCATAAGGTTGGGACCAATTTGATCGACGCCTGCCCCAGAGACCCAAGACCGCAACACATCCTGCCAGTCCGGGGGCAGCCCGGCATTCGGTGTGAATGGCCTGATAACTAGTAGCTTCTCAGCAATGGCGATCAGGGCGTCAGCCAGCTCGTCCGCTTGGCCGGCGATCGCCTCGGCGTCCGCTGCATCGACCAGGTCAGCGAGCTCATCTGCGATGGCATCCAACGCCAAGCCCGAGTCGAGACCGACGCCCATGGCAAAGTGGCCGCGTCGCTGCGCGGGCGTCGTGCTGGCCCAGATTAGGTGGGCGCGAGACCGCAACAACCCTCGATGGCGTTGCTCGATCTCATGCGGAATACGAGCGACCTTGCGGGCCCAAAGTGACCCATTGAGCGCCTCGTCGAGCAATCTTGGAAGGTCGTCGCTGTCGGCGTCGAGCGCCTCAACCAAGCCAAAGATCATCGCGTCTAGCTTCTCGACTAGCGCGAAGAACGAATTTTCGTCCGATTCTTCCTCCTCGTCGCCATCCGCCGGCTCATCATCCAACGCCCAATTGTCTCGCGAATTCGCGAGATACTCGAAAGCATCGGCCTGATTTAAAATCCCTGCTTGGGAGAGGCGATCAAGAACCTGATTGATAACCTGGAACAATCCGCTTTGCAGATCCCGGGATCGGGCTGAAGCGACGAGCTGGCGCCACTTGCCCATGCGGTAGTCGGCATTGTTGCAGATTACATGCGCGACGAGACCCTCGACATCGACGAATGCGCGCCCGGCGCGGCCCGCCACGTTAGCGAATTCCTCACCTGTGATATCCTTGCCCGAACGAACGAGATACGGGACCAACAGGACTGCCGCATTGAGGTTAAGGCCTTGCGACAGCGTCGGTGAGGCGACGATGACCTTGAGGATGCCTTCGCCCAGCAGCAACTCCATTTCCCGCAGGAACGGCTGCGGCAGCTTTCCATGATGGATCGCCACGCCGACGCTCATGGCTTTGACGGCCGGGTGATCGGTCCCTAACCATTCGCGTCCGACCTCGAGCGCGCGTGCGAGAGGTGCGGGGTCGTCGATTAGTGAAGGCAAATAACCCTTCTTCACCAGCTTGACAGCACAGGTGCCGTAGCCTTCGACCCAGTTCGCTTGTGTGCAAAACACCAGCGTCCGTTTGCCCTGAGCCGCGAATTGCCACGCCGCGAACAGCGTTAGGTCCTTAGTCTCGCGCGGATAAGGCAGTTGGTCTTGCCCACGGGGCGCTGCCTCTCGGACGAACCGTGCAACGAAGGGGCCATTGTCGTTCAGATCGAAGCCCAAGCGGGCGCTGCGGCCTCGCCACACGAGGGAGCCGAACCGTTGGCGGGTCGGTCGCCAAGCGGACTTCACGGGCTCGCCGGGTTCGTCGCTACGCATCCAGGCGGTCAGGTCGTCGAGCGCCTCGCCCTCAGGCAGGATAGCGGAGAGGCACACGATTCTCCTGTCCGCCGCGTCAGGTCTCTTGAGAAGGCGTTGCACGAGGATTTCGTAGCGGATTTCGCGCTCTGACGGCCCTATCAAATGACCTTCATCCAAGACGATCAGCCCGACATCATCGATGAGGTTGGGGTCGCTCCGTAGCGCGAAATCCAGCTTCTCGGGCGTCGAAATCACAATTGGCCGGGTGCGAAGGGCGTCTTCGTCACCTTCGGATACGCCGCTTGCCCCGTACAAGGATGACACCTTCATTCCGAGCGGCGCGAAGGTGCGTCTGAACGACCTTTCGGTTTGAGCGGAAAGAGCCCGCAACGGCGTGACGATCAGGACCCGCTTGCCGGTCGCCAGCGTCATGAGCGCAGCGATTTCGGCGACGCGGGTCTTCCCCGCGCTTGTCGGCAGGGCGACGACCAGATCGTCAGTCAAATCTGTCGAGCGGACGGCGGCTTCTCGCTGCGAAGGCCAGAGCTCGACCTCCGCGTTCTTGCGTCCGTAGAGGCTCGCGACGAACAGGCGGCGATAGTTCGCGTATTTTTCTTCTCCGCCGGTCGGAGGAGCGATTGGCAAGTTCTCGTGGAGGGAATGCTGCCACAGGTCGGTAATGAGGTTCCGGCACAGTCGGATGATCCACCAAACCGGAACCGCTGCTGCTTCGGCCGCTAGGCTGAGTGCGCACTCGAGAATGGCCCCGGCCGTCTCGACGTGGCTTTCGTCTCCTGTCTGCAAGGCGAAGTCGAAATAGGCGAGCGCGCGACAGATGGACCCGTTGAGGACGAGCTGCACTGCGTCATCGGCGTCAAGGGTGTGATCGGCAAGGCCTGCCGCGATCGCCTCGTCCGCGTGGTCCTCGTCACGCAGCCAGCGCCGGACAAACGAACGAAGGCCGTTGAGGTCGCGCAAGATCAACAGCGCGAGGGCGTCCTCACCCGCGGTCGTGTTCAGCGCCGCATTTCTGTCAGCGAACAGCGAGTAGGCGATCGCCGAGTAACCGGCGAGATGATAGGCGGCGGCCGCGATGGTCCGATAGAAGCCCCGTTCCGCTGCGGCGACATCACCATTCCTGATAAGCGATTCAAAGGCATTCGCGGCTCGCTCGAACGCGCGTGTGGCCAATACGGGATCTTCACCGCGTTCACGCAGCGCGAGCGCGCCTCGGAGCACCGAAAAGGCGTGCTCGGCCAAGTCGATCTCGATCGTTGCTCCAAACGCCGGAGCTCCGTCGGGAAGAACGCCACCTTGGCGCATGAGCGACCAAGCCGAACCGCGCGCAATGAGTTGGCCCCAAAGGTCGGGCTGGATCATTTCATTGAGAAACGCTTGGAGTTCTTCAGTGGTCTCCAAGATCGCCCGCCTGCTCGTAAACCCGATCGATGAAGTCGCTGTAGTCCGCGATATGGAGGTTCACGACGGCTTGGCCGCGGCCGACCTCCGCGGCATTGTAGTCCTCCAAGAGCGCGGCGATCGGGCCGTTGCCGGACAAGGTGAAGAGGGCATGGTCGATCCGATTTCGGGGGAGGGTCTTCTTTCCCACCTCTGTGCGGATCAGACGACCTAATGCCGCCTGGTCGGTATCGTCGCTGTCCATCAGCCGGCTTGCGACGAACAGCAGCGAACTGGGCGTACAGCGGCCATCGTTTCGATCAAGCGCCTCGCGTGCTTCGGTGATTGTCGTCCTGTTCAGTGTACCGCGACTCTTCGCTTCGCCCTTGAGCAGCCAAAGCCCCCCGTCATCGGCGCAGTAATTCACGCCGATGAAGTCATCGCCGCGCATCGGAACCTCGCGACCGTCCTTGAAGCGCATCCGTCGAACGGGAACTTCGAACTCCAGCATCTCTTCCGCCAGCTCGGAGGCCAGCACCTCTCCTAGGTCGCCGGCGCGCGCTCGCGATGTCGTCGGCAGCAACTCGCGAAGTATCGTAGAGGCAACTTCGTATCCAAGCTCTTGGACATCGTCGGCAATGCGGTCGAGCCGATCATAGTGGCTGCGGACGGTCTCACCGAGCTGTTCAATGATGGCGTCTCGGCCACCATCCTTCTCGGTTAGAGTGAGGTAGCGCCTGACCCCGGCTTCCTCCCCGTCGTGATCACACCAATCATCGAAAAGCGCCATAGCGGCCCTCTCACGCCTATGCGATCAACAATATCGCCCATTTTGCTTCAACAACCTGCACGCTAACTGCTCCCATCAGCAACCGCCCACGATCTTCAGGGTGCGCTTCGCATGGGCCATGACCTCGTCATCGTTGAAGGCCGTGTTGGGATCGTGGTGGAACGGCGCCGTGTATTCGTTGATGTCGTCCAGCTCCTGGTACTGCGCCGTAAGCGGATGGTTTGGGTCGTCGCGGACGACCTTCAGCATGTCACCCAGCCAGTGCCCGTCTTCGATCTGGTTCGGAAAACGGTAGCGGATGTACTTCTCAAGCAGGGGCCGCAGCATAGTTCGGATGGGCTTGGCGTCAGTCGTGATCCCTCCAACGTATTCGGCGATGGTCATGTGGTCCTGGAGATAGCCCTCCTTCACCTCCCGCTCGATGTCCCACGGGTTGATCGCCGAATTGCCAAAGGAGCCGGCGATTTGCATCGGAATGCAGACTGCGCCGTGGATCTTCTGTCGAACCGCATCAAGAAAGTGCTTGTCGTGGGAAAAGACTAGAACCTGGCTTGACGTCTCACCAATCCGAACAATGGCCTTTGCTGTCATCTCGCGGCGGAAGTCGTCCAAGCTGGTGAACGGATCATCGAAGACGACCAGCTTCTTGCTGAGGTCAGTGTCGCGATGCAACTGGGCCAGGAAGAAGGCCAGCGCGAACGTGCTCTTGTCACCAGCGCTCATCGTGGAGTCGAATGAGGGCTCGTCGCCATCCGGCTTGCTTACGTCGACGTCGTTCCCGTCGAACTGAATGCAATACTCCGATTGCGGTGTCTTCCCGACATAGTTCTTCCCGCACTTAGCCAAGCGGAACCCGGCGTTGAAACGGGTCAGGATGTCGTTGATTGCCTTTTCGTGCGCGCCCAAGATCGCGGCGTCGTAGACGTCCAGTTCATCCTTCTTGGCGTCCTTGTCGGCCACGCATTGATCCTTCTCCTCCACCAGGTTGTCATAGGCCGTGGCGAGCCTAAGGAACGGTTCTGAATGGCGAGATTTGACCGCCCGCAGCTTCGCCAGCGCGCCATCGGCAGACGCTTTGTCGGTTTTGCCGATCTGCTCCTTCACGTCTGCGACGGCCTTGTTGGACTCGACCATCGCCTCGTTGGCGGTGGCCAACTCGCTGCTCGCCGCCTGCCAAGCGATGACCGCAGCCTTGAACCCCTCTGACGCAGGCAGGCTATCGAGCGGCGCGGAAATCTTCGCCTCCAACATGGGGATGCCGCATCGTGGAGCGTTCTAGCGGCCGCCTCTATCTGGTGGACCTTGTCAGGGGTTACGTAGGTCAGGTCCGCGAACGTCCGCCAGAACTCCGCCGCCCTATCTGCCGCAGCGTAGCCTTGGACTACCTTCAACGCCGCTGCTTCTCCGAGGGCTTCTTGTAGGAGCGCTTTCATGCCGTCGATCGCGGCCTTGTGCCCGATGTAGGCTTCGCTGAAGTAGGCCTCGTACGATTCCACCAGCGTGTTGCCGGTCACACTGGCGCTACAGAATGGGCATTTGTCGCCCGCAACATGCTGTAGGCCCTCGCTAAGCCACGCCTCGCCATTCGCCTGAAAGCCGTGCGAGGCAATCTGATCCCGCACACGCGCGGCAGCGTCCGCCGATAGGCCCGCGACTCCCTTGGCCATCAGTGCTTCGAAGTCCGGCGGTAAGGTCGACAGGGCCACAGGGCTGAAGGGGGGGTGCTTGGCTATCGCGTCTGCGCTGTCGACGGCCTTCAACGCCTTCTCCGCCGCCGCGATCTTGATGTCGATCTCCGCGTCCACAGCCAGCTTCATATAGGTGTCTAGGGCCATGCCCTTCGGCACGTGTTGTTGCAGGACCTTCTTTTCCGCCGTGATCTGCTGCTGCTTCGCAGTCGCCTGGGCGTCCAGCGCATCGATCTCCTCGGCCAGCTTGACGCCCTTCGGTCCGACAACCACGCGATAGAAATTACGCCTGTGATCGACGGCGATCTGATGCCCACCGTGGACATTGGCGTTGATGAAGTGCTGATCGAAGATGTGGATGTCGGGCGCGGCGGCGCTCCATGCCCCCCCGCTGAACTTGACAAGGCCCGAGTCCAGAAGGAGCTGAACCTCCTGGGTAGCCGGGCTCTTGAACGACTTCCGCTTCAAAAGATGGCCGGGCTCATTCTCCTGCAGCGACCGCAGCATCGAGCAGAGCGTGGTCTTGCCTCGACCATTGCCGGCGTAGAAGAGCGTGTATTTCCCGTACTCGCCGCCGGTAATAGCTCTGGTGCGGAAACGACCAACCGTTTTGATGCCAACGATCTTCCTCAAGAACATGTCGTTCCCCAAAGCCAAGCTTCGCCGATCCTAGCAGAGAATTACGTCACACTCTCTGGTTGATGGTGATCGGCTCGCTTTCCGCGGCTAGGGGGAATGCCCTTGGCTCGTGTGCAGCCATATCAAGGCGTCCCTCACGCTAATCTTCTGAATTTCCAAGATGCGTCCAAACTGGCCGACGCAACGTCCGGAAGCCGGCCAGCTACCAACGTCCGGTCCTGGCGCGAAGCGAACCCAAGCAGGCAGGCGGGAGGCGGAGCGCTTGCGCCGAACGTGGTCTTTTTGAAACGCGCTCCTCAGCTCGAACACGTCACGCTCCCGCGATCATCGGAGCCTGGATCAAGCTCCCATGATCGCAGATCCTTTCAGAAGTCCTTGGTCCAAAAGGTTCGGGGTGCCAAAGAATTGTGAGCACCTTCGCCGTTGACGAAGGCGGCCGAGATCGTTTCAGGCGGCGCGGCTTTCGTTGTCGCTCAGCGCCGCGACGGTGGCCGCGATCAAGGCCTCGAACCGCGCCGGCTTCGTCAGCGCTTCGCGGACCTGAAGGCCCCAATCCGGATTTCTCCGTAGCCACCCGGTCCATCGCTCAGCGGTCACACCGTGACTGGTGGCCAGGTAAGATCCGACCATCGCCGGCGCCTGGGCACCGACGAAGGTCGCGTTCATCGGGTGGATGGCCGTGAACATGCGGTAGGCTTGGGCGAAGGCCTCCATTCGCCCTTCCCGGGCGAAGTCCGCCAAGAGCGCGAGCATCGCACCCGAAGGCGTGGCGTATTCCGGGGCGTGCTGGTCACGGATCGCCTGGGCGACCTTGAGGGTGTCATCGACACCAAGTGCGGACAGAGCTTCGTGGATCGCCCGCGTGAGACCTCGATCCGTCTGGTCGTCGGCGTCGTGCGCGTTCACCTGGGCGGCGTATTCGACGTCCAGCATGGACCGCCGGGCGACCTCGTCCTGAAGACGGTTGGGTGCGAGGACCCGGACGATCGGGCCGCGCCGGGGATCTTTCAGAATGGCGAGAATACCCGCCTCCGTCAGCGTCTGGAGTTCCTCGGCGAAGCGGGGATGCGCCGCCTCCTCGCGAAACACCGAGGCGAGATCGCCGGGATAGTCAAGATGCAGGGTGTCGGGGTCCAGGGTCGGAATCGACTGAAAGCCGCCGTGGATATTCATGAGCACGCCGCAGACCATGGCCTGCCGCAACTGTTGGCCTTTGCCGGATCCGGGCCGGATCAGGGGCACGCTGGTGCGGTAGAGGATTTCGGCGGCCATGACATACGGCCAGGCATCCCTGAAGAAGTTGGGCGGGATGTCCCCGTCGGGCTGCTCGTCAGCGTCGGGGTCCGGGTGCCAAGATTCGACAAGAGGGCCGTGACAGGCGAGGGGCAGGGCCGCCTTGAGGCGCCGTCGATAGAGGTCGATCTCAATCGGGCGGCCTGCTGCTCTCCGCAGATTCAAGTCCAGATCATGCCAATCTTGGAATCCGCCAGCGCGGGCGACCGCTGCCTGACAGCGGTGCAGGGGAAAATGGAAGCTGCTGTTCTCGAACAGCCGCTTGAGCTCTTTGGCGCGAGCCTTCGCGCCGTCCTGGGTGGTGTACACGCAATCCTTCTCTCTCTCGGCCAAATCGAAACTGCTGCTCGTCTCTCGCGGCCGACAGGAGGGTGCGGTCGTGAAAGGGTCGTCTGTATTTCGTTGGACCAAGGGCCCTTCGCCATGGCAGCGGCCACGCCTACGTTGGAGGCGTTGGCTGGACGCTACGCCTTCGCCGGAGAAAATCAAGCGATGACGCAAATCAACTATCGGGACAGGGCGCGGAAACACGTGTCGGAGGCGCGGGCGCGCCTCGCGGAGCCGGGCGAGGCTGCCGCGCGCCAGGCCTGCCTGTCGTTGCGCATGGCGATCGAGGCCCTGACCTATCAGAACCTGCGTGCCTATCTAGCCGAGACCCCCAACAGCGTCATGGCCCAGTGGACGCCGAAGAGGGTGATGGATGAGCTCCTGGCGGTCGATCCCCACGCTGACCGGACTGTAACGGTCTTCTTCGGCATCGAAGAAACGCCCGGCGTCCCGGCCGCGGACATGCAGCCCTTGGGCGAAGACCGTCGGTTCACCCAGGCCTGGGGCAACAAGGCGCACAATGCCTTGGGCAGTTTCCTCCACGAACCGACAATCCGGCAGAGCGAAACCGGCAAGGCGACCGAAGAGCAGGCGCGAACCAAGGCGTCCGAGATCGCCGACGAGCTCGACCGCATTCTTGCGACCTCGCTGTTCGGCGTGAACATGGGGCAGTACATCGTTTTTGACTGTACCTGCGGCTTCCACGTCAAACGCCGGACCTCGGTCCTATCACCCGACGACAAGGTGGTGTGCGGCGGCTGCGGCAAACACTGGATCTATCAGGAGCACGAGGGCGATCCCCCGTGGCGGTTCATCCCGGACGGCTATTCCTTCTCCTGCCTGGCCTGTGAAGCGACCTGTCAGTTCGAGGCGCATGAGCTCGCCGACGGCAAGGTGGTGACCTGCGATGCTTGCGGGGCCGAGGCTGAGATCTATACCCAGTTCGCGGCCAGAGCTGTGAAGGCGGACGGTGGCGACGGCGCAGAGGGGCAGGCGGGCGCGGATACAGGTTCGTCGGCCTAAGGGCGGGCCGGTTGGGATCACGCCCCCCTTCAGGCGTCCGGATCTGGACGCGCGTATTCGCATTGACGACGGAGACGTCCTGCCGTCCCGTCTTCCCGGAGGAGAGGCGGCACATGTGGACTGGAAGGTTGTCAGGCAAGGACCTGATCGAGGCGCTGGATGTCGAACTGGTTCGCACGAACCAAGGGATCATCGATGGCCTGGCCTCCTTCGACCCCGTTATTACTCCGACAACGTGGCACAGGATTCTTCAGGGGACGGAGGAGCTGTTCAACTTCGCAACGGAGCCACTCGACGATGAGGCTGCGCACCACCGGTTCGTCCAGATGCCGCTTGCGATCGCGGTCACTTCAGGACGGGTGTGGATCGAGGCGTTGATCCGGGGCCTCTACGACGGAGGTGTGGAAGACCGGGTGATGGAGGCGCTGGAACTGGCGTTCGAGCTGACATCCCGGTTGCAGGTGGGCGGGTATCCTCTGGTCCTGACGACGGTCGCCGACGCAGCCGGCTATTTCCAGACGCGCCGGCGGCGCATGGTCGCCTTTCTGTACATCATGCCTCGACTTTGCCGGGGTGTGATGGTCGCGCGCACGATGGCCGAAATCCTGCCGGTCCTGACCCTGATTGAGATCGCCGCCGGACCGATCACTAATCTGGCTCACATGCGGATGATGGCGCGGGTCTTTGACGACTACTCCGTCACAAGCGATGGCGTCGCCGTGCTGGCGAGCCGGGATGCTAAGTTGCTGGACGTAGGGGCCATGGATCCCGAGCGGGTATCCCTGATGGATATGATCGACCATGGGGTCACGCCCGTCTCCAGCGAAGACGGCCCGGCGGACCGGCGACTACTTTCAAAGGCGGAGGTCCGGGTGCAGATCGACTATCTGCAGTCCGGGTTTGCCGAGTTCAATCTGGCCACATCCAGTTTCGGTGAAGTTCGCGATTTGATCGCTCCGCTTCTGGGCGGACCCGAATCTTATGTCATCACCATTCCCGTCACCGCTTTAACGCCGGCGCTGGATGCTCCGGGCGGGCTGGGGCCCCAGCGTCGTCGTTCCCTGCTCGTCCACGAGGGCGACGACTATGCGACGGCGGTCGACAGCTATCAGCCCTTCGTTCAGATCGACGACGCCTTCGTCTCGAACGTCAATCTGCTGACCCGCTTTCTGAATGACTACAAGAACGTCGCGCTCGGCAGACAGAAGCGTTTTCAGATCCGATCGGGATTTGTTTTCGAAAAGAAGGTCCGGGCCGTGCTGGAGGAGCACGGCTTCACGATCGCCAGCTTCAAACGGATCGAGGGGAAGGAGTTCGATCTGGTCACAACCCGGGGCGGCGAAATCCATAACTTCCAGTGCAAGAACACCGCCATCGACGCCCGCCTGATCGAAAAAAATCCAGGGCGCTACGCCAGGCTGAACAGGACCATGGTCGGGGCCTATCGACGGGCGATCGCAAAGGAAGTGGGTCGTGAACATCTGCTCAAAGGGAAGCTCAAACTGAATGTGGCGCATCATTACGTCGTCAGCCGGTTTCCGGTTCTGACAGACGATCCGGCTATCATTCCGTTTCTGGGTCTGGAGGAAGCGATCGCCCAGCTCTAACCGCGTCACAGATCGTCCGAGCCAGCTTGACCTGGACACCTTGGCGCGGCCGTTTGTGGTTGAGGCTCCAAATCTAGAGCCACTGCCTCTGCCCAAGCCGCGTCGGCACCGACGCGGAAGCGATGGAGGGTGAGCCCAAAGCGCACTTCGGATTGCTATTGGGAATGTCGCGTTCTTGGCAGCCCGCGCATGACCGCTTCTGGCGCTCACGAGAGGTCCGATAACCCATCACATTGGGCATCAGGTCCAATTTTCTCTGTCGGAGTCCGACGTTATGTGTCGTCCGACAGAAAAATGGCGCACCCGAAGAGATTCGAACTCCTGACCCCCAGATTCGTAGTCTGGTGCTCTATCCAGCTGAGCTACGGGTGCGCGCGGCCGTGAACGGCGAGGGCGGGTCTTTAGCGGCTCGACCCCGACCGCGCAACCCGGATTTGGCGCCCCCGTGGTCCGCTCCGGGCTTGGCGCGGCGGCGCGAGGCCCCTAGGTCGGAGGACGACCTTCCCGTCGCCGGACTTCCCCTCATGCGCCTCGCCGCCTTCGCCCGCCCCGTCGTCGCCGTCCTGGCCGTGACGCTGGCCGCCTGCCAGCCCTCGGTCGCGGCCCGGCCCGCGCCGACGCAGACGCCGACAGCGATGCCGAGCGCCCCGGCCGCGCCCCCCGCCCGAGGCCCCTTCGTCGCCGCCGCCAATCCCCTGGCGGTCGAGGCGGGTCTGGAGGTCCTGCGGCGCGGCGGCTCGGCGGTCGACGCGGCCGTGGCCATCCAAGCGGTGCTCGGCCTCGTCGAACCCCAGTCGTCCGGCTTGGGCGGGGGGGCCTTCCTCATGCACTTCGACGCGGCGACCGGCGAGACCGTCGTCTACGACGGCCGCGAGACCGCGCCCGCCGCCGCCACGCCCGAACTGTTCTACGAGAATGGCCGCCCGCTCTCCCTGCCCGACGCCATCCTCAGCGGCCGCTCCACCGGCGCGCCCGGCGCGGTCGCAGCACTGGCGATGGCGCAGGCCGAGCACGGCCGCCTGCCCTGGAGCCAGCTGTTCGGCGAGGCCGAGCGCCTGGCCCGCGACGGCTTCGTGGTCAGCCCGCGCCTGGCCGGCATGATCGCCCTGACGCGCGGCCAGGCCCGCACCGAATGGGCCAATGCCTATTTCACCAAGGCCGACGGCCAGCGGTATCAGGCGGGCGACGTCCTTCGGAACCCGGCCTACGCCGACACCGTGACGACGCTGGCCCGCGACGGCATCGCCGCCTTCCGCTCCGGCCCCATCGCCGATGAGATGATTGCTGCGGTCCAGGCCGAGCCCCGCCCCGGCGCCCTGACCCAAGCCGACCTCGCCGCCTACCGCCCGATCAAGCGCGACGCCCTGTGCCGGCCCTTCCGCGTCTATGTCGTCTGCGTCCCGCCGCCGCCCTCCAGCGGCGTGGCCCTGCTGCAGCTCTTGGCCATGGCCGAGACCCCGACCATCGCCCCGGACCTCGCTCGCGGGGAAACCAGCGCCGAGGCCTGGATTGCCTTCGCCCAGATTCAGCGCCTGATGTACGCCGACCGCGACCGCTACGTCGGCGACCCGGCCTTCGTCGGCGTGCCCGTAGCCGGCCTGCTGGACGAGGACTATGTCGCCGCCCGCGCCGCCCTGGCCCCCGGCCTGACCGGAGCCGCCGAGCCCGGCACGCCCCCCGGCGGCGTCTTCCGCGCGCCCGACGCCACGACCGAACCCGCCGGCACCAGCCACTTCGTCGTCGTCGACGCCGAGGGAAACGCCGTCTCCATGACCACCACGGTCGAGAGCGTCTTCGGCTCGGGCCGGATGGCGGCGGGCTTCTTCCTCAACAACCAGCTGACCGACTTCTCCTTCGTCCCGACCCGGCCAGACGGCGGGGAAGCGGCCAATGCGGTGGCGCCCGGCAAGCGGCCGCGCTCGTCTATGTCGCCGGTGATCATCCTGGACCGTCAGGGGCGTCTGGTCGGGGCCGTCGGCTCGCCGGGCGGGCCCTCGATCCTCGCCTACAACGCCAAGGCCCTCATCGGGACGCTGGTCTGGGGCCTGCCGATGCAGGCGGCGATCGACCTGCCCAATCTGGTCGCGCGCGGCTCAGGCTTCGGCGCCGACACGGCCCGATTTGGGCCGACGCTGGCCGAACAGCTGGCGGCGGGCGGCGTTGTGCTCGCCCCCAACCAGTCTGAAACCTCGGGCCTGCACGGCGGGCTTTGGCGACAGGGGCCCGACGGCTGGGCCTGGGACGGCGGCGCCGACGACCGCCGCGAGGGCGTGGCGCGGACGCAGTAGGCGAGCAGCCTACTTCAGCGCCAGCGTCACCTGCTTGATCTCGACGTATTCGTCGATGCCGTGGGTCGAGCCCTCGCGGCCGTAGCCGGACTGCTTGACGCCGCCGAAGGGCGCGACCGCCGTCGACATGAGGCCGGTGTTGACCCCGATCATCCCCGCCTCGATCCGCCGCCCGATCCGCATGGCCCGGTCCAGGTCACGCGTGAAGACATACGAGGCGAGGCCGAACTCGCTGTCGTTCGCCTTCGCCAGGCATTCCTCCTCCGTCTCGAACGGGAAGACGGGGATCAGCGGCCCGAAGGTCTCCTCCTCGCGGAACAGGGCGTCGTCGCCGCCCAGCGTCACCGTCGGCTGGAAGAACCGTCCGCCGAGCTCATGCCGCGCCCCGCCGGTCAGCACCCTCGCGCCCGATGCCGTGACGCGCTTCAGGTGGTCCTCGACCTTGGCGACCGCCTTGTCCTCGATCAGCGGCCCGACCTTAACGCCCTCCTGGAAGGCCGGACCGACCGGAATCTTCGCCGCGGCTTCGGCCAGCTTCGCCGCATAGGCCTCCGCCACCGAGGCTTGGACATAGACCCGGTTCGGGCAGACGCAGGTCTGGCCGGAGTTGCGGAACTTGCCCTTGATCGTCTCGGCGACCGCGAGGTCCAGATCGGCGTCCTCGAACACCATCAGCGGCGCGGCGCCGCCCAGCTCCATCGACAGACGCTTGAGGGTCGGCGCGCACTGCTCGGCCAGCTTGCGCCCCACCGGCGTTGAGCCCGTGAAGCTCAGCTTCCTGATCAGCGGCGACGAGGTCAGCACGCCCCCGATGGTCGCCGCATCGCCCGTGACGACGCTCAGCGCCCCCTTGGGCAGACCGGCCTGATAGGCCAGCTCCACCAGGGCGATCGCCGTGAAGGGCGTCTGGCTCGCCGGCTTGACCACGGCGGTGCAGCCCGCCGCGAAGGCGGGGCCGAGCTTGCGCGTCAGCATGGCCGCCGGGAAGTTCCACGGCGTGATCAGGGCGCATGGCCCCACCGCCTCGCGGAACGTCACGATCACATGGCCCAGCGGGCTGTCCTGGGTGTCGCCCAGCAGCCGCTCGGCCTCGCCGGCGAACCATTTCAGGAAGCTGTTGGCGTAGACCGCCTCGCCGCGCGCCTCCTCGAACGGCTTGCCGTTCTCCAGCGCCATCAGCGCGCCCAGCCCATCCAGGTTCTCGTCGATCAGCCGCGCCCATTCGCGCAGGAAGGCCGCGCGCTTGTGCGGATCGGTGCGCGACCATTCGGGAAAGGCGTCATGCGCCGCCTGCACCGCACGCTCGGTCTCGGCGACGCCCAGGTCGGGCACATGGCCGATGATCTCGCCGGTGGCCGGATCATCGACCGCGATGCGCTTGTCGCCCGTAACGGCCTCTCCCGCGATCAGGGCGTGTTCGCGCAGCAGCATCAGGCCGGCGTCTCGGGCGGCGATGGTCATGGGCGGGTCCTCAGGCGGTCACGGGCGGCGGAACAACGGGCGCGAGCCGAAACGGCTGCCACGCCCCGTAAGTGGCCGATCGCCACAGCCATTCCAAGGGGCCGTAACGGTACCGCGCCAGCCACCAGCGGCTGAAGACGACTTGTAAGGCAAAGGTCGGAACCGCGATGGCCAGACAGGTCAGCGCCCCGCCCCACCGCATCAGCCCCAGGCCGAAGCCGTAGAAGACGAACAGATAGACGACGCTCTGGGTCAGATAGTTGGTCAGCGCCATCCGCCCGACGTCGCCCAGCCCGGCCAGCAGCCGCCGCCCGGCGCTTCCCTGCATCAGCACCACCAGCCCGGCGCCGTACCCCAGCGCCAGCACCAGCTGACCCGACCGGTGCAGCACCTCATGCGCGATCTCCCCGGCCAGCGTCAGCTCGACCGTCGCCCCTACCGCCACGTCCGCCACGCTCAGGACCAGCCCCGCCCCGATCAGCCGCGGCGCCCAGCGGCGGAAGGCGGCGGCATGCTCGCCCGGCCGGAGCAACCATCCTTTGCGATAGAGCCAGAACCCCACCAGAAACCGGCCCAGCACGCCTGCCATATAGCTCCAGGCGAAGACCGAGAGGTACCATTCCGCCCCCGCGCCCCGGATCAGCTCCCAGGCATAGGCCGGCCAGTCGTTGTCGAGGAACACGACCCAGCGCCGCTCGATCCCCGCCTCCCAGGCCTGAATCAGCGGCGGGGTCGCCCCCGTCGCCGCCTCGACCCAGGCCAGGTGGATCGGCAGGGCCAGAGGGGCGAAGAGCGACAGCAGCACCCCGCCGATCAGCAGCGTCCGGTCCGGCGCCCGCCGGAACAGGATCAGCACCAGCGCCGCCAGCGCGTAGATCTGCAGAATGTCGCCGAAGAAGACCGCCGCCACATGGACCGTGCCGATGGCCAGCAGGATCAGCACCCGCCGCAGATAGAGCCGCATCCCGTCCACGCCGCGCGCCTCGGCCCGTCCGAGGAACATGGCGAAGCCGAAGCCGAACAGCATGGAGAACAGGGCCTGCGCCTTGCCGGTCCAGAACACGTCGAAGACCAGCCCCAGCGGCCGGTCGATCGCGGCGGTCGGCAGGGCCTCGATCACCCGCTCGGGGATGGCGAACTCGGGGTGGCCGTACAGGTTGATCAGCATCACCCCGAACAGGGCGAAGCCGCGGATCACATCCAGTTCCGGCGTGCGGTCCTGTCCGACCGGCCCCATCGTCGCCATGCCAGCCCCCCGAGAGCGAGGGAAAAGCCTAGCCGTATGGAGGCCGCCGTGTCACCGGCCTACTGGCAGGCCAGGCACTCGTCGTAGTCGGTCTTGGCGGCTGAGAAGAGGTCGGGCTGGTTGGGATCCGGCTCTTCGGTCTCCTTGCCGTCCGCGCCCGCGAAGGCGGCGCGCTGCACCGACTTGGAGCGCAGGTAGTAGAGCGACTTCACCCCGCTCTCCCACGCCTTCCAGTGCAGCATGTGCAGGTCCCACTTGTTCACGTCGCCGGGGATGAACAGGTTGATCGACTGGGCCTGGCAGATGTCGGCCGACCGGTCCGCCGACAGCTCGACCACCCAGCGCTGGTCCAGTTCGAAGGCGGTCTTGAACACGCTCTTCTCGTCGTCGGTCAGGAAGTCGAGGTGCTGGACCGAGCCCTCGTGCTCCAGGATCGAGGACCACGTCGCGTCCGTGTTCTTGCCGTAGCCCTCGAGCAGCTGCTCCAGGTACGGGTTCTTGACCGCGAAGGAGCCCGACAGGGTCTTGTGGGTATAGATGTTGGCCGGGATCGGCTCGATGCCGGCGCTCGTCCCGCCGCAGATGATCGAGATCGAGGCGGTCGGCGCGATGGCCAGCTTGTGGCTGAACCGCTCCATGACGCCGCGCTCGGCGGCGTCCTCGCACGGGCCCTTCTCCTCGGCCAGCAGGCGGCTCGCCTTGTCGGCCTCGCGGCGCAGGTGCTTGAACAGCCGCATGTTCCACGACTTGGCCATGGCGGATTCAAACGCCACGCCCTGCGACTGCAGGAAGGAGTGGAAGCCCATCAGCCCCAGGCCCACCGACCGCTCGCGCTTGGCCGAATAGACGGCGGCGGCCATCTCGGGCGGGGCACGCGTGATGAAGTCCTCCAGCACATTGTCCAGGAACCGCATCACGTCCTCGATGAAGCGGGGCTCCTCGCGCCACTCCAGGAACTTCTCGGCGTTGACCGATGACAGGCAGCAGACCGCCGTCCGGTCGATCCCCAGGTGGTCCGGGCCGGTGTGCAGCATGATCTCGCTGCACAGGTTGGACTGCTTGACCTTCAGGCCCAGGTCCTTCTGGTGCTGCGGCATCTGCCGGTTCACCGTGTCGGAGAAGATCAGATAGGGCTCGCCGGTCTGCAGCCGGATCTCCAGGATCTTCTGCCACAGGCTGCGCGCATCGACCTTGCGGATCGTCTCGCCGGTCTTAGGCGACCGCAGGGCGAAGTCCGATCCGGCCTTCACGGCTTCCATGAACTCGTCGGTGATGTTCAGGCCGTGGTGCAGGTTCAGGGACTTGCGGTTGAAGTCGCCCGAGGGCTTCCGGATTTCCAGGAACTCCTCGATCTCCGGGTGGTGGACGTCCAGGTACACCGCCGCCGAGCCGCGCCGCAGCGAGCCCTGCGAAATCGCCAACGTCAGCGAATCCATCACGCGGATGAAGGGGATGATGCCCGAGGTCTGGCCCGCGCCCTTGACCTTCTCGCCGATGGAGCGGACCCCGCCCCAATAGGTGCCGATGCCCCCGCCGTTCGACGCCAGCGACACGTTCTCGTTCCAGACGCGCTGGATGCCGTCCAGGCTGTCCGACACGCTGTTCAGGAAGCAGGAGATCGGCAGGCCGCGGTTGGCCCCGCCGTTCGACAGCACCGGCGTCGAGGGCATGAACCACAGCTTCGACATATAGTCATAGACGCGCTGGGCGTGGTCGGCGTCGTCCGAGAAGGCCGTCGAGACCCGGGCGAACATGTCCTGATAGCTCTCGCCCGGCAGCAGGTAGCGATCCTCCAGCGTCTTCTTGCCGAAGTCGGTCAGCAGATCGTCGCGCGAGCGGTCCAGTTCGAGCGACCGGACCACCGTCAGATGCGGCTTCTCGGTCGTCGGCGGAGTCGCAACCGACTGGAATTCCACCGTCTTCAACGCTTCACCGCCAGCCATAATCATCCTGCCCCGAACCAAAATCTAAAGTGAGCCGCCCGCGCCGTGACCACATCATCTAGTGGCCGAAGCGCTCCCCGAACCCACATATGGGGCGCAGATGGTGAACGACCCGTCAACGCCTTGACGTCGCATTTCGTGCGCGAATCACATCGGGACGGGGGATGAGCCTGTTGAAAAGGCGCGACGGCGATGCGACGGCGGCCGGGTCGGCGCGATCAACAAGCCGTGATCGGGAACGCGGCTCCAGCTTGGCCGTTCGAGGCCGATGCTTCCTTCTGGACCCGTCCCATATCTTCGCCGCGCCATCGCCTTCGCCCGTGTGGAGTTCGCCGCCTTGTCGGCGCTTCTGGTCATCGGCCTCGGCGTCGCCGCCTTCGCCGAACTCGCCGACGACATGACCGAGACCGACGGCCGAAACTTCGACCAGGCCGTGCTGTGGGCGCTGCGTCCCGCCGCCGATCCGTCAAACGCATTGGGCCCCTGGTGGCTGGAAACGGCGGCCAACGACCTGACCGCGCTCGGCGGCATCTCGGTGCTGACCTTGTTCGCCCTCGCCGCCGTCGGCTTCCTGCTGATCCAGAGGAAGCGGCTGTCGGCGGTCCTGCTGGTGCTCGGCCTGCTCGGCGGCGTGGCGCTCAGCGAAGGCCTGAAAGCCGTATTCGAACGCGAGCGCCCGCCCTCGGCCTATCAGGCGGTCGAGACGATCAACGCCAGCTTCCCGTCGGGCCATGCGCTCCTGTCCACCGTCTTCTACCTCAGCCTGGCGGTTATGCTGTCGCGCGCCTTCCCGCGTCGGCGGCTGAAGATCTATGTGCTCGGCGTCGGCATCCTGATCGCCGTGCTGGTCGGCCTGACACGAATCTACCTCGCCGCCCACTGGGCCACAGACGTCTTCGCCGGCTGGAGCATCGGCGCGGCCTGGGCCATGGCGCTCTGGCTCGTCAGCCATGCGGTGGAGCGCCGCCAGGCCCGCGCCCACGCCGCCCTCGTCGACGAACCGGCGCTCGCCGAGACGTGAGATTTCATTAGGACGCCTGGGCGCGCGGCGTTAACTATGGTGCTCCGTGACCCTGGGAGGTCGTCATGATCAGCCTGATCCTCGCCGCCATGCTCGCCGCGCCCGCCCCGCAGGCCGTGCAGGCGACGCTCCAGTCCTGCGCCATGGAAGGCGGCCGCTGGGTCTGCCGCTATGCGGTTCCGGACATCGAGATCGTGCCCCTGCCGGGCGACAACATCGTCGCCGACGCGCCGGCCGCCGTCCTGACCGGGGGAGAGGCGCCCTCGGCCGCCGAGATCGAGCCTGCGCCGCCCGAGACGACCGTCCCCGCTGCGCCCGAGCGCCGCACGATCACGCTGGACGCCGGCATCCTGACCGAGGGCGAGGCGCGCCTGGTCGCCCGCTGCGCCGACGCGCCGTGGTACGCCATCTGCCTGCCCGACGACCGCCGCGCGGCGCGCACGCTGAAGGAAAAGCAGGACGCCTTCGAGATCGTCCGTCGCACCGTCACGTCACGGCTGGCCGAGGACGACTGCGACGGCGCCGTCAAGTCGGCGCTGGACGGCGGTTACCTCGACTTCGCCGGCCAGGTCCGGGCTTTTTGCCAGGGCGGCGCGGCGTCCGCCGCCTCCGGCGAAGACTAGCGCACCCCGTCCATCTCCGCCGCGATCCGCGCGGCGGCCATCAGCGGATCGTCCGCCGCGATCACCGGCCGGGCCGCCACCAGATGCGTTGCCCCGGCCCGGAGCGCCTCGGCCGGCGTCGCCACCCGCTGCTGGTCGCCCAGGTCCCCGCCCGCGGGCCGCACGCCCGGCGTGACGATCAGGAAGTCCGGCCGCCCGGCCTCGAGGGCGATCTCCTTGACCCGCGCCGCCTCCAGCGGGCTCGACACCACCCCGTCGACGCCGCAGTCCAGCGCCTGACGCACGCGCGCCTCCACCAGCTCCGCCGCGCCGGCCGAATAGCCGATCTCCCTCAGGTCGGCGTCCGACAGACTGGTCATCACCGTCACCGCCAGGATCTTCGTCGCCCGGTCGCCCCGCCCCTTCACCGCCGCCCGCATCACCTGCGGCTCGGCGTGCACGGTCAGCAGGTCACACCCGCCCTCGGCCACCGACCGCGCCGCGCCCTCCACCTGGGCCCCGATGTCGTGCAGCTTCCAGTCCTGAAAGACCTTCTTGCCGCGCGCGCGCAGCCGATGGGCGAAGTCCACCCCGCCCGGACGCGCCAGCAGCGTCAGCCCGACCTTGTAGAACTCCACCACATCCCCGACCCGATCGACCAGGGCCTGCGCAGCCTCCACCGACGGCAGATCCAGTCCGACGATCAGGCGCGGGTCTGAGGCGAGGGGCGAGGTCATCGACGATCTCCGGCCGAGCGGCTAGACGAAGGGATGTCACGTCAGGATTCGGCTATCGGGGACCGGCCATGAACGCGCTCGATCTGGGGGTCAACCTGTTCGTGGCCCTGTTCGCCCTGCTCGACCCGATCGGCAACATCCCCATCTTCGCCGCCGCCACCGCCGGGGCCAGCGCGCGCCAGCGGTTCTCGGTGTCGGTGCTGCTGTGCCTGTTCATCGCCGCCTTCCTGGCCTTCTTCTTCTTCACCGGCCTGTGGCTGCTGCAGTTCTTCGGGATCTCGCTGGCGGCCTTCCGCATCGCGGGCGGCATCCTGCTGCTCCTGCTCGGGCTGGACATGACGCGTGGCGACTTCCTCACCATGTTCGCCGACAAGGACGCCGCCGCCGACGCCCAGGACGTGCGCGGCTACGCCCAGCGTCGCTTCAAGCGCCTGATCGTCCCCTTCGCCATGCCCCTCCTGATCGGCCCCGGCGCCATCTCCACCATCATCATCCAGGCCGGAGAGGCCCAGGCCATCGGCTACGCCGGGACGATCGCGGGCCTGATCGCCATCGGCGCGGCCTCCCTGGCGACGCTGGTCACCTTCGCCGCCACCGGCCCGATCAGCCGCGTGCTCGGCGACGTCGGCATGGCCATCATCGTCCGCGTGCTCGGCCTGATCCTGTGCGCCCTGGCCATCCAGTTCATGCTGGCAGGCCTCAGCGAAGCCCTGCCGGGCATGTTCGCCTCCGGCGTCACCGCCCCGTATCCGGATGGAGGACATTGAGATGGAAAAGCTGCTCGCCGAGATCATTGCTCAACGACTAATGCTGAACCAACTCGTGGCCTTCACCGCTGCGCAAGAGGCCGACGTTTCCCTCTTCGTCGCCAACTATCGGGAGGCTGCGCTGCGCTCACTGGACGCGACAAGGATCGCGGGAGATCAAGACGTGGCGCGCCACGTTCACGAAGAGGCTGCTCGCCTCATCGAGGAGTCTTGCGATCTGATAGGGCAAATGACCGACAACGCCTAAATCCGCCCCAGCCGCCTCGCGTGCCCCGCCACCATCCTGAGCGCCACCCCGTCCGGCAGCAGCTTGCCCAGCGACGCGAGCACGGTGTTCGCAAAGCCCGGCGTGACCCTCGGCCGATCCGCTTCGCAGGCGTCGTAGGCCACCCGCGCCACATGTTCCGCCGTCTGCCACATCCAGGCGGGATAGGCCGACGACACCTGCTCCCGTGAACCGTTCACGTCGTGGAACTCCGTCAGGGTGTAGCCGGGGCACAGGGCGGTGACATGCACCCCCGTCCCCCGCGTCTCCAGCCACAGCCCCTGCGACGCCTTGATCAGGAAGCTCTTGATCGGTCCATAGAGGGTGTCGCCGCCCGTCGCGGGCATCTGTCCCGCCAGCGACGCCACATTGATCACCCGCCCAAACCCGCGCTCCACCATCCCCGGCAGCAACAGCCGCGACAAGGTCACCGGCGCGGTCAGCATGACGCGGATCATGGCCTCGTGCGCCTCGGGCTCGGTCTGCAGGAAGCCGGTGGTCCGCGAGAAGCCCGCGTTGTTGATCAGCCCGTCGACGACCAGCCCCCGCCCCGCGATCGCCTCGAACAGGGCTTGGGGCGCGTCCGCCTCGGCCAGATCGGCCGCGATCACCACGACGTCCGCCCCGTGCCCCGTCCGCAGCTCCGCCGCCAGGGCCTCCAGCGCAGCTTCCCGCCGCGCCGTCAGGATCAGGTCCCAGCCGCGCGCGGCATAGACCTGGGCCAGCGCCGCGCCGATGCCGGCCGAGGCCCCGGTGATCAGGATGCGCGGACGCCGCCCGGCTGGTCGGCTCACGCCGCGACGGTCTCCGCGGCGCGAATCGCTTCGCTGCACGAGCCGTGGATCTGCACCCCCGCCAGCGCAGGCGCATTCTCGGCCAGCAAATCCGCGATGGTGATCTTGGCGAGCGCATCCGACGCCGCCTGATCGGCCAAGGTCAGCACCTTGCCCACCTGACGCGGGATATGCTGCCCCACCGGGCACCCCTTGGCCCCCGCCGGCGGCGATCCCAGATGGGCGCAGCCGTTCACCGCGCGCAGCACTTCGTCCAGCCGGATGTCCTGCGGCTGACGCAGCAGCCAGGAGCCGCCGGACGCGCCCGGCCGCGTGGCGATGAGCCCGGCCTTGGCGAGCAAGGCCGTCACCCGGCGGATCACCACCGGATTGGTCGGCACCGAAGCGGCCAGGACGGCGCTGGGCGCGGCGCGCGTGGCGTCGAACGCCCCCTTGTGGGCCAGATAGGCCAGGGCGTGGGCGGCGACGGGAAAGCGTTGACTGTCGGACATGATTTCCAGGTTCCAGCCGACAAAATAGGGGCTTCGCGGATGTTTCACAAATGGCGCCCCGCGACCGTGTTCCGCAAACCCGCGCCCCCACGATTGAAACGCCCCCGCAATGAGCCTAAAGGCGCTCCGCTTTGATGGGCGCGCGTGCGGCGCGACCCGGAGGATACTCATGGCAGGGGATGCATCCCCCCCGGCTCCCGGCCCCGGCGAAGGCGCTCCCCCCGCCCCGCCAATCGCGGCCAAGGACCCGGCCCCGGCTCCGACCGGCGGACACGATCACGGCCACGGCAAGACCGGCAAGACGGCGCTCATCATCGGCGCCATCGGCGTCGTCTTCGGCGACATCGGCACCAGCCCGCTCTACGCCATGCGCGAGGCCCTGCACCATTCCCGCAGCGGCGGCGCGGCCGAGCTCGCCGTGCTGGGCGTCGTCTCGCTCGTCTTCTGGGCGCTGATCCTGGTCGTCACGATCAAGTACGTCGTCTTCCTCATGCGGGTCGACAACAAGGGCGAGGGCGGCACGCTCGCCCTCATGGCGCTGGCCCAGCACGCGGTCGGAAGGCGCAGCGCCGCCATCTTCCTGCTCGGCGTCTGCGGCGCCGCGCTGTTCTATGGCGACGGCGTCATCACCCCGGCCATCTCGGTCCTGTCGGCCATCGAGGGTCTGAAGGACGCGCCCGGGATCGGCCCGTCCCTGACGCCCTACGTCCTGCCGATCGCGGCGGGCATCCTGATCGCGCTCTTCATGATCCAGTCGCGCGGCACGGGCTCCATGGCGCGCTATTTCGGGCCGCTGACGCTCGCCTGGTTCCTGATCCTTGCGGCGCTCGGCGTCTATCACATCTTCGACGACATCTCGATCCTGAGGGCCCTGTCGCCCCACTACGGCGTGGCCTTCCTGTTCGACAACGGCTTCCTGGGCTTCGTCATTCTGGGCAGCGTCTTCCTCGCCGTCACGGGGGCGGAGGCGCTCTACGCCGACATGGGTCACTTCGGCAAAAGCCCGATCCGGCTGGGCTGGCTCTGGGTCGTCCTGCCCTGCCTGACGCTGAACTACCTGGGCCAGGGCGCCTTCGTGCTGGCCAACCGCGCGGCGGTCGAGAACCCCTTCTGGCTGATGGTGCCCCAGTTCGCCTACTGGCCCGTCCTGATCATGGCCACCGTCGCCACCGTCATCGCCAGCCAGGCGGTCATCACCGGCGCCTTCTCCGTCACGCAACAGGCGGTCCAGCTGGGCCTGCTGCCCCGCATGTCGATCCTGAACACATCCGAGAGCCAGGCCGGCCAGATCTACGTCCCCGCCGTCAACTCGCTGCTGATGGTCGGCGTGCTGGCCCTGCTCGTCACCTTCCAGACCTCGTCGGCCTTGGCCGCCGCCTATGGCATCGCCGTCACCGGCTCCATGTTCGTCGACAGCCTGCTGGCCTGGTTCATCGTCCGGAACCTGTGGAAGTGGTCCGTGCCGCTCAGCCTCGCGGCCATCTCGCCGCTGGTGGCCATCGACCTCGTCTTCATGACGTCCAACATGCTGAAGATCCCGCAGGGCGCCTGGATGCCGCTGGTGCTGGGCGCGGGTCTGGTCACCATCATGTGGACCTGGACGCGCGGCTCCCAGATCCTGACCGCCAAGGCCAAGAAAGACAGCCTGCCGCTGACCGACCTTATCGAGATGCTGCGCGCCCGCCCGCCGCACCGCGCGCCGGGCACCGCCGTCTTCCTGACCAGCGACCCCGACGTCGCCCCCGTCGCCCTGATGCACAATCTCAAGCACAACAAGGTGCTGCACGAGAAGAACGTCATCCTGACGGTCAAGACGCTGGACCGCCCGCGCGTGCCCGAGGCCGACCGCTTCGTGATGGAATCCATCAACGAGGACTTCAAGAAGATCACGCTCAGCTACGGCTTCATGGAAAGCCCCGTGGTGCCCCGCGCGCTCAGCCAGTGCCGCAAGCAGGGTCTGAAGTTCGACATCATGTCGACCAGCTTCTTCCTGGGCCGCCGCTCGGTGGTGCCCGCCGCCAACCAGGGCATGCCGCTCTGGCAGGACAAGCTCTACATCTTCCTGATGAGGAACGCCGCCAACCCCACCGACTTCTTCCATATCCCGCCCGGGCGCGTGGTCGAGCTCGGCACCCAGGTCTCGGTTTGACCGAGGGTCGCAACTCCTCGGCGCGGGGACGGCGCATCGCGGACAAGACCCGCGGTCCCCGTCGGGAGCCGGTCGCACACCCGCCCTCGGATGACCCCGCCGCCGACATCGGCGTCGAGGCGCGCGTCGCCGCCGGCGTCCTGCTGAACGCGGCGCTGGAGCGTCGCAACGGCCTGGACGAGGCTATGTCCTTCACCGAGGTCGCGGCCTTGCCCGCGCCAGACCGCGCCTTCGCCCGCGCCGTCGCCATGGCGGCCCTGCGACGGCTCGGCGAGATCGACCAGATCCTGGATCGTCGTCTGCAGAAGTCCCCGCCCGAGGCCGTCCGCACCCTGTTGCGCGTGTCGCTGGCCCAGACTCTGGTCCTCGGCACCCCGGCCTTCGCGGCGGTCTCCACGGCGGTCAAGCTGGCCGAGCGCGGCGTCAAGACCCGTCCCTACAAGGCCCTGGTCAACGCCGTCCTGCGCGGCGTCGAGCGCGAGGGGCCGGGCCTGACCACCGCCCGCTCCAATCTGCCCGACTGGATCGCCGCCCGCTGGGCCCAGACCTATGGCGAGCCGACGCTCGAGGCCATCGCCCTGGCCGTGCGCGAGGAGCCGCCGACCGACCTCAGCCTCAAGCCCGGCGTCGACGCCTCAGGCCTCGCCGAGGCGCTGGAAGGCCGCGTCCTGCCCGGCGGCACGGTCCGCACGGGTTCGCGCGGCGACATCGCCGCCTGGCCGGGCTATGCGACCGGCGACTGGTGGGTCCAGGACGCCGCCGCCGCCGTCCCCGTCCGCCTCCTGGCGCCCCAGGCCGGAGAGACCGTGCTGGACCTCTGCGCCGCGCCCGGCGGCAAGACGCTGCAGATCGCGGCGTCGGGCGCGAGCGTCACCGCGCTGGACCGCTCCGAACCCCGCCTCAAGCGCCTCCGCCAGAACCTCGACCGCACCGGCCTGTCCGCCGAAGTCGTGGTCGACAACGGCGAGGACTGGGAGGACCCCCGCACTTTCGACGCCGTCCTGCTGGACGCCCCCTGCACCGCCACCGGCACCCTTCGCCGCAATCCCGAGGTGCTCCGCGCCACCCGCCCCGCCGACGTCGCCAAGCTCGCCGACGTCCAGCACCGCCTGCTCGACGCCGCCGCCCTGCGGGTGAAGCCCGGCGGTCGGCTGGTCTATTGCGTCTGCTCGCTGGAGCGCGAGGAGGGCGAGACCCAGATCATCGCCTTCCTCCGCCGCAACCCCGCCTTCCGCACCGTCCCCGCCGACCCGGCGGCCGTCGGCGCCCCGCCCGAGGCCCTGACGCCCGAAGGCTGGCTGCGAATCCTGCCGTCGCACTGGCCCGAGCATGGCGGCCTCGACGGCTTCTTCGCCGCGCGGCTGGAGCGGGACTGATATTCCCTCTCCCAGAGGGTGGAGGAAGGATCGCATGCGATCCGAGGACGGGCTTGAGGTTCGGAGAGCGCAGCGATCCGCGAACCGAAAGGGTGAGGGGTTTCCCTCTCGCCGGTTGGCACTTCATGTCCCTTCTCCCCTTGCGGGAGAAGGTGGCAGCCGAAGGCTGACGGATGAGGGGTGATACTCGGTGAGGGGGGTATGTAGGGCGGTCGATGGCTCACCGGCAACGTCGCCTATCACCCCTCATGCGACCTCGCCTGCGCTCGGCCACCTTCTCCCGCAAGGGGAGAAGGATCGCGCGCTGTTTTTCTCAATCATCCAACGACGCGCGGATTCTCATAATGAATCCAGCGCCCCTCGTATTTGAGACGCTCTGAACGCGCCCGCATATCGGGGTGTGTTACCCTCCCTCTCGGTTCCGTCGCTTGGGAAGGGCGCAAGGCCTTGCGAGCTTGTCGCGGCGGGAGCGGTTGGAGCGGGAGCTCTCGAGGTCCAACGACCGGAGGCCGTGAAGAGCGGTCATCCGGCGTCCCGGACGGAGGGGGTGGCGTGGGCGCACCAAGGCTTGGAATGAGGGTCCCGGGCTCAAGCAGCCCGGAACCGCGTTCCGGGCGGTAGCCCGCCAAACGCGAAGCGTCGGGCTCAAGTAGCGAGACGCCGCGCGTCGAGCGGTAGCCCACCAAAAAGGCGGCGAGCAGAAGACTCGCCGCGTTCAGGGGATCGGCTTTCGCAAGCACGCCGACCTTCCCGCCGGAGGCGTCAGTAGCGGCAAGGCTCTAACAGGGCCGTCGGTCCCCGGGCAGTCGCGTGGGAACGACGCGGGGCCGTCCGCTTCCGGTCAGACCAGCCGCGCGGAGCAGTCGTCTTTCGCCGAAACACAATCTCATACGGTCTCCGGGCGAAGGCCCGGCTGCTCCGCCCGCCCTTCCCACCCGTTCACAGCGGAAGAGCGATGAGGCGCGTCTACAGGTTCACCACCTCGAAGCCGTCCTCGGCCGCCAGCCGCTCGGCCAGCACGGCCCGGTGGCACCCCGCATGATCCGCCTCGAAGCACAGCAGGGCCACCCGCCGCTCGCCCGCCAGCGCCTTCAGCCGCGCCAGCTCCACCTGGGCCTGGGGCTCCGTCAGATGGTCGGTGAAGATGGCGCGCATCTCCCCGATCCGGCCCTTCCTCGCCGCGTCGCGCCCGGCCTTGGGCGTGCCCAGCGCGCGCAGGTGCAGATAATCGATCCCCTCGGCCTTCAGGCTCTCGCCCAGGATCGTCTTGGAGAACCCCGCGCGCCGCGAGGCCGCCACGGCGCGGACGTCGACCAGGGTCTCGACGCCGGCCGCCTTCAACCGGTCGATGACCTCGGGCTGGGCCGCGCCCTCATATCCGATGGTGAACAGTTTCATGGGGCCAAGATGGCGCGCGACCGGCCGCCGCGCCAGCGTCGCCTTGACGTCCGGACCGCGACAGCCGCAACTCCGCCTCCGTTCTTCGCCGCTTTCGGACCGCCCATGACCCGCGCCCTTCTCGCCTTCGCCTTCGCCGCCCTGGCTCTCCCCGCGTCCGCCCAGGACCTGCTGATCCGGGGCGGGACGATCCACACCGGCGTCGACGGCGCCGCCCCTGCCGAGGTCGTCATCGCGCGCGGCGGCCGCATCGCCTACGTCGGCCCGGCCGCCGGCGCTCCGTCCACGGAAGGTCTTGAGGTCGTCGAGCTCAACGGCGCGACCCTGTTTCCCGGCTTCACCGACGGCCATGCCCACCTGGACGGCATCGGCTGGCGGGAGCTGACGCTGAACCTCGAGGGCTCCACCTCCGTCGTCGACGCCATGAGCCGGCTCTCCGCCTGGGCCGAGGCCAATCCTGAGGGCGTCATCATCGGCCGCGGCTGGATCGAGACCCGCTGGCCCGAGAGCGTCAATGGCGCCCGCTTCCTGACCGCCGCCGACCTCGACGCCGCCGCGCCCGGCCGGATCGTGCTGCTGCAACGCGCCGACGGCCACGCCACGGTCGCCTCCACCGCCGCCATGCAGCGGTTGGGCGTCACCGGCGACACCCAGGCCCCCTTCGGCGGCGAAATCCTCAAGGGCGCCGACGGCCGGCCGACCGGCATGTTCATCGACGCCGCCGAGCAGCTGCTGGCCCCGCTGATGCCTCAGGCCGATCCGGAGGCGACGCGCGCCGCCTATCGCGCGGGCTTCCAGGTCGAGGCCCGCTACGGCTGGACCGGCATCCACTCCATGAGCGTCCCCTGGCGCGACGTGCCGCTGCTGGAAGCGATGGCCGAAGCCGGCGAGGCTCCCTTGCGCGTCTACAACAGCGTCACGCCCGACGGCGCCGCCGAGCTGTTCGCATCGGGCCCGCGCTCGGTCGCCGACGGCCGCATCATCACCCGCGCGGTCAAGTTCTACGCCGACGGGGCGCTGGGTTCGCGCGGCGCGGCGCTGCACGCCCCCTACTCCGACGCGCCCGAAACCTCGGGCCTGATGCAGGTCACGCGCGAGCAGCAGGTTCCGCTCTACGAACAGGCGCTGCGCTCCGGCATCCAGCTGGCCACCCACGCCATCGGCGACCGGGGCAACACCGAGGTCGCCGAGTGGTACGCCGAGGCGCTCGGCAATGTGCCGCCGTCCGAGCGACCGAACGGCGCCGACGTCCGCTGGCGCATCGAGCACGCCCAGATCCTGCGCCCGCAGGATTATCGCTGGTTCCACGAGCTGCCGATCCTGGCCTCCATGCAGCCCAGCCACGCCATCGGCGACTTCCACTTCGCCCCGGCCCGGCTGGGCGACGCACGCCTCGACGGGGCCTATGCGTGGAAGAGCCTCGTGGACCTCGGCGTCATCGTGGTGGGCGGCTCCGACGCCCCCGTGGAGCGTGGCGATCCCCTGATCGAGTTCTACGCCGCCGTGGCCCGCCGCGACCTCGAGGGCTTCCAGGGGCCGGACTGGCGTCCGCAGGAGGCGGTGGACCGGGCGACAGCGCTGAAGATGTTCACCCTCTGGCCCGCCTACGCCTCCTTCCGCGAGGACGAGCTCGGCACTATCGAGGTCGGCAAGCGCGCCGACTTCACCGCCTTCAACATCGACCTGATGACCGTGCCGGAAGCCGACATCCCCCAAGGCCGCGCCGTGCTGACCGTCGTCGACGGTGAGGTGGTCTATCGGGCCGATTGAACGAAAAACGGCCGCTCCGTTTCCGGAGCGGCCGCCAGTCAGAGGAGGAAGACGTTAGAGATCAGAACCGCGCGGTCAGGCTGACCGAGGCGCTCGAACCCAGATCGTAGTTGTTGATCCGGATCTTGTTGCCCAGTTCCTGATACTCGTCGAACTCGGTGCCGAGCAGGTTGCGCAGCTCCAGAGCGAAGCCCAGGTCGCGGCCCATGGTCGTGAAGTCCCTGCGGTAGACGAAGTCCAGGAACACGCCGGGCTCCTGGATGTAGTCCGGCTCGCGGCTGCCGCTCACGCCTGCGCCGCGCGCGGTGATGCGCTCGGACACATAGTTGACGATCAGGGTCGCCTGCGACCGGGCGCTGTCGTCTTCCCAGCCGAACTGGGCGTTGACGACATGCTCGGACTGGCCCTGCATCCGGCTGCCGTCCTGGATGAAGAAGGCCGCGCTCTCGGGCACGCCCGCGCCGCCCAGGGTGAAGACCCGGTCGCCCGCGTCCACCTGAACCTCGGAGTCCGAGTAGGTGTAGTTGGCCTGGACCAGCCACCGCTTGTTGGCGATGAAAGACATCCCGTTGTCGGGGAACTCGAAGTACTTCTTGGCTTCGAACTCGGCGCCGATGATCGTGGCCTGGGGCGCGTTCAGGAAAGACTGCTGACGCTGGTTGCCGACGTCGACGATGATCGACTCCACCGGGTTTTCCAGGTCCTTGTAGAAGATGCCGGCCGTGACGAACTGCTGGCGGGCGAAGTACCACTCCCAGCGGGCGTCCAGGTTCAGGATCTCGGTGTCGATCAGGAACGGGTTGCCGATGAAGGTCCGGTCGGAGTCCGGGTCGGTGTACGACTGGGGCGCCAGCTCGCGGAACTGGGGCCGGCCGATGGTCTGGGAAGCCGCCAGACGCAGCTGCATGTCCTCGGCGAAGTTCCAGGTCACCGTGGCGGCCGGGAGCCAGTACTGCTCCTCGATGCCGGTGTCCTGGAAGGGCGCGGCGCCGCCGAACAGGTCGCGCGGCGACACCGACTGCTCGCCGTCCTCGTAGCGGACGCCGACGGTCAGATTGACCAGGGGGATGATCTCCGCCTCGACCTGGCCGTAGATGGCGTTGACCGTCAGCTCGGCGTCATAGGCCGCCGCGCCGTTCGAGCCCGTGATCTCCTCGATCTGCAGCGTCGTGCCGTTGATGTTGAAGTCAGAGAACAGGAAGTCGACGCGCGATTCGCGCTGGTCCTCGGTCAGGCCGCCCGGCGAAATGAAGCGCAGGTCGCGGCGCTCCGAATCGCGGGTGTTGTCGAAGTGGGCCAGACCCAGGCTGAACACAGCCTCGCGGAAGTCCGACAGGGCCAGGGTGTAGCGGAAGTCCGCGCCGGCCGAGAAGACATCGTCCTGCAACTCGCTGAAGGAGATCAGGTTGCGGTTGATGTCGTGGACGTATTGGCCGCCCGCGTTGAAGCCGTAGCCGAAGCGGGTTTCATAAGGCGCATCGCGAGAGGTGGTGGCGTAGGACGCCCGCCAGTCGATCTCGAAGGCGCCGTCGGCGAAGTCGTGCTCGCCGGCCAGCTGCGTCGTGAACAGCTGACGCACGAAGTATTCGGTGAAGTCGTCACGGATGACCGAGCCGCCGGCGTCGAAGTCCGGACCTTCCTGGCTGCGGGCTTCCTTCGACGTGTTGCGGACGTAGAAGTTGGTCCAGGTCACCTCGTGGTCGAGGCCCGACAGCGACAGGGCGCCGAGGAAGTTCAGCTGGACGTCGGTCTGTGTCGAGGCGAAGGCCTTGGACGTGGAGACGACCAGGTTGGAGCCGGAGAACTGGCCCTCTTCCTGGAAGCCCTGACGGGTCTGGCTGCTGTAGTCGTAACCGGCCACGGCCAACACGCCGAGCGTGCCGATCGGGGTCTCGTGCGAGAAGCCGCCCGAGGCCTCCAGGCTGCCGTCGATCGGAATTTCCTCGCGCTGGAGCAGACGCAGCGGCGCGTTTTCGAGCGACTGGCCGATCTGGCGCAGCTGGGTCGCCGTATAGTTCGGACCCGCCTGGATGCGGTTGCCCGAAGCGAAGGCCAGGGCCAGCGGGCCCGGCACGTCGCGGGTGCCGTCGTCGAAGCCGAGGAAGTCCGTACGGCTGCCATAGTAGATCAGCCCTTCTTGGGCCGTCGTCTCGGTGTCGTAGCCAATGCCGACCTTGAAGTCGAAAAAGGGCTCGTTGGGGGCGTCGACCGTGCGCAGGTCGATCACGCCGCCGCCGAACTCGCCGGGATAATTGACCGAATAGGTCTTCTGGACCGTGACGCCTTCCAGAATGCCGGACGGAAACAGGTCGAGCGGCACGACGCGCTGAAGCGGCTCAGGCGACGGCAGCGGCGACCCGTTCAGAAGCGCCGAGGAATAGCGTTCGCCCAGGCCGCGCACGTAGACGAAGCGGCCTTCGACGACCGACAGGCCCGTGACGCGGGTGAGCGCCGCGGCGGCGCTGGAATCGCCCGTGCGCTGCAGGTCCTCGGCCGTCAGGAAGGCGGCGACCTCGGGGCTCTCGCGGTTGGGTTCAGGAATGTAGCGGCCCAGAACGACGATCTCGTCGACCTGGGTGGCCTCGTCCTCTTGCGGGGCGTCCTGGGACTGCTCGACCGGAGCGTCCTGGGCGATTGCGAGGCCAGGCGCGACCAGCGCGCTGGTGGCCAGGAGGACCCCCGTCAGGGTCAGGGAAAGTGTCTTCATGATCTGCGCGCCTTGAAGGGGTTCAACGGAAAGCGGGAAAGGCGGCGGCGGCCCCGGAGAGCCGCCGCCTCGCTTCCGTCATCAGCAGGTCGTGTTGCCCGACAGGCCGCAGGTCCAGCCGGCGTACCAGGTGTCGGCGGCGTTCTGGACGGCGCCGATGTAGGTCGTGGCCGTGAAGAAGCTGTAGACGGCCGGGGCGTTGACCGGGGTCACGGCGGTTTCGTTGGCGCCGTTGATGAAGGTCAGGACCTGGTTGGTCAGGGTTGTGCCCGAGGCCGGAGCCGCCAGCGTCGAGGTTCCCGCCGCCGTATTGCCGACGCTAGGGGCCGTGGTGAAGACGGCGGCCGAGCGGGCGGCGTTGTTCGGGCGGTACGACACCGGGCAGGACATGAACACCGAGCGGAAGTTCACGCCGGCGGTCTGGGTGTCGGCGTCGGCGATGTCGAGGCAGCCCGCGACCGAGCCGGTCTGACCGGTGAAGACCGAGTTGATCACGGTCGCACCGGTGCCGGTGTCGAAGTGGGCCACGGTGTGCGCGTCGATCGGCGAGTTGCGGCCGACCAGCGTCCAGTTGGCGATCCGGGGCTGGGAGTTGTAGCGCGAGGCCAGCGGCGTCGCGGCCGGAGCGGCCGAGAACTCGAAGCCGGCCGAGCGGCTGGTCGAGGTCGGGGCGCGCTGGGTCACGATGCCGAACTGGGCGCCGCCGCGCCAGCCGGTGTCGGTGTCGAAGGCGTCGTCGTCGGCGCCGGTGATGGCGATGTAGCGCAGGTTGACGTTGCCGCCGAAGATTTCGATGCCGTCGTCGGACGAGTTGTGGACCTGGACGTATTCCACCGTGGTGCCCGAGCCGACGCCGCCCATGGTCAGGCCCTGCAGCTCGTTGCCGGTCGAGATCTCGAAGCCCGAGAACTTGATCTGGACGTAGCGGATGCGGCCCGAGTTGTCGGTCGGGGTGTTGCCGCCGTAGAAGGCCGAGGTGCCTTCGACCTGGCCGGTGCAGGTGACCGGAGGGGTCAGCTGGCAGTTGGCCTGCGGCGCGCGGCCGGCGATGACGAGACCGCCCCACTGACCCTGCGAGGTCAGGGTGGTGGTGCCTTCGATGTTCTGGCGGCTGGTGAAGATGATCGGGTTCGAGGCTGTGCCTTCAGCGAAGATCTGCGAGCCGCGGTTGACGATCAGATAGTCCGAGCCGCCCGAGGCGAAGATGCGAACGCCCGGATCGATGGTCAGGACGCCCTGCTGGCCGGTGGTCGAGGCCGGATCGATGCCGCGGTCGGTGCCGACCTGGGTGCGGCCCGAGATGGCGTAGATGGTGCCCGCGCGGTTCGTCAGCGTCAGGTTGCCGATGATGTCCGACGGCAGCTGGCAGGCGCGCAGGGTGCCGTTGGCGACGGTGCCGACATTGGCCAGACCGGCCGGGCAGTCGGCCGCCGGGGTGCCGGGGGGCAGAGGGTTCGTGCCGCCGCCGCCCGTACCGCCGCCGCCCGTGCCGAAGTCGCCTTCGCCCGGCGAGGCCACCTCGGCGGAGCCGCACGCGGCCAGCGCCATAACGGCCGCACCGGCCAGCAGAACCTTGGTCAGTCGAAGCATCGGGAATCCCCTCGCGTTGAATGTTCGGTCGCCACGCGTCCGAACGACGCAGTCCCAGCAACCCCGCGCCGCCTTTAGGAGGTCAATGCAATGCTCCCATGACAGAAAATCTGCGGTTTGTTACATTTGTTCAGAAGTCGGAACAGTCGTCGCAACCTTGTCGGAAACGAATACTTGCGATGGATTTGAGAAGATCGGTCCGAACCCGGAGGGTGTCGCCGAATCGCACCATCTCCGCGATTGCCGCTTGAGCGGTCCGGCGGTTCGGGTAGTTTGCGCGTCGGCTCCGCGGGCGTGATGTAGTGGTAGCCTGAAAGCTTCCCAAGCTTTTCGTGCGGGTTCGATTCCCGCCGCCCGCTCCAACACTTGGCGTAAACCGGGGTGCCGGCTTTACACCGGCTTTTGCACCCTACGTTCCCGGCCGGCTCCGAGTGGGCTTCTGGATTATCGCCTGGGCGACAGCCTTGCGCCCGACATAGCGGATGATCTGGTCGACCCGGGCCTCTTCGCTTCCTCACCGATGTGGCTCCTGGACAACACCTTCAGGTCCGCGGCCTTGAGCCGGGTGTGAGCTGCGAGATTGACCGAAACCGTGTGCCGCTGTCCGATAGGCGGACCCAGCCTACAGTGATGAGTGGCTAGACCTCGACTGTCGCGCGAGATTGTTCAGGGTGTTCCAGCGCAGCTTCTATCGACCTGGCCTTGCGGCGAGATCCGCCTCAGTCTCTCCGCCCTGCGGATGGACAAGACGGCGCCAAGGCCGACAAGCAAAAGGGCGATGAAGGCGTGGAGTCGGAACCGCAGGATCAGAATGAGCAGCGTCGCGACCGCACCGACGGCGATCAAGAGCAGGACCGCGGGGGCGGCAAGGACGTCGAGGTCATGGGCGCGTGCGTCTCCCGGGGTGGATCCGGCTGGAGGATCCATTTCGCGCGTGATTCACGCGTTCGGCGCCCCAGCCCGTCTCAGGCTGGATAGGAGGCGGGCACCGCCCCAAGGCTTACCGGCGCGACGGGCTCGCCCCAGCTGATCGGCTTCGCCGTCTAGAGCCTCCACCGCAAGCCGACGGTGAAGGTACGGCCGTAGACGAAGTAGTTGCGCACACGGCTCTCCACGCCCTCGTACTCGATCAGCTCCTCATCGGTGACGTTGAAGGCCTCGAACGACGCGGCCAGGCGGTCGTTGATGTTCCAGGATCCGGAGATGTCCAGCTGAGGACGGGCCTTGACCATGCGGTCCGCCCCCGTCTGCGTGCCCGCGCTGCCGAGGAAGTACTCGCTGCGATAGTTGTAGGCAGCGCGCAGGCCGAACCGCTCGGTCTCGTAGTAGACGATGGCGTTTAGCGTGTGCTCGGAGATCTCGCCGAGACGGAAGTTGGAGTCCGTCTCGAACTCGATGTTGGTGTAGTTGATCTGGCCGCCGAAGCCGTCCCAGGGCGCGGGCAGGAAGTCCAGGTTCTGCTGGGCGCTGAGCTCGAAGCCCGACAGGGTGAAGGTGTCCTGGTTGGCGGTGACATTGATGTTGACGGTCGCTGCTGCCAGCACGGCCGGGAAGGCGCTCGACGCCGGGGTGGCGTTGACCGTGCGGCAGACGCCGCTGGTGGTCGTCAGAGGGCCGAAGCCGAAGCCCCCGCCGTCGGCCGGACAGATCCGGGTGGTGCCGGCGAAATCCTCGACCTCCTTGTTGAAGACGATCGCCGAGAGGCTGGAACCGCCGCGGTTGTACCACTCGACCGAGAAGTCGAGGTTCTTGGAGGTGAAGGGCAGCAGGTCTCCGGCGCCGAGGTTGGCGGTCACGATCTGACCCGTGCCGTCGACCGCGACGGAGCGGAGCACGGCGAAGCTGTCGACCTGGGGACGACGCAGCGTCTCGGTGTAGGAGCCGCGCACGATCCAGTCCTCGCCGATCTCGAGCACCAGATTGGCCGACGGCAAGGTGTTTTCGTACTCGAAGCTGAGGACACCGGGCTGAAGCGAGGCGACGGTGTCGCGCTCTGACTTCTCGTACCGAACGCCGAGATTGCCCCGGAAGCGGATCAGGTCACTGAGCTGCTCGTCGAACTCCAGCATGGCGTAGGCGCCGGTGATCGTCTGTTCATTGTCGTAGATGACCGACAGGGCGGTGGAGTCGCGGAAGGCCGCCACCCCACCCGGTCCGACGAAGTAGTTGCCGGCGGGAAGCGTGCCCGAGATCGGCGTGAAGGCGTCGCGCAGGGCGCGCACATCCAACTGGCCGTAGTCGCCGATGTCGAAGAAGCCCAGCCGCCCGTCCATATAGGCCGCGCCGCCGTCGAAGACCGACCAGTCGTAGAAGCTGTTGTTCAGCTGGGTCAGGTCCGCGCCGAGCAGGTTCTGCAGCGACTGGTCCTGGCTCTGGCTCTTGTCGCGATAGGTCCCGCCGAAACGCACGGCCGACAGCGGACCCCAGTCGAGGACGCGCGTGACGTCGAGGGACAGGGCCAATTCCTCTTCCGACTCGTCGTTGTTGCGGAAACCGCCGAGGAAGCTGCGGTTGGCGTTGCCGACGACCCGCGTCTCGCGGAACGTCGGGCCTATCAGGGGGCCGAAGGCCTGGCTGAGGCTGACCAGCTGCGAGGCGCCCGGCGTCAGGTCGAAGCTGAAGGCGCCGAGGTCGCCGGCCCCGGTGTCGATGTCGACGGAAAAGCCGTTGCCGCCCGCGACCGACCGCTGGATGGTCGAATAGCCGAAGGCGTAGAAGCCGAGATTGGCCTCCGTGTAGTGGGCCGTCCCGGACACCGTCCACACGTCGTCGGTCCAGGCCAGGCGACCCGTCAGGGCAGCGGTTTCGTAGGTTTCCTCGTTCAGGCGGGTGTCGACGTTGATCTGGGGGTTGACGATCCGGATGTTGGAGATGGTGCCGCCGAACGGGCCGTCGTTCGAGGTGGGCCCCAGCGCCGTCACCGTGGACGTCGACTGCACCGAGACCAGGAACTCGTTCTGGTCGGACTCGCTCGTATAGTCGTTGTAGAAGCCGAACAGTTCGAGAGACAGCTGATCCGTCGGCCGCCATTCGGCGCCGAACGAGGCCGACAAGCTCTCGGAGTCGACTCTCTGGTTGGGCAAACGCACTTCGCGGGGCCGAAGGACGTCGTCGGCGTTGTCGGGCGTGGCCGCCCCCGCGATCCGGTCGTAGGTGTTGACCTGGGCGTTGTCCGTCCGGAAGTCGCTCGACTTGTAGCCGATGGCGCCGCGCACGCCGAAGACGCCGGGAACGAATTGTCGGCTGAAGGTCAGGGCCCCGCCGGGCGCCCATTCCTGGGTCAGGTCCTCATAGGCCGAATCCGCGCTCAACGTGAGGGAGTCGGACCCGCTCAAGGGATCGCCGGTTCGCAGATTGACCAGGCCGCTGAGGCCGCCGGTCGGGCTGTCCGCGCCCTGCGCCTTGATGACGTCGATCCCGCTGAACACCTCGGACCGAACCGTGCCGTAGGCGAAGTTGGAGACCGTCGGGCTGGCCAGATACTGGCCGTTGATCAGGGTCTGGGAGAACTCACCCGGCAGGCCGCGGATGTTGATGGTGCCCTGGCGGCGGACCGCGCTGCGGCTGATCTGGACCCCCGGAACGCGCTGCAGCGACTCGGCCAGGTTCAGATCCGGCAGGCGGCCGATCCCTTCAGACGAGATGGAATCGATGATGTTGGTCGAGCGACGCTTGGTCGCGAGCGCGTCTTCCAGGCTGCGACGCGTGCCGGTGACGACGATCTCGTCGACCTGGGTCGCCTCCTCATCCTCCTGCTCGGGGGCCGTCTGGGCGACGGCCTGGCCCGCTACGGCCGACAAGGCGATGGCGGCTCCGGCCAGCAGCGCCAGACGGTACGTCTGGCGCGCGCGGCGGTTGTTGATGGTCATCCTGGTCTCCCCTCCGGTCCCCACCGGCTGATTGCGCATGACCCGGTCTGCGCCGGATTGACAACATTAGTCCGAAGTAGCGAAAGATTTGTCAATATGAATCATTTCTGCTTATGTGAGGTGAGACCGGACCCGGCCCGGTCGCCGCCGAGGAGCTCCCCATGATCGTATCCCGCAGAGCCCTGCTGGCGGCCGGAAGTGTCGCGCCCTTGGCGGCCTCCGCAGCCGGCGCGGCTCCGGCTCAAGGTCCGCCCGCCCATCCAGACCTTGTCCGACTCCTTGGCCGCATGACGCTCGAGGAGAAGTTCGGCCAGCTGACCCTGATGAACGCCGCCTTCACCCTGCCCAGCCATGTCTCGACCAACGTCGGCCTGACGCGGGATCAGGCGACGGAGCGCGCCGAGATCGAGGCGGGGCGACTGGGCGGCGTGTTCAACGGCTCGGGCGCCGCGTGGGCGCGAGGGCTGCAGGACGCGGCGATGCGATCGCGCCTGCGCATCCCGCTGCTCATCGGGGCCGACGTCATCCACGGCTTCCGCACCGTCTTCCCCGTTCCCTTGGCCGAGGCGTCCGCCTTCGATCCGGACCTGGCGCGGCGCACGGCGCGGGCGGCGGCCGTCGAGGCTGCGTCGGCGGGCATCGCCTGGACCTTCGCTCCCATGGTCGACGTCGGCCGGGACCAGCGCTGGGGCCGCGTCGTCGAGGGGGCGGGCGAAGACGTGCTGCTCAACCGCCGCCTCGCCGCAGCGCGGGTCCGGGGTTTCCAGGGCGAGGACCTGGCCGCGCCGGACAGCCTGCTGGCCTGCGCCAAGCACTTCGCCGCCTATGGCGCGGCCGAGGGCGGGCGCGACTATGCCGGGGCCGACCTGTCGGAGGCGACGCTGAGGTCGGTCTATCTGCCGCCGTTCAAGGCCGCGGTCGAGGCCGGGGCCCTGACGCTGATGGCGGCTTTCAACACGATCAACGCCGTGCCCTGCACCGGCGACCGCCGCCTGCTGACCGACATCCTGAGGGGCGAGTGGGGCTTCGACGGTTTCGTCGTGTCGGACTGGAACGGCGACCTGGAGATGGTCAACCACGGCTTCGTCGCCGACGCGGCGGGCGCCGCCGAAGCCGCGCTGAACGCCGGCTGCGACATGAGCATGAAGAGCAACCTCTATCGCGATCACGGGCCGGAACTGGCCGCGGAGGGCCGGGTCTCCGTCGCCCGCCTCGACGAAGCCGTACTGAGAGTGCTGGAGCTGAAGCGCCGGCTGGGGCTGTTCGACGACCCCTACAACCGCATCGACGAAGCTCGTGAGGCCGAAACCCTGCGCGCGCCCCGTCACGACGCCCTGGCGCTGGAGGCGGCGACCAAGTCGATGGTCCTGCTGAAGAACGAGGGCGGACTGTTGCCGCTCGCGCCCGGCCGGCGCATCGCCCTGATCGGGCCGTTCGCCGAGAGCGGCGATGTCGACGGCTCCTGGACCCTGTTCACGCCGCCCAAGCAGGGCGAGAGCCTGGCTGCGGGCCTGCGCCGGGCGCTGGGCGTCGACGGAGCCTTGACGGTCGTCGCCGGCAGTGAGGTCGAGGCCTCGCTGCCGGGCGGGATCGAGGCGGCGGTGGCGGCGGCGGGGGCGGCCAATGTGGTCCTGCTGGCCATCGGCGAGAGCTCCGACATGTCGGGCGAGGCGCGTTCCCGCTCCGAGATCGTGGTCCCCGCCGCCCAGCAGGCGCTGGCCGAAGCGGTGGTCGCGACCGGCACGCCGGTCGTCGTCCTGCTGAGAACCGGCCGGGCCCTGGCCCTGACCGGCGCGGTCCGGAACGCCCAGGCCATCCTCGTCACCTGGTTCCTCGGCACGCGCATGGCCGATGCGGTCGCCGACGTGGTGCTGGGCCGGGCCTCGCCCTCGGGGCGGCTGCCCGTCAGCTTTCCGCGCGGACCGGGGCAGCAGCCTTTCCACTACGCCCAGCATCCCAGCGGACGGCCCGCGAACGAGGCTGAGCCCAACCTGTTCCGGATGGGCTACATCGATCAGGGGGCCCTGCCGCTCTATCCCTTCGGCCACGGCCTGACCTATGGCGACATCCGCTACGGCGCACCGCGCACGGATCAATCCGTTGTCGACCCCGGCGGGCGCGTCGAGGTGGTCGTGCCGGTGACCAACCGGGGCGACCGCGAGGTCGTGGAGACCGTCCAGGTCTACGCCACTCGGCAGCCCGGTCTCGCCAGCCGACCGAGAAAGACGCTGGTGGACTTCCAGCGGCTGACGCTGGTGGCCGGGGCGACGGGCGAGGCGCGCTTCACCCTGACCCACGACGACCTGGGCGGCGCCGATCTGGCGGACGGTCGTCGGATCGTGCCCGGTGTGGCGACGGTCTGGGTCGGGGCCTCAGCCGAGGACCTTCAGACGCTGGACGTGCGGGTCACGGCCTGACGGGAACCAGGGTCTCCGCCGCGTCGGCGAGGCGCAGCCCAAGCGTGAGCTGGCCCGCCGTCGAGAGGTGCAGCCGGTCCGGATTGCGCGGCAGGCCCCGCGCCAGGACCACTCGCACATGATCCAGACGCAGGGCGTTCTGGGCGAAGCGCACGGTCTCCCAGTGCGGATACCGCCCGGCGTATTCGCCCGTCTCGGGCGGGTCGCCGAGGCTGACCACGATCACCGGCAGGTTCGGCTGCGCCACCGCCGCGCGAAACGCCGACAGCATCGCCTCGAACCGTCCGGACCAGCCCGTTGCGGCTTCGGCTGTGCGCGTGTCGCTCTCACCCTGATACCAAAGCGCGCCCCTGAGCCGACCCCGCGCCTTCGCCTCCCGGGCACGAGCGACGCAGGAGCCGAACAGGGTCGAGCGGTCCGCCGCCGGCGTCCATTCGGCGATCGCGGTCCCGCCCTTGGCGCAAGGGACCAAGAGGATGCGGCGATCCGGGTCGGCTTCCAGCCGCGCCCGGGCGAAGGCCAGGCCGGGTCCGACAGCGGCAGCGGCGTCGGCCGAGACGGCGTCGATCTGACCCTCGGACGAGTCGAGCGGTTCGACCGCCGGCCGCACCACGCCGTCGTTGCCAAGCAGCTGAATGCGCGGGTCCCGCGTGTTCCAGCCCGGCGGCAGTTCGGCCAGCAGGCCCCGCCCCGACATGTTCGACTGTCCCATCAGCAGCCAGACCTCCGGCTCCGGCGCCGCTCTCGGCGACAGGCCGCTCGCGCAGGCGGTCAGCAGCGCCGCCCCCGCCATCAGAGCGGCCGCGATCCGCATCCGGTCAGCCGATGTAGCCGGTCTTCACGACCGTGTAGAACTCGCGCGCATAGCTGCCCTGCTCGCGCGGGCCGAAGCTGGAGGCCTTGCGGCCCCCGAACGGCACGTGCGGATCGACCCCGGCGGTCGGCAGGTTGACCATGACCATTCCGGCCTGGGCGTGGCGCAGGAAGTGACGGGCCTTCGACAGGCCCTCGGTGCAGATGCCGCTCGACAGGCCGAACTCCGTGTCGTTGGCGACGGCCAGGGCCTCGTCGTAGTCCCGCACGCGGATGACCCCGGCGACCGGGCCGAACACCTCCTCGCGGTTGATGCGCATGGCCGGCGTGGTGTCGAGGACCAGGGCGGGCGACAGGAACAGGCCGCGCGTGGCGCTCTGGACCACCTCGCCGCCGACCACACGACCGCCTTCGGCCGCGGCGAGGGCGATGTAGTCTCGGTCCTTGTCGAACTGGGCCTGGTCCGCCACCGGGCCGATCTGGGTTGAGGGATCAAGCGCATGGCCGACGCGGAGCGCCCGCATGGCCTCGCTCAGCGCCACAACGAAGCGGTCGTGAATCCCCTCGGTCACGATCAGGCGCGACGACGCCGTGCACCTCTGGCCGGTCGAGAAGAAGGCGCCGTTCAGGGCCGCATTGACCGCCTTGTCGAGGTCGGCGTCGTCGAGCACCACCAGCGGGTTCTTGCCGCCCATCTCGCACTGGACGCGCTTGCCCAGCCCCGCGCACTTGGCGGCGATGGCCCGGCCCGTCGCGACCGAGCCGGTGAAGCTGACGCCGTCCACTTCGGGGTCGGAAACCAGGGCGTCGCCGACCACCCGGCCCGGCCCCATGACGAGGTTGAACACCCCGCCCGGCAGTCCCGCCTCGGCCAGGATCTCGGCGAGCGCCCAGGCGCAGCCCGGTGTGGCGTCGGCGGGTTTCAGCACCACGCAGTTGCCGAACGCGATGGCCGGCGCCGCCTTCCACACGGGGATGGCGATGGGGAAGTTCCACGGCGTGATCAGGGCGAAGACCCCGACCGGCTCGCGCGTCACCTCGACGTCCACGCCCGGCCGGGTCGAGGCGATGCGGTCGCCCGTCAGCCTCAGCGCCTCGCCGGCCATGAACTTCAGGATGTGGCCGGCGCGGACCACCTCGCCGATGCCCTCCGCGAGGGTCTTGCCCTCCTCGGATGACAGCAGCCGCCCCAGCGCCTCGCGCCGCTCCAGCACCAGCGTCCCGGCCCGGTCCAGCACATCGGCGCGGTCCTGAGGGCTCCTCATCGACCAGGCCGGAAAGGCGGCCCGCGCCGCCGCGACCGCCGCATGTGCGTCGTCGGCCCCGCCCCGGGCGTAGTCGCCGACCGGGGTGTCGAGATCGGACGGATTGAGGTTCGGCGCAGCGTCGAAAACCTTGGTCCACTCGCCGCCGATGAAGTTGCCGTGCACCGCGCTCATGCCGGCACTCTCTTCTGGAAGACCTGGCCCGGCGCGTATTCGCCGCGCTTGAAGGCCTCGAACCGCTCCAGCGTCTCGGCGTTCGGCGGATAGGTGCCGATCACCGACCGACCCGCCCTCACCTCCTCCAGCACGAAGTCCTCGAAGGCTTCCATGCCCGCCGCCTCCTCGGCGATCTCGGCGGCCAGATGCGCGGGGATGACCATGACGCCGTCTCCGTCGCCCACGATCACGTCGCCCGGATAGACCGGCGCGCCGCCGCAGCCGATCGGCACGTTGATGTCGACCGCGTGGTGCTTGCTGAGGTTGGTGGGGGCGCATGGACTGGCGGCGAAACAGGGCGTCGCCATGCTCGCGATGGGCTCGGCGTCGCGCACCCCGCCGTCGGTCACCACGCCCGCGCAGCCCCTGACCTCCAGCCGGGTGAACAGGATCGAGCCCAGCGACGCCGCGCTGGCGTCCCGGCGACAGTCCATCACCAGCACATGGCCCTCGGGCGCCGTCTCGACGGCGACCCGCTGCGGATGGGTCGGATCGCGGAAGGCCTCGACCACATCGAGGTCCTCCCGCGCTGGGATGTAGCGCAGGGTGAAGGCCGGGCCGACCATGCGCGGCTGGTCGCCGAGGCGGTGGACGCCCTGGATGTACTGGTTTCTCAGTCCCCGCCGGTGCAGCAGGGTGGCGATCGACGGGGTCGAGGCGCGCCGCAACCGCGCCAGGGTGGTCTCGTCGGGAATGGGCGGTGTTGCGGTCATGCGGGTTTCCTCAGGCGTCTTCGCCCGGATTGAAATAGGCGGCGCGGCCCCGGCGCGGCTGGACGTAGAGCCGCTCGGTCTCGGTGCCGGGTTCGTAGGACTTCCAGTAGGCGGGCGAGGCGCCGGCGACGTTCACGCCCGGCGGATGCTTCTCGATCTCCTCGACCACCAGATCGACGCCGAGGCCCGGCCGGTCGGGCACGACCATGTGCCCCGCCTCGACCTCCAGGGCGTGAGTGACGACCCGCTCGCGGCCCTCCCAGTCGCTCAGGAAGCGCTCGTGGATCAGGGCGTTGGGGATGGAGGCCAGGAAGTGGATGGCGGCGAACTCCGCCACAGGGCCGAGCGTGCCGGAATGGGGGGCGACGGTGATGAAGTTCGCCTCTGCGAAAGCGGCGATCTTCCTGAGCTGGGTCAGGCCGCCGACCCGCCCGGTGTCCGGCTGGACCACATCCACGAGGCGCTCGCCGATCAGGGTGCGATAACCCCACAGCAGGGCCGCGCGCTCGCCCGCCGCCAGCGGCAGCTCGGTCGCCGCCCGCACGCGGCGCAGGCCGTCGATGTCCTCAGGCGCGACCGGCTCCTCCAGAAACAGCAGGTCGTGCGGCTCCAGCGCCTTGGCCAGGCGGATGGCGTCCGGCGCCGGCAGCCAGGGCGGGCCGTGCAGGTCGACCGCGATGTCCAGTCCCTTGCCGAAGGTCGCCCGCAGCGCCTCGACCTTGGACAGGGCGTCCTTGACGTTGCCCGCCTTGACCGCGCCCCAGCCGGCGCCGACCGCGCGCTGCGCCGTCTCGAGGGTCGAGGCATGGCAATAGGCCCGCACCCGGTCGCGGAACTTGCCGCCCATTAGCTGCCACAGCGGCACGCCCAGCCATTTGGCCTTCAGGTCCCACAGCGCCATGTCCAGCGCGCCGATGGCGCCCGCCCCGACCACGCCGGTCTGGCCGTGGCCCATCTGGCCGGTGAACATCTTGTGCCACAGCCGATCGATGTCGCGCGGATCCTCGCCGATCAGCAGGGTCCCGAGGTCCTCGACCGCCGCCGCCACGGCCCTGGGCCAGCCGCTGCCCTCGCCCACGCCGTGGAGGCCCTCGTCGGTGTCGATGCGGACGAAGCACCAGTGCCGCGCGCTACCCACGCTCATGCCGCCGGATGCCGCGCTGGCCCAGGCCGTTTCCGACGGCGGGCCCGCGTTCATCAGATAGGGGGTGACCTTGGTGATCCGCACGCGACGCCTTCCGAACTAGACAACTTCTTACAACTCTGGCGCCGGGGCGCAACCCCTCCTATGGTAGGGCGAAGCCTCCGGCCAAGGACCAATCCCGCATGCCCGACCGTCCCGTCCTGATTACCGGCGCCGCGGGCCGCATGGGGAAGGTGCTGAGCCAGGGCCTGGCCGAGGCGGGCGTGCCCCTGCGCCTGACCGACTTGCAGCCGCCCGAAGGGACGACGCCCGGGTCAGAATTCCTCGCCGCCGACATCGCCGACCCGGCCGCCGTCGCAGCCCTGTGCGATGGCATATCGGCGGTGGTCCATCTCGCAGGTCACCCCAACAGCCGTGACTGGGACGTGGTCGAGCGGCTGAACATGACCGGCACGCGGATCGTGCTCGAGGCCGCCGCCAAGGCGGGGGCCGAACGGCTGATCTATGCCAGTTCGATCCATGCGGTCGGCCTTCTGCCGGCGGACGCCGCGCTGGACGACGACCCTCATCTCCGGCCCGACAGCCCCTATGGCCTGTCCAAGGCCTATGGCGAGTTGCTGCTGGAATACCTTTCAGCTGAGCACGGCGTGGCGGGGTTCGCGCTCCGCATCTGCAGCTTCCGTCCCGCGCCCTCGACCGCGCGCGAGCTGACGACCTGGATCAGCCCGGCCGATACGGTGCGGCTGGTGCTCGCCTGCCTGACCACCGAGGCCAAGGGCTTTCAGCGCCTTTGGGGCGTCTCGGCCAACCGTCGCGCCCGCGTGGATCGCGCGGCCTGGGCGCGCGTCGGCTATGCGCCGCAGGACGAGGCAGAGGACCATCTCGAGGCCCTGACCGCCGCGGGCGTCGATGTCACCCAGGCGTCCGAACATCCCCTGCTGGGCGCGCATTTCGTATCGGAGAGCCTGGCTTCCCGCTTCACTGACTGAGCTCATCCCCGCGAAGGGGGGAGCGGGAGGCGCGTCAGGCGGCCGAGGCGGCTTTGCTGGCGGACCCGCGCGGCAAGAGCACCTTGTCGGGGTTGAGCAGGTTCTGCGGATCCAGAGCGGCCTTGATCACGGCCATCAGGTCGACCGCCTCCTGACCAAGCTCTGCGACCAGCTTCTCGCGCTTGCCCACGCCGATGCCGTGCTCGCCCGTGCAGGTGCCGCCCATCTGCAGCGCCCGATCCACCAGCTGATCGTTCAGGCGGTGGACGAGTTCGATCTCGGCGGCGCTGTCCGGATCGACGGTGAACATGACGTGGAAGTTGCCGTCGCCGACATGGCCGACGATCGGCGCGATGACCCCCGCCGCCTCGATGTCGGCGTGCGTCGCCACGATGCAGTCCGCCAGCCGCGAGATCGGCACGCAGACATCGGTCACCAGCAGCGAGGACCCCGGCCGCAGGGCCTGGGCAGCATGATAGGCGTTGTGTCGGGCCTTCCACAGGGTGTTCCGGGCTTCCGGCAGGGTGGCCCAGTCGAAGTCGCCGCCGCCGTGATCGGCGACTATGGCGCGAACGGTCTCGGCCTGGTCGGCCACGACGCCCTCCGCCCCGTGGAACTCGAAGAACAGGGTCGGCGCCTCGCGCAAGTTCGTGTGGCTGTAGGCGTTGCAAGCTCGCACTTGGGCCGCGTCCATCAGTTCTACCCGCGCGACCTGGACGCCCAACTGCATCACCCCGATGACGCAGTTCACGGCGTCGCTGAGACTCTCGAAGCTGCAGATCGCCGCCGCTTCGGTCTCGGGCCGACCGAACAGGCGCAAGGTGACTTCGGTGATGATGCCGAGCGTTCCCTCCGACCCCACGAACAGGCGCGTCAGGTCATAACCGGCTGAGGACTTCCGCGCCCTGGTCGCCGTGCGGATGACCGAGCCGTCGCCCAGCACGACCTCCAGCGACAGGACGTTGTCGCGCATGGTGCCGTAGCGCACGGCCGTGGTGCCCGACGCCCGCGTCGCCGACATGCCGCCCAGCGTCGCATTGGCGCCCGGGTCGATCGGGAAGAACAGACCGAGGTCGCGCAGGTAGCTGTTCAAGGCCTCGCGAGTCACGCCGGCCTGGACCGTGCAGTCCAGGTCCTCGGGCCGGACCTCGACGATGGCGTCCATGCCCGACAGGTCGATGCAGACGCCGCCGTGAGGCGCGGTGACGCCGCCCTCCAGCGAGGTGCCGGCTCCATAGGCGATCACGGGAACTCCGCGCCGCCCGCAGGCGCGCACGATCTCGGCCACTTCCTCGGTCGATCGCGGAAAGACGACGGCGTCCGGGGCCTGCACCGCGTGAAAGCCCTCGCCCCGACCGTGGGCGGCCCGCACCGAGGCGTTCTCCGTCAGGCGGTCGCCAAACCGCGCGGCCAGTTCCGCCAGAAGCTGGCGGACGGCGGCGGCGGACGGGCGGCGGGGGGTCGACAAACGCGGTCTCCAGTCGAACGACGTCGACACGATTTACACAAATGAACCAATCTGGCCCAGTTTGTAAAGTCTAGAACTCAGATCAGGCTGCCGACGCCGAACACCACCGCCAGGATCAAGGCGATGCCGGCCACGTCCATCCACAGCCCGGCCCACGCCATCTGCGGCACGCTGAAGCGCCCGGTGCCGTAGGCGATGGCCAGGGACGGCGTCCCGACGGGCATCACGAAACCCCAATTGGCCGCGAGCGCCACAGTCATGCCGAGGATCAGCGGGTCCTGCCCCGCGCCGGCGAGGGCCACGGTGGCGGGCAGGAAGGCCGCAATGGTCGCCGTATTGGTCACGAACTCGGTCACCATCAGGGTCACGGCCGCCAGCGCCACGATCTGCCATGCCAGCGGCAGGGAGCCGACCACGGCGAACTGGGTCTGCATCCAGTCGCTCAGGTCGGTCGCGTTGATGCCCTCGGCCAGCGCCAGGCCCCCGCCGACGAGGATCAGCAGGCTCCAGGGCGCCTGCTTGGTCTCCGACCAGTCCAGCAGAGGCGCGCTCGCTCGCTCCCCCTTACCGCCCGCCGGGATGACGAAGACGGCGATGGCGGCCAGGATGGCGGCGTGGGCCTCGCTCATCGCGGGGGCGACGCGCTGAATCAGAGGCATGCCGATCCACGCCGCCAGCGTGGCGATAAGGATCACGACCAACCGAACGTCGGGGGTCGTCCAGGGACCCGGGTCGCCCACCGCCGCACGGATCGACGGCATGTCTAGCCCCTTCAGCCTGAACGGGAAGGCGACCCGCGCCAGGATGAGCCAGGCCAGCGGCAGGCCCAGCAGGGCCAGAGGCACGCCGAACGCCGACCAGGTGTTGAAGCTGATGGTCTCGTCATAGACGCGCTCGAAGATCGCCACGGCGGCGGCGTTGCCCGGACTGCCGATGATGGTGGTGAAGCCTCCCATGGTCGACCCATAGGCGACGCCCAGCACCATGGCCTGGCCGAACCGACGATGCTCCGCCGCCTGCTCGGTCCCGCCCCCGGTCTGTTCCGCGGCCGCGACGATGGCGAGCGCCACGGGCAGCATGGCGAGCGTCGCCGCGGAGTTGGTGACAAAGCCCGACACCAGGGCGGTCGAGGCCATGACCGCGAGCAGGATCGCCCCCGCCCCGCCCCGCGCCCGCCCGAGCGCCATCAGCGCAATGCGCCGATGCAGCCCCCACTTCTCCATCGCCAGCGCCAGAAAGAAGCCGCCGAGCACCAGGAACAGCACCGGTGAAAAATAGCTGCCCGCCACCTCCGCCGAGGTCTGCACGCCGAGCAGCGGAAACACGACGAAGGGAAGGACAGCCGTCAGCGTTACCGGAATCGCCTCGGTGAACCAGAAGGCCGTCATCAGCAGCGCGACGCACAGAACGCTCCATCCGGCCGCCCCGAGCCCTGCCGGGGGTGCGCTGGCCATGAGCGCGCCGAACAGCGCCAGACCGCCGAACAGCCCGACCATTGCGGGCAGCCGCTTCAGACGCACGGGCGGTGTCGACATCGGCGGTTCCTCCGGCGGGTGGACCTGCGCCCTTTGTCCGCCAACAAATATTTACTAATCTAGCTTTCTTGGGCCCGCAAGCGGCGGCGCTGTTGACGGCGCGCCGCGGTCGCTTGACGATACCCGTCGAAATGACTCACGAGCCCCTCGCCCCCGCGGCGCTCTCGTCCGCCCTCCATGACGGCCCCGTCGCCGAGGGCCCGGTCAAGCTGAGCGACGTGGCCTACGCCAAGATCTTCGGCCGGATCAGCTCGGGCGAATATCCAGTGGGAGGCCGACTGCCGACCGAGAACGCGCTCGCCATCCTGCTGTCGGTGTCCCGCCCCGTGGTGCGCGAGGCGCTGGCCCGACTGCGGGATGACGGCGTCGTCGTCTCACGGCGCGGATCAGGCACCTACGTCCGCAAGGCGCCCCAGCCGGATCAGGCGCGCGCGGCGCCACTGATGAACATCGCCGACATGCGGCGGTGTCTGGAGTTCCGCATCAGCCTTGAGGGCGAGACCGCCTATCGCGCCGCCCTGCGCAGCCAGGGCCGCGAGGCCCTGACGGCCGCCGTCGCGAGGCTGGAGGCCGGCATGGCCGAGGACCGCATCGACATCGCCGACGACTACGCCTTCCATGCGGCCGTCGCCGACTGCACTGGCAACCGCTTCTTCCAGGCGGTGATGGCCGATCTGAAACCCAGCATCACCACCGGCATGGAGATCACCCGCAGTTTCGGTCTGCTCGGCACGCGCGAGGCGCTGGAGGCGCTGCACCGCGAGCACCTGGCCGTCTACGACGCCATCATGGCCAACGACGCCGAGGGCGCGCGCACCGCCATGCGGCTGCATCTGGAAAACGCCATGAAGCGCGCCTTCGAGGGCGTGGGCGACTGAGCTCCCTCTCCCCGGCTGGGAATGAGGACAGGAAGCTAGATGAACCCCTTGAAGCTGCGAGTCATCCCTCGAAGGCTGGCGGGATGAGGCCGGGCTTATCCGGCTCCACCTCGATCAAGGCCCCGGCCAGACCGCCCGCGTCCTCACTCTCCAGCATCGCCGACATGGAGGTAACGAACAGACGCTGGCCGTTCGCGCCTCCGAATGCGAGTTTGGTCGGCCGTTCGACTGGCAGCGTTTTCTCGCCAACGACCGCGCCGTCGCGCCCCAGCCCGAACAGCCGTCCGCCCCCGACCGCTGCGATCCAGTAGACCCCATCCGCGTCGACGGCTGCGCCGTCGGGACGGCCCCGAAGGTCGCCGAACCGGCGCAGCACCCGCCGCTCGCCCACCGCGCCGCTGGCCGGGTCGTAGTGCAGGGCCCAGACCGTCGCCACGGACGGGTGGGAATCCGAGACGTAGAGCGTCATGCCATCCGGCGAGAAGGCGAGACCGTTCACGGTGGCCAAGCCGCTCATCAGCACCCGCCACTGCCCGTGCGAGTGACGATACAGCACCCCCGTCGGCCCCCGCTCTCCGGAGGCCTTTATCGTCCCGACGATCAGATGCCCGGCCGGATCGACCGTCATATCGTTGAAGCGATGGTCGGCGGGAAGATCAGACGGCGAGGAAAGGGCCTGCCAGCCGCGGTTTCCTTGCCCGCCGAGGAACAGCCCCGTCTCGCCCGCCAGCACGACCCCGCCGTGGGGCAGGGCCGCAACGGCGCCCGCGAGCTCCGGCGTGCCAAAGACCCGGTCGGTCCCGATGGCCGGATCGGTGCGGATCACCGCGCGGCCCCAGGCGTCGACCCAGAACAGCGCCTGTTCGGCCTGAGACCAGACGGGCGACTCACCGACCTGTGCCCGGATCGACCCGACCGCCCGTCCGCTCACCATACGCCGACCAGACCCTCGTCCAGCACCACCACGGGAGAGTCGTAGACCGGCACCGCCGCCAGCGCCACGGGCCCGCCGCCCTCGCCCAGGACCTCCTCGCTGCGATAGACGAGGCTGGTCAGCAGATCGACGTAGACAGTCGGCCCCGCGAAGCTCAGCCCCTCGCAGCGGATATCCACGTTCTCGTGGTGGGGGCGGAAGCCCGGACGGTCGGTCACCCGCCACGCCGCCACAGCGACCCGCCCGTCCTCGGCCCGGAAGCCGTGAGCCTGGACCTCCGGATTGGAGGTCGTGCAAACGCCCTGAACTGGCGACAGGCGATCATCAAAGATGGCGGTCAGGGACTGAAGGGCGCGATAGCCCATCTTCGTCCGCACCACGGTGCGGTCGTCCTCCGGCCCTTCGCTGTAGCGCCGCGTCTCCAGCAGACCCTTTGTGTTGATGCCGTAGCGGACGTTGCGTCGACCGGGGTCGTTGCGATTGAAGGCGGTCGTGCTTTCCCGCGCGGCCGAGTAGTGCAGGTCCACGATCGTGAACAGCGAGGTCCAGATACCCCGCGACGCATCCCCCAACGCCCGCCGCAGAAGCCATTTGGCCTGGGCCTCCTCCGTCCACCAGGTGTAGCTGGCTGCATAGAGCTCCTGCATCACCGACGGCGCGCCGTTCTCGCCCTGGCGGATTTCAAGCGACGGATCGATGCCGGCGACCATGGCGCGAAAGCCCTCGACGTCGGGATAGACCGTGTCCGGATTGACCGAATAGGGGTGGTAGGTGACAGCGTTCGCATACCCCTGCCCCACCTCGCCGACGAAGGCGGTTAGGGCGTCGCGAATGAAGGGGCGGCCGTCCCGGTACCCGGTCAGAGCAAAGCCTCCAATCGTGATCTGGGCCTGCGGGTCCGCGGCCCGGATGGCCCGAGCCGTGGCGGCGGCGAACTGGCCGAAGTCTGCGCCGTCGATCGCCTCGATGAGATCGGGCTCGTTCCAGATTTCATAGAGGGTGATGCGGCCCCGGAAGCGGCTCGCGGTCGCGGTGACGTATCGCAGCCAGGCCTGACGCGCCTCGCCCTGCGGCAAGGGGCTGTCGCGATCGCGGGTGCCCCCGCCAGCATAGGCCGGATTACCGTAGCTCAGGCTAAGCCACGGCTGAACGCCCTGGGCAAGCATGTCGTCGACCACCGGCTCGATCCAGCCGTAGTCGTAGCGCCCCGGCTCGGGCTCGGTGCGCGCCCAGCCGGACTGCAGGCGAGCGTTCTTGATACCGAGGGGACCGAGATAGTCGCTCCACTGGGCATAGGTGCTGAAATCGCGATCCTGCGTCTCCGCCCCGATGGAGAACCGGCTGCCCGAGATCTCCGAGGCCGAACGAGGAGCCACCTCGCCGATCACTGCCAAACGTCGTTCATGGGCATCATATTGAGCGAGCGCCGTCGCAGGGAGCAGGAGGGCGCAGCAGGCCAACCAGGCCGTCGATCGCTTGCACATGGCGATTCCGATTTGTCATGTTGTCATGCCCACTCGACCCGAGTTGTAAGCTTTCGTCAACTCCAAGAGCGCCTGACGGCACCCCGGGGCTCCGGGACGAGCGCGCCCCCGCGTTTTCGGCGGCGTCCTCGTGCGGATGCGAAGCTCAAGAGTTCCAGCTTCCTAAGCTTTTCGTGCGTGTCCGATTCCCGCCGCCCGCTCGAGCCTTAGTTCTTTGGACGGCAAGCCGAAACGCCGCCCCGGAAGGCCGGGACGGCGCTGGCGTCAGACATTGCGAAACGAGCTCAACGCCGGCGGGAGTGGCGGATCGCCGTGATCGAACCGGCCGAGGTCGCCACCGCGATGGCGACCCAGAACAGAGCGTCGTTCCAGGCGCGCTGGTAGAGGTGAAAGCCCACGATCGCGACCCAGATCACGCCCATGACGACGACGGCGCCCAAGGCTGCCTGATCGCCGCTTCGGGCGTCGTTCGGCCCGCCCGTCATTGCCGCGTGACCGTGACGCCACGGTCCTCCAGAATCTCCTGGACGCTGTCGTCGCCCGCGAGGTGGGCGCTGCCGACGGCGATGAAGGTGGTGCCGGAGCCCGCCAACAGGGTCTGGATCTGGTCCGCCCAGTTGGCGTTCCGCCGGACCAGCAGCGCCTGGTAGATCTCTTCAGAGGCCGAGCGCATCTCGTCGACGCCCAGGCGCTCGATGCCCTCGACATCCCCGGTCGCCCAGGCCTCGACCAGGGCGTCCAGTTCCGTTGTGGCGTCCTCCCAGCTGTCGAGCGTGGCGCGCAGGAAGGCGACCTGGGTGTCCTCGGACAGGGTCGCGAGAATGCGCACCTGCTCGTCGATGGTCTCGAAGCCGGTCACCGGCTTGCCGGCCGCCTCGGCGCGAGCCTTGAGGATGATCTCCACGCCGGACTGGGGATCGTATCCGGCCTTGGCCAACGGGGCGACCGACAGGGTCAGGCCCACCAGCCAGGGACGCAGCGGGTCGAGCTGGGCGGCCGTGGCGCCGATGGACCCGGCGGCCTCGTTCAGCTCGGCGATCTCCTCGGCCGTCAGCAGGCTGGAGAGGGGACGCTCCGGCGAGACCCCATACTGGGCGATCAGGGGCTGGATGGCGGCCTGATCGTCGGGGTTGGAGATTTCGAAGATGACGTTCTGGCTGGCCTCGAAGGCGGCGTCGACCTTGGGCGAGCCCCAGGCGGTGGTCGGGCGCAGCACATGGACCGTGCCGAACAGATAGAGCGTCGAATCCGCGTCGCGGATCACCCAGAGCGCGGGCCCGTCGCCCTGGGCCTGGGGCACGGCGGCAGGGGCGGCGGTCTGGGCGAAGGCATCGGCGGGGGCCGAAGCCAGGAGCGCCACGGTCAGGCCGAGCCCGAGGGCGGCGCCGGCGGCCGAACGGCCGATGCGGGCGGCGGAGGACTTGAGCAGGGAGGCGAGTTTCATCGTTCCGATCCTTTCGATCAGGGAGGCAGGCGTTGAAGTCAGGAGGAAGGCGTAGGCGTCAGGCCATCCCGCGTCGCGCGGAGGCGACGATGGAGGCGAGCAGATAGACAGCCATCAGGATGCCCATGAGCGCCCAGGCGCTGATGGTGTCCACGAGACCCAGGCGCTCGGCGGCAGCGTAGAGGAACAGCGCGGTCTGCAGCGCCCAGAAGGCGATGGCGGAGGTGTCGGCCATGACCTGGCGCAGCATCTCGTCGGCGCGGCGCCACAGCATGACGTTGGCGACCGTCTGAATGGCCAGCAGCGCCACGATCCCGCCGAACACCATGTCCGGAGCCAGCGAAGCCGGAGCGTACATGGGCAGGAGGAACATGATCCCCGCGAGCAGGAAGACGGTGATCTGCAGCACGCCGCAGCCCTTGGGGATGGTCGAGGGCCGGGTGAACAGGACGATCGTGCTCATCAGGCCGATGGCGATCAGGGCCACGCCCATGGCGGTGGCCAGGCCGTCGGACCAGGTCGTGTTCCTGGGGTCGAACAGCTGCGACAGGCCATAGCCGCACAGGGCGCCGACGCCGGCCAGCACGGCCATCAGGCCGATCTTGGCCGCAAGCGATTGGGGACGATCTTCGGCTTGGGACATCATGGTCAGGCTCCGGTGTCCGAGAAGATGGATTCGATGGGCTGTTCGAAGACGCGGGCGATCTTGAAGGCGAGCGGCAGGGAGGGGTCGTAGCGGCCCGTCTCCAGCGCATTGACCGTCTGGCGCGAGACGCCCAGCGCGGCGGCCAGGTCGGCCTGGCTCCAGTTGCGTTCCGCACGAAGGACCTTGAGGCGGTTGTTCATGGCTTCACCGACGCTGGAGCCACCACACGGCCCAGGCGACGCCGTAGCCCAGGGCCTGGGCGATGACGATCAGGCCGGCGCCGCCGATCAGGATGTCGGCGGGGTCGCCGGTGAGCGCGCTTTCGCCGGAATAGGCCAGGGTGAACAAGGCCACGCCCCCGAGAGAGCCGCCGAACGTCGACCCCCACCACCAGGCCCATTTGTGGGCTTCCTGAGCCGCCTCATCGAGCCCGCGCCACCAGCGCGCACAGACCCAAAGGCCGACCGCCATGGCCAGACCGACGGCTCCGGCCACGATCGGGGCGGAAGACCACCCTCCGTCGCCGACCGCCGCGGACACTCCGCCGGCGATGCCGCCCGCCAGGAGACAGACGAAGACCAGAGCCCCGTAACGGGCCAGGGGACGCTCACTCATGCTTTCCTCCCTCGCCGCTGTGACAAGGACCCATGTCGCTTAGACAAGGGTCTTTTACATCACCCGGCGGTGTTGTCAAGCGAGCTTGTCAGCGGTTCGTGAGATTTTCAAGGGCGGGGGCCGCAGGCGATTCCGCGAGCAGCTCCGGTCGGGTGACGGGACGGGCCGCCTGTTCGACCGGGGCCAGCGCCGGCAGTTCCTTCCCCTCATGATCGACGTGCAGATCCTCGAAGCGGCGCGCCGAGACCATGACCTGGCTCTCCAGCGAGCCGACGAACTGGTTGTATTTGCCCACTGCTTGTTCCAGGGCGCGGCCGACGCCGAAGACATGACCGCCCATGGTCGCGAGGCGCTTGTAGAGCTCCTTGCCGAGCTTGGCGACCTCGTCGGCGTTGCGGGACTGCTCCTCGGCGCGCCAGCCGTAGGCGACGGCCTTGCACAGGGCGAACAGGGTTGAAGGGGTGACGATGATGACGCGTTTGGCCATCGCATCCGTCATCAGCTCGGGCTCGCGGTCGAGCGCGGCCGAGAGGAAGGCGTCACTGGGCACGAACAGGGCGACGAAGTCGGGGCTGGGCTTGAACTGGTCCTGATAGGCCTTGGCCGCGAGCGAAGAGACGTGGCCCTTGATGGCTTGGGCGTTGCGGGTCGCCAGCGCCGCCTCGCGTTCCGCGTCATCGGCGTCGCCGGGTTCGGGGAAGACCAGCGGGGCCTTGGCGTCGATGACGAACATGCCGGCCCCGGGCAGGCGCACGAGGAAGTCGGGGCGCTTCTGCCGGCCCTCCTCGTCGGCGGCGGAGGACTGTTCGAGAAAGTCGAACCGCCCGGCCATGCCGGCGGCCTCCAGAACATTGCGGCAGGTCTGCTCGCCCCAGCGCCCACGCCGCCCCGTGTTGCCGCGGAGCACCTCGGTCAGGCGCCGCGCCTCGTCGCGGGTGGCCGACGACGCGATCATCAGGGCCGAGAGCTGTTCCTTGAGTGTGCCGGTCTCCTCGGCGCGGGCTTTCTCCAGGGCGGTGACCTTCTCCTCGAACTTGGAGAGCGTCTCGGCCACCGGCTTGAGCTGGGCCTCCAGCCGTTCGCGGACGACGCGGTCCTGGGCCTGGAAGGTTTCCGTGGCGCGGGTGACCATCTGATCGGCCACGGCCTGGGCCGACTGGGCGGCCTGGGCCTTGAGGAACTCGGCCATGGTCGCGCGGCTGTCTTCCAGCAGCGACAGCTTCTCTTCGGCGAGCGCGATCTGGCCCTTGGCCGTTCGCCAGGCGAGGAAGGCCCAGATGAAGGCCAGGGCGAAGCCGACGGCGAGGGCGGCGAGGATCAGGGTCGGAGCGTTCATGATCCGTTCGATAGCGGGAGTCGATGCGTGGGGCGAGCGGCACGGACCCGAAAACAGGGTCCACTGAGTCCACTGGGTCCACAGCGTCCGTGGACACCAAATCTCGGAAGCCAATCGGCGGGCCGCGCGGTCATACCGCCGTTGTAAACGGCGCCTGCGTCAGAATCGGACGCAGGCGCGCGCCACTGACGAACGACAGACCATCACGCCGGCCGTCGCGCTCGTAGCGCCTGGACGATGGTGCCGTCGTCCAGCCAGTCCAGGTCGCCGCCGACGGGAACGCCGCGGGCGAGCGAGGTGATCTCGAGCCCGTCGCCCGCGATGCGGTCGGCGAGGTAGTGGGCGGTGGTCTGGCCGTCGACGGTGGCCGGCAGGGCCAGCACGACCTCGCGCACTCCGCCTCCCCTGACCCGGCCGACCAGTTCGGAGACGCGCAGCGCGTCTGGCCCCACGCCGTCCAGCGCGGACAGCAGGCCGCCCAGCACATGATACTTGCCGCGAAAGGCGCCGGACCGCTCCATGGCCCACAGCGCCCCGGCCTCCTCGACCACGCAGATCAGGCCGTTGTCGCGGGCGGGGTCCGAGCAGATGGCGCAAGGATCCCGGGTATCGGGCGTGCCGCAGACCGAGCAGGAGACGACCTTCTCGGCGGTCTCGGCGAGCGCGGCGGCGAGGGGGACCAGCAGCTGCTCGCGGCGTTTAAGAAGCGCCAGCGCCGCGCGTCGGGCCGAGCGGGGGCCGAGGCCCGGCAGCTTGGCCAGAAGGCCGATCAGCCGCTCGATCTCGGGTCCGGCGGAGGCGGCCAATCAGAACAGCTTGGGCATGCCGGGGATGTTGAGCCCCGCCATCGGCCCGGCGGCCTCGCGCATCAGCTCGGCGTTGACGGCGTCGAGCTTTCGCTTGGCGTCGGCGTGGGCGGCGACGATCAGGTCGGCGAGAATCTCGGCCTCGCCCGGGACCATGAGGCTATCGTCGATCTTCACCGCCGTGATCTCGCCCGGACCCTTGAGCGCCACGGTCACCAGGCCGCCGCCGGAGGTGCCCTCGGCGGTGGTCTCGGCCATCTTGGCCTGGGCGTCCTGCAGCTTCTGCTGCATCGCCTGGGCCTGCTGCATCAGGGCGTTGAGGTCTTTCATGAGGGGTAGATAGGCGCGGCCGGGCGGGGGGTGCAAGGCGCATCGCGGATCGGAGAGCAGGGCCGTGGCGTTAGGGCGCCAAAGGATCGGCCAACGATGCGCGGCGAACTCGAGACCTATCGCAAGAAGCGCCGGTTCGGCGATACGCCCGAGCCGCGCGGGCGCAAGGTTGCGAGCAAGGGATCGGGCGGGCGCTATCTGATCCAGCGGCACGCGGCGACGCGGCTGCACTATGATTTCCGCATCGAGGTCGACGGGGTTCTGAAGTCCTGGGCGGTGACCAAGGCCCCGTCGCGCGACCCCAAGGTCAAGCGGCTGGCGGTCGAGGTCGAGGATCATCCGCTGGACTACGGCGACTTCGAGGGGACCATCCCCGGCGGCAACTATGGCGCCGGCACAGTGCAGATGTGGGACACGGGGACCTGGAGCCCGCAGGAGCCGGACCTCGAGGCCGCCTTCAAGCGCGGCCAGATCAAGATGGTGCTGGAGGGCGAGCGGCTGCAGGGCAAATGGGCGCTGATCCGGCTGAAGAACGATCGCGGCAAGCCGTCCAAGCGCAACAACTGGCTGCTGATCAAGGAGAAGGACGAGCACGCCGTCGAGGGCGAAGACGACGCCAATATGGAAATCGACGCCTCCGTCGTCTCCGGCCGGACCATGGCCGAGATCGCCGACGGCAAGGCGCAGTGGACGTCGTCCAAGCCCACGAACCGCAAGGCTCCTGCGAAACCGAAGCCGACCAAGGCACAGGCGTCGCACGCGCGAAAGCCCCACGCCTTCGTGCCGATCCAACTGTGCAAGGTGGTCGATCATCCGCCCGGCGACGCGGGCTGGGTGCACGAGATCAAGTTCGACGGCTATCGCGTGCAGATCGCGACCGGCGGCGGGCGGGCGACGGTGCGGACGCGAAACGGCCTGGACTGGACCGACCGGTTTCCGGAGCTGGCGGCGGACGCCGCGGCCTGGCCCGACGCGGTCATCGATGGCGAGGTCTGCGCCTTGGCGGAGGACGCCAGTCCGGACTTTTCGGCGCTGCAGGCCGCGCTGTCGGACGGGAAGACGGGAGAGCTGATCTACTTCGCCTTCGACCTGCTGTTCGAGGGGGCAGAAGACCTACGGGACTTGCCGCTATCGCACCGCAAGGCGCGGTTGCAGGCGCTGCTGGACCGACTGCCGAAGAGGACGGCGGGACGGGTGCGGTTCGTGGACCATTTCGGCTCGAGCGGGCGGGCGGTGCTGGACAGCGCATGCCGGATGGATCTGGAGGGCGTGATCTCAAAGCGGCTGGACGCGCCCTATCGCGCGGGGCGATCGACGACCTGGGTCAAGTCCAAGTGCCGGGGCCGCGACGAGGTCGTCATCGGCGGCTGGACGGCGGAGGGGTCGCGCTTCCGGTCCTTGTTGGTCGGGGTGAAGGACAAGGGCGGTCTGCGGTCTCTGGGCCGGGTCGGGACGGGGTTCGGCCAGCCGCTGCTGAAGACGCTGCTGCCCGCGCTCAAGGCGGCTGAGGCCGATGCGTCGCCCTTCGTCGGCAAGGGGGCGCCGCGCAGGACCGCCGGCCAGACGATCCACTGGCTCAAGCCCGTGCTGGTCGCCGAGATCGAACACGGCGGCTACACCGACGGCGGATCGCTGCGGCAGGCCAGCTTCAAGGGCCTGCGCGAGGACAAGCCGGCGAACGAGGTCGACGCCATGCCTCAGGCCCCCGCCAAGGCGGCCGGGGCGGCGAAGGCCGGCAAGACGGTGGTGGCGGGGGTCACGATCTCCAACCCCGACAAGGTGCTGTGGCCCGCCCGGGACGGCGCCCCGGCGATCACCAAGGCCGATCTGGCGCGCTACTATGAGGCGGTCGCCGAGCGCATCCTGCCGCACATCGAGGACCGGCCGGTGTCGATCATTCGGGCGCCGGAGGGGATCGAGGGCGAACGCTTCTTCCAGCGCCACGCCATGCCGGGCTCCAATCCGCGGCTGAAGCTGATCGATGTGAAGGAGCGCAAGCCCTATGTCGCCGTGGTCGACGTCGGCGGACTGGTGGCCGTGGGTCAGGCGGGCGGATTGGAGCTGCATCCCTGGGGATCGGCGCCGGGGGACCCGGAGACGCCGGACCAGATCACCTTCGACCTCGACCCGGACGAGGGGCTGGATTTCGACGAGGTCATCGCCGCCGCGAAGGTCGTGAAGGCGAAACTGGAAGGGCTGGGGCTGAACCCCTTCGTCAAAACGACAGGCGGCAAGGGCCTGCATGTCGTCGTGCCGATCAAGGCCGACAAGCGCTCGGCCGTGACCTGGGACCAGAACAAGGCCTTCGCCAAGGCGGTGTCCGAAGCCGTGCGCGCCGACCAGCCCGACCGCTTCACCACGACGCTGGCCAAGAAGGCGCGGGGCGGGAAGATCTTCCTGGACTATCTGCGCAACGGCCGCATGGCGACGGCGGTGGCGCCGTGGTCGCCGCGCGCGCGGCCGGGCGCGGGCATCGCCTTTCCGCTGAGTTGGGGCCAGGTGAAGAGCGGCCTCGATCCGCGCGCCTTCACGATGCACACGGCCCCGGCGCTGCTGAAGAAGGCCGATCCCTGGAAGGATTTCCGCACCGGGGCCGTCAGCCTGAGGCCGGCGCTGAAGCGGATGGGCGTCTAGGCCGCCTTCTTCTTCGTCGTGGCCTTGCGAGCCGGGGACTTGGCTCCGGCCTTCTTGGCGGCGGACTTCTTTGGAGGAGCGGATTTGGCGTCCGGCTTGCCTGCCGCCGCCGAGCCCTTGAGGCTGTTCCTGAGCGCCGCCATCAGGTCGATGACGTTGGTGTCCTCGGGTTCCTCGACGCCGACGACGGCCTTGCCGCCCTTCTGCTTGGCCTTGATCAGGTCGCGGAGCGCGTCGTCGTACCGGTCGTGGAATTTCGTCGGATCGAAGTCCGCCTCCTTCTGGCCGATAATGCGGGTGGCGATCTCGACCATGTCCTTGTCGGCCTTCACCGAGGGGATGTCGTCGAAGTATTCCGCCGCGTCACGGACCTCGTCATGTGCCCGCAGCGTATAGGCCACCAGTCCGGCGTCCCGGACCTCCAGCGCCAGCTGACGCTCGCGGCCGCGCAGCACGAGGCTGCCGATCGCGACCTTGCCGGCGGCCTTCATGGCGTCGCGGATGACGGCGAAGGCTTCGACGCCCACGCCCTTCTCGGGCACCACGAAGAAGGGGTCGGACCAGTAGAGACGGTCGATGTCCGTCTCGTCGACGAAGCTGTCGATGCAGATCGTGTGGGTGGTCTCCAGCTTGACCTTGTCGAAGTCGGCGTCGTCGAGAAGGACGTACTCGTCCTTGGACACCTCATAGCCCTTGACCAGATCCGACCGTTCGACCGGGCCGGCGTCCGGGTCGGTCGGCACCATGCGGATGCGGTTGTTGGTGTCGGGGTTGATCAGGTGAAAGCTGACACGGGCGTTGGACGCTGTCGCCGTATAGAGGCCGACCGGGCAGGTGACCAGCGACAGCTTCAGATGCCCATGCCAGACAGGACGCGCGGCCATGGCGATGACTCCTCGGTTTCGGGGAGTCGTAACGGCGTGGGGGCGGGAGGGTTTCGACACGAGGTGGACCGACTGCCAACGCGACGGCGTTCACGCCTAGCCGAGAATCATCCGCCCGAGCGTCGCATCGCGCTTCACGAACTGATGCCAGAGCGCGGCCGTCATGTGCGCGGCGATCAGGGCGAGGATGATCCACGAACCGATCGCGTGAACGTCGTGACCGGGGCCGTCGGAGATTTCCCGCGCGGCCCAGATCCCCGTGACGGGCTGTGCGAACATCAAGACATAGAGGCTCCAGTGGACGCCGACGGCCAACGTCCGCTCAAGGACGCTGCCTGGGGGCAGGGGTGGGCGGCCGTTCCACAGGCGTCGTATGACCCGCCAGGCGGCGAAGACCAGAATGAGGTAGCCGCTGACGGAATGCAGTCCGGACAGGTGAAACTGCAACGGGTGCGCCTCGGGCAGGGTCGAAGCCCACCAGCGCGACCCGAACTGCCAGCAAAATAGCAGGGCCATGCCCCAATGGAGCGCGGGGTCCAGAAATGGCCAGCTCATCGCGATCGGCCCCGGTCGGCGGCCCACCGGCGAAGAGAGGCCTCCAGAGTCAGGGGTGGGCCGAACAGCTGGGTCTGCCGCGTGACGTCCGCCACGTATCGGCCTGAGGCGACGTATTCCATCGCCTTCAGATTGTCGGACAGTCGACCATCGAGGGCCGCCACTGTCTTCATCAGCGCCATCGCGACGCCCGGCGGCCGTTGCGCCGTCACCGGGCGGCCGAGGATGGTCGTCAGGACCTGCGCGATCTCGCGGATCGAGGTGGGCCGATCCATGCCCAGGTCGATCCGTTCGCAGGACGCTTCCCTGAGATGAACCGCCTTGGCCAGACAGGCGGCGACGTCGAAGGAGTGGATCGTCGACGCGGGGACATCGAGGTCCGTCGGCACGGACAGGCGGCCGCGTTCGATCCCGCGCGCCGAAAAGTCCAGAAGCGTATCAATGAACCCGCCGGGCCTGAGGGAAATCCAGTCCAGCCCGGATTGCTCCAGGACCGCTTCCGTTCGCGCCTTCTGATGGAAATGGGGGACGGACGTCGCCTTGTCCGCCGTCAGGATCGAGGTGAAGACGAAGCGCCGGACGCCCGCGTCCCGGGCCGCAGCGATGAGGTCGCGATTGCCGATGTCGTCGACGCTGGACAGGCTGTCGCCCGGGCTGCGCCTGCCATAGCCGTAGGCCGTGGTGACCAGCGCCTCGTGGTCCCGACCAAGGGCCTGGGCGATAGAGCGCGCATCCTTGAGGTCGCCGAGCGCGGTCCCGACGCCCAGACGCGCGAACTCGGCTTGCGCCTCGGGACGACGGACCAGAACCGTGACCTGATCACCCTGTTGAACGAGCCGCGCCACCACCTGACGGCCGAGGCGGCCCGTTCCGCCAACGACGAACACACGCATCAATTCGCTCCTTGATTATCAAGTTACGAAGTAGTTGGCGAGCCGATGATTAGTCAAGAGGTTGATCATCTGCCCGGGGGCGATAGAACCCGACCATGACCAAGGACATCCCCGGGACTTCGATCGAACTGGTGCGGTTGCTGGAGGTGTTCGGCCCGCTTTATCGGCGACACGTGGGAAGGGAGCTTCCATCGGGCAGTCCGGCGCGGTTGAGGGCGCTGGCGGTGCTGGCGGAGAAGGGTCCGCAGACCATGAGGGATTTGGCGCGGGCGGTCGGAGCCACGGCGCAAAACATCACCGGCTTGGTGAACGCGCTTGAGACCGAGGGCTGGGTCGCCCGCGCGCCGGTGCCGGGCGATCGCAGGAAAACGACGGTCCACCTGACGCCGGAGGCCGCCGGTCGGGTCGAAGCGGACCGCGACGAGCACCGCCGCCGCGTCGCGGCGCTCTTCGAATCCCTGTCAGAGCCGGAGCGATCGGCGCTCGCCAGGAGCCTCCGGGTGCTGATCGGTCGATTGGAGGGCTGAGGCGGCGGCAAGCCGGGCCGCCGTCAGTCTTCCTCCACCGCCTCGTCCGGGATGACCGGCAGTTCGACCACCGGAGCCAGGGTCTTGATCTCGCCCAGCGTCGCGCCCGGGAAGGCGGCCATGATCGACTGAACGAAGGGGTCGGCCTCGACCTCGGCGCGGAGCGAGGCGGCGGCCTTCTTCTCCTGCTCAATCAGGGTCTCGCCGCCGCCCTGGCCGTTGGCGACGACGAACCATTGGCGGCCCGTCCACTCCTTCAGCCGGCCCGCCAGTCGGGTGGCGAGGTTGGCGGGGGCGCCGGGGGCGGGCTCGAAGGTCAGCTGGCCGGGCTTGAAGGCGACCGGGCGGACGTAGCGCTGGACGTCCATCTGCAGCGCGATCTCGCGCTTCTCGCCGATCAGGGCGACCACGGCCTCGAAGCTCTGCGGGTCGGGCAGGCTGGGCTGGGCGGCCGGGCGGGCGGCCAGCTGGGCCGAGGCGCCGCCACCGCTGCCGCCGCCGCGCGGGGCCGCGCCGCCGGGGCCGCCGGACAGGGGCTCTCCGGATTGCAGCTTCTTCAGCGCCTCCTCCGGTCCGGGCAGGTCGGCGGCGTAGGCGAGGCGGACGATGGCCATCTCGACGGCGTCGGCGGGGCTGGGGGCGCGTCGGACCTCGTCGAGCGCCTTCAAGAGCATGGACCAGGTCCGCGACAGGGTCCCGGCCGAGACCACCGAGCCGAGGGCGGCCAGACGCTGGGCCTGGTCGTTGGGCAGGCGGGTGGCGTTGGGGCCCAGCATCTTGGCGACGGACGCCGCGTGGCAGTGTTCCAGCAGGTCGTTGGTCACCTGCACCGGATCGGCGCCGTAGCCGTACAGGGTACGGAAGGTCTCCAGCGCCTCGGGCGTGCGGCCGGCCATCAGCTGTTCGAACAGCTGGATGGTCTGACTGCGGTCGGCGAGGCCCAGCATGTCGCGGACCAGGTCGGTGCGGACCGGCTCGCCGCGTTCGCCCTGGACCAGCGCCTGGTCGAGCAGGGACAGGCCGTCGCGGACCGAGCCCTCGGCGGCGCGGGCGATGAGGGCCAGCGCGTCGGCCTCGACCTTCATGCCCTCCTTGTCGGCGACGCGGCCCAGGTGTTCGACCAGGACCTCGGGCTCCACCCGGCGCAGGTCAAAGCGCTGGCAGCGGCTGAGGATCGTCACCGGAACCTTGCGGATCTCGGTGGTGGCGAAGATGAACTTGGCGTGGGGCGGCGGCTCTTCCAGCGTCTTCAGGAGGGCGTTGAAGGCCTGGTTGGACAGCATGTGCACTTCGTCGAGCACATAGACCTTGTAGCGCGCCTCGACCGGGGCGTAGCGGACGCTCTCCAGGATGTCGCGGATGTCGTTGACGCCGGTGTGGCTGGCGGCGTCCATCTCCATGACGTCCATGTGCTGGCCCGCCATGATCGCCGCGTCGTGGCGGCCATGCGCCGTCAGCTCCAGCGAGGGCCGGTCGATGGTCTCGGTCTCGTTGTTCAGCGCACGGGCCAGCAGACGGGCGGTCGTGGTCTTTCCGACGCCGCGAACGCCGGTCAGCATGAAGGCGTGGGCGATGCGGCCGGTGGCGAAGGCGTTGGTCAGGGTGCGCACCATCGCCTCCTGGCCGATCAGGTCCTCGAAGGTGCGCGGGCGGTATTTGCGAGCGAGGACGGTGTAGGCCGCGTCGTCGTTCTGGTGGGCGTCGGATGGCGGGGTAGCCGGAGCGGGCGCGGCTTTAGGAGCCTCGGCCACGGGGGCAGCCGCAGGCGCGCCGAACATGTCGTCGGTGTTCTCGTCGCGCTCGGGCGCGTCGTCGTCTTCCGCCCAGGGCGGATCGCCGGAATCAAGGTCGACGTGGCTCATCGGCGGAGGTTAGCGCGGACAGGCGTGTCGATGCGACTCAGAACGCGCTCAAGCAGCGAGCGACCGCGTCGCGAGCGTTAGCGCCCTAACTTAAGGGGTCAGGTCGCGGGGGAGCTGACCGCCGTTGTCGATGATCTTCTGGATGACCTGCTTGTGCAGCCAGATGTTCATGGTCGCGGTGTCGGATTTGTCGCCGGTGTAGCCGAGTTCGTCGGCCAGCTCCTTGCGCTCGGCGAGCGAGCTTTCCAGGCCGATCAGCTTCATCAGGTCGACGATGGAGGTGCGCCAGTTCAGCTTCTGGTCGCGCTGCTCGTTCATGAAGTCGAGGATGCCGGCGACATCGACGGGCTGGGCGGCTTGGGGCGCCGGCTGGAAGGCGGGCGCGGAGGCGGGCGGCTGGACCGGCGTAGCCGTGGGCGCCGGCTGGGCCGGGGCGCTGGGCGTGCGAGGCTGCTCCGTCTTCCGGTTGAAGATGCCGCCAAGGATCTTGCCGAGGATGCTCATGAGGTCCGCTCCGGTTGAGGTCGGACCAAGGAGCGGACGGAGGCGGTGAAGGTTCCCCAAATCCTCCCCCGTAGGGGGAGGCGGACCGCGAAGCGGTGGAGGGGGTCAGCTGCGGATTACGCCGTGGTTGACGAACCCCCTCCGTCACTTCGCTACGCTTCGTGCCACCTCCCCCAACGGGGGAGGATTACCCGCTCAAGCAGCGAGGCTCCGCGAGCCGAGCGTTAGCGCACTGAAGGGGGAATAAGGTGGAGACCGCGACCCGAAGGGGAATTCGTTGTGGCTGCTGCCTTCCGGCCCTGACCAGGTTGGCGAAGCCTTCGCCCGCGATCTCCGAGCTCCATATGACGCGCCCGCGCGGCGGGATCAAGGCGCCCCCTCCCCGGCTGGCATGAAGGCGGCTAGGACGGGGCCATGACCCTGCCTGTCCTCAACACCTTCGCCGGCAACCCTCTGGACCGAGCCGGAGACCGGCGGAACGACCCCGAGTGGCTGGCTGAGCAGGCGGCGAATCCCGAAGCCCTGGCCATGATGCTGTGGCAGGGCCGGCCGCTTCTGGAGGAGACGGCCAAGGGGCCCCGGCTCGCGTGGACGGACCTGACCCGGGCGCGGGCCATGGTGGACGAGGCCGATCACGAGCTGTTCCTCGGGCTGTGGAAGGGCGCGCCGGTGTTCGCGGTCGAGTTCGAGGGCGCGGCCGATCCGGCGGGTGAAGGCTCTGGGGGACCGGTCGCGGGGCTCGGCGTCTTCACCGAGCTGCGCGAGGCGGCGGCCGTGCTGCCGGATGCGGACGCGGCCATGGCGGGAGCGGCGCGCAGCCTGTTCGACTGGAGCCGGCGGCACGGCTTCTGCGCCAACTGCGGGCAGCCGACGACGCTCATCTCGGGCGGGTGGAAACGGAAGTGTCCAGCCTGCGCGACCGAGCACTTTCCCCGCGTCGATCCGGTGACGATCATGCTGCCGGTGTTTCAAGATCGCTGCCTGCTGGGGCGTCAGACGGCCTGGCCCAAGGGGCGGATGTCGGCTCTGGCGGGGTTCCTGGAGCCCGGCGAGACCATCGAGGAAGGCTGCGCCCGCGAAATCGCCGAGGAGGCCGGGCTGACCGTGACGGCGGTGCGCTATCACTCCAGCCAGCCGTGGCCATTCCCGTCCCAACTGATGATCGGGCTGATCGCGGAGGTGGACTCGGACGAAGCCACGCCGGACCAGACAGAACTGGAGGAGGTGCGCTGGTTCACCAAGGACCAGGCGCGGGCGGTGCTGGCCGGCGCGCATGAGGTGAAGGCGCCGCCGAGGTTCGCGATCGCGCGGACGCTGCTTGAGGCTTGGGTCGCCGAGTGACGCCTCTCCCTCCCCGATACGGGGAGGGGGGTCGGAGCGCAGCGGAGACCGGGTGGGGGCGGCCCAGCGAGCCAGACGCCGACATCGCCTGTGAAGCGCCTTGCCGCCCCCACCCGGCGCTTCGCGCCTGCCCTCCCCCGAGGGGGAGGGAGAAGGTCGTGCCTCAAGCCAAGCGCCGCGCGGCCTCCAGATCGGCGGGATTGTCCACCGAGATCGGCGCTTCGTCGACCGTCGCGGCCCAGATCGACAGGCCGAGCTCCAGGGCGCGGAGCTGCTCCAGCTTTTCGCGCCTCTCCAGCGAAGACGGCGGGGCGGCGCAGAACCGCTTCAGGGCCTCGCGTCGATAGCCGTAGATGCCGATGTGACGCCAGACGGGACCCTCGCCGTAGAGCGTCGAGCGGGTGAAGTAGAGGGCCCGAGCGTGGCGGTGGCCCTCCGCGATCGCCAGCACGGCCTTGACCACGTCGACGTTGGCGCGGTCGGACGGGTCGAGCTCCGGCGCGACCAGGGTGGCGATGTCGCAGGTCGGCTCGCCGTGGAGCAGGGCGGCGCAGGCCGTGGCCAGCCCCGGATCGGCGAAGGGCATGTCGCCCTGGAGGTTGATGATGGCGTCGTATTCGCCGTCGGGGTCCAGCGTCTCCAGCGCGGCGAGCGCGCGGTCCGAACCGCTGGGCAGAGCCGGGTCGGTCAGGACGGCGCGGCCGCCGGCGGCTTCGACCACATCGACGATCTCCGGGTCGCCGGCGGCGACGGCGACGGGCAGGCCGGACAGGGTCGCCTGCTCCCAGGCGCGCACGATCATGGGCTTGCCGCCGATGTCGGCCAGGGGCTTGCCCGGCAGGCGCGTCGCGGCCATGCGCGTGGGGATCAGGATCAGGGGCGTCATCAGTGCGTTTCCCGTCGTGCGACGCCGCGCCGCCGAAACGGGCGGCCGGGCCGGTTGCGAAGGCGGCGCTAGCGTGTCAGAGACCGCCCCGCAAGACATTCGCCCTGTTCGCTGCGCTGCGAAGGGGCCTTAAACGACGGGATGCGACGACGCGGATGAGCGGCGATCTGAAGTGGAACAAGATCATGGGCGCCGGCCTGGGAACGGCCTTCGTCGTCCTGGTGCTGCAGCAGGTTTCGGGGGCGATCTATGCGCCCCATCACGAGTCCGAGAAGATGGGCTACTTCATCAACGCGCCCGAGGAAGCCGAAGGCGGCGCCGAGGAAGCCGAGCTGCCGCCGGACTGGGGCACCCTGCTGCCGGTCGCCGATCTCGCCGCGGGTGAAGCGGCCTTCGCGCGCTGCCAGGCCTGCCACACGATCAACGCGGGCGGCGCGAACGGCATCGGACCGAACCTGTACGGCGTGGTCGGACGTGGCGTCGGGGCTCATGCGGGCTTCGCCTACTCGGAAGCCATGGTCGCCCACCGCTCGGTCGATCCGACCTGGTCTCTGGATGCGCTCGACCAGTTCATCAACGCCCCGGCCCGCTATATCGAAGGCACCAAGATGTCGTTCGCGGGCCTGCGCGACACCCAGGCGCGCGTGAACCTTATCGCCTATCTGCGCAGCCAGGGCTCGGAAGGCTTCCCCATCCCCGCGCCTGATCCGGCGCGTCAGCCCGGCGCGGCCGCGGCGCCCGCCGACGGTTCGGCCCCGGTCGATCCGGCGACTCCGGGCGGCACCACGACCGATCCCGCAGCCGCGGGCGGTCCCTCGGGCGGCGCCCCCGTGGCGGGTCCGGCCGGCGCGCCGACGGCCCAGACCAGCGACGCAGCGCCGCCCGCGTCGGACAGCCCGGCGCCGCCGAACAGCTGATTGGGGTTTAGCGGACCCGCCGGAAGACGGCGGGTTCGAATCCGGCCGCCAGATATCGGGCGTCCGCCTCCGCGAAGGCCTCGACCACGACCGCGCCGTGGTGGCCGGTCGCGTGAATCACGGCGGCCGCATCCAGCATGAAGGCGGAGTGGCCCGTCCAGCTCCGGCCCGAGCCCAGGCTCCGCCAGACCACGATATCGCCGCGACGGGCCTGATCGCGCGAGATGGCCGTGCCGAGTTCGGCCTGCTCATGGGCGCGACGGGGGCCGGCGAGGCCACAGGCGAGCAACGCCTGTTGCACCAGCCCTGAACAGTCGGTCGAGCGGGACGAGCGAGCGCCGAGTTCGTGCGGCGTGCCCAGGAGACGCTCGGCCACCTCGACCGGATCCGTGTCGAACGCGCCGATCGGGCGCAGGCCGGACGTCTCCGACGACCCGGCGACCAAGGCGTTCACGGGCAGGTCGGCGTCAGCCACGGCGACCATATGGGTCGGACGCGCGACGCCCGCGACCAGCGAGGTCAGATCAATCCAGCCGACCACGCCGTCACGGCGAGCCTGACCCCAGGCGCGGCCGTCGGCTTCGTCCAGGACGTCGAAGGCCTCGCCGAACAGGAGCTGATCGATCCGCTCGGACACCGCGTCGGCTTCGGCATGGATGTCAGCGACCGCGACGGCGGCTCGCATTGGCCGCGTAGCGCGATAGGCGTCAGCGCGCACGATCCCTTCCAGCGACAGGGCCGCGAGGTCGGGTCTGGCCAGCAGGGGCAGAGAAGGTTCGGTCAAGCGCGGGCTCGGTCGATTGAACCCGTATTCTGAACCGCGAAGGCGAAAATCCGGTTAAGCCGCGAGGCTGAATCAGGATTTTCCGTAGCGGCCTTTCAGCATGGCATAGGTCGCGCGCAGGCCTTGCGCCTCACCGCCCTCAGGCCAGCCGGGGCGGTTTCTCGGATTCCAGGCGAAGATGTCCATGTGGGCCCAGGCGCCGGTGGTCGGGGCGAACTTCTGCAGGAACAGGGCGGCGGTGATCGATCCGCCCTGCGCCCAGCCCGCGCTGTCGTTTCTCACATCGGCCAGTTCGCTGTCGATGGCGGCGCGGTAGCCGGGCCACAGCGGCATGCGCCACAGGGGGTCGCGGACCTCGGCGGCCGCCGCCAGCAGGTCGGCCGCCAGCGCCTCGTCGTCGGTGTAGAGCGGCGGCAGTTCGGGTCCCAAAGCGACGCGGGCCGCGCCGGTGAGGGTGGCGAAGTCCAGCGTCAGGTCGGGCGAATGCTCCGACGCTCGGGCGAGCGCATCGGCCAGGATCAGGCGGCCTTCGGCGTCGGTGTTGCCGATCTCAATGGTCAGGCCCTTGCGGCTCGACAGGATGTCGCCCGGCCGGAAGGCGTCGGCGGAAATGGCGTTCTCCACCGCCGCGACCAGCACAACCAGTCGCACGTCGAGCCCCGCCTGCATGACCAGCCGGCCGAGCGCCAGCGCATGGGCGGCGCCGCCCATGTCCTTCTTCATATTGCGCATGCCGGCGGCGGGCTTGATGTCCAGGCCGCCCGAGTCGAACGCCACCCCCTTGCCGACCAGGGCGACCAGGGGCCGGTCGGCGCGGTCCAGGTTCCAGCCGATCTCGATGATGCGGGGCGCCCGGTGCGGGGCCGCGGCCCGGCCGACGGCGTGGATGGCGGGATAGTTTTGCTCCAGCAGGGCGTCGCCGGTCGTGACCGAGATCGTGGCGCCGTGGGCCTCGGCGATCTCGCGCGCGATGGTCTCCATCTGCAGCGGGCCCATGTCGGCGGCTGGGGTGTCGACCATCTCGCGGGCGAGCGCGCAGGCCGAGGCGATGCGGCTGGCCTCCTCCGCGTCGAAGCCCTCGGGCGCGACCAGACGGACCTCGGCGACCTCCTTCCGCGCCTTGTAGCGGTCGAAGGCGTAGCGTCCGAGCAGGAAGGCGAGCGCGGCGACGCGGGCGTCCTCGGGCTCGGCTTCCAGACGGTAGAGGCCGCTGGGCAGTTTCGTGGAGAGGGCGCGGGCGCTCATAGGATCGAAGGCCTTGCCGGCGCCGACCAGCACATGGTCGATCCCGCCGTCCGGCCCGGGGACCACGACGACCTGCCCGGGCTTGCCCATGAAGCCCATGCGCTCGGCCCAGACGCGGGCGGTCTCGGCGATCGCGCCGTCGGGGCCGACGAAGCGGACGGGGACGGCCCCGGCGGCCTCGGCCGAGTCGGCGGCGGCGATGGGATCGGGCGATAGGGCGGACATGGCGGGCCTTTGTCGGATTAACCAATGCTTGACGCGAAGCACCGAGTCTTCTGCGGACAGACTTACCGGATCGGTCCGCCCCATGTCGCTGAACCGCGTCGCAAGCTCAATCCTGATCGCCGCCGCGTGCTGTGCGGCCGCGCCCGCCTTCGCCCAGACCGCACCCGCCCAGACCGCCGCCGCGCCGGCCCCCGCTCCACGCCTGCCCGCCTCGGCGGAGGAGCGCGCCGCCTACAATCGCCTGGATCCCCTGGCCCGCTCGGTGTTCTGGTCGCGCGAGATGGAGGTCAATCCGATGGACCCCGTCGCGGGCGTCGAACTGGCCGAGGCCCTGCGGCAGCTGGGCCAGCATGAACAGGCCGCAGCCACAGCGCGGCAGGTGCTGACGCTGCAGCCGACCAACATCGAGGCCATGCTGGAGATCGGGCGGGCCGAGATCGCGCGGGGTCAGGCCTTCTACGGCATCGCCCCGCTGGAGCAGGCGCGCGACCTTGCCCCGAACGACTGGCGGCCCCTGTCGCTGCTGGGCGTGGCCTATCAGCAGGTGCGCCGCGCCGAAGACGCGCAGGCCGCCTGGCGGGCGGCGCTCGCGATCTCACCGGACAATCCGGATGTCCTGACCAACGCCGGCATGGCGCTGGCCACATCCGGCGACGCCGCCGGGGCCGAGGCCATGCTGCGCCGCGCGGTGGCCCAGCCAACGGCCACCCAGCAGATGCGGCTGAACCTCGCCATGACGCTGGGGCTGCAGGGCAAGATGCCGGAGGCCGAGCAGATCATCCGCCGCGAACTGCCGCCCGAGCTGGCCGAGCGAAACCTGCAGTGGCTGCGATCGCAGGCGCCGGTGCAGTCCGCCGCCCTGCCGACGGAACAGGCGCGCACCTGGGGCTCGCTCCAGAACCCCTGATGGGCGTCAACCCGCCCGCTGCGCGTCGGCGAGACGGACCCGGGCGCGCAGATGGGCGTCCTGAGACACAGCCGTGGCGATCTCGTTGAACCGCTCAGTGGTCAGGCCCGAGCCGGTGACGGCGACGGCCATGGCCTGGGCCTGTTCCGGGGTCGGCGTGGAACCGTCCGACGGAGCCGCGGCGCGCACATTCACCATGGCGGCCGAGAATTGCTGGACCTCCGCATCGGTCACCCCCGCGGCGACCGAGCCCGGCGCGGGTTCGGGCGTGTCCAGAAGCGCCAGCCGGGCCTGAAGCACGGCGTCCGACGACACCCGGACGGCGAGCGCATTGAACTCATCGGGCGTCAGGCCCGAGGTCTCGACGGCGCTGGCCATGGCGGCCTGCTGCTCGGGCGTCGGCGCCGATCCGTCGGCGGGCGCTGCGGCGCGAACCTGGACCATGGCGGAGGCGAAGGCTTCCAGCTGGGAGTCGCTATAGTCGGTCTGGGCGGCGAGCGCGGGCGCGGCCGACAGGAAGGCGGCGGCGGAGACGGCGGCGATCAGAATGCGGCGCATGGGAAATCCTCGTCTTTTCAATATGAAGGCTTGGGGAAGGTCGCGGACCCTAGGGAGACCAACCTTGGGTGGCCAATCAAGCATCCTGAAATTCTTGTGAAAGGCGACGCTTCACCGCCGCCCGGCGGACGCCTATCTTCAAGGCCATGATCGACGACCTCTACAGCGCGCGCATCCTGACGCTGGCGGCGAACCTGCCGCACGCCGGGCGGCTGGCCGCCCCGGAGGGCACCGGCGAGCGCGTGGCCAAGCTGTGCGGGTCGAAGGCGATCGTCGACGTTATGCTGGACGACGCCGGGCGCGTGGTCGCCTTCGCCCAGGACGTGAAGGCCTGCGCGCTCGGCCAGGCGGCGGCGGGCGTGCTGGGCGAGAGCGTGATCGGAGCTTCGGTCGATGAGCTTCGCACCACGCGCGACTCCCTGCGCGACATGCTGAAGTCCGGCCACGAAGGCCCGGCCGGCCGATTCGAGGGCCTGCGGGTGCTCAAGCAGGTCGCGGATTATCCGGCGCGGCATGCCTCCACCATGGTCGCCATCGAGGCGACGCTGGAGGCGGTCGAGGCCGCGCTGGCCTCGCGAACTAGCCTCGCCGGCGCCGCCTGACGGCCCGGTTGCAGCCCCCGCCCGCGCGAGGGATAAGCCCGGCCCATGGCCCGCTCCGGCAGTCTTTATGAACGCGGCGTCCGCGCGGCCCACCGGGGCTACAAGCTGACGCTGAGCCCCTTCTTCGGCCAGTCCTGCCGCTTCCTGCCCACCTGTTCCGACTATGGCCGCGACGCCCTGATCCAGCACGGACCGATCCGAGGCGGGTGGCTGACGGTGCGGCGACTGTGTAGATGCCATCCCTTCGGCGGATCGGGGTACGACCCGGTGCCGCCCAAAGAGCCCAAGAGACCATGATCCAGCTGACCTTCCCCGACGGCGCCACGCGTGAATACCCGGCAGGCTCGACCGCGCGCGATGTCGCCGCCGCCATCTCGCCCTCGCTGGCCAAGAAGGCGGTGCTGGCCGAGCTGAACGGCGAGCAGCGCGACCTGAACCGGGTGCTGGAGACGGGCGGGTCCTTCCGCCTGATCATGCGCGACGACCCGGAGGCGCTCTACACCATCCGCCACGACACAGCCCATGTGCTGGCCGAGGCCGTCCAGAAGCTGTTTCCCGGCACCCAGGTCACCATCGGCCCGGCCATCGAGGACGGCTTCTACTACGACTTCTTCCGCGAGACGCCCTTCTCGACCGACGACTTCGCCGCCATCGAGAAGGAGATGGCGAAGATCGTGGACCGGGACGCGAAGTTCGAGCGCGAGGTCTGGGACCGCGACGAGGCCATCGTCTTCTTCGAGGCGCGGGGCGAGAGCTTCAAGGCCGAGCTGATCCGCGACCTGCCCGAGAGCGAGACCATCACCCTGTATCGTCAGGGCGAGTGGATCGACCTGTGCCGGGGGCCGCACTTCCCCTCCACGCGCCACGTCGGCAAGGCCTTCAAGCTGACCAAGCTGGCCGGCGCCTATTGGCGGGGCGACTCCAAGCGCGAGCAGTTGCAGCGCATCTACGGCACCGCCTGGGCGACCAGGGAGGACCTGGACGCCTATCTGAAGCGGCTGGAGGAGGCCGAGAAGCGCGACCACCGCAAGCTGGGCCGCCAGATGGAGCTCTTCCACATGCAGGAAGAGGGCCGGGGCATGGTCTTCTGGCACCCCAAGGGCTGGGTCCTGTGGCAGGTGATCGAGGCCTATATGCGCCGCCGCCTGACCAAGGCCGGCTACGTCGAGGTCAAGACGCCCCAGGTGCTGGACCGCAAGTTCTGGGAGGCGTCGGGCCACTGGGAGAAGTACCGGCCGAACATGTTCGTGTGCGAGACGGTGGAGGGCGAGACCCTGTCGCTCAAGCCCATGAACTGCCCCGGCCACGTCCAGATCTTCGACCAGGGCCAACGCTCGTACCGCGAACTGCCGCTGCGCATGGCCGAGTTCGGGGCGTGCCACCGCTATGAGCCGTCCGGCTCGCTGCACGGCCTGATGCGGGTGCGCGGCTTCACCCAGGACGACGCCCACATCTTCTGCCGCGAGGATCAGATCGTCGACGAGACGGCGGCCTTCATCGAACTGGCCCGCAGCGTCCACGCCGACCTGGGCATGGAGACGGCCTACATCTCGCTGGGCACACGGCCGGAGGTGCGCGCCGGCACCGATGAGTTCTGGGACAAGGCCGAGGCCCTGATGCTGGAGGCCGCCCGTGCGGCGGGGTCCGAGCCGGTGGTGACGCCGGGCGACGGGGCCTTCTACGCGCCCAAGCTGGACTTCATCGTCAAGGACGCCATCGGCCGCGAATGGACCTGCGGCACCATCCAGCTGGACTATGTCCTGCCCGAGCGGTTGGGCGCGGAATACGTCGGCGAGGACGGGGGCAAGCACCGACCGGTCATGCTGCACCGGGCCATCCTGGGCAGCTTCGAGCGGTTCATCGGCATCATGATCGAGAACTACGCCGGGGCGTTCCCTCTGTGGCTGGCCCCGGTCCAGGCCGTGGTGGCGACCATCACCTCGGACGCCGACGGCTATGCCGAACAGGTGGCGGAGCGTCTGCGGGCCGCGGGCCTGCGGGTCGAGACAGACCTGAGGAACGAGAAGGTCGGCTACAAGGTGCGCGAGCACTCGGTCGGCAAGGTCCCCGTCATCGCCGTCGTCGGCCGGAGCGAGGCCGAGAAGGGCGAGGTGGCGATCCGCCGGCTGGGGTCTCAGGAGCAGACGGTGGTCAGCCTGGACGAGGCGGTGCGGCTCCTTACCGAGGAGGCGACGCCGCCGGATCTTCGGCGGGGGTGAGGGGAGCTGCCAGAGGGAAACCCCGATGGTCGAAATCAGGCCTGAACCTGATGACGCCTCTGACCCGGAGCCGGCTGCGCCGGGCGGTCGGCCTAAGCGGTCGAGGCTGTGAGCCAAGCCTCTGTCTGCCGTGCCTGATCGATCAACCAGGCGCGGAATTCACGCAGGTGTGGACGAGAAGCGTTAGGCTGTCGGAACCGGGCGAGGAAGGCGTGGCTGGTCTGCGACGCCGAGGCCGGTCCGAAAGGCAGAACGACGCGGCCGTCGTGCAGCAGCGGCTGGATCAGCGCCAGCCCACAGAGCGTCAGGCCGGCGTCGGCGAGCACGGCGTCCAGCGCGGGGACGATGCGTTCGAAGCGTATGCCGCGTTCCGGAGCGGTGCGGCGTAAACCGTGGACGGCGATCCACTCGGCCCAGTCGGGGGCCGCAGGATCGTTGCGGTAGAAGTCGAGGTGCAGGAGCGGAAAGCCTTCGAGGCGATCCTCTCTGGGCGCCGTTGCGATCCGGGCCTGGTTTTCAGGTGAGGCGATTGGCGCGACGTAGTCTCGAAAGAGCAGCTCCTGGGACCCGCTTGGCTGGACGGCCCCGAAGGAAATCTCACAGTCGGAAACGCCGAGCCTGAGGGGCGCGTCGCCCTCCCCATTAATGCAGAAGCGTGTGTTCGGCCGCTCGGCGCGAAACAAGTTCAGACGCGGCTTGAGCCAGAGCTCCACGAAGTCCGAGGGCGCGGCGACATGGATCTCGTAGCCTCGCTGGAGCTCAAGTGCGTCGGCTGCGGACTGAAGCGCAGTGAACGCCTCTCGCAGACGTGCGACAGCGGGATCCAGGGCGGGTGTCGCCGACAAGCCGGACCGGCCTCTGACGAGAAGGTCCACGCCGAGGAACTCCTCCAGCACCTTGATCCTCTGCCCCACCGCTGCAGGGGTGATGGCCAGGGCAGCGGCCGCAGCCTTCAGCGAACCCAGGCGGAGGGCGGCCTCCAAGGCCTGAAACGACTTGAGGTGCGAGGGCGCGACCATGGTTCATCACTAAAGCCAGGCTTTAGCAGTCGCAACGAAGTTTAGCTTCCTCTGGTCCTGCTTCTCCCGGATGATCGCCGTCATTCGAAGGGGAGGACGTCATGGCGTCGTTGAAGCGATATCTGATCGAACGGGACATTCCGGGCATCGGCGGGATGTCCGAGGTGGAGCTGTGCGGGGCGGCGCGCGCCTCCAATCGGGCGATCGAGCAACTGGCCGGCTCGGTGCAATGGCAGCACAGCTACGTCGCCGGCGACCAGGCCTTCTGCATCTATGTCGCCGAAAGCGAAGATGCGTTGCGCAAGCACGCCGAGCTGAGTGGCATCCCGGTGACCCGCATCGTCGAGGTGCCCCGCATCATCGACCCCCTGACCGCCAATCACTGATCGCCGCCAAAAAAGGAGACCGCCATGACGGCTGTGTTCTCGGCGCTGTACAGCGCCTTCGCCTACGTCGTTTTCCTCGGGACCTTCCTCTACGCCATTGGCTTCGTGCAGAATCTAATCGTGCCCAAGACGATCGACTCTGGCGCAACGAGCGATCCGTGGTCCTCCCTGTTGATCAACGCGGCCTGCCTTGCGGTGTTCGCCGTCCAGCACTCCCTGATGGCTCGACCTGCGTTCAAGCGCGTCTGGACGCGCATCGTCCCCCAAGCCGCTGAACGCAGCACCTATGTGCTGTTCGCCAGCCTCGCCCTGATCCTGGTGTTCTGGCAGTGGCGGCCCCTGCCGCAGACCGTATGGTCTGTCGGCGATCCCCTATGGGCGGGCGCGATCACAGCCCTGTCGTGGTTCGGCTGGGCCATGGTGCTGGTCAGCACCTTCCTGATCAGCCACTTCCATCTGTTCGGCCTCAGCCAGGGCTTCGCCCGCCTGCTGAAACTGGAGGCCGACGACGACGGCCGGTTCGTCACGCCCTTTCTGTATCGCTGGCTCAGACATCCCATCTACGCCGGCTTCATCCTGGCCTTCTGGGCCGCGCCGCAGATGAGCCTGGGCCATCTCATCTTCGCTGTCGCCACCACGGGCTACATCCTGATCGGCATCTGGTTCGAGGAGCGGGACCTCGTCGCCCGCTTCGGGTCGCGCTACCTGGCCTATCGTGAACAGGTGGGCATGCTGGTCCCGAAGCTGGCGGCGCGCTCGCGAAACCGCACCGCCTGAATGGGCCCGGCGATGAGCGAAGCGATCGAGGCGGACTATGTGGTGGTGGGGGCCGGCGCCGTCGGCCTGTCCTTCGTCGACGTCCTCTTGGACCACACGGACGCCGAGATCGCGCTTGTCGATCGACGACCAGAGCCCGGGGGTCACTGGCGCGACGCCTATCCCTTCGTGCGGCTGCACAACGTCTCGGCCCTGTACGGCGTGAACTCCCGTCCCCTGGGCTGGGATCGGGTCGAGACCGACGGACCCGACGCGGGGCACATGGAACGAGCCGGGCTGCCCGAGATCCTCGACTACTTCGACGGCGTGTTCCGCGAGAAGTTGCTGGCCTCGGGCCGGGTCCGATGGCTGCCTCGCCACGAGGTTCGCGGGGCAGCGGCCGTCGATCTGGGCAGCAGAGCGGTCCGTCCGCTGCGCGCGCGCCGACGGATCGTGGACGCCACCTTCACCGACACGCACCTCCCGAGCACCCACGGCCCGGGCTTTCCGGTGGCCGAAGGAGTCCGCTGCGTCAGTCCGAACCGGCTGCCTGGGATGCTGGGAGCGGCTGGCGCCTACACCGTCATCGGCGCCGGCAAGACCGCCATGGACTGCGTGCTTTACCTTCTGGAGAACGGCGTCGAGCCCGATGCCGTCACCTGGGTCCGGCCGCGCGATCCCTGGTTGCTGAACCGTCGCTTCTGGCAGCCCAACACGGCGTCGTTCGTGACCAGCATCGGGGGTTTCGCGGCCGAGATGGAGGCGGCGGCCGCGGCCTCGTCCGTGTCCGACTTCTTCCTGGGACTGGAGGCGGAAGGGCTCGTCCTGAGGCTGGACCCCGCCGTTGAACCGACCATGTTCCGCTGCGCCATCGCTTCGGAGTATGAGGTCGGGCAGTTTAGACGGGTTCGAAATGTCATTCGAGCCGGACACGTGCGGAGCATCGAACGGCACGCCATGATCCTGGATGCTGGCGAGGCGCCGTCCGGTGAGGATCGCATCTACGTCCACTGCACCGCCGACGGCGTGGTCAAACGTCCGGCGGAGCCGATATTCCAGGGTGCCCGGCTCGTGCCCCAGTATGTGCGCCGTTGCGCCCCCGTCTTCGCCGCCGCCTTGATCGCCAGGATCGAGGCCCTGCCGCTCTCGGACGCCGAGAAGAACGACCTGTGCGGCACAGTGTCGATGGTTGACGAACCTGAGGATTGGCTGCGCGGACACCTGATGGAGGCGCGGAACAGAGCCCGGTGGTCCGAGAATCCCGAGATCCGGGCCTGGCTGGAAAGCTCCCGGCTGGACGCTTACACCGGATTGATCGCTCGGGTCGCCGCCCAGCCTACTGAGGCCCAGGCGGAAGTCCTCGCGCGGTACAGGCGCGCCGCAGGCAAGGGCTATGCCCGCATGCAGGGATTGGTCGCCTCGGTCGCGGATCAGAACTGACGCGGCGCTCCCCGCTGAGGTTCTTCGGCCTGAGGCGGATCGATCTGAGACGAAGACGGCCTCGGCCGCGCCTTCCTTCCCCCGACGCCCCTTCCCATATCCCTCCCATGACCGCCCTCTCCATCCTCGACCTCGCGCCCGTTCCCGAAGGGTCCGACGTGTCGCGGGCTCTGGCCAACACCCTCGACCTCGCCCGCCATGCCGAGCGGCTGGGGTATCGGCGCTACTGGCTGGCGGAGCATCACAACATGCCCGGCATCGCCTCGGCGGCGACGGCGGTGGTGATCGGGGCGGTGGCGGCGGCGACGAAGACGATCCGGGTCGGGGCCGGCGGGATCATGCTGCCCAACCATGCGCCCCTGGTCATCGCCGAGCAGTTCGGGACGCTGGCGGCGCTCCATCCCGGACGGATCGACCTGGGGCTGGGCCGAGCCCCGGGGTCGGACATGGCCACGGCGCGGGCGCTGCGGCGCAATCTGGCGGGCGACGCCGACAGCTTCCCCCAGGACGTGGTCGAGCTGATGCACTGGTTCGCGCCGGCCGAGGACGGCCAGCGACTGCGCGCCAACCCCGGCGAGGGCCAGGACGTGCCGATCTGGATCCTGGGGTCGTCGACCTATGGCGCCCAGCTGGCGGCGCATCTGGGCCTCCCCTACGCCTTCGCCAGCCATTTCGCGCCCACCGAGATGATGTCGGCGATCCGAATATACCGCGAGACCTTCCGGCCCTCGGCGCGGCTGGAGCGGCCCTATGTCATGCTGGGCTTCAACGTCTTCGCCGCCGAGACGAACGAGGAGGCGGAGCTGCTGTTCACCTCGATCCAGCAGGCCTTCGTCAATCTGAGGACCGGGCGGCCCGGCAAGCTGCCCCCGCCGGTCAAGGGCTATGCCGAGCGGCTCGATCCCGCCGCGCGGGCCATGATCGACCAGGCCCTGTCCTGCTCCGCCGTCGGCGACGCCGCCACGGTGCGCGACCGCATCGACCGCTTCGTCGACCAGACAAAAGCGGACGAGCTGATGGTCACCAGCCAGATCTGGGACCACGCCGCGCGCGTGCGCTCTCTTGAGATCCTCGCCGAGACCACGGCCGACTGGGCCCAGGCCGCCTGAGCGGCCAAGCGTCGCCATAAGTCCTTGATGTTCCTAGCTTTGCCGTCGGAACCGGGCGGGAGAGGCGTCGTTCCTTGGGCTCAACCCCAGGCAAGGAGCTTTCCCATGGCCGAGAAGACCCTCGACACCCTGTTCCACGACACCCTCAAGGACATCTACTACGCCGAGCGCAAGATCCTGAAGAACCTGCCCAAGATGCAGCGCGCCGCCCAGTCGGAAGAGCTGAAGGCGGCGTTCCAGAAGCACCAGCAGCAGACCGAGGGCCAGGTCGAGCGCCTGCAGCAGGTGTTCGAACTGATCGGCAAGCCGGCGCGCGGCAAGACCTGCGAGGCCATCGACGGCATCCTGGCCGAGGGCGACGAGATCGCCGAGGAGTACAAGGGCACGGCGGCGCTGGACGCCGGACTTCTGGCCGCCGCCCAGGCCGTGGAGCACTACGAGATCACCCGCTACGGCACGCTGAAGCGCTGGGCCACGGTGCTGGGCATGGACGAGGCCGTGCGCCTGCTGGACGAAACCCTGCAGGAAGAGAGCCAGACCGACGAGGATCTGACCAAAATCGCCGACGCCGCGGTCAACGCCGAGGCGATGCAGCAGGCGGCCTGAGCCGTCTGAACGACCGAACGGCCGGCGTCAGAGCGGACGCCGGCCGTCGACGTTTCCGGGCGGGGCGTAGCGGCAAGCCAGCAGCTGCTGGTCGCCGCGCGCCTCGATCGCGCAGCCGACATGCGTCGTGCCCGACCAGATCAGCTGGGTGTAGTGGCCGACCGCCGTCCAGTTTCCGGTGCGGCTGACGTTCGGGAAGACGCCCGGGCGATAATCCTTGCGCTCCTCGATCCAGTCCTCGACCATCTCCTCCGGCGTCCAGGTGCGGTCGCCCCAGCCGGTCCAGAGGTTCTCGCCATGGCCGTGCGGGCGCGGGTCGTGGGCGAAGCGGCCCGTGGCCATGAGCTCGCGGGCCCAGCCGCGCGCCTCGACTTCCAAATCCGCGCTCCAGAGCAGCGGTGGCGCGCCCACGCGGCGGCGTTCCTCGTTGTGGGCCGCGAGCAGCCGCGCCTCGACCGCGTCCGAAGGCCGGGCGTCGCGCGGCGGAACGATGGGGACGGCGGCCCGAGGCGCCGGCGATGCCGGTTCGATCCAGCGCGGGCCGCCCGGATCGGCCGGGACAGGGGCAGAGACGGGGACCGGAGCGGGGACGCGGACCGGGGCCGGCAGGAGGGCGCAGGCCGAGGTCAGAGAGGCGGCGACGAGAGCGGAGGCGAGGCGTATCATGGCCTCCTCAATAGCCGACGAGCGCGGCCGTTCCGAGGCGGCGCAACTCTTATCTTGACGTTGACGTAAACGTCGGCTTTAGACGCCTGCACGCGATCCGTCCTCAATGGAGACTGACACCATGACCGACGCCTATATCTACGACGCGGTGCGCACGCCGCGCGGCAAGGGCAAGAAGGACGGCTCGCTGCACGAGATCACCGCCCTGTCGCTGGCGACCCAGGTTCTGGAGAACCTGCGCGACCGCAACGGGCTGGACACGTCCAAGGTGGACGACGTCATCCTGGGCTGCGTTTCGCCGGTGGGCGAACAGGGCGCCGACATCGCCCGCACCGCCGTGCTGAACTCGGGCTGGGCCCAGACGGTCGCCGGCGTCCAGATCAACCGCTTCTGCGCCTCGGGCCTGGAAGCCGTGAACATGGCGGCGGCCAAGGTGAAGTCCGGCGAGGCCGACTTCGCAGTCGGCGGCGGCGTTGAGGCCATGAGCCGGGTGCCGATGGGCAGTGACGGCGGGGCCTGGCCGGTCGATCCGTCCTCGGCCTTCCCGACCTATTTCGTGCCCCAAGGCGTGTCGGCCGACATGATCGCGTCCAAGTGGGGCTTCTCCCGCGACGACGTCGATGCCTATGCGGTCGAGAGCCACAAGCGTTCGGCCAAGAGCTGGGCCGAGGGCCGGTTCAACAAGTCGGTGGTGCCGGTCAAGGACCAGCTGGGCCTGACCATCCTGGACCATGACGAGACGATCCGTCCGAACACGGACATGCAGACGCTCGGAGCCCTGAACCCGTCCTTCGCCATGATGGGCGAGATGGCCTTCGATGCCGTGATCAACCAGCGCTACCCCGAGGTCGAGCGCGTCAACCACGTCCACACCCCGGGCAACAGCTCGGGCATCGTCGACGGATCGGCGGGCGTGCTGATCGGCTCGCTTGAGGCCGGCAAGGCGCTGGGGCTGAAGCCGCGGGCGAAGATCCGGGGCGCCGCCTCGATCGGGTCCGAGCCCTCGATCATGCTGACGGGGCCGGAGTTCGTGGCGAACAAGCTGCTGGGCAAGCTCGGCATGTCGAAAAACGACATCGACCTGTGGGAGCTGAACGAGGCGTTCGCCGCCGTGGTGCTGCGCTTCATGCAGGCGCTGGATATCCCGCACGACCAGATCAACGTCTGCGGCGGTGCCATCGCCATGGGCCACCCGCTGGGCGCCACCGGGGCCATGATCACCGGCGTGGTGCTGGACGAGCTGGAGCGTTCGGACAAGGAAACCGCCCTGATCACCCTGTGCATCGGCGGCGGCATGGGCACCGCCACCGTCATCGAACGCGTCTGACGCCGGTCGAAGCGATGCGGATCGGATTCATCCTGTTTCCGAACGTGACGCAGCTGGACTTCACCGGTCCGCTGCAGATGCTGCATCGCGTGCCGGGCGCCGAGACGCACATCCTGGCCCGGACTATGGAGCCGGTTCCGTCCGACTGCGGACTGGGGCTGGTCCCGACCGGGACCTTCGCCAGCGCGCCGGCGCTCGACATGATCTGCGTGCCCGGCGGCTTCGGCGTCGGAGCCGCGATCCGCGACGCCGAGACCCTGGACTTCGTGCGCGAGGCGGGACGCAGCGCCCGCTACGTCACCTCCGTCTGCACCGGCGCCTTCGTGCTGGGCGCGGCGGGGCTGCTGCGCGGACGCCGGGCGACGACGCACTGGGCCTATCATCACCTGCTGCCGAGCGTGGGCGCGATCCCGCAGCAGGCGCGGGTGGTGCGCGACGGCGACGTCTTCACCGGCGGCGGCGTCACGGCCGGGATCGACTTCGCCCTGACCGTGGCGGCCGAGATCGCCTCGCCCGCAGCCGCCCAGCGCATCCAGCTGGCCATGGAATACGACCCCGCCCCGCCGTTCGACGCCGGGACGCCCGACCGCGCGCCGGTCGAGACGACGGACGGCCTCAAGACCTTCTACGCTCCCCGTACCGCCGAGTTCGAACAAGACCTGTCGGCCGCCCTGGCCGCCGCCTGACACACGAGGAAACCCCGATGGAAAACTTTAAGATCGACGTCGACGCCGACGGCATCGCCTTGGTCACCTTCGACGTGCCGGGCCGGTCGATGAACACCCTGACCTCGGGCGTGATGGCCGAGATCCCGCAGGTGGTCGAACGCATCAAGACCGATGACGCCATCAAGGGCGCAGTCCTGACGTCGGGCAAGGCGTCCGGCTTCTGCGCCGGGGCGGACCTGGGCGACATGGCGGCAGGCATGCTGACGGGCGGCTCCCTGCAGGACGCCTTCGACGCCGGCTGGCGGCTGAACGGGGCGCTCCGGGCGCTCGAGACCTGCGGCAAGCCGGTGGCGGCGGCGATCAACGGCCTGGCGCTGGGCGGCGGGCTCGAGCTCACCCTCGCGTGCCACTATCGCGTGGTCGGCGACAGCCCGAAGATCCAGCTGGGCCTGCCCGAGATCAAGGTCGGCCTGTTCCCCGGCGGCGGCGGCACCCAGCGCCTGACGCGCCTGGTCGGCGTGCAGGCCGCGATGATGGCCATGAGCGAGGGCAAGTCCTTCCGCCCCAACGACGCCAAGGGCGCGGGCATCGTCCATGAGGTCGTCCCGGCCGGAACCGAGGTCGAGGCCGCCAAGGCCTGGATCCAGGGCGGCGGCAAGGCCCAGCAGCCGTGGGACGACAAGTCCTTCAAGCTGCCCGGCGGCGGCCCCTATCACCCGGCCGGCATCCAGAACTTCCTGGTCGGCAACGCCATGCTGAGGAAGCAGTCCTACGGCAACTATCCGGCCGTGCTGAACCTGATGAAGGCGGTCTATGAGGGCGTTCAGGTGCCGATGGACGCGGCGCTGCGCATCGAGACCCGCTACTTCATCAAGACCCTGATGACGCCCCAGGCCCAGGGCATGATCCGCAGCCTGTTCCTGTCCAAGCAGGAGCTGGACAAGGGCGCGGTGCGTCCCAAGGACGTGCCCGCCTCTGATCCCAAGAAGGTCACCGTTCTGGGCGCCGGCATGATGGGCGCCGGCATCGCCTATGTGAACGCGCTGGCCGGCATCGAAACCATCCTGATCGACCGCGACCAAGAGAGCGCAGACAAGGGCAAGGCCCATGTCGAGGAGCTGCTGAAGAAGCGCCTGTCGCGCGGCCAGCTGACCCAGGACAAGTACGACGCCCTGCTGGCCTCGGTGATCGCCACCACCGACTACGATCACATCAAGGGCTCGGACCTGGTGATCGAGGCGGTGTTCGAGAACCGTGAGATCAAGGCCGACGTGACCAGGCGCGCCGAGGCCCAGTTGGCGCCCGGCGCCGTGTTCGGATCCAACACCTCGACCCTGCCGATCACGGGCCTCGCCGAGGCCTCGGTGCGGCCTGAGGACTTCATCGGCATCCACTTCTTCTCGCCGGTCGACAAGATGATGCTGGTCGAGATCATCATGGGCGCGAAGACGGGTCAGGCCGCGCTCGCCAAGGCGCTGGACTACGTCATGAAGATCAAGAAGACCCCGATCGTCGTCCAGGACGGCCGCGGCTTCTACACCTCGCGCTGCTTCGGCACCTATGTGGCCGAGGGCCTGGCCATGCTGGAGGAGGGCTATGCCCCGGCCCTGATCGACAACATCGGCCGCATGACCGGCATGCCGCGCGGCCCGCTGGAGATGCACGACGACGTGGCGCTCGATCTGAGCGTGAAGATCGCCAAGCAGACGAAGGAAGACCTGGGCGACGCCTATGTGCCCCTGCCCGGCTGGAAGATTGTCCAGACCATGGTCGAGGACCTTGGCCGCTATGGCCGCAAGAACGGCATGGGCTTCTACGACTATGCCTCCAAGCCCAAGACCCTGTGGAAGGGCCTGTCGGACCTGGCGCCGGTCACCATCAACGACTCGACGCCCGAGATGGTCGAGGACCAGAAGCGCCGCCTGATCTTCCGCCAGGCCGTCGAGGTCGCCCGCTGCTGGGAAGAGGGCGTCATCGACGATCCGCGCGAGGCCGACGTCGGCGCCATCCTGGCCTGGGGCTTCGCGCCCTGGACCGGCGGCCCGATCACCTACATTGACCAGTACGGGCTGAAGGCCTTCGTCGACCAGGCCGACGCCTATGCGGCCAAGTACGGCGATCGGTTCAGCCCGCCCCAGCTGCTGCGCGACATGGCGGCCCGGGGCGAGACCTTCTACGGCCGGTTCACGGGCGCGAAGGCGGCGGCCTGATCTTCGAAGAGGCCGAAAGCAAAAAACGGCCCCGGGATCGCTCCCGGGGCCGCTTCTGTGTTTGTCGGTGCTCGGATCAGGAACCGGTGAATTCGAACTCGGTGCCGTCGATCTCGCACATGTTGACGCGCTCGACGTAGTCGGATCCGTCGTCGAACGTATAGTAGAAGTCATACATGCAGTCTTCCAGACCATCGTCGATCGTTATCTCGACGGTATCGCCCGGCTCGACTTGGTAATCGAGAATGTTGTCGCTCCATTCGTCAGACGACGATTGGCCATACAGAATAGAGTCGATGGTCGCGTCTGAGTTATTGACGATCGAGAACGAGACGGCTTCCGTCTGAGCGACGGCGGACGAAGCGACAGCCACGACGGCGGCTACGGCCAGAAACAGATTGCGCATCAAAGACTCCCCCGAACACGGACGAAATGTCCGTGTCACGCTCGACCCTACCCCGGGGCTCCATCACTGGAAAGGCAGAATGCAGGAGGCCACCGTCGCCCGGACGCCGAGCCGCCCTGGCGATGCTCTGTCCGTGCACCAACCGTAAGTCAGCGAATGAGCCGGACAGGGCGACTGCGCTCGTTCGCGACCCAGAGCCCGTTCCAGCCCTCGGCGCCACGCACGAGCTCGAGCCGTCCCGAGGCGCTCTCGACGACAAGACTGTCGTGCGACAGCCTGGCCTGGATGACCGGCGTCGGCCCGCCGACCGGGTCGATTGTCCGCAAGGCGCCTTCGATCTCTCGTCCGGTTCCGGAATCGGACAAGGCGAGCCAGCCCACAGTGACGCCATCGTCCACCACCAGTCGCCACATCCCATCGAGCGGCCCCATGCGGGCGTCCATCGCGGCCTCGGCGTCGTCGACGCCACGGTCGTAGGCGCTGTCTGCGGTGGAGGGCGTGTACTCATAGCTGCGGGCATAGGCCTCGACCGCGACCGGAGCGATGATCGGGGCGCGGCGTGTATCGCCGCCGCCGTCGCCTTCCGCCTGCACCCGTCCGAAGTTCGACGGCGGCTCGAAAGGGCGAACCATCGGCGGCCGGTAGACGCGCGGCTCGCCCGCCCCGTCCTGAACGGGGGGCGACAGCGCAGCGACAACGAAGAAGACGACAAGGCTCACGCCGCCAGACTGTCGGGGTCGGCGGTCGCAATCCAGCGTGATCGTTCAACCCGCGAAAATGTGATCGGTTCCCGCGACCGCGCGATGCGTGGCGATCAGTCCAGGCCGTCGTCGGTGACCACGAAGGCGCGACCCTCCGCCACGGCTTCTCGGGCCAGCTGGTCCTGCACCAGATGCCAGCGACGCAGCCGCTCGAAGCCGATCGCGTGGTCCGGCGAGGCGTCGAGCCACTCGGTGAACTCGCGCTTGCGACGCTGGTACTGCGGCTCGGTCGGATCCGGGACTGGCGGCACTTGCGGCAGCCGGCTCGCCACGTCGGGCGGGATGGGGAAGTCTCCCGATGACGTCGACAGGATCATGGCTTCGCAGCCTAGGAGAAGAATCAACGCCCCGAAACCCCGCTTGGGCGAACGGCGCCACCTTTGACGTGAACCGGCGTTCGTTCATCGGATCGCCATCCTATGGCCAAGCTCGACCGCTTGGGTGGCGCTGAGGGAGAGACGCAATGAGACGATATGACTTGGGCCTCGCGGCGGCCGTGATGGTCCTGACCCTGGCTGTCGGAACGGCGGCGAACACCCAGGATCGGGTGGACCAGCTATTCCCCGCCGAAAAGCCCGCGCCGGCCGAAGCCGACCGGCAGGCATCGGACGCCGAGCAGGACCCGGCCGAAGTGCGCACCACGCAGGCCCTGAACGCGGAGATCACTGCGAGAAACGATCTCGCCGAAAACCAGGAACGCGCGGATCAGGCCGCGTTCGAGGCCGAGCGGGTCCGGTGGGAACAGCAGCAGGCTCTGAACAACCAGGCCCGCCTGGACTGGGAAGCCAGCGTGCGCGCGTCCGATGAGGCCCGTCAGCGATGGGAGGCCGACCGGGCGCGCTGGGAAGCCGATGTACGGGCCTGCGAGGCAGGAGACCGCAGCCGCTGCGCCGCGCCGAAGTAGCGTAACCCTGCGTCCCCCCGCCGCGTAGGGAGCGGAAAGGACGGTTTGCGGGTCGAAGCGCCCTGTGAGACCGTTCGCTTGAACGGCATCGGGGGTGCGCATGACCGACGGGGTGATCGATGGCGTTGTCGAGGGCGATCTGAAGCCGGACCGCCACGCCGACCGGCCGCTGCCGGACGGGCGCGTCGACACCTACCGACATCCTCCGCTGGTTCGCCTCAGTCACTGGGCCAATGTGACGGCCGTTGTGATCCTGATCATGAGCGGACTGAACATCCTGCTCGCCCACCCGCATCTGGACTGGGGCCGGGACACCAACTGGGGGAACCACTGGGTCGACATCCCGCCGATCCCCAACTGGCTCCTGATCCCGGATCACCGCAACCTGGCCGAGGCGCGGCATTGGCACTTCTTTTTCGCCTGGGTTTTCGTCATCAACGGCCTGATCTACCTCGCCTACGGCTTCATCAGCCGCCGCTTCAACGGCCGTCTGTGGCCGAGCCGCGAGGACCTCGCCGGCTTCTGGCCGTCAGTTAAGGAGCACGCCCGCTTCCACTTCCCCAAGGACGAGGAGGCGCGGAACTACAACGTCATCCAGAAGCTGACCTACGTTTTCATGATCCTGGTCGTGCTGCCGATGATGCTGGTTACCGGCCTGTCGATGTCGCCGGGGTTCAACGCGGTGGGCGGCTTCCTGCTGGACATCATAGGCGGGCGTCAGTCGGCGCGGACGCTGCATTTCATCTCCGGCGGGCTGATCGTCGGGTTCATCGTGGTGCACGTCGGGCTCGTGTTCTGGACGGGCTTCGTCAACAACATGCGGGCCATGATCACCGGCTGGTTCGTGCTGGAGCCGTCGGCCCCGCACGGCGAGGACCGGAAGGGAGATCCGTCATGAGCGAGGCGCTTCTGAACCGCCGATCGTGGATCGCGCGGGCGGGCGCGGCCGTGGGCGTCATGGCTCTGGCCGCCTGCCAGAGGGGCCAGACGATCAGCGAGTCCCTGCGCGTGTCGGCCGAGGCCCTGACGCGGCGGTCGCAGCGGCTGCTGATCCCGAGGGAGGCCTTGGCCCCGGAATACCGGTCTCAGGATATCTCGCCCTTCTTCAAGCCCAACGGCTCCATCGATCCCGCGGCCTCGGACTATGTGGCGCTGAGGGACGGCGGGTTCGCCGACTATCGTCTGACGGTGGACGGCCTGGTGGAGCGGCCCTTGTCGCTGTCGCTGGCCGAGCTGCGCGAGCGGCCGAGCCGGACCCAGATCACCAAGCACGACTGCGTGGAGGGCTGGACGGCGATCGGCCAGTGGACCGGCGTGCGGCTGGAAACCCTGCTGGACGAGGCTGACCTCAAGCCCGAGGCCAAGTACATCGTCTTTCACTGTTTCGACGCCCTGACCCAGACCGAGGATGGGCCGCGCTACTATGAGAGCATCGATCTGGTGGATGCGCGCCATCCGCAGACGATCCTGGCCTATGAGATGAACGGCGAGACCCTGACGGTGCCGCACGGGGCGCCGCTGAGGCTCCGTGTCGAGCGGCAGCTGGGCTACAAGCAGGCCAAATACATCCGCCGGATCGAGGCGGTGGAGAGCTTCGAGGCCATGCCGGGACCGAGGGGCGGCTATTGGCCCGACCGCGGGTACGAGTGGTACGCGGGGATCTGATCCCCGCTCAGCCCGGAACCAGGCTCATGTCGCGCCGCGCCATCAGCTTGTCGAACTCGGACCAGACGCCGTCGGCGCCGTGCCAGGCGCCCTGGGTGGCGGCCTTGGAGTATTCGGTGGCGCGGGCCTCGAAGAAGTTGGCGTGTTCGACGCCCGACAGCAGCGACTGCAGCCACGGCAGGGGGTTCTCCTTCACGCCGTAGAGCTCGGGCAGCTTGAGCTGGCGCAGGCGCCAGTCGGCGATGAAGCGGATGTACGACTTGATGTCGTCGGGCGTCATGCCCTGGACCTCGCCGGCCTCGAAGGCCAGGTCGATGAACTTGTCTTCGAGCTTCACCACGGTACGGCAGCATTCGACGATGTCGTCGGCGACGGCGGGGGTGACGCAGCCCGTCTCCTTGTTGAAGGCGTGGTAGAGCTTGATGATGCCGTCGCAGTGCAGGCTCTCGTCGCGGACCGACCACGACACGATCTGGCCCATGCCCTTCATCTTGTTCTGGCGCGGGAAGTTCATGAGCATCGCGAACGACGCGAACAGCTGAAGCCCCTCGGTGAAGCCGCCGAACATGGCCAGCGTCCGGGCGATGTCAGCCTCGGTCTCGACCCCGAATTGGCCCATGTAGTCGTGCTTGTCCTTCATGGCCTCGTATTCCATGAAGGCCCCGAACTCGCTCTCGGGCATGCCGATGGTCTCGAGCAGCAGGGCATAGGCCGCGATGTGGATCGTCTCCATGTTGGCGAAGGCCGACAGCATCATCTTGACCTCGGTGGGTTTGAAGACCCGGCCGTACTTCTCCATGTAGTTGTCGGCGACCTCGATGTCCGACTGGGTGAAGAAGCGGAAGATCTGCGTCAGCAGGTTGCGCTCGCGGTCGTTCAGGTTCGCCGCCCAGTCCTTGCAGTCCTCGCCGAGCGGCACTTCCTCGGGCATCCAGTGGACCTGCTGCTGCTTCTTCCACATGTCGAAAGCCCAGGGATAGCGGAACGGCTTGTAGGCGGCCGAGGGCGTCAGCAGGCCGGCGGTCGCGGGCTTGATCGAGACGTGAGCGTTCATGGCGAAACCGAAGCGGACAGGGGTTGGAGGGCGTCTGGCCATAGAAGACCAGATTCGAAACGGACGCTACCTCTAGACGGTTAACGATCCCCAGCATCAACATCTTGTGTGCAGATGGGGACAACCGGTCGCAGGCCGAGCACACCCTGCATCGGCGACCAAACCGCATCGCCCCGGTGGAAACAGCGGCCACGAGCCTGCGCCCCCTGCCATTACGCGCGGTTTGCCGTATGTCGTGCCGCATGATTGACGACGCTCTCGCCCAAGCCCGCGCCGTCCTGGAGCGGGTCTGGGGCCATGCCGATTTCCGGGGCCTGCAGGCCTCGGTGGTCGCCGAGGTGCTGGCCGGACGCGACGTGCTCGCCGTCCTGCCGACCGGGGGCGGCAAGAGCGTCTGCTATCAGGTCCCCGCCCTGATCCGCCCCGGTCTTGGCCTCGTCATCTCGCCGCTGATCGCCCTCATGACCGATCAGGTCGAGGCGCTGCGCCAGCAGGGCGTCCGCGCCGCCCGGCTCGATTCCGGCCTGACGCTCGACGAACGCTCCGCCGTCCTGCGCGCCGCCCGTTCCGGCGATCTGGACCTGCTCTATGTCTCGCCCGAGGGCCTGCAGTCCGGCGCCCTGCTCGACCGTCTGTCAGAAACGCCGCTCGCCCTCATCGCCATCGACGAGGCCCACTGCGTCAGCCAGTGGGGCCACGATTTCCGCCCCGACTACCGCACCCTCGGCCGGCTGGGCGAACTCTTCCCCGGCGTTCCCCGCATCGCCGTCACCGCCACCGCCGACGCCCGGACCCGCGACGACATCCTCGCCTCCCTGCATCTGGACGGCGCCGCCGTCTTCGTCGACAGCTTCGCCCGGCCCAACCTGCAGCTCTCGGCCATCCGCAAGGACTCGGCCTCCCGCGCCAGGACCGACGCCCACGTCATCGAGCTGGTCCGTGCACGGAAAGGGCAGTCCGGCGTGGTCTACTGCGGCAGCCGCGACGGCTGCGAGCGCGTCGCCGACGCCCTGAAATCCGCCGGAACCAACGCCATCGCCTACCACGCCGGCATGGCCGGGCCCGAGCGCGACCGCCGCCTGGAGCGCTTCCTCGCCGAGGACGGGGCCGTCATGGTCGCGACCATCGCCTTCGGCATGGGGGTCGACAAGGCCGACGTCCGCTTCGTCATCCACGCCGATCCGCCGGGCAGCCTGGAGGCCTACTGGCAGGAGATCGGCCGCGCCGGCCGCGACGGAGAACCCGCCGACGGCATCACCCTCTACGGCCCCTCCGACATCGCCTGGACGCTGCGCCGTCTGGAGACCCGCCCGATGGCCGAGGAGGTCAAGGCGGTGCAGACGAGGAAGGCCCGCCAGCTGTTCGCCATGCTGGATGGCGCCACCTGCCGCCCCCAGGCCGTGCGCCGCTACTTCGGCGAGGCCGACGCCGACGTCTGCGGCGTCTGCGACATCTGCCAGGACCCGCCCGCCCTCTACGACGCCACCATCCCGGCCCAGAAGGCGCTTGCGGCCGTCCAGCGGCTGGGCGGCCGCTTCGGCAAGGGCCGGATCGTCGATCACTTGCTCGGCAAGACGAAGGACGTCCAGCCGTGGGAGAGCGACCTGTCGACCTGGGGGATCGGCCGGGACATCGCCCCCACGAGCTGGCGCGACATCCTCGATCACCTGATGTTCGAGGGCCTGCTGGTCGAGGACCCCAACGAGGGCAAGCCGCTGGTCATGCTGGGCGATCCCGACCGCGTCCGCGCCGTCTATCGCGGAGAGACCAGGGTCGAGGTCCGCCGCACGCCCGCCGGCTTCGACGCCCGCACCCGCTCGGGCAATCCCCGCAACCGCACCCGCAACGACCGCAACGCCGCCGTCGAGGCGCTGGACGCCGACGTCCGCGCCCGCTTCGAAGCTTTGCGCGCCTGGCGCCGCGACCGGGCCTCGGAACAGCACGTCCCGCCCTACGTCATCTTCCAGGACAAGACCCTGCTGGAGATCGCCACGCGCGAGCCCGGCACGCTGGACGCGCTCGCCGCCATCCCGGGCGTCGGCCAGACCAAGATCGACCGCTACGGCGCGGGCGTGCTCACGGTGCTGGCCGAGCTCGCATGACCGCCGGGCGCGATCAAGCCGGAACCGTCTCGCGGAAGCTGGCCCGCTGCTCCAGCGCCGCCTGGAGCGCGACCAGGCCCGGCCGCCCCGTCTTCCAGTCGAAATCGGGATGGCGGAAATCCAGCCAGGTCACCGCGCATCCCGCCGTGATGACGCCCATGTCCAGCGGTTCGGCCGCAACGTCCGCCGCCTCCAGCGCATCGAGCGCCCGGCTCATGTTCTCCGTCCAGCGCGCCATCCACGACGGCGATCGCTCGCTCTCAGGTCGGCGCTTTTCCAGCACCAGCTTGACGCCCATCTCGAGCACCGCCGACGCCAGACCCTCGACCCGCTTGACCCGCCACCGCTCCGGCCCGTCGACCGGCAGCAGAACGGGCCCAGAGCCCTGCCGGTCCAGCCATTCGCAGATCACCGGACTGTCCAGGATCGCCTCGCCCTCGTCGGTCAGCAGGGCCGGCACCTGGGCGATCGGATTGACCGCCAAGAGCGCCTCGGGGCTCTCGTACGGATTGACGAGGATCTCCTCGACCTGGCCCGTCAGTCCCTTCTCGCGCACTACGATCCGGCACTTGCGCGCGAACGGCGAGGGCGGGGCGATGTAGAGCTTCATGGGATCAGCGTCTTTCGATCTGCACGCCCGCCGGCGCCGACAGGGCCGCCAGCCGCGCCTCGGCCTCCGCGTCGTCCAGCGCGTGGGCGCGCAGGAAATCCACGCTCGCCTCCGCCAGGAAATCGCGCTGCGCCTCGGTCCCGTCTCGAACCAGATTGTGGTCGCCGCCTTCGAAGATGACCAACATCTTGTTTCCCGCCGCCGACCGGTCGAACGGCACGCGATGGGCGCGCCAGTCCGGGGCGTAGGTCTCGACCGTGTCCGCGTCGCCTGTCACCATCAGCAGAGGCGCGGTAACGCTCGCATAGGTGTCGGGCCGCACAAGCCCTTGCAGTTCGCCCGCCGAGGATATCGCCACCACGGCCCGGATGTCCGGATCGCCCTGAGGCCCAACCGCCGTCAACGCGCCCGCTTCGATCAACGACAGCAGGGAACCGAAGGAATGTCCCGCCGCGACCATCGGCTTTCTGGCGTGCCGTTCCCGCGCATGGGCGCGCACGGCCGCCAGATCGGCGATCCGCGTCATCAGGGCCACGGCGCCCGGCACGCGCCCGCCACCCGGATGGCGTTGGCTGTCGACATGCAGCGGCGCCACCACGGTGAAGCCCGCCTCGGCCCAGCGTCCGATCAGCTCCTGATAGGCGCGCGGCTCCCCGCCCAGGCCGTGGCTGAACACGATCACGGCCCGCTCCTCGGCGGCGGGAAAGACAAAGACCGGGATGTCGCGCCCATCGGACGCCTTCAGCGTCAGGTCGCCCAACGCGGGCGCGGCGACGGTCGCGGCGTCCTGGGCCGCGACGGAGACCGGCGCGAGCGCGAGGCTCGCAGCCAGAAGGCCGATCAGGCGCAGTTTGGTCATCACGAATCCCTTCCCTTGGACAGCCGCACCCTAGCGCGGCCGGAGCGGAAAGGGAGCGCCTACTCCGCCGCTTCCAGCGCCGCAGCCTGGGCGGCGCGGGCGGCGTTCAGCTCCTCGGCCTTGCGCTCGACCATCTCGACGATCGTGTCGATCATGCCGTCGTTGGCCTGTTTGTGGGCGATCTTGCCGTTCAGATAGACCATGCCGGACCCGGCCCCGCCGCCGGTGAAGCCGATGTCGGTGTAGAGCGCCTCGCCCGGGCCGTTCACGACGCAACCGATGATCGACAGGCTCATGGGCGTGGAGATGTGGGCCAGCTTCTCTTCCAGCACGCCGACCGTCTCGATGACGTTGAAGCCCTGACGCGCGCAGGACGGGCAGGCGATGATGTTCACCCCCCGGTGGCGCAGGCCCAGCGACTTCAGGATGTCGAAGCCGACCTTGATCTCCTCCACCGGATCGGCGGCCAGGGACACGCGGATGGTGTCGCCGATGCCCGCCCACAGCAGATTGCCCATGGCGATCGACGACTTGATCGTACCGGTTCTCAGCGGCCCGGCCTCGGTCACGCCGACGTGCAACGGACAGTCGATGGCCTCGGCCAACTGGTGATAGGCCGCGACCGTCAGGAAGGGGTCGGACGCCTTCACCGAGATCTTGAACTCGTGGAAGTCGTGGTCCTGCAGGATGCGCGCGTGGTTCAGCGCGCTCTCGACCATGGCGTCGAGACAGGGCTCGCCGTACTTCTCCAACAGCTCCTTTTCGAGGCTGCCGGCGTTGACGCCGATGCGCATGGAGCAGCCGTGATCCTTGGCGGCCTGGATGACCTCGCGCACCCGGTCGGGGCTGCCGATGTTGCCCGGATTGATCCGCAGGCAGGCGGCGCCGGCCTCGGCCGCCTCGATGCCGCGCCGGTAGTGGAAGTGGATGTCGGCCACGAGGGGCACCGTGACCTCGCGCGCGATCGTCCGGAACGCCGCCGTCGACTCCTCGTCCGGGCAGGAGACGCGGACGATGTCGGCCCCGGCCTCTTCCAGCTGACGGATCTGGTCGATCGTGGCCGCCGCGTCCGAGGTCGGCGTGTTGGTCATCGACTGGACGCTGATCGGCGCGTCGCCGCCGACCGCGACGGAGCCGACGCGGATCTGGCGGCTCTTCCTGCGTTCGATGGTCCGCCAGGGGCGGATATGGCCGAGTTCAGTCGCGTCGTGGCTCATGACGGCAGATATAAGCCAGTCGCCAAGACAAGGCCATGACGGCCCCGCGCGCCGGATCAGCGCGGAGCGACGGCCGGGGTCACGGAGGCCTGGGCGGCCCCGGTGGTCTGCGTCGCCGCGGCCTGGGCGGCGGAGGCGGCGCGGGCGGCGGCGGCCTGACGCGCCGTGGCTTCGGCCTCGATGCGGGCGGCGGTCTGGCGAGCGAGATCCGCGGCGCGGCTGTTCAGCTGGGCCAGCGGCGTCACGGGCGCAGGCAGGGCTCCGCCGTGCTCGCCGTTCAGATAGACGTCGAACGCCGTAGGCTCGGAAACGTCGACGAGGGCGGCGACTCCCACGGGCGCGCGCCAGGCCTCTCCGGCCGCCAGCTGCCGGGCGAACAGCACGCGGCCGTCGCTCATCCGCACGACGAAGGCGGCGGCCTTGCGGGCCTGTATCACCACCTGCGAGGCGGCGGCCTCGGCGCCATAGACGGCGCCGCGCGGATTGAAGGCCGCCTGGACCGGAGGCGCATTGGCGGCGGCCGCGGCGGCCAGAGCCTCGGTGTCGGCCGGGTCGATGCCCGTCAGCTGGGCCTCCAGACCGGGCGTCAGATAGAGCGCCGGCGTCGTCTGGTCGGGCGGCGCCGGCAGGGGCGCGCCGACGCTGACGGGCTGCTGGCCGATCACGGCCCCCAGGCTCCAGCTCTCAGGCACTTCGGCGATGTCGGACGGCTGCGGCGCCCGCATCAGGCTGACCCGCTGCCAGACGTTCCAGCCAACGATGGACAATACGATCAGGGCGATGGCCCCAATGATGCGCGGCGAATAGCGACGGACTTCCTCGAAGGCGATCCCGACCGGCGGCTGAAGCGGCACGGCCGCGTCCGGCGTCTCGCGCTTGAACCGCTCGACCGCCAGCTGTTCGTCGAGACCTAGCGCGCCGGCATAGGCCCGCACATAGCCGATGGCGAACACCCGCGACGGCAGGGCCGAATGATCGTTCTGCTCGAGCGCGCGCAGGTAGCGCTCGTGGACGCGGGTGTCGGCGGCCAGCTCGGCCAGCGAATGCCCGGACTCCTCACGGGTGCGTCTCAGGCCGTCGCCCAGGGTCGGTGCGTCAGTGATGGAGGGCACAGGGTCCTTCCAGTCCGGATGAGCCCGAAACTCGTCGGGGACGTTCCCCGTGTCTAGCGCCATGACGCCCTGCCCCATACTCAGCGACGGACTGACGTTTTCCGTCGCAGTACCCCACACGGGTCCGCCTAGCATGGTGCTGTGACGAAACCCGCCCGGCCCCCCGGGGATACTGAAATCGTCTTGTGGATAACCCATTTCGGCCGCTGGTTCAACGTCTTGTTAAGCTTGTTCGCCGTCCCGAAAGGGAACGGCTCACAGACCGACGTTCAGTTTCCGGGCCAGACTTTCGATCTCGTTCCGGACCGACCCCGCCGAGGAGCCGAGCAGCTTGTCCATGCCGCGCCGCGCCGCCGCCAGATCGGTCGACAGGATCATCCGTTTCACCGGCCCGACCCCGCCCGCCGGAGCCGACAGCCGGGTGAATCCGAGGCAGATCAGGGCGAAGGCCTCCAGCGGCCGTCCCGCCAGCTCGCCGCAGACCGACACCGGCGTGCCGGTTTCGGCGCAGGCCTTCTGGATGGTCTGGAGCGCCCGGAGCGCCGGAGGCGACAGGGGATCGTAGCGGTCCGACACCAGCGGATTGGTCCGGTCCGCCGCGTACATGTACTGAAACAGGTCATTGGACCCGACCGAGACGAAGTCCGTCAGGGGCAACAGCGCGTCCAGATGCCACAGCAGGCTGGGGCATTCGATCATCGCGCCGACCCGCAACAGGGCCGGCAGAGGCCGCCCTCGGCGCCGCGCCCATTCGCACTCGACATCGACCAGGTCTCGGGCGGCGCGGAATTCGTCGACCGTGGCGATCATGGGGAACATGACGCGCAGCTCGCGCCCCGCCCCCGCCGCCAGCAGCGCCCGCAGTTGGAGGCGCAGCAGGGACGGCCGGTCCAGACCGAGGCGAATGGCGCGGCGGCCGAGCGCCGGGTTCTCCTCCCGCTCGGTCGTCTCCATGTAGGGCAGGACCTTATCGCCGCCGATGTCGAGCGTGCGGAAGGTGACGGGCCGTTCGCCCGCCGCGTCCAGCACCAGGCGATAGAGCTCGGTCTGGGAGTTCAGGCGCGGCAGTTCCTCGGACACCATGAACTGGAATTCGGTGCGGAACAGGCCGATGCCCTCGGCCCCGGTGGCGTCCAGATTCTCCAGATCGACGGCCAGACCGGCGTTGGTCAGCAGCGTGATCCGCGTTCCGTCCTGCGTGACGGCTGGTGTGTCCCTCAGCTTGGCGAACTCGGCCTGACGCTGGCTGCGTACGGCCATGCGCGAGCGGACGGAGTCCAGCATGTCCGGCCGGGGCCGCAGGTGCGCCTCGCCCGTCTCGCCGTCGACGATGACGAGGTCGCCCTCGCTCAGCCGGTCGCGCACCCCTTGCAGACGGCCGACGCAGGGGATCTGCAGCGCGCGGGCCACGATGGCGGCGTGGCTGGCCGCCGAGCCTTCCTCCATCAGGAGGCCCCGGATGCGGTCGCGGGGATATTCCAGAAGGTCCGCCGGACCCAGGTTCTTGGCCACCAGGATGGCGTCGTCGGGCAGTTCGCGTTCGCCCGGCGTCTCCCCGCCCAGCACGCGCAGCAGGCGGTTGGCCAGGTCCTCGAAATCGTGCAGCCGCTCGCGGATGTAGGGATCGCGCGCCTGGGCGAAGCGCGCGCGGTGCTCGTTCCTGACCCGGTCCACGGCCGCCTCTGCGGTCAGCCCCCCGCGCACCGCCTCCTCCAGCGACCGGTTCCAGCCCCGGTCATCGGCGAACATGCGGTAGGTTTCCAGCACCTCGAACGACTGACCCGCCAGCTTGCCCTGACCGCCGTCCAGCAGGTCGTCGATGGACTTCTTGAGGGTGTTCAGGCCTTCGCGCAGGCGAATCTCCTCGACCTGCTGGTTCTCGGCCAGCAGCCGTTCCGGCGGCAGCGGCGCCTCGTGCAGGACGACGTGGCCGTAAGCGAGCCCTTCGGCGAACCTCTGGCCCTTGATGCGTTCGGGCCGGTGGGGCGCCAGCTCGACGTCGCGCAGTTCGTCGGCCGCCAGCAGCTCGCCCGAGGCGACGGTCTCGGCCAGCACCATGGCGATGGTCTGGATGTCCTCGACCTCGTCCTCGTCGTAGCGACGCTCGGCGCGGTTCTGGACGACCAGCACCCCGATGGCCCGGCCGCCGCGCAGCAGGGGGGCGCCGAGGAAGGCGTGGTAGGGGTCTTCCCCCGTCTCCGGCCGGTAGGAGAAGCTGGGATGGGCGGGCGCGTCCGACAGGCTGATGGGCTGGGCCAGCCGCGCCACCTCGCCGACCAGACCCTCGCCGGGCTTCAGCCGCGTGCGGTGGACGGCGTCGGGGTTCAGCCCTTGCGTGGCGAACAGCTCCAGCTCGCCGGAGGCCCGACGCAGATAGATGGAGCAGACCTCGGCTACCATCGACTGGGCGATGGTGCGCACCACCACGTCGAGGCGGCCCTGCGCCGGGCCGCCGTCGGCCATCGCCTCGCGGATCTGGCGCAGGAGGACCCTCGGCCCCCTCGTCATCGCTCCGCCCGCTACGGCCATCCGGTCTCCCTGCTCAGCCCCAACATAGGGCCGGCCTCAGCCAAACCTATACCGCTTCCAGCCCATAGGCCGCATGCAGCGCCCGCACGGCCAGTTCGGCGTAGGCGGCGTCGATCAGGACGCTGATCTTGATCTCGGACGTCGAGATCGCCTGGAACTTGACGCCCTTGTCCGCGAGCGCCCGGAACATGGTCTGGGCGACGCCGGCGTGGCTCCTCATGCCGACGCCGACGACCGAAACCTTGGCCACGTCCTCGTCGACGCGCAGGTCGGCGAAGCCGATCTCGGCCTGCGCCGACCGCATCAGCTCGGCGGCGCGGGCGGCGTCTCGGCGGCCCGTTGTGAAGGTCAGGTTGACCGCGCCCTCGGTGCGGGCCTGGCTCTGGACGATCATGTCGACATTGACGTTGGCCTCGGCCAGCCGGGTGAAGACGTCGGCGGGCGCGTCGGTGCGGTCGGACAGCCCCAGGAGCGTGATGCGGGCCTCGTCGCGGCTCATGGTCACGCCGGACACGATGCGTTTTTCCACGATTTCCTCCTCGTCGCAGATCAGGGTGCCGGACTTCGGCGGAAGATTTCCATGCTCGTCGGGCTCGACGAAGCTGGACAGGACTCGCACGGGCACGCGCATGCCCATGGCCAGTTCGACCGAGCGGGTCTGGAGCACCTTGGCGCCCAGGGACGCCATCTCCAGCATCTCCTCATAGGAGACCTTCTCCAGCCGCCGCGCCCGGCTCTCGATGCGGGGGTCGGTCGTATAGACGCCGTCCACGTCCGTGTAGATGTCGCAGGCGCAGCCCAGCGCCGCCGCCACTGCCACCGCCGAGGTGTCCGAGCCTCCTCGGCCCAGCGTGGTGATCTTCCCGTCCCTCGTCACGCCCTGGAAGCCGGGGACCACCACGATCTCGCCGCCGTCGACGGCGTTGGCCAGGGCGTCGCCGGGGATGTCCTCGATGCGCGCCTTGCCGTGGGCGTCGTCCGTCAGGATAGGCACCTGCCAGCCCATCATCGACCGGGCGCGAAAGCCCATGTTCCTCAGCGTCAGGGCCAGCAGCCCCGCGGTCACCTGCTCGCCCGAGGCGACAACCACGTCGTACTCGTCGTCCGACAACGGGATGCCCTGCGCCGGCGGACCGGCCCCGTCGGTCCAGGCCACCAGCTCATTGGTCTTGCCCGCCATGGCCGAGACGACCACGGCGACCGCGTGGCCCGCCTTCACCTCGGCGGCCACGATGCGGGCGGCGCGACGGATGCGCTCCAGGTCGCCCATGGAGGTGCCACCGAACTTCATGACCAGCCGGGTGGCTGTTGGCCGCGTCATCGTGACGGGGTCTCCCTGTTGCGCGGCCTTCCGAAAAGGGGTTCACCCTGTCAGCCCATGGCCGCTTCTAACGACCCCTCCGCGATGCGCAAACCCCTCGCCGCCCAAGGATTCGAGGCCGAGGCGCAGGGTCCGTCCATCGACCCCGCCGATGTGGCGCGCTTCTCGGCGCAGGCGGCGGAGTGGTGGGACGCCAAGGGGCCGTTCGCCCCGCTGCACAAGTTCAACCCGGCGCGGCTGGCCTTCATCCGCGACCAGGCCGCCGCCCGCTTCGGCCGCGACCCGCGCGCCATCCGCCCGTTCGAGGGCCTGCGCCTGATCGACATCGGCTGCGGCGGCGGGCTGGTGGCCGAGCCGATGCGGCGCATGGGGTTCGACGTCACCGCCATCGACGCCTCGTCCGAGAACATCGGGACCGCTCGCGCCCACGCCGAGCAGATGGGGCTGGACATCGCCTACCGCGCCGCGACCGTGGAGCAGATCGAGGCCGAGGGGGCGGGGCCGTTCGACCTCGTCCTCGTGCTCGAGATCATCGAGCATGTGGCCGATCCCGAGGCCTTCGTCCGCACCTGTTCCCGTCTGATCGCGCCGGGCGGCGTCATGATCGTCGCCACCCTGAACCGGACGCTCAAGTCGCTGGCGCTCGGCAAGGTGGCGGCCGAGTACGTCCTGCGCTGGGTGCCGGCGGGCACCCACGACTGGAACCAGTTCCTGAAGCCCGACGAGATCCGGCGGATGCTGTCGGAGGAGCCGGTGGCCGTGCGCGGCCCCTACGGCCTGGCCTACAACCCTCTGACCGACCGCTGGTCCGAGAGCGCGGACGCCGACGTCAACTTCATGATGGTGGCCGAGCGCCCCTAGGCGGCGGGAACGCCGACCACCTCATCGACCGAGCCCGACGTGACCGGGTGATAGCCCGGCCGGGCTTGGGCATAGACCCGCGTCGCGATCGGGCGACCCCAGTCGCCCTCGGCCCAGAGGCTGGTGAACAGCGGCAGGACGAACTTGCGACGGCCCTGCGTGGTCAGGAACCGCTCCAGCGTCGGCACCGCCGGCTGATAGCGGTGTGCGACCGCGATCTGGAGCCAGGCGAACAGGACCTCGGCGTTGCCTTCGTCTTTCAGGGCGAGAGTCGTCTCGAGGTCGGCCAGTTGGGCTGGCGTCAGCCAGTCGCGCGAGGCCGCCGCGCCTGTCGGACGCCAGGCGAGGAAGTGCTGGCGCTCCTGCGTCGACCAGCGCCGCCACGGGACGGCCGAGGCGGGACCCTTGGCGACGTAGAAGGCCTGGGCCGCCTGATCGACAGCGGCCAGAGCCGTTGAGGTCGGGGCCTGGGCGTTGGACGGCAGGCCCGGCTGGTCGATCCACTGCTCCAGCATCAGCTGCTGTTCCAGCGCCGCGTCGCCCTGGATCAGATTGGCGCGGATGTCGGCCAGGAAGCCGTCCGTCGTCATGGGGCGGAAGGCGTTCCGCTCGAAATAGCCCTTCAGCCAGGTGTCGAACCGCTCGCGCCCGACGATGCGCTCGATGGTGCGAAGGAAGGCGGCGCCCTTCTCATAGGCGATGTCGGTCAGGCCGTCGTCGGGATCGCGCCCGGTCAGGTCGAGCCTCAGCCGGGTGTCGGCGGGCGGCAGGTCGGCGAGCGTGTTCTGGAGATCGTTCCAGCCGAGGACCTGGAGCATCTGGGCGCGCTCGCGGCCGTAGACCGCCTCCATGATGCGGTTCTCGAAATAGACGGTGAAGCCCTCGTTGAGCCAGAAGTCGGCCCAGGTGGCGTTGGTCACCAGATTGCCGGACCAGCTGTGCGCCAGCTCATGCGCGACGAGGCTGACCAGCGACCGGTCGCCCGCGACGATCGTCGGAGTGGCGAAGGTCAGGCGGGGGTTCTCCATCCCGCCGAAGGGGAAGGACGGCGGCAGGATCAGCAGGTCGTAGCGACCCCAGCGATAGGGACCGTAGAGCCCCTCGGCGGCGTCCACCATCTGGCGCAGTTCGGCGAACTCGTTTTCGGCCGCCTGTAGCCGCGACGGCTCGGTCCAGACGCCGACGCCCTCGCCCACCTCGGCGAAGGCCAGGTCGCCCACCGCGAGCGCGATGAGATAGGGCGGGACCGGATTGGTCATGCGGAAGCGGTAGGTTTTCTGCCCCTCGCTCGCCGCCTCGCCGTCGGGCGTCAGCATTTCGGCGGACATGACGGCCTTCAGCGCCTCGGGCACCGTGATTTCGGCCGAATAGGTCTGGCGGATACCGGGGCTGTCCTGGGTCGGGACCCAGGTGCGGGTCAGGATGGCCTGGCCCTGGCTGAACAGGAAGGGCTGCTGACCGCCCGCCGTCTGGGCCGGGGTCAGCCACTGGAGCGCCGCCGCGTCCGGGCGGGTCGAATAGGTGACGACGATCTTCTGCGCCTCGTCCGCCTCGAAGGCCGGCAAGGTGATCGTCAGGGGACGGCCGAGGATCGGGTCGTCTTCGCCCAGCGCGAACGTCAGGGGGCGGCCGTCCTCATCGGCGACGGAGCGGATGTCGAGATTGCGGGTGTCGAGGATGACCTGGGTCGCGCCCGGCTCGCCCGTCACGTCCAGCCTCGCCGTACCCGACAGGGTCTGGGCCTCGAAGTCCGCAGTCAGGTCGAGGTCGACGTGCTTGACCCGGGCGATCTGGGGCTGGGCGTAGGAGTGGATGTCGCGCACGTAGGTCACCGGGGCCGTGGCGGAGGCGGGAAGCGGCGGCATGTCGGACTTCGGCTCCCCCAGGCCTTCACAGCCGGACAGGGCGGCGGCCAGAGCGACGGCGGACGCCATCAGGACGAGACGGGCGCGGGACATGGGCAACTCCGAGAACAGCGGCCCGCAACGAGCCCCGAAAGCATGGCCAAATCAAGGGGCCGGGCCGGGACGGAAGCCGAGCGGCGCAAGAGGAAAACAGCGTCTGAATCGTCTGAAATGTCCGAAATCCCCCCGAGCGATGGCCCAGGACGGACCTGTAGCCGACGCCTGCGTCGAAATCGGACGCACCTCAGGGCGCGGCGGCGAGCGGCGCGTTCCGGGCCACGAAGAGCCTGCCCTTCTCTGCCACGAGGACGAAGCCGAGCGCGATCAGGCCGCAGACGGTGATGCCGACGGCCATGGGGGTGACCGTGCCGTCGAACTGCTGGCCGATGAACAGGCCCGCCAGCGAGCCGAAGACGGTGGAGATGAAGCCCTGGGCCGAGGACGCCGTGCCGGCGATGTGGCCCATCGGCTCCATCGACATGGCGCCGAAGTTGCCCGCCAGAAAGCCGAAGCAGAACATGGTCAGGCCCTGCAGCACGGCGAAGGTCCAGATGTTCTCGTGACCCGACAGGGTGACCGCAGCATGGATGGCCGCGAAGCCGATGAAGCCCAGGAGCGCCGTGTGGCCGATCAGGCGCGAGCCCAGTCGCTCGACCAGCCGCGCGTTGGTCACGGCGGCCACCGCGATGCCCGAGGCGATCACGGCGAAGGTTCCGGCGAACAGGTGCGGCGCCTCGAACACGTCGAAGAAGATCTGCTGCGAGGAGTTGATGAAGGCGAACAGGGCCCCGGTGATCGCCGTCATGGCCAGGGTGTAGCCGATGGACTGACGGTTGGTGACGGCCTCGGCGAAGGCGCGGGCGATGCGCCCGGCCTGAACCGGCTGGCGGTGTTCGGGATGCAGCGTCTCTGGCAGCCGGATCGCGATCCAGAGGATGAGGGCCAGGCCCGCCACGCCGAGCAGGCCGAAGATCGCCTCCCAAGGGGCGACGGAGAGCACCAGCTGCCCGACCGTCGGCGCGATGATCGGGATGCCCAGGAAGACGAGGAAGCTCAGCGACATGACCCGCGCCATGGTGCGTCCGGAGTAGCGGTCGCGGACGATGGAGACCGCCAGCACCCTCGTCGCCGCCGTCCCCATGCCCTGGCCGACGCGGGCGAGGATCAGGGTCTCGAAGCTGGGGGCCAGCATGGCGATCACGCTGAACACCACGAAGACACCGATGCCCGCCAGAATCAGAGGCTTTCGCCCATAGCGATCCGCCAGCGGGCCATAGACGATCTGCAGGGCGCCAAAGCCGAGCAGATAAGCGGTGATCACCCACTGGCGGCTGTTCTCGTTGGCGACGCCCAGCGCCTCGCCGATCTGCGGCAGGGCCGGCAGCATGATGTCGATCGACAGGGCGTTGATCGCCATCATCGAGGCGATCAGGCAGACGAACTCGGGAAACCCCGGCCCCTTCGCGGGCGGAGCGGCGGCGTCGGGGAAGGTCATTCAGGCCAGATGCGCGCCGGGTGCGACAGGCGCAACCGCCGCGCCGTCACTTTCTGCAACGCCGTTCGACGGTCAGGGCGTGAAGACGAGGGTGCGGGCGAACTGGACGTCGCGCGGCCCCGGCTCGACCTCGGCCCCGTTCATCAGGGCGACGGCCGCCTCGCCGAAACCCATGCCGGGATGGGTTTCGTCCATCACCCGGCAGGCCTCGACCTTGCCGCTGGCCTTGGCCGTGCATTCCAGCGTCACCGTCACCCCCTGAAGCAGCGGCGCGGGCGCCGAAGCGGGAGCGATCGAGGCGGCCGGCGCGACGCGAAGCGCGCTCGGCACGATCGAGGGGTTGGCGACGAGAGCGACGGAAAGAATGAGCGGGATCATGACGTTGGACCAGGGTTGCCCCTTTCCAATGTCTTAACCGCGCTTGCGTTCCGTGGTTACGTGGCGGGCGGCAGAAACCCCGCCCGACGGAACCAGGCGATCTCATCGGTCAGGGTCTCCTCTACCGGACGGAAGGAGATGCCCAGCTCCCGTTCAGACTTGGCGTGGTCGAAGCGGCTGCGGTCGCGCTCCTGCATCATGACCTGCACGGCCGCCCAGGACAGGAGGGCGGGTCGTCCCGACAGCCGCGAGACCGTCTCCGACACAGCCGCGATCCCATAGAGCTGCCACGCCGGGATGCGGCCGCGCGGGGCCGGGACGCCGGTGACGGCCTGAAGCCTCTCGAACAGCTGGGCGATGGTCATGTGACGACCGGCCGCCAGGTAGCGTTCGCCACGCCGCCCGCGCTCGGCCGCCGTGATCTGGGCCTGGGCCACGTCTCGGGCGTCCACGAAGGCGAAAGTGGCGGGCACGATCCTCGGCAGCTTGCGATTGACGAAGTCCATGACGGTCTGACCCGCCTGGGTCGGCCCGACGTCGCCCGGTCCGTGCATCCAGCCCGGCAGGACGAAGACGGCGTGGAAGTCCGGATGGCGGTCGAGGAAGGCGATCACCTCATGGTCCGACAGGACCTTGGAGCGATAGTAGGCGTCCTTCTCCGGCAGGCGGCGCAGCATGGTCTCGTCCATGGTCCCCCCGCGCGGACCGTCCAGAACGGCGATGGACGAGGTATGGACCATGCGGCGCACGCCCCGGGCGTAGGCGGCCTCAATCAAGTCCCGCGTGCCCAGGACGTTGATCCGATGCAGCTGGGGCCAGTGATCGCCGCCCTTGTAGCTGTCGCGGAAATGGGCGGCGGTGTGGAACAGGACGTCGACGCCGCCCAGCGCCGGCGCGAAGGCCGCCACGTTGGTCATGTCGCCGACCACGATCTCCACATTTGGCACGCCCGCGAGTTGGGCCTCGGCCTTGGCGCGGGAACGGGCCAGCGCCCGCACGCGCCAGCCCGCGGCGCTGAGGGCGCGTACGAGGTTGTTGCCGAGCAAGCCGGTCGAGCCGGTCACGAAGGCGGTCTGGGCAGCCATGGAGCGTCTCCGGTGGACATTAATATACCGAACGGTATATGAATGCCGGACAGGATACGTCAAGATACCGATCGGTATTTTTATTCACTGGAGGATATGAATGGAGCGGCGTCAGCGCCTGACCCGCGAGGAGAGCCGGACCCAGACGCGCGAGCGTCTGATCGAGGCCGCGCGCCATCTGTTCGCCCAGAGCGGATACGGCGGGGCCGGCGTGGACGCGGTGGCGGCGGCGGCCGGCTATTCCAAAGGCGCCTTCTATTCGAACTTCGAGTCCAAGGAGGCGATCTTCCTGGAGCTGCTGTCGCGGCACATGGCGGCCGAGGCCGAGCAGCTGACAGCCCTGGTCGATGCGGAGCGCAGCCCCGACGAGATCCTCGACAGTCTGGACGGCTGGCTGGAGCGGATGAACGCGGATGCGGACTGGGCGCTTCTGGCGATGGAGCTGCAGTTGCAGGCGCGTCGCTCGCCGACGTTCGCCAAGCAGTACGAAGCCCTGCAGGCGCGCCATCGTGAACGGCTCGGTGGACTGATCGATCGGCTGTTCTCGCTGTCGGGCAAGACGCCGCCGGCCCCGGCCCTCGATATTGCGGCGGCTCTGGTCGCCCTCGCCCACGGTGTGGTGCTGCAACGGACGCGTTACGACGCCTCTGATCCCGCAGGCGGCCTGATCAAGGTGGTGCTGAGAAGCCTGATCGCCTCGGCCGAGCCGGCCTGAGGTCTCAGATGGTGCCCCGGGTCGGGCTCGAACCGACACTCCTCTCGGAACCGGATTTTGAGTCCGGCGCGTCTACCAATTCCACCACCGGGGCGCGGAACGGCTCATAGCGGGGGAGGCCGGGTTGCGTCATCAGGAAAATGGGCGGGGGCCTTGCGTTCCATCGTGGTGTAACGCATCTGGCGTCGCATGAGCGCTTCCCTGCCCGACCTCGCCGTCGTCTATGAGCATCCCGAGTGGTTCGAGCCCCTGTTCCGGGCGCTTGAGCGCCACGGCGTCAGCTATGTGAAGGTGCCGCTGGCGGGCAGCACCTTCGACCCCGCCGCCTCGGCCGCCCCGGCGACGGTGGTGTTCAGCCGGGTGGCGATGAGCTCCTTCCTGCGGGATCCGGAGCATCCGATCTTCTACGCCCAGAGCCTGTTCGAGCACTGGCAGGGGCTGGGGACGCGGGTGGTCAATGCCTCGGCGCTGAACATCGACACCTCCAAGGCGCGGCAGATGAGCCTGATCGCGCGGCTGGGGCTGAAGGGTCCGGCGACGCGGGTCGCGCACCGGCAGGCGGACATTCCGGCGGCGGCCGAAGGTCTGCGGTTCCCGGTGCTGGTCAAGGCCGACATCGGCGGGGCGGGCGCGGGCATCACCCGCTATGAGACGCCCGAGAAACTGGCCGAGGCCGCCGGCGAGAAGTGGTGCCCGGTCGGCGTCAACGGCATCTCGCTGATCCAGGAATACGCCCCGCGACGCGACGGCAAGGTGACGCGCGTCGAGACGCTGAACGGCAAGTTCCTCTACGCCATCGACATCGAGAGCCCGGGCGACGCGTTTGATTTGTGCCCAGCCGACGCCTGTCTGGTGCGGCCCGGCGCCCCGACCCTGACCATGACGAAGGCCGAGCCGTCGGCGGAGATCATCGCGGCGGTCGAGCGGATCGCGATCGAGGGCGGTCTGGAGGTCGGGGGGGTCGAGTATCTGATCGACGCGCGTGACGGTTCGGTTCTCTTCTACGACATCAACGGTCTGTCGAACTTCGTGGCCAATCCGGTCCAGGTGCTGGGCTTCGATCCGCACGACGATCTGGTGGCTTGCCTCAAGACGATCATCGCGGATGAGAAGGCCAAGCGCGGCGGAGACCTGGCGGCATGAGATACGGATACTGGGCCCCGGTCTTCGGCGGCTGGCTGAGGAACGTCGACGACGAGCGCGAGGCGAGCTGGGAGAACCTGTCGCGGCTGGTGAAGCGGTCGGAGACGCTGGGTTACGACCTGACCCTGATCGCCGAGCTGAACCTGAACGACATCAAGGGCATCGAGGCGCCGGCGCTGGACGCCTGGTCCTCGGCGGCGGCGCTGGCGGCCATCACCGAGACGATCGAGCTGATGGTGGCGGTGCGGCCGAACTTTCACCAGCCGGCCCTGTTCGCCAAGCAGGCCGCCAACATCGACCGCATCTCGAACGGCAGGCTGGCTCTGAACGTCGTCTCGTCATGGTGGGCCAAGGAGGCCGAGAGCTACGGCCTGCAGTTCGACCAGCACGACGACCGCTACGCCCGGACCGGCGAATGGCTGGAGGTGCTGAACCGTCTGTGGACGGAGAAGCGCGTCGATTTCGAGGGGCGCTACTACACACTGAAGGACGCGATCGTGGAGCCCAAGCCGACGTCATCGCCTGAGCGGCCGCGTCCGGTGATCTATGCGGGCGGGGAGTCGGAAGCGGCAAAGACCCTGATCGCGCGGTTCTGCGACGCCTATGTCATGCACGGCGACGAGCCTGAGCACATCGCCGCCAAGGTCGCGGATATGAAGGCGCGGCGCGAAAGCTTCGGCCTGCCGCCGATGCAGTACGGCATGGCGGGCTATGCGATCGTACGGGACAGCCAGGCCGAGGGGGAGCGGGAGCTGGAGCGCATCACCACCATCCCGGGCCTCGCCGAGGGCAATCCTCCCGCCGGTTTCGCCAACTTCGACCAATGGCTGAGCGGCACCGAGCTGGAGCGCGAGCTGAAGATCCGCGAATACAGCGTCTCCAACCGCGGCCTGCGCCCGGGCTTCGTGGGCACGCCGGAGACCGTCCGCGAGCGGATCGAAGCGTTCGAAGCGGCGGGGCTGGACCTGCTGCTCCTCCAGATGTCGCCCCAGGAGGAAGAGATGGAGCGGTTCTCGGCGCAGGTGATGCGGCCGAACTGATCCTCGGCCGGCCGTTCCTACTGCTGCATCCGGGGGATGCGTGACGGCGTGCGCTCCCGCAAGGCCGCATCCGTGTCTGATTCCATGCGGAAATCGGCTCGAAACAGGATTTTTCTCACCGGAACGGCTTCTCCAGGATTGGCGGTGTTCTCGAGCCGCGCGCGACGGACCGAGTCCAGCGCTGACTCTCCGAAGCCGCCATCTCGCGGATGTTCCGACTCGACCTCGCAGGCGCGCACGGAGCCGTCGGGCTGAGACAGGCAGGTGACCACCGCGAAGCCTCTCACATACGGGCGGCCGCCGCGATCGGGATAGCTGGGTCGCGGCGGTCGGGCCCAGTGGATCCCGCCGGGAAGTCCGGTGTCGCCCAATGCCGCCAGCTCGAGGTCGCGGGGGTCTTCCAGTGGTTTTCCGCAGGCTTGAAGCGTCCGGTCGATGGAAGCGTGCTGGGTGGGAAGCGAGAGCACATACCGAAGGTTGCGGCCGCCATCAGCGCCCTCGGGCACGGTGACCTGCACCTGACCGCCCTGGCGCAGATCGCGGGCGAAGGCAGCAGGATTCTCGCTGACCGCGACGGCAGGATCGACCGCCACGTTCCACTGTGTCGGATAGGCGCTCTCGTCGTCGGCGAACTGAAGCATGATGACGCGCCGCTCCAGCTCCGGAGCGGGGGGAAGTCCGGTCAGAATCGCCTCATAGGAACCGTCTACACAACGCACCCCAATACTGAGGGCGTTCCCGAAATCGACATAGGCCATGGTCAGCCGGTTTTCCGGCTGCACCAGGATGTCCCAGTCGTCGCTTCCATCCTGCGCAAGCGCGGCGCCGGACACCGCAAACGCCATAAAGCCAGCCAGTATCCGCATTGATACGCTCCGCTACTCGCACCCATCGGCAGAGCCGCTCGGGACCGGTTGTCCCGGACGCCGACGAGCTACCCGTTCAACCGTGGCGAGATTACTGCGGGGCCTCCCGGTCCGGCAAGCGGAGCCGTTCAGAGCGCGGCCACGACCTGCTCTATCGCTCCGAAGATCGAGTGGTGCCTTTCGTCGAGCATCTCGATCCGCACCGTGTCGCCGTGCTTCAGGAATGGCGTGACGGGCGCGCCGGTCAGGATCGTCTCGACCGTCCGGACCTCGGCGATGCAGGAGTAGCCGAGACCTCCCTGGTCGACCGGCTTGCCGGGACCGCCGTCGGCGTCGCGGTTGGACACCGTGCCTGAGCCGATGATGGAGCCGGCCACCAGCGAGCGGGTCTTGGCCAGATGGGCGATCAGGACGCCGAAGTCGAAGGTCATGTCGACGCCCGCATCGGCGCGGCCGAAGTCCCGGCCGTTCAGCTGGACAGACAGGGCTCCGTGCAGCTTGCCGTCCTTCCAGGCGTCGCCGAGCGCGTCGGGCGTCACGAAGACGGGCGACAAGGCGGACGCCGGCTTGGACTGGACGAAGCCGAAGCCCTTGGCCAGTTCGCCGGGGATCAGGTTGCGCAAGGACACGTCGTTGACCAGGCCGATCAGGCGGATGTGTCCCCTCGCCTCCTCCGGCGTCACGCCTTGCGGCACGTCGGCGGTGACGACGACGACCTCGGCCTCCAGGTCGCAACCCCAGCTTTCGTCCGCCAGCGGAATGGGATCGCGCGCACCCATGAAGTGGTCGGAGCCGCCCTGATACATCAGGGGATCGGTCCAGAAGCTGGCGGGCATCTCGGCGCCCCGCGCCTTACGCACCAGTTCGACGTGGTTCACATAGGCCGAACCGTCCGCCCACTGATAGGCGCGGGGCAGGGGCGCGGCGGCGTCACGTTCATGGAAGCGGCCGCGCGGCACGGCTTCGTGATCCAGGCTTTCGGCTAAAGCCCGTAGGCGGGGCTCGCACCGTTCCCAGTCGTCCAGCGCCGCCTGCATCGTCGGTGCGATCAGGAAGGCGTCGGTGAACCAGGCGAGGTCCGAGGAGACGACGACGAGGCGGCCGTCGCGGCCGTGCTTGAGCGAGGCGAGTTTCATGGCCGGAGGCTTACGGCCTTTCCGCGTCGATGGGAACGCCGGGGATCAGTGATGGCCGCCCGGTTTGGGCTTGGGCGCGGGCACCTCTGTCGCCAGCAGACGAGCGGCGGCCTCCAGCTCCCGGACCCGCGCGTCGGCGGCGGGGTCGGAAGGGGTCGTCCCCCACCAGCCGGCGAACTCCTCCAGCGCCGCGCGCACGCCCGCGACGTGCTGGGGCGGCGACGGTGGCGGCGGTGGCGGCGGCGGGCCAGGAGGCAGGTGCAGGACCGCGCCGACCAGACCACCGCTCTCGCCGACAGCCGCTGCTCCGGCCCCGCCTAAGCCGGACGCGGCCGAGGCGGCAGCGCCACCCCCCTGGCCGGGGATGGGCACGATCACGGCATGAGGGCTGACCGGCTGGACCAGCGGCGCAGGCGTTGTCGCGGGCTTCACCTTGCCGGCGATGGCGTCCTTCAACGCGCCGCTCGACTTGCCCAGCGGCCCGGCCAGGCCCTGCACGGAGCCGAGGCGAATCTCGATCTCGTCGACCAGGGCCTGGGCGGCGTTGATGGTGGCTCCGCCATGGGCGGCGAGCGCGGCGTTCAGCTTGCGCTGGATGGCGGCGTGGATGGAGGCGGCGACGGCGCGAGGGGACGGCCGGTCGTTATTCTTCATTCGCGCCAACGCATATCCGGCCCAGACGGCGAGCGAGAGGACCGCCAGACCCGCCAACACCATCGGCAGGCTGATCACTGGAACGGCGCGTTCGACCGGGAAGTCCTGAGGATACATCTGTGGGTCTCCCGTCACGGCCTGGTCGATCATTGGCGGGCCGGGGCGGCTTCGCAACGGAAAAGGTTAACGCCGGCCGGTGAAACCTGTGCGTCAGGCGGGAAAGCCTATGGCGCGTGGAGCAGGGCGCGGGCCTCGACGCCGGTCCTGGCCGCCGCGTCGCGCACCTCGACCTCGACGACGATGGCCCCTGCGGGATCGTGGGCCCACAGGTAGCGCCGCTCGACTTCGACCGTGCGGCCCGACGGGGAGAAGCCCTCGAAGGTGTCGCCCCAGGGCGTGATACGGGTCAACTCGGGCCAGGTCAGGGCGCAGGCGGCGTTCAGCTCTTCCTGCGCCATCTCGGTCAATTCATCGGACGACATCAGACCGTGACGCCGCCGGGGGCCGTATATTCCGAAGCGGGGGCGTCGCCGGTGTTCACCACCTCGGACGGCTCGAAGATCATGACCTCGGCCATCTCGTCCGCGCCGGTGCGATGCTCAACGCCACGTGGCACGACGATGAACTGGCCGGGGTCGAGAGTGACGATCCGGTCTCGGAACTCCACGCGGAAGCGGCCCTTCCAGACCAGGAACATCTCGTCGGCGTCCTCGTGGCGATGCCAGGGAAACAGGCCCTGGACCTTGACCAGCCGCACGTCCTGGCCATTCAGCTGTGCGGCGATGCGCGGCCGCCAGGGCTCGTGGAAGGTCGCGAACTTCTCGGACAGATCGATTGCGGCGGTCACGTCAATCCTCGTCGGCATAGATGGCGACCGCTGCCGGGGTCGAGGAGGTGACGGCTCCGCGATACATCCCGGACGTCGTCATGGCGAAACCGGGGACGCCTTTCGCATCCACGACGATGACCCCGCCGTAGCCGCCGAGCGACAGGGCGTCGTCGACCTCGGCCTGACCGGCCTCTTCGGAGGACGCGCCGGCGGCGATGCGGGTGCAGATGTCGCGGGCCACGGTTGCGCGGATGTAGAACTCGCCATCGCCGGTGGCCGAGACGGCGCAGCCATCGCGGTTGGAGGCGTAGGTGCCGGCGCCCAGCACCGGAACGTCGCCCACCCGGCCCCAGCGCTTGCCGGTCGTGCCGCCCGTCGAGGTGCCGGCCGCCAGCGTGCCGGACTGGTCCAGAGCCACGGCGCCCACGGTGCCGAACTTGCGCTCATTCAATGGCGGGGCGGGCTCCAGCGAGGCCATGCCCGTGGCGGGCGCTCCGGCCGGGCGGGTGGGGATAGGCAGGCTGCGCTCACGGAGGAAATTCTCCAGCCCGCGCCAGCGCCGCTCGGTGAAGAAATAGGACGGATCGACCTGCTCCAGGCCTTGGGCGGCCGCGAACGTGTCCGCCCCTTGGCCGATCAGCATGACGTGAGGCGAGTTCTCCATCACGGCGCGGGCGGCGGCGATGGGATGGCGGGTGGTGGTCAGGCCCGCGACGGCCCCGGCGGACAGGTCGCGGCCGTTCATGACCGCGGCGTCGAGCTCGTTGCGGCCCTCGGCGGTGAAGACGGCGCCCCGGCCCGCGTTGAACAGGGGGTCGTCCTCCATGATCTGGATCGCGGCCTGGATGGCGTCGAGCGAGGACCCGCCGTCGCGCAGGATGGCCGCTCCGGCCTCCAGCGCGCGCGACAGGGAGGCGCGGTAGGCGGCGTCCTGTTCCGGCGACAGATCGGCGCGCTCGATGACGCCGGCCCCGCCGTGGATGGCGAAGGCCCAGCGCGGCGTTGTTTCCTGGGCTGCCACGGGCGCGGCGAGGATGAGAGCGGCGGCGAGGCCGGCGAGGACGCGAAAGGTCATGCGGCGGGATCCATTCCTGTTTGGCGCGTCGCCATCGTGCACCGACCGGCGTGGCCGGGTCCAGCGAGGTCGGCGAACGAAAACACAGTCCACTGAGTCCACTCAGTCCGCCTCGCGTCTTTGCGCCTCCTTGAGCGAGGGCCCAGAACGCAACCCTAGCAAGCCGACACGTCAGAAACGGACGTCGGCCCGGATATCAGGGTCCGCGCTTGTGATGCGACCACTTCCATAACCGGTAGGCGACGATCGGCGCGAAGCCGCCGACCAGCGCGGCGATGAGCACGGTCCAGAAGCCGCCGCCCAGGCCAAACTGGCCCACCAGCCCGCCGACGATCGCGGCGGCCAGCGGGCCGAGGAACGGCAGCCAGTGAGGGGGCGCGACCTTAATTCGCGTCGACCTTGATGACGCCGCGACGGATCTGGTCCAGCTCGATGGAATCGAACAGGGCCTGGAAGTTGCCCTCGCCGAACGCCTGGTTGCCCTTGCGCTGGATGATCTCGAAGAAGATCGGGCCGAACATGTCCTGGGTGAAGATCTGCAGCAGCAGGCCGTCCTCGTCGGACCCGTCGATCAGGATGCGGTTCTTGCGCATCCGGGCCACGTCCTCGCCGTGGTTGGGCAGGCGCTTGTCGATCAGCTCGAAGTAGGTCTCGATCGTGTCCTGGAAGGGCACGCCGCGTTCCTTCAGCGTCTCGACCGTGTGGAAGATGTCGTCGGTCGCCAGCGCGATGTGCTGGATGCCCTCGCCGTTGTAGCGACGCAGGAACTCCTCGATCTGCGAGTTCTCGTCCTGGCTCTCGTTCAGCGGAATGCGGATGGCGCGGTCGGGCGCGATCATGGCCTGGGAGAACAGTCCGGTCGCCTTGCCCTTGATGTCGAAATACTTCTGCTCCTCGAAGGCGAAGACGTCGCCGTAGAAGCCGGACCAGGTCCGCATCTGGCCGCGCCGGACGTTGTGGGTCAGGTGGTCCAGCAGATGCAGGCCGACGTTGTTCTTGCGCTCGGCCTCTTCCCAGCCTTCGATCTCGTCCCAGCCGTCATAGAGCGAGCCGTTTTCGCCATAGGCGTCGATCAGATAGAGCAGCGAGCCGCCGATGCCGCGCAACACATAGGCGCCGGGCCCGAGCGCCCCGCCGTCGTGCATCTCGGCCGAGTGAGCGCCGCGCGCGACGGCGCCGTCATAGGCGGCCTTGGCGTCGGCGACGCGGAAGGCCATGCCGTTCGCCGACGGGCCGTGATCCCTGGCGAACTCGCCGGCGTGACCCCTGGGATCGGTGTGGACCAGGAAGGTGATGTCGCCCTGCTTCATGCGGACGACGCCGTTGGCCGGGTTGCGGTGGGTCTGGACGAAGCCCAGCACCTCCAGCTGCTTGATCATGGCCTGGGGGTCGGGGCCGGTGAACTCGACGAACTCGAAGCCGTCGACGCCGAGCGGGTTCTCGCGGGCCGCCGTATCGGTCTTGCGGGGAGCCAGGTCGTCCATGGGCGCGTCTCCTGAAAGCGGGTGTAGCCGTGGGGGGTCGGCCGATTGGCGCGGAACCTAGTGGCGCGAGGCCGGGAAGCCAACCCGCCGGGTCGAAGGGCGCTCCGGTGCTTGCCCGCGCGGCCCGTGCGGCCTAATCGCAGGACATGGCCAGCCCTCCCCTGATCTGCCCGTCCATCCTCGCTTCGGACTTCGCGAAACTGGGCGAGGAAGTCGCCGCGATCGAGGCGGCGGGGGCCGACTGGGTTCACGTCGATGTGATGGACGGCCACTTCGTGCCCAACATCACCATCGGCCCCGACGTGGTGAAGGCGCTGCGGCCGCACACGCCTCTGCCCTTCGATGTCCACCTGATGGTCGCGCCGGTCGATCCCTGGCTGGAGGCCTATCGCGCGGCGGGCGCAGACATCCTGACCGTCCACCCCGAGAGCGGGCCCCACCTGCACCGGACGCTGGGACGCATCCGCCAGCTGGGGGCCAAGGCGGGGGTGGTGCTGAACCCCGGCACGCCGCTGTCAGTGCTGGACGAGGTGATCGACCTGGTCGACCTCGTTCTGCTGATGTCGGTCAATCCAGGCTTCGGCGGCCAGTCTTTCATCGACAGCGCGCTGAGGAAGATCGAGCGGACCCGCGCCTTGCTGGATGCGGCCGGCTCGAAGGCGCACCTGCAGGTGGACGGCGGGGTGACGGCTCTGAACGCGGGGGCCTGCGTCGCAGCCGGAGCGGACGCTCTGGTCGCCGGAACCGCAGTGTTCAAGGGCGGACCCTCGGCCTATGCCGCTAACATCGCGGCCCTGAAGGGCGTCGCGGCTTGAACCCCATCGGGCCCTTCGCGGACCGGTCGCCGCCCTCCGTTGGGCCCGACGCCATCCCCGGCCTGAGGGGCGCGCCCATGCGCACGCCGGTCAAGAGCGCAGGCGTGGCGACGGGTCCGCAGCTGTGGCCCGCCATCGCCGGGCGTATGCTGACGCGGCAGATGTGGATCGAGCTCTACGGCCTGCCCGGCTACGCCCAGACGCTGGCGGCCGGAAAGGCGGTGGCCTTCGCCGCCTCGCCACGCGACTTCCGACCCGTCGACGGCGCGGTCGGCAAGGCCGTCCTGTCGGGCAAGTTCCACCTGGCCGGGACCCATATGGAGGTCGAGAGCGGCGGCGATCCGTGGAACCGGCCGAGCCCGTCCAAGGCCTTCGCGACGGACCTGCACGCCTTCGCCTGGCTGCCGTCGCTGATGCTGCATGAGGAGCGGGGCGCGCGCGAGGCGCTGCGGCTGACGCTGGCCTGGGCTCAGACCTTCGCGCGGTGGTCGCCCTTCGCCTGGGACCCCCAGATCCTGGCGCGGCGGACCTTCAATCTGGCCTGCGCAGCCCGGCGCATGGGGGCGGTCGCGAGCGACGGGGACCGGTTCCGTCTGGCCGACATCCTGGGGCGTCAGGCGCGACAGTTGCTGCGTCCGCCGGGTGGGCTGGCGGGCCAGGCCGAGCGGCTGGTGGCGTCAGCGCTCGCGGGGGCTGTGCTGGCCGGGACGCCGGGTCAGCGCATTCGTCGGACGGCGCTTGGGCGGCTGGGCGGGGCCCTACGCGCGACCGTGGTCGGCGACGGATCGCATGCGTCCAGAAGCCCCGAGGCCGGTCTGGAGCTGCTGCTCGACCTGCTCGCTCTGAACGAGGCGCTGTCCCAGCTGTCCGAGCCTGCGCCCGAGGCGGTGTCGGGGGCGATCGTGCGCCTGACTACGGCCCTGAGGCTGCAGGTCCTGCCCGACGGACGACTGACCGCCATGCAGGGCGGCGGCCCGTCAACGATCGCCCGGGTCGCGGCGGCCCGCGCCCATGACGAACATGCCGAAATGGCGGGCGGAGCCACCGGAACGGTCGGCGGACTGGCGCGCATTCGCTCGCCCCTGCTGACCGTGGTGACCGACGCGGGCCCGCCAGCCAAGGGCGCCTGGTCCGAGACGGCGTGCGCCCAGCCGCTCGCGCTGGAGATCGTCTGCGGTCGGGATCGGCTGATCACCGGCTGCGGCTGGACGCCCCGCGCGCCCGATCGCCAGGGTCTGCGGCTGTCGCCCGGCCACTCAACCCTGACGTTGGGCGAAACGGCGTTTGCCGAGCCTCTCGGAGGCTGGAAGGCCGAGCTGCTGGGCCCCCGCCTTTATGGTCGGCCCTGGAAGACGACGGTCGAACGCCGCGACGCCGAGGGGGCTGTCTGGCTCGAGGTCGAGCACGACGCCTGGGCCGCGCCCTATGGCCTGCTGCACCAGCGACGGCTCTATCTGGATCAGCGGCTGGACGAACTGCGGGCCGAGGAACGCCTTCATCCGTGCCCGGAACATCGCGGGCAGGTGCGCCAGATCGCGGCGCCCTATGCCGTGCGCTTCCACCTGGAGCCGGGGGCGCAGGCGTCGCTCGCGCGGGATCGCCGGTCCATCCTGCTTCGCGGTCATTCCGGCCGGGGCTGGTGGTTCAGGACCGACGGCCCGGACGTCGCCATAGAGCCGTCGGTGCACGTCGAGGACGGGCTGACACGCCGCTCGCTGCAGGTCGTGGTGCGCGGCTCCGCCCGGACCGACGCCGAGACCAAGATCCGCTGGAAGCTCAGCCCCGCCGGAGCGGCCGGCGATCCGGTCTGAGCGGGATCAGCCGCCGATCCGAACCTCGACCTCTTGCTCGCCGCGCGTGACGGTCAGGACGGGGTGTTCCCGGTCGTCCAGCCGGGCCCCGAGCGTCGCCAGGCTGTCGACCGCGCGGCCGCCCACCTGTGTGACGATGTCGCCCGCGCGCAGGTCCGCCGCCGCCGCAGCCGAACCGCCCTCGACCGCCTGGACCTGAATGCCGGACGGCGTCGCGGCGAAGCTGGCGCCGAAAGCTTGGACCGCGCTCGCGCCGATCTGCACGGCGTCGGGCTCGGAGACCTCGACCGTCATCGAGGCGTTCCCCTCAGCGCCGTCGCGCAGATAAACAAGCGTCAGGGCCGTGCCAGGAGGCGCGATGCCGACCACGGCCTGGACCGAGCCGGCGTTGGCCACGGGCCGGCTCTGGATGCGGGTGATGACGTCGCCGCGAACCAGGCCCGCGCGGTCGGCGGGCGATCCGGGAACCACATCCTCGACGATGGCGCCGCGCACGAAGCCGAGGCCGAGCTCCACTGCCCGCTCGGCGGTCAGCGACCCGAGCGTCGCCCCGATGCGGCCGCGCGTGACTTCGCCTGTGGCGCGCAACTGCTCGACCACGAACCGCATGATGCGAGTCGGCACCGCAAAGGCGATGCCGTCGTTGCCGCCCGAGAAGTCGCCCGACAGGATGGAGGTGTTTATGCCGATCAGCCGCCCCCGGCTGTCCAGCAGCGGCCCGCCCGAGTTGCCCGAGTTCACCGCCGCGTCGGTCTGGATATAGTCCTCGACCGCATCGCCCATGCCGGACCGACCCAGACCCGAAATGACGCCCATCGTCAGGGTCTGGTCCAGCCCGAGCGGATAGCCGACGGCGAAGGCCAGATCGCCGGTGCGAAGCGTGTCGGAATCGACGGTCTCCACCTCGGCCAGGCCGCCAGCCGGGATGCGCAAGACGGCGAGATCGGTCGCCAGGTCCGTGCCGATGAGCTCGGCGTCCAGCAGACGGCCGTCGGACAGGTCGACGCGGAACTTCTGTCCGCCCTCGATGACGTGGTTATTGGTGACGATGATGCCTTCATCCGCGTCGATGATGACGCCGGAGCCGCCGGACACGGCGGTGGGCTCGGACCCATCCCGCGAAGGTCCGGTCGAGCTGCCCAGCGTCGTGACCCTGACCACGGCGGGCAGGGACCGCTCCAGTCCGGTGGCGAAGCTGAAGACGCCGCGCTGGCTGTCGTACGGCAAGGGAAACTCTGGTGCGGTCTGGGCCGACGCCGTCCCGGCCATCAACAGAACGATGGCGGTCGTCGCCAGGAAGCAGGTGCGGTTCATGGTGGTCCCCCTCGACATCTTTCAGCGAGCCTATCTTGCGAAATGCGCCGTGACGATGGTCCCGGGCGCCGCGTCATCAATCGTCATGCGCGCGCCGTGACGACGCAGGCTGGCCCGCACGAAGGCCAGGCCCATGCCGTGGCTGTCGGAACGGGCCTCGCCCTTGCCCATGCCGGGTCCCTGATCGGCGACGCTGAGGATCGGACCGTCGTCGGTGGGCCGAGCGCGGATCACCACGGCCCCGCCGTCCGGCGAGAACTTGACCGCATTGTCCACGAGGTTGGCGACGGCGCGCTGGAGCAGGGATCGCACTCCGAGCACGGCGACCGGCTCCACCTCGGCGGTGAGACGGACGCCACGCTGTTCGGCGATGGGCTCGTAGAGCTCGACCGCGGCCTGGGCCAGCGTGTCCAGACGCACGCTCTCGAAGGACCAGGCTTCGCCGTCGCGCAGCGCCATGGCCTCTGTCATGGCGCGGGAGATGTCGGCCAGATCCTGACGCGCCTCGCGGATCAGGCGGGCGCGGGTCCGGGCATCGTCGCTCGCCGCAAGCTGATCGAGACGGGCCGTGGCCCGCGCCAGCGGCGTGCGGAAATCATGGGCCAGCTGGTCCGCCGAATCCCGCAGCCAGGTCAGAAGTTCGTCCAGCCGATCCAGCGTTCGGTTCACCTGCCCGGAAAGCTCGGTGAGTTCCGGGGCCACCGACACCTCGGGCGCGCGGTAGGAGAAGTCGCCTACGGCGGCGCGGTCCAGCGCCTTGCTGACCTTGGCCAGCGCGGTCGTCAGACGGCGCCGGGCGAAGGTCGCGGCCGTCAGCCCCGCCGCCAGGATCAGCACACCGACCCCGAAGACGGCCAGCACCGCGAGCCGCCAGGCGGAGCCCGCAGGATCGACCACCCGGCCGACCGTGACTTCCAGAGCCCCGACGGAACGCCTGACGATCACGGCCTCCACGGCGCGATTCAGGCACAGCTCCCCGGGGGCCAGCCGCACCAGATAGACATCCGGTCCGAGACGGGGCAGCCGCGTGGCGCGCGCCGTCTCCAGCGCCGTCAGGCCGGCGGGCTTGCCAACCGGTGCGCGGATCAGGCGCACCCCTGCCCCACCCCGTCCGGTACGGCACGTCTCTTCGAGCGTCGTCGCTTCGCGGCTGGGCCCATCCTGAAAGGCGGTCAGGACCGCAGACAGATAGGCCGCGTCCGCCTCGGTCATGGACGCCGCGTCCATGGCCACGTCAGGCGGAAGTTTTGTGGCGATGGCGGCGAAGTCGGCCAAGGCCGCCAAGGCCGCCTGCTGACGCTGGTCCAGCTGGGCCGCGCGACCAGTGATCATCAGCGATCCCGAAAGCGCGACGGCCGCGAGGATGGCCAGAGCGGAGGCGAGCTCCGTCGTGGTCCGCCGCCCAAGCCAGGCCACGGGACCCGACAGGTCCAGCCGTCGTCGAAACCGCGTCCAGCGGCTCACCGGAGCGGACTCACGCCCATGTCCCGGTCACGCCGCGTCCAGATCGCGAAACACCAGGCTCTGGCTGCGGGCCGAGACGATCAGGGGGTGCAGGTCCTCGCCGATCTCCGGCGCCTGTTCCTTGAGCCGACGCCGCAGCGCGGAGATGCGCGCGTCGATGATGTTGACGAAGTTGTCGGGCAGGAATGTCCACTCCACCCAGCAGCGATCCCAGAGCATCGTCTTGGTCACGGGCTGTCCACGCGCGGTCATCAGCTCCGAGACGATGGCGAACTCCAGCGGCGACAGGTCGATCAGCCGATCGCCCTCGGCCGTCTTCAGCTTCAGCGTCCGCGCGCCGGGCGACAGGCGGAAGGGTCCGTTGATCAGGTCGCTGCTGGCGGGCTTGGCGCGTCGGGCCACGCGACGCAGCTGGGCGGCGATCCGGGCCAGAAGTTCCTCGTCGCCGATCGGTTTGGACAGGTAGTCGTCGGCCCCGCCCAACAGGCCCTCGACCTTCTGACGCTCGCCGGTGAGGGCCGTCAGCATCAGCGCCGGGGCGTCTGTGGAGGCCCCGGCCCCCGAGCGCAGGCGCTTCAGCGTCTCCAGCCCGTCCAGTCCCGCCGTCAGCCGATCCAGGATGAGCACGTCGTAGGGTCGAGTACGGGCGGCTTCCAAGGCGGCCTCGCCCGCCTCGAACCGATCCACCGCTGAAAAGCCCGCGCGAAGCAGACGCTCGGCGACATGGTCAGACAGCGCCGGATCGTCTTCCAGCAGCAGAGCGCGACGCCCGGCAAAGACCTCCGCCAGGGCCGCGAACGGATCATCGACTGACTGGCCCGCATCCTCGGTGATCAATTCGCTCACGATGTTCCCCCGCCTCGCCGCGAGGATAGGTGTCCCCCCGGCCGATCGACAATCCCGGCGCGTCGGCCGGATGCGACACCCTAGCGCGGCGATTTTGCCGCGCCGCTGATCCTTCCTGACGCCGCTCACGCAAAGATGAAAGATTTTTAAGATTGCACCCTCTCTTCGCGGCGTAGGGTCGAGGCCAAGCGCCCGGTCCGTGGCGCCGGATGTCGAAACCTCCAGGAAAACCCCATGAAGTCGCTTCTGCTCGGCGCCGCCATCGGCGCGATGCTGCTGCCCTCCGCTGCCCTCGCGCGAGGCCCGGAACACGATCACGCCTGCGTGGACGAAGCCTGCACGGTCTGGTCGATCTTCCCGGCCGCCCAGGCCGCCGAAGGCGCGACCGGATGGCAGGGGATCGAGGCGCCCCGCTACGGCGCCTGGGGCTTCGACACGGCGGGCATGGATACCTCTGTCCTGCCCGGCGACAACTTCCAGCGCTATGCCAACGGCGCGGCGCTGGACCGGCTGGTGATCCCGTCAGACCGCTCCAGCTACGGCTCCTTCGCCCTGCTGCGCGAACTGTCAGACAACCGCATGAAGGCCATGATCGACGGCCTTTTGGCCCGCACCGATCTCGCGCCCGGCTCCGACGAGGCCAAGATCGCCGACGCCTATCGCAGCTACATGGACGAGGCCCGGATCGAGGCGCTCGACGCCCAGCCGCTGCAGCCCTACCTGGCGCGCATCCGCACGGTCGACAGCCATGAGGCCATGTCGGCCTACATGGGCTCCACGATCGGAGGGCTCGGCGCCTCCTTCTTCGCCACCGGCATCACGACCGACCAGAAGCAGCCGAACCGTTACGTCGTCTCGGCCGGCCAGGCGGGGCTGGGGATGCCCAACCGCGACTACTATCTGTCGCCGCGCTATGCGGACAAGAAAGTGCTCTACCAAGCCTATGTCGCCCGCATGCTGGAGATGATCGGCTGGGACGATCCGGCTGGGAACGCCGAGCGCGTCGTGGCCCTGGAAACCGCGATCGCCCAGGCCCACTGGACGCCCATCGAGAGCCGCAATCGCGACCGCACCTACAACGAATACACCATCCAGCAGCTGGTCTCGGACGCCCCGGGCTTCGACTGGACCGGCTATTTCGGCGCAGCGCGTCTGGGCGACATCCCTCGCCTGATCGTGCGTCAGAACACGGCCATGCCCCTGATCGCAGCGATCTATGCCGATACCCCGGTCGAGACCCTGCGCGCGTGGCAGGCCTTCCACACCACCGACCAGGCCGCGCCGCGCCTGTCGCGCCGCTTCTCGGATGCGCAATGGGCGTTCCGGTCGCGCGACCTGCAAGGCCAGCCCGAGCAGCGCGCGCGGGACAAGCGGGCCATCTCGTTCGCGGAGGGCGCTCTGGGCGAGGCGGTCGGGCGGGCCTATGTCGCCGAATACTTCCCGCCCGAGTGGAAGGCGCAGATGGAGGAACTGGTCGCCAACCTGCGTCGCGCCCTGTCGCAGCGCATCGAGACCTACGACTGGATGAGCGCCGAGACCAAGGCGGCCGCCCAGGAGAAGCTGGCCAAGTTCACGGTCAAGATCGGCTATCCCGATGAGTGGCGGGATTACAGCGCGCTGGAAATCCGTCCGGACGACCTGTTCGGCAACGCCGAGCGCGCCGGCCGCTTCCGCTGGGAGTACCAGCTGAACCGCCTGAACGATCCGGTCGACAAGCGCGAGTGGGGCATGACGCCCCAGACGGTCAACGCCTATTACAACTCCACCAACAACGAGATCGTTTTCCCGGCCGCCATCCTGCAGCCGCCCTTTTTCGACCCCAACGCCGACCCGGCGGTGAATTACGGCGGCATCGGCGGCGTCATCGGCCATGAGATCGGCCACGGCTTCGACGACCAGGGGTCCAAGTCCGACGGCGACGGCGTGCTGCGCAGCTGGTGGACGCCCGAGGATCGCGCCAACTTCGAGGCCCTGACGGCGCGACTGGGCGCCCAGTACGACCAGTACGAGGTCCTCCCCGGCTACAACGTCCAGGGCGGGCTGACGATGGGCGAGAACATCGGCGACGCCGCCGGCGTAGCGGTCGGGCTGGAGGCCTATCATCTGTCGCTGAATGGCCAGCCCGCCCCGGTGATCGACGGCTTCACCGGCGACCAGCGCGTGTTCCTCGGCTGGGCCCAGGTCTGGCAGACCAAGGGCCGCGACGACTTCCTGAGGAATCAGGTCGCCACCGACAGCCACAGCCCGGCCGAGTTCCGTGTCATCGGCCCGATGCGCAACATCGACGCCTGGTACGAGGCCTTCGACGTCCAGCCCGGCCAGCGCTATTATCTTCCGCCCGAGGAGCGCGTCCGCATCTGGTGATGTGAAAAAGGCCGGAGCGGCGTTCCCGCTCCGGCCTTTCGCTTTTCAGGTCTGAGCCTCGCCGATCAGGCGGCGTTGGCCGCCTTGCCGCCCGCCGCCTTCTCGGCCTCGCGGTAGGCGATGACGCCGCGCGCGATCAGCTCCGCCGCCTCGCCGGCGTCGCCCCAGCGCTTGACCCGCACCGACTTGTTCTTCTCCAGGTCCTTGTAGCGGGTGAAGAAGTGCTCGATCTGCTCGACCATGATGGTCGGCAGCTGCCGGTAGCTGGCGATGTCGGTGTAATAGGGATGCAGCGCATCGACCGGCACGGCCAGGATCTTGTCGTCGCCGCCCGCCTCGTCCTCCATCATCAGCACGCCGATCGGGCGCGAGCGGATGACGCAGCCCGGCACCACCGGCGTCGGGTTCAGCACGATCACGTCGCACGGGTCGCCGTCGTCCGCCAGCGTATGGGGCACGAAGCCGTAGTTGCCCGGGTAGTACATCGCCGTGTGCAGGAAGCGGTCGACGAACAGGGCGCCGGACGCCTTGTCCATCTCGTACTTCACCGGCAGACCACCTTGCGGGATCTCGATGACGACGTTCAGGTCCCAGGGCGGATTGGGGCCGACGGGAATGGCGTCGAGGTTCATGGAACGAGGCTCTGATTTTGTGCGACTGCGAAGGGAGGCCGGGCGTGATAAGCCTGTCGGGCCGTCGCGGCAAGCGCGAGCGGTGACGCGGCTGCGGAGACCCGGTACGAGATGACCTTTCTGGACTGGCTGGGACTGGCCCTCTTTTTCCTGTGCTGGCTGGCCTATGAGCCCCTGCTGAGGGTTCTGGCCAAGCGCAGCGGCTCGCTCAATGACGACATGCTGACGGTCCGCCACGCCTGGATGACCGCCATGACCCGGCGCGAGGTGCGGTTGCTGGACAGCCAGTTGCTGGGTCATTCCATCAACTCCGGCTCCTTCTTCGCCTCGTCCAACCTGCTGCTGATCGCCGGCGTTGCGAGCGTCCTGTTCGGCGGGGATCAGGCCCTGCAGGGGTTCTCTGCCGTCGGCGCCGAGGATGTGCCGCTGCCCCTGCTGGAGGCCAAGCTGGGTCTGGTGCTGCTGTGCCTGGCGCGCGGCCTGCTCGACTTCATCTGGTCGATCCGGCAGATGAATTACGCCCTCGCCATGATCGGCGCCGCGCCCGAGATCACGACCGAGGCCGACCGCGACGCCTTCGGCCAGGCGACGGCGGATGTGCTCAACCCCGCGCTGGGCGCCTTCAGCCAGGGCGTGCGAGGTTACTATTTCGCGCTCGCGGCGGCGGCGTGGCTGTTCGGTCCGCTGTGGCTGTGCGCCGGCGTGGTGTCGGCCTTCACCCTGCTGGTCTGGCGTCAGTCCGGATCGCCCGCCGCGCGCGCCATCCGCATGGCGCGCCGTTTGATCGAGGCGGATCAACCGGCACCCCGTTGATTTTGCGCTGCAACAAATGCCCGGCAAGCCGCCCGCGCGATATTCGTGTTCTGAAAGCGCTTACACGAGGCCAGCGGTGCATGATCGTCATGTAACGTGGCGTGATGGCGAGCCGATCAAAGCGCCTTGACGCATTGTGCATTGCAACCTAACTTGTATTCCGACGCCTCCGGGCGTCGTGCCCTTCCTGGGCGTTTCCTCCCTATAGACTTTCATGCCGCGCCCTCGGGCGCGGCTTTTTTTCGGCCTCATCGCGGCCAGGTTTCGCGCGCGAGAGCTTCGATCACCCGCGTGAGCCGGCGCTCGAACCGATCGTAATCCGCCGATGGCTCCAGCGTCGCCTCGTTCAGATAGAGGGCGCGGTTGATCTCGACCTGCACCGCCTGAAACCCGTCTTCGGGCCGCCCCCAGCGTTGGGTGGCGTAACCGCCGGCGTAAGGCGTGTTGAGCGCGACCCTCAGGCCCTCGGCTTCCAGAAGGGCGCGGATGCGTCGTGTGACCCCTGCGCGCGTCGCCGAACCGTGCCGATCGCCAAGAACGATGTCTACACCGCGCGCTCCCCTCCTTTCCACGCCCGCGCCCGTCGCGCGCGAGGGCATGGAGTGCCAGTCGATCAACAGGGCCACGCCATGTCGCGCCCGGCTTTCGATCATCAGCGCTTCGAGAGCGGCATGATAGGGCGCGTGAACGTCGGCGAGACGGGACAGCGCCTCGTCCGCTGACAGCCGCCGATCATAGAGAGGGGCGCCGTCACCGGCCCGGCGCGGGATGACCCCATATCCCGCCGCCACCTTGGCGGACGTGGCGCCCTCCACCCCGTCGATCAGGGCCGCATCCAGCTCGTCCGGCGCGCGGTTCAAATCGATATAGGCGCGCGACACCCGCGCGGCGATCAGCGGCGCCCCGAAGCGCGGACCCGCAGCGACGAGGCGGTCGACGCCGACGTCCTCCGCACTGCGCAGAGTCATGGGCGACAGGGCGGGGCTGTGGCCCATGTCCACCGGGGTCCAGCCGCCGGAGTGCGACGAGGCGAACACCATTGGCCCACGCTCGCCGATCGCCGGATGCACCACGAACGGCGGCGGGCTGTGAGCCGGATCGGTGAGGGGATCTGCGGTCATCGCCCTCGCCATAGACTGTTTTTCCCCAACCGCCACGGAACCCGCCCCGTTCGTCACGGCGAATTTCATCGCCGGTTTACCGTTCCCGGCCTAGCGTGGCCGCAACGAGAGAGGAACGATCGGGCATGGCGCGCATCCTGCTGGCGGAAGACGACGGTTCCCTGCGGGGCTTCCTGACCCGGGCGCTGGAACGCGCCGGCCACGAGGTCGTGGATTGCGAGAACGGCGACGACGCCATCGATGCGCTGGAGCACGGCCCCTACGACCTTCTGCTGACCGACATCGTCATGCCCGGGGCTGACGGCATCGAGGTCGCGCGCGTCGCCGCCACCCGGCAGCCCGGCCTGCGGATCATGTTCATCACCGGCTTCGCCGCCGTGGCCCTGTCCGCCGCCCAGGCCAGTCCACAGGCCAAGGTTCTGTCCAAGCCTGTGCATCTCCGCGACCTGGTCAGCGAGGTCGAGCGCATGGTGGCGGCGGCCTGATTTCCCTATTGTCGCGCTAACGGTCGCCACGCGGTCGCTCGCTGCTTGAGCGCGCCTCGGTCGCGCTACCGCTCGCCGCGCGACGGCTCGCTGCTTGAGCGCAGGATTGCCCCTTGCGAGGCGCGCGACCGCCGGGTTATAGACCGCGCCTTCCCGGACCGGCCCAGCCGGAACCGCCACGGCGGACGCGTAGCTCAGCGGGAGAGCACTACGTTGACATCGTAGGGGTCACAGGTTCAATCCCTGTCGCGTCCACCATTTTTCCCTACGCCTCAGCCCCCTCGGCTTGATGCCTGTGCCGCAGGCTGCGCCTCGCTCAGGCCGCCGATGGAACTCGGAAAGTCGCATGAGGCGAGTCGTATACTGACGTATTCTTTACGCGCGGGTGCTCTTCTGCGGCCATGCTCGCGACATCCGAACAGCCCGCCCCAGCCATAGAGGCCGCACCGCCCGTCCGGGTGATGGTCGTAGACGATTCCGCCATCGTGCGCGGGCTCATCGTACAGATGCTGGAAAAGCATCCGGGCCTGGCGGTCGTCGCTCGTGCGGCCAACGGCGAGGCGGCGCTGGCCGAGATGGACCGGACGCCGGCTGATGTGATCGTGCTGGATCTGGAGATGCCCGTCATGGACGGGATGACGGCCTTGCCGCTGATGCTCGCCAAGCGGCCCGGCGTGCGCGTCATCGTGGCCTCGACGTTGAGTCAGAGGAACGCCCGCATCAGCCTTGAGGCGCTGCAGAAGGGCGCGGCCGACTATGTCCCCAAACCCGAGACCGGCAGCCTGGTCAACGCGGCCGAGTTCGAGCGCGAACTGACCTCCAAGATCATGGCGCTGGGTCGTCGTCCCGTCGTCGGGACGACAGCGCGGACAAGCGCGCCGGTCGCGCTCGCGCCGCGACGCGGCAATCCGGTCCGGCCGGGCGTCATCGCCATCGGCGGATCGACGGGCGCGCCGCCGGTCCTGCTCAAGGTCATCGCGGGGCTGAAGGACGCCGTCACCCAGCCCATTCTGATCACCCAGCACATGCCCGCGACCTTCACGGCCCTGCTGGCCGAGCAGATCGAGCGGGCGGGCGGACGCCCCAGCGCCGAGGGCAAAGACGGCGAACCGATCCTGCCCGGCCGGACCTATGTCGCGCCCGGGGGGTTCCATATGACGGTGGGGCGCAGCGGCGCGACGCCGGTCATCCGCTTGAATCAGGAGCCGCCCGAGCACTACTGCCGCCCGGCGGTCGATCCCATGCTGCGCTCGGCCGCCGAGGTTTACGGAAACCGGCTGGCGGCCGTCATCCTCACCGGCATGGGCGCGGACGGCGCGGAGGGCTGCCGGATCGCGGCGACGTCCGGCGGCCGTTTCGCCGTGCAGGACGAGCCGACCAGCGCTGTCTGGGGCATGCCCGGCGCCGCCGCCAAGACCGGTCTGGCCGAGGCCGTGCTGCCCGCCGACCGCATCGCCGACTGGATCAGGGAGATCGCGAAATGAGCCTGGGCGCGCCCGACGACATCGAGGCGTTTCGCCGCCTGGTGCTGGAGCGCTCGGGACTGATCCTGAGCGCCGAGAAAGACTATCTGCTGAAGACCCGGCTGGAGCCGATCGCGCGGGCGGAGAACTTCGTCGACGTCGCCTCGATGCTTCGCCAGGTGCGGCTGACGCCCGCCTCGCGGCTGGCTCAACGCTGCATCGACGGCATGGCGACGCACGAGAGCTTCTTCTTCCGCGACATCACACCCTTCGACCAGCTGCGCGACGTCATCCTGCCCGAGCTGTGGAAGGCGCGGGCGGGCTCGAAGACCCTGCGCATCTGGAGCGCCGCCTGCTCCAGCGGGCAGGAGCCCTATTCGCTCGCCATGCTGCTGCGCGAGCAATACGCCAAGTTCGGCGACTGGAAGATCGACATCCTGGCGACCGACTTCTCCCAGCCGATCCTGGAGCGGGCGCGCACCGCCCTCTACAGCGACTTCGAGGTTCGCCGCGGCCTGAGCGAGGAGCGTCAGGCGCGCTGGCTCGTCAAGGAAGGCGCCTCGTTCCGCATCGCGCCCGAGCTGCGCGCGATGATCCAGTTCCGCCACCACAACTTGTTGGACGGCATGGCGACGCTGGGCCAGTTCGACCTGATCTTCTGCCGGAACGTGCTGATCTATTTCGACCCGGCGACCAAGGCGCGGACGCTGGAAGCCGTCGCCAGCATCCTCGCGCCCGACGGCGCCCTGATCCTGGGCAGCGCCGAGACCGTGGTGGGGTTGGCCGGCTCGTTCGAACCCCAGCAGGGCCTGCGCGGCGTATTTCGCCGGAAGGCGACGAGCCAGCGCGCCGTGGCCTGATCCGCCAGCGCCATTGCAAACGAAAAGGGCGGCCGGGGTGACCCGGCCGCCCTTCTGGTTTCGGCTGTCGATCGCCTCAGGTGTTGGCGAGTTTGTCCATTTCCAGGGTTAGGCTCTCGGCCTGCTGGGCCAGTTCAGCCGAGGCGTTGAGCAGGTCGTTGGACGCATGGCTGGTCTGGACCGCGGCCTCCGAGACGTTGGCGATGCTGGTCGAGACCAGCTGGGTGCCTTCCGACACCTGGGCCACGTTGGCGGCGATCTCGCGGGTCGCGGCGGTCTGTTCCTCCACCGCTCCGGCGATGGCCGAGGCGATCTCGGCGACCTTGCGGATGGTGTCGGTGATGCCGGCGATGGCGCCCACCGAGGTCTGGGTCGCCGCCTGCATGGCGTTGACCTGGGACGAGATCTCGTGCGTCGGGCGCGCCGTCTGGTCCGACAGGCTCTTCACCTCGGACGCCACGACCGCGAAGCCCTTGCCGGCCTCGCCCGCGCGCGCCGCCTCGATGGTGGCGTTGAGAGCCAGAAGCTTGGTCTGGCCGGCGATGTCGTTGATCAGGGTCACGACATTGCCGATCTTCTGCGCGGCCTCGGCCAGCGTCTGGATGGCTTCCGAAGTCTTGTCGGCCTCGACCACCGCGTGCTGGGAGATGTTGGAGCTCTCGGCCACCTGGCGCGCGATCTCGCTGATCGAGGCGGTCAGTTCCTCGCCCGCCGACGACACGGTCTGGACGTTGACCGAGGTCACCTCGGCCGCCGAGGCCACCGAACCGGCCTGACGCGTCGTCTCCTCGGCCGTGCGGGCCATGCCTTCGGCGGTGGCGCGCATCTCCGAGGCCGCCGAGGCGACGATGGAGGAGATCTGCGTCACCCGCTCGGCGATCCCCTTCTGCTCCGAGATGTCGGTGGCGTATTTCACGACCTTGTAGGGCTTGCCGTTCAGGTCGAGGATCGGGTTGTAGCTGGCCTGGATCCAGATGTGCTTGCCGCTAGAGGACACCCGGCGATACTGGCCCGCGTCGTATTCGCCCCGGCCCAGCTTCTCCCAGAACATGCGGTATTCGATGCTCTGGGCCTCGGAGGGCTCCAGGAACATAGAGTGGTGGCGGCCCACCACCTGGTCGGCGCGATAGCCGGTGACCGCCAGGAAGTTCTCGTTGGCGTGCAGGATATTGCCCGACATGTCGAACTCGATCACCGCCTGGGCCTTGTTGATGGCCGCGATCTGACCTTCGAAGTTGGCGGTGGCCAGCTTCTGGGCCGTGATGTCGGTGGCGTACTTCACGACCTTGAAGGGTCGGCCCGCCTTGTCGAGGATCGGGTTGTAGCTGGCCTGGATCCAGATCTCGCGCCCGCCCGAGGCGATGCGCTTGTACTGGCCGGCGTCGAACTCGCCCCGGTTCAGCTTGGCCCAGAGGTCGCGATACTCCTGGCTGGCGGCGTGCGCCGGCTCCACGAACATGGAGTGGTGACGGCCCTGGATCTGGTCGATCGAATAGCCCATGGCCGACAGGAAGTTGGCGTTGGCCTGACGGATGGTGCCGTCCATATCGAACTCGATCACGGCCTGGGCCTTGTCGAGCGCGGCCAGCATGCCCTCGTTCAGGCGCTCGCGCGTGACGTTGTCCCACTCCAGCACATTGCCGACGTATTCGCCCTTGTCATCGATGACGGATGTGATCTTCAGCGAGAAGCGGAGGTCTCCGACGGTGATCTCGGCGAAGTGAGGCTCTTTCCGGGGCTGGGCCATCATGCCCCGCTGGTGCGCCGGGTTCTTGTGGAACTCGTCGATCGAGGTCCCGATCATCTGGTCGAAGTTCACGCGCGGGAACTGCGCCTTGAACAGGTCGGCGTGCTCCTTCATCAGGCGCTCGGTCGCCGGATTGAGATAGGTGATCTCATAGTCGCGGTTGATGGTCATGAGCGCGACCGAGGCCGCCTCCATGGCGGAGCGACTGAAGGTGGCGGAATCGAACTCCGGCACCAGGTCGAAGGCTTCGCCGATCTGTTCGGCCAGGGCGCTCTTGGGCATGTCAGTCTTCCTTCAGGCGTGTGCGGGGGCGGATCAGGCCGCCATCTGTTGAGGGGGTGAAAGGGTCAGGAACCGTTCGACGTTGAGGACCAGCATCAGCTCGCCCTCGAGCCGGTAGAGGCCGTCGCAGACCGCGCGCCATTCCGGCGTCAGGGTGATGGGCGTCGGCTCCTGCTCGGCGGAGGCCAGCCACAGCACGTCGCCGACGTCGTCGACCTGGAGCGCATAGAGCTCGCCCGAGCGTTCGACGATGACGCTCATGTGCGCCGCGCCCTCCTCGCGGGCGGGCATGCCGAGGCGCCGGCGGATGTCGATCGCCGTGACGATGCGGCCGCGCAGGTTCAGCGAACCGGCGACCTCGGGCGGGGCCAGGGGCACGACGTCGATGCGCACCGGCGCGATCACGTCCTGTACCGACAGCACGGGCACGCCGAAGGTCTCGCCGCCGACCTTGATGGAGACCAGACCCTGGATGGCGGCGTCGGTCATCAGGCGGCTCCCTTCAGGGGTTCCAGCGTCTCGGAGACAGCGGACAGGATTTCCTCGCCCTCATGGCTGCGGGCGAAGTCCGACAGGCCGGTCGGCGTATCGAGTCGATGCGCCCCCAGACCCAGCAGCGGCGTGGCGTGCCACCCCGTCGCGCGACCAAAGGCCTGGGCCATCTGGCGGGCGTGCGGGCTGGCGGGGGAGGTGTCGGCCAGGATCAGATCATAGACCGCGCCGTCGTCGTGCAGCGCCAGGGCCTTCTGCGGATCGGCGGCGACCTCGACCACATAGCCGGCCTGAGCCAGAAGTGGTCCAAGCAGGAGCTGTGTGAAGGGGCTCTGATCGACCACCAGCAGGCGCTTCGTCGGGGCGGGGGCCGCCGCCGGAGCCGGCTCGGCCGTCGAGGCCGACGAAGAGGCCGCAGTCGTTGCGGCCGGAGCCGCGCCCATGCCGACCTTGCGCCAATAGGTCTCCACGTCGATCAGCTCGGTGGCGCGGCCCGCGACGACGATGCTGGCGGCCCCGCCCGCGCTGGTCTGCTCCAGCTGCGGATTGAGCGGCCCCTCGACGATGTCGACGATCTCGTCGACCAGCAGGCCCAGGCTCTGCTCGCCGCGCGAGAAGACCAGCAGCGGCCGCCGCGCCTCGCCCTCGACCGTGACCGGCTGGCCGTCGGCGCAGATGATCGGCATCAGCGTGCCGCGATACTGCACGACCGAGCGGCCATCGACCCACTCGACCGACTTCGGCTCCAGCTCCTCGATGCGCGCGACCTGACCCAGCGGCGCGGCCTTCAGCGCCTCGCTCCCGGCGCGGAAGACCAGCAGGGGCTGGGTCTGTTCGATGGCGGCGGCGATCTCGGCCTCGACGTTGTCCGACCCGCCCAGCAGGTGCGAGGCGCCGGCCTCCATCGACATGCCCTTGAAGTCCAGGATCATGATGACCGAGCCGTCGCCCAGGATAGTCGCGCCCGAGTAAAGCTTCAGGTGGCGCAGGATCGACGCCACCGGCTTGACCACGATCTCCTCGGTGTCGAACACCCGATCCACGATCACGCCGAAGGTGAAGGACCCCACCTTGGCCACGACGATGCAGGCGTCCGCACGCGGCGTCTCGGGGCCGGTCAGCCCCAGCATGGTCTCCAGCGACACGAGCGGCAGCAGACGATCCCGCAGCCTCAGCACCGAGGCCCCGTTGATCTGCTCGATGCGGCGGCCTTCGGAGCCATTGGCGCTGACCAGTTCGACGATCGAGGCCTGGGGCATGGCGAACCGCTCGCCGCAGCTCTCGACGATCAGGGCCGAGACGATGGACAGCGTCAGCGGAATGCGGATGACGAAGCGCGTGCCCTGCCCCTCGACCGAGGTCAGCTCGATGACGCCGCCGATCTTCTCGATGTTGGTGCGGACCACGTCCATGCCGACGCCGCGCCCGGAGACCGACGTCACCGTCTCGGCGGTCGAGAAGCCCGGCAGGAAGATCAGCTGGCGCGCCTCAGTATCCGACATGGCGGCGGCTTGCGCGGCGGAAACCAGGCCGTTGGCGACAGCCTTGGCGCGGATGCGATCGGCGGACAGGCCGCGCCCGTCGTCGGCCATCTCGACCACGATGGCCCCGCCTTCGTGTCGGGCCGACAGGCTGATCCGGCCCGTCGCGGGCTTGCCGGCCGCCAGACGATCGGCGGGTGTCTCCAGCCCGTGGTCGGCGGCGTTGCGGATCATGTGCGTCAGCGGATCCTTGATCAGCTCCAGCACCTGCCGATCCAGTTCGGTGTCGGCGCCGGAGGTGACCAGCTCGATCTGCTTGCCCAAGTCTGTAGCAAGGTCGCGCACCAGGCGCGGCAGCTTGGCCCAGGCCCCGGAGATCGGCTGCATACGGGTGGTCATCACCCCTTCCTGCAGCTCCGACGTGACCTGGTTCAGCCGGTGCAGCGGACCGGCGAACGGGCTCTCCGGCGCGCTCCGGAGCGTCTGGATCAACTGGTTGCGGATCAGCACCAGCTCCGAGACCATGGTCATCAGGTTCTCGAGCACGTCGACGCTGACGCGAATGGTCTGGTTTCCGGCCTCGGTCTCTGACGCCGGTCGCGGCGCGGTCGTCGGGGCCGGGGTCTCCGCGGCAGCGATCGGGGCGAGGGGCTCCGGATCGGGCTGCGGAGCGGTCTCCGCAGCGGCGATCTCGCCGACGTTCGGCAGAATCGCCGAGACGGCCGAGGGCTCGGCCTCAAGGGCGATCAGGGCCTCTCGCACAGCCTCGGTGAAGCGTTCCCGCTGGGCGTCCGACAGGCCGGGCAGGCGCTGACGCAGCGCCGCGCCGAAGCCGCCCTTGGCCGTGTCGCGCGCCTCGGCCACCAGGCCGTCGCGCAGGTCCGCCTGCAAGCCGTCGATGTCGACGCCGGCGAACTGCGGCCCGATCTCGGGATCGCCGACCATCTCGCCGATGGCGCATTCGCAGCCGGCGTCCAGGGTCGCCTCGCCGCCGAGCCGCTCCAGCAGGGGGCGGTTGGACGCCGGAGCGGGCGCCGCTTGGGCCGGCTGGCTCTCGCCCGCGAAGATGCGGTCCAGCCGCCCGATCAGGACGCTGTCGTCGCCCTGGGGCTCGGCGCCGTCCGCCGCGATTCCGTCGATCACCAGCCGGACCACGTCGACGGCTTGCAGGATCGCCGAGACCGCCTCGCCGCTCACGCCCAACGTGCCGTCCCGGAAGGCGCCCAGCACGTTCTCGGCCGCGTGGGCCACGGTCTGGAGCCGCGAGAGCCCCAGAAAACCACTGGTGCCCTTGATCGTGTGGATCAACCGGAAGATGTCGCCCAGCAGCGCCGGATCATCCGGACACTGCTCGAATGTCACGAGTTTGCTGTCGAGAGCCTCGATGCCCTCCCGCGCTTCCGCGACAAAGTCCTGAATCACGTCGTCCACAGCCGCGCCCCGCCGGACGACCGGGTCTCCCGCCCGATTCTTCCGGTGACGTCAGCATTCGACGGATTGGTTAAGCGATGCTGAAGCCGTTACATTTGTTACATAGGTAGTTCTGCGTATGCCGGGAACAGAACAATCTTAAGCGGCCGTTAGCGAACGTCGCTCTACTCCGTCGCCTGACCTGGGCGCAGACCTGGGCGCATCGATCGAGAACGCCGCCATGCCCGTCGACAAGACGATGAACGTCCTGGTTGTGGACGACTACAAGTCCATGATCCGTATCGTGCGCGGCCTGCTGAACCAGCTGGGCTTTCGCAACGTGGACGAGGCGCTGGATGGTCCGTCAGCCCTCGCTCTGATCCGCAGCAAGACCTATGGCCTCGTGTTGTCGGACTGGAACATGCAGCCGATGACGGGACTGGAGCTGCTCAAGGAGGTCCGCGCGGACGAGCGCACCAAGACCCTCCCCTTCGTCATGGTCACGGCCGAGGCGAAGGCCGAGAACGTCGTCGCGGCGCGACAGGCGGGCGTGAACAACTACGTCATCAAGCCCTTCACGCTCGCGGTGCTGAAGCAGAAGCTGACCGCGGTTCTAGGCGAGATCTGAACCAATGGACCGCGCCGCCGCCCTGGCCGAGATCGAGGCGCTGAAGACTTCACTCGACGAGGCTTGCGATCAGCTGATGACCCAAGCTGAATCCGGTCTGGCCCTGGCCTCGGCTCAGACCGTCGACCCGGACCGTGTGGCGGCCGCCTTCTCGGAAATCCTGTCGCTCTGCAGCTTTCAGGATCTGGCCGGTCAGCGGCTGAGCCGGCTGGCTGACCTGCTAGGAGGCGCCTCCGACGCGCGTCCCGACGCCCACCTCCTGAACGGCCCGGCCAACGCCGGGGGCCTGGACCAGTCTGCGGCGGACGCTCTGTTCGATGAGCGCTGATCCCGCCGAAAGGTCGCTGCCGTGACCCTGCCGTCCACACGGTTGGGGCTGAAGGGCGTGGAGCCCCTGATCGTCGACGACAACAACCAGTCGCTGGAGGTTCTCGGCGCCATTCTGATGGGGTTCGGAATCAACAAGACGACCCGCTGCAACTCCGTCGCGGAAGCCCGGGAGCTCCTCGCGCAGCGGGTTTTCGACGTCGTCATCCTCGACTGCGAGATGCCCGACGAGGATGGCTTCGACCTCGTCCGTCACATCCGCAGCGACCCGAACGGCGGCAACTTCACCGTGCCCATTCTGATGATGAGCGCCACGACGCCCCAGTCCAAGGTGGAATGCGGCCGGGACTTCGGCGCGAACTTCACCATCGCTAAGCCTGTCTCGCCGACCGTGCTGCTGGAACGGCTGCTCTGGATGGCCCAGTCCAACCGTATGTTCATCTCGGCCGCCGGATACACCGGGCCGGATCGGCGGTTTCATACCGTGCCCCTGCCGGACGACATTTCGGAGCGGCGCAACGCCGATCTCGAACTGACCGCCAAACCCGAACGCGCCCTGTCCCAGGACGAGATCGACGGGTTGTTCGCATGAGCGCGCGCCCACCCTCGGTCGCTTTCGTGCCGCGCAACCGGCTGGCCAAGATCCTGTCGTCTCTCGACCGCAAGGCCTTCGCCGAGCACGTCGAGGCGGCCGAGCGAGAAGTCGAGCGCGTCGCGCCGATTCTGGGCCAAAGCATCGAAGGCGACGTCCAGGCCCTGATCCGGCTTTGTCGCCAAGACGAGGCGGACATCTTCGCCCAGAGCCGCGAGATCGGCTGGCTCGCCCTCAAGATCGTCGAAAGCGCGCGACTGGCCGACCGGCCCCAGCTCGCCGATACGGCGGAGGGCGTCTGGGAGATGATCGAGGCTCTGTCGACGCGCGGGGTCTGGCATACCGAGGCGCTCCGCATCCACGTGGAGGCCCTGCTGGCCCTGACCGCGGACACGGCCCTCGATGAGCCCCACCGTCAGGTGATCGCCCAGGAGCTGTTGAGAATGCGAGCCGCCGTCGGAGCCAAGGACAACTAGAGGACAGGCACGGTTTTCAGAGCGGAGCGTCCACAACAAAACCTGCATCTGTTGCTGTCTCGCGCGCGTAAAAAGTCGTGCTGGATCTGTGGTCGCTGGCTGACGTCGCAACAAACGACGCCCTGATCTTCTAACGCACTGGACCCCGCTTCAGCGCCACAATACTCTCGGCGTAGGCGAAGCGGCTTTGCATCGCTCGCGACGGCTGATCAACAGCCGTGCCCGGCCCTTGGGAGGGGGCCAGAATGGAGGCTTCGTTCGCCAAGAGCATTCTGGTGGACGCTCCGATGGCCGTGGTGGCGATCGACCGCCAGGGCCTCATTCGGACCGCCAATGCGACGGCCGAGACCTTCTTCGGCGGGCCGCTGGTCTGTGAGCCGCATCGCGCCATCGGCAAGTTGATCGACGGTCTCCGGCTCGCCGGCGATGCCTCGGAAGGCGACGTCGCCGCCTTCAACGTGCGCAGCCGCAGTGGGGGCGAAGGGGTGCATCTGCAGGCGCGCCGGCTCGATGGATCCACCGTGCCGGTCGACATCCAGGCGGCGCGGTTCTCGGCCGCGGGCGAAGACTTCGTCACCCTGTTCATTCAGGACGTCACCGCCGTCATGGCCGCCGAGCAGGCCGTTCAGGACCTGCGGTTGCAGATCACGCAGAACTGGCGCTTGAACTCCCTGGGCGAGATGGCGTCGATGCTGGCCCACGAGCTGAACCAGCCGCTCTCGGCCGTCGCCAACTACCTTCATGCCGCCGAGGTTGTTCTGGCGCGGGTCACGCCCGACCCGGAGACCGCTCGACGATCGATAGCGGCCGCGCAAGCCCAGGCCCAGCGCGCCGGCGACACCATCCGTCGCCTGCGCGCGTTGATGTCTCGCGACACAGGCTATCACCGCAGCGAGGTCGTGGCCGAAGTGATCGCAGAGATCATGCCCATCCTGAACATCAGCGCGCGGGAGATGGACGCCGACGTCACGCTCGACATCCATCCCGATCACCGCACCGACTGCGATCGGGTTCAGTTGCAGCAGCTCATGTTCAATCTCGTGCGCAACGCGATCGAGGCGCCCCCGACGGATCGGCGGCGCCAGATCCGCATCAGTGGGCGTTGCCTTGGCCGTGGGGCCTATCGGATCGTGGTTGAGGACAACGGTCCGGGACTGAGCAAGGACATCCGCGACCGCTTGTTCGACCCGCTCGCCAGCACCAAGCCGGATGGCATGGGCCTGGGCCTTTCGATCTGCCGCACCATCGTCGAGGCTCACGGGGGGACGATCTCGAGCGTCGAGAGCGCCCTGGGCGGCGCCGCCTTCGCCTTCAGCCTCAACGACGCCCGGGCGAGAGCCGCATGATCACGGGCCACATCATCGTCATCGACGACGATCCTGCGGTGCTGGAATCGCTGGTGTCCCTGCTGACGCTGGCGGGCCACCGCGTCACGGGTTTCGATTCTGCCGTCACCTTTCTGAACGAGGCCGACACTCTCAGGGCCTCATGCCTGGTCACCGACATCCGTCTTCCTCAGGTTGATGGCCTGTCCCTGATCCAGAGGCTCGCTGAGGTCGGCTTCCGAGGGGTACCCGTCATCGTCATCAGCGGCCACGCCGATGTGCCCATCGCCGTCTCGGCCATGCAGCTGGGCGCCACGACGGTGTTGGAAAAGCCCTTCCCGCCCACCCGCCTCCTGGAAGCCATCAGTGACGCGGTCGCCGGAGCAAGCCGAGCGTCGGGCAACCCAGAGGTCGCTGCCATCCGGCGGCACTACGATGATCTGACCGAGCGCGAACGCGAGGTCATGGGCCACCTGGTCGCCGGCTCCAGCAGCAAGGTCGCGGCCAAGGCGCTGGGCATCAGCCCGCGCACGGTCGATGTCTTCCGCGCCAAGATTCTGCACAAGATGGCGGCGCCAAACATCGCGGCCGTCGCATCAAGGCTGGCCCTCGCGGGCCTTCCTCTGACCCCGCCGTCCGCCTAGAGCCGAAGGAGGCGCTCAGACCGGATGGGTCGGATGGGGCTGGACCGGGTCCGATCGGGTGGTGACCGCGGCGTCTTCCGGCAGGGGAATGAACTCGTGGTCGTCCTCGGTCGGCAGGGCCATGCGGCCCGCCTTCCAGTCCTGCTTGGCCTGTTCGATGCGAGCGCGGGACGAATGGACGAAGTTCCACCAGATGTGACGTTCGCCGACGGGCTCGCCGCCCAGCACCATCACGGTTGACGGGCCGAGGGACTTGATCGTGGGCTCGGCGGCGGGTTCCAGCACGACCAGTTGGCCCTCGTGGAAGGTTCGGTCGCCGATCTCGACCGAGCCCTTGGCGACATAGAGGGCCCGCTCGGACATGCCGCCCGCGCCCCTGCCCGGCGGCGGAGCCGTGCGCACGCCGTCTTGCAGTTCCCAGTGAACGTAGAAGAGAGGCGACGACACCTGCACCCCGGCCTTGGCTCCATAAGCTTCGCCGGCGACGAGACGCGCGAACAGGCCGCCGTTCTCATAGAGAGGCAGGCCTTCCTCGCCGATGTGCTGGAAGCTGGGATCGGCGTCCTCGGCCTCGGTCGGCAGGGCGATCCAGGCCTGCATGCCGTTCAGCTTCCCGCCTTGCGCCTTCCTCAACGGGTCGGTGCGTTCGGAGTGGACGATGCCCGTGCCGGCCGTCATCCAGTTCACCTCGCCGGGCCGGATCGGCTGGGTGTAGCCCAGACTGTCGCGGTGCAGGATCTCGCCCTCGAACAGATAGGACAGGGTCGACAGGCCGATGTGCGGATGCGGCCGGACGTTGATGGCCTCCGCCCCGGGCGCGAACTCGGCCGGGCCCATGTGGTCCAGGAAGATGAAGGGGCCGATCATCCGACGCGAGTGGAACGGCAGCACCCGCCCGACCTCGAAGCCGCCGAGGTCCTTCCTGCGGGCGTCGATCACCATCTCGATCATGCTGTGCGGCCTCCCTCGACCCGAGCCACGAACATCGCCGCTCGGCCGCACAGATGCAACGCCGCGCGAGCGTTCAGAGCGGCAGGCGACTGATCACCGCAGGCGCGGTTGTCTCAGGCGCGGCACCGTCCCGGCCGAAGGCGCTCCATTGCGAGCGCGAAATGAAGACCAGGGCGCCCTCATGGATGGTTCCCGTCGTGGGCTCGTCGATCTGGGGCAGGTTGGCGGCCAAAACCTCCACCGCGTCGATGCCGGTCCATCCCGTATTCATCGTCAGCTTCACCACCCTCTGCGGCGCCACGCCGTTTTGAAAGCCGAACAGGACCCCGCCGTCCCGGGTCAGGCCATCGACGCCGATCAGGCTGTCGGTCGCGGGCTGGATCAGGCGCGTGGCCATCCCTGTGCTCAACTCGATCCTCCACAGGCCGGACGAGTAATCCGCGACGATCAGGGTTGCGCCGTCGGGGCTGAGCGCAATGCCCTGCGGCGAACCCAGGCTTCCGGCTGGGAGCAGGACTTCCAACTCCGCCCCGCCCGGGCGCAAGCGGAAGATGTCGCCGCCGGTGGAGTCCGCCACGTAGACCGTTCCGTCTTGGCCGAGAGCGACATCGCCCAACGTCCGGTCGCCCTCCGGCGCGGGATAGCGGGCCAGCACGCTCCCCGTCCCCGCATCGATCTTGAGGAGGGCGCCGACCGGGCGCCGCGCCGCGCCGGGAGTGCCATGCGTCGATGGCGGGACAGGGGCGGTCGCGGCCCACAACACCCCAGTCCGTTGGTCCAGAACGAGACCCAGGACGCCGCCGAGGGTCGAATCCTCGGCCAGGAAGGGCGAGATCGAGCCGGTGTCGTCTATCGCCACGATGGTCCGCCCACGCACCTGCGACACCAGCCAGCGCCCGCGGGCTGGATCGCGCACCACGCCTTCCACCAGCAGGATCCCCGGAACCTCCGCCAGGGTGGTCAGCCGATCACCCCCGACGGGCCGGCGGTTCGCCTGAAACGCCTCCATCAGGGCGCCGTATCGGGGATGGGCCGAAAGCGTCGAGAGCGCCCGATCACCGGCCGGATCAAGGGCCAGCCCGGCGGCGGCATAGCGGCCCAGCTGGGCGATCGCCTCGCCAGGCTGGCCAGCAGCGACCGCAAGCCGGGCCCGCATCAGGATCAGTCCCGGATGATTGACCAAGCGCCCATCGGCCTCAGCCAGCAACTCCGCGGCGCGCGCCGGGTCTTGGGCGTTGGCCGCCGCGACCGCGTCGGCCCGCAGTCGGCGAAAGGCTGCGACGTCGGACTCCGGGGTCTGGGACCAGGAGGGCGTCGCGCCGGACAACAGGGCCGCGCAGATCAGGCCCTTCAGAATGCGCATGCCGCTCCCCTCCCCGTGACCTCAGGGAGTCCTTATCCGACGCGCGGAGCCAGCGGCCAACTCAAGGATCGGTAATGAAAGGCTCAGTTCACATGAGGCGTGACGATGCCCAGCGGCAGGGTGGTCACATTCTTCACGCCGCGGGTGACGATGTGGCTTTCGCAGTCCGAGACGATGCCGAGGCTGAGCAGCTTCTCCCTCAGGAACTGGTCGAAGGCGTGCATGTCCGAGGTGATGATGCGCAGCACGTAATCCTCGCGGCCGGTGATGGTGGCGCACTGGACGACCTCGGGCCACTGAGCCACGGCGGACTCGAAGGCGTCGAGGTTGTCCTTGGACGGAAGGCTCAGCTTGACGATGGCGTAGACCTCGAAATCCAGACCCAGAAGCCCGGCATCCAGCAGCGTCACCCGCTTGCGGATGAAGCCCGTATCCTCCAGTCTCTTGATCCGTCTCCAGCACGGCGAGGCCGACAGGCCCACCCGCTCGGCGACCTCCGCGACCGACAGGCCGGCGTCCTGTTGCAGGATGTCCAGGATGCGGGCGTCGATCGGGTCCAGTTCGTCAGCCAAGGCGTTTCTCCGATTATCGTTATCGCGCAATAAAATACCCTAAATCGGGCTTGTGCAAGGTGATAATAGGCGAGCGTTAACGCGAGGTGCGTGTTATGAGCGCCGGAAATCGATGACGCGCTCGGATCAACCGGACGGCAGGATGGAATGACCAGGAACTCAAGGCCGCTCTCGCTGCGCGTGCCGGAGCCTTCGGGCCGCCCGGGAGACGCGCCGGACTTCAGCCACATCAAGATTGATGCCGCCGGCGCCGTGGACCGCCCGCCGGTCGACGCGCGCCCGGTGCAGATGCTGGACCTGGCCTTCCGCCTGGTGCGGGTGCTGGACGACGACGGCCGCGCGGTCGGGCCGTGGGATCCCAAGCTGGATCCCGAGACCCTGCGCCGGGGCCTGAAGGCCATGATCCTGACCCGCGCCTTCGACGACCGGATGCACCGCGCCCACCGGCAGGGCAAGACCAGCTTCTACATGAAGTGCACGGGCGAGGAGGCCATCGCGGTGGCCCAAGGCATGATCCTGAGCCGCGAGGACATGGGCTTTCCGACCTATCGCCAGCAGGGCCTCTTGATCGCGCGCGGCTATCCGCTCGCGACGATGATGAACCAGATCTATTCCAACGCCGAGGACCCGATCAAAGGCCGCCAGCTGCCGATCATGTATTCGGCCAAGGACTATGGCTTCTTCACCATCAGCGGCAACCTGGGCACCCAGGTGCCGCAGGCCGTGGGCTGGGCCATGGCCAGCGCCTACAAGGGCGACGACAAGATCGCCATCAGCTGGATCGGCGACGGCGCCACGGCCGAGGGTGACTTTCACAACGCGCTCACCTTCGCCGCCGTCTATCGCGCGCCGGTGATCCTGAACGTCGTCAACAACCAGTGGGCCATCTCAAGCTTCATGGGCATCGCGGGCGGGCTGGAGACGACCTTCGCGTCCAAGGCCATCGGCTATGGGCTTCCGGCGCTGCGGGTCGACGGCAACGACTTCCTGGCCGTCTGGGCCGCGACCCAGTGGGCCGAGGAGCGGGCGCGGACCAATCAGGGCGCCACGGTGATCGAGCTGTTCACCTATCGTGGCGCCCCCCATTCGACGTCCGACGACCCCAGCCGCTACCGCCCCGGCGACGAGCACGAGAAGTGGCCGCTGGGCGACCCCATCGCGCGGCTGAAGCAGCACCTGATCGCGCTCGGCGAATGGTCCGAGGAACAGCAGGCCGAGGCCGAAAAGGACGCCATCGAACAGGTCCGCGCCGCGGGCAAGGAAGCCGAGGCCATCGGCACGCTCGGCCAGTCGCGCCCCAGCGTGAAGACCATGTTCGAGGAGGTCTACGCCACCGAGGACTGGCGCCTGGTCGAACAGCGCCGCGAAGTGGGGGTCTGAGCCGATGACCGAGCAAGCCTTCACCGACGCCGACATCCAGGACGGCATCGAGCCCGACATGGCGGACCAGTCCAACGCCCCGGCGTCGGACGCGCCCGAGGCGCCGGCCGTCGCGCCGATGAACATGATCCAGGCGCTGAACTCGGCGCTGGACGTCAAGATGGCCGAGGACCCGAACGTGCTCTCCTTCGGCGAGGACGCGGGCTATTTCGGCGGCGTCTTCCGGGTCACCGACCATCTGCAGAAGAAGCACGGCCTGACGCGCAGCTTCGATGCTCCGATCTCGGAATGCGGGATCGTCGCGGCCGCGATCGGCATGGGCGCCTACGGCCTGCGCCCGGTCGTGGAGATCCAGTTCGCCGACTACATCTATCCGGCCTACGACCAGATCGTCTCGGAGGCCGCCAAGCTGCGGTATCGCTCCGCCGGGCAGTTCACCGCGCCGATCGTGGTGCGCAGTCCCTATGGCGGCGGCATCTTCGGCGGCCAGACACACAGCCAGAGCCCGGAGAGCCTGTTCACCCACATCGCCGGCCTAAAGGTGGTGATCCCGTCCAACCCGTATGACGCCAAGGGCCTGCTGACCGCGGCGATCGAGGACGACGATCCGGTCATCTTCTTCGAGCCCAAGCGCCTCTACAACGGCCCCTTCGACGGCTGGCACCAGAACCCGGTCTCGCCGTGGAAGGCGCAGGCCCTGGCCCAGGTGCCCACGGGCAAATACGTCGAGCCGATCGGCAAGGCGCGCATCATGCGCGAGGGCGCCGACGTCACCATTCTGGCCTATGGCTCGATGGTCTGGGTGTCGCTGGCGGGCGCCGAGCACGCCGGGGTCGACGCGGAGGTGATCGACCTGCGCAGCCTCGTTCCGCTCGACATCGAGACCATCGAGGCCAGCGTGAAGAAGACCGGGCGCTGCGTCATCGTGCATGAGGCCCCGAAAACCTCCGGATACGGAGCGGAGCTGTCGGCCCTGGTGCAGGAGCGCTGCTTCTATGAGCTGGAGGCGCCGATCACCCGCGTCTGCGGCTGGGACACGCCCTATCCACACGCGTTCGAGTGGGAATACTTCCCGGGCCCGCAGAGGGTCGCCGACGCCCTGAAATCCGTGATGGCGGGAGGACGTTGATGGGCCGCTACGTCTTCAAGCTGCCCGACGTGGGCGAAGGCACCGCCGAGGCCGAGCTGGTCGCCTGGCACGTCGCCGTGGGCGACGCGGTCGCCGAGGACCAGATCCTGGCCGACGTCATGACCGACAAGGCGACGGTGGAGCTGACCAGCCCGGTCGCGGGCACGGTCACGGCGCTGCACGGCGAACCCGGCGTGATGTCGCCGGTCGGCGGACCGCTGGTCGAGTTCGAGGTCGAGGGGGCCGGAAATGCCTCCGCCGAAGCGGACGTCGCGCCGACGGCCGAAGCGTCGGCGACCGTGGAACCCGAGGCCGCTCGCGCGCTGGAAGCGCCCGAGCCCGAGGCTGTCGACGCCCCGGCGGCCGCAGCCCCCGGCAACTACATCTTCAAACTGCCCGACGTGGGCGAGGGCACGGCCGAGGCGGAGCTGGTCGCCTGGCACGTCGCGGTCGGCGACGCGGTCTCCGAGGACCAGCTGCTGGCCGAGGTCATGACCGACAAGGCCACCGTCGAGCTGACCAGCCCCGTCGCGGGCGTGGTCACGGCGCTGCACGGCGAGGCGGGGACCCAGGTTCCGGTCGGCGGCCCGCTGGTGCGCTTCGACGTCGAAGGCGCCGGGAATGTCGCCGCGTCTGCGCCCCCCTCGAACCCTGCTCCGCAGGCTTCGGTCCCCCCAGAGGGGGGACAGACCCCCGCTCCCAGCTCTCCGCCCCCTGGGCGGAGACAGGCGGCGCAGCCGCCAGAGGCGGGCAAGTCCGTCGCCCGCACCCCACAGACCCCCGGCGCCCGCCCGCTGGCCTCCCCGGCCGTGCGCAAGCGCGCCCGCGAACTCGGCGTCGAGCTCCAGTTCGTCCCCGGCTCCGGCCCCGCCGGCCGCATCGAGCACGGCGACCTCGACGCCTTCCTGGCCGGCGGAGCGCGGCCGGCGGCGGCATCCGCCACCGGCTCCACCTACGCCCAGGCCGAAGGAACGACCGAGGTCCGCATCATCGGCCTGCGCCGCAAGATCGCGGAGAAGATGGCCGAGAGCGTCCGCCGCATCCCCCACATCACCTATGTCGAGGAGATCGACGTCACGGCGCTGGAGGAGCTGCGCGCCCATCTGAACGCCCAGAACAAGGGGACGGACCGGCCCAAGCTGAACGTCCTGCCCTTCATCGCCCGCGCCATCGTCGTGGCCCTGCGCGACCAGCCGCAGATCAACGCCCACTACTACGACGAGGCCGGGGTCCTGACCCAGCATGCGGCCGTGCATCTGGGCATCGCCGCCCAGACGCCGAACGGTCTGATGGTGCCGGTGGTCCGGCACGCCGAGGCGCGCGATCCCTACGATACCGCCCTCGAAATCGCCCGCGTGTCCGGCGCGGCCAAGGACGGCTCGGCCAAGCGCGAGGAGCTGACCGGTTCGACCATCACCATCACCTCCCTGGGCACGCTGGGCGGCGTGGTCCACACCCCCATCATCAACCACCCCGAGGTCGCCATCGTCGGCCCCAACAAGATCCAGGAGCGGGTGGTGGTGAAGGACGGCCAGATGGTCGTGCGCAAGATGATGAACCTGTCGTCGTCCTTTGATCATCGCATCGTCGACGGCCACGACGCGGCGGTCTTCGTGCAGCGGATCAAGGGCCTGCTGGAACAGCCGGCGACGCTGTGGATGTGACGATGCGTTGGCGATCACTCGGGATAGCCATTCTCGCGTTCTCGGCGCTGGCTCCGCGAGCGTCGCAAGCCTGCTCGATCGTGTACGCGCACCGACCTGATAGATCGCTGATCGACAGCAGTTCTTCCGTTGTCATCGGCAGGGTCGAAAGCGTTCGTCCGCTTCCGGAGAACCGGGGCATCCCCGCGCTGGAGGCGACGGTCAGGACGACAGTCACTCTCAAGGGCAACCCCCCGTCCACGTTTCTGCTCCAACGCCCGACGGGCGATGATGAGATGGATTGCCCCCGCCACTATCCTTTTCTCGAGCCTGGTGCCGAGTTGCTGTTCTTCCTCGCCGAGATCGACGGCGGAGAAGGCGATGTCATCGTTCTCGAACATTACCCACCTCGCACCCTCCTGTTTCCTGACCGGGCCCCACCTGCCGCACCCCGCTGACTAGGAAGTCCATGCAGACCCTCAAAACCAAGGTCCTCATTATCGGCGCCGGCACCGGCGGCTATGTCGCGGGCATCCGCTGTGGCCAACTGGGGTTGGAAACGGTGCTGGTCGATGGCGGCGACGGGCTGGGCGGGACCTGCCTGAACGTCGGCTGCATCCCGTCCAAGGCGATCATCCATGCGGCGGGCAAGTATGAGACGGTGGCCAAGGCCGCGGGCGACGGCACGCTTGGGATCACGGCATCCGCCCCTGCCATCGACCTGTCCAAGACCGTCGAGTGGAAGGACGGGATCGTCCGCAAGCTGAACAGCGGCGTTGCCGCCCTGCTGAAGAAGGCCAAGGTGAAGGTCATCAAGGGCTGGGCGACGTTCGCCGACGCCAAGACCTGCCGCGTCGAGACCGAGGACGGTCCCATCGCCATCACCGCCGAGCACGTCATCCTGGCGACGGGGTCCGAGCCGGTCGAACTGCCCTTCCTGCCGTTCGGCGGCGACGTCATCTCCTCGACCGAGGCCCTGTCTCTGGACGCCGTGCCGGGCCGGTTGGTCGTCGTCGGCGGCGGCTACATCGGGCTGGAGCTGGGCATCGCCTATCGCAAGCTGGGGGCCGAGGTCGCCATCGTCGAAATGGCCGACCGCATCCTGCCGCTCTACGACAAGGCCCTGACCGATCCGGTGCACAAATGGCTGGAGCGGCACGGGGTTCAGCTGTTCCTCGGCGCCCGCGCGGGCGGCTTCGGCGACGGGGCCCTGTCGATCACGACGAAGGACGGCGAGCCCCTTTCGATCCCGGCGGACAAGGTGCTGGTCACCGTCGGCCGCAAGCCTCGCACGTCGGGCTGGGGCCTGGAGAACATGGGCGTCGCCATGGCCGGCCCGTTCGTGAAAGTCGACGACCGCTGCGCCACCAGCATGCGGAACGTCTGGGCCGTCGGCGACCTCACTGGCGAACCCATGCTGGCCCACAAAGGCTCGGCCCAGGGCGAAATGGTCGCCGAGATCATCGCGGGCAAAGACCGCAAATTTGACCCGGTCACCATCGCCGCGGTCTGCTTCACCGAGCCCGAGATCGTCTCGGCCGGGCTCGGACTGCTCGACGTCGAAGGCCGCGATGACGTGATCCAGTCGGTCTTCCCTCTCGCCGCCATCGGCCGCGCACTTGCCATCGAGGCGGGCGAGGACGGCGGCTTCGTGCGGGTGATCGCCTCGAAGACCGACCACCGCATCCTCGGGCTTCAGGCCGTCGGCCAGCACGTCGCCGAACTGTCCAACAGCTTCGCCCAGATGCTGGAGATGGGCGCGGTGCTGGAGGATGTCGCCGGCGTCATCCACGTCCACCCGACCCTGGGCGAGGCCTTCCATGAGGCGTCCCTGCGCGCCCTGGGTCACGCCATCCACATCTGACGGCGGCCCCGTTCGCAGATCGGCGCGGCGGGTCTATATCCCGGCCATGCCCCTGCCCCGGATCTTCATCGACGCCGACGCCTGCGCGGTGAAGGACGAGGTCTATCGTGTGGCCGCGCGATACGGCCTGCATGTCTTCGTCGTCTCGAACGGCTGGATCAACACGCTGCGGCAGCCCTGGATTGAGCAGATCGTCGTCGACGCGGGGCCGGACGTGGCCGACGACTGGATCGCGGAGCGGGCCGGACCCGGCGACATCGTCATCACGGCCGACATTCCGCTGGCGGATCGCTGCCTGAAGGCGGGGGCCCAGGCGCTGAAGGCCAATGGCCAGAGCTTCACGCCCGACATGATCGGATCGGCGTTGGCTGGCCGCATGGTGGGCGAACATCTGCGGTCGATGGGGGTTGCGACCTCCGGCCCGCCTCCGTTTTCGGGCAAGGACCGGTCGGCGTTCTTGCAGGCGCTGGATACGGCCGTCGTGCGGGCCAAACGGGTGCTGGCGTGACTGTCATCCCGGAAAGCGAACTCGACTTCCGCTTCTTTCGTGCGGGTGGCCCCGGCGGGCAGAACGTCAACAAGGTGGCGACCGCCGTGCAGATGCGGTTCGACGCCCGCCACTCGCCCAGCCTGAGCGAGGCGGTGCGCGAGCGGCTGATGAAGCTGGCGGGCCAGAGGCTGACGCAGGACGGCGTGATCGTCATCAGCGCCGTGCGCTTCCGCACGCAGGAACGGAACCGGGCGGACGCGATGGAGCGGCTTCAAGCCCTGGTCGACAAGGCGTCCATCGCGCCGGTCAAGCGCATCGCTACCCGTCCGACGCGCGCGTCCAAGGAGCGGCGGCTTCAGGCCAAGGCCGGACGATCGTCCATCAAGGCCGGGCGGGGCCGGCCGGATCTGGACTAGTCCTCGTCGTCGGCCGCGGGAGCTGTGGTCTGCGGAGCGGACGCAGCCGTGCTGCCGGTCGCGGCCGGAGCGGGCTCCGACGGCTCGGGCTCGGAGGACACCGCCGGGGCTGGGCGGAACAGCAGCGCCGCCACACGGCCCTCGTCGTTCAGACCCACGATCCACTGGGTGGCGGCGTTTTCGAAGGTGACGAGGAACTGGTTGGTGCCGTTGCTCAGGCCCTGCGGCTCGATCAGTTCGAGCGCGCCGAAGCCCTGAACGATCGGACGGAGCGTCGGCAGCTGGGGCCGCAGGCGGTTGGCGAGGTCGGTTGTGAACAGTTCGGCGTCGATCTCACCCTCGGCCAGGTCGGCGATGACGACGCGGAGCGCGCCCTCGGCCATGTCGGCCTGAGTGACCTCGTCCTGGGTCGGACCGGCGGCGGACGCGGCCGGGGCTAGCGTGACTGGCCGGACCGGGGTGTCAAAGGTGTTGGGGATGGTGGCTGCGGCCGTCGGGCTGGCAGCCGGGGCCAGCGAGCGGGTCTCGCCCACCGGCACGGCCTGACCCGCGGTTTGCGCCAGACCCGGCGTTGCGGCGGTGACGAGCAGGGCGGCGAACGCGGCGGAACGGAGCATCGGGCGTCCTTTGAAAGCGGTCAGCCAAGACTCCAGGGCCAAAGCGACAGAAGCAAGGCGGCGGCCGACAGGATGACGGACACGCCCACGCCAACGCCCAGCCACGGCGACGGTTTCGCCCGCTCGACGATGACGGTCTGGGGCTGGGGCGGGTCCTGGACGAGGCGGGAGATCGCGCGGGCGGCGGCGATGGCCTCGTTGATCGCATCGCGGACCTGAGCCTGAGGGCCGAGCTCGCGCCGAATCCAGCGCTCCACCACCGGCTGGGCGGCGGACCACAGGTCGTGGTCGGGGTTCAGGCGCCGCGCGACGCCCTCGACCGACACCATGGTCTTTTGCAGCAGGATCAGCTCGGGCCGCAGATGCATGTCGAACAGGGCCGTGATCTCGAACAGCTGGCCCAGCAGCCGTCCCATAGACACCTGCGACGCAGCCCGACCGATCACCGGCTCGCCGACGGCGCGCAGGGCCTGGGCGAAGGCCTCGACGCTGTGGTGCGGCGGGACGTATCCGGCCTCGAAGTGGACGCGGGCGATGCGGCCGTAGTCGCGGGTGAGGAAGCCCCACAGGATCTCGGCCAGGTAGCGCCGCTCGGCCGGGCCGATGCGGCCGACGATGCCGAAGTCGACGGCGGTCAGGTCGGCGGGGGCCTGGCAGAACAGGTTCCCCTCATGCAGGTCGGCGTGAAAGACGCCGTGGTCCAGCGCCTGGATCAGAAAGGCGCGCACGACGTTGTCGGCCAGCTGGTCCTTGTCCAGCCCCGGCTGACGCGCCGCGTCCGGGTCGGTCATGGGCAGGCCCGGCGCCCACTCCAGGGTCAGGACCCGCTTTCCGACCCCGTCCCAGACGACCTTGGGCGAGGACATGTGCATCATGCCGTCCGCGCGGGCCTTCTCCATGACGTCGTGGAGTTCCGAGGCCGCCGCCGCCTCCAGCCGCATGTCGAGCTCCAGATACATCGACCGCGCGACGGTCTCGACGAAGGCCTGGGGCTCCAGACGCCGGGCTGGAACGACGAAGCGGTGCACCAGCCGCGCCGCCAGCCGCATGGCGTCCAGCCCCTGGGCTACCCGACGCTCCACGCCGGGACGCAGCACCTTGACCGCGACCTTGCGGCCGTCGGCCAGATAGGCCGGGTGGGCCTGTGCCAGCGACGCCGCGCCAATGGGGTCGCCGAAATCGATGAAAAGGTCCTCGACCGTGCGGCCGATGGAGCGTTCGACCTCCCGCCGGGCCTGGTCGGTCGGGAACGGCGGCAGCTTGTCCTTCAGCCGGCCCAGGTCGCGGGCGAATTCGATGCCGAAGATGTCGGCGCGGGTGGCCATGACCTGGCCCAGCTTGATGGCGACGGGGCCAAGGGTCTCGAAGGCGCGGCCCAGGCGCTGACCGGGGCGGCCGGTGCGGGCGTCGGCCCCCGCGAACAGATGCACGAAGCCGGCGATGGGCCGGAACCAGGCGGGCAGCAGATGGGTGATCTCGCGCGGGATCAGGGCGTCATGCTTGGCCAGCGCCCCGCCCCAGCGGATCAGCCGCACCGTCGCGCCCAGCGGATCTCGCACGGGCACGGTCGGCGGCGCGGCCGGAGCGACGCGGTAGGCGGGGTTGGGAGCCTGCGGGGTCAGATCGCCCACCCGAAGTGGATGGCCGCGACCCCGCCCGACAGGTTGGTGACGGCGACGTTCCGGAAGCCCGCGTCCTCGATCATGGCCTTGAAGGTCGTCTGGTCAGGGAAGCGACGGATGCTCTCGACCAGGTACTGGTAGCTGTCGCGGTCCTTGGCGACCCATTGCCCGATCGCCGGGATGGCGTTGAACGACCAGGCGTCATAGGCCTTTCGCACGGCCTCCGCAGTCGGCCGAGAGAACTCCAGGCACAGGAAGCGTCCACCCGGCCTGAGCACCCGCCGGGCTTCCTTGAGAGCGACGGGAATGTCGGCGACGTTGCGGATGCCGAAGCTGATCGAATAGGCGTCGACCGAGGCGTCGGGGACGGGCAGCTTCATGGCGTCGCCGACGGTCCAGACCATCTCGGGCTCGCCGCCCTTCTGCACCCCGGCAAGGATCATCTCGGCGTTGTAGTCCAGCACGATGACCGAAGCGTCGGACCCGCCCCGGCGTTCCTGGGCGCGCCGGGCCAGCTTCGAATAGCGCCGGGCCATGTCGCCTGTGCCGCCCGCGACATCGAGGATGGTCTCGCCGGGACGAGGGTTGAGCTTCGCCGCCGCAGCGTCCTTCCACAACCGGTGCACGCCGCCGCTCATCAGGTCGTTCATCAGGTCGTAGCTCGAAGCCACGCTGTCGAACACGCCGCGCACCAGACGCACCTTCTCGCGCGCATCCACGTCGCGAAAGCCAAAGGAGGAAGTGGCGGCGGTCTCGGTCATCCGGGCGGTCTAGCCCGTCGGCGCGGCCCCGTCATCCGCCCGCGAGGCCGCAGGGTCGCCCAGCTCGACCAGGGCGGCGTCATAGAGCGCGAGCAGCTGCCGCTCCTGAACCAGCAGATCCTCCATGAACAGGGTCATGCGCATCATCTCCCGATGCGCGCCGCTCTCGTCGGACAGGATGTTCAGAAGGCCGAGCGCGGTGTCATACCCGGCTCGGTTCAGGGAGGTCAGGCTCTCCTGGGCGCGATACAGACGCGCCAGCATGAACACCTCCTCGGGGTCCATGTGCTGGAACAGATCGCTGGAGGAGACGCTGACCCAGACTGCGTTCTGCTGCGAGAACAGCCTCAGCCCGCCATTGCCGAACAACTCCTCGATGGCCGGCGACGCCGTGACGCGGGTCACCACGGCGTCGGGCGTACCACCGGCCTCGGCGAAGGCGCGCTTCAGGGTCTCATGCCGGGCGATGTAGCCGCCGCCCACCAGCCGCTCGCGGTTGCCCCGGATTTCCGCGACCAGATAGGCCCGCATCTCCTCGGCCCGCCGGGCGTCCTGTCGGTCCTCCCACAAGGCGGTCAGGCCAAGCGCCAGCACGACCGAAAAGACGATCAGCAGGCTCTCGAAAACCGCGCGCGGCAGCCAGCGCCGCCAGGCGATCGGTCGGCGTCTGATCGCGGTCTCCGGCGCGGCCTCGTCCATGAGGCGGAGCTTGGCCCGAACTGGACGCCTTGACCAGTCGTCAGACCGCCCGCGGCCGGGGCACGCCCAGGTCCTTCATGACGCCCCGCATGGCCGAGTAGCATCCGCAGGCGTGGGCCTCGAGCGCCGGGCGGTCCAGCACCTCGACCCAGCCTCGGCCGCGCCGGATCAGGCCGCGATCCTCCAGCTCGGACCCGACCTCCGACACCGTGGCGCGGCGCACGCCCAGCATGCCGGCGATGTCGGCCTGGGTCAGGTCGAAGCGGGGGCCGTTGGCCCGATCGTGCAGCGTCAGCAACCAGCGCGCCAGCCGCTCGTCCAGCCGGTGCTGGGCGTTGCACGCAGCGGTCTGCTGGACCTGGGCGAACAGGCTTTCGGTGAAGCGCGACAGGGCGTTGCGCAAATCCTCGCTCTTGCCGAGCGCATCGGAGAAGACGTCGGCCGGGCAACACGCCGCCGAGCCCTCGATCTGGGCGATGGCGCGGCTGGAGGCGCGGGCGTTCAAGGGGCCGCAGGTGACGCCGACCAGCCCTTCGCGCCCGATGGCGGCGGTCTCGATCATCCGGTCTTCGGGCAGGACGGTCATCAGCGACACCACGCCGGTCAGGGGAAACCAGACCTCGTCGACCTCTTCGCCCGCGTCGTAGAGCATCTGGCCCTGGGCGAAGGGCTTTTCGTGCAGGTGCGGCTCCAGCCGTTGCCGATCCGCGTCGGCCAGAGAGGCGATCCACAGATTGTCCAAGTCGAGCCTCCGTAAGAATGGCGACGCTTCCAAACGCCAAAGCTTGGCGAAGCGTTCCGAACGACGATCGACGGATGGAGGCGCCGCTTGTCGCGGGCCGGGCGGCGGTCTAGGCGAGGATCATGAGCCGCCCCGTCATCGACCCCGTCGCCGCCATCGCCGATCTGACCGCCTGGTCGGTCGCGCCGGGCGAGCGCCCCGCGATCCGCCGCGAGATCCGCTTCGCCGACTTCAACGCCGCCTTCGGCTTCATGAGCCGGGTAGCCCTGAAGGCCGAGACGATGGATCACCATCCGGAATGGTCCAATGTCTACAACCGCGTGGAGGTGCTGCTGACGACCCACGACGCAGGCGGCGTGACAGAGCTGGATGTGACGCTGGCCCGCTTCATCGACGAGGCGGCGTCGGCTCTGGGGGGGAAATGAGATGACCGGACGCGTCGCGGGCAAGACGGCCCTGATCACGGGGGCCGCAGGCGGGCTGGGCGAGGCGATGGCGCGCATGCTGGTGCGCGAGGGGGCCAAGGTCGCCGTCACCGACATCGACGGAGCCCGCGCCCAGGCGCTCGCGGCAGCGATCAACACGGAAACGCCTGGGGCCGCCTTCGCCTGGCAGCATGATGTGGCCGACGAGGCGCGCTGGGCCGAGGTGGTGGATCAGGCCGTCGCCGCGATGGGCTCACTGTCGGTGCTGATCAACAACGCCGGCGTCGGCGGGCCGCTGACCTTCGTTGAGGACGACACGGTCGAGAACTGGCAGCGTCAGTTCGACATCAATCTGAAATCCGTGATGCTGGGGGCCAAGCACTGCATGGCGCATCTTCGGGCGGCGGCTCCGGCCTCGATCGTGAATATCTCGTCCATCGCCGCCCTGGCGGCCGGGCCGGGCATGGGGGCCTACAACGCCACGAAGGCGGCTGTGTGGATGTACACCAAGACGCTGGCTCTGGAGGCCGCCAAGAAGGACTGGAACGTGCGCTGCAACTCGGTGCATCCGGTCTTCATCAAGACCCCGATCCTGGACCCCTTCATCGCCATGGCGGGTGGTGACGAGGAGACGGCGCACCAGAAGCTGGCGCGGGGCATCCCGCTGAAGCGCATCGGAGAACCGGATGATGTCGCCTATCTGGTGCTCTATCTGGCCTCGGACGAGTCGAAGTTCGTGACAGGGTCGGAGTTCAAGATCGACGGCGGGATGACGGCGCAGTAGGCCTCGACTGCGCTCACGAGCCGATCCGCCAGCCATCGCCGGCCCGAACCGAATCCAGAGAACCGTGTTAACCTTTCGACGCAAGCGGGAGGTCGAGAGCATGCGCACGTTATTGATTAGCGCCGGGCTGGCGTTGTGGACGATGGCTCCCGACGCGACGGCCCAAACCTGGGGTCAGCCCCATTACCGAGCCCCCGTCGTCACTTGGGGCCAACCGCACGGGGCCTGGGGCGGCGGCCTGACGGAGTGGGACGGCCGCCACTATGCGGTCACCGGTCACGCGGCTACCGGATACATGCATGGTCCCGCAGCGGCGCACGGAAGCGACGGCCACGGAACGGCGAGCCGCTATGGCCACAGCGCCTATGGCGACCCTCGCGCCTACCGTCCGCCGAGTGAATATGGCTACGGCGCTCGCGACCGCGGCGGTCGATACGGCTACAGCGGAAGCAACCGCTGGACGCGATGGTCCAGCCCGCCGGGCCGGGGTTACCACGACGCCTACGGCTACAACGACGATCGGGCTCCGCGTGGCCCCGATCCGCATCGTCCCTACGGGCAGGATTGGGACTGCGCCCCGGGGCCGTATCTTTACGACCGGTAAGGCGGCTTCACGCTTTCGGCGCGAAGTTTAACCACGTCTGGAACATCGCTCTCGCGCCCAGGGAGCATCCGGAACCCAAACGCGTCAGGACGCTCTAGGACGGCTTGACCCGCCTGGAGAGTTTCGCCGTGTCCCGACTGATTTCGACCCTCATCGCCTCGCTCGCCGGCCTGCTGATCCTGGTCGCCGCTCCTGCTCTCGCCGGCGATCGACCCGGGGGTGGGGGCGGTCAGCATGGAGGCGGCCACGGGGGAGGGCACGGTGGCGGCGGCCACCCCGGCGGCGGCTGTGGCGGCGGCTGCGGTGGCGGAGGTCATGGGGGCGGCGGCCACTATGGCGGCAATATCAACGTCAATGTGAACGCAAACGCGAACGCCAGCGCCTATGCCGGCGCGGGGGCTGGGTCCTTCATCAACGCGCGCGCCTATGACATGGGCCAGGTCACCGGCGGATACGGCGGTCACGGCGGCATGGTCGCGGTCGGCTCGGGCGGGATCGACCTGGGCGGCTATGGCTATGGCGGCAGCTACGGCTACGTCTACGTCAGCGGACCCGGATACGGCCCCAGCCGTCCGTTCGGCTATACCGTCCACGGCTTCGGCCGCCGCTATGTGACGACCGATCGCTGCGGCGGCTGCCGTCCGCCGCGCCCGCGCCCCTGCGATGGACCGTGCGGCGGACACGGCTACACGACCGGCTACATTCCGGGACCCGTCATCCAGCGGCCCCCGCAGATCATCCAGGAACCGCCGCAAGTCCACTTTCTGGGCTGTGAGCAAGGCGTCTGCGAGCCGGTTCAAACGCCAGCGCCGCAAGGCTATGCCCATCACGACGGGGGGTCGGCCTCGGGGTCATCCTACAGCGCCTACGAGAGCTACAGCGAGAGCTCGTCGTACGGCGGGGGCTACGCCTATGGCGGTGGCGCGGCGACCGGCGGACCACAGTATGCGCCGGCGTCGCCCGTCTATCAGGACCCTGTGTATCCGCCGTCGCCCTACGCGCCGCCGCCCGTGACCTATCAGCCGGCGCCGGTCATCGTGGCGCCGCCCGCCGGCTACTATGGCGACCTGCCGCCGGGCGATACGGGCGAGGGTCGGCCGTACCGGCAGGAGATGCCCTATCGCCAGGAGTACGGCGAACGGGGCTGAGCCTCAGGCGGGGATGCGGGCGATCGCCTTGATCTCGAACTGGAAGCCGGACAGCCAGGTGACGCCGACGGCGGTGATGTTCGGATAGGGCTTTTCGCCCCAGTTGCGGACGTGCACCGGCCACATGGTGTCGAAGATGGCGTCGGGATCGACCATGAACAGGGTCACGTCCACGACGTCGGCGAAGCCGGCGCCGGCCGCCTCGAGGATGGCGTTTAGATTGTCGTAGGCCAGCTGGACCTGGGCGGCGAGGTCGGGTTCCGGCGAGCCGTCCGGGCGGGCGCCGACCTGGCCGGACACGAACAGCAGGTCGCCGCTGCGGATCGCGGGGGAGTAGCGGTGCCGCTCATAGAGGGCGTGCGGGGACGCGGGCGAAACGACCGTTCTGGGGGCCATGGGGGAACCTTTGCCTTTCGGGGGGACCCCTCAGGTGGGGACGTCCGGGTCCGGCTCCAAGCGGCGGCCGCAACAAGGCTTTGTGATCGGCGCGTCTGACGCTAGACGGACGCCGTCATGACCGATCTCGCAGCCCTCGAACTGGACCTGATCAACGCCATCGGCGGGGCGACGAGCGTCGCCGAGGTGGAGGCCGTGCGCGTCGCGGCGCTCGGCAAGACCGGGACGATCTCGGGCCTGCTGAAGGGCATGGGGGCGATGAGCCCCGAGGAGCGGCGCGAGCAGGGGCCGGTCATCAACGGCCTGCGGGATCGGGTCGCCTCGGCCCTGGCGGCGCGCAAGGCCGAGCTGGAGGCGGCGGAGCTGGACGCGCGTCTGGCGGCCGAGCATGTGGATCTGACCCTGCCGGCGCGGCCGCGTCGCAAGGGCGGGGTGCATCCGACCATGCAGGTCATGGACGAGATGATCGCCCTCTTCGCCGAGATGGGCTTCTCCGTCGCGGAAGGCCCGGATATAGAGGACGACTTCCACAACTTCACGGCGCTGAACTTCCCGCCCAAGCACCCGGCGCGGGAGATGCACGACACCTTCTTCCTGCGGCCCGACCCGGAAACGGGCGAGCGCAAGGTGCTGCGCACCCACACCAGCCCGGTGCAGGTGCGCACCATGATGAGCCAGGAGCCGCCGATCCGCATCGTCGCGCCGGGCCGGACCTTCCGCAAGGACTCCGACGCCACCCACACGCCGATGTTCCACCAGATCGAGGGCCTGGTGATCGGCCGAGACATCCACATGGGTCACCTGAAGACGACCCTGAAGGGTTTCGTCACGCGGTTCTTCGAGCTGGACGATGTGGATGCGCGGTTCCGGCCGCACCACTTCCCCTTCACCGAGCCGTCGGCCGAAATGGACATCCGCTGCGACCGCTCGGGCGGAAAGCTCGTCTTGAACGAGGGCGACGACTGGCTGGAGATCCTGGGCTGCGGGATGGTGCATCCCAAGGTGCTGAGGAACTGCGGCATCGATCCGGACCAGTGGCAGGGGTTCGCCTTCGGCATGGGCGTCGATCGCCTGGCCATGCTGAAGTACGGCGTGCCGGACCTGCGCCCCATGTTCGAGGCCGATGTGCGCTGGCTGGCGCACTATGGCTTCTCGGCGTTCGCCGCGCCCAACCCCGCGTCCGGCCTCAGCTGAGTCTTTCGGAACCCGACCATGACCGATACCGCCCCGACCCGGCCCGGACCGGCCGATACGCCCGCCAATCGCGCGATCGTGGAGAAGACGCACTTCGCCAAGGCCGGCATCTGGCTGCCACAGTTCGCCGTGCTGCATTTCAACGCCGGCGTGCCGGTCATCGCCGACAAGGTGTTCGAGGACTGCGTGTTCGAGGGGCCGGGCGTTCTGCTGGCGCTGGAGGACAACACCTTCGACGGCTGCAATTTCGGCGTGGCCGAGGATCCGTCCAGCCTGCTGTGGAAGCCCGTCGGGCCCAAGGTCGTGGGCGGGGTGCCGTTCCGCAACTGCCGCTTCGTGCGCTGCCGCTTCGCCATGATCGGGTTTTCGGGCCACCAGCCCTTCCTGGACGCCGTCGCGGGCATTCAATCGCGGGGATCGCAATGAGCCACGTTCCGCCCGACAGCCTGCCGATGATCGGCCTGGGCCGCCGCTTCAATCCGGCCACCGATCTGTCCAAGAGGCACTTCCAGAACGAGGATTTCGCCCTCTACGACCTGTTCGTGCATCACCTGCGCACCGGGCGGACGGTGATCGACGGCCTGACCTTCACCGGTTGCCGCGTGGAGGGGCCCGCCGTGATGCTGGTCCTGGACGGTACGAACTTCGACTCCACCAACTTCGGCGAAGCCAAGGGCGACATGAAGAACCTGGTGCTGCGGCCTTCGGGGTCCAAGGCCATCGGCACCCTGCCGGTGCGCAACTGCACCTTCGTCGGCTGTGAGTTCTACGCCTTGGGATTCACCGGCAACGACGCCCTGATCGAGCAGTTGCTCGCCATTCCGACCGCCTGATTTCGAGCCGACCGACCCATGAAGTTTTCCCTGTCCTGGCTGAAGGATCACCTCGACACGACGGCCACCGCCGCCGAGGTCGCCGACGCCATGACCATGGCCGGACTGGAGGTCGAGGAGGTCCGTGATCCGGCCGCCGCACTGGCGCCCTTCACCGTGGCGAAGATCGTCTCGGCCGAGCGCCACCCCAACGCCGACCGGCTGCAGGTCTGTCAGGTCGAGACCGTCGACGGCCTGAAGGAGATCGTCTGCGGGGCGCCAAACGCCCGGGCCGGGCTGACGACCATCTATGCGCCCATCGGCGCCTATGTGCCGGGGCTGGGCGTGACCCTGGTCGAGAAGCCGGTGCGGGGCGTGGTGTCGAACGGCATGCTGTGTTCGGCGTCGGAGCTGCAGCTGGCCGACGAGAGCGACGGCATCCAGGAGTTGCCGCCGGAAATCCCGGTCGGGACGCCGGTGGCCAAACTGTTCGGCGCCGAGCCGGTCATCGATTTCGAGGTGACGCCGAACCGGCCGGACTGGCTGGGGGTGACGGGCATCGCGCGCGATCTGGCGGCGGCGGGCGTGGGCACGCTGAAGCATTTCGACATCGCGGTCGTCCGGGGCGGCTTCCCCTGCCCCGTTTCGGTGCGGATCGAGGCGCCGGAGCTGTGCCCGGTGTTCGCCGGGCGGCTGATCCGGGGGGTGAAGAACGGGCCGTCGCCGGAGTGGCTGCAAAGACGGCTGACCTCGATCGGGCTGCGGTCGATCAACCGGCTGGTCGATGTGACCAATCTGATCGCCTACGACCGGGCGCGGCCGCTGCATGTGTATGACGCGAACAAGCTGGTCGGATCCAAGATCGTGGTGCGGGCGGGTCAGATCTCGGCCGGGGCCGAGCACATCGCCGCGGGCACGCCCGAGAGCCTGATCGCGCTGGACGGCAAGACCTATCAGGCATCGCCCAGCGACTGCGTCATCGCCGATGCGGCGGGCGAGCGGCCCATCGGCCTGGGCGGCGTCATGGGCGGAGAGAGCACGGGTTGCGACGAGACGACCACCGACGTCTTCGTCGAAAGCGCCTGGTTCGACCCCATCGCCACGGCCCAGACAGGGCGATCGCTGGGGATCACCTCGGACGCACAGTACCGGTTCGCGCGCGGGGTCGATCCGGCCTCGGTCGTGCCGGGCCTGGAGCTGGCGACGCGGCTGATCCTCGACCTGTGCGGCGGCGAGCCGTCGGAGATTGTGGTGGCGGGCGAGGCCCCGGCGAACCCGGCGCCGTTCCCGTTTGATCCCGCCTATGTGAAGCGGCTGTCGGGGCTGGAGCTGGACGACGACCGGATCGGCACGATCCTGGGTCAACTCGGCTTCCTTGTGACCGCGGGCGGCGCGGGTCAGGTCGAACGGTGGACCGTCACCCCGCCGTCGTGGCGCCGCGACGTGGAAGGCCCGGCCGATCTGGTCGAGGAGGTGGCGCGCATCCACGGTTACGACCACCTGCCGGATGCGCCCCTGCCCAATCAGGGCGCGCCGAGCCGGGGGGTGCTGAACCCGCGCCAGGCCCGCGTGCGGATCGCGCGGCGGGCCTTGGCGGCGATGGGATACGCGGAAGCCGTGACGTGGTCGTTCACGCGGCGGGACATCGCGGAGATGTTCGGCGGCGGCGACGAGCGCCTGGTCGTGGACAATCCCATCGCGTCCGATCTGGACTGCATGCGGCCCTCGGTCCTGCCCAACCTAATCCAGGCGGCGGCGAGAAACGCCGCGCGGGGGCATGGCGACGTGGCCCTGTTCGAGATCGGGCCGATCTATCTGGGCGACGGCCCGGCGGACCAGCGGACGGTGATCGCCGGCCTGATAAGCCCGCGCGCCGCCCGGCACTGGGGCGGTCCGGGCGAGGACGCCCTGTTCGCGCTGAAGGGCGACCTGACGGCCCTGCTGGAGCAGATCGGCGCGCCGGTCGCGGCGATGCAGCTGGCGCAAGGGCAGAACCGCGACTGGTGGCATCCGGGCCGGTCGGCGCGGCTTCAGCTGGGACCCAAGACCGTCATCGCCGAGTTCGGCGCGGTGCATCCGCGCATGCTGAAGGCGCTGGACGCCGACGGGCCGATGCTGGGCTTCGAGATCGTTCTGGACGCCGTGCCCGAGCCGAAGGCGAAGGCGACCAAGGCCCGCGGCAACGCCGACCTGCCCAACCTCATGCCCCTGACCCGCGACTTCGCCTTCGTGGTCGAGGACGGCCGGGCGGCTGGCGACCTGGTCCGGGCCGTGGCGGGCGCGGACAAGGCCCTGATCACCGAGGTAAGGGTCTTCGATGTCTATCGCGGGCCGGGCGTGCCGGAGGGGTCCAAGTCCGTCGCCCTGGAGGTCGTGATCCAGCCGCGCGAAGCCACCTTGACCGACGCGGACATCGAGGGTCTGTCTGGGCGCATCGTCGCTGCCGCCGAAAAGCTTGGGGCGCGGCTCAGGAGCTAGCCGGGGGGGGGGGGCGGTATGGGCGTCAAGCCAAGGATCGAGACGGCGTTCGAACGGATGCTGTTCCGCTCGCGCTGGCTGATGGCGCCCTTCTACGTCGGACTGGCGCTGGCCCTGATCATGTTGCTGGCGATCTTCGTGCGCGAACTCGCCTACTACCTGCCCCAGGCTTTCGCGACGCGCTCGGAGATGGATTCCAACGACGCCATCCTGGCGCTGCTGACGCTGGTGGACCTGTCGCTGGCGGGCAATCTGCTGCTGATCGTGATCTTCTCGGGCTATGAGAACTTCGTCTCCAAGCTGGACCTGGACGGCGAGACCGACCGGCCGCCCTGGATGGGCACGGTCGATTTCTCGGGCCTGAAGATGAAGCTGATCGCCTCCATCGTGGCGATCTCGGGCATTCAGCTGCTGAAGACCTTCATGAACATCGGCAAGCCCGGTTATCCGCTGGACGAGGCCGCCATGATGTGGGGCGTGATCATCCACCTCACCTTCGTCGTCTCGGGTGTGCTGCTGGCGCTGATGGACTGGCTGACTGCGAAGACGGACAAGCATTAAGCGAGTGGCGCTACCGCTCGGCTCGCGGAGCCTCGCTGCGTGAGCGCGGCGACATGCGGGCGCGGTGTGCTTGCACTTGACGGCCTTAGGACCTCGTTAACCTCGCCGCCGCAAGGCTGACTCAAACGTCGCCGACCCTGACCGAACGCCGAGGGGGCGAACCGATCCAGGGATACGACATGCACCGCCGCCAGCTGATCCAGACCGGCTTCGCCGCCGCGACCGCCAGCGCCCTTTCGGCCTGCGCCACCCAGCCGAGACAGCCGGTCGAGCCGGCCTATCCGATCGCGTCGGATCAGAATGCACCGGCCTATACCGCCGACGAACTGGTGGCTGCCGGGTCGCGCGAACTGGGCATCGCCGCCGAGGCGATGGGCGCGGCGATCGAGCGCATCTTCGCCGACCAAGGCGACCGCCCGACCGCCTACATCGCGGGTGAGGAAGGGGCCGGCGCCGCTGTCGTCGGTCTGCGCTATGGCCGGGGCGCCCTGCACATGAAGGACATGAGCGCCTCGGTCGAGGTGTTCTGGCAGGGCATTTCGGTGGGCTGGGACGTCGGCGGCAACGCCAGCCGCGTGTTCACCCTGGTCTATGGCCTCTACAATCCCGATGCGATCTACCGCCGCTATCCGGGCGTCGAGGGTTCAGCCTATCTGGTCGGCGGCGTGGGCGTGAATTACCAGCGCGCCGACGGCATCGTCCTGGCCCCCGTGCGGACCGGCGTCGGCCTGCGCCTCGGCGCCAACGTCGGCACCATGGCCTACAGCCGCCAGCGCAACTTGCTGCCGTTCTGATCCGATCGATGGGGATGGTGGAGCCGAGGGGAGTCGAACCCCTGACCTCGTCATTGCGAACGACGCGCTCTACCAACTGAGCTACGGCCCCGGCCTTCGTGAAGGCGAGGGCGGGACATAGGCGGGCGGCGCGGTCGGTGTCAACGGGTCAGAAGACCCGGTTCAGGCGTCCTCGTCGAACTTTCGACTGACCAGGTCCGCCAAGGCCTCGACGGCCGGTTCAGCGTCAGAGCCCTCCGCCTTGATCTCGATGTCACAGCCGTTGCCGGCGCCCAGCATCAGCAGGCCCATGATCGAGCGCGCATCGACCGTGACGCCGTCACGGGTGACGGTGATCTCGGCCTCGAAACTGGAGGCCAGCTTGACGAACTTGGCCGAGGCGCGGGCGTGCAGACCCCGCTGGTTGCAGATGCCGACCGAGCGCGACGCCGTCATTTTTCGCCCGCCAGCACCCAGGACGCCACCGAGATGTATTTGCGCCCCGCCTCCTGGGCATGGGCGACGCAGGTCTCCAGGTTCTCGCGGCCACGCACGCTGGCCAGCTTGATCAGCATGGGCAGGTTCAGCCCGGCGATGACCTCGGCATGGGTCTGCTCCATCACCGAGATGGCCAGGTTGGACGGCGTGCCGCCGAACATGTCGGTCAGCAGGATGACCCCCTCGCCGTCGTCGACGGCGGCGGCGGCGTCGACGATGTCGCGACGGCGGCGCTCCATGTCGTCCTCGGGCCCGATGCAGATGGCTGCGACCCCGCGCTGGGGGCCGACGACATGCTCCATCGCCGAGAGGAATTCCGAGGCCAGGCCCCCGTGGGTGACGATCACGAGGCCGATCATGAAGACGTCTTCAAAGGCGAAGCATCCCGCGGTGACGGCGCCGACGCCCCCCGGGCCGACGCGCAAGCGGGCCTAGATAGAGGAAAGCGCCAGCGGTTTAAAGACGGCGCGTTGCGCGGGCGAGAACCGCCGCCGCCGAGGCGGGCCGGATGTCGAGCGTCAGGCGCGGAACGGAAACTCCGGCGAGCTCGGCGAAGTCGTCTTCCGGGTGGCGCTCGACGTCTTCCTGAACGCAGTCGACCGCGAGCCGGACGCGGGCGAGAGGAAGGTGGGCGGCCGCGACGATCCCGACGCCCCTCGCCTCGATCAAGCCCGTCAGGCGGTCTGCGGGAGCCGCGTAGAGGCCGTCGCCCGACGCGAAGACGTGGACGTAGTCGTCGCCGACGAGGCGCCAGCCCTCGTCCATCAGCCGGAGCGCCAGGCCGCTCTTGCCCGCCCCCGAAGGTCCGCGCAGCAGCACGGCGCGCCACCCGTCGGCGCACCACAGAGCCACGGCCGTGGCGTGGACCGGGTTCAGAGCCGGCGTCCCGTGGACGGCAGGGCCACCTCGAAGCGAGCGCCTGCGACGCCGCCGGCGGCGTCCATGCGGTTGGCCGCGGTCACCCTGCCGCCGTGCGCCTCCACGATCTGGCGCACGATCGACAGGCCGAGGCCGGAGTTGGCTCCGAAGGCCGTGCCCTTGGGGCGCGATGTGTAGAACCGCTCGAACACCGTCTCCAGGTTCTCGGGCGGGATGCCGGGACCGTCGTCCTCGACCAGCACCCGCAAGGGGCGCTCCACGTCGCTCTCGTCGCGGCGGATCGTCAGGCGAACCTCGGCGCCCTCCGGGCTGAAGGAGCGGGCGTTGTCGATGAGGTTTCTGAACACCTGGCCGAGCGGACCGTCCTGACCGAGCACGCGGGCGGGGCCGGCGGTCGCCACGATCAGCCGGACAGGGGCCTCCTCCGGCTTGGACGTGGTGTCGTAGACGCCGACGATGTCGCTCAGAAGGACGTTCAGGTCGACCGGGCGCGGCCGCTCGCGCGACAGTTCGGCGTCCAGTCGCGAGGCGTTGGAGATGTCGGTGATGAGGCGGTCGAGTCGGCGCACGTCCTGCTGGAGCACGCGCGTCAGCCGCTCGCGCTGGGCGGGGTCCTTCACCAGATCCAGGGTCTCGAGCGCCGAGCGGATGGAGGTGAGCGGATTCTTGATTTCGTGGGCCACGTCGGCGGCGAAGCCTTCGATGGCGTCCATCCGGGCCGAGAGGGTCTCGGTCATGGACTCAAGCGAGCGGGCGAGGTCGCCGATCTCGTCCTTGCGCTCTTCCAGGTCCGGCAGGGAGATGGCGCGGGCGCGCTGGAGCCGGACCTGATCCGCCGCCGCCGACAGCCGCATGACGGGCCGCGCGACGAACAGATGCAGCAGCAGCGACGCCAGCAGGTTCACGGCCAGCGCCACGAGGGCGAAGGGCAGGAGCGCGCGGCGCTGGGCCCCGAGGATCTGGTCGACGTCCCCGGCCTCCAGCGTCAGAACGCCGAGCACCTGCTGGACGTGGCGGATGGGCAGGGAGACCGACACCACGCGGTCGCCGGTCTCGGAGCGGCGGACGGTGGCTTGGGGCACACCCAGCAAGGCCGCTTCGATCTCGGCCCCGAGGGCCTCATTGGCCTGGGCCAGGGTTTCGCGCTCGGCCTCGGCGTTGGCGGGCGGCGCGACGGGCGTGCCGGCGGGGTTGGCGGGCGGCAGGGGGTTGCCGGGGATGGCGTCCGTGACTGACAGGCTGTCGGACACCAGCAGGCCGTCGGCGTCGTAGAGGCGCGCCCTCTGGCCGCTCGGGATGAAGTTGTCCCGCAGCCATTGGCTGGCTGCGATCGGGTCCAGCGCCGGGCTCGGTTCACCGCGCGTGATGCCCAGTTGCCCCAGCACATTGGACAGGAGCTCGGCCTGGACGCGCAGGCTTTCCTGACGCGCCTGGACAAGGCCGCGCGTCCATTCATTGAGCGCCAGCGCCCCGCCGAACAGGATCAGCAGGCTGAGCAGGTTCAGCGCCAGGATCAGCCCGCCCAGCCGCGATCCGCCGAAGCGGATCAGGCGTCGGCGAAGCGGTCGGTCTTCGGCGGTCTCCCCCGCCGAATCCTGCGGATCAGCTCTCGCGGTATCGATAGCCGACGCCATACAGGGTCTCGATGGCGTCGAACTCGGGGTCGACGACCCGGAACTTCTTCCGCATGCGCTTGACGTGGCTGTCGATGGTGCGGTCGTCGACGTAGACCTGATCGTCGTAGGCGGCGTCCATCAGGTTGTCGCGGCTCTTCACGAAGCCGGGCCGTTGGGCCAAGGCCTGGAGCAGCAGGAACTCGGTGACGGTCAGCTTGACCGGCTTGCCGTCCCAGGTGCTCTCGTGACGCGCCGGATCCATGACCAGCTTGCCCCGTCGGATCGCCTTGCCCGAGGATTCGGCCGAGGGCTCGGGCTCGCCGCCGTCGCCGCCCGAGCGGCGCAGCAGGGCCTTGACCCGCTCGATCAGGAGCCGCTGGCTGAACGGCTTGTGGATGTAGTCGTCGGCCCCGAGGTTGAAGCCCAGGATCTCGTCGATCTCCTCGTCCTTGGAGGTCAGCATGATGACCGGCAACTGGCTGGTCTGACGCAGCCGACGCAGCACCTCCATGCCGTCCATGCGGGGCATCTTGACGTCGAGGATGGCGAGATCCGGCGGCGTCTGCTCCAGCGCCTCCAGCCCCGTGGCCCCGTCGTGATAGGCGACCACCTTGTGGCCGTGGCTTTCCAGCGCCAGCGACACCGAAGCCACGATATTCTCGTCGTCGTCCACCAGGGTGATGTTGGCCAAGTCCGTCTCCTTGTCGCGACCCGAGGCGCGCCGCCCGGGGCCTATCAACGCACGTCAAGCGTAACCGTTCGCCCGAGATCGGGGTGACATTACGGCCACAGGGGCGCCCTGGCCAGATTTGGGGTGTCGAAACGGGAACTTAAACCCTTCCGATCATGATGAACGGCCAACAGCGGACCCAAAGATGGCCGGACCCGTCCACTACGAAATCTACATCCGCAAGACCGCGCCGGCGCCCTGGACGCTGATGCAGGCGACTGAGGATCGCAAGCAGGCGATCGAGGTGGCGGAAGAGACCTTGGCCGACAAGCGCGCGGTGGCCGTGCGTGTGACCAAGGAAACGCTGGATCCGGACACGATGGAGTTCACCAGCGTTACCGTGCTGACGCGCGGCGCGCCGGAGGCTCCGAAGAAGCGGGTCGTTGAGGCCGACGACCGGCCCAACTGCATGACGCCGCAGGACTTCTACACGCCCCACGCTCGAGAGCTGATCGGCCGGGTGCTGGAGGACTGGCTGGGGCGCAACGGCGTGACGGTGTTCGAGCTGCTGCATCGCCCCGACCTGGTCGAGCGGCTGGAGGCCTCGGGCGTCGAAGTCCAGCACGCCATCCAGAAGGTGGCCATCCCCGAGAGCCAGGCCACGGGCCAGGCGACGCACGACCTGATCCGCCACTACCAAAAGCTGGCCGAGACGGCGATGGAGCGGGTCGTGGTAGCAGGTCGCAAGAACCTGTTCCCCGATCTGGCCAACCGCTCACTGGCCGACGTGGCCCACCGTCTGGCGGGATCGTCGGACAGGGCTTTCGTCATGGGCGGGGTCATCTCGGGCGCGCTCATTGGGGTGCGCGGAGCGCGGGCCCGGCTGGAGCGGCTCATGGATCTCGCCGACCGCGCGCCGATGGACGGCCCGCCACGCGCGCTGGTCATGGTCGGGATCGAGCAGATCCTGTGCGAGATGATGGGATCGCGGACCTGTCTGTCGGAAATCCTGGGGCCGGCGCTGGACCAGGGGGGCAGCCTGGCGGCGGTCGTCCGCATGGTCGCGCCAAGGGAAATCGAGACGCTGATCCGCATGGATCCGAAGATGGCGCTGCTGATGCCCGCCGTGGACGGACCTGCTGCGCGTCTGGGCGTCCGGCTCGAGGCGGGCGAATACCCGATCCTGTCGGCGGCGCTCGCCCGCATGGTTCTGCGCGAACTGCAGGGGCCGCGCCGTCTGCGCCCCACAGATGCGCCCGGCGAGATCGACATCCTGCGCACGCTCGCCATGTCGTTGACGGCCACGGCCGGACGGCTGCTGACGCTGGAGGAGGTGCAGAACGCCTTCACCGAGCGATCCAAGTCCCTGGTCACCGCCGACTTCGTCCAGGCCTATGTCGATCCGTGCGAGACCGTGCTGTGCGAGGCCGAGCAGCTGACCCGCCTGTGCGAGAACGTCACGGGGGTGGCCAACAAGCGCTCGGCCGCGCGCTGGCTGGCGGCCTGCGTGACCTCGCTGCGCTTCGAGCAGGAGATGCGGACCGCGCCCCAGACGGCGGCCAGGAAGCTCCAGGCGCTGGCCCTGCTGCACCGCTCGGTGCGCGCGGCCGCCCTGTCGGAGCACGACACCGAACAGATCGGCGGCGCCATCGGCCATGTCGGCGGGGTCGTGGAGGCCGAAGCCAAGCTGACCGCCCAGCTGGCCCGTGCGCCCGCGCCGCCGCACCAGAAGCTGGCCGCCTTGCTGCGTCTGGCGGCCGGCGAAACGGCGCCCTTCGGCCCCGCCGCCGACCGCGCCAAGGCCGAGGCCATCAAGCTGTTCCGCGCGCCGGAGGCTCGCGCCGCCCTGACCGCCTCGCCCGAGCAGATCGCGCCGTTGAAGAGCCTGATGAAGGCGGCGGGGCTGGCCGCATAAGCCGCTAGTGCGCCTCGTCCCAGTTCTTCGCGGCCCGCGCGTCGACCACCAGCGGCACGGATAGCGCGACCGCCGGCTCGGCCGCCCCCTCCATGACCTTCCGGATCAGGGGAATGGCGCGCCCGACCTCGGCTTCGGGGGCTTCGAACACCAGTTCATCGTGGACCTGGAGCAGCATCTTCGTGGCCAGCCCGGCCTGCGCCAGCGCGCCCGGCATGCGCATCATGGCGCGGCGGATGATGTCGGCGGCGGCGCCCTGGATCGGGGCGTTGATGGCGGCCCGCTCGCCGAACTGGCGCTCGGCGCCGGACTTGGAGTGGATCGCCGGGATGTGGATCTTGCGGCCGAAGACGGTCGAGACGTAGCCGTTCTGACGGACCTCGGCGCGCGTGGCGTCCATATAGGCGCGGATGCCGGGGAAGCGTTCGAAGTAGGTCTTGATGTAGGCCCCGGCCTCGCCCTGATCGATGCCCAACTGGGCCGCCAGACCGAAGGCCGAGATGCCGTAGACGATGCCGAAGTTGATGGCCTTTGCCCGACGCCGCGTCTCCGGGTCCATCTGGTCGACCGGCACGCCGAACATCTCGGACGCCGTGGCGGTATGGATGTCGATGCCGGCCTTGAAGGCGCGCTTCAGCTCGGGAATGTCGCCGATGTGGGCGAGCAGCCGCAGCTCGATCTGGCTGTAGTCGGCGCTGATCAGGACGTGGCCGTCCTTGGCGATGAAGGCCTGGCGGATCTGGCGGCCGGTCTCGGTCCGGATCGGGATGTTCTGGAGGTTGGGGTCCGAGGAGGCCAGGCGGCCGGTGGTGGCGGCGGCCAGCTGATAGGAGGTGTGGACGCGGTCTGTGGTCTCGTCCATCGCCGCGATCAGGGCGTCGGTGTAGGTGCCCTTCAGCTTCGAGAGCTGGCGCCATTCCAGCAGGACGCGGGGCAGGTCGTGGGTCTCGGCCAGGGTTTCGAGCGTCGAGGCGCCGGTCTCCCACTGGCCCGAGGCGGTCTTCTTGCCGCCGGACAGGTTCAGCTCGCCGAACAGGATGTCGCCGATCTGCTTGGGGCTGCCGACGTTGAAGGGACGGCCGGCGAGGCCGTGGGCCTTCTCCTCCAGCTCGGCCATGCGCAGGCCGAACTCGGACGACAGGCGGCGCAGGCGATCAGGGTCGATGCGGACGCCTTCCAGCTCCATGTCGGCGAGCACGGCGGGCATGCCTCGCTCCAGGGTCTCATAGACGGTCGCCAGACCTTCGCGGGCCAGCCGGGGCTTGAGGATGCGCCAGAGACGCAGCGTCACATCGGCGTCCTCGGCGGCGTAGCAGGTCGCGGGCTTCAGCTCGACGTGCTTGAAGGATTTCTGGGCCTTGCCCGTTCCGGCGACCGACTTGAACGGGATGGGGTCGTGGCCGAGGTGCAGGCGGCTGAGCTCGTCCATGCCGTGGCCGTGCAGCCCGCCCTCGAGGACGTAGGAGATCAGCATGGTGTCGTCGATCGGCGCCACGCAGATGCCGCGCCGGGCCATGACGGCGAGGTCGTACTTGCCGTTCTGGACAACCTTCAGGACGGCGGGGTTTTCCAGCAGGGTCTTGAGCCGGGCCAGAACCGTGGGCTTGTCCAGCTGGGTCAGAGGCTCGCGCGCGTCACCCCCCCCGCCGAAATCCAGCCCGCCGGAGCCCTCGACCGGCGGATGCTCGTGCGTCAGGGGGATGTAGCAGGCGTCGTTGGGGCCGATCGCCAGCGACACGCCGCAGAGCCCCGCATGGGTCGCCGACAGGGCGTCGGTCTCGGTGTCGAAGCCGACGACGCCGGCCTCCGTCGCCCGGGCGAGGAAGGCGTCGAGGTCTTCCAGCGTCTGAATGCAACGGTAGGCCTCGTGGTCGAAAGTCTGCTTCTCGACCGTGTCCGACACCGCCTGTGGCGCATAGCGGGGCGAGATCACCGGGGCGGTCAGGGGCGCAGCCGGACGCGCCGGAGCGAAGGCCGAGCCGTCGTGGTTCTCCACCTTGCCGTCGCCGACGCGGCGCGACAGGGACCGGAACTCCAACTGCTCCAGGAAGGCCGACAGGGTCGCCGGATCGGGATCGCGCACGGCGAAGTCGTCGATCGGCTCGGGCGCGGGTGCGTCGCAGGTCAGGCGGACCAGCTCGCGGCTGAGCAGGATCTGGTCCTTGTGCAGGGTCAGGGTCTCGCGCCGCTTGGGCTGCTTGATCTCCGATGCGCGGGCCAGAAGCGTGTCGAGGTCGCCGTATTCGTCCAGCAGCTGGGCGGCGGTCTTGGGGCCGATGCCGGGGGCCCCCGGCACGTTGTCGACGCTGTCGCCGATCAGGGCCTGGAGGTCGACCATCTTGTCGGGCGTGACGCCGAACTTCTCCATCACCGCTTCTTCGGCCAGGCGGCGGTCCTTCATCGGGTCCCACATGACCACCGACGGCCCAATCAGCTGCATCAGGTCCTTGTCGGACGAGACGATCACGCATTCCCCGCCGGCGTCGCGCGCCTTGCAGGCATAGGTCGCGATCAGGTCGTCGGCCTCATAGCCGGGCAGTTCCACGCAGTGGACGCCGAAGGCGCGGGTCGCCTCGCGCACCAGCGGAAACTGCGGGATCAGGTCTTCGGGCGGAGCGGAGCGGTTGGCCTTGTACTGGTCGTAGAGGTCGTTGCGGAACGTCTTTTCCGAGTGGTCGAAGATGGCGGCCAGGTGGGTCGGGCCGTCCGCCCCCTTCATGTCCTTCAGCAGCTTCCACAGCATGTTGCAGTAGCCCTGGACCGCGCCGACCGGCAGGCCATCGGACTTGCGCGTCAGAGGCGGCAGGGCGTGGTAGGCGCGGAAGATGTAGGCCGAGGCGTCGATCAGCCACAGCCGGATCGGCGGGCCGTCCTGGGTCAGGGGGCGGTCGGGGGCTTCGGGAGCGGCGACGTCGGACATGGGGCGAACATAGGCGGCGGTCAGTGCGGCGTCACGCACTGCAAGACTTCTGGCGTCAGCTTTCGCAAGCTTGACCATGGACCGCGATTGGCGTCGTGTCCCCAGAGCAAGGCCTTGGGAGGGGCGGATGAAGAAGACGCGAGGATGGGGCGCGATCGCCCTGGCCTATCCAGCGGGGGCCCTGGCGGGCGCGATCATCGTGACCATCGGCTTCGCAGCCATCAGCACCTACGCCTCCCTGGCCAATGAAGGCGGCTGGACCGAGGTCCGTCGCGGGACCTGGATCCTGCCGGCCGCCACGATCTACGCTTTCGTGACCTTCATGGCCGGCCTGATCGTCATCGGCACGCCGGCCTGGTTGGTGCTGTCGAGGATGGGCCGGACCAGCCGCCAGGACGCCCTGATGGCCGGCGCCGCGTTGTCGGCGCTCGCGGGCGGCGTCTTCATCCTAGCGGCGGGCGAACCGGCGACCGCCTGGGAGCCCTGGGCGTTCGTCGCCTCGCTGACCATTCCGGGCGCGGCGGCCGGATGGACGCTGCACCGCGCGGCCTACGGTCGCTAGAACTCGCGCCAGCTGTCGCCGGGATCGCGTTCCCCGGGCCGCGCCGACTGCTGGCCCCAGGTGACCATCATCAGCACCTTGTGGCTGCGGATGCGGTACTCGCCGATCATGGGGCTGACCGCGCCCAGCGGCGCGCCGGTCCGCGCGTCATAGACGAACCCCGAGAATTCAGCGACGCCCACCCGGTCCCTGCGGCTGTAGAGACTGAGTTCCGGGATCGAGACCACGTTCAGGTTCTCGTTGATCGGCAGGGCCAGCGGCGGCAGGCCCACAACGCGGCGCATCTGCTCGATGGACAGGGTCCCCGCGCGCAACTCGAACACGGCGTCGGCCTGGGCCTTGTCGTCGGCGAGCGCATAGCCCTGTTCGGACAGGGCGGCGCGAACCGTCGAGGTTGCATAGGTCGAGCCTTCGCCGCCGAAGAAGCGATTGTCCACGAACACGCGCGCGCCGTCGACCACCGGCAGTCGCAGTCCCTCGACCGCAAGGTCTGCGGCGCGCGCCAACAACAGCTGCTCGGTCGCCGTCCGTCCCGGATAGGTCTCCGACGTCGAGGCGCAGGCCGCGAGGGTGAGCGTCATGCCGACCGCCGCCGCGAGGCGCATCACCACGTCCCGATGTTCGGCATTGACACCCACGGTTCGGCAGGTGCCAGCGGCTCACCTTCCTGCAGCAGCTCGATCGAGATGCCGTCCGGCGACCGGACGAACGCCATGCGCCCGTCACGCGGCGGTCGATTGATGACGACTCCGCCATCCATCAGCCGCTGGCAGGCAGCGTAGATATTGTCGAACTTGTAGGCCAGGTGACCGAAGTTGCGACCGCCCGTGTACTCCTCCGGGTCCCAGTTGTAGGTCAGCTCGACCTCGGGCGACCGCTCGGTGGCGGACCGCTCCAGGTCCTTCGGCGCGGCGAGAAACACCAGGGTGAAGCGGCCCTGCTCATTCTCCATGCGGCGCACCTCCTGCAGACCCAGAAGATCGGTCCAGAAGCGCAGGGAGGCGTCCAGGTCCTTCACCCGGACCATGGTGTGCAGATACCGCATGTCGGCTCTCCGAGGGCGTGATGGGGAGGGCCGTCCCTTAATCGGAAATCGTCAGCTTCCCAAGGTGATCGGACATCACTAATGACGACAACGCGCTTCGGGGAACGGCGATTTCACTTCGTTCACAGAGGAAGACCGGTCGGGGGACCGGCGAGAATTTTGGGGGACTGACCGCAGCATGGGCTCACTGACACGCGCCAACGCCGCGCGCGCCGGAAAGGGCGCGGGAACGGCCAAACCGGGGACGACCAAGGACCGCCAGCTCGGCGCCGTCAGCCTCGGAGAGCGGCTGAAGTACGGCTTCGACAAGTCGATGTCAGGCGGAGCCATGGCCTTGGTGGGTTGGCTGGGCTTGGTGACCCTTATCACCATCCTGTTCGCCGCCAGCGTGCTGGCCCTGACCGGAATCGGACCGGACGGCGGCTTCAACTTCATCGAGGCGGTCTGGCAGTCGCTGATGCGAACGATGGACGCCGGCACCATGGGCGGGGACACGGGCTGGAGCTTCCGGCTGCTGACGTTGTTCGTCACGGCCATGGGCATCCTTGTCTTCTCGGCCCTGATCTCGGTGATCTCCGCCGGTCTGGACGCCAAGATCGACGAGGCCCGGAAAGGCCGCTCGCGCGTGCTCGAGACCGATCACACCATCATCCTGAACTGGTCGGCCTCCATCTTCGACATCATCTCCGAACTGGTCATCGCCAACGAGAGCCGGAAGAGTCCGCGCATCGTCATCATGGCCAACAAGGACAAGGTCGAGATGGAGGACGAGATCGCCGACAAGGTCGAGGATCTCAAGAACACCCAGATCATCTGCCGCTCGGGCGACCCGACCGACCTGTTCGACCTGTCGATCGTCAACCCCCAAGCCTGCCGCTCCATCATCGTGGTGTCGCCGGAAGGCACTGACGACCCCGACAGCCAGGTCATCAAGACCGTGCTGGCCCTGACCAACGATCCCAAGCGCCGCGAGGAGCGCTATCTGATCGCTGCCGAACTGAGGGATTCCCACAACGCCGAGGTCGCTCGCATCGTCGGCGGCGACGAGGTGCAGCTGGTGCTGGCCGACGACCTGATCTCGCGCATCGTGGTCCAGTCCAGTCGCCAGGTCGGTCTGTCGGCCGTCTATTCCGAACTGCTCGATTTCGATGGCTGCGAAATCTACACCACCGAACTCGAGGACCTGGTCGGCAAGACCTATGGCGAGGCCGTCATGGGCTATCGCGACTCGGCCATGATCGGCCTGCGTTATCCGGATGGCCGAACCCGCATGAACCCGCCGATGGAGGAGGTCATCGTCGAGGGCTGCCGCGCCATCATCATCGCCGAAGATGACGACTCCATCCGCATGTCCCCGCCCGACGAGAGCCTGATCGACGCCTCGGCCATCCGCGCGCCCAAAGCCATTCGCAGACAGGCCGAACGGACCCTGATCATCGGCTGGAACCGGCGCGGCCCCCTGATCGCCTATGAGCTGTCGAAGTATGTGCGGCCCGGCTCCCTGCTGACGATCGCGGCCGATACCCCCGGCTTCGCCGAGGAGATCGCCTCCATGCCGCTCGGCTCGAAAAACATGAAGGTCGAGACGAAGGTGATCGACACCGGCCACGCGGCCTCGATCGAGGCGCTGGACCCCGTGTCCTACGACTCCATCATGGTGCTCGGCTATTCCGACACCATGGAGGCCCAGTCGGCCGACACCCGTACCCTGATCACCCTGCTGCACCTGAGGAAGCTGTCGGAACGCCTGGGCGTCCACATCAGCGTCGTCTCGGAGATGATCGACATCCGCAACCGCGAGCTGGCCGAGGTCACCCGCGCCGACGACTTCGTGGTGTCCAACAAGCTGGTCAGTCTGATGCTCGCCCAGGCGTCGGAGAACGAATACCTGTCTGACATCTTCGCCGACCTGCTGGATGAGGACGGGTCGGAAATCTACATGCGGCCGATCGGCGACTACGTCGACCTGTCGGGACCGGTCAGCGGCTACACGCTGACCGAGGCGGCGCGGCGGCGCGGCGAGACCGCCATCGGCTATCGCAGGAAGCGCGACGAGGACGGCGCCGACGGCCGCAACATGGGGGGCGTCGTGGTCAATCCGGACAAGGCCGAGGTGCTGGAGTTCCTGCCCGAGGACCGGCTGATCGTCCTGTCCGAGGGCTGATCCGGGACAGACTGGCCGGGGCGCGACGCCCCGCCCGGTTGCGTCGGGGGCGCCGAGGCCTCACCTTGCGGGAACACCCCTGCAGCCAAGGATCGCCGATGCCCCTGCTGATGTGCCCCAACGACAACTCCCAGATGCAGACCCTGGATCGCGGCGGAGTCCAGTTCGACATGTGCCCGACCTGCCGGGGCGTCTGGCTGGACCGCGGCGAGCTCGAAAAGCTGATGGAGCAGGCCTCGGCCAGCGCCGCACCCGCTGCCGCCCAACCCGCCTATGCGCCGCCCCCGCAGGCCGCGCCCCAGCCGGGCCCTTGGCAGCAGCCGCAGCCGCCGCAATACGGATACCGGGACCAGCCGCGCCACCGCGACGATGACGACTACCGCTACCGCAAAAAGAAGCGCGACAGCATCTTCGACATCTTCGATTGACGCCGCACCAGCGCCTTGCTGGCGCCGTTTCGATGGGCCACGGTGCTCCCAACAAGACGTCGAACGGGACGACACAGGGATGAAGCGTATTTGGGCAACAGCCCTCGGCCTCGCAGCCATGGGCTTGCTGGCGGCCTGTTCCGGTGCGGAGGAAGACGAAAGGGCAGCCCCTCCGCCGCTAGCGGAGAGCCCTGCCTCGGCCGCTGTCGGCAGGACGACAGCAACTGAAACCTCTGGCTCGGCGGCGCTGGACCAACCGGCGGCGGGCGGCGCTCCCGCCTTTGCGGTCGTCTATCCGGGGGCGACGATCGAGGACGATCCGGTCCTTACCACGGGTCCCGAGGGTCCGGGCGGTCTGGTGACCTATTTGACGGATGCGCCGCCCGAAGACGTGATCGCCTTTCATCGTGGGCGTGCGGAAGCCGCGGGTCTGTCCTCCGTCATGGCCATGAACCAGGGCGACGCGCGGGCCTATGGGGCCGCCAAGGCTCGAACCAATCTCCAGGTCGTCGCGGCTCCCACGCCGGAAGGCCGGACCTCGGTGCAGCTGAGCTGGAGCGCGGCGGGATGAGAATGAGTGTCTTGGCGGTGGCGCTCGTCGCGATGGCCACAGGTTTCGCCGATGGCGCCGCGGCCCAGGAAGCGATGCGCCCGGCCGCCGCTGGTGCGAGCTATCTGGACGAGACGACGGTCGCCGCGCTCGGCGCCGCTGTTCCCGCCCCGCCTGCTCCGGGATCTGCTGAGGACATCACGGACCGAGAGGCGTCTGACCGGCTGAGGGCGCTCGAGGATACCGACCGATGGCTGCTCGCGACGCGCCACGCCGAGCTTCGGCCCGGAGTGGCGCTGGCCCATTTCGACTGCGCGCTCGGCTTTCGCATCGAGGCGGCCGAAGCCCCCCGTTTGACCGCGATCCTGACCCGCGTTCTGCATGACGCCAATGAGGCCGCTGAGCTGGCAAAGGCGCGCGGCCATAGGCCCCGGCCAGTCGGCGACGATCCAGATCGGCGCGCCTGCCAGGTCGTGACCCCGGCCCAGCGCGCCACGGCCTCGCATCCCTCCGGCAGCGCCTCGGTCGGGGCGGCCTATGGCGCTGTTCTGGCCGCCCTGGTTCCGGACCGGGCCGAGGCAGTGACCGGCATCGGCCGCCAGATCGCGATCAGCCGGATGGTCTGCGGCATGCATTACCCGTCCGACGTCGAGGACGGCGCGGCGCTGGGCGCGGCCGTCGCCGAGGCCATCCTCGCCACTCCGGCCTTCGTGGCGGACGCCGCCGACGCGCGGAGCGAGGTAGCGGCAGCGCGAACTGCGGCCCGCACCAGCCCCGCCTGCACCGCCGAACGCGCGGCGCTGGCCATCCCCCTGCCCTGATCCTTAGGCCGGGCGCGGCGCGACCAGGCCACCGTACAGATCGGTCCTCCGATCCCGGAAGAAGCCCCAGGCGGCCCGGTGGCGGTCGATGTAGTCGAGGTCGAAGGCGTGGACCAGAACGCCCTCTTCGTCGCGCCCCAGGCTCTCGACCAGGTCGCCCCTGTGGTCCGCGATGAAGGAAGAGCCATAGAAGACCTGCCCCGCCTCGGTCACCGTCTCGTGGCCGATGCGGTTGGCGCCGACGACCGGAACAACGTTGGAGACCGCATGGCCCTGCATGGCGCGCCGCCAGGGATCGGCCGTGTCCAGCTCCTTGTCGTGCGGCTCCGAGCCGATGGCGGTCGGATACATCAGCACCTCGGCCCCCTGCAGCATCATGGCCCGCGCCGTTTCCGGGTACCACTGGTCCCAGCAGATGCCGACGCCGATGCGGCCGAAGCGGGTGTTCCAGACCTTGAAGCCCGTGTCGCCCGGCCGGAAGTAGTACTTCTCCTGATAGCCGGGGCCGTCGGGAATGTGGCTCTTGCGATAGACGCCCAGCGCCCGGCCGTCGGCGTCCAGCATGACCAGGCTGTTGAAGTAGTGCGGGCCCTCACGCTCGAAGATCGAGACAGGGATGGCGACGCCCAGTTCGGCCGCGACAGGTTGCAGGGCCGTCACGCCGGGATGCTCCGCCCACGGATAGGCGGCTCCGAACCAGCGCTCTTCCTGGCTCACGCAGAAATAGGGACCCTGGAACAGTTCGCTGGGCAGGACCACCTGGGCGCCCCGGGACGCGGCCTCGCGAATGAAGCCGATCGTCTTGTCGATGTTGGCGACCATGTCGTCGCCGTAGGACGTCTGGATGGCAGCGACGCTTATCGTTCTGGCCATCAGGCGGGCTCCTGCTGGGAGATGCAATGGAAGGATCCGCCGCCCGACAGAATAGCGAGGGAGGGCAGGGGAATGATTTCGTGGTCGGGCAAGACTGTGGCGAGTCCTTCGCAAGCGAGGCGGGCCGCCGGCTCGTCGCCGTAGGTCGGGACGATCACCGCGCCATTGGCGATGAGGAAGTTCATATGGCTGGCGGGGATCGGCCTCTCGTCCTCGTCCAGCACCAGACCCGGCGACGGCAGGCGCAGCAGGCGGATCGCGCGACCGTCGGCGTCGGTCATCGCGGACAGGGACTCGGCCACCGCGTCATAGACCTCGGCGTTGGGATCATCGCGGCCCCAGGCGACCGGGCAGGCGACGACGCCCGGCGCGACGAAGCGGGCCAGGTTGTCGACGTGGCCGTCCGTGTGGTCGTTCAGCAGGCCGTCGCCGAGCCACAGCACCCTGCGCGCCCCCAAGGCGTTCCCGAGCGCCTCTTCGGCGACCGATTCGGTCCAAGCGGAGTTGCGATTAGGGTTCAGCAGGCACTGGCGCGTCGTCAGGATCGTGCCCGCGCCGTCGTGATCCAGCGCCCCGCCCTCGAGGACGAAATCATGCCGGTCGAGCGCCGCCCCTGCCGCCAGGGCGATCTGGTCGGCGACGGTGTCGTCGTGATCAAGCTCGTACTTGCCGCCCCAGCCGTTGAAGCGAAAGGCCGAGGCGTGGCGCGAGCCCGCCGCGAAGATCGGACCCGTGTCCCGCAGCCAGATGTCGCCGAAGCGGGCCGGGACGACCCCCACGCCGTCGACGCCATCGAAGCAGGCGCGGGCGGGCTCGACCGCCTCGGCTTTGCCGACCATCAGTCGGACCTGCTCGCGCCCGGGTCCGGCGAGCGCGCGGACCAAGGCCTCGACCTCGGCCTGGGCGGACTCGAGATTGCCCTCCCACAGCTCGGGATGGCTGGGCCAGCCGACCCACATCGCCCGGTGCGGGGACCATTCGGCGGGGACGGGAGAAGCGGTCATTGGCCGGGCGGCCTCCTCGGAACAGCGGACCGCGCCAGATAGACAGGGCAGACCCGGGTTTCAATGCGCGGCGGACGGCATCCTCACCAAAGAAAAAGGGCGGCCCCGAAGGACCGCCCTATCTCTCTCCAGCAGGCGTGGACCTTAGAAGGTCGTGCCGAGCGTCAGGATCATGGTGCGCGGCGCGCCCAGCGAGAAGGTGCGCAGCTGACCCGTGCGGAGCACGACGCCCGCGCCCGGATCCACGTCGATGGTCGTGGCGTTGTTGCCCGACGAGATCGAGGCCGGATACTCTTCGTCGAACAGGTTCGTCACGTTGAACTGCACGAAGGCGTTGCGGATGCCGAAGGTGTCGGTCAGGTCGTAGCGGCTGTCGAAGTCGACGACCGTGTAGGACGGAACCACTTCGTCGTTCACGTCGGTGGTGAAACGCTCGTCCACCCACTTGCCCTGCAGGCCGACGGTCCAGTTGTCGGTGACGGCCCACTGGCCGCGCAGGTTGAAGGTCCACTCCGGCGTCTCAACGATGCGCTTGCCGGCGGTCGGCAGGAAGGTCGTGGTCGAAAGCGGCACGTTCCCCTGCACTTCCGAGTCGTTGTACGACGCGGCGGCGTAGAGCGAGATGTTGTCCGTCACCAGCCACTCGACCGAACCATCGAAGCCGTTCTGCTCCACCGCGCCGAGGTTCCGGTCGACCGACAGGTTGAAGGTCGGCGAGGTCGGATCGTTGTCGAACGACGAGACGATGCGGTTGTCGTAGTCCACCCACCAGAAGGCGGCCGAGGCGATCAGGTTCGAAGAGGTGTACCGATAGCCCAGGTCGATCGAGGTGGTCGTTTCCGGCTGCACCGTGGTGAAATCCAGGCCGCCCGAGGCGTTGCGGACCGGCTGGTACAGGTTGTCCGTACGCGGCACCGAGATGCCTTCGGCGTAGTTGGCGTAGACCGAGTGGTTGTCGAAGAAGCGGTAGCTGACACCGACATCCGGCAGGACGTCGTCATACTCGATCTCGACCGAGTAGGGCCGGATGAACTGCGTCGTGCCCGTCGAGGCGAAGGTCACGTTGCCGTTGGCCAGCGTAGAGGCGACCGGCTCGCTGGTGCAACGCACCGTCGCCGATCCGTTCTGCGAGAAGCAGAACTGGTTGAGCTCACGCGTGAAGAAGGGCGCGCGAACGCCGAGGCGCAGCGTCAGGCTGTCGTCCAGGAACTGGCCGCGATACTCGGCCGAGATCTGGTTCAGCAGCGCGATGGAGAAACGGTCACGCGTGCGGAAGTAGTAGCCGTCGCGACCCGAGACGCGTAGATCGGCGTTGCCCCAGGTGTTCTCCCCGGCGAACACCTCCGGCACCGAACCATCGGCGTTGTAGCGCGTGGCTTCGCCCGTCTGACGGTGACGGCCGTAGTCGTTCGCATAGGAGACGCGGACGCGGTGATCGTCGTTGATGTCCCACAGCAGCGAGCTGATGACGCCGTAGCGCCGCGTATTGGTGTTCGAGGGCGTGTAGAGCGCGACGTTGTCGCAGCTGTCGCCGTCGCCGTTCAGGTCGAAGCCCGTGTTCAGGATGGCCGCGGCCGTGCACTGGGCCGCCGTCGTGACGGTGGCGTTGTTGGCGCCGTTCTGGTCCAGGCGATCGTCGCGCTCGCCGACCAGGGTGAAGCCGCCGCCGTTGGCCATGACGTACTGGAACGACGGGTCGACCGTCAGGATCAGGTTGTCACGCAGGCTGTAGCGGAACTGGCCGCGGATGTTGCCGGTGTTGGACGGGTTGATCCGGGTGCGGCTGTCGTTGGTGCAGCTGGTGTTGTTCAGCACGCCGCCGAAATAGGTGAAGGCGGTGGCCTGGTTCGACTCGTTCTGGACAGTGCCGGCGACCGGGGTCGGGCGGATACAGGCGACATCGTTCTCAGGGCGAAGACCGAGATTGAACGTGGTCAGGTTGCTGAAGTTGTTGTAGGAAGCGTTCCGGTTCTCGTTCCAGTTGAAGGCCAGGCTGGCGAAGTCACCGTCGCCGAGGTCCTGGAACAAGCGGCCGTTGTATTGCTTCTTCTCGAGTTCGCCCGGGCCCTTCCACTTGTCGTAGTTGGTGTAGGAGCCGGTGATGTAAGCGGTCGTGCCCCACGGACCGAACTCGCCGGTGTCGAAGCGGCCAAACACCCGGCCGTATTCGAAGCTGCCGATCGAGGTCACGATCTGGGCGGCGCGGTCACGCAGCGGACGCGCGGTGGTGTAGGCGATCGTGCCGCCGTTCGCCGAGGCCGTCGGGCTGTCCGAGTCGGTCGAACCCTGGTTGACCGAGGCGCGCTCGACCAGTTCGGAGTCCAGCTGCTGGTTCGAGAAGACGGCATAATTGCCGGTGTCGTTCAGCGGGATGCCGTCGAAGGTCAGCGAGACGCGGTTGCCGTCGAAACCCCGCAGGCGGATGTTCGAGCCGGAGTTGCCGAACGGGTCGTTGTTCGTGACGTTCAGGCCGGGGACGTTGTTCAGCGTCGCGATGATCGACTGGCCGGGCTGCTGGCGCGAGATGTACTCTTGGGTGATGGTCGAGCGGGTCTTTTCGACCGTCTGGGCGACCGTGGCGCCCGAGATCGAGCGAGGGCCGCGCTGACCGGTGACGACGACTTCGTCGATGACCACGCCTTCGGCGGCGTCGGTGCCCGACGACTGGGCGGAAGCGGCGCCGGCGACGACGAGGCCGCTGACGAGGGCGGTGGTCGCCCAGAGCACGCGAGTGCGAATGTTCATCTGTGGTATCCCCAAGAGGTCCGGACGGCGCCCGGCGCGCAAGCAGACGCCGAGGTCACGCCCCGCCGCCGAAATCTCGCCCCCTCTAAGCCGCGTCTTGGAACGCGGGACGACAGTCGTGTGACAGCTGTGTGACAGCCTTCGGGGGTGACGTGGGCGCCACAGTGCCGGATTCAGCCCCAGACGGCGCGCAGACGCGCCTCACGGCCGCAGAACCGGCTGTACCCGCCATAGCGCACGGGATTCAGGCGCGCGAAGTCTTGGTGATAGGCCTCGGCCGGCCAGAAGCGGGCGGCGTCGCGCACCGGCGTGACGAAACGTCGCTCTCCGATCACGGCGGCAGCGGCGGCGCGCGAGGCCTCCGCGATTGGCCGCTGGGCCGCCGTAGCGAAGACGGCGGTGGCGTAGGTCGCGCCTTGGTCGCAGAATTGGCCGTCCGGATCGGTCGGATCGATCGTGCGCCAGAAGCGGTCCACCAGTTGGCGATAGCTGATGCGGGCCGGGTCGAAGGTGACCTGGACGGCCTCCAAGTGGCCGGTGCCGCCGCGGACAACCTGGTCATAGCTGGGATTGGCGACCCGACCACCCGCGAATCCCGAGACGGCCGAGACCACGCCCGGCATCCGCTCGAAGTTGGCCTCCACTGACCAGAAACAGCCCCCGGCGAAGAGGGCGACCTCGCGTCGACCGCTGTCAGGGCCGGATTGCGCGGGCGGCTCGGCTGTCGCGGGCTCACCCGAGCAGGCGGCGAGGATCAGACTGGCGACAACCGCGAGGCGGGCGGGCAATAGACGGGCGGGACGCGACATGGACAGGCTCCGATCAGCGGGACGCCCCAGCTACGTCGGGGATCGCCGTCCGGATACAAGCCCCCTTCCCTACCGTGCTGCTGCGAACCTGCGTGCGAGGGCTTTTGCGGTGGGTTTGAGGGCTCTGGGTTCGTGGTAGTTTCCGTTGACCTGTGTTCTGGCGATGACGTGTGCGCGGAACCTGTG